>Ga0326728_10000145_pt1 | contig 290173 bp, 270 predicted proteins | sample MB3enrmetagenome_FD_207602 | JGI IMG/M metagenome (GOLD analysis project Ga0326728, IMG submission 207602) | Lab enriched peat soil microbial communities from McLean, Ithaca, NY, United States - MB31MN | ecosystem: Environmental > Terrestrial > Soil > Wetlands > Peat | place: USA: New York...
AGGGAGGCTATGCCACCGGCGAGTCCGAGGAAGTCATCGACCTCGTCCGGTAGGCCGGAGCGCCCGCGGGCCCGCTACCTCGGCATCGAGGTGGCGGGCGAACCCGTTCCCTCGCCCCGCCCAACCCTTGGCGGTCCGGCGGAGGGCCGCGCTCGCCGGTGCCGACCTCGTAGATCCGTCTCACAAGGTCCCGGCGGCCGGTGAGGCGGGATCCGGCGCGGACCGCGGGGCTCGGAGCTCGTTGCGAACGAGCTCGACCATAAGCCCTAGGAGAAGCGCCGTGAGCAGCAGGTCGAGGGCGTAGGAGAACCGCGACGGGCCCCCCAGCCAATCGAGGGACCGCATCGCGAGCAGGTAGTTCGTGCTCGCCACCACTCCGATGGCCCAGAGCCACCACCGGGAACGGGTCCCCACCAGAGCGACCGGCACCAAGAAGACCAGCTCGGTGAACGAAAGGAACTGGGCGAGCAGGACCGTTCCGGTGAGAATGATCGCGGCCCCCCCGAGAGAGGACCGGGCCCAGGCCCAGCAGGCCCCTACGAGGGCGACCGTGAGGAGCACCTGAACGATGGTCACGCTCGAGGAGGGCGTGAGCCAGCCCTCTCCCTCGAGGACCCCCCAGCAGTTCAGCGCGAGGTGGGAACGGCTGAGCTGTGCCCAGAAGACCGGACCCGGGAAGCGGGTCCCGTAGACCGCGAACGTGGCGAGGGTCGCCGCGGCGAACGCGCCGAGCGCCGCGGCGAAAACGACCGACCGACGGGGTCCCGCCCGCCCGGACGCGCCGAGGACGGGAAACAACGCCGGGAACCGCCCCGTCGCAAGGAAACCTCCCACGGCCGCCGCGCGAACCCATCCTTGGCGCGCGAGGTACAGAGCTAGGAGGACGGTCACCGGGACCAGCGCCAGACTGGCCCCATCGACCTGAACCGCCACGATGGGAAGATAGAGGAACGACGCTAGGACGAAGACGGTCGCCCTGCCTCCCTGGGACCCCGCCAGGCTCCACAGGAGCGGGATGATCGCGACCGAGACCGACCCCCACACCAGAAGGACCCCGACGGGCCCCGCGAGGGACCCTAGGGCGTCGAGGAGGACCGAGGCGATGCCAGCGGGCACCGGGTTCCCGGCCCTCCCGCACGCGGTGATCGTGAACGGGTTGCCTCCCCCCAGGAACGCCCGGCCTGAGGACACAAGGGTCGTGAGGTCGGGAGGACCCGCCGTGGTGCACGCGTAACCTCCGGAACTCCACATGACGAGGGCCCCCAGGGCGAACGCGACCGCGGCCACGCCGGTGAGGAACGGCCCGTCGACCCAGGCGAGGCCTGGGCGGCCGGTCAGCCGGCGGGCCCAGCGGCGGACCCTCGCCTGCCACCCCGCGTGGCGGGGAGAGTCGTACCAGAGCACGAGCAACCCGGCGGCCGAGATGAGGACGATGAAACCCCCAAGAGCGAAGGGCGCGCTGAAGCCAGCCCCCGCAGTCATTGGAGATACCTATCTCGGCCGTGGCACGAGGGCGGCCTGGGGTGACGGACCTCGAACCGGCCGTGCCTTAGACCGGGTCGTCCGCCTCACCTGTCCCAGCCTCGCCTCGGGCCACGCGCCCCGCTCGGCCTCCTGGGTAATGAGGTCTCGTCCTCGCCCCGCGAAGCGGGGTTCCGCGGGGCAGGGTCCGGTCGGAACGGACTGACACCCCGTCCGCGAACGCATGCCGCCTCACGGGGAGTCCTGTCGACGACGGCCGTCTTAGGCCCGGAGTCGGACGAGCGACACGGCTCCGTTGCCTTCGTGCGCCCGGGTGGTCGGGAGTCCGTCGGGGAACGGCCCCGACCGTCGCGAGGGACGCCTGACGCGGCTCGTGCGGACCGCCTTAGGTGGGCGGGAACGATGCGGGCGTCGCAGGAGCGAACAAGGTGGGCGAATGATGCCGCGGAACGAACGTGATGGAAACCGTCGCACGCGCCCCGCTCACCCTCAGCAATCCCGGCTGGCCATGGGCCAGGTAGCCGGTCCCTCCTCCGACCTTGTAGGCGTACAACCCGTTCGGCAGGTCGAAGATGAGGGTCGAGTTCGTCGAGGTGACGGTGTGCCCCTGGATGGAAACGCTCCAGCTCGTGCCCGTCGGCAGGCCCGATTCCTTGAACGTCACGATGTACGGGTAGAGGTAGGTCAGGGCCACCACCTCGTTCTTCGACACCGTCAGCGATCCTCCGAGCGGGATCGAGGTGGTGCCGACCTTGGCGCTCGCGCTGAACCTGGCGACCGGCACGACGGCGTAGGTGTAGGTTCCGGGCGTCAGGTCCGCATAGGTCAGCGAGCCACCCGACGAGCAGCGCTCCCATCCGCCGAGCTCCACGCACCAGGGCCTACTGCCGGCCGCGAGCCCCTTCTGCTCGAACTCGAGCGCGACCGTCTTCGCCTTGGCGAAGCCGATCGACTTCACCACCCCCTGACCGGAGGCCGTGACCGTGCCGCTGGGAGAGATGCCCACCACTTGGTAGCCCGGAGGTCCCGTGACGAAGTACCGGTACGCCCCGCTCGGCTCGGCGAAGGAAACGGAGCTCGAGGTGGTCGTCCGCACCGAGTCCCCCAAGGCCAAGGTCCAGCCCCCGCCCGCCGGAAGGCCAGTCTCCTGGAACGTGACGGGAGGGTCCGAGGAGACCGTCGACGCGGGAAGGTAGATCCCCATGGCCACGATGCCGTAGCCCGTGGCCTGCGTGGAGAACGAGAACGCGTCGGAGACCTGACGCCCGATGACCCCGGTCTCCCCGCCTTGCAGCGCCGCGGCCTGCTCGTCCTGGAGCGAGATGGAGGAGTTCAGCACCGGCCACGTGCCGCCCGTCGATTCGATCCCCACGTACACGGACGCTCCTGAGGGCAGGGTCAGGTTCGTGCCCTGCTCGACCGAACCGAACTGGAAGGATGCGTTCGCGTCCCCGAATATCCCGTAGACCACGATGCTGACGATGTTCGTCCACCCGGGATAGGAAAGGTCGGTGAAGTAGGTCCCCGGGCTCAGGGAACCGAGCGCCATCCCCTCGAAGCCGGTGAAGGTGGTGACGTTGAGCCCGCTCGGAAGCTCCGGGAGCGGGAAGGTGGGATACAAGCCGCCCCCGATCGCCCACGCGTAAAGGACCTGCGATACGCCGGCAGGCACGCAGAAGGTGAGGGGAAAGCTGAGGTTCCAGCCGCCCGTGGTCACGCTAAACGCGGCCAGGGGGGTCGCCGCAAAGCTCGGGGAGGCCAACGCCGGACCGTAAATCCCCACGGCGACAATCCCGTAGCCCGTGGCCTGCGTGGTGAAGGTGAAGCTGTTCGTGAGCTGGCGCCCGATGACCCCGGTCTCGCCCCCCTGCAATGCCCCGGTCTCCTTGTCCACGAACGCGATCGACGGGTTCAGCACGGGCCAGGTCCCCCCCGTGGACTCGATCCCCAGGTACACGCTCGCGCCCGCCGGAAGCGTAAGGTTCGTGCCCTGGCCGACCGAGGCGAACTGGTACGAGGCGTTGGCGTCCTGGGAGATCCCGTAGACCACGATGCTGACGGTGTTCGTCCACCCTGGGAACCAGAGGTCGGTAGAGTAGCTCCCCGGGGCCAGCGCGCCGAAGGCCATGCCCTCGAAGTTCGCGTTCGAGGCGGTGATGTTCAGCCCGCTCGGAAGGACCGGGGGAAGGTACGTGGGGTACAGGCCGCCTCCGATCGCCCATGCATAGAGCACATGGGATACGCCGAAAGGCACGGTGAAATCCAGAGGAAAGCTGAGGTTCCAGCCTCCCGTGGTGATGGCGAAGCTGGCAAGCGGAGAAACGGCAAGGCCTGCATCGGTCGGAATCGCCGTTGCAGGCACCTCTCCACTAGCGACCGAACGGTCTGATGCGTCCTGGGCCACGGTACGGTCCGCGGACGTGACTTTCGGCGGGAGCGTCGCCCCCCAAAGAATCAAGGTTCCGATCGCGACCAGAACGACCACGACGACCAAGGCTCGCCGAGGCATACTCTGCTCCACCCCTCGAAGGCGTCTAGGAGAATATCCCACGGTGCGATAGCCGTTTCCACGGACCCCCCGGGGGGCAGAAGCCCTCCTCAGGCGGGCCCGCACCCCCACCGAGGCGCGGGCTCGGCGACACGGAGGCGGACAACGCCGGCCGGCCACGCGAACCTGAGCCCACCCCTTCAGAGGTAGATGACGACGCCCAGGATCCCGACGGCGACCACGAAGACGAGGCTCGCCCAGAACGCGGCTCTCCAGGCCCCGGTCGAGCTGTGGGATCCCATGACGGTTCGGTCGGTGACCAGCTTGCCGACCAGGACCCCCGGAACGATGAGGATGAAGACCATCGCCACCATCAGCGCCAGGATCAGGGTCACGAGCCGGGGAAAGAGGAGCGGCACGACCACGGCGGGAATGCTTTCGCCGGCGTAGATCCAGAAGGTGCTCTTCGGGGAGAGGCCAAAGGCCTCCTTCAGACCCCAGGCGCTCCCGAGCGAGACCACCACCAGGGCCAGGAAGGCCGCCGCCACGAGGCCCACCCCGAGAAGATAGGCCGAGTACGGCCCCAGGGCCGAGACCAGGTCGGAGGAGAACCCCGACCCGTTCGTGATGTCGATCGAAACGCCGATCCCGGCGCCGATCACGACGACCATGACCATGAGGGCCTCGCTGACCCCCGCACCGACGAGCGTGGACTGGCGGGAAATGAGAACGGTGCTCCGCTTGACCGCGGTCGCCGAGGACTGGAAGAACAGCATGAAGGGCATCACCACGGCCCCCGTGTTGGCCGCGAGCAGGAGGAAGAACGACGGACGGCTGGAGACGCCGAGAGGAGAATAGGGCAGCAGCCGCTGATGGAGGACCACGACCGCGAGGGCGACGATCACCCCGACGGAGATCCCGATGAGCACCCTCTCGACCCAGGCGTATCTCCCTCGTGCGACCAGCGCGAGGTGCGCCAGGAACGCCAGCGGGAGCGAAACGTACGGAGGAACCCCGAACAGGCTCAGCCCGAGAGCGATGCCGGCATACTCGGCGACGTAGATCGCGACGTCTCCGACGGCCATCGAGAGCGCCATGGTCGTCGCGATGCGGGAGCTGAAGCGCTCGCGAGCGAGCTCTCCCAGCCCCTTGGCGGTGACCGCGCCGATCCGTCCCGCGGCCTCCTGGATGAAGAACAGCGGGACGGTGAGGAGCACGAGGAACCAGACGAGATCGTAGTGGAAGCTCGCGCCCGAGGCCAGCGCGGTCAGGATGCTCGCGGCGTCCACGTTGGCGATCATGACCAGCCAGGCGGGGCCGCCGCGCCACCTCCGCGGCGCCTTGAGGTGGCGGTAGATGGTGGGTAGGCTCAGCGGCCCAGGCTCGGAAGGCGGAAGGCCAGAGGCGCGATCGTCGCCGACCATCTCCGAAGTGACCGAGCGGCATTCCTCCATAAGCCTGTGGCTCGAGGTCCCCGCACGGTTACCGGTTTGAGACCGCGAACGAGGTAGGACGAGCTCAGACCGGCGAGCTACTCCAAGGTCGCCGGGGCTAGCCCCGGCGGAGGCGGCTTGCGCTCACGTCATCCCGAGGCACAACGCCACCCCTTCCACCGGCGGCATCACGAGACGAACGAACGGGTGCGAAACGGCGGGGGAGGGCGCGGAACGCTGACGGGACCCGGCCCATCCTGCGCACCGTTGGCGTGGTCGACCTCCCTGGGCCGCGCGGCGCTACAGTTCGCCTTTGATCCTGCCGAGCTTGTATTCGATGGTCTCGAGCTTGTCCAGCCGGTGGTCGACCCTCAGGTGAATGGCGATCCGCTGGGCGCCCATCTCCACCAAGGAGGCATGCGCCTTCTCCACCGCCTCGAGGATCGAGCCCAGGCTGTCCGCCTCGACCACGGTCGACATCGCCGTGGGCACGAGCCGAATCCCCCGCACGCCTTGCATCGCCTTGAACGCCGCTCGGACATACTCGCCTAGGCTGGTCCCCTCTCCGATAGGGTAGATGGAAATGTCGGCGAGGACATGGGATCCCGGGCCTCCGGCTTCTGCCATGGACCGCCCAGCGACGCGTCAGTATTAATCGGAGGACAGGGCACGTGCTCCGCGGACCCCCCCGGGCGCGCGCGGTCGAGGGCGCAGGTCGGCCACGAGGGGCCGGGGTCGGACGCGGACCCCCCGGGTCCTAGCTCGTAATCGTTCCCCCAAGCCCGAGGGAACGCCTCGGTCGATCCGCGGGAGAGCACACGGATGCGAAGGCATCGGACCGAGAGACGGGGGCGGACGGCGATTCTTCGCCTAGGCTGATGTAGTTCCAGCCCCTCGGCCGCTCGCCGTGTCCCGGACCAGTACGACACCCGTCACCCGGTATTGGGCCAGGTACTATCGAGCGACCGCCGGTATCCGCCCTCGGGAGCTGCTCGTTCGTACGCTGGAACGCATCGACTCGGAAGGACGGCTCCGCCGGAAGAGGACGGCGATCGACCTGGGCTGCGGGGCGGGCACCGATACGCTGGAATTGCTCCGTCGAGGTTGGACGGTGCTCGCCATCGACCAACAGGTTTCCGCCTTGGAGTTCCTGTCCCGCCGGGTCCCGGCTCGCCAACGGGGCTCCCTTTCGCTCCTGGCCGCTCCGATGGAGGGCCTCTCACTTCCCAAGGCGGATCTGATCTACGCGAGCTTCTCCCTGCCCTTCTGCACCCCAGGGAGGTTCGCCACGCTCTGGAAGAACATCCGTCGGGGCCTCGTCCCCGGGGGGCACTTTGCAGGGCAACTGCTCGGGAATCGCGACGAATGGTTTGGGAAGCGGCCCCTGACCTTCCACACGATCCGGCAAGTCCGCTCGCTCACGAGAAGGTACCGGGTCGAGCTCCTGCGGGAGACCGAAGAAGACGGGCAGTCGTTCGAGGGGCCCAAGCATTGGCACCTCTTCGAGCTCATTCTCGAAAAGCCCAGAACGGCCTGATCGCGGACGCTTTCGAAGCGCGTCTTTCCGGTCCCAGGCAAGCCTCGAACGAGCAACGATCGTGGCGGGTCCCCATTCAGGGAGTTCGTTCGGGAGGCTTTGAGCAACAATCATCCCATGAACGGTAAGACGTTTTCTCGGCGATCTTCTTTCGTGCGGTCCCACGCGCCATCGTCGTTCGGAGGTCACCTGCGATGAAGGTCACGGTAGCCGAGGACCTCCTGCTTCGAGAGTACGGGCGGATGGCCGCGGTCTACGACCGGCATGGCATCACCTCCGCCGCCGGAGTGTGGAAAGAGGTCCGCAAGCGTGCTCCCAACCTTCGTGGCAGGCGCGCGTTGGACCTGTGCTGTGGTCCCGGCGCCCATACCGTCCGTCTTGCCCAAGCGGTGGGGGCGGCCGGCTCCGTGGTGGGCATCGATGCGGCAAGGGGCATGGTCGAGTTCGCGCGACGCCGAAGCAACGCGAGGGGTCGGAGCAACCTGAGGTTTGAGGTGATGGACTCCCGGAGCCTGAGATTCCCCGCTCACTCCTTCGACCTCGTCCTCTCGACCTTCGGCGTTGCCTTCCGGGCTCCCGAGCGAGCCCTGCGAGAGGCCTTCCGGGTGCTGGACAACGGCGGATCGTTCGTCTACGTGAGCTGGAGCGGCCCGAGTCCTGAGAGCAAGGCCTTCCTTGAGGCCCTCACCGACACGGAAGACCGACATCCCCCGCACGTCGAGGTCCGGAGGCTGGCCCTTGCCCGCCGTCTGATGAGCGGTCCTCCGGCAAGGCGGTCGCGGGGCCGGGGACCGACCTTGCTGACGATGCTCCGTAACGTCGGTTTCCGACGTATCCGTCGCGTCGTTCGACCGGTCACCGTCAGGTTTCGGAGCCCGACAGCCTACGTTCGATACAAGGCGACCTGGGGTGAGTATCATCGTTACTTGAGCCGCCTCGGTCGTCGTGAGCGGGAGCAGTTCGTGGCCGATGTCTCGCGCCGCATGGGATGGTCTCGGGGCGGCAACGGTCCGACCGTAACCTGGAACCTCTCCTTCACGACGGCATGGAAACCCTAGTTGCCGACCCACCGGTCCTCTCTAGAGGGCCGTGATCCTCCGGCAGAGGAAGGGCTTGGTTTGCCCGCACTTCGACGGTCCAGTCCATGAGCTCGGCCCCAAGGTGTAGGTCGATGTCAGGGGTTCGAGATCGGAAGGCCTACCGGGTCCAGCACCTCCTCGTGAGCACGCGGGAACTCGGAGCGGCGCGTCTTCCGAACATCTGCGAACCGTAGCCGATGTCTACGCTCTTGGAGAGCGGGAGCCCGGACTTCACGAAGCCTGACGATTCTGCGCGACCTTGAGAGACTCAGGATCGCCCTTCACGTGACCCGCACTTCACGGCGCGTCATGGGGGGGACGGAGGCGATAGGTCGATTCTCGGTGTCGGGCCGGTCGGAGGTCTCCTGGAGCGGCCGTGCAAGAACCATGCAATGTTCGAGACTATCAGCGCTCCTACCGCGGCGCCCGCAAGCAGGTAGGTTTCCGCCAGAGTGAGAGTGAGTGCCGGCGCACTCGAGAGGGGGGTCATCCCATAGAAGTCCACGGTTCCCAAGTATCCGCTGCCGTCGACGGCGAGGAGGAGGGTCGGGGGCTCGGCGTCGTAGCCCGCCGTTCGGTTGAAGTTGAACGTATACGTCCCGTTGACGAGGTTGAATTGAATACCTCCGAATCCGCCAGCCACGACGTCCGTCTCGATGACCGTGGGAATCGGCTCGCCCGCCGGTAGCGACCTTGTCGAGCCGTTGATCGCCAAGACCCTGTCGGTGTAGGGGCTCGCCACATACAGGAAATGGGAGACGCTGTCGAAGACCATCCCGCTAGGATCGATGCCCGCGGGGACCAACCCCACGACCTGCAACGAGGAACCGTTGATGACCGCTTCCTCGTCCGAAAACGATTCAGAGATGTAGACATAACCGTTGGCGGAGTCGTACGCCCCGGCCCCGGGATACGAACCCAACCCGATGGTGCCGACCACCGCCTGGCTCGATCCATCGATCACGTACGCCATCCCCGGATCGTAATTGTCCATGAAAAAGACCTGGCCGGTAGCGTCGTCGATGGCCGTCCCCAGTGGGAAGGAACCCACGTCGATTGAACCGAAGGTCGTGAGGTTCCGAGCTCCGATCACCGTCACGTTCCCGGAATTGTAGTTTTCCACGTAGAGATCGTGGTTGAGGGGATCGTAGACGAGCTCGCGAGCGTCGCTGCCGACGGGGATGCGAGCGACCACCGAATCGTTCACGGTATCGATGACGCTGACGTTGCTGGGGAGGTTCCCCTCGCCGTACACGTTCGAGTCGGCCACAAACAGACGGTTGTCCGATGCATCGAACGTCAGCCCGATCGGGTCGGGGCCCACCGGGATCGCGCCGATTACGTGGCCCGTCGTCGCGTTGATCACGGCCACGTTGTTCGCTTCGGTGCAGCTCACATAGAGCTGGCCGTTCGCTGGGTCGATTACGACACGGCGAGGATCCACGCCGGTCGGGATGGAGTTGACGACCTGCCGGGTGGTCGTATTGATGACCGTTAGATTGTTGCCCTCGAACTCTGTCACGTACAGTCGGTCCTTGTCCGGATCGATCGCGATGCCCCAGGGCTCCCCGGGCACCGAGATGGTCGGGAACTGGGGGAAGGAGGTGCCGTTCGCGGCGACGCTCCATGATTCGCCATCCGGGAGTCCTTCCTCCGAGAACTGGACGGAGTACGTGGTCTGCGACGCGGCCCCCGGACCTACCGACGAGAAGCTCACGGGATCGGGCAGGGCCGTGGACCCGGCGAAACCCACGGCGACACCCCCCGACCCCAAACGCGGGCCCATCCCAAGCCCCGCGGCAATCAGCAAGAGCGTGCAGAGGGGGAGAACGACCGCGCCCGGCCCCAGCCGCCGAGTCCACTTCACGGCAAGGCGCACGACTCGGAATGGTTTAGAGCTTTCGAAGACGATGCCTCCAAACCACACTCGCGTCGTTTCAACACGTATCGAGACCTACATCCGAAAAGGACAGGTTTCGTCGAGCCTGTGAGGATCCGGGGCCTCACTTCAAGTCGCGAGCAAGCACGGCGGCGACCGACCCGAGCTCGCCGAGTCGATACTCGGAGCCCGTTCGAAGAGGTCCGTCCGAGGGTCCCTGATCGACGCGGAGCTTCGCCTCTCTCCATTCCGTCAGATCGTTCCCCTCCACGTGGAGAATCGTCTCGAACGCATCGCGAGCCCTGGGCGGAGCGCGCGCGTACGTCAGGAACACGATGGCGTTCGCTTCGACAACGGTTCGGATAATCGGGGCCACCGTCTCTTTCGGATAGAACTCCGAGAGGTGGTCGGCGTTGGAAAGGACCAACACTATCGGCAGATCCCCGGAGAGCGCCCTGGAGAGCACTCGCTGGGTGAGCGGCGGGAGCCGTAGGAAGTCCACTATCCGTCGGAGGTTGCCGGGGGGTTCATCGTCCCGGACCACGCCCGCGATGGCAATGTTCGCCGTTGCGTCGTCGGGCAATAAGTCATCGGGATCTACCACGTTCAGTCGGTCCGGGGGAATCAGGTTGCGCGAGAGAGGGTCGATGTCGGCCAGTACCTCACCTCGCAGCCGGACATCTGTCCAGATCAATCCGGGGTTGCCCGTGGAGGCCAGGGCGTAAACCACCCAGTTCAGGAGTGGACGACTGCCACCATACACCGCTACAGAGGTGCGACGACTGAAGATTCGGCCGTGCAGCACCATGTTCCCTCCTTGTTCCGGTGTATTGAGCCACGCCCGGGACGGTTTCCCATGGTAAGAACCTACTGGCGGGTTCGCGGGCGACGGTGTCCTCGCGAAACCGACTGTAGAGGCCCCCGCGAGGGAAGGTCCTCGTCCCGTCCTCGAGTTCACGCAACCCACAGGTTCTCTACGGCCCGATCATGGATTGACCCAGACCTCAGAGAAAGTGCCCTTTGATGGACGCCGCCCGCGGGCGATGCCGCACCGCGGGGCAGGCCCGGGCCTGCGCGGAGGGCGACACCGCGCCTCGTACGGAGGCCGCCCCCTACCGGAGGGCATCGAGTATCTCGTCCGTCTTTCGTACCCGGCCGATTCGCTTGAACGCGATGTTGATCGCGGCATTATGCATCTCCGCGGACGTGGAGGTCATCGCACGGTGGAGGGGAGAGAGAGCCGCCGGCGCTGGCTGAGCCGAAGGGCGAGGTCGACGAAAGGTGGGTCTACGGAGGTGTCGAACGGTTCCGGACCGATCTCGGGCAAAATCGGGGCCGGCCCTTGACGGGACGGGCGCGGAGGAACCCGCCCAATTAATTGCGCTGCCGGACTCGTCCGACCGATAGGAAGAGGTCCGAAAGAAACGCTGTTTCGGGAACCGAGGACCCAGACGGTGGCTTACTTTGTCAGGAGGAGGAGGTCGCCCTTGAGGGCGGCGATAAGGAAGGCCGCGAGTCCTGCGAGAAGCGGGGCTGGCAAAGGCTGAATGTCAGGGGAAACCAAGTCGCCCCCCGAGTCAGAGAGATTCACGTAGAGGCCGTGCTGTTTGATCTCGTCAAGTTCGGTCAGATGGTCACGGCGGAAGGATCGGATTAACTTCATCAACCCGTCGATGTCTGGAGTTCCGAAGGTCTCCTTTACCTCGAAGGCGGGGCCTTGCAACTCCTGAGCCAAGCGGAGCACACGGTCCCTCTTCGCGAGAAGCGGCAGAGTAAGCTCGAGATACTCTAGCAAGAATGCGAGGAATCGGAGCTTCACCCTGTGCCACTTGAAGGCGAGCAGAATCTCATCGTCGATGCCTCTGAGATAGTCCACCTTCGAGGCGAGGAACTCCCCGGCCGCCTTGAACTCCTTCGACGACATCCGGAGGGGGACCTTCGTGTTACGACCTTGTAAGAGGAGACGGAAATAGAGCATCCAGCCCTTCGCGGCCTCTTCGATACTGAGTTCTGCGAGGGCGGCCGCCGTGGGGGTGCTCGTCTTACTCGCATCAAGGAGTAATCGTTCGGCGTTCTGGGTGCACAACTCGACGGCGCTGAGGGTGACCGCCCATTTCCTGGGGAGGCGTTGCTTCCTCTTGAACGGGAGCGCCACGAGCCCCCGAACCCATCCGGGGTCTTCAAGACAAGGCCCCGCGAGGGGCGAGGCAGTGATGACATGGAAGAGACCGCGCTCGTTCCGACGAGAGGGGCGGACCCAAGGAACTGGCTTTGAAAGGCAGCCGTCCGTAGGACAGAAGTCGATAAAGGAGGACTCCTCCTCCTACTCTCGGACATGCGGACGACCGAGCCTACTAGGGCGAGCAGGGCTGCCTGCCGACCCGATTGGGCGCTCCTCTCCGCAGGAGCGCCCCCATGGCGAAAAGGTCTGGGGATTCATCGCTAGTCAGTCGCATTGCTGCGATCGAGCCAATCAAGTCGACCTGTACCCGCTGCGGATACCCATGGCAACGTCGCGCAGGCGTTAACGCGCGCACGACGTGCCCCCGGTGTGGCTACACGTTCGTTGACCTGCGACTACTCCCGCCAGAGGTCCGAGATCGAGTACACCCGCGTGGGATGGTCGCCGCGGAGGGTCCCGCGTGACCGATCTAAACGTCGGTCGGTCGTTCGACCGGATTGCTGAACGAATCCGGCCAGGTCCGGCAAAGGAGTACGTTGCGCGGCTTCCTCGCCGGATGTGCCTCGCAGATGCCCGGGCCGCTGCGCTCGCGCTTGTCACACTCCTAGAGAACGGAGGCGGCCGATGAGCATGGCCGTCGCCGTGGAAGGACGTCGGGGCCCGAACCCCCGAACAACACGGAGGAAAGATGGTGCCGCCGGGGACCCCGACAGGTAGGGATCAGTCAGAGCGGGCCATTAACGGCTCTGTGGGTCGCGCCCCTGAAGCTCCTCAACGCCACACTTCGAGGATTGCTTCGTCGGGCTCCGGTACAGACACGCGTTCCTCCTGCCCTCTATCCAGGGAGGAGGTCAGCGTCGAGCTCATCCGATACTGGTCACTCGAATCGCAGTACTCCGGAGCGTCAAGCATTTCTGCCGCCTCCCCCGTCGACAGAGAGGAACTTGAAGAACTGAGCAAGAATCCCGGACTCGAAACCATCGACGCCGCAAACCTTTCGCCTGAGGGAGCTGCTCTCCAGTACGACCCCGAGGAAGTGTGCAGGGCCCTCGAACTGATCTCAGGTTGCCCGGTTCACGGGCCTCTGGTCAGGTCCGGACTCTGGGACAGAAGAGTAGGGCGAATCCTTGTGGAACGGGGTACGGTTGCGTGCCATCGTCGCAGAGGGACATGCTTCCGGTCCTGGCGGATCGAGAAGCCACTCCGCGACGTTGAACGCGAGGTCAAGCGGCGAGCTTACCTTGCATGGACCTCCCTTTGCGCCTCCGATCCGACGTCGATGTTGGGCGCGGACCGTGCCCAGCGAGTTTCCCTTTGCATCCTCTACGCCTTCGTAACAAACGGCCCAGATAGCTCGGTCGGCGCCCGCGTCCCGGAAAGTGGGCTCGTCCTCGGCCGCTGTTCCCAGACAAGCGTTTGTCCGGTGTGCGCGGCCTTCCAGGCGCTCCACCACCTCCGGAACTTCCTGTTGGCTGCCCGTCACGAAAAACGAATCGCGCCCGCGTGCGGGCGTCTAGAGTGGGTGGAGATCGCCGACAAGGAGGCTAGGTCCCTGCAGGCAGCTCTCGGTTCGGTCTCAGTACGAATCAAGCGGTGGGGCACCCCGCGCTCGATAGTAGTAGCGTATGCGCATCCAGGAACGCTCGGGGCGGAGGTCATGAGAGATCGCGATCTCTGGGACCTGTTTGAGCCCCCTGCCCTCACAGCGTTTCTGCCTGATGGCAGCGGATTTGCGGACCCTGGCTACCTCGCGCGCGTTGACGGTGCTGCACGACAACGAGGGGTCTGGCTTCGTGTCCCGAAAATTCCTCGATCCAGTGAGGAATTCACCACGATTCTGGAGGACATCGACAGCCCTGAAGGTTCCAGTCAACAGAAGCAATCTCGGAATCGTCGGCGAGAACGAGTCATTCGTAGGCTCGAAGGATACACCGGGCTTTCGGGGGAGGAGCGCCTGCGCCAGTGGTACGCGGGGCTCGCCGGACGCTCGCCGGTCTGGCGCAGACACCGGAGGCCGGGGAGTCCGTTTGTCGCGGGAGCACTTGTCCGTTTCTCTGAGTTCGAGAGACGCGGCCGAATTGAGGGGGACGTCTTGGTCAGTTACGGGGACCCCCTCGACCCCAGGGAGGGCTTCCGGCAGCTAAGACACCGGGGTCCGCAGGCCGTTATCGAGCCGCAACTCACCCTTCCGGGCGCTCGCGAGGTCGAAGGGTCGATAGGGAACAGCGGGAGACCCCAGTGAATCTGACTGCTCTCTGCTAGCTGATACTCGGTAGTTCCTCGCTTCCCCCCCACATAGGTGCGAAATCCCGGCTACGTCCGAATGGCAGCTCTGGGTGTAGCCGGAATTTCGTACCTAGCGCTCTAGATGTTGCCGGAGGGCGTCTAGGTCATCTCGCCATGGCAACCTCTAGGTCGCGCTCGCGCAACCGTTCCTTGACCAGGTTGTATGTCGGCCCAGCGTTGAGATGGTACAGGTCCTCGGCCCGATCGCACTTGCCCGCAACTAGGCCCTTCTGCTCGATTGCATCGAGGAACTCGTCGATCGGGTCGACGAGGAACCTAGCGTCCCGTTCGGGTACCCTGCTCCTGAGCTTGATGACGAACCGGTAGGGATAGAGTCCCTTGGGAGTTGGAATCGCAAGGAAGGCGAGCCGGCCCTCCCCATGGAGGGCTTCGAGGTCGGACCGGGAAAGCTGGCTCGGATGGCAGTGGTGACGGTAGTACCGCGGCATCGGCCCATGGTAGCCATGTTACCAGTACTAAGAGCAAAACCACTGTTGATCCAACTGCCTAGACCCTCCTCCTTCCCCCTTTTCGGATAAGTCCCGAGGACTTATCAGCCAGGATCTATGGGCGACGATACTTCGATAGAGTATCAGTTGACTGCCAGCCCTACGCGATGTGCGACTCGCCTATTGACCGGGTCGACACGATTGCCTGCAGGGGGCGTCGCGGACTACGCGGTATCAATTTCAGAGAATGTTCGGCGGGACTTGCTGCACGTTCCAGAGGTAATGCCACCACCCGGCCTTTAGCAACCGCTGTTCAAGCGCCTCGGCTTCCTGCGAAGATTCGGCCACGAAATACCGGCCCCATACCCAGTACCCCCGCCGGAGGTACTTGTCCATCTCGCGCTTGATGTTGGAACCGTGCCGCGACGCGTGGTTGTAGAATCGTCCTCGCAGTCGTCGCGCTCCTCCGATGCCGGCTACACCTACGTAGACGACCCACTCCTTAGGAGGCTCCTTGCGCGCTTCTGATACGCCAATCTCGTAGCACCCGCGTTTGTCAGGAATCTTCATCCGAACGGCGTGGCTGAATACGTGTGTTTCGGGCCCGGCGGAGAGGAGGATCCATCCGGATGGCTTCGGAAGCTGAACCGACCGACTCCTCATCTCCGGCATGGGAACCAGCCGTCGACCTACCTGCGACCGTTTCTTCTTTCTGGACGACTCAGCCGGAGCACCCATGGTCGAGGCGAGGACCTTCGTCCTGAAGAACCTAGGTGTCGGAACACCTCCGAAAGAGAAGGCCTTCCGGGCGTCGACTGCTCCAGTCGAGAAGGCATGTGTTTCCCAGAAGACATCGATGCTCCTGACGGGAGATCCCAGCTCTGTTCCTCTAGGTCCGCCTTGCTCCCCTTCGAGGTCGCGACTAACCGCCAATCCTTCGCGATGTCCGACTCGACCTCCGGCCGGGTACGCCGACAGGGAGGAGACCCGTCACGCGCCCTCGGGAGGGGCTTCGCAGGCGGCTCTTGTACGGCTAAGCGGGGCCGATGCCGAAGTCTACGAGTCCGAGCGGGGGAGGTCCGACGAGGTCGCGTCCGCTCTCTCAGGCACCTCAAGGATCGTTCATTTGGCCGGAAGGAGTCAGGTTGATTACGTCAATGTGACTCGGGTAACCTCCGTCGAGGCCGGATGCGCGTTACTTCGATCTCTGCACGCAACTTTCTCACCTTCGGACCCGACGCGCCGTCACTCTCAGACCTCTCGGAGGTGAACGTCATTGTCGGTCCGAACGGATCGGGGAAAACGAACCTCCTCAAGGCTGTAGAATTTGTCGGCTCCGCGTTCGGAACCCAATCGACCTCGGCACGTCCTTTCGTCCACCGGGGGGGTGAATCGCAGCGTCAGTCTGGATGTCGGTGTTCGGCTTGACGAGACTGAGGCGCGCAACGCGACGGTCGCCGCCATCCTCGGGTCCGGCGAGGTTCATGGAACCGGACCCCCGATGAATCTTGAGGCCGCCAATCGCGGAGTGCGTGAAGTCCTGCGACACTGCGCTCACGTGTTCAAGCCGCTCTTTGACGGAGAGATTCACTTCTGCGTTGATAGTCGAGCCGGACACGCACAGACGGTTACCACCCACCTCCGATTCTCCCTGCCACAGGGGGATGTTTGCCTCGATAGGATGAACCGACTGACGTTAACCCCGTTCGGCGGCAGCAGCTGGTCAGGGGTTTACATCCCCGACGAGATTGTTTCGGAAATTCGTAGTGTTCGCCCCGGATCGTTCAATCAGACAGGTTCCGGACCTCCATTCAATCCCGAAGATGGGGCGGCGATTGCCCGGGCCCTTGACATAGATTGGGTTCGTCGGAAGCTGGTTCAGAGGGAGGACGTTCCCCTGCCGACTGCAGCGCAGTTGGAGCAGATTCACCTGGCTGAGGATCGTCCTTACCCCAACCCGAATCAGGTCGACGAGCTGATTGGCCTGGTCACTTTCGTAAGACGCAGGGGCCATGACCTCGCAGACATCTCGCTATTCCAGCTTCTCACCCTGATCTACAACGCTTCTGTCGTCCACTTATCCGACGCGCGGTCGAAATCTGGTCTGGGCGCCCCCTCAAATGAACGGGGCATCGACATCGCCCAGGGTCTGCTCGAACTGAAGGATAGTCCGGACTCCGCAGCGAGGACTCGATACCATCAGATTCAAAGGGCGTTCACGTCGCTCACCCAGCTCTCGTTCGATGCGGTCCAGGAACCCCGTCCGGAGTTCTCGCCAGAGGGCACCCTCGTGCCGGGTCGATCTCGTTTAGTGGCTTCGGTCGTTGTTTCTGAGGGCGACTTCTCGTACCCAGCGGACTTCGCCGCGGCCGGTATGTGTGAAATCCTTCAGGTACTATGCGCTGCGTGTGGCCCTACAAGTTCGGTACTCCTCCTCGATGAGCCCGCTCTGAACCTACACCCGAATAAACAACGGGAGCTATACTCGGCCTTGGTCACGGACGCTAGGGCAAACTCGAATCAGATCTTCATAGTGACCCACTCGAGTTCGTTCGTCTCGCCGAGAGACATGACGCGCGCTCTCCGCCTGACCGTTCAGGAGGGCAGAACTCGAGTCCATCGCCTCGGTCTGGCTGACGCACGCGAAGACGCTCAGATGATGAAGGACGTTGAACGATACCCTAGGTTCCTCGACGCTCTTTTCGCAAAGGGCGTCGTCCTACTGGAGGGATACCAGGAGGAGGCCGGGCTCCCTCCATGGTTCTTGAAGTGCGAGGGCGGATCGGCGCTTGCAGACCGTAACGTTCTATTTCTGACGGTGGCCGGTGATACCGCCTTTGGACGATTCGCGCGAGTCCTCGACGCGTGGGGAATTCCATACAGGATTGTAGCGGATGGGAAGGCGCGACCCCGGCTCGGGGCGTTCGGCGAACTAGCGTTCACTTACCCGGAGGATGATTTCTCCGTCCTGCTCCAAGAGTACTACCCAGAGGAGACGAAACGAGCAATGGCAGAGTTCGGCGGCTCGGGAGGACTTGCCGATCCCGTCGTCGCTAGGATGGTCGCTACTGAGACTCCGCCTCCTGGGCCCATCCGAGAGATTTGGGCGCGTCTGCGCCCATTCGTGGATTCCAGCGCCGGAAGTGTAACTCCGAGCCATGCCTAGGACTTCCCGCGCCCGCCCTCAGGTCCGCGGGCCTCGATTGGAGCTGTATTCGCACCCTCCGGGTCCGAGTGCCTCAGCACCGTCAGGCCCAGAGGGAAGTCCGCCCGAGGCGGTTCGAATCTGGTCTGGCCTATGAATAGGGGAGGCGTCCCCCCTCACCGGACCTGCACATCAGGGAATCGGGGCGATTCCGCACGGAACAATCTGGGCGTCGGCTGCGGATGCAGTCGCGTGTTTCCAGACGGACGATTGCGTATGGTCCGGGTGCTCCTCACCTGACTCGAGGCCGCAACGGATCCGGCACCCGCGGCACACGACCTTCCGGTTGTCGACAGCGACGGTCCTGCCCCGCCTTCCAAGGTCGAGGTGCGCCGTTCGAGACGGGCAGAAACGCTGTGGTCCGGCGAACTGCTTGAGAAGGCGAGGCCGAGTAAGGCTTGGCAGGGGGTCTCGAGACTGTCCGAACCGCGGGGCTGCCCGAACGGCGCTCGAGCTGGGCCCTCGTCTCCAGACGCGGGGCCCCCCTGACCTTGACCGCCCCGGAGTCGTAGGCCGGCGTCCCTCTGACTGATTCGGTAGCGACTGAGGATGGCCCGGGACCTGGAAGTCTCTTGTGTCCGGTGACCATTCTGCCCGTCAAGGATTCACCGCTAGCTAGTCGCGAGGAAGCGCGCCGCCTCCGGCGCTTGATTGCGGGGGCAAAGAGTGGAACCCCGAGCAGTAACGGAACTGCCCCGACCCCAGAGGCGTGCCCGCTCTTCGGAGTGAACGTCACCGTCATCGACGCCGAGCCTCCGGCGACCTGCGCCTTGGCCGGGCTCACGGTTACCGTGTAGCCAGCGACCGCCCCGATCTTGTACGCATACGTCCCATTCCCGAGATAGAAGACTACCGTCGTCGTGGTCGAACACCTGGTGGTGGACCCGATCTTGACACACCAATTCGTTCCACTCGTCAAGCCACCCTCGGTGAACGTCACGGCATACGAGTTGATGGGAACCGGCACGGCCGCCCCGTTCACGACCACGCTGCCGGACGACGGACTCACCGAGGAGCCTGCCGGGACCGTGACCTTGTACGCGTACGTCCCGTTCCCCTCGGCGAAGATGATTGACACGCCCGTCGAGCACTCCGTCGTCTTCCCGAGCTTCACGCACCAGCTCGTCCCGCCCGGCAGCCCGGTCTCCGTGAACGTCACGGTGTAGGCAATCAGATTCGCCGGCACAGCCGCCCCGTTCACCACCACCGTCCCGGACATCGGAGTTACTGAGTAACCCGACCCCACCGTGACCTTGTACGTGTACGTCCCGTTCCCCTCGGCGAAGACAATCGAGGGGCCCGTCGAGCACTCGGTCGTTTTCCCGAGCTTCACGCACCAGTGCGTCCCGCTCGGCAGTCCGGTCTCCGTGAACGTCACGGTGTAGGCGACCAGGTCCACCGGCAGGGTCGGCCCGGCCACCACCACCATCCCGGACATCGGAGTCAACGAGTAGCCCGATCCCACGGTGACCGCGTATCGATAGGTCCCGTTCTCCAGGTCGAAGACGATCGACGTGCCGTACGAACACTCAGTGCTCTTGCCGACCTTTACGCACCAGTGCGTCCCGCTCACCAGTCCGACCTCCGTGAACGTCACCGGGTACGGATACGCGAACGTCAGCCCGACCGTCCAGCTCTTCGTCACTGTCAATGTCCCCGACAGCGGAATCACCGACTTCCCCACCTTCGCCGTAATCTCCTGCCCGATCAGCGGCGACACCACCGCGTAGGCGTAGCTGCCCGGCGTGAGGTTCAGATAGTCCACGCTGGTTTTCGCTGAGCACTGCTGGTAGTCGTCCACCTCCGCGCACCAGGACTGCCCTGTCGGCAATCCCGTTTCACTGAACGCTAAGGTAAGCGTCGAACCCATCACGAACAGGGGCCCCAACGTCGTTGTCGCCCCCGAGACCGTCACGTATTGGGTACTGCCCGACACTAGCCCTTCGCCGCCAGCCATCCGGTATCCCGACGGCCCCGTGATCAACGCCGCATACGTCCCGTTAGGCACGACGAACGTCGTCGAGGTCGATGTCAGCCCCCTCACCGCGTCGTCAAACTCCACCGTCCAGCCCTTCGTCAACATCTTCGTCGGGAGCCCGCTCTCGGTGAACGTCACCGTGTACGTCACCAAGCTGAACGTCATCGACTCCGACACCGTACCTGCCGCGACCGTGAACAAGCCGCCCGCCGCCTCATACCTCGTGTCCGCCGAGCCGAGCGTGTAATCCCATGTGCCGTTCGGTTCCGCGAAGCTGACCGTTGCCGTCGTCGAGCTATGCGACGTCCCGCCTGTCACATTCACGAACCACTCCGTCCCCGATGGTAGCCCGTCCTCCGTGAACGTCACCTCGTAGATCGCCTCGAAAATGATCGTCAAGCCGACATTCGACCCGGCCACCGTCACACGTCCACTTCCGGAGTCCGAGACCAACGTGTAGCCACTCCCGGCGCTGATCGTGTAAGTATACGAGCCATTCGGCTCGGTGTAGCTCAGAACCCCTCCGGCGCCAAACGACGTCATTCCCCCGCCACTGAAGTTCACGCCACCGCCCGCTACGATAGGCATCCCGCTCTCGGTGAACGTCACCGTGTACGTCACCAAGCTGAACGTCATCGACTCCGACACCGTACCTGCCGCGACCGTGAACAAGCCGCCCGCCGCCTCATACCTCGTGTCCGCCGAGCCGAGCGTGTAATCCCATGTGCCGTTCGGTTCCGCGAAGCTGACCGTTGCCGTCGTCGAGCTATGCGACGTCCCGCCTGTCACATTCACGAACCACTCCGTCCCCGATGGTAGCCCGTCCTCCGTGAACGTCACCTCGTAGATCGCCTCGAAAATGATCGTCAAGCCGACATTCGACCCGGCCACCGTCACACGTCCACTTCCGGAGTCCGAGACCAACGTGTAGCCACTCCCGGCGCTGATCGTGTAAGTATACGAGCCATTCGGCTCGGTGTAGCTCAGAACCCCTCCGGCGCCAAACGACGTCATTCCCCCGCCACTGAAGTTCACGCCACCGCCCGCTACGATAGGCATCCCGCTCTCGGTGAACGTCACCGTGTACGTCATGTTGAACGTCGCCGATTCCGAGATCCCGGACCCTTTCACCGTGAACAGGCCTCCAGACGCCGCCCAACTCGTGTTCGCCGAGCCAAGGGTGTAGGTGTACGTCCCGTTCGGCTCAAAGAAGCTGACCGTGCTCGTTGTCGAACTGAACGAAGGGCCGGCCGTCACGTTCACGAACCACTTCGTGCCTGGCGGTAGCCCCGACTTCGTGAACGTCACCTTGTACGTCACCAAACTGAACGTCACCGATTCCGGGATCCCGGACCCTTTCACCGTGAACAAGCCTCCAGACGCCGTCCACCTAGTGTTCTGCGTCCCAATCGCGTAGGCGTAGCTTCCGTTCGGCTCCGCGAAGCTGACCGTTGCCGTCGTCGAGCTATGCGACGTCCCGCCTGTCACATTCACGAACCACTCCATCCCCGATGGTAACCCGCTCTCCGTGAACGTCACCTCGTACGTCCACAGGGTGAAGACCGGCGTCACCGAGACCACCGCGGCGTTCACCGTGAACGACCCGCCCGACGCCGCCCAGTTCGTGTTCGCTGAGCCGAGCCTATAGGCATAAGTCCCGTTCAGCTCGTTGAAACTGATCGTGTTCGTCACCGAATTGTACGACAGACTGGACGCCGTCACGTTCACGAACCACTTCGTGCCCAACGGCAATCCCGTCTCCGTGAACGTCACCGCGTACGTCATGCTGAACGTCACCGAGACCGATATCCCGGACCCTTTCACCGTGAACGAACCTGGCGGCGCTGAGTACTCTCGATTCGCTGACGCCGCCGTGTAACTGTAGGTCCCGTTGGGAAGCGCCGTGCTAATCGTGTTCCCGGTCCCGCGCAGCGATGGCTCCCCCGTGATGTTTACATACCACGTCGAGCCCGAGGGGAGACCGGTCTCAGTGACTTTCACTCCGTAGGACGACTGCTGAACATCGGTCGCGTAATTGAGGGCGTTCAGGGATCCCCAGCCCGTGACGAGATCGTAGCCCGGCGCCGCGTGGTAGAGGTAGTTCGACCCCGAGGTCACGTCGCTGAACGGCCCCGACGGGTGGCCGGTGAGATAGGCGGCGCTGGCAATCGAGTACGCCCACGGATTGAGGAACCCAAGGAGGGGGCTGTCCCCACCGCGCAGATCATAGTCCATCTCCGCAATCATGCCGGCAGTAAGGGGGGAGGCGATACTTGTTCCCCAGCAGTAATAGAACTCACCGCCGAAAGAGGCGGCCGTTGCTTGGTACTGGACGCCGTTGACGGTAATTGTGATCAGCATGTTGTTAGCGATTGCCGCGAGGTCTGGATCGCCACGGCCGGCGCCCGTGATGAGCCGGTTCGCTTCCGTACTGACTTGCCAGGTCGGCTCCGGAAAAATAGTGCTGATTCCTCCGGTTGAACCGACGGGGCCCCCGTCGGCCGAGATGTTCCACACGACCTGGCTCTCGACTTGGAGCGTGGACGGGTTCAGGTTGACCGTCGTGCCTCCGACGGCGGTGTCCCCGAACGTATCGTAGGACATTGAGGCGGGAAAATAGACGGTCGATCCCCAGTACATCGGGCTGTTCAGGCTGTCGTCGGAATCACCTGAACACGCAAGGACGCTAATCCCCCGTGCCTGAGCCTGCTGGAGGCTCTCGTACCACGAGGTGTCGTTGTGATCGGTGGACCCCCATGAGTTCGAGATCACGCTCACGTTGGCCAGCCCCGCTTGGACCGATGCCGAGAGCGTCGAAGGAGGGCTCAGGATGTTGGTGAACGCCTCGTCGGTATCCGCAAAGGTCGCCTGAGGTCCGTAAACATTGTAAATCTCGGCACCTGGAGCCGTCGAACCAACCATTTCGAGGTCGAGCGTATTCTCGAGTTGCGCGTTGGTGCTGTCGCAGGAGGCTTCGGGTCCCGGCGGCGACGCGCCCCCAAGGGGCACGGCCACCAGGTGAGCGTGCGGTTCACCTGACGGCATCGTCTCGTTGTAGAAGTCGTATATGTCGGCAGGTACCCAAGGGCCGACATCTTGACCGTTCGTGAGGAAACCACACGGCGTCGTCCCCGTGGATCCCGTGTAGGTTCCTGCCCAGAGAATCGTAGCGATGGAGGCGCTGGTCGGATATCCGTGGAGGGTGAATAGGCCCTGTTCGTCGTACGCGACTTGGAAGTCCGACCCGTACTCGAACTGGGTACCGTCCACCGTTGGGGGAGACAGGTAACCGGCCACGGTGGACGCGGACTGACTCATTTGCGTTGTGGAAGGCGGAGCGACCAGGACACCTCTTCCCAGGCTGGTCGCAATCACATACGTCGAGTACGTGCCAAGCCCAGAGACCTGGGCGATTGCGGACGCGAGAGGGCTGGGAAGCTCTGGGGTCTCGCTGGGAGCGTAGTACGTCTCGCCGGCCACGTCGTACTCGTCAATCTCAGTATGGAAGAGAGCATCTGCTACCGACACGCTAGCGTCAAAGGAAATCGACACTCTGTCCGGAAGGATCGTAAGGTTGCTCACGCCGAAGGACGCGAAGTACTGGGCGGCAGCATCGTAGGTCTCGAGGGAGGGCGAATAGCGTGCATCGAACTGGGCCGCGGTCAAGTAGTGGTGGTACAAGGGAGAAGACTCATCGACGAGGGCGGTGAGGAAGCCGATGAGGCCGGTCTCGTTCGACAGACGGAACGTCACGACGATGGACAACGGAAAGGAGGCGTTCCCGGGAACGCGGATCGAACCCGGGGCGATGCTGTCGGAGACAGCATCCGATACCGGCACGACAACCGCTTCCTCGAGGTGTGAAAGGGACAGCGACGTGGATCGGACGGCGTCGGCGAGCGCTGCCGATACCGCGAAGTCGCCACTTCGCGAAATAGGACCTTGCGGCAATCCGGAGCCGTCAGTCCCTGAGGCAACTCCGGAGAGCAAGAATAGGGCCACCGCACCAACGACTGACGCCCATCGAAGGCCCCGCTTCAATAACATCTCCCGTCCCCCACCATCGCGCCAACGATCGCGAGGAATCCCCGGCCATCCCTCCCCCGATGCAAAGTCTCCAAACGCGCCCCCCGGGGAAATCGAAAGCCATGTCCCCCATATACGTGGTGTCCCGTACCAGTAAGGTCCGCCGAGGTCAACCGAGGGTTCCCAGGGCGGGTGGTGTGCGGCAGGACATTTCGACGCCGAGGACCCGGTCCGATCGAAGCGCGTCCTACGCATCGCGCGGCTTCACCTCGGCACCTACGCCGAGGCCAGGGCGGTCGCCGAGCGGCTCCGGGGCGAACGGGCAGCTGGCACTAGCCGCCTGGAAGGAGGTCCGGGGAGACTGGCCTAGCTGTAGTGTGTCAGGACATTTTGCCGCTGGACTTGTCAGGAGATATTGCCGCCCTCAAACCTTCCTAACCCTGGCCCCGCTCATGAGTCTTCGGTCAGTGTAGACCTCGGCGGGCGTCTTCCACTCGATGCCCCCGTGGATGCGGCTCCCATTGTAGCGGTGCCTCCAGTGGTAGAGCTCTCGTCGGAAGTGCCCGAGAGAGCGGAAGTGCACGCGGCCGACGAGCTCCTGGGTCAGGAATCCGTGGAACCGCTCGAGCTTCCCTCGGCCCCTGGGGTTGTACGGCCTCCCATAGATCACCGAAATGCGACGCTCTTGGCAGAACCGCCGGAACTCTCCTGAGATGAAGCAGCTCCCGCTGTCGACGTAGATCGCCTTGGGCCTTCTCCCGTTCTTGAACGCCCACCAGAGGTTGTTGACCACCTCTCGCGTTCGCTCCCTCCGATAGGCCCGGGCCATCACCAGGAAGCGCGATCGGTCGTCCAGGATGGTGTGCACGTAGACCTTCCCCTTCACCCCCGCGATGCGGAACTCGTAGACATCCACCTGCCAGAGGGAGTCGACGTGGCGGCGCTGGAACCGTTTGAAGGGCTTGGGTTTCTTGACAATACGGTCGAGGAAGCCGTGCCTCTTCAGGAGGCGGTGGACCGTGCTCGAGCTCACCTGAACGCCTCTCCGCGTGAGGAGGGCATGAATCCGGAGGGCGCCCCACGCCGGATGATTTCGCCTCAGCTGGAGGATGCTGTTGGCGAGGTTGCCGTGGATGCGCCTGGGGCTACGGCGAGGGCGGCGCGACTCATCCCGTAGCCCCTCGACGCCTTCCTCTCGGTAGTTTCGGCACCAGTACCTCAGCGTCCGCTCCGAGATCCCGAAGACCTTGCAGATGTCTCTGGACCGAATCCCCTTCTCGAGATGCTGCTTGACTGCGTGTAGTCGGAGGCGAACGTCTTCCTTGACCAAAGCCACCCCTCCCGGGGGCGGCAATATGTGTTGACAATTCAGGCGGCAAGATGTCTTGCTACACCACACTTAGGCCGGACACCGATGGGCATCTTGGGGAGGCCCTCGGGGACCGGCGGAAGCTTTCCGCTCTTCGCGAACGAACGAAACATACCTTTCGCGTCGAAGATGACCGATCGCTGGTTGAAGACGGCGTGGACCGACCAACGATGTTTGTCAACGACATCGACTTGGTGGAGTCTCCAGAGAGCGTCTCCTTTCCCGTTCTCGTAGAGTTCCATCCCGATCACCGCGCCAATCACGGCGGGACTCGTCCCCTTGAGCCTCCTCCGAACGTTTTGCTCGAGCTTTTGGACCGCCGGAGGCCCGCTCCATCGGTATATCGGGAAGTCGGTATTCTCGTCCGCTGCAGACCCGACAAGCGCGGCAGCTAGGTGGTTTAGCGCATACCCAAGGTTATGGGCTGTGTCTGCCACGTCTCCCTGCAGCTGGGGGGGAAGTGGCTTCGGATTTCCCTTCACTCTAGCTGTGAAGAGTCCGGGCTGGGTTGCCGGTACGCGCTCGACTTCCGCGACCCCACCCTGGATGTAACCGCGAATGGTCTCCTCGACATGAGCGAGACGTTCCTTCGCAACGTCGACCTTTAGCAAAGCGCTCGAAAGATCCCTTGATGCTACCATCTCTCCTCGGTTCGGCGTTGTTTGACCCTGAATCGCATGATAAGACCGCCGACCTCGGTGGACCGGCCGACCCACATTTACTCATCGACGTCGACGCTAGGCATAGCAGAGCTAGTAGTACGCCGCCGTCGATCCGCGTCGGGAAACTGGAGTACGAAGCACTCCTAGGGTTTTAGCGATGCCATCTGGGCGGTCGCCGACGGCCGAACCTCCGTTGTCTCCGGGAGACAACTCATATGCGGACTGGTGCTCCAGCCCCGTGCTGCGATGAAGATTCGAGACCTTCACGTGGAGAACTTCCGAGTCATCCGGTCAGCCAGCGTGCGGGACCTCCCGATGGTTGCGGGAGTGTGGGGAAAGAACGGATCCGGAAAGTCCGCACTACTTCAGGCTCCGGTTGTGCTCAGAAACTTCCTTCGAATGCCGGGAATCACGCAAAACCCGCCAGCCCAGCTCAACTCGATGGGCCTCCAACTAGGCCAGGTCACGGACGTTCTCTGGAAAGGCGGCGCCGAAAGGAATCAATTCAGAATCGCGTGCGACCTCGATCCTCGCGGGCAGGCTCAGATTACCTGGGGTCTTAGCGGAGGACCCTCTCACAGCCAACAGGAGTTCGACCCGAGCGCTGTGCGGTACTTTCCCGTTCAACGCGCCCTCGGGAACCGTGTGTGGCCCGTAAACCAACCAGTCGATTCGAACCTCGGGGAGAACACCGGTGGGATCCATGCGTTCGTCCATTGGTTCCTGCATAAGAAGGTCCGTGAACAACAGCTCTCCGGGAAGAAGAACGAGGTCGATAGGGTCGATGAGTGGCTTACTCGGGTCGGGTTCGGCCGTGCTTCTGACCGCGAGGAGGCTCGATTCGGTCGGGGGAACATCACGGCTCTCTTCGCCGACCCGAGCACGGGCTACGAAACACCCTTCATAGACGGGGGCTTCGGCGGAGTCAGCCTCGCCCCGATACTCTTCGAAGCATACAGCTTTCGGGACGGAATCCTCCTCATCGAAGAGCCGGAACTCTCCCTCCACCCCGCCGCGCAGGCAGATGTTTTTGACTTCATGCTTGAGATTGCCAAGGACCGGGGCCACCAGGTTCTCTTTACTTCGCATTCAGAGTACCTCCTGGCGCGATTCGCACGCTACGCGAAGGAGACCGGCGGAGACGATCGTTTGATTGGCGTCTTTAAGGCAACGAAGGATGAGGGAGGTGCTCATTTCGAGCGCGAGCCTCTCTCCGGTCTTGTCAGTAGGTTCGAAAAGCAGCAGAATCTGCTAGGGGACCTCCACACTAGAGTCCCCTAGGCTCGCAGACGAGAGCCTCTCGCCCGAGGGGGCGGAAACTGCCCCCCTTTCGCCGTATCGAGCGGTGAACTCGGTCATAGGCCGTTCACGAGGGGGTCTCGGGCGGTTCCCGGGGGGAGGAGAACGACTATCACGGACCGACCCCTACGGGAGCCGTGGTGGACCCGTCGATTGCCGACCAATTCGTCGCGAGGTACGCGGGGGAGGTAGACTACCTCTACGCCGTCCCCGGGATCCCCATCGATCCGTCCCTCGTCCAGATCATCGAGGACGTCATCGCGGTCGGGGGAGCGGCCTTCGCCGCAAAGCTTGGGGCGAACCTCGGGGACGCGGCGTTCGAGGCCCTAAAGGAGAAGGTCGGAAGTTACCTCCTAGATCGGAAGCGGGGGCCGCCGAAGGTCTACCGTGTGATAGGTTCGGGGGTAGGTCGGACCGTCCTTTCGGTAGGGAAGCTTCGGCCGCTCTTCCGTATCGAGAGGGGGGCGGTTCTCCTTCTCGCGAACCTCACAATCGAGTACGAGGGGAGCCCGAGGGGTCTAATCTACGAGGAGCGAGCGCCGAGCTTCTTCCCTATCAACGTCGAGTTCCGCCGGAAGAAGTAGGGGGAGGGAGAGGGGGTCCGGCCCGGGCCTAAACCCCCGGCGGGTTAAACCCGACTGGGCCTGTCGGCAGACCGGGAAGACCGATGACCGCTAATACGGACCGCCGCCCGATCTACTCACAGCGGATGAAGGCCGAGGCGAACGCGGCCTACTCGCCGGACGGGAGGACCCCGAGATGTTCGACGTGCCCCGAGACAGACCCCGTTTGCTTGACGCTCTCGCATTACGGACCGTTCACGGCGGCCGAGAGGCGAGAGGCCAGGCGGATCAACCGTCCCCGCCTTAGCGGATCGACCCTTCGATCATGGCTCCGGAAGCAAGGCTACCCGAAGGATCCTAAGATTGCGAAGGTCCGGACCGAGTGCATGAACTGCAACCTCAAGCACGGCGGTTGGGGCCGTGGCGGATGGGAAGAGGACGGGGCTCGGAGGCGGGGGACCGGGTAGACCGGCGGGGGTTTCTCCCAATCCCAACGTCGCGCGAAGTCTGGTGTCGTTTTATACGCCATCGGGGTGAGTCGACCACGAGGTCCGGCAAGGCGAGGCTCTCCAGGGTTAGGCATGGCTAGGCAGGCTGAGGTGAGGCAAGGAACCCCGACCCCGAAGACCGAACGCATCGTCGAACCAATCCGACTCGACCCTGGGAAGTTACATCTCTCCCCGAAAAAGATGACCGGGCCGAAGTCCCGGGTCGATGCCGGCCTCGCGGCGAAGATCCGTACCTCCCGTCGGCCGTCCGGATAGGTCGGCGGGGATTCTCTCTCGGCCGGAGCGCCAGAGCCGAAAGAGGCCCTCGGGAAGGGCTCTCCGGGCCGTTTGAGCGGTCGGAAACGAGTTGGGGGTCGTTCCGGGGTCCTCGAACCCGTCCGGAACGGCCGGAGTGAGGACCCTAGCTCGGGGCTTCGAGTATTGCCTTCGACCCGTTTAGGGAAGCGACGAAGCGCCAGCCCTTCGCGATGTACGACTCGACCGCCGAGACCTCGACGACCTTCTGCGATCCCGGGGCAGCCCCGACCTCCGACTCGGCCTCGCTCTTCCGACGAAGGTCCGCGAGTTCCCGGACCCGGTCGGCGGTCAGCGGGCCGGCCTTCGCGAGGTCCGCCGCGTCGTAGTTGAAGAACTCGGTCAGTATGAGGCGGTAGACCTCCTCATTGGTCGTCGCAGGCCCGGCGGTCGTGGAGAGGTACGGATGTGCTCGCTCGTACAGGGAACGGAGTTCCTCGAGGAGGGTCGGGTTCAGTTTCTTCGAAAGGTTGTACCGCCCGCTGACGCCGAGGTCGTGACCCAGCATCGCCTCTCTCGCGTCGCGGATCATAGAGCCCCGTGCCTCTGCGGCGAAGAGCTGGGATGAGAAGTACGCTCGAAGGGCGTATGGTCGAAACGTCTGACCTCCCGGCCTCACACTGCGAATCGCCTTCCGAAGGTCGAAGGTGATTGCCTTCGTACAAACGAAGGAGCCATGTCCCTTCGACGGGGCTCCGGCCTTCCCAACGCCCGCTCCGAGGGAAGCAACGACGGGGGACTCGGGCCCGATCTTCTCGCCCTCGAGACGACGACGCTGGAGATCGACGAGGACTGCATCGGCGAGTTCCCTCCCCCCGAACGTGAGGTAGCCCTTCTCGTTCTTTGACCGGCTCGAACGGACGCGAATCTGGAACGGAATCCTTTCGAACTCGAGCCTCGCCAAATCGAGTTCCGGGAGGTCCCAGAAGCGAAGACCATCCGTCCCGTCGACGTTTCCAAGGACTCCTGGTCGGAGACCCGCGTGGGCCATCAAGAGCGCGCAGAGTCGTCCTCGTGGCGACAGCGCTCCGAGAAGCTGCCGGAGGTCGTCCGGGGTCGGTGTTGCCTCATCCTCTAGAGTCTCACCCGTTCGCGCCCCGAGCTTCGGGAACCCGCGGAAAGCGACTCCTCGGTAGTCGGTCCAAGCCCGAAGGACGTCGAAGACCTTGCGGATGTAGATCGCTGTGCGCCCTCGCCTCTTCTGCGCGGCTGCGTACTCCGAGAGGAAGGTGCGGAGCGGCTCGGGCTTCTCTCTGGCCCGGTTCACGATTTCGAGCGGTCCGAGCTTTGTATCGGCGCAGAAGCGTCCGAGGGTTCGAATTCTACTTTCGGACGTCAGCTTCGATCGGAGAGAGAGTTCCTCCTTCCACTGCTTGACCTCGGGGATGCTGCGGAACTTGGTGTGGTCGACTCGCCCCCTGGCGAACTCGACTCCCGTCATCGAACAACGGATCCATGGGGAGTAAATAAATTGGCGGGCGCGGAGGGATTCGAACCCTCGACCCCCGGGTTAGGAACCCGGTGCCCTATCCAGGCTAGGCTACGCGCCCCGAAGGAACTGCCCGTTTTCGCAGTTAATCCCTTCCCCTGGACCTGCCGACTGGAAACGCGACACCGACGACCTGCTTTCGACCCTCCGCCAGCTTAGGTCAACCCCTTCGGCTCCCGGGCAACCGGGGGCCATCCCTTCTTTCGGACCCACTCGGGACGGTGGGGAAAACATGGGTAAAATCGCCCGGGTGGCATTCCGACCCTCCACCCTAGGCAAACGTCCTTCCAGGGCCCGAAAGCGGCCCCGCGGGGCTGTCCGCGCATGAGCGACGGACCCCCCGCGTTCTTTCCCAGGTCTCGGTGCCTTAGTAGGCCGACCACAGATACCGTGCAAAGCGGGGTTGGGTCGGCCGAGGTTCGCGCCCTCGGACTCAAGTTCTGGTGAAGGCCAGCCCCCGTTAGACCCGGGGATCGTTGCCACCACCCAAAGGGGGAGGGGGGTTCCCGCTCCTCCCCTCAAGTTCAAGCTTAGGCCGGCGAGCCGGGGAGTAAGGGATCCCCGAGCGAGCCGGGTGCTGTTGGCTCTAGTAACGTTCGGGGCTGAGTTCGTTACGATGCTTGAGCTTCAGGGGGCGGGTACTTCGTAACAATCCTCAGTCGGAAGTCGAACTCACACAACTTGATTGGGAGTGGGTGGACGCCCCTGGCCGCGGATACCAGATTCAAGTCGATTTGCCTACCCACAATGATCCCGCGCACCTCTTGCCGGGGTTCGAGCTTGTTATCGCGGACCCACCCGATATAGCGCAGAGTTTGACCCATGACTTTGTCCCCCGCGCGTTGCCTCTTAAGTTCGATAACCACCCAATTGCCGCTAGTATCCCGAGCTAGAAGGTCTATGATTCCGCGCTCAGTCTGGTACTGTCGGCCCGAGGTCTCCCCCTCGACAAAGAGCGTCAGACCCGGCTCAAGCAGGTGGAGCTGGTGCTCAAGGACATCCTCAATCACCCTCTCGCGTACGACGGTGCTGATGAACGTTTCATCGGTGAGCGAAGGGTCGACAAGGGCGCGCTCTCGCGCTCCCCGGAGGGCTTCCACCGCTCGTCCGATATCATATCTGGTCTCATAGACAGACAAGGCGGTGGCGTAAGAGTTCTCGACTGTATTGTCACCGTAATACGAGAACCACTCCTTTTCATTCTCAAACCGAATGAATGTCGAATCTCTCTGGTGCCTTTCCAGTCGTTGCTTCGCGAGCGGAACCTTCCCTTCTAAGATGCGAAGAAAGCCGTGAGTCCTCTCGATGAACTGGTTAGAGGACGAGAACAGTGCCCAAGCGTACGGCTGACATCGGGCTACGCGAGTGTAGAGCGACACCCTGTCGCCGGTCTTGGCCGATTGGGTGGACACGCTGTCAAGGTAGCTTATCACACGCGCCTGAGACCTTTCATCGAGCCTACGCCAGCGCTCTATCTGGGCGATAACCTGCCTGGCTGAGTCCTCCCTCGCCGCGCGGCAGACGAAGAGATTGTATTCTTCAGGCGTGACCCCGTCTTCCACACTCAGCAGTACTTCGGTTAGGAGTGCGTAAGGGAAGAGATGGATCCCGGCGTACTGGTCGCCGCGGATGGCGGGATTCCAGAACTGGTACTTCCAGAGTTGCCCCTCAATGACATCCTCAGGTGAAGACGACTCCAGGAACGCCGTACCCGCTGGAGAGATGAACACCGCATCATCCTCATCGACCCACGCCAAACCCAGCGTGTCGAAGACCACCTTGACCATCCGTGCGATTGCCGCCCTGTCCTCGGACTCCTGGCCCCTTGCCCTTGGGGCGAAGAGGCCACTACGCCGCAGTTCCCGGACATAGTCGAGTTGAGTTGCCCTCCATGGTCTCCGGTCGAACCTCTCCCGGAGCAGCGCCAGCCTAGCCTTGATTCTCGGAAGATCGTTGACCGCCTCCCCCTTAGGGACATACCAGAATCCTTGACTCGCCAGGTAGTCTGCGCAGAACCTCCGCCAGTATCCATTGGTCGGAGGTCTCGGCATGTGTGGTCTCCTACCCAAACACTGCCTGGCGCCGGTCGATCTTGGTTGGTCTTTCTGCGCTCATGATTACCGGCTTTTCGGAGACCGTGGTCTTGCCGAGCCGAGTGAGGGCGTGATTACAGAATGCAGGCGAAAGGTCGATACCCACGAATCGGCGCTTCAGGCGCTTCGCCGCTACGCAGGTAGTTCCCCACCCCGCAAACGGGTCGAGAACGATATCCCCGGGGAAGCCGGCGCTTTCGACACCGGGGAAAGTGTACATGTTGATTAGTCGGTTTGGGAGTGCCTCGGGAAATGGGGCGGGATGACCTGTGTTCCGCGGTATGTTCTCGGGATACATCCACCAAATCTGACTCGTCAGCTCCATCCACTGGCGCTGGGTAAGCTTCGCCGCGTCCTTGACCTCGCTCGGGACCTTGGGGGGTTCGCCTGGCTTCACAAACACGGCGATAAACTCGATGTAGTTCCTCTCGTAGAGGTTCGGGGGATAGGGGTACGAACCGAACATCTTCTCGGTCGTCTGTTTCTCCCAGATGAAGAGACCGTAGGCCAGGAGTTCTGTCTCTCTCAAGATATCTTGGCGCAAGTCCGAGTACAAGTCTATCAAGAACCGGGTATGGGTCTTACCGAAGTGCCGCTCAGAGACTGCCTTCTGTATAGGCATCAACGGTACGTTCAGAGCAAACTTGCCGTTCGGGCGCAAGACACGGGCGACCTCGCGCCAGACCTCGGTTAGGCGAGCCCTGTAGTCGGCATACGAACCTTGACCGATCTGACCCTCAAACCCATAGTCGACGAGATTCCAATAGGGGGGGCTGGTGATTGCGAGGGATACAGACCCGGAAGGAAGCCGGGAAAGAACTGAGGCGCTGTCGCCGCATATCACACGGTCGACCCACGCATCTCGCTCAAGCCGGACCGCCGGGTCCCTTGCGTCCAACACCGCTTCCTTTAGCGGCGCCTCTTCTCCACGCGTGATGACGCGTGATTGTGGAAGGTCGTCGGACGGCAGCTTACCTTGGATATCAGAACCGTTCGCAAACGGACGGTTTCTTCGCATCTTGAACTGGTTCAAAGACCGGGTAGCCGCGGGCCCTGCGACTCGATGAATACCCGGAACAGAGGGGTCGTCTCTGTCTTCGCTCATCCCGAGAGGAACCAGACACCCCCAGAGCAAGGGATAAGCGAAGCGGGCCCGCCACGCACGCTCCGCGGACCGCGATCCTGCCGTCAGTCCGGTGTCGCTTGCTCCATTGATTCTGCGCTGCCTGCGGGCCAGTTCAAGGGTCGAAGACGCACCGGAAGGATAGGGATTCTACAGCTCCGGGGTAGAGTCGCTTGATTTCTCACGGCCCGACCAACGTAATTCGTAAGCGTTGATTGGGGTTTGGTGCACTATGGGGCTCCTTGACGCCCTCTCCCGGGCCGCGGGTCGCTTCTTCAAGCCGCCTGAGGAACCTCCGAGACGGGTCCGCGCGTACGAGCGCTATCCCGGCCTCGGTCCGCTTCGTTGGTGGGACAAGCTCGGGCCGGAGACCTTCAGGTGCCGCGTCTGCCGGCATGAGACGCGGACGTGGCGGGGGATGCAGGCTCACTGCCGGACGTTAGGACACCGGCGGCCCGCGCCGCCTTAGCTCGCCGGCGAGCCTTGCCCACGCTTTCGAGCAAGCGCGCCCGAACCCAAGCGTTCGCGCGGGCTTGGGCCTCCCGTTCGGTGTACGCAAAGCCCTCTTTCACGACGCGGTACTCAGCCGGCGCGAAGCTTGGTCGGGGGGCCAAGGCATTCTTGCCGATGTAAGTCGCAAGCGACCCTAACCCCGGATGCCCCCTTCGGCGGACGGTGGGCATGTTCGATCCGTCGGGCAGCGGTTTCCAGCCCTTGGGCACAATGTAAACCGCACTCTTACCCCACTCCTCGACGCGATACGGGACTGTCGGCTCCAACCAGACCGGGTAGCGACCCGGCTTCAATCGGTCCTTCGCCGGAATGAGTCGCGGCTCCGAATTGTCCGGCATATTTCCCCGGAATCATCCCACGACCGGTACATACATGAATAGATGCCGGCGGAGCGGAAGGGACGGGCTATCAGGTTGAACCGGTCGCTGGCCGCCATTCTCCCGGTCGACTGGGTTCGTTGGAATGAGGTCGGTCCGGGGGACCTCCTCGAAATCGAGTACAACGGAGAGGTTCGAATCAGTCCCGTCCGCAAGCCAACGGGCAACGCTCTCGACCGGGGTGTAGCTCCGTGACTGACCGGGCCGCCCTCTACGCCCGGGTCTCAACCGAGGAGCAGACCATCGAGACCCAGCTAGAGGCCCTTGAACGCCGGACCGCCGACCTGGGGCTTACAATCCCAAGCGGGCAGACGTACGCGGACCAGGGAGTCTCGGGCCGTGCGGACTCTCGCCCCGAGTTCGACCGGCTCCGCGAGGCCATCCGGGCCCGGGCGATTGAGGCGGTCTTAGTGACCAAGCTTGACCGCATCGCCCGGTCGGTTCCGACAGCGCTAGAGTTCTTCGCAGAGGCAGAGGCCGCCGGCGTCCGCATCATCGTGACGGACCAGGCCATCGACACCGGGACCCCAGCCGGCCGGCTCACTCGGACAATCCTTGCAGCAGTCGCCGAGTTCGAAGGGGACCTCATCCGCGAGCGGACCCAAGTGGCGATGGACGCCATTCGCTCGGGTCGCCGGCCAACCAAGTCGGGCCGGCCGGTCGGGCGACCGCGCCGAGTGACCCCGGAGATTGTCGCTAAGATCGCCGAGCTTCGGGCGGCGGGCCACAAGTGGAACGAGGTCGCGCGGCACACAGGCATTCCCGCTGAAACGTGCCGTAGGTCGTCTTGGGTTCGGAAAGAGGGGGCCTCTCGCGTGGAAAACTCTCCGGCGGGGATTATCCCACCCGCTCCGGGAGGGGAGCCTAGCCGGTGACTAGCGACCCGTTACGCACCGGCGGTGAGGGGGGCGGAGAGCGCCTTCCACCTGTCCCAAGCGCCCTTCACCCGACGAGCGTTCTCCCGCGAGAGGTAGATGAACCACACACCTCCCGTGAGGGCCTTGGATCGTACCGCCCAAGCCGGGAAGAAGAAGTTGACCCGCCGAATCATATCGAAGGGAATCTCCACAGTTCGCGGAGTGAATCTTCTAGACGGGGAGAATCTGATTGCTCCGCTGATGCCAAGTGGGGTTATCGAGAGGGTCTCTGGGGCGCGGTACGCGTAGAGCCATGCGAAGAACAGTGCACCTCCAGTTGGCGGGAAGACGACGAGCAGGATGTTCGCCAGGAGCGCGAGGGTACTCGACGGCCAGGGAACGAGAACGACGCAGACCATTATCGGCACCCAGGTGACGAGCAGCGCCGTCGCGAGCGTTACGAATATCCAAGGCCAGGCTCGGTTCGGGAACTCGCCCGTCGTGGCCGCGTACACCAGTTCCCCCACCTCGTCCGAAGCAAAAGTGTAGACCAGTTACAAACCGACCCGAATCTCCCGCTATCTCTTCGCGAGGAGATTTCACTCCTCGCGGTCAGGGTGCAAAGGGTCCCGGCCCGAGGGTGCTTCCGCCGCGATGACCAGGAGGAACGCCCCGACGGCAAACCCAGCCGCGACGAGGAGGCCCGGGATAAGAACGGCGATGTGTCCAAAGTCACTGAGAACCGGGTCAAGAAATGTCGCCGCGATCCAAGCGAAACCCGGCACGAGCAGGAGAACCCCAAGAAGGGCGAACCTCTGCCTCTTCGACAGGTTCGCGGCCATAACGACCTCCTAGGCCTGAGACCGTCAGAAATCGACGTTTTATACCATCCTCCCTCTCCCGGCTTCTCGGAGGAAACCACCGTGCCGGCAACGGCGCGGCGGTGGGTCGAAGAAAGCAGGGCATGGGTCGCGGAGAAACAGCGACAGGGAAGGTATCAGGGGCGGAACGGCTACGAAGCCGTCCGGTTCCTGAGCAAGTGCGGCGAGTGGGCGTCGGTCAGGCCGGAGGCGGTCACCGAGGGGGACCTCTGGGCCATCATCGGCCACATTGGGGGGACGGCTCCGAAGACGCGGAGGTTCTACCTCGCGCTCCTGGGGAGCTTCCTCTCGGCGCTGGGGAACTGGGTCGTTCAGACGTCCGGCATCCGGCGCAAGTTCCCGAACCGACCGATGAACACGCCCGCTCTCGCCGGCGACGAGCGGGACGCGATCTTGAACGCTGCGCAGGGCCCGGAGAGGCTAGTCCTTTCCCTGCTAGCGAACGCACGGCGTCCCATCGAGGTTCGGCGCGCTCTCGTTTCGGACGTGGACCTCACCTCGGTCCCTCCGACGATGAAGGTACGCACGAAGGGCGGTGGCGGCCAAGTTACGGCGGTTCGAGCGCTGAATCAGACAGCGGTCCGGGAACTGGCTTGGTGGCTCCCGCTCCGAGCGACCTGGGGGGAGCGGGCGCGGGAGGATTCGGGCAACTTGGTCTGCCGGTGGGAGGGAGACCGTCTTGTCGGAGTCTCATCCGCGTACCTCGCTCGCCTCCTCGCGAAGGCGGAGAGCCGCGCGGGACTGTCTCGGCACCCGCTCTATTCGTTCCGTCGTGGGGCAGCGACCATGCTCCGGGAACGAGGAGCCGAGTGGGAGGACATTCGAGACGCCCTATGCCACCGCTCGATTTCGACCACCGAGCAGTACGTCAGCCCACTGCTTGCTCAGAAACGCGCGCCCCGCGTGATGGCCCTGCTCGATGCGCCGATCCCGGCGAACGGATGAAACATGCAAAAACGGGCAAATCCTCTGACGGGCGAAGCCCCATCCAGGCTAGGCTACGCGCCCGCGGGAGCGGTTTCGGCGGGGGACCATATCACTACTTCGGCGTTCCCGAAGCCGGCGGGTCGGGAAGGAGGCGGTCGTATCGGTGGTCGACCGAGGAGAAGAACCCGGCCGAGGGCTCCTGGAGGATCTCGATCCCTTCAAGGTACTCCCGCATGGTCGGCAGGACTGGCCTCCTCGCCGCATCGCCCTCGGACGTGCGGGAGGCCGCGCCGCCCATCGCGCCGAAGAGCCAGCGATCCGGGCCCGTCACGAACAGGAACGGATAGACCCTGGACTCCCGGCTGAGGGTCGAGAAGAGGAGCTCGGGGCGAGCCCCGGCCCTAGGGGTTCCGGTGACCAGGACGACCTGGTCGGCCGCCCGCCCTTGGTAGGAAGGCACCCGTGCGGGGTCGAGGATGGTCCGGTGCACGACCCAGCCCCTTTGGAGCAGCCGCCGCTGGGAGAACGGCAGGCCTAGTGGTCCCACGAGGTGCGCGCCCCGGCTCCCCTCCAGTGCGTTGAACGGGCGCCGAACGAGCTCGGAGGCCGCCCACCATTGGTGCGGGGAGAGCCGGAGCGGTGCCGTCTCCTCCGTGTCGGCCGCCTGGCCCCCGCCGAGGCCATGAGGGTAGCCGAGGGTACCATCGAACCCGGCGACGTGGCACCAGAGTCCTTCGTAGTCGAAGTAGACCGGGACGCTCGGTCCCTCGGTCCGAACCGTGACCGCGGTCGTCGGCGGGGCGAGATGGCCAGCCGAGATCCGGGTCGTGAGACGGTCGACCTCGGCCGCCTTCCGGTGGAAGACGACCGTGAGAACGACTTGGGTCCCCCGCCATACGACGACCGTCCCCGGGTGGTTGGCCAGGGTCGTCTCGAGTTCGTCGGACTTGTCGGCGTAGGGCCGGGAGAGCAGGAACGTCACCATCGGCCGGTCGAAGGCCACCGGGTGCGGGACGTAGCGGTCGCGAAGCCACCCCTCCGCGTACGCCCGGCGCCGGATCGCGTGATAGGTGGAGCGCGGGATGGCAATCAAGCGCAGCCTCTCACGCTCCCGATCCGGTCGGGAGGCGAGGAGGACCGCGATGACTCGGGCCTCGGCCTCCGTCAGGCCGCGCACCGGCGACCCACTCCTTCGTTGCGAGGGTCTAGCAAGGGGTCCAACCACCACGAGCGTCCCCGAAACTTCGCTTTAAGAACAGTCCGGGGCCTCTCGGACTTGGGGGTCGCTGCCTGGAGGACGATGAAGCCGCTGGCAGGCACCGGCATCATCATCACCGCGGCATCAGTGGCGGTCTCCTTCTTGACGGTATGCTTGCCCGGCGTCGGCGCTGCGCAGCCATCACCTTCGGCGAGCGCGCCTTCGGGCGGCTCCGCCGCTTGGGCCTACGGGGCGCTGGGGTCCAAGGGCTGGACCGGCACCGTGGGCCAGTATCCCTACGCGGCGTCAGAGACCGTAGGATTCGCGGTGATCCTCCACGAGTCGGCGGGACCTGGTGACAATTACACTGTTCAAGTGAACCGGACGATGGGCGTGCTGCTGTCGGTAGAGTTCTGCTCGCCGTCGTGCAGTCGGCCGGTGGGCACCGCCACGGTGGACTACCACGCCTGGGAGGTTGTTCGCTCGACCCTCGATCTGACGACCTCCGGGAACGTGTCGGTCTCCGGCGTCCCGACCAAGGCGCTCGCCCTCGTGTCGTCGAACGCCTCGATCGAAGTCGGGCTCCGGGAGTCGACCCAGGTGGTGGACGACGGGAAGGTCGTGCGCGGACACAACCTCTCCTTGGATCTCGGGGTCAATTCGTCCACGACGTTCACTCCCGCGTTGGGCCTCTTCCCGCTCTCCATCTCGCCTGCGACGCCCGAGACCTGGAACGCGACCAGCCGATTCGTGGGGCAAGGCTCGGGGAGCTGGTCGGTCCACGAGGCCGCGCCGAGCACAACAACGCTCGAACTGGGCGGCAGTGTCGCCTCCCTCAACGCCACCGGCTCCGTCACCATGAGCGGTAGCTCCACGGCGAGGACGATTCGCCTCGCCGGGGCGGACTACGATGTGGTCGGCCTCACGGTCTCCGGCCCGTTCTCCCTGCGCGAGGGGTTCCTTCTCATCCCCATCGCCACGGACCTCTTCGGGGGAACGGCCCCCACCTGGCTCCCGACCGCGAAGATGAACACCTCCGGCTCGGCGACGGTCCAGCAGGAGAACGTCGACGTGGCAGGGTCGCCCGCCTCCGGCAGCCACCTCGGGTTCGAGGGGTCGGACGTCCTCTGGACTTCCGGGACCGCCAACCCGGCGGCGACCGCGGTGGGCTCTGATTTGGCACCGGCGCTGGAGGAACCCCAGGCCGCGGGACCTAACGCGACCTCCTTGCAGGGAGGGCCGGAGCCGCTCGCCCAGGCGGTAACGGACCAGAACTGCCTTGCGAGCGGCGTCGGCTGCCCCTCGACCGGCCCTTCGCACGGACTGCCCTGGGAGCTTATCGTCCTCGGCGGAGGGGCCGCCGCCGTCGTGCTCCTCGCCGTCGTGATCACCGACCGACGGCGACTTCCGCCCCCCGCGTACCCGAACTCGGCCCTCTACCCCCCAGGCGCCTCCCCCGCCGGTGGCCCGGGAGCGGTCCGCCGCCCGGGAGCGCCTGCGCCTCCGCCGGACGACGACCCGCTCGGAAACCTCTGGTAGTCCTTCCCTCCGTCGAGCCGCGACTCCGGTCGGTCCAGGCCCATCGGGTCGGGCGGTCCCGATCGGGCCGCCGCGCGAGCGTGATCCGCCGGGACGGACCTAGGCGGAAGGCGGCGCCGCGAGGAGCTCCACCTTGACCCACGCGAGGAGGAGGAGGACCCCGACGACGACGAAGAAGACGATCCCCAGGACCGCCCAGATGAGCAGGTGGTCGCGGAGGGTGCCGTACTGACGGGCCTCGGCCAGGCTCTGGAGGCGGGGCACCTCGCGCCAGATGACGAAGTTGACCGCCGCCGAGACCAGGCAATAGACCGCCGTGAAGAGGTCGCCCGCGCCGCGGCCGAACACGATGTCCAGGACCGTGAACGCGAGGAAGAGCAGGAACAGGAAGCCGGCCAGCAGCGCGAGGACCAGCGCCAGGGTCCTCGAGGCCGACAGGAGGGCCCCCACCGACTCGTCCGACGCGGGAACCGACCGGGCGAGCCCCCCCGCCAGCGAATGGGTCGGAGGGGGGTTCCCGGAGGTCGCCATGCCACCTGCGGTGGAGTATGTCCTCACCCTCGCCTTAAGCTCGCGGGCGCAGGGCCGGGGCGGGGCCGGCGGCAACCGGGTAGCGCAGGATCGCGGCCACGCCTCCGAAGGCTCTCGCCAGCATCTCCCCCTCCTCGCTCTCCGTCGAGACGAGGCGGGGCTGCCCGCCCGCGTCGACCGCCCGGCGGAACAGGCTTTCGACGTAATCCTCTCGGGCGGTCTCCGCGAGCGCGGTCGCTCCGCAACCCGGGCACGAGAGGGCCTCCTCGTGCTCGAGCTCCTCGTCGGAGAGGCTCCGCGAGGACGTGCGCTGGCAGCTCGCGCAACGGAACGAGACCAGCTGCCGCCGCAGGCCGTCCGAGACGAGGAGGATGTCGACCGCGCCGAGCTCGAGGGCGTGGGCGACATCGCGCTCGCCGTAGGCCGCGAGGCCGGTCTCGGCCTTGCGGATCTCCCCGAGAAGCCTCTGGACAAGCCGCTTCTCCTCCGTGACCTCGAGGCCGTGGAGGGTCTGCGTCGCCTTCTCGACCAGCTCCTTGAGGCCGTGCTCGTCGGTGTAGCCGGTGTCGAACAGGGGGAGGACGACCTTCTGCTGCAGCTCGTACTGCAAGAACCCCTCCGAATGGAAGAACTCCTTCGTCCCGCCCGGACCTCCGAGCAGGATCCCCTTGAGCTGGTCCTTCTTCGGTAGGAACAGCTCGGCCGCCATCTCGGCGACCTTCACGAAGAACTCGTGCGCGGCGTGCTCGATCAGCCGCTCGAACCGGTGGGCGGACTGGCCTCCACGCCCGTGCTTGCTCGGGACGAGCGATTGCTTGTTTCGAAGCGCCTCGACGCGCTTGCCGCGCAGGAAGCCGAGGGTCACCTCGGCCCGGTCGACGACGATCAGCCCCCAGAGGTCCGGCTCGTGGACCATCGACTGGAGGGGGTCGAGGTAGAACGTCGAGTCGCACCGGTAGAGGTAGGTGCCGAGCGGCTCGGGGGGCTCGACGATGAAGGTGACCGTCTCGGACTTGTCCGCGCCGACGGCCTTGCTGCCGACGAAGAAGGCGACCCCGTGCGCCGGGGGCTCCTTGTAGGCTCGGACGCGCCCCATCAGCGACTCGATCGCCCACATCACGTTCTTGCGGGTCGTCCGGCTCTTGATGTTCGAGCTCTGCGCGTACTCGTTGCGCAGGTAGCCCATCACATCGGAGATCTGCTTCCCCGGGGGCACGTAGAGGCTGATCAGCTCGGTCGCGCGTCCCCGGACCGAGGCGATCTCCGAGAGCTTGCGCTGGAACGTGTACCGCGCGAGCTGCGGGTCAAGGGCCGGCGTGCTCACGGGCGGGTCCCTCCACCGGAGGGCTCCGTCGGGGGCCGCGGGTCGCGGCGCCCGTTCCCCGGGCCCCGGAGTCAGAGCAGGCGGCGAACGTGCTCGTCGATGACCTCTTCGGGGTAGGCCCCCACGATCCGGTCCACGAGCTTGCCCTGCTTGTAGAACAGCAGGGTCGGGATGCTCATGATCCCGAGGGCGCCGGCCTTCTCGCCGTTGTCGTCCGAGTTCATCTTCCCGAACGCGACCTTTTCCTTGTACTTCTCGCTGAGGCGGTCGACGATCGGGGACACGACGCGGCACGGTCCGCACCACGGGGCCCAGACGTCGACGACCACGGCCGGGGTGCCGGCGGTGAACTTGTCGAAGTCGGCGCTCGCGATCTCGCGCACAGGCATGGGTTCCTCGGCCGTTTCCAAGAGACTCACCTATTAAAGAGGTCGATATCCAACGCGCCATCTCGGACCCGGGAGCGGCGCACGCCGCGACTCACTCCTCGGCCGCGCTTTCCCCTCGGGGGGAGCGTACGATATCCGAAGGGAAGCGCTTGGTCCCCTCGTGGATTCCCCGGTACCCCCAGGCAAGACCTGGAACGCTCGGGGGTCCTCGACCTCCATCGCGAAGGGGGAGATGGTCCCCGTCCTCGACCCGGCCCTCGTTCGACCCGGCCTCGTATCCCCCGCGGCTCGGAAGGCGATCCGGCAGCGGATGCTGTTCCTGCGGTCGGCGTCGCTGGAGAAGCTCCGCCGCCTGACGGGCGTCTCGGAGGTCGAGCTGCACCAGTACCGCCGGGAGCTCCGCGCGAGCGAGCTTCCCGACATCCTGCTGCGCCGCGGGGCCGGGCTCGCGTTCACCCGCGAGCTGCCCCAGGGAGCGCTCCTCTACCTCATCGTCCGGGCCTCGCGACCCGAGCGGGTGGTCGAGACCGGCATCCGACCGGGCTACACGACGGCCTGGATCCTGGCCGCCCTCGAGGCGACCGGCCGAGGGGAGCTGGTCTCGCTTGGACCCGGCCCGATCACGGGACGCACGAGCGCCGTCCAGCATGTGTCGGTGGGCCAGTTCGTTCCGCCGTCGCTGCGCTCGCGCTGGACCCTCGCCCTCGGCAACTCCGAGGAGCGCCTCCGCGACATCCTCGCCGCGACGTCCAAGGTCGACCTGTTCCTCTACGACAACGGGCCGGAGGCCGCCCGCGCCCGCTTCGAGCTCCGCGCCGCCTGGGACGCGCTCTCCCCCCGTGGGATCCTGCTCGCCCACCACGTCGACGCGAGCCCGGCGTGGGCGGAGTTCTGCGGCCGGCAGGGCGTTCAGCTCCAGATCCTCGACCCGGGGCCCCCTCCGATGGGCGCCCTCGGGGTCCGCTCCAAGGCCGGCTGACGCGGGCTACCGCTCGAGCTCCTCGACCAGGGGCACGGACGCGGGCAGGATCAGCCGCTCGAGGGCGGTCCGGACCGCCCGCTCGCTCCCCGGGAGCGCGAAGACCGGCTTGCCTTGGACGACAAAGAGACCGGCGCGGCTGAGCATCGCGACCGGCCCGACCTCCTGGAAGCTGAGGGCCCGGTAGATCTCCCCGAACCCCTCGAGCCGGCGGCCTCCCATCGCCTCCAGGGCGTTCACCGTGAGATCGCGCGAGCTCGCTCCCGTTCCCCCGATCGTGACGGCGGCCTCGACCTTGGGGTCGGCGATCCAGGGATCCAGCTGGTCGCGGACGTCTGCGACCGAGTTGGCGACCAGCGCCCGCCGGACCACGTGGTGGCCGGCGGCCTCGATCAGCTGGCGAGCAAGGCCCCCGGACGGGTCGTCCTCCACGGTGTGCGTATCGGAGACGGTGAGCAGCCCGAAGCCGAGGCGTCGGTCCCCGTCGAGAGGGTGGCGGCCCGGTGGCCGTGCAGACTCCGAGGCTTCGCTCATCGCCGGCGTCCTGCCCCCTTCTCCTTCGCCACCACCCGCACCGGCCCGAGACGGGTCCGGGGGTAGAGCCCCCGGGAATCCTTCTCGAGGTACTTGACCATGTCCCAGACCGCGAGGAGCGCGACGGTGGCCCCGACCAGCGCCTCCATCTCGACCCCCGTGCGGTCGACCGCCCCCGCTTCCGCCCGGACGCGCACGCCCCGCGGCGAGACCCCGAGGTCGACGCGAGCCAAGGTGAGGCGGACGGCGTGGCAGTGGGGGATCAGCTCGCTCGTCCTCTTCATCGCGAGCAGGCCCGCGAGCTCGCCGGTCGCGATCGGGTCCCCCTTGGTGACGGCGCGCCGCCGGACCGCGCTTCGCGCCGCCGGTCCGACGGCGAGCTCGCCGACGACGACCGCCCGGCGGGGGAGCTCGGGCTTCGCGCCGACGTCCACCTGGCGGACCAACAGCTCACCTCGGCCGGCTCGAGCCGAGCGCGACGTGCGCGAGCACCGCCTCCAGCTGGACCCGGTCGGACGCGCCCTGGGCGAGGCGGAAGTCGACCTCGCCGAGGTACTCGAGGAGCCGTATCTTGTCCCGCGCCGGGAGCACCGTCTCGGGGATCTCGGGCAAGTAGGCGTGGATCGCCCGGAGGATCTCCTCCCCCGCCGCGCCGCGGTCGACGAACATCGCGTAGAGCCGGTCGCGGGCCTCGCGGAAGTTGCCGGAAAGCGCCGCGCCCAGCATCCCCTCGACCTCCCGCCGGAGGGGAGCGGTGGCGTACTCCCGCAAGGTCTCGGCCGTGACCGATTCGGAGTGGGTGCCGGCGAGCTGGAGCAGGTTCGTCGCGCGCCGCATGTCCCCGCCGCTCGCCGCCAGGATCACGTCATAGGCGTCCTCCGAGACGGTCCGGCGCTCGGACCGCGCGATCCTCTCGAGCTGCCGGCGGATCGCCTCCGGTCGGTAGGCCCGGAAGCGGAAGACCGCGCAACGCGACTGGATCGGTTCGATAATCCTCGACGAGTAGTTGCACGAGAGGATGAACCGGCAGGACGAGGAGTAGCGCTCCATCATCCGGCGGAGCGAGGCCTGAGCCTCCGCGGTGAGGTTGTCCGCCTCGTCCAGGAACAGGATCTTGAAGCCGACCTCTCCGAGGGGGGCTGTCCTCGCGTACTGCTTGATCGTCGTGCGAACGGTATCGATCCCCCGCTCGTCGGACGCGTTGAGCTCGAGGAAGTTCTGCCTCCACTCCTCTCCGAACAGGTCGCGGGCGAGCGCGAGCGCGGCCGTCGTCTTGCCGGTCCCGGGCGGACCGGCGAACAGAAGGTGAGGCATGGAGCGCTTCTCCGCGTAGGACCTCAGGAGGGGGACGATCGCCTCCTGCCCTTCCATGTCGCGAAGCGACACCGGCCGGTACTTCTCGGCCCAGACCGCCTCGCCCGATCGTCCGGTCATCGGTTCGGGGTGCGTTCGGCGGGAGCCTAATTATCGCTTGCTCGCCTAGCAGGGGGATCCCGGGAGGCCGTCCGGGAGGGCCGGGGGAGCGCCACCGCCCGCCCGTCGGCACGGTGGGACCGGAGCGCCTCGGCGAGGACCCGACCGTACTGACCAGGGGCCTGGCGGTGGCCGCCATGATCGTTGCCCACGACGACGGCGAGCAGCCCGCGGAGCCCCTCCAACGAGGCGCGGAACCGCTCGTGCTCGAGCCCCAACCGGTCCGTCAAGGTCACGGCGCCTTCCGCGGCGGTCGACCGCTGCCCGTCCGTCGTCGCTCGTCCGTCCAGGTGCCGCTGGACCACCGCGACGAACTGTTCCACCCCCTGCCGGACCGCGTCCAGCGGCCGCGGTTCGAGGTGAACGAGGGAACTGGCGAACCGCTCGAAATCCGCTAGCGCGGTATCGATCTCGCCGTCCATCGGGTCGGACGAGGCTCTTGGGGGGCATCGGCGGCCGGAGGGTGGCGGTCCCATCACGTTGGCGCGGTTCACGGCCCTCCCGGGACCGACCGGGACCTATCGTTCACCGCGGGGAGGGCCCCGACGCCCCGGCCAGGGTGAAGGCCACGGCGCGTCGGTCCAGCGTCCGCCCCAGACGGTAGAGAAGGTAGGCGAACAGGGCGGCGACCGCGAGGATCCCCGGGATAGCGGGCTCGAGGAAGGCGTCCCAGACGAACAGCGGTACGAGCATCCCCACGGCGAAGGCGAACTTCGAGCGGTCCAGGTCCTCGGAGCCTGCCCGCCGGACGACGACCGCGAGGGCTCCCCCGTTGCCGACGGCGATGACCCCGGCGGCCGCCACGGCCGGGATGCGCCCCCCGCCGCTGGCGGCGAGCACGACCACCCACGCCAGCCATTCGAGGGCCCCGGCGACCCCGAGCCCCGTGCGCCCGATCGTCCGCGGGCCGGGGTGCGACCTCAGTAGGTTGGCCGGCACGAGCGACCCCGCGAGGACGAGGACGGCCTCGATGCCGAGGAAGACGGAGAGGAGCGGCAGGGACGGGCCGTGGCCTACTAGCCGCGCGAACACGACGACGAGCCCGAGGTAAACGGCGGCCACGACCACGAGCCCGCTCCGGTCGACCCAGCGCCTGTCCCTCACCTTTGGGAACCAAAGGTACGTGAGCAGGATCGGGAGGGCGATCGAGTACGTGGCGTGGAAGATCGTCAGGCCGAGCGCCCAGAGCGCGTTGACCCCGTAGGCCGACCCGTAGGTCGTCAGGGCGCCGACCGGCGGACCCGAGCGTTCGAAGAACGTGTGGACCGCCAGGCCCTCTTCCGCGATCCCGTAGGCGGCGCCCCACAGGAGGACCGAGGCCCAGTCCTTCCGAAGAAGGACCGAACATTCCCGGATGAGGAGCGCCCCCGTCCCGTAGAGGCCCACGTCCAACAGGTAGCTCACGGCGAAGCCGGCCGGGTCGGAGAGCAGTCTCGACACCGGGGTCGAGCCGGTGAGGAGCTCCGGGATCGACGGCGCGAGGAGGAGGAGCGCGAGGACGGGGAGCCTGGGCCGGATCAGCAGGCGCACGGCGCGATCGTGACGGCTCTCTCGCCTACTTCACGGACGCGTTCCACGGCCGGCGGCGGGACGGCTATAACCCAGCGGGGTTCCTCTGCCGCGGTCGGACGATGCGGGAGATCCTCGTCCATGTCCCGTTCCGGGGGACGATTCGGGAGCGTTCGGTCGAGCCGTACGTCCACCTGCTGCGAGGGCTCCGCGAACGGCGTCGGGTGAAGGGGGTCCTGCTCGACATCTCGAGCCCGGGCGGCGAGGTCGTCGCGTCGACGGACCTGTTCCTCGCGGTCAAGCGCTTGGACGCGACCAAGCCGGTCTTCGCGTCCATCGGGGGGGTCGGGGCGTCGGGAGGGTACCTCGCGGCGGTCGGGGCCCGCAGGGTCTACGCTTACCCGGAGTCCCAGGTCGGCTCGATCGGGGTCGTCTACCCGCATGTGGCCGTGCAGGAGCTCCTTCGACGCCTCGGCATCTCCGTCGAGCTCCTGCACGTGGGCGAGCACAAGGACGCCTACAGCGGCTATCGGTCGCTGACCGACGTGGAGCGGGGCAAGATGCTCGCCGTCGCGCAGGACGACTACGACGCGTTCGTGCGCGCGGTCGCGGAGGCGCGCCACCGGCCGCTCGAAGAGGTCCGTGCCCTCGCCACCGGCGAGGTCTGGTCGGGCGTGCGGGCCCAGTCCCTCGGCCTCGTCGACGCGCTCGGCGACCGGGAGGTCGCCCTCGAGGACCTCGCGAAGGCCGTGGGCGTGGCGTCCCGCCGAACGGTCCGCCTCACCCCTCCCCGGCCGTTCTTGGCGCGGCTGTTCGACCGAGGGGGCGGCTTCTCCGCAGCGGTCGCCGGCCGGCTCACCGAGGTCGTGGAGGACGTTCTCGCGGACCTCGGCGGGCCCGGGAGCCGTCACTAGCCATTATCTACCGGTGCCCCATCCGCAACTCGATGCCCGACAGCCGTCGCTCCGGTTTCTCGAGCGCAGCCGGCCTCATCCAGTACTACGACATGGAGGAGAGCCGCTCGCTCAAGATCAACCCCTACATCGTGATAGGCATGGGGATTGGCGTGGGGGTCCTGGTCGAGATCCTGAACTGGCGCCTAGTCTAGGCGGCGGCGACGGACGGCGTCGCTCGGGCGCGCCCCGGTAGGAACCTTTCGGTCGACGAGCGGCCGAGCAGGACGACCTTCGACTCCGGGGACTCGTCCAGGACCGTGTAGCCCGTCCGCCGGGAGAGATGGCGGGCGAACGCGGCGATCTCCTCGTGCTCGGGAACGTGGGCCTGCCCTAGGCGCTGGCGGGACCGGCCCATGTAGACGTAACCCTTCGGCTCGATGAAGTCCGGCCGAGCGGTCGAGTCGAGCTCGGCGTAGGCGCCGGCCCAGCCGAGGTTCCAGCCCCGGACGAGGGTGTGGCGGACGACCCGGCGCGTCCGGAGGCCCCGGACCACCTCGAGCGATTCCCGAAGACGGGCCCACGCGTCGTCCTGGGCGGGGCGGGTGAGGCGTCGGAAGATCTCCTCGTTCGGCGCCGTGACGGAGACGTAGAGCTGGGTCGGGAGAGGCTCCAGGGCCCGGAGGGCGTCGGGGTGGGTCCCGTTGGTGACGAGGAACGTCGTGATCCCCTTCTCGTGGCAGAGCTCCAGGAACCGGTTCATCCTCGGATAGAGGGTCGGCTCGCCGGTGAGCGAGATAGCGATGTGCCGGGGCGTCTGGGCCTCGGTCCAGCGGTCGAGCGGGACCGTCGGGTCGCCCTTGAAGCCGGAGAGGATCCTCCGCTGCGCCTCGATCGACCGCTCGAGCAACCGCTCCGGGTCGTCGTACGCCTCCATCGTGTCGTCGTTCTCCCAGCCCTGGTTCCGCCAGCAGAACCGGCAGCTGAGGTTGCACGAGTCGATCGCCGGCGACATCTGCAGGCAGCGGTGGCTCTCGATGCCGTAGAAGCGGCCCTTGTAGCAGTCCCGCCCGCGCTCGAGCGACTCCCGGCTCCAGTAGCACAGCTTGACCGCACTGTGCTTGCCGACGAGCTGGTAGCCCTGGTCCGCGAGGTCGGCGGAGAGGTCCTGGTCCCCCATCTCGGCCGACCTAGACCCACCCAAGCCCCGTAATATCCTCTCTCGCCCGACGGGGGAGGGCCGACTCCTCGGGGCCGCGGGCTTGGTCCGCGGGGGACAGCCAGGGCCTGGGCGAGCGGAACGCGCGCGCGTGACGGACGGGGGACGATGGACCGGAACATCCGATGGCTCGCCTTCGCCGCGGTCGTCCGGGCGACCGGCCTCAGCCTGATCCTCCCGTTCGTCGCGCTCTACCTGCGCAACGTCCTCGGCCTGGGGTACGTCGAGATCGGCGTCCTGGTCGCCGTCCTCGGCATCCTTCCGCTCGTCGTCTACCCGTTCGGCGGAGCGATCGCGGACCGCCTCGGCCGGCGGAGCCTGTTCCTCGCCTCGCTCGTCCTCGAGGCGGCGGGCATCCTCGGCACGGGGGCGGCGATGCGCGCGCATCTCCTGGCCGGGGTCCTCGGGTTCGGCGCCGCCGGCTCGTTCGCCGGGGCGCTCGGAGGACCTGCGCTCTCCGCCTACGTCGCGGACCTGGCGACCGGCTCGGCCCGGACGGAGGGCTTCACGTGGTTCCGGATCGGCTGGAACATCGGGTTCACCATCGGGGTGCTTTCCGGCGGGGCCCTCATCGGGTTTCTGGGCTTCTCGACGGTGGGGTTCCTCGCCGGTGCGGTGCTGGTCGGGAGCACCGCCCTCCTGGCGTGGGGGCTGGAACCGAGCCCGTACGACCGGGACCGTGCGCTCGGCCGCCCCCGGCCCCAGGCGTCGCCGAGGGGGGAGGCCACGGGAAGGAGCACGTGGAAGGTGATCTCCTCCGACCGGCTCTTCCTGGCCGTCTGCGCGACGCTCGCCGTCGCGTACCTGTCGGTCGGCCAGTGGTCGACGACGTTCCCGCTCTACGCCAACACGGTGCTGGGGCTGCCGTACGCCGACATCGGGGTCGGCTTCGCGCTCAACGGCGTCCTCGTCGTCGTCGCGCAGGCGCCGACCACCCGCGCTGCGCTCGGCCACCGCCACACGAGCCTCGTGCTCCTCGGGGTCCTGCTGTACGTCGGCGGATTTCTCCTGTTCGGCTTCGACGCGCTCGTCCCGGGGCTCGTGCTCGCCGGCTTCCTGGCATCGGTGGTCGTGCTGACGATGGGGGAGAACGTCCTTTCGATCCCGTACTCAACCCTCCCGTCGAACCTCGCGCCCGCCGGGGAGGTCGGAGCCTACAACGGCGCCTTCTTCGCGATCACCGGCGTCGGCCAGGTCCTCGCGACGACGTTCGGCGGGTTCATCCTCGCCCTCGGAGCCAGCGCCCCCGTGACGTGGGCGATCCTGATGGTCCCAGCGATCCCCGCGCTCGCCGTCGGCTATCGCTGGGTCGCGCGCAGGGTCCCGGAAGTCCCCAACCGGGCGTGAACGGGACGTCGGCGGACCGGTGGCCGTCCCTTAGGTGAACTCCTCGCGCTCGAACATCCACAGTCCCGTGGCGGCGGTGACGACCAGGTAACCGATCATGATCACGATCCCCTCCGCGATGCCGGCGGTGTAGGTCGTGGTCGTGATGGTCCCTCCCCCGCGCAGCGTCACCGTCGTGTGGGCCACGGTCCCTACGATCCCCCAGTTCACGCTCGGCGAGAAGACGCTCCCGATGGTCGAGCTCGCGTAGGAGATGATCATCCACGGTTCGATCTTCACGAGGTCGGTGATCACTTCGGCGAGGATGCTGAACCCGAACAGGTAGAGGATCGCCGTCAGGACGAAGCCGTAGGCGCTCGTCTTGAACAGCGAGCTGAACAGGAACGTCGCTCCAAGGACCGCCGCCAGGTAGACCAGCGCCAGGACGAGCGAGGGCGCGAGCTGCCAGGGAAGCGCGTTGGCGTGGAAGTAGTAGACCGCGTTCCCGAGCAGGATCGCGAGGAACAGCAGCATCATGGCGACGGAGGCGAGGAACGCCGCGATGAACTTCCCGACATAGACGGTGGCCCGTCGGACCGGCAGGCCCATCAGGAAGTAGCCGGTCTTGTTCTGGAACTCGCCGGCGATCGCATCGCCGCCGAAGAAGACCGCCGCGAGGACGATCACGATGTCGGCCCCGCCTCCCCAGAACGTCCCGTAGAAGGAGAGGTTGTCAAGGACCAGCGCTCCGCGGAAGTGCGCGACCAGCCCTGTGAGGATCGCCCCGATCACCAGGACGATCGCGACGAGCGCGACGAAACGACGCGAGCGGAGGTACTCCCGAAGCTGGTACCGTGTCAGCTTGGAGACCTGCTCCATCGAGGAGGGGACGCGGAGCCGGGGCGTCGGAGCGCCGACCTTCGCCGCGGCCATCGCGTTAGTCCCCCCTGGAGATCTGGCTGAGGTAGACCTCTTCGAGCGCGCTCTCGGACTCGGCGACGCTGATCACCCCGACGTGCAGCCCGACCAGCTGCTCGACGAGCCGTTCCTGTACGCCCACCCCGCCGGTGAACTTTAGGCGGAGGCGCTTCGGGTCGAGCTGGTCGACGCTCGCGACCCCGGGCAGCGCGCCGATCTTCTGCCGGACGGTCTCGGCGGAGAGGGGACGCGCCAGGAGGACGTCAATCGAGGCGTGGCCGCCGGCGAACCGGGAGGTGACGTTCTCCAGCGTGTCGTAGAAGAGGAGCTTGCCCTTGTCGATGAGCGCCACCTCATCGCAGACGTCGACGACCTCGCTGAGGATGTGGCTGCTCATGAAGATCAGCCGCTGGCTCTTCTTCAGCTCGCGCACGATCGTACGGACCTCGGCCATCCCCCGGGGATCGAGGCCGGTCGACGGTTCGTCCAGGAGGAGGACGTCCGGGTTGTGGACGAGCGCCGCGGCGAGGTTGATGCGCTGCTTCATCCCCTTCGAGAACCGGCCGACCCTCTCGTCGGCCCAGTCCCCCATCTTGACCTCGGAAAGGACGGTCCGGATGCGGTCGCGCCGCTCCGAGGTGGGTACGCCGCGCAGGTCGGCGACCATCTCGAGCGCCTCGTTCGGGGTCAGCGACGGGTAGATCTCGGGGCTCTCGATCAGGACGCCCGCGTCGGCGAGGGCGCGCTTCCGGTCGGCCTGGACTGAGATCCCGTTGATCCAGCAGGCGCCCTTGGTCGGGAAGATCATGTCGGTGAGCAGCTTCAGCGCGGTCGTCTTGCCGGCGCCGTTGGGCCCGAGGAAGCCGACGCACTTGGTGCCCTCGATCTTGAGGTTGAGCGAGTCGAGGGCGGTGAACTGGCCGAACGACTTCGTCAGGTCGACCGTTTCAATGGACGGGGGCGCCATCGTTCAGGGGGGGATCCGGCCGGCGTCGGTCGGCGCCAAGACGCATTCGGGGGGTCGGCCGGTGACGGGAAGTGAGCTCATGGACCCGAGGTGGGCCCCGGTCCTACTAAACGGCTTCTGGCGCGGTTCCCGCCCGGGGATCGCTCCGGGGTCCGCGGGAGTCCGTCCGCCGAGGCGCGATCGCCCACCTCAACGTCAGCGAGTTGAGCAGCACCGTCGTCGAGGAGAGGCCCATCGCGACGGCGCCGAGTACCGGGAGGTACCGATAGACCCCGAGGCCGAAGGCCGGGACGAGCGCCCCAGCGGCCACGGGAAGGAGCACGGCGTTGTAGCCGATCGCCCAGAGGAGGTTCCCTCGCACCCGCCGGACGATCCTCCGCGCGAACCGGAGCGAGCGCGGCAGTCCCTCGAGGTCCGGCCGGACCAGCAGCACCTGGCCGGTCTCGCGCGCCACCTCCGACCCGCTCCCGAGGGCGATCCCGAGGTCCGCCGCGGCGAGCGCCGCCGCGTCGTTCACGCCGTCGCCGACGAACGCCACGCAGCGGCCCTGCTCCCGATACTTCCGGACGAGCGCCACCTTCTCTTCCGGGCTGACCCCGGAGTGCACGTCCCGGATCGACAGCTGGGCGGCCACGGCCCGGGCGGCCCGTTCGTTATCCCCCGTGACGAGGGCGATCTGGATACCGTCGGCCCGCAGCTCTGCGACGGCGTCCTCGGCCCCCGGCGCGAACGGGGAACGGAAAGCGACCGCGCCCAGCACGCGCTGGTCCCGGACGACCAGGGACCACGAACGACCCTGGGCCTCGACGGAACGAACCCACGGGGCCAGCGGACGCAGGTCGAGCCCCTCCTCGGCGGCCGCGTCCCCCCGGACGAGCGCCGCCGAGTGGTCGGGTCCCCGCCCCCGGACCCCTCGGCCCGGCTCGAGGGCCACCTGGTCGAACCGCGCGGGGCTCACCCCGCGGACCGACGCGGCACGGGAGAGCGCGGCGGCGAGCGGGTGGTGGATCCCCACTTCGAGGCCGGCCGCCGTCTCGAGGACCTCGGGCTCGGTCGCGGGCGCGACCGCGAGCACGGTGTCGACCTCGGGCTCGCTCGTGGTGATCGTCCCGGTCTTGTCCATCAGGACGGTGTCGACCCTCGCTGCCCGCTCGATGGAATCCCCGCCGCGGAAGAGGATCCCGTCCTCGGCCGACCGACCGGCGCCGACCAGAAGCGCGGCGGGCGTGGCGAGGCCGAAGGCGCACGGACAGGCCGTCACGGCCACGGTGACGAAGACGAGGACGCCGACCGTGACGCTCGCGCCGGCGAGCGCGAACCAGACTAGGCCCGCGCCGACCGCGAGGGTCAGCACGAACGGCACGAACATCGCCGCGAGCCGGTCGGCATCCTGCTGAAGGGGTACCCGGGCCAGCTCGGCGTCCTGCAGGAGCTGGCCGACCTGGGCGACGAACGTGTCCGGCCCCGTGGAGGCGACCTCGACCACCAGCGGCCCGTCGACGTTCCAAGCCCCGGCGAGGACCCGGTCGCCGGGTCCCTTGCGGACCGACACCGACTCGCCGGTAAGTAGCGCCTCGTCGGCCGCGCTCGTCCCTTCCCGGACGGTCCCATCGACCGGGAACCGTTCGCCGGGAGGGACCCGAACGCGCTGACCGATCCGCAGCTCTTCGACCGGGGTGGACCGGGACGTCCCGCCGTCGACGACGACCGCGGTCGTCGGCAACATCTCGGCGAGACGCCGCAGGGCGGAGCCCGCACGGCGGCGGGTGAGGTGCTCGAGATAGTTCCCGGTGAGGATCACCGTCACGATCAGGGCCGACGCATCGAAGTACGTCGCCGAGGGGAGGCGCCCGGGGAGCAGCAGGACGGCCGCGCTGTAGAGGAACGCCGCCGAGGTCCCGGCCGCGATCAGAAGGTCCATGTTGCCGACCCGCTGGCGGAGGGCGTCGCGAGCCCCGAGGTAGAACCCCGCCCCAGCGTAGAATTGCACCACTGCGGCGAGCACGCCTGCCGCGATCGCCGCTCGCGGGACCGGGGGAGCCCACGTGAGCACGACGATCGCGATCGAGAGCGGCCAGGCGACCGCGAGCCTGCGGCCGAGCCGCCGGCGCGATTCTTCCGGCGCCGCGAACGACCGGAGGCATTCGCCCGAGCAGAAGTAGTAGGTCCGGTTGTCGCGCTGCAGCCGCAGGGCCGCGGGCTCCTTCGGCACGGCCATGCCGCACACGGGGTCGGTCGCCATCGAACCCTCGCCGTCGTCGTCCCGGACGCCGGGAGCGGGTCGCCGCCACCCTCAATGCGGTCGATCGCGCTCCCTGTCGGGTCCGCGTGGCTTCACTCTCGGGGAGCTAATAGAACCCCGGTTCCGTCTTTCGGGGCTCCCTTCGCACGTCGCGGCTTCCCGATCTCGTGCGTGCCGTACCGCCTCGACCAGGTTGTCGTTCCGCTCCGACGGAAACCCTAGCGAGACCTCGCGTTCGATTCGCAAGATGATCGACGGACTGCCCCCGACGGACGCGGTGCGGCTGCTGCGCACCGAGCCGGAAGGTACGTTATTGCTCGACGTCCGGGAGCCCTTCGAGCAAGCTCTCGCACGGATCGACCCGTCGGCTCGGAGGTATCCTTACGCCCTGAGGCCGGTGGGATAGCTTCGACGGAGCCCCCGTAGCGTCGCGAGCGCGATGGCGAGTGCGATGAGAGCGAGGAGCACGGCGCCGCGGATATCGAGGCGGTCGCTCATCGCTCCCTCTCTCGGATCTCCCCGGCCTGCCGACGCTCGGCGTCGACCCCCTCCTGAATATCCCAGCGAATCAGGGTCAGAAGAATCGCAGCCGTTGACCGTAGGTCCTCGAGGATCTCGACTTCGTCGGCAACAGGGGGGGTGTCGTCCAGGGCTGTCGGTGCTGCTTGGCGATCTCCCGGAACTCGGCCCGGTCCTGCCTCGCCGCGTAGTGGGCGACCCCGTCGCCGTTGTCCTTGATTCGCCAAGCCGCCTTGACGAGGTGATCGTCCAAAATCTTCCGGTCGCGGAGCTGCTGTAGCACCCATGTGAATCCGACATCCGGGTTCATCCACTCATCGAGCGTGTACCTGGTGATCAATCTGGGTCCCCCGGGGGAATCTTGATCCACGCGTGCGTGCTCGATCGCCGATGAGTCAATAGGCGGTAGCCCGCATTCTCTAGCGTGACTCGGCAGCCCAGCGACGCGAGGTTGACGGCTTTGTGAATGTAAGCGTAGACGCACTGTCGAAACAGCTTAATCGGGTTCCCGAGAAGCTGGTCGGTTCCATCACCGCCAGCCACCTTCAGTTCGACCTCGAACGAGTCAAGCAGCGCCTGAGCGGCGATGGGATCCCAAGCTCCTTGACTTCCGGCGTCATGATTAGAGGGGTACTCGGCGAATGCCGGTGGAGGCATGGCGCCCTCGGGGAAAAAGGGGGCCACAGTCTCGGGGGCTCGGCTTCCGGACGGCCCCGGAGGGTCCCGATTCTCTGGGAGCGACCGGCGCGGAGATCAAGGACATCGCATCCCTCCGGAAAAGGGTCCCGATGCGGATGTTAGGACCCCATCAATGAGTGGAACGGTTAATTCCCGTTCCGCGCCTGCCGCCCACGTGCTCCCTGAACGATGTCGCACCGCAGTTGAGCACTTCGCCGCCGTCGTAGGGAGCCACGCCCGGTGGGCCGTGGATGGCAGTGCCGCACTGGCTCTTCAAGGCATAGACGTGGAACCGGCGGACGTTGACATACTGACGGACACGGAAGGCGCGTACAGGATTCAGGAACTGCTGGCTGAGTATGCCGTGAAACCGGTCGCTTACGGCGAGACGAACCGGTACCGTTCCCACTTTGGCCGCTTCTCCGTGGGCGGAACAGAGATCGATGTAATGGGGGACCTCAAGGTCTATAGAAACGGGACATGGAGTGAAACGCAGAACCCTTCCACCGTGAAGATCTCTCAGGTGGTGTTAGGTGGCAACTCGATACCGGTGGTATCCCTCGACACGCTCAGGGCGACAGGTTACCTTTCGGAGAGAACTCAGCGCCACGCACCGCGTCAAGACCGTTAGCAGCTCTGCCCGAAACAAGCAGTTTCTGGGAGGTTAGGGTCGACCGGCGACGAGAGCGTAGAGAACCTGTTCCTTTGTCAAGGCCAGGGTATTCGCGGCGAACGGCACTTACGCGACGGCCATCGGGTGTTTCGTGAGCTGTTCGGGTCCGTTCGGCGTGATGAGGAAGGTGTCCTCGATCTTGAAGGAACCCGCGCCCGGGACAGCGAGCGGGGCGTGCATGGCCGCGATGACCATGCCCTCCCGAAGCGCCATGCGTCGATGAGGCATCAGGATCGTTGTAATCGGGTCCTCCTCCACCAGTAGCCCGACTCCGTGGGCGAACCCCTTTACGTAGTGATCCGAGTAACCTTGCGCCGTCAGGGAAGCCCCAATCTCCTCCTCGATAGATTCCAGCACGACTCCCGGCCGTAGCTTCGGCGTAATAGATTCGTAGACCGACCGCACCGCCTGGAATGCCCGGCGCTTCTCCGGGGACGCACCAGAGGGCACGTAGGTCCGTGTCTCGTTGCAGTAGTAGTTCTCCGCATCGCCCCCGATAGTGACCGTCACGACATCCCCACCGGCGATTCGTTGATTCGCCCGTGGCTCGGCATGGATCCGAGGAATCGGACCCGCGTTGACGTAGACATGGGGACGCTCGGATCCAGCCCTCATCATGGCGTAAACAGCCTCCGCCGCGACCTCCAATTCGCTCGCCCCGGGAGCAATCCGTCCGAGGGCCGCGTCCATTCCCTTGTCCGTGACCTGAGCCGCCCTTCGGCTCCGCTCGATCTCGGACGCGTCCTTGAACATCCGCAGTTCCATGATCAGAGAGTGGACATCCACGATCTCGACCTTAGGGTTCAGCCTCGCGAACATGTGCCCGAAGAGCTCGAAGGCGTCCCTTTCGACACTCATGTCCATGCCCACGGTGTTCAACCCGCTCTGCCGTATCACCCGGGTGACGCCGGGCATCAGCTCATCGATACCGTGGTACGGGACCACCTTCTTGACGCAGGAACGTTCCCGGAACGCTTCGACCTCGTTCTGGGCGATGAACGCGACCGGGTCCCCCTCCGCGGGGATGATCAGTCCCGGTCGCAGCCACATCACATCGGCAAAGAACGTGAAGGAGGAGGCCGTCTTGATCATGGCCCCATCGACCCCCTTCTCCTTCATGCGCTTCTGGAACTCGATGATCCTCTTCTCCGTCATGACCCACCGTTCTCCGGGGCATCTGCGCGGAATCTAAGATGCTTGGCGATGGGGTTCGAAACGGCACGTTCTGTAACCGGAAGACCTCGGATCTTCCTGGGCTTCGCGAAACCTGTAGGTTGCCGGAGCCCCCAGAACGGTAACAAGATCGCCTTGGGTCCAACCGGGTCTGCTCTCCTCCTTCGAGGTAGGTGGCCCGCGCGCAGTACCTCACCCTAAAGGTGCGCCGTGCACTGATTGATTGTGCGCTTTCAGGTCGGCGGGTGACTCGAAGGTCAGGCTACATGCCTCGCACCGAGGCGCGTACGGCCGTCCCATATGTTCCGCCGCACGATGGCGCTCGAGGTCTTGTATGAGGCGGTAGACCCGCCCGCAAAACTCACAACGGAATCCCGCGTCGGCCGGTGCGCGTGGGCTGGGTCGCATAGGGTCCGGGGCCCCCTTCCCGTCAGCTGCTGGCCCTTCTTTACGTCTGACAAGGCACCTCCCCCGGGGACCCGCCAATCCGCCTCGAGGGTCGGCGCCAGACACCGCCCCCTCAGCCTTCGATACACGTGCGGCGGCGATCCTTCCTTGAACCGCCTATGCCGAGACTAAGCTGTGGGCTCCCGCATGGGGCCCGAACCAGTGTCGATTTCCGCGGGACCTGCGCTCTCCTCGCGGTCGGTAATGCCATGTACGTTCCCCTCGCGGGTTCCATCTAGGGGCCGGTTCCCGGTCAACCGCCGACAGCCCGTTCGGCAGCGTCCATCGCGCCCCCCCGGGCGAGGCTAGCGGAGAAGACCCGCGCCGCGCAGGTCCTTCATGATCTGCCTGACAGCGACCTCGAGATCTAGCGGCTTGCGGGCCCCGGTGATGACGAGCTTGCCGCTGCCGAACAGGAGGACCACGACCTTCGGATCGTCAATCCGGCAGACAAGGCCTGGGAACTGTTCGGGCTCGTACTCGACGCGGTCGAGCCCCAAGGTGACGGCAATCGCGTTGAGGTTGATCTCCGATTCTAGGTCCGAGCTCGCGACAATGTTCTGCACCTCGATTCTCGGGTGCATCTTGATCCGCTGCCCGAGCTTCTTGATCTGCTGGGCGACGGTGGCGATCGAGGTTTCCACCTCGCGCATGCTCTTGGCGCCGGTGCAGACCAGCTTGCCCGAGTGGAACAGTAGAATCGCGGTCTTCGGCTTCTTGAGTCGGTAGATGACGCCGGGAAACTGGTCAGGCTCGTACTCGGCGCCTTCAAGCCCGAAGGCGATCGGTTGTAGGTCGAGCATATCCGCCAGCGAGCTCGAGGCCACAACGTTCTCGATCCGTATCTTGACCATGACTGCCACTAGGGAAGGGGCATTGTACCCATCACGTCTCCTGTTGCCGGTCAGTAGCTGATCCCGCCGTCGCCGTCGACCGCGGGCGGCTTCCATCAAGGGGCACGTTCTGTAACCGGAAGGCCTCGGATCTTCCGGGGCTTCACGAAACCTGTGGTTTGTCAAACCATCGGTTCGGGCCGGCGATACGAGCCTTCTAGGTCGGAGCCGAGCTGACGAAGGTCCCTTACGCCTCGTTGGCTTACCCCCATTCTGCCTTCCATGACGCGCGACCACCTAGGGTCGGCTGTCGTCTGGTCGGCGCCCCTCGTCGCCCTCGTGGTCGGGGCGCAGCTCGCGGTACTCGCCTGTGTCGGAGTGTTCGCGTCGACGCCGCCGGCGGTCACGCTGGAAGTTCCGTATCCAGGTCCGGCGAACAATGAATCCGTGATCGTGACGTTCGCGCCGACCGCGGTCTGGGGAGACCGCGCCCTGGATCTGGGGTTTCCCCTGCCCCCTGCCTCCTACTCCCTTCCTCCCCACTGTTATCCGGGTTCTCTGATCCCTGGCTGTTCCCTGGTTATCTCTATCGCAGGCTGCTCGGACTCCAATTGCGAGAAGCTGGGCACCTTCCGGGCGACCACGGTCGAAAGCTGGACGGATCCCTACCCGCAGGTGCAGGTGCCCCCTCAGGTCACGACGTTCCTTGTCACCGTTTGGAATGTCCCGGGTGCCATGTTCGTCCTCCCGGTAGAGATGGTGTGGCTGGACGGTCCCGGTTTCCCCATGGCTGTCACATCGTCGGGGGCGGTTTTCACGGGGGCGCTACCTGCCGGGCTGGTCGTGGTTGTGGTAGCGTGGGCAATCGGGCATCGATCCGGTCAACGATGGGTTCGGGAGTACATCTTCTTCAACCCCGCCCAGGAGGCTGCCCCGGCTCCGAGGCACGGTCCCTAGGCATGGAGGTGGGCGCGGTGTGGAGGCTTGGGCGAAGGGGTGCGGCGCGAGGCTCTTGTTTGCTCCACCGAGCCGGCGAGGATTTCCTGCACCTTCTCTGAGGCATAGGTCGGCCTTCCTAAGTGACGTAGAGAACCTGTCCCTTGTGTGGGGGGACCCGATTGGTTCCCCCTCGGGAATTCGGCGGAAGGAGGGGGGCCTCGCTTCCGCCGAACGAAGCGGTTGAAGGCGACCCTTTCCTAGAATGTCGGGCTCACGAGCAGGCTGCCCGACCCCCAGTTCGTGACGACCAGCGTGCCGTCACCGGCGGGCGCGTTGTAGTACGGCGTCGTGAACGAGGTCGCCCCGGTCGTGGCATACGTTCCCGTCCCAGGGACGAACCAGATCACGTCGATCGGCTGCGTTCCCTGCGTGGAGATCGTCTCGTACACCGCGCTCCACGTCACGGCCTCCAACGTTCCGCCGGGGGACGCCAGGGACGGCGTGGAGCTGTTGTCGTTCGAATCCAGGACCTCGTAGACGCGGTGCGTCCACGTGCTGAAGGCGTTCCCATAGGCCCCGGGGCTCGGGGGGGCGACAGGGGTCGCCCCGTCCAGCAGGACCGAGTCGCTGCATCCCAGGCCCACCGCATTCAGTTCCCCCATGACATGGCCGACCGGCGTGCCATAATAGCAGCCACCCGTGCCCGTGTTGATCGGCGAATCTCCCACGAGGTTCCCCGAGGTCCCATAGTTCGAATCCGAGACCGCCACGACGTTCTTGGTCGGGATTACGCTCGAGTTGTTGAACGCCAAGCTGGGCGCGGAGACCGTCCAGACCGCCTCATCGAGGACGGGGGACGACGTGGTGGAGGAACCGCAGTAGGGGAAGGCTTTGGTCGGGATCTGGGTCACCCAGCCATTCGACTGGTTGTTCGCGACGTTAATCGCACCCGCCCCATTGTAGGATAGGCCCTCGGGGTTCGAGAGACCCGAGGTGGTCTCGCACACCAAGTTCGAGCCGGACATCGCGGTGACCGCCGAGCTGGCCGCCCACGTGACGTAGAAGAATCCCGGGATGGAGGCAAACACTACGTCCCAGGGATCCTGGAGCGACTGGCCGCCGGGAGTGGCCACGGAGTTGGTCACATAATCCGTCTGGAGCCACACGACCCCACACTGCCCCGGGGCGGCCGGGTGCCCCGTCGTGCCCGGGACGTAGGGAATGCCAAAGACCGAGATCGCATTCGACCCGCTGTCCGCCACTTCGAGCACGCCCCCCCTGTAGCTGGTCGTCCACGTGGACGGCTCCCAAGCAAATGACGGGGCCCACGCGATACCTTGCGGGTTATCCCCCTGGGGGATCGGATAGCTCTGGGGGCTGAAGGACGGCCCCCAGGCGGTGACATACCCCATCGTGGAGGGGGTCGAGGGGTCCTCGGTCACGTAGACGCAATTGTTGACGGCGTCGAAGGCTTCGCCCCAGGGTCTCGCGGTGGTACTGTTCAGGGTTTCCAGGGTGCAGCCAATTACCGTCACGGCGCCGGACCTCGCGTTGCTGACGTACACGCAGCCGTTCGAGCTGTCGAACGCATCATCCCAGGGTGCCGCCCCCACCGGGATCGACGGGACGACCACCGTGTTCGTCGTGCCGTCAATCACCGACACGTTGTCGGAGGAGGTGTTTTGGGTGACGAACACGTAACCGTTCGAGCTGTCGAATGCGGCAGCGTCAGGGTACGACCACACCGGAATCGAGTGGACGACCACCGTCCCTCCCTCAATCACAGTCAGGTTGCTCGAGCCGTAGTTGGTCACGTACACGTAGCCGTTCCAGCTGTCGAACGCAACACCATAGGGGCGCGTCCCCACCGTAATCGACGGGACGACCACCGTGTTCGTCGCTCCGTTGATCACCGTCACGTTGTTCGAGCCGTAGTTGGTCACGTACACGTAGCCGTTCGAGCTGTCGAACGCAACACCGTTGGGCTCCACCCCCACCGGGATGGACGGGACGACCACCGTGTTCGTCGCTCCGTTGATCACCGTCACGTTGCCGGACACTAGGTTTCCGTTGGTCACGTACACGTAGCCGTTCGAGCTGTCGAACGCAACGCCGGAGGGGCCCTCCCCCACCGAGATCGACGGGACGACCACCGTGTTCGTCGCTCCGTTGATCACTGTCACGTTGTTCGAGCCCGAGTTGGCCACGTAGACGTAGCCGTCCGAGCTGTCGTACGCAATACCCATGGGGAAGGCCCCCACCTGTATCGACGAGATAGCCACAGTGTTCGTCGCTCCGTTGATCACCGTCACGTTGGCCGACAACCAGTTGGTCACGTAGACGTAGCCGTTCGAGCTGTCGTACGCAACACCTCTGGGCCAGATCCCCACCGGGATCGACTGGACGACCGACGTGGTCACCGGTCCATGGACCGTACTGCCAACCAGGGGAACGGAATAGGGGACCGGTTGGCAGACGAGGGTGACGGTCACGGTCCCGCTGACGAGCGTGGCCGTCCCGGCCGCGTTCGTGACAATGGTGAAATCATTCAGGTCCGACGTCGCGGTCCAGGTGTAACTCCCTGCGGCCAGGGAGAAGCTGAGCGGACCCACCCCGGATCCCGTGCCCGAATGGAGGGTCAGGCCTTGGGTCACGTCGACCGTCCACTTGGCATTGGGTGGGCAGCTGATCGCGACGAACTTGAGCACCGGCTTCGGGGGATCCGTAGAATGCGCGGCCACGACGGCATTTCCTCCGAGCATCAACGCGGCCACCGCAATCCCACCTACCACGGACCAGATTGCCCTCTTGTTCGCGAGCATAGCTCGAGAAGGCGCATGGATTCCGACTACTTGCGTCCTCCAGGTTCCGCCGCATAGGCGGTCTCCCCTACCGGTAAGGGTTACTCACTCTATTCGAGGGCATCCTCCGCCGCCAGAGCACGTCACTGGAACGGGCGGCCTACGTAGCGCCGTGTGCCGCCGAGGATTCTCCTCACCCTTTTGAAAGGCCGGGACTCTCTAATACCCCCTCGCGCGACTGCATGGCGACGTGTGCATAGTTACACGGATTCGGCTCGGGGGTCCGTGGCGATGATAGGGCCAGAGAGTACCACTTCTAAACCGTCTATACCGCTGGGTCCGACCGGGTTCGCCATCGGTCTTCTCAGGTTGGCGGGGACTCCTTCTTTGGCCTAGACACGTCCCTGTGGGACTTGGACCATTCGTCACTCTCCCATGCAGGAGGTCCCCGAGCGTCTCGCCGAGATTCCCCGTGACCGACGGGTGATCGTCTACGGCCATACCGGGACCCGCTCGGCGATGGTGCAGGGTTCCTGGAGCACCAGGGGTTCCGGAACGTAGCGAACCTCAACGGTGGGATCGACGCCTGGTCGCGTGAGGTCGACCCCGCGGCCCCCCGGTACTGGTGAGACCGCGTTCCGCGGGAGGCAGGAGCCGAGCGTGGGACCTGCCGTGGCACCTACGCGTGGGACCGCCCGCGTGGGCCCGCGGGGCCGAGGATCTCCACGTAGGCGCGCATCTTCCAGTACGTGTCCAGGAACTCCTGCCCCCGCGGCGTGATGTCGTAGACCGGGCGGCCGTCCAGCTCCTCCGAGCGGAGCAAGCCGAGCGCGAGGAGCCGCTCGAGGAGGTTCCTCAGGCGGTCGACGGGCATGCCGACGCCGTAGGAGACGCGTGTGATCCGCGCGCCGCCGTGGTAGCGCTTGACGACCTCCAGCACCGTGGCGTAGAGGTCCGTGGCCTCGCGGCGGCGGGACGAGGACCTGTTCCTGGGGTCGCCGACGGCCATCGACCGGGAACCTCCCACGGCTCTAGAGAGGGAACGGATCGAGACGTTCGACCTTCCGGGGAGGCGCCCTCACGTGGGCGTCGTGGCCGATCTCCACCGACCCGGAGTAGACGACCTCCTCCGCCGTCACATCGTCACCCAACCGGACCGTCACCCCGAAGACCCGGCGGGCCTCGCTCCGGTCGCCGAGCCAGACGCTGTCTCCGTAGACATCCTCGACACGGGCCCGGCTGCCGATCTCGACCTCGCCGCCCACCAGGGGGCCGAAAGCGTGGGACCTCCGTTCAAGGCGGATGCGACGGGCCTTGAGGCCCTCTCGGGTCGTGACCGCGCCCCCGATGTCGGCCGTTCCGGAGAACACCGCACGCTTGGCCGTCAGCCTTCCCCCGACCTCGAGGTCCGCCCCTTCGAGCTCCTCGCCGACGGAGATCGCCCCGCCCACCTCGACCTTTCCCCGGAGACGGAGCGCGCCGCGCACGTCGAACTTTCCTCCGACCTCGACGGCCTCCCCGGCGCCGTCACCGTCGATCGAACCGATCCCGCCCACCTCGAGCCTCTCGAAGGTCAGGCCTCCCCCCGACGAGAACTTGCCTCCGACCTCGACACCCCGGCCCTTCGAGCCGGGGGCAAGCTCCGCGAAGCCTCCCACCTCGAGGGAGCCGAACGTGAGCGGAGCGGTGGAACGGAACCTCCCCCCGACCTCGATGGACGCGCGCACGGTCCCGCCGCGGACCTCCGCCGACCCGCCGACCTCCAGCGATTCGAGGTCGACCTCGCCGACGTCGAGCCAACCTCCGGTCTCGACCTGGCGGGCCGTCAGCTTGCCGGCGAGCTTGAACCGGCCGCCGACCTCGACGCGGTCGGCCTCCAGGGTCGAATCGCCCTCCAGGCTCCCCCCGACCTCGAACTCCTCGGCGCGGGCCGCGCCGTGGACCCGGAGCCGGCGGTCGACGTCTACGGTCTTCGCGGTCAGGCTTCCCTGCACCTGGATCGTACCGTCAGGACCCGCGATCTCGCCATGGACGAGAAGGTCGCCGGAGATCGTGGCCTCGCCGTCCTCGACCCGAAGGGCTTGGCACTCCAAGGGCCCGTCGAACGCCACGTCGCCCCGGCACCGCACGTTGCCGGACACGACCACCCGGCCGTCGGCCTCGACCCGGGCCTTCGCCTCCAGGATCAGGTCCCCCTCCACGGCGCCCAGACGCACCGAGCTTCCCCGAGGCACGCGTCGCTCGCTCACGAGGAGAGGTGAGGCTTCGGGGCCTATAGGCGTGCGTCACGTGAGGTGAGCACCGGCCGTGGCCGGGGCGGGCCAACGCGATAAGCCCGAGGGCGACTCCCGCCGGGGTGGGCGACTCGTTCGAGGTGATCCGCCGGGAGGTGGTGGCGTGCCGGCGGTGCCCGCGGCTGGTCGCCTACCGCGAGCGGATCGCCCGCGAGCCGAAGCGCGACTTCCGAGGGACCCCCTACTGGGCCCGGGGGGTGCCCGGGTTCGGGGACCCCCGGGCAAGGCTGGTCGCCGTCGGTCTCGCCCCGGCCGCCCACGGCTCCAACCGGACCGGGAGGGTCTTCACCGGCGACCGCTCGGCGGCGTTCCTGGTGCGGGCGTTCCATGCCGCGGGGTTCGCGAACCAACCGACCTCGGTCGCCCGCAGCGACGGGCTTTCCTACCGTGACCTGTACGTCACGGCCGCGGTCCGCTGCGCCCCTCCGGGCAACCAGCCCTCGGCGGCCGAGACCGCGAACTGCCTGCCATACCTCGAGCGTGAGCTGCGCCTCCTCGGCGAGGCGCGGGCGATCCTCGCCCTGGGCGGCTTCGCATGGGCCGCCGTGAGGTCGGCCGCGCCGCGCGTGTACGGGGTCGAGCCTCCCCGGACGCCGTTCGCCCATGGTGCCTGCGCTCCCCTCGGCCCGGGCCGCCCGATGCTCTGGGCATCGTACCATCCCTCGCCCCAGAACACGAACACCGGAAAGCTGACCCAGGCTATGCTCGTCGGCCTCCTTACGAGGATCCGCGCCTCCTTTGCCCCGGCCCCCGCACCGGGCCACCGGGCAGGTTAGCGGCGGCAAGGGTGGTGGGAGCGATGGGAGAGTTCGAGCTTCTCGCACGGGACGGCCTCGCGCGCCTCGGGCGCCTCGAGACGCCGCACGGCCCGCTCGAGACGCCCGCGCTGCTGCCGGTCGTGCATCCGGACCCGGCGCGGCAGAGCTGCCCGCCGAGCGAGATGGCCCGCCGCTGGGGGGTCCGCGGCGTGATCACCTCGGCGTACATCACCTGGAGAACCCCGCCCCTGCGGGAGGTCGCGGAGCGGGACGGCGTCCATCGGCTCCTGGGGTTCGACGGGGTCGTCATGACCGACTCCGGCGCGTTCCAGCAGCACGCCTACGGCTCGATCGAGGTCGGGCCGGAGGAGATCCTCGCCTTCCAGAACCGGATCGGCTCGGACATCGCCACGGTCCTGGACGTCTTCACCGAACCGGACGCCTCCGAGGACGAGGCGGCGGACGCGATCCGCCAGACCGCCGAACGAGCCGCCGCGGCCCGTGCCGTCCGGCCCGGCCTCCTCGCCGTTCCGGTCCAGGGAGGCCTGTTCCCCCGCCTCCGGGCCGAATCGGCGGCCGCGGCGAGCCGCCTCGGGGACGTCCTGGCGATCGGCGGGGTCGTGCCGCTGCTCGAGCAGTATCGCTTCGCCGAGCTCGCCCGCGCGGTCGGAGCCGCCCGCCCGGCGCTCGCTCCGGAGGCGGCGGTCCACCTGTTCGGCACCGGTCACCCGATGACGTTCGCCTTCGCCGCGCTGTTCGGCGTGGACCTGTTCGACTCCTCGGCCTACCACAAGTTCGCGCGACGAGGCAAGCTGCTGTTCCCGGAGGGCACCGTCGATCTGGACGCGGTCCGCGAGGCCATCTGCTTCTGCGCGCTCTGCGCCGAGCATCCTCTTACGGAGGTCGCCCGATGGCCGACCCAGCCGCGCGAGGCGCACGTCGCGCGGCACAACCTCCTCGTCTCCCTCGAAGAGGTCGGCCAGGTGCGCCAGGCGATCCGGGACGGGACCCTGTGGGAGCTTGCCGAGCGGCGCGCGGCGGCCCACCCGGCGCTGCGGGCCGGGCTCCTCGCCGCGACGGAGAGGGCCGAGCTGTTCTGGCCGACCGAGCCCGAGAGCCGTCGGGCGTTCCGCGAGACCGGCCCCTGGAGCGCGCGCCGTCCCGCCGTCGTCCGGTTCCTCGCCAGGCTCGCCGTCCACACCGTAGGTGGCCCGGCGGCCCGGGAGCTTCCGCGGATCCCGCTCCGTCCCGAGTTCCTCCGTCGGGTCCCCACCGAGGACCGCAGCGGCGCGCCGGTCGAGTGGGCGTGCCGGACGGCGTGGGGACCCGTGCCCCTCGAGCTCACCGAGCTCTATCCGGTCGGGCCGTACCTCGGCGTCGACGAGTTCGAGCGGCCCCGTTCCGCCTTCAGCCCGTCCGACCTGGCCCGCCACCTCGCCGGCGCCGCGGACGGGCTCGACCTCGAGCGGGACTGGGCGGACCGGTGGACCTCACGCCAGGTCGAGCGGCTGCTCCGGTGGCAGTTCGGTCCCCGCGTGGCGGCCGCGCTCGCTCCGCGCCTGGCCCCCGAGCGTTCCCTGCGCACCGGCCGGCTACGCCGTCTACGGTCGGATGACTCGACCGCGTTCGTCCTCGGGAACGACGCGCTCCCCCGACCCACGTTCCGCGGGGCCCAGCTGCTGCTCGAGACGCTCCCCCCGGGCCGAGCGAGGGTCGTCGTCGACCCCAACGCGGCGCCGTTCGTCCGCGAGGGCAGGACGCTCTTCTCGAAGTTCGTCGTCTCCGCCGACCCGGCGCTCGTGCCCGACGCGAGCGCGATCTTGGTCGATGAGGACGACCGGCTCCTAGGGGTCGGCCGCCTCCTCCTGGCGCCGTCCGAGATGGGGCGCCTCCGCCGCGGGACCGCCGCCTGGGTGACGTCGCATGCCTCCGACCCGACGCCTGCGGTGGAGGAGGACCTTCCCGACGTCGAGCGCCCCCTGGACCCCCGCGTCGAGCCTCGCTGAGGCTACGCCCCGGCCCGAGGGCACGGACCGTCGGAGGACCACCCCGCCCCGGGATCTCGGGAAGCGGCCGGCCTAGCGGAGGCTTTTTGCGGCGCTGACGAGCTAGACCGTACGGCCCCCCGGGGAGGACCGATGACCCAGACGTTCCTGCTCTTGCAGCTCAGCAGCGAGGGCTCCACGTTCTCGGAGGTCGCCGACATCCTCGAGAGCCTGGGCTTCCGTCCCGACACCGACGGCCACGACTTCGTCTACGACTGGGGGCGGACGGTGACGGCCCGCGAGACGCTCGAGCTCGCCGACCGGATCCAGGCGGCGCTGAAGGGCTCGCGCGTGTCGTTTCGGATCGAGTCGACCGAGGAGTGACCCCGCGGCCTGGTCGCGGCCGCGCTATATCCTGCCGCCCCGTCGGGGTCCGATGGTCGTCCTGGGGATCGAGTCGACGGCCCACACCGCCTCGGTCGGGATCGTGGACGACCGGGCCCGCATCGTGGCCCTGGCCTCCTCGATGTACCGGCCGGAGCATGGCGGGATCCATCCACGGGAGGCGGCGAACCATCATGTCGACGTCCTCCCCGACCTGGTCCGCCGGGCGCTCTCGGACGGATCGGTCCGGCCGTCCGAGGTCGACGCCGTCGCCTTCGCCCAGGGGCCCGGTCTGGGGCCGTGCCTCCGCGCGGGGGCCACCGTGGCGCGGATGCTCTCGATGGCCTGGAGGAGGCCGCTCGTCCCCGTCAACCACTGCGTCGCGCACGTCGAGATCGCCCGCGTCCTGAGCGGGCTGGACGACCCGATCCTGCTCTACGCGAGCGGCGGCAACACCCAGGTGATCGCCCACGCCCGGGGGCGTTACCGGGTCCTCGGCGAGACCCTGGACATCGGGATCGGGAACTTCCTGGACAAGCTCTGGATCGAGTTCGGGGGGAAGTTCCCCGGCGGTCCGGACCTCGAACGGGAGGCGCTCGAGGGGCGAGAGCTCCATCCGCTGCCGTACTCGGTGCACGGGATGGACGTCGCGTTCTCGGGCATGATGACCGCGGCCCTCGCGCTGTACGCGAAGGGAGTCCCGCGCCCCGACCTCGCCTACTCGGTCGAGGTCACCGCCTACGCGATGCTGACAGAGATCACCGAGCGGGCCCTCGCCCACCTGCGCGGACGCGGCGTGGTGCTGGGCGGAGGGGTCGCCTGCAACGAGCGGCTCCGCGGGATGGTCCGGGCGATGGCCGAGGAAAGGGGCGGAACGATGTACGCCCCGCCCCGGAACCTGTGCGTCGACAACGGGGCGATGATCGCCTGGACCGGCCTCCTCGCCCATGGCGTCGGGGTCTCGGTATCGGTCGACGCGTCCGCGGTCGAGCCTCGCCAGCGGACTGATCTGGTGCCCACGCCCTGGCGACGGACCGACGCTCCGGGCTCCATGGCCGCGCCCCACGCCGTGTCGGCCGCGGTCAACTAGATGGCCGCGCACGGGCCCGAGCGGGTGGACGTCCTCGTGGTCGGTGCCGGGCCGGCGGGCTCGACCCTCGCCGGGCAGCTCGCCCGGGCCGGCCACCACGTCGTGGTCGTCGAGGAGCACCCCCGCGTCGGCCGGCCGGTCCAGTGCGCCGGTCTTGTCTCGACCCGCGTGCTCGAGCTCTCGGGCGCCTCCGCCACCGTGGTCCAGAAGGTCCGCGGAGCGACCGTCTTCGGACCGAGCCTGAGGTCCGTCGACTTCCTCGCCCCCGAGCCCCGGGCGTTCGTGATCGACCGGGCCGGGCTTGACGTCCATCTCGCCGATCGGGCGGCGCGGGCCGGGGCCGAGTTCCGGACGGGCACGAGATTCGACGCCCGCCTCGCCGAGGAGACCGACGGGGTACGGGTCCGACTGCACGGGCCGGACGGCGGCGACCATGAGGTCGTCGCCCGCCTCGTCGTCGGGGCCGACGGGGTGACCAGCGCGGTCGCACGGGCGTTCCGGCTCCGCCGACCGGTCGAGATCCTGCCGGCGTTCGAGGCGGAATACCCCCAGAGCCCAGGCGACCCGGAGACGGTCGAGGTCTACCTCGGGCGATCGATCGCCCCCGGCCTCTTCGGCTGGTGGATCCCGGACGGCCGCGGCGGCGCGCGGGTCGGCGTCGCGGCGGACGCCGACGGCACCGCCGCTCGGGTCTACTTCGAGCGGCTCCTCACCGCGCTCGGAAGACGGTTCGGCCGCCCGCTGGAGAACCCGACGGCCTTCATCGCCTCCGGCATCCCGATCGGACGGCTCCCGCGGTACGTGGGTCCGCGGGTCCTGCTCGTCGGCGACGCGGCCGCGCAGGTAAAGCCCCTCTCCGGCGGCGGGATCTTCACGGGGATGCGGGCCGCGGAGCTCGCCGCGTCCGTCGCCCATGGGGCTCTCGCGCAGGACGACCTGGGCGAGCGCCGCCTGGCCGAGTACCCCCGGCGGTTCGACGCCGAGCTGGGCGACGAGTTCCGCCGGGCCCTCTACCTTCGACGGCTGTTCTGCCGCTTGACGGACCGTGAGCTCGACGCGCTCGTCGACGTCCTCCGCGCGGGGGACCTGGGAGGAACGATCGTCGCGTTCGGCGACATCGATTTCCCCACCCACGTCGCGCGTCAGCTGTTGCGCGAGTCGCCCGGGCTCTTGCGGCTCCTGCCGAAGGCGCTTGGGGCGTTCGTCGCGCCGGGGGCGGGGTCGTTCGCCGCGCCGGCCCTGGAACCGGGCCCCTTGCGGAAGTAGAGCCACGCCCCGAGACCGACCAGGATGAGCCCGGCGGCGAGCAGCGCTCCGAGGGCGAGAGGCCAGCCGGACGGCGCGACGTAGATCGCGGTCTCCGGGAGGATGCCGGAGACACCCAGGCGGGACGCGTTGACCGTGGCCGAGCCGCCCGCCCCCTCGGTCGCGTTCTCCCACGCGCTCTCGTTGAACCAGCCGCGCGACTCGAACAGGTAGCCTGTGTGGTTCTCCACGAACGAGAGCGCGGTGCGCACCGCGTACGTCCCTGAGGGGGTCGCGGCCGAGGTGACGACCGCCACGGAACCCGGGGACGACTCGCCGGGGTCGAGGCTAGGGAGCGAGACGTTCACGCTCAGCCCGGAGGCGCTCCCATTCTCGAGGACCGGGGCGTCGGCGACGGGCAGGGACCCGACGTCGTTGCCCGGGTAGCCGTTGAGCGCATAGACGTCAAGGTCGAGCACGACGCGCGTCAGCTGCCCGAAGAACGCAGGGTCGTAGAGGGAGAAGCGGACGGCCGACGAGCCTCCCGGCCCGACCGAAGGGGCGCTGAGGTTCGAGAGGAGTTCCCGGTCGAGCGCGAGCGGGGGGGTCGGATCGGAGGTCGCCCGCACGGAAGGCGCGCTCGCGAGGAGCACGAGACCGGCCACGATGACCGCGGCGGCGGTCGCGGGGGCGGACCCGGTCCGGGGTCGGCCGCGCACCGACATCATCCTCGGCCCTGGCGCGCTCGCCGAGGACCGCGAGGCCGCGGGGCTTGCGCCGACACCGGCCCTGGCTCGTGCCCGGCCGAACGAGCCCTCGGTCCGGGCAAGGTCAGCCGATCCCGAGCCGGCGGCGGAGCGCCTTCTCCTCGCCCGGGTTCAACTTCTCGATCTCTTCGTTCAGGTGCACGACTCCGGCGGGGCCGAACATCGTCACGACCCCGCGAAGAAGGTTCCTGAGGTATTTCTGCTCCACCTCCACGGATCGGTAGAGGTACCTCTCCCCGCCCTGGCAGGCCTCGCGCCGGCGTTGGACGAGCTCCTTGGCGTACAGCCGGACCAGGATCGTCGCGACGGTCGTGTAGGCGAGCCGGATGCCGCGGCGCTCGAGCGCGGCGCGCACGTCCCGTGCCGGCGCCTCGCCGAGCTCGCGCAAGGCGAGCAGCACCTCGGTCTCGAGCGAGCCGAGCACGACGACCCTCTCGGCGCGATATGGAGGGAGCGCGCCTTAAACGGCACGTCAGACGAGAACGAACGAGTACATGTTCATCCGAAACGGTCCGGTCCCTGGCGGGGCGGGAACCGGCCGTAGAGGCCTCCCGACGATACCGTTAACTCGCGGTCTCCTGTTCGCGCCGCCCGTGGTCGCCCCCCCCGAGAGGCCGCAGACCATCCTCGACCTGATCGGGCGGACCCCCGTCGTCCCGCTCCGGAAGGTGACGGACGGCGCACCGTACCGCATCCTGGCGAAGCTCGAGTTCCTCAACCCCGGCGGGTCGGTCAAGGACCGCATCGGCCTGTCGATGATCACCGAGGCCGAGCGCGACGGGCGGCTCCGTCCGGGGGGGACGATCGTGGAGGCGACCAGCGGCAACACGGGCGTCGGGCTCGCGCTCGTCGCCGCGGTCCGCGGCTACCGCATGATCATCGTCATCCCCGACAAGATGAGCACCGAGAAGATCCGGCTCCTGCGCGCGTACGGCGCGCGCGTCATCGTCACGCCGAGCGGGGTCCCGCCGGACCACCCGATGAGCCACTACTCCGTCGCACGGCGGATGGCCGCGGAGACCCCCGGAGCCGTCTACACCGACCAGTACTCCAACCCGGTGAACCCGGAGGCGCACTACCGCACGACCGGACCGGAGATCGGCCGGGAGCTGGGCGACGGACCGGCGGCGGTGGTCGGTACGGTCGGGACGGGGGGCACGATCAGCGGTGTCGGGCGGTACTTCAAGGAGCACCGGCCGGACGTTCGGATCGTGGCGGTCGACCCTGTCGGCTCGGTCCTAGCGGCCGCCTACCGCACCGGGAACATGTCCCCGGTGGCCCCGTACCTCGTCGAGGGGATCGGGGAGGACATGGTCCCGAAGACGATCGATTTCAAGACGATCGACGAGTTCGTCGAGGTCAGCGACCTCGAGTCGTTCGTCATGGCCCGCCGGCTGGCCCGCGAGGAAGGCCTGCTCGTCGGAGGCTCGTCCGGCTCGGCCGTGGCCGGGACGCTGAAGTGGCTGGCCCGGCGACCCCTGCCGGAAGGGGCGACGGTCGTCGTCCTCCTGCCGGACTCCGGCGACCGCTACCTATCGAAGTTCTACTCGGACGACTGGATGCGCGAGAAGGGGTTCGTGGATGCCGGCGCGACTGCCCGCGAGCTGCTCGAGCGGAAGGCGCCCGCGCCCGCCCTGGTGGCGGTGGCCCCCACGACCGTTGTGCGCGGGGCGCTCGCCAAGTTCCGGGCGGAGTCGATTTCTCTCCTGCCGGTCCTGCGGGGGTCGGAGAACGTCGGCACGGTCCACGAGGACGAAGTGCTCCGCCGAGGGCTCGAGGACGCGACCCTTCTCGACCGCTCGGTGACGTTCGCCCTGAGCCCGCCGCTTCCCGAAGTGACCTCGGACGCCCCGATCGGCGAGCTCCTCCAGGTCCTGCGCAGCGAGCAGGCGGTCCTCGTCCGCGATCCCACGAACCGGGCCCCGGTCGGTGTCTTAACCCGACACGACCTGGTCGGCTTCCTGTCGGAAGGGGAGGGGAGCCGTGCGGTTTAACACGCGCCTGATCCACGACGCGCAGCCCCCGGACCCGCTCACGGGGGCGGTCAACACGCCGATCTACCTGTCGAGCACGTTCCGCCAGGCCGCCCCGAACCGCAACCAGGGCTACGTCTACGGCCGCACCGGCAACCCGACGCGCGCCGTCCTCGAGGCGGCCCTCGCCGCCCTCGAATCGGGCCGGGCCGGGCTCGCCTTCGCCTCGGGCCTAGGCGCCCTCACGACGCTCCTCGAGCAGTTCCCGTCCGGAAGCCGCATCGTCGCGGGCGACGACCTGTACGGGGGGACGTGGCGCCTCCTCGACCACCACCGCCGGCAGTTCGGCATCCGGCCGGAGTTCGTCGACCTGGGCTCCAGCGAGGTCGTCGAGCGCGTCCTAGACGAGCCGGCCGACCTGGTGTACCTCGAGACCCCCTCCAATCCGCTGCTCAAGCTGGTCGACATCGCCTCGGTCGCCCGCAAGGCCCATCGCGCGGGTGCGGTCGTCGTTGTCGACAACACGTTTGCGACGCCCGCCTTCCAGCGGCCGATCGAGCTCGGGGCCGACATCGTGCTCCACTCGACGACGAAGTACCTCGGGGGCCACTCGGACATCATCGGAGGGGCGCTCGTCCTCAAGCAGCGCGCGGCCGCGCGACGGTACGCCTGGCTGCAGAACGCCGTCGGGGCGGTGCCCAGCCCGTTCGACAGCTACCTGGTCCTGCGCGGGCTCCGGACCCTGGGGGTCCGGATGCGTGCCCACGAGGAGTCCGCCCGCGCGGTCGCCGCCACGCTCGCCCGCCACCCGAAGGTCCGTCGCGTGCACTACCCCGGCCTCGCCTCCCACCCGCAGCACGCGCTCGCGCAGCGGCAGATGAGCGGCTACGGCGGGATCGTGAGCGTCGAACTGCGCGGGGGCCGCGCGGCCGCGATGCGTTTCCTGAGGCGGCTGCGGGTGTTCACGCTCGCCGAGAGCCTTGGCGGGGTGGAGTCGCTCGTCGACCATCCGGCGACGATGACGCACGCGAGCGTCCCCGAGGCCGACCGCATCGCCCACGGGGTGACCGACGGGCTCCTCCGGCTGTCCTGCGGCATCGAGGACCCCGCCGACCTGGTCGACGATGTCCGCGCGGCGCTCCGGGGGACCTAGGCGTGCGCCGGTTCACGGTCTACGACTCGCTCACGCGCGAGGTGCGGGTCTTCGCCCCGCTCCGTCCGCCGCGGGTCGGCCTGTTCGTCTGCGGCCTCACGCCGTACGCGCCCGCCCACGTCGGGCACGCCCGGACGTTCGTCTTCTTCGACGTTGTCGCGCGTGCGCTCCGCCGCTGGGGCTACCGGCTCTTCTACGTCCAGAACGTCACGAACCTCGACGACAAGCTGATCGCGCGTGCCGCGGAGGAAGGGGTCGACCCCCTCGCGCTCGCGGAGCGGCACTTCCTGGCGTACCGCATCGCGATGGAGCGGCTCGGCGTGCGGTCGGTGAACTACTACCCGTTCGCGACCGACTACCTCTCCGAGATCGTCGCCCAGGCTCGCACGCTCGTCGAGCGCGGGTTCGCCTACCGCGCCGACGACGGCTCGGTCTACTTCGCGGTCGCGAAGTTCGCGAACTACGGCCGTCTTTCCGGCCAGAACGTCGAGGCCCTGCGGCCCGGAGCCCACGTGGAGGTCGACCCCCACAAGCGGGCCCCGGAGGACTTTGCGATCTGGAAGGCGGCGACGCCCGGCGAGCCGTCGTGGGAGAGCCCGTGGGGGTCGGGCCGACCGGGCTGGCACATCGAGGACACGGCGATCACCGAGCGGCTGCTCGGGGCCCGCTACGACCTGCACGGCGCCGGGGTCGACCTCATCTTCCCGCACCACGAGGCGGAGGTCGCCCTCGCGGAGTCGGCGACCGGGCAGGCCCCGTTCGTCAACTACTGGATGCACGCGGGCCTGCTGCGCTTCTCCGGCGAGAAGATGAGCAAGTCGCTCGGCAACATCGTCGCGCTTTCGGACGTCCTCGACCGCTGGGGGGCAGGGCCCCTGCGGTTCTTCTTCGTCAACGCCCAGTACCGCGGCCCGATCGAGTTCGACGCCGAGCGCAGCCTGGCCGAGGCGACCGAGGCGTACCGACGGCTGCGCCAGCCGCTCGACCGCGTGGACGAGCTCCTCGCGCGCGACGGACCGGACCGGGCGGGGGACGACGGGCCGCCGGGGCTCGCCGACGACGCCGCGGCCCTGGTCGACCGGCTCGATGCGACCCTGTCCAACGACTTCGACACCCGGGGCGCGATCGCCCTCCTGTTCGGCTTCAGCCGGCGCCTTTCCGAGCGGTCCGACCTGCTCGACCACCTCTCGGGCGCCACGCTCGGGCGGCTCCGGGCCCCGTACGAATGGGGCCAGGAGGTCCTCGGCCTGTTCGAGGACCGGACGCCGACCCCGACCGGGGCCTGGCGGGAGGTCGTCGAGATCGCGCTGGCCGCACGGGGCCGCGCGCGGGCCCGCGGCGACTTCGCCGAGGCCGACCGGATCCGGGACGAGCTCGCCCGCGCGGGGATCGTGCTGGAGGATGGGCCGGGCGGCACGCGATGGCGGGTCGGCGCCGGCTGAGCTCTTCGCATGCGCGGGTTCGGGTTCGACGAGCATGGCGGGGCAGAGCGCCTCCGCTACGTCGAGGTGCCGGAGCCCGAGCCCGGCCCGTCGGAGGTCCGGGTGCGGATCCGCGCCGCGGCGTTCAACCGCCTCGACCGGTTCACCCTGGCGGGGATCCCCGGGCTCCAGATCGAGCGACCCCACGTGCTGGGCTCGGACGGCGCGGGCCTCGTCGACCGGATCGGCGAAGGGGTGGACGACCTTCGCCTCGGGTCGAGCGTGCTCCTCAACCCCGGGCTCTGGGACGATAGCTGCGACGCCTGCCGAGCCGGCCACGAGGCGCTCTGCCGGGAGTACCGGATCCTGGGCGAGCACACCCAGGGAGCCGCGACCCAGTTCGTCGTCGTTCCGCGACGCAACGTGTACGCGCTGCCCTCCGGCTGGTCGTTCCCGCAGGGGGCGGCGGCTCCCCTGGTCTTCCTGACCGCCTGGCGCGCGCTCGTGACGGTCGCCGGGCTCCGTGCGGGGGAGCGCGCCGCGATCGTCGGCGCCGGAGGAGGCGTCGCGACCGCCGCGGCCCAGGTCGCCAAGCTGTTGGGGGCCGAGGTCGCCGTCACGTCGCGCTCGGCGTCCAAGGAGGAGCGCGTCCGGCAGCTCGGCGTGGACGCGTTCGTCCGCACCGACGACGCGCACCCTCTCGACCGAGCGCTGTGGGCCTGGAGCGGCAAGCGGGGGGTCGACGTCATCCTCGACTCGGTCGGGAGCCCGACGCTCGGGCTCTCGGTCCGCGCGCTCGCCCGGGGGGGCCGGGTCGTCGTGATCGGCGCGACCGCCGGGCCGACGGTCGAGCTCGACATCCGGACCCTCTTCTGGCGCCAAGCCTCGATCCGCGGGAGCACGATGGCCGGTCGGGCGGAGTTCGAGGCGGTCCTCGAACACCTGGCGAAGGGCGAACTCCGCCCGGTGGTCGATTCGACGTTCCCGTTCGACGAGGGCATACGCGCCTTCGCTCGGCTGGACGCCCCGGAGCTCTTCGGGAAGGTCGTCCTCCTCGGGCCGCCCGATTGACGCCGACCTGCTGACCCGTGGAGATTCCGTCCGACGACTGGGGCGGCATTTAAATAGTCGAACCCCGACTGTTGAGGTTCGTGAGCGCTTACCGACACGTGCCTCTCGCGCCGAGAGGCCCGGGCCGCTTCTCGCGCCGAACGAACCTCTGGATCCTCGCGATCGTGGCGATCGCAGCCCTCGAGCTCGCGGGGACCGTCGCGGCCCCCCTTTCCCAGGGACGGGCGACGTCCGCCTCAGTGTCCTTGACGGGGGAGGCCCACGCGGCCGGGCCGGCCGTCGTCAACACGCACGGCGACCTCGTGGTCACCTCGGGACAGAAGGTCTACCTGCCGGAACCCCGCCCCCCTTCGACCCCGACCACGTACTACCAAGCCGGTAACATCACCGTCGAGAGTGGCGGAACGCTCATCGTGCAGAACGTCACGCTCTCGTTCGTCCAGTTCGTGGCGGACACGGGCGTCCCCGCGGCGCGGCTGCACGTCTACAAGTTCGTCGTTGAAACGGGCGGAACGGCCCTCGTCTACAACTCGACGGTCACGACCGACCCGTTCGTCCTGAACCCGTACGTCAAGCTCCAGATCGTGGACAACGGGGTACTCACGTTCTGGCACTCGAGCGTGGAGACCGCCGGCGCTATCGCCGTCAGCGGCACCAACGGGCACCTTACCCTCAACGCCTCCTCGAGCCTCGGGCCGAACCCGGCTCTCAGCAACGACGTGTCGGCCTCTGTGCCCGTGCAGGGGGACGTGGCCTTCGCCCCAACCCTGAACGTCACCGGCGGAGGGTTCGCGAGCCTGTTCGCGAGCACGTACCGCGGGCTGTACGCGGACGACTTCGCCACCAACGGGGCACCGAACCCGCTCCCCCTCAGCTCGCCCGTGTCTTCGCCCGTGACGGTCGCCACGGGGACGAACTGGAGCACCTTCGGCACGCCGACCGACGTCGCGAACCTCACCCAAGATTACCTCTATCCGAGCGGGATCGCGGGCGGGAACCTCACGGTCAACTACACCGACGCCGCCGGCACGAACACGAGCGCCTCGGTCACGGTTTGGTACGGCGGTTCTCCCTTCCCGCTCGGGTCGGTGACGTTCGTGGCGCACTCGAGCTTCTCGAAACCCCTCGTGTTCTCCCCCGCGCTGACGGCGGCGATCAACGCCGGCGGGATGATGGGCTGGCTCAACCGGACCGGGGACTTCGGCCTTCCCCCGGGAATCTCGGTCGCCTTCACGATCACGAACGGGGGCCCCGACGTCCCGGGCACGCTCCTCACGTTTAACCTGGTCGCGCCGGTCGCGTTCGGGCCGAGCGTCAGCGGCACGGGCAGCACCCTGAGCACCGTCGACTCCTTCCTCGGACTCGACTTCACCTCGAAAAGCGCCTCCCCGTGGCAGAGACAGCAGCTTAACCTCACGGACGGCGCGTCCGCCTACCTCGGCAACCTGACCGTCGAGGGCACGCTCTCGAACGGCACGTCGAGGTACGCGAACAACGCGATCTTGGCGGACGCGAGCAGCAACGCCTACCTGTTCCGCTGGGCGTATCTCGCCATCCTCGGCAGCAACCCTGCCCTTCTCGTCGTGAACGCCACGGTCACGGCGCTCTACGCTTACGGGGTGAGCCAGCTCGACAACGCGACCGCCCTCGCGGCCAACGCGTTCAAGAGCTCCGACCCCGCGATCTGGGGGTATCTCCAGTATTGGGACGGCAGCCACGGCGTCGCCGACTACGGCCTGTCCGCGACCGACGGGGTCGCCTCGCTCCTGCTGGCCTCGAACTGGATCAACGCCTCGAGCGCGCCGGACGGCAACTATCTCGGCGACTACCACGTCGTCGTCGCGCCCCCGGCGGGGAGCGGTGCGGACCAGTCGTTCAACGCGTCGGTCCCCCCGTACCCGCTCGGCGTCGCGAACGACTCGGTCGGCTACGGCCTGCCGACGGCCTGGGGCCAGATGTCGTTCTCCGGCTACTACGCCTCCGTGGCGATCTCCCTCCACCAGGGGCTGGTCGTCACGGCCGACGGCATCGCGACCACGACGATCCCCATCGGGCAGGTGCTGGGCGTGGCGATCAACGTCACGGACGTCGGCACGGCGCCGATCACTCGCCTCAACGGCACGCTCTACTACACCTCGACCGACCAGATCGTCCTGGCGAAGGTCTCCGAGGCCGTCGACCTTAAGGTCCCCGGCCAGAACGCCACGGTCAAGCTGACCTGGCTGGTCAACGACTCGGTCGTCGGGGTCTTGGGGAACCCCGTCAACGACACGCTGTCGGTCATCCTCGTCTGGAACGACAACGCCACCTCGAAGGGCGGGGGCACCCTTTCGACCGACAAGCCGGTTCGGTTCGTGGCGGGCATGGCAATCGCCGCGACCAACGGCGTCGTCGTCACTGCCGACGGCGTGAAGGCGACGACCATGCGCATCGGCCAGGTCCTCTCCGTGGCGGTCACCCTCGTGGACAACGGAACGGTCCCGATCACCTACCTCCAGGGGACGCTCTACTACACCGTCGCCGCCAAGACCGTGCTCGCGAGCCTGTCCGAGGCGGTGGACCTCACCGCGCCCGGCCAGAACATCACGGTCAAGCTGACCTGGAAGGTCACGGACGCGGTGGTTGGCCTCGCGGGCACGACGGTCAACGACACGCTCTCGCTGACCATCGTCTGGAACCAGGCCCTCGTCTCCGAGGACGGGGGCACCCTCTCGACGACCCAGGCGGTCCGGTTCGCCCCGAGCGAGGTCACGGTCACTGACGTGAGCGCCCTGCCGGCCAGCCTGACCGGGTCCGACTCCTACCTCACGAGCGGCTACGTGACCTACAACGGCAGCCAGGAGGCGCTTGTCACGCTCACCGCAACCCCGGTCGGAGGGGGCGCGCCCGTCGCGCTCGGCGACATCTACGTCACCCCGGCGACGGTCGAGGGAGCGCCGGTGCCGTTCGGCATCAACTGGCCGGCGAGCGATCTCTCCGCCGGCAAGAGCTACACGCTCACGGTCGTCGCGACGTACAACTCCATCTCCGCGACGTACAACTACCCCGGCACCTACTCCGTGCCCTCACCCGCCCCGACGAGCTTCTTCAGTCAGAAATTCTTGGGCCTCGAGCTCTGGCTCTGGATCGTCATCGCCGCGGCGATCGTCGTGGCGGTCGCGTGCTTCCTCATCTTCTCGCGGCGGCAGGCCGCCGGCAAGCTCGTCGAGTGCGGCGAGTGCGGCAACCTCGTCCCCGAGGACGCGAAGGCCTGCCCGAAGTGCGGCGCCCAGTTCGAATCGGACGTCGTCCGCTGCAGTCGATGCTCGTCGACCATCCCGGCGACCTCGAAGTTCTGCCCCGAGTGCGCGGCCCAGCTCCTGGGCAAGCCCGGCGAGGGCGGCCTCGAGCCCGAGCGCCAGGCGTACGCCGACTTCACCGAGCGGTTCCGGGCCGAGGCGAAGAAGGATCTCGGCGACAACTACAGCGAGAGCGCGTTCTGGGACTGGTGGAAGCGCCAGCCGTCGTACACGCCGTTCAGCCAGTGGAAGATTCAGCAGGGCCAGGGAGCCCCGCGGGCCGGCATGACCCCCCCGCCGCCCCCGGGCTCGCCCCCACCCGGCGCGGCCGGTCCGGCGGCCCCGGCCCCGCGTCCGGCGCCCAGCCGACCTCCTGCCCGGCCCCCGCCCCCGTCGTCCGCGGCCCCCGCGGCCGCGGCGGTCCCCGTGGCGGCGCCGATGCCCGGGCCGGCCCCCGGGGCGCTGAAGCCGTGCCCGAACTGCCGCAAGGAGATCCCTCCGGAATACCTCGTCTGCCCGTTCTGCGGGTCGGTCACGCAGTAGGGCCCCGGCCCGGGGACCGCGCGCGTCGCTTCGCGGCTGAAAGGCCGGGGCCGGCCGCGTGGTCCGGGAGCCTTTATCCCCCGCCGAGGATGGTCCGTGCCGACGACGATGGTGGGTAACCTCGAGGTCGGCAAGCTGAAGGTCGGCTGGGCCCGCACGCACATGCCGGTCCTCGAGGCGATCCGCGCGCGCTTCGCCGACGAGCGGCCGTTCGACGGGCTCACGATCTCCGCGGTCCTGCACGTCGAGGCGAAGACCTGCGCCCTCGCGCTGGCCCTCCAGGCCGGGGGCGGGACGGTGCGTCTCGCCGCCAGCAATCCACTGACGACCGACGACGACGCCGTCGCGGCGGTCCGCGCGGAGGGCGTCGAGACCCATGCCGTGCGGGGCGAGTCGATCGAGGACTACCGCGCCGGCCTTTCCAGGCTTCTCGACCGCGAGCCGGACCTCATCATCGACGACGGGGCCGACCTGGTCGCCCTGGTCCACGAGCGTCGCCGGGACCGGGGCCGCCTCCGCGGCTCCACCGAGGAGACGACGACCGGCGTGACCCGCCTCCGGGCCCTCGAGAAGGCCGGCCGGTTGCTCTTCCCGGCGGTGAACGTCAACGACGCGATGATGAAGCACCTCTTCGACAACCGCTACGGGACGGGCCAGTCCACGGTCGAGGGGATCGTCAACGCGACCAACCTATTGATCGCGGGGAAGGTCGCGGTCGTCGCCGGCTACGGCTGGTGCGGCCGGGGCGTCGCCTCGCGCCTCCGCGGCTTCGGGGCCGAGGTCATCGTGACCGAGGTCGACCCGGTGCGCGCGATCGAGGCGCGGATGGACGGCTTCGCGGTCCGCCCGATGCGCGAGGCCGCCCGGGTCGCCGACCTCATCGTCACCGTGACGGGCCGCCCCGGGGTGGTCCGCGCGGAGCACTTCGCCATCCTGAAGGACGGCTGCCTTCTCGCCAACTCCGGCCACTTCGACGTCGAGGTCCTGAAGGTCGATCTCGACAAGCTCGCGAGCTCGCACCGCACCGTCCGCCCCAACGTGGAAGAGTACCGCTTCGCGGACGGCCGCCGCGCCTACCTGCTCGCCGAAGGCCGCCTGGTCAACCTCGCCGCTGCCCAAGGGCATCCGGTCGAGATCATGGACCTGTCCTTCGCGCTCCAGGCGCTCTCCGCCGAGCACCTCGCCCGTCACGGGCCCGCGATGCCCGCGAAGGTCCACCCGGTCCCTCCCGAGGTCGACCGCGCGGTCGCCGTGGCGGCGCTCGCCCCGTTCGGCATCGGACTGGACGAGCCTACGGGGGAGCAGCTCAAGTACGCGGACGCTTGGCAGAGCGGGACCTGATGACCGCGGGCAAGATTCCTCCGGAGCTCAAGTACGCGAAGACCCACGAGTGGGTGAAGGTCGAAGGGAAGCGGGTGACCGTCGGGATCACCGACCACGCCCAGTCCGAGCTGACCGACATCGTCTTCGTCGACCTCCCCACGGTCGGCAAGCCGGTGGAGCCCGGCAAGGCCGTCCTCTCCCTCGAGTCGGTGAAGACCGTCTCGGACGTGTACGCGCCCGGGGCCGGCCGCGTCGTCGAGGTGAACGGCGAGCTGAAGGCCCACCCGGAGCTCGTTAACCAGGACCCGTACGGCCGCGGTTGGTTGTTCCGCCTCGAGCTCACCGGTGCGATCGACCCGACCCTGGTGGACGCCGACGGCTACCGCCGTCTCGTCGGGGCCCCCGCGTAGTCGGGCTCGCGCCCCGCAGACGCCGGATCGCCCACACCACGGGAACGACGGCATCCCCTCGTCCAGAGGCACTCCTGAGGTCGCTGCCCGCAGGGCCGCCCCGGCCGAAGCGGACCGGTGCTTTCGCCACGTCGTCCCGTGGCGCGCCGATCGGCCGAGGCTCCGGGCCGCCCGCGGCCCATGCTCCTTCTGGTGGGCCGGGCGGGCCCTTCGCGGGCCCCCCAGCTTGCGCCGCGGCCCGTGGGCTCCGTCAGGGTGAGGTCGAGTTGAGGTACAGCGAATAGCCGGTGGTGCCGTCGTACGGGATCGACACGGCGAAGGCGTAAGCCGCAAACCCGAAGGTCATGCCGGGCGTGAAGGAGACCCGCGTGACCACTTCGCCATAGGACGGCCCATGGGGGGAGTAGCAACAGACGACGCTGACCAGCTCGAAGAGCGCCGGCTCGGAACCTGACGTGTTGAGCGAGAAGTTCCCCAGGTTGGCCGAGGTCGCGTCCACGTTCGTGACGTTGAAGTAGATCCAGAGGCCCGCGACCGGCGGGTCGTAGGCCGTGTTCTCCTTCGGCGTGAGCGGGCAATCGTGGCAGAGGTTGGTGTTCGTGATGTTGGGGAACGGCTGCGCGCTGCTACCGTAGGCGACCGACGCCCAGATGGCGACGATCGGTTCGCCGTAGGGATTCGGGTTAGGTCCGGTGGGAGGGGGCGACGATGTCCCCTGGGGCTGGAGCAGCCCGGGGATCCCGAACCCGTCGGTCACGGCGCCGACCTCGATCACGACCGCGGCGATGCAGGCGACCGCGATCCAGACCATCAGCCCGCGCCGTCGGCGCGGCCGCGACCATGGCGTGGCCGGTGGGGCGAGGCCGGTCATCCTACAACACGTAGACCGGGATGTCGAGCAGCACGACCGGGTAGCTCCAGTCGGTGTCGATCAGCTCGATCGAGCACGATCCCGGAACGGTGAAGCACCACAGAGGCGCGCCATGGTAGTCATCGAGGTCGCCGATGTTCCAGACCGACTGGTCCTCGAGCGGGTTGGGCGCCTCGATGATCGCGTCGGGGGTGTTGACGTAGATGACGAGCGACATCCCCGGCTCGAGCGCGGCGATCCGTGTGTCGAGGGGGTTGAAGAAGCCGAGGCGATTGTAGTAGACGCTGTTCGCCCCGCTCCCCCGCGGGTCGTAGGTCGCGCACGTGCCGAGGTACGGCGCCGTGCTCGACAGGTTCTGGGACCCGCCAGGGACCCATTCCATGGAACCGAGCTGGCCCTGGACCAGGTAGGTCGTCTCGGGCGTCGGGGTCGTGTTCACGCAGATGAACTCGAACTCGATCCCCGAGAGCGGAATGGGCGTGGAGACGCCGGTGATGAGCACTTCCGTGGCGTTCATCAGGTTGTACGTCCCGCTGTCCCCGTACTCGCAGTCGTCCCACCACGCGTCCATGTAGGTGTTGTAGCGGTTCTGGTCGGTCGAATTACCGGTTCCATTGCCGAGGTAGTAGGACGGACTGTAGGGAAGAATCGGGTAGCAGTCGGTCGGGTCTCCCCAGGCCGGGAACTTGAGCCAGTTGACGGAGCTGTAGGAGATCGTCGGAGGGGGGACGGGGAGAGGGAATCGGATGAGGTAGACCAAGACCAGCGTGACGACGGTGATGGCGGTCATGAGCGTCGCGGCCACGATGTTGGATACCGCCCGGGACCTCGACCGACGTCCGCGGCGCCAGCGCGACCTCAGCACGTTGACGATAGAGGCGGCCGCACGTCTATATACATTGGCCTCGGGCCTCTCGCTCGCGGTGGGATAGCGCCGCCCGGGGAACGTCACGGCGCGGGGGGAACCTAGGCCCTTCCCGCACCGTTGCCGCTCGAGGCGCCGGGGCGGTCGCTGTCGACCGAGGTTGGGCTAGCCCGACCGAAGGCCGTCGAGCTTCATCTTCTGCTCGATCGCCGCGATCGTCCGCGCCGTGGTGACGACCGTGTCCGCGTTGAGCGAGATCGAGTCGATCCCCTCCTTCACGAGGAACTCGGCGAACTCAGGGTAGACGCTCGGGCCCTGGCCACAAATGCCCACGGTAGTGCCCTCGGCATGCGCCCCCTCGATCAGGAGGTGGATCGCCCGCAAGACGGCCGGATCGCGCTCGTCGAAGTAGCCCATTCTCCCGAGCGTCTCCGAGTCGCGGTCGGCGCCGAGGATGAGCTGGGTCAGGTCGTTCGAGCCGATCGAGAAGCCGTCGCAGTGGTGGGCGAAATCCCGGGCGAGGAGGACCGTCGACGGGACCTCCGCCATCAGGTAGAGCTTGAAGTCCCGCGAGCGGCGGAGCCCTGCCGCGCGGAGGATCACGGCGATCTCCTCGAGCTCCCAGGTGTTCCGGACGAACGGGAGCATCACCATCGCGTTCTTCATCCCGAGGTCGGTCCGCACCCGGTGGATCGCCTCGAGTTCGCACTCGAACGCGGGGCGGTAGACGCTGGAAATGTACCGGGAGCAGCCCCGCCAGCCGATCATCGGGTTCTCCTCGGCGGGCTCGAACGGCTCACCGCCGGGCATCCCGCGGTACTCGTTGGTCTTGAAGTCGCTCGTCCGAATGATGACGGGCCGCGGGTGGAACGCCTGGCAGACCTTCCCGATCCCCTCGGCGAGTCGGCGGACGAGCTCGTCCTTGCGGCCCTTCTGAAGGAGCGCGAGCGGGTGCTCGCGCACGTGCGCGGTGAAGATGAACTCGATCCGGAGCAGGCCGACCCCCGAGACCGGCAGGCGGGCGTACTCCTCGGCCTTCTCGGGGACGCCGACGTTCACCAGGATCTTGGTCGCGGTCACCGGCATGGGCTCGTGGGCGGCCGGGGATCCGCCGGCCCCGGTCGCGAGCGTCGGCCTCGGCACAATCCCGGCCCGCCGTCCGCGGTAGACGGCCCCGATCTTGCCGTCCACGGTCACCTCGGTTCCGTCGGCGATCGCCCGCGTCGCCTCTCGCGTCCCGACGACGCACGGCACGCCGAGCTCCCGCGAGACGATGGCGGCGTGGCACGTCATTCCCCCTTCGTCGGTGACGATCGCCCCCGCGCGGGACATCGCCGGGACCATGTCAGGGGTGGTCATCGTCGTCACGAGGACCTCCCCCGGCTTCAATCGCTCCATCTCCTCCGGTCCCTGCAGGAGCCGGGCGACCCCAAAGGCCACTCCCGGGCTCGCCCCGAAGCCCCGCACGACAGGAGCCTCTTCGCCGGGCGGGGCCGTGTCGGCCTTCGCGGGAGCCGCGGTCGAGGTGGGGATCGTCGTCACGGGCCGCGCCTGGACGATGTACAGGGCCCGCCCGTCCGCGCACCACTCGACGTCCATCGGTCGGCGGTACCGCGACTCGATCAGGCGCGCGAGCGAGACGAGCCGCAGGAGACGGCTGTCGGGGAGCTTCTGGACCGACCGCTCGGCCGGCGGCACGTCCTCGCGCCGGTTCCCGCCGCCCTCGGCCCGGACGTAGCGGATCTTCTGCTCGGCGATCTGCTTGTGGACGATCCTCTGGGTTTCCCCGTCGACGACGTAGTGGTCGGGGGTCACCTCGCCGCCGACGATCGGCTCGCCCAGGCCCCAGCCGGCCTCGACAATCATGTGGTTCTCGCCGGTGTTAGGGTCGCGTGTGAACAGGATCCCGCTCACGGTCGCGTCGACCATCTTCTGGATGAGCACCGCGAGCCGGACGCTGCCGTGGTCGAACCCCTTCTTTCGGCGGTAAACCATGACGCGGGGGGTGAACAACGAACCCCAACACCGCCGGATGGCGTTCAGGACGGACTCGGTCCCCCGGACGTTGAGGTACGTCTCCTGGAGGCCGGCGAACGATGCGTCGGCGAGGTCCTCGGCCGTCGCGCTCGAACGGACGGCGCAGAAACGGACCGAGTGGTGGTGGGCGAACGCCTCGTACGCGGTGGTGATCGCCGAGCGGAGCTCGGCGGGGAACTCGGCGGCCTCGAACGCCGAGCGGATCCGCTGGGACGCCTGGTCGATCGTGGGCTGGCGCGAGTCGTCGACCCCCGCGAGCGCGTCCTTCACGATGTCGGCGACCCCGGTCGCCTCGACGAACGTGCGATAGGCCTCGGTCGTGACGACGAAGCCGGGCGGTACGGGCAACCCCTCCTGGACGAGCTCTCCCAGCTTACCGGCCTTCCCTCCCACGAGGGCAAGGTCGGCGTCGGTCGCCTCCGAGAGGTCGATCACCAGCCGCTGGGCCATACGGTCAGGCGCCCTCCCGGCGCGCCGAGACGGCGACTAGGTCGCTGGACGGCGAATAGGGGTGCACGACGCGGACCCCCGGGACCGACCAGACACCGACGGGGGATAGGGAGCGCTCGACCACGGTTGCCCTGCGTGCGATCTCGTCCCGGGAAACGACCTCGTAGTAGTTGAGGGACCCGCCGGGCGTTACGAGCGGAGCTACCAGGATTGCGTACTTAATCCCTTCGCGAGGGAGGTTGAGGACGATTCTGTCGACGGGCGCCGCCGAGGGTACGAACTCCTCCAGACGGGCGACGGACGCGGAGACCGTGCCCCCGAAGGGGTACCGCGTGAGTGTTCGTCGCAGGAGCGCGATCGCTTCCGTGTTGGAGTCCACGGCGACGATCGACCGCGCGCGGCCGTCGCGCGCGATCGTCACCGCGAACGGCCCCACCCCGCAACAGAGGTCGTAGACGCGGTCGCCCGGCCGGACCTCCGCGGCGACGCGCGCGTGCTCGCCGGCAAGGCGAGGAGAGAAGTAGGCCCGTTCCAGGTCCACGTCGAGCTCGAGGCCGTTCTCGCGGTGACGCGTGTGCCAGTCCCCGGAACCGGCGATCCGCTCGACGGCCCGTAGCCGCTCCGGCCCGCGGACCCCGTGGTCGAGCCCGACCAGCCGGCTCCCGGGTACGAATCGCAGCAGGGCCTCGCCGACCTCGTATCGATGCGCCTCCAGCTCCGGAGGGAGGCGGACGAGGACGACCTCCCCGACCACGTCGAACGACCGGGGGAGGAGGTCCCGTCGCGCGGCGGGCCAGTCGAGCAGGTCACGGTACTCGGTGGTTCCCGCGGTCTCCCGCGCGTCAAAGTCCCGGACGGCGACCTCGCCCCACTCGGGGAGGACGGACGCCTCCGGATGAAGGGGAAAGGCGAGGTGCTCGCCCTCCCGCTGGATTGCCAGGTCGGTGCGCAGCGCGCCGGCCGCGACCAAGGCCCGTCGGGTCGTCTCGCCGAGCCGTCGCTCCACCACGAGCGCGCGTTCCTTCATCGACGCGGCGCGGCTACCGGCGGACCGAAGAGCCGCGGGAGAACCTCCGAGGCGGGGAAGGGGGCCGCCCCCGGGACCGCCCCGAACTTGGGGAGGCGACCCGCCGGGACCGCGCTCCGCCGACCGCCGGCGACGATCCAGGGCACAGGATCGTCGGAGTGGCCGCGCAGGACGCACGGCGTGGCGTGGTCCGCGGTGACGGCGACCCGGACCGCGGCGAGGTCGAGGTCGGCCAGGAACGGGCCGAAGAACCCGCGGTCGATCTCCTCGATGACCTCGCGCTTCCGGCGCGCATCCCCATCATGGCCAGGCTCGTCCGGCCCCTTGAGGTGGACGTAGACGAACGGGAAGTTGGCGAGCAGCTCCCGGGTGATGGCGGCTCGGTCCTGGTAGCCAGCCCGCTTGTCGGCGCCCATCGGACCGACGAATCGGTCCTCGAGCCCGAGGAGCCTCGCGATGCCGCGCTCCACCGGCATCTCGGTGACGGCGGCCCCGCGCCGACCGTGCCGTTGCGCGAACGGTTCCAGGGGAGGTTCCGGGAGACTACCCGCGTTGCGGACGAGGAGGCCGGTCGCCTCCCGCTCACCCCTCCGAGCCCGCGCCGCGTTCACCGGGTGGCGGGCTAGGACCCCAGCCGCCCTCTCGAGGAAGAGGTTCAGGGCACGGGCCGTGCGGGACGCCTCGGGACTGGCGTCGAGCGGCTCCACGGCGAGCAGGCGCGGCTCGCTCGGACGCCGGGCCTGTCCCATTCCTCCGACCTTCTCGTAGAACGGGTCGGCGTTCGACACGTTGGGCGAGAGCCCCTCCCCGGACCTTCGGCGCAGCCACAGGACCCCGCGGTGCCCCACGGTCGCGCGGACCTCCGCGTGAATCCCGGCGTCCGCCAGGAGGTCGGCCTCGGTCACGGCCCGGGCCAGCTGGTGGGCCTCGGGCGTCGTGAGGGAGCGACCGACGCGCGCGTCGACAACCCGGCCCGACCGTTCGATCGTGGCGAAGTTGAGCCGAAGCGCGACGTCGCCCCGGCGGAGCGGGATCTCCACCCCGACCGCCTCGAGGATCCCTCGACCCGGGGAGTCGCGAACGGGGTCGTAACCGAGGAGGGCCAAGACCCCTGCGTCCGACTCGGGTGCGACCCCCGGACCGAGGATCGAGACCTGGCCCAGCTCTCCCTGGGCCGCAAGTCGGTCGAGATGCGGGGTCTCGGCCGCCTCGACGGGGCTCCGTCCCCCGGTGTCAGGGCTCGGCCGGTCCCCGAGCCCGTCCAGCACGATGAGCGCGGACGGAAGGACCGCGGCCTGTCCCTGGACTCCGCCTTTCGTCATGCCACCCTAATTAAGAGGACAGGGCGTAATCCCCCCCGTTCCATGAAGGGCGAGCCGTCCGTTGGCTTAAGGGGTTTCTTCCGGTCGAAGATCGGCCGCATCGTCCTTCTCATCCTGGCCATCGGGCTCGTCTTCGCCACCTTCACCTACGTCGCCGACGGTGCGTTCCTCGCGATACCCCTGTTCCTGATCGTCGGGCTCGTCCTTCCGATATGGGCGGGCCTGAAGAGGCCGCGCTACCTCGCGCTCACCGGGCTCGCCGTACTGCTCGTCGTCGCCCCGCTGGCCAACGTCGTTATCACCCAGGAGATCCGCGCCCCCGCCCCGCCCTCGAGCGCCGCCGCGACCGTGCCCTCGGCCTCCGGGCCCATCGCCCTGGTGGTGAACGACTCCACGGGGATCGCCTATGTGGCGGACTACGCGGCGGACAACGTCCTTGCGGTCAACGTGAGCACGGGCGCCGTCGCCACGCAGGTCGAGGTCGGTTCTCTGCCCTTTGCCCTCGCGTTCTCCCCGTCCGGCCACCAGCTCTATGCCGTCGACCTCGGCGGCCACGAGGTGAGCGTGGTCAACCTTACCACCGACAAGCTCGTCGCCACGGTTCCGGTCGGGACCTATCCCGACGCCGTCGGCGTGGACGCCGTCGCGGGGCAGGCATTCGTGGCCAACTTCGGCTCGGCGAACGTGAGCGTGGTGGCGGTGTCGACCGACCGTGTCATCGGTACCGTCGCGGTCGGCGGCCAACCATACGCCGTCGCGGTCGACCCCGCGAACCAGGAGGTCTACGTCGCGAACCGCGGCTCGGGGACCGTGACCGCCATCTTCGCGAGCAACGATTCGGTGGCGGCCACCGTCCCTGTCGGCGCTGACCCCTCGGCCCTCGCGCTGAACCCCAACGGGAGCGAGCTCGTGGTCGCGGACACCGGTTCCGGTGCGGTCAGCCTCATCTCGACGGCGACCGACACCGTCTCCCGGACGGTCGCGGTCGGGGCCGGACCCGTCGCCGTCGCGGTGGAACCGACCGGGACGGAGGCGTACGTCTCGGTCCTCAACTCCTCGAGCGTGGTCGTCGTCTCCCTTCCCTCGGGGAGCGTGGCCCGGTCCGTCCAGCTCGGAGGCCCGCCCGACGCGCTCGCCGTCGACAGCTCCACAAGCCAGCTCTTCGTCGCCGAGATCGGGAACGGCACCGTCGCCGCGGTGTCGACCACCACCTGGACTGTGCTCGCGAACGTGAGCGTCGGGAGCGAACCGACCGCCATCGTGTCCGACCCAGCCGCCGGGATCGCGGTCGTCGCGGCGTACGGTGCTCAGAGCGTCGTGCTCCTCCGCACGGCGGACCAAACGGTGCTCCACACCATCGCCGACGGACTGAACGGCCCGCTCCTGCAGAACGCCTCCGTGACGCCGTACGTCGGGGGCACGGGCACGACCTTCGTGTTCAACATGTCGATCTATCCCTGGTTCGTCCCCGAGGGGAGCGCCGAGATCCTCGGCGTCAACCTCTACCTGAGCACGTGCCCGGGCGCGACCACCCCCAACGATTCGGCGTGCAGCACCGGCTACTCGTTCCTCCCCAAGTCGCTCATCTTCTCCGAGGCGCTGACGGCCGTCACCAACCTGTCGATCGCCGTCAAGGGGCTGAGCAACGGAATCTGGAGCTGGACCGTGACGCTGGTCCTCTCGGGGCTCACGGTGGTTCCCGCGCTTCAGCCGGCCGGCAATTCGACGTACCTGTTCGTTCCGGCCGATCAGTCGACCGTCGGGACCGAGGGACCGGTCGTCGGCAGCTACGGCGTGACCTACGGGGAAATCCTCCCGGAGATCTACCTGACCGACCTGGTCTACCTCGGCATCCCGTTCTACTTCGTCCTGATCCTCTACATGTGGTTCAAGAGCCGCGAGGCGAGGCACAAGGACGCAATCCGCCGTGCGGCCAAGGCGATGAGCGCGTCCTCGAAGGAGGCCCAGGGCCGGACGGCCGCCGCAGGCCCCGCCGCTCCGGGCTCAGTCATTCCGACCACAGCGTCCACCGCCTCATCGGAGCGCGCCTGCCCGAGTTGCGGAGCGGTCGTTTATCCGAACGAGGTGAAGTGCTGGAAATGTGGGGCGACCCTCGGCTCTTCCGTGGGGGGGACCCCCCTGCCTGGGAGCGGGGTCAAGCCGCCCGGGGCGTAAGCTCCCTTCTCGCCCAAGGCCCCGACCGTGTCGGAGGGCCCGTGGTGACCTTCGGGCGCCGAGGGGTCGCCGAACCGGCCCGCTGGTGAACTCCGGGGGGAGCTCGCCGGGTGCTCGGCCTAGAATGTGCGGGGCCTTGCTCGACCGCGGGACGGTCACCTGCGCGAGCTCTAGGACCATCGAGAAAGCACGCGAGGTCCTCGCCGACGGGTCGCGATGCGCGACTCCACGCAGCGTCGCTACGCCCGACTCTGCAAGGACTGGAAATCGACCGGGGCCGAGGTGGAAGACTGCCTCCTTCCGGCGGCCGGTCCTCGGTGGGATTCAATCGAGGGGGTGTGGAGGGGGTCGCCCGACGGCGAAGCGCACAATCTTGATGTTTCCCGAGGCTCACGGATGTGAACGGGGCCCTCAAGGGAGACTTCGAGGGGTGGCGGAGAGGCGGCGCACAGATCGATGGCTAAGCGCGACTGCCAAGGCGTTCAGCTCAGGTGAGGGTGACCAGCCAGGTGTCGTAGGTGTAGCCCACCGTCACCCCGGCGTCAGTTACCGTAAGGACCGCAACGATGGTGAACTTGTCGCCCGCCACGAGGTTGCTTCCCCCCGGCTTCCACCGCGCCGTGCCGCCGGCGACGTTCACCGCGGTCGAGGAGGCCTGGGTGACCGACGTGGAGCCAATCGTGTAGGACGTCGCCGTGCAACCGGAAGCACAGCTCGTGATGTTAGAATAGACGGTGCCGCTGAACGATAGGCTCGCAGGGCCACCGCGCGCCGTCGTCCAGTTGTTCCACACGGTCAGATACAGGTACGGGCAGCTCGTGGAGGTGCTGCAACTGTGGCTGAGGCTGTGCGTGGACGACGAGAGCGCCCCCGTGGACGAGCTCGTGATGTACGCGGACCCGTTGACGTAGTTCGGGGTCTGGAAGGCGATCGAGCCGGTAGCACTGCCGACCCCGGAGCCCAGCGTCGCCTTCGCCGTGATCTGGATCGACGAGTTCAGGAGCCAAGTGTTGAAGTTGTAGGAGGACTGGCTGTAGACGGTGAGCGACGACGGACCCGAGATCGTCAGCCCGGTCTGGCCAGGAATGGTAGTGTTGACGTAGAACGGGACAGCCCGGACCCCTGCAAGCTGCGAGATCGTGAAATTGACCCAAACCGGCACGTTCGCCTTGGTCCCCGAATACGTCACTGTTGCCCAGAAGTACGCTGACGGCGTCTCCTGGGGGAGGAGCGGCGGCGGGGGCGACATGCCTACGGCCACGGAAGAGCCTCCCCCACCGCCGCTCGAGCCGCTACCCCCAATCGTCACGCTTAACGACCCGGCGACCGTCCCGAGGCTGCTCGACCCCTGTACGAACGCCAGGTAGGTCCCGTTCGTGGTCGTCTCTCCCGCGGGAACGGAGTACATCCATGCCGCCGCCGTGGAATTGTACGTCATCGAGGGCGTGCCGGAGAGACCGGGGATCTCGCTGAGGCTGACGTTGATGTTGAGACCCGTGGTGTTGCCCGAGACGTCGGCGAAGATCTTGAAGGCCGCCTTGAGGCCGGGGTTCGACGGGAGCGTGTACGTCGCCGTCACGAGCGGAGGAACGTTCTGCTGACTCCCCGGCACGACTCCCATGAACAGGAGCGTGGACGCGGAGAGGACGTAGACGGTGATGTTCTCCGGGATCTTGATCGCCGGGCTGAACGTCGTCGTCCAGTACTGACCGGTGCTCCAACCGCTCGAGTTCCCGGTCCCCCAACTCACGGGGATTCCCGTTACCCGCTGGAACTGCCAGTTGGTCACCGCGCGGGACGATTGAAGGAAGACGTTGTCGCCCGGCGCCACCACGGGACCTCCGTCCTGCAGGACCTTGAGCTGGGTGACCCCGGAGGCGGTCTGGACGAGGCTCGCCTGGAACTGGTTGACGTCCTGCGCAGGGGGCGCCGGAAAGCGGGTGACGAACGCAAAGATCGTGCCGAACAGCGTGACCGTGAGCGCCAACAGCAGGATCGTCGCGACGACGTCCGAAACCCCACGACCCGACCGGCTTGCCCTCCACCGTCGAGCTTGGAACGGACGGTGGCCTCTGCCGTTCCGCGCGCCCGCGAGCCGGCCCACCATCTTGATCGGCACCTCGCCGAGCGCCTCCATCGACAAAAGGCGGGACCCCCTTATTTAGAGCTTGCCGTAAGAGCACCCGGTCTGTGGCTCTGAACGGACCGAGACCTTCGCCGGGACTGCCCAATCCTGCCTGGGACCTGGCGTTGGTTCGAGCTTCGGGGTTTGGCCCACGACGGCACGGACCGCGGAGAGAGCTCCGAGGAGCACACCCCTATGCGTTGAACGCCAAGAAACAGGGAGCGTTCCTCGGTCGAAACCGACCGAGGAGCGCCGGGGGAAAGGGTTGTCGATGGGCTCCGGTTCAGCTCTACAGGTTCTGGGTCCCGCTCACCGACGAAGTGCCGGTGCCGTACGCTGCGATGGTGTTGCCCGACAGGCTTGCCTGGCTGACGAGCCAGATTTGGTAGCCGCCGCTAAGGGCGATGGTCGTGGTTCCGCTCGCGTAGTTCCACTGGACGTTGGTCGTCGTGGAGTTCTTGCCGTAGCTAGCCGCGAGGAAGCCGCTCGGGTTGATCAGCAGGGCGAACCAACCTGTAGAGACGCCGGTCGTGCATGAAGTCTGGGGCGCGACAAGGGTCGTCTTCGGGAAGCAAGTTGTCTGGGCCACCGTGCCCACGGTCATCGAGGTGCCGCCGGGCGTGACGATCTTCAGCCCAAACAGGGCCGTCGCCAGCCCGCTCGTGGCGGACACCGAGAGGACCTCAGTGTAGTTCAGCCCGGTCCCGGACGAGCTGAGCCATCCCATGCCGAGCTCGTACGGCGTGCTCACGCCTGTGCGGGTCAGCCCCGACACCAGGACATAAAGCACCGCGGCAAGGACGACCGTGATGGCGACCAGCAGGATCGTCGCGATGATTGGCGAAACTCCTCGGGGGTTGCGGCGCCGTCGTACACGGGCGCGCCAACGCGCGCTCAAACTTTCCTTCTGCGTCATGTTTCTTCTCCTGATTTCTTCTCCTGATTTCTCCTAGGCCTAGAGGTACTGGGACCCAGAGACCGACGACGTGCCGGTTCCGTAGGCCGTGAGCGTGTAGCCGTTGCCGTCGAAGGCGACCGTAGAGACTATAACGATGACGTAGTTCGAGTTGAGCGCGACGGTTGTCGCGGTCCCCAAGTTGGTCCAGGCGCCTCCACTGAAGGTGCCGGCTACCGCCCCAGTCACGCTGTTGACCAGAACGGCGTACCACCCCGCACCAGCGGTTCCCAGGCAATTGGTCGTGTAGGTAGTGATACCGTTCGTACAGCCCCCGCTCGCGGCATAGTTCGTCTGCGCTACCGATGAGGAGCTCAGGACGCTGAGACCCATGATGGCGGTCGTCAACCCGGACGTCGGGGAGATGTCCATCGTGATGTAGTAAGTTCCCGGGGTGTTTATCGGGCCAATCACTCCGCCGGGGGTCTGGAGCGCCATCCCGAGCTCGTACGGCGTGCTGGCACCGGTCTTGGTCAACCCGGAGATCAGGACGTACAGCACGGCGGCCAGTACGACCGTGATCGCGACGAGAAGGATCGTCGCGATGATCGGCGACACCCCTCGCTTGCGGTTCTTCCTCCATCGGTGGCTAGCTCTTCCGAAAACGTTCATTCGTTCGTTTCCTCCGTGGGCTGTACTAAACCCAGTTGCGGCCTTCCTGCGACCTTGTATAAGTAGGTAGAGCTTGAACGGAACTACAGTAGCCGAAACTATCATCGTTGATTGACGTAATACACACGCATACACACGCATCCACACTGAGCCGGGAGCTCACGTCGCACGGCTCTGGGCCTGAGCACGACCGGCACGGGAGGTTCCCGCCGGCGATTGCCGGACCGCCTGTCAAGGGGGGCCCCCACGGCCGCACGCCGAGGTCGGCCCGTCAACGAAGGAGGAGCCTAGGCCCGGCCCCTCGGGCCTGGCACGGAACCCGGGCCCGGGACGGGAGGCGAAGGAAGCCGTCGTGCGCGCCATCGGCAGAGGTGGCCCAGGCCGGGAACGGGAGGCACGGCCGAAGAGCCCGGCGATCCTCGATCGAACGGCCTGGTCGTACAGGTTGCCGTAGGGCACGCGCCGATGCAGTCGCCGACCCCGCCACACTTCGTGCCCGGTACTCCCCTGAGGTGCGCAGGTAGAGTGGTGTCCACCAGACTGACCGGGCACGCCTTCGCACGATCGAAGGTGGTGCAGCGCTAGCCGACCGATCGATCCCGAACGCGGAGCCGAAAGACGCTCACTTTCGCGAACGGCACACTCAGCGGGCTCCCGTGGCAGATACCCGTCGCCGAGCAGCTATGGGTCCCGAGGACGGGGTCGAACCGCACGTTGCGAACCGCGGCCGCCGAAGTACGGCTCGACCGGGAACGGGAGCGCGCTCGTGTCGTCCTCCCCGTTCGCCACCTGGACCGTGGGCCGGCGGTGGAGGTAGGAGAGGAGGGAGACGGCGAGCAACGAGACGGGCGCAAGCGTCGACGCCACGACGTCGGCGGTCGAGAGTCGGCTCCCGAGGAAGTTCTTCCCGGCGGGCGAACCCTCGTGGAACACGCGCATCTCGTTCAGCGTGCTGCCTTGGTAGATCGGCGCCGCCCATCCCGAACCAGGGGCCTTGCGACCGAAGCGAACGGTAAGCACCCCGACCGTCGCGTACCTCACCACGACCGCAAGGAATCCGCCGGGTTCGAACGGACCGCCGGGCGGAAGCCCCTACCCCCGGCCGATCCATGGGAGGATCGCGAGGAGACGGTGCTCGCGGCTCCGCCCTCGACTTGCCTTGGGGAAGCGCTCGTTCGGTTCCTCTGGAGGGGGGCAGTTATACATGACGCATCGTCGGTTTCCGCCCTGTTCGACGGTCGAACGAATTCGTTCGACACGTCAGCCGGAACTGTACGATGGAACAATAGTGGAGTTCTAACGGCGCGGCGTGACTTTGTTTAAGTATGTGGAAGGCTCATGGTGATGGTCGACCGTGTTCGACAACGCCCGGGAAGGGAAGGAGGACCGCGCAAGCGGGCCCGAGGCCTCCCGGCGAGACCGTGAGGACGCGCGGATTGCGCTGCGTTGTACCCTTGCGGAGCTTCGACTGGTCGACTCGTTCGTCGCTTCGGGCGAGTACCCGACCCGGTCCGAGCTCTTGAGGGCAGCGCTCCACGCGTTCCTGCGGTCGCGGGCGATGTCCGGCACGCCGACCCCCCCGGTCGATGCGGACGGCCTCGTCGAGGTCGCCATACGCTTGACACCGGAGGAATGCGCCGCCGCCGAGGCGTACGCTCGCCACATGGGCAACCGCGCTGAGCTGAGGGACACCCTGGCTCTCATCTTCCGGTACGGAGAGGAGAAGCTCGAGGTCCACAAGCACGCCCAGCGCGGCCGCGAGCGGAACCGAGAGGCGGTGGAGGCCCGCGCCCGCTTCGGGGACCTCTCCGAAAGCGGACGCGACCTCGAGCGCAGGGGGGTCGTCGGGCGGTAGGGTCGCCGTAACGGGGTCGAAAGGCGGTCGGGGTGGTTGGTGATGACCGAAGGAGCGGGCCGGTGCGACGCCGATAGGACGGCAAACGCGGGGGCCAATGGGCCGATAGTGGCCTCTGAACCCTACACATCGACGTTGCGGCTCGGGCAGGAGCTCCGTGTCGTCCTCGTCGCGGTCGGCGGAGGCGCGATCCGCATCACCCGGGAGATCGCCCGTCGCCATCTCCGTCACGTCGAGACCGTCGCCATCAACTGCGACCCGAGGGTCCAGGGGTTCGAGGAGTATGACCGCAGGGTCTACCTCGGGCCGGAAACCGGCGAGGAGGGCGACACCGGTGGATCGCCGGTCGTCGGCGGCGTCCTCGCGAGGGCCGCTGAGCCGTCGCTCCGCGGCGTCTTCCACGGAGCCTCGTTCGTCGTCGTCGTCGGCAGCCTGGGAGGGGGAGCCGGCAGCGGCGCCCTGCCCCATCTCCTGGAGCTCGCCTCGCGCCACGCCGCCGTGGTGAGCGCGTTCGTCATCAAGCCGTTCCGCTGCGAAGGGGACCGGCGAGCGCTCGCCGAGCGGGCGATCGGACGCCTCCGACTGGTCGAGGCATTCGCCGAGAAGCGCGAGCGTGGCTTCGCGACCCTCGAGATCCTCGACAACGAGCAGCTCGTGCCGACCTTTGGCGACCGAGCGTTCGCCACGGTCGGTCAGCACTGGGCCGACGTCATCCAGCGGCACCTTGAGGAGGCGATCCTCATCCCCGCCGAGTCCCTCCTCGCGAGCGTCCCGGTCGCAGCTTCGCTCACCTCCGGGGTGGCGATGCCCCAGGTCGTCGTTCCGGACGGCCGTCTGGTCCCCGAGAGGATGCCGGCCCCCCACGGGCCCGAGCTCACCCCCCCGATCCCGGCCGCGGCCCGAGGCGCCGAGGCCGAGCTCACGATCGAGGTCGTGAGCGCCTCTCGCGACGGGCCGGTCCCCTGACGATGCCGGGCGGGGGAAGTCCCCCCTTTCCCCGCCCACCTCGCTTGCTTACCGTTATCTGACCGAGCGTTTCGCCGTCCGTGATGGACGGAAAGCTCGTCACGGGCCTAGGGTTCCTCGCGGTCCCCGCGGCCGTGATCGGTGTGACGGTAGCCTGGTTCTCCTCGAACCCCGTCACGATCTTCGCCATGGTCGCGCTCATGCTCGTGGGAGCGTTCTACCTGATGACCTACCGCGAGACGTTCGGCTGACCGAACGTCCGCAGGCCCCGCGATACGCGCGGGTCGTCCCCGGAGGAGGGGGCCTCCGGCTAGCCGTACATTCCCGTCGCGGACTGCTGGGTGGCCTCGGGCTCGGGCTCCGCCGGCCGTGTCTTCATCGCGGCCCGGAGCATCCGCTCGATCTCGACCGCTTGCTTGCGCAACGGGCCGGTATCGATCTTCAGCTCCGGGAGGAGCCGGTCGAGGGTCTCGATCAGCACGGCCCCGGCGCGATGGTCGGGGATCCCCTCGGCCGCGCGGGTGCTGACGAGGACGACCGCGACGGGGACCTTGCGGCCCAGACCCTGGACGAGCATGGCGCCCGACACGCCGCCGATCACGCCATCCTCGAGCGAGCGAGCCTCGGTCTGGCCGAACGCGGTCATGACCGAGGGGTCGCGCCGCGAGAAGGCGACCCAGACGTTCTCGGGGACGTCGGGGATGGGCGCGGTGGTCGTTCCCTCGGTGGCGTCGAGCTCGGGATGCGGAACGACCCCCTCGAGGCAGACCAGAAGTCGGGCCTGGAGCCGCTCGGCTTCGTCGAGGATCGTCCGTGCGATCGCGGTCAGGTGCGACGGCAGGGGCGGGAACTCGGAGAGGACGACCCCGAGCCCTGGCCGCCCGTAGACCCGGATGGTCGGGTTCACCTCGCCGCCCTGGACGACCGCGATCGGCGCGAGGTCGGGCGACTCGAACCGGCCGACCCGCGGCAGCTTGAGCGAGCGGACGATGTAGTGGCTCGCGACGGTCGTGGCGAGCCCTGCGCTCGGGAACGAAGAGACGATTACCGCGCCGTCCCCAGGTCCCCGACCCGGGGGCGCCTCGTCGCGCCAGACGAACTCCATGCGGACCTCGAGGGGGGGATGCACACTAGATAATAGCGAAACTGGGTCGAAGGGCGCCGGCAGCTCGAGCGGACCTCCGCTTCTCGGTAACGACAAGTATTCTCCCCTGCTCGAGAGCCGCCGTGGGGCTTCCCCTCCGTGCGCTGGTCACCGCCCAGGAGCTCCCTTGGGAGGCTCTCGCCGGGCGCACCCTCGCGGTCGACGGGTTCAACGCCGTCTACCAGTTCCTCGCAACGATCCGCCAGCGGGACGGGCAGCTGTTCTCCGACGCTGAGGGACGCGTCACCAGCCACCTGATGGGGACGTTCTACCGCACGACCTCCCTCCTCGAGCAGGGGGTCCTCCCCGTCTGGGTCTTCGACGGGAAGCCTCCCGAGCGCAAGGCCGGCACGATCCGCCAGCGCATCGAGGCGAAGGAGAGAGCGGAGGAGGCCTGGCAGCAGGCCCTGGCCGTGGGGGACCTCGAGACCGCACGGCGCAAGGCCGCCCAGACCTCCCGCCTGACCCCGCCGATGGTCGAGGAGCTCCACGCGCTCCTGCGGGGGCTGGGGGTGCCGGTCGTCCAGGCCCCGGGGGAGGGAGAGGCCCAGGCGGCAGCGCTCGCGGCCCGCGGGGCGACCTGGGCGACCGCCTCCGAGGACTACGACAGCCTCTTGTTCGGGGCCCCGCGCCTCGTGCGGGGCCTCGCGGCGAGGCCCCGCGCCGGCTCCGCCGCCGGGGCCCAGCTGATCGACCGCGCGGACCTCCTCGCGAACCTCGGGATCGACGGGGACGAGCTCATCGCCCTTGGGATCGTGGTCGGGACGGACTTCAACGACGGCGCGGCGGGCTACGGGCCGAAGAAGGCGCTCAAGCTCGTCCGCGAGCACCTCGGCTTCGAGAGGACGATCGAGAAGGCCGGCCTCGATCTCGAGGAGTCGAGGGCGGTCGCCGCCATCTTCCGCACCCCGAACGTCGGCGAACCCGGCTCGCTCGCGTTCGGCCCGGTCGACGAGGTCGGGCTCCGGCGGCTCCTGGTCGAGACCCACGGTTTTTCCGAGGCGAGGTTCCGCGCGGCGGTCGCGCGGGCCCGCTCGCGTCCTCCCCCGACGACCTCCCCGCAGGAGGCCCGCGGTCACCAGACGCTCCTCGAAACGTTCGGGGGGGGTTCGGGATGACACCGTTCGAGTGCGTGCCCAATTTCTCGGAGGGCAGGGATGCTGCCAAGGTCGCGGCGATCGTGGACGCGGGGCGAGCCGTCGTCGGGGTGACGGTTCTCGACGTCGAGAGCTCCGTCGACCATCACCGGAGCGTGGTCACGCTCTACGGGGAGGCCGAGCCGCTGCTCGACGCCGTCTACCGGATGATGGAGGTCGCGACGCGCTCCATCGACCTGACCCGGCACCACGGGGAGCATCCGAGGATGGGGGCGACCGACGTCGTGCCGTTCGTCCCCCTGGGCGCCTCGACGATGGCGGACGCGGTGCGGCTCGCCGAGCGGCTCGGAGAGCGGGTGGGACGCGAGCTCGGCATTCCGGTGTACCTCTACGCCGGCGCGGCCCGCCGGCCGGAGCGGGCGGACCTCGCGAAGGTCCGTGAGGGGCAGTTCGAGGGGATCCGCGAGTCGATCGGCTCGGACCCGGCCCGGGCGCCGGACTTCGGTCCCGCGCGGGTGCACCCTACCGCGGGGGCCGTCGCGATCGGCGCGCGGCCGGTCCTAATCGCCTACAACGTCGTCCTCACCACGCCGGACGTCGCGGTCGCGAAGAGGATCGCGAAGAGCGTCCGGGGAAGGGACGGGGGCCTTCCCGAGGTGAAGGCGCTCGGCTTCGAGCTCGCCGAGCGCCAGCGGGCCCAGGTCTCCATGAACCTCACCGATTACCGGGTGACGTCGATCGCCCGCGCCTTCGAGGCCGTCCGCTCGGAGGCGGAGAAGCTCGGGACCGCGGTCGAGGACTCGGAGGTCGTCGGCCTCGTCCCGGAGGACGCGATGTTCGACGCCGCGGAGGTCGCGCTCCGCCTGAAGGGCTTCGACCGCGGTCTCGTCCTCGAGCGCAAGGTCCGCGCGGCGGAGGCGGCACGCCCCGGGGGCGAGTCGATTGTCTCGTACGCCTCGCGGCTCGCGGCCCGGACCCCGACGCCCGGCGGCGGGAGCGCCGCCGGGGTCGTCGGCGCGCTGGCGGCGGCGCTCGCGCAGATGGTCCTCGCCTACTCGTTCGGCCCGAAGAAGCCCGACGCCGAGCTCGCGGCCCTTCACGCCACGTTCGGGGACGCTCGCGAGCGGTTCCTCCGGCTCGCGGAGGACGACGCACGCTCCTACGACAGCGTCCGCGCCGCGCTGCGGCGGAAGAAGGAGAGCCCGAACGACCCGACCGCCGCGGCGGCGGTCGTTGCGGCCCTGCGGGGAGCCGTGGCGGTGCCGCTCGAGACCGCACGACGCTCGCGCGAGCTCGCCGCCTCGCTCGCGGCGGTTCGCGCCCGGACGAATGCCCAGCTCGTGAGCGACCTCGTCACGTCGCTCGCGCTGTTCCGGTCGGCGGCCGAGGGGGCGCTCGCGAACGTCGGGATCAACCTGGACGACCTGAAGAAGGCCGGGGAGCCCGTCGGCGAGATCGAGGCCGAGGTCGCGCGCCTCACCCAGGGACCCTAGCGTGGCGGCCAAGCCCGACACCGGCCCGGCGGCGAACCGGCCGACCGTTTGGCTGAACTGCGCCGTCTCCCTGGACGGGCGCCTCGCCTTCGCCGGAGGGCTCCGCGCCCGCCTCTCGTCCCCCGAGGATCTCGAACGCGTCCAGCGGCTCCGTGCCGACGTCGACGGGACCGTCGTCGGGGTCGGCACGGTGATCCTGGACGACCCGTCACTGCGGGTCCACTGGGAGCTCCTCCACCGACCGCCCGGGCCGGCCCCCTACAGGATCGTGGTGGACGGGAGCGGGCGTACCCCTGAGCATGCCCGGGTGCTGGACGGGTCGGCGCCGACCATCGTCGCGACGACGACCCGCAGCCGCAGGTCGTTCCCGCCCCAGGTGCGCACGATCGTCGCGGGGGCCGATCGGGTCGACCTCCCCCAGCTGTTCTCCGAGCTTCGTCGCCTGGGCCTGCGCCGCCTGCTCGTCGAGGGGGGCGCGGCCGTCCTCGCCTCGGTCGTCCGTGAGGGGCTCTTCGACCGGTGGACGGTCTACTATGCCCCGGTCGCTATTGGCGGCTCGACCGCTCCGCCGCTCCTGGCCGGCCCGGAGAGCCACGGCTTCGAGGGTGCGGTCCCCGTCGCGCTCGCCGGCGTGGAACGGATGGGGGAGGGGTTCGTCGCCACCTACCTCCCGCGGCCGTCCCGCCGGACGTAGGTTCGCGGCCCTCCGGGTTCCTCTCGTTCGGCACGTTCATATCCGATGGGCGCGGTCGTAAGGGCCGGACCAAGCACGGTCAGGAAAGGACGATGAGCTCCACGCAAGGTTCGTTCCCGGCGACCTCGACCCTTCCGCCTCCCGCGCCTCCGCCGAGAAGATCGCTTCCGCTCGGCGTCGCCGTGCTTTCGGTCCTCGTCGGCCTGTACGGGTTCGTCCTGTTCGTCCTGGGCCTCCTCTTGTTCGCCAAGATCGGGGTGTCCCAGTACCTCGGGGTCCCTTCCCTGGGCCTTACCGGCTACGAGCTCGCCGGGCTCGTGGCGATCATCGGGCTCGTGATCCTCGGAATCGGGGTCGCCCTGTGGAGGCTCCGTCTCTGGGCGCTCGTCCTCGGCTTGCTGTTCCTTCTCTACGAACTGGTCTCCTACGCCTACGCGGGGAAGTACGTGACGTTCGGCTTCATCCTCGCGCTCGTGATCTTCCTCTACCTGATCGCGGTCAACCGTCACTTCCGCTAGCGGGCCAGCACCGCGGCCACGCCTTCCCACCCCTGGACGAGGGGTCACGGACTCGCCCCCGAGGGCAGAGGCCGCTTTCTCGGGCTCGGTGTGCGGGTCGCACGGCCCGTGGGAGGTGCGGTAGCGGCCTACCGGAGCGGGCCCCCAAGGACCGAGGCGGGCTCAGGGGTGGCCCGCCGCGCGGCCCTTCCCATACGACCCGTTATGAACGACCGCGCGTCGCTCGCCGGCCAGGGCGCCCACCGATGAAGCTCGTCCACTTCACCCTCCAGGAGCAGTTCCACTTCGGCATGATCACCGACGCGAACGAGTACGTCGACCTCGACACGGCCTGCCGGGACTACTACGGGGTCAACCCCGTGAAGGGGGCCGACCCGAGCCGCTTCCGCGACATGGTGGCGTTCTTCGCGGGCGGCGCCGACTCGGTCGGCCTGACGAAGAAGATCCTCGAGTACGTCGACCGGCGGAGGGGGATGGGCTGGACGCCCCGCGCCGCGACCGGCGCGCGGTACCTCTTCAAGCCCGAGGAGGGGGCCAAGCTCCTGGCCCCGGTCGTCCACGGAAGGAAGGTCTACTGCCTCGCCCAGAACTCGAAGAGCCACCTCGCCGAGCAGGCCAAGCCGGTCCCTCCGCGGCCGTACGTCTTCACGCGGTTCTTCAACTCGCTGGTCGGACCGAGCGAGGCGCTCGTCCTGAACCCGGCCGGGACGTTCCCGGACGTCGAGCTCGAGCTCGCCTGCGTCATCGGCCAGGGAGGGAAGCATATCCCCGCGGCCCGTGCGATGGAGCACGTCGCCGGCTACACGATCGCGCTCGACCTCGGCTACCGGGACCTTCAGTTCCCGGCCGAGGGCGGGGTCGACTGGGTGATGGGCAAGGGGTTCGACGCGACGATGGCCGTCGGGCCGTGGGTCGTCCCGAAAGAGGAGGTCGGGGAGCCGTACCCGCTCGGGATGGAGCTCAAGGTGGGCGGCGTGACGCGCCAGAAGGGCGACAGCTCCGACTACGTCTTCCGGATCCCGGAGATCCTCGCGCACCTCTCCCGGGGGATCACGTTCGAGCCGGGCGACCTCCTCTCGCTGGGGAGCCTCGGCGGCGTCGCGGGGTTCGAGTTCGGGAAGGAGAGCCGTCGGTTGAAGCCGGGCGACCAGATCGAGGCGTCGATCGAGAAGATCGGCCGTCTCATCGTCCCGGTGAAGGCCGAAGCGACGCCTCCCCCCGCAGGACCAGGAAAAGCGCCTGCGCCGTAGGCAGCTCGTCGGTCGCCCCCGCGACGCCGTGGAGGCCGCCGTCCGGGAACGGATAGCGAGCGTCCGCGAGGAACGTCACGGCTGTCGACCGCTCCTCGCCCTTCTCGTCCATCGCGGCGTCGCGGAACGGGTCGAACCGGTCGACCTCCTCCCGAGAGAGAGGGACGACGCGGAGGCCGGTCCCTCCGTGGAGCGAGCCGGGAAGGCGGATCAGCCGATGGATGTCCGTCGTCACCGGCGCGTCGGTCTCGGCCTGCACGTCGACCGCGACCCGGTGGATGACGTGCTCGAGGAAGTCCTCCGGCGGGTCCTTTCCGAAGACGTCGAGCGTCCGGGTCGAGCGTATCCGCTCGGCCCAGCCTCCTTCGACGAGGTGCTTCGCCCAGCGTCGGGCCCGCTCGGGAGCGATCCCGGCCTCGGTCATCTCGCGGGCGGCCGTCTTCCAGCCCCGCGCCTCCCATTCGTCCAGCGCCTTGAACACCGCCCGGGTCGTCCGCCCCCGCCAGCCGGGGGCGTCCGGGGCGGCGAGCTGGACCGAGTGCGCGGGTGCCCCCCGGGGGCGCCGGAGCTCGGTATCGTCCGCCAGACCGGCCGTGCGTCCAGCGCTCACGTCCTCCGCGCGCCGCTCCACCGTGGCGCGAGGGCTGATGCCGTTGCCGAGGAGGTAGTCGACGATCTCGCGCCGCTCGGGGCTCGTCAGGGAGAGGAACTGCTCGTCGCGGACGTGGACATGGTAGCCGCGTCCGCCGGAGAAGACGAACGAGGTCGTGGCGGTGTCGACGCCGAAGTCCCGGACGAGGAAGTCGTCGACGAGGTCGAGCAGGCGGCTCTTGACGAGCTCGAGCTGGCCGGCGTAGTCGAGCTCCGGAGCCCCGCGGAGATGGTCGGAGTCGAGGTCGAAGATGAGGTCGGCCCCGAGCCAGCCCTTCGCGGCCATCGTCGGCTCGGCCGGAAGGCGGTAGTACGCGGACGAGTAGTAGACGTGGCGGGGGACGACCTCGCGCAGGTAGGCGCTGAGCTCCGCCGGGGTGGGGAGCGTCGCGTGGCGGCGCATCACCGTGGCCTCGGCGAACGGGAACGCGGCGAACTCCCGTCGGGCGAGCCGGTCGGGAGGCATGACCGCCGCGCGGCTGTAGTACCGGGCGAACTCGGCGCGCGCCCACGCGAGCGTCGGGGCGTCCAGAGGGACCGTCTTCGCCATTGCCCTACGGCCCGTCCGTGAGGCCGTCCTGGGACGTCGTCGCCTCTTCGACCGCCGCGTCCCGGCGGAGGCGCGAGAGCATGTGGAAGACGGTCGAGTGCTCGCTGCCCCGGAGCAGGAGCTCGACCGCACGGGTCGCGCGCTCGAGCTGGTCCTCCTTGCCGATCAGCGCGACCGTCGATCCGTAGACGCTCATCGAGCAGCCGGAGAGCTCCTCGATCCGGGACCGGGCCTGCCCGGCGGAGCCGATGACCCGGGAGCGGATACGGCGCAGCGCGGCCTTCTCGCGGTGGCCGGTGGTGCGTTTGATGTCGACGATCCCGAGGTAGGTGTCCTCCTTGAGAAGGCGCAGCGCCCGCTCGGGCGAGAAGCCGCGGCCGATCGCGAGGATGATGTCCCGCGCCTTCAGCACCGAGACCGGGTCGGTCTCGGGCCCGGAGACGGTCACCTCCCCTTCCTCGGCATCGATGTCGACGCTCGTGCGCGTCGCCTCGGCGATCGACCGACGCGTTCTCCCCCCTGGCCCGATGAGGACCCCGACGCGGTCCTCGGGGATCCGCGCGTAGAGGACCGGCATCGCTACGCGCCCTCCGCCGGGGGGCCGACCTGGTCCCCGCCGATCGCCGAAAGGAACTCGGCCGGCTCGATCGGGTAACCGAGGCGGCCGAGGTAGCGGCTGAAGTTGAGGATGTCCCGCTCGAGGAGCCGTCGCGCGTCCGGGTGGTCGGAGCGGATCGACTGCGCGACGTCGATGATCACCACGCGGCCGTCGTGGTAGAGCGTGTTGTAGGGGGAGAGGTCCGCGTGGACGAGCTTCGCGACGCGGATCATGCGGCCGAACTCCCGCACCAGCTCCTCGTAGAGGCCGGCCGGGTCGTCGACCGGGACGTCCTTGAGCCGAGGGGCCGCGCCGTTCTGGTCACCGATGAACTCCATCACCAGCACGTTGCGGTAGTGGCCGTACGGCTTCGGAGCTCGGACCCCGGCCTCATCGAGCCGACCGAGGATCGTGTGCTCGCGTCGGGTCCAGGCGAAGATCAGGCCGCCGTAGTTTCGGGCGCTCGCCTCGCGGCGCAGCTCCTCGACCGCATAGGCGGGAAGCCGACGGAACATCGTGTTGGAGATCCGGTAGATCTTCACGGCCCGGAGCTCCGCCCCCTTGGAGGCCCGGAACACCCCACCCTCCTTTCCCGAGGAGATGGGATGGTCCAGCACGTCGAACAGGCCCTGGGTGACGAGCCGCGAGACCGCGAGCAGAGTGCCGTGGTCGAAGTACTCGTCCAGGAGCTTGCGCTGGCCGGCGTCCTTGCGACGGTCCTCCACCCGTTCACGGCGGGGGAAGACGAGGTCGACCGAGCGCGGCATCGCCCGGCATCACCCGGCGGGCGCTCATAGTCTCTCGCGGGCGCGCCTCTCGCCGTCCTTCCGCACACCGGCCCCGTGGCGTCGGCGTAACTGGGGGTTTATCCGTGGAGGCCGGCGTAGCATGGGCATGCGTGGGCTTGCCCTCCCGTCCCGTACGCCGCCACCGCAGACCCCCGACAGGCAGGAGGGCCTTCGGGCACGCCCCCTCTCCCTGGAGATCGGCCGCCGGCTCGAACGCCCGGCCGACTACGACGCCGTCTACCGCGTCGTCCGGGCGGCCGTCCGGCAGGTCCTCGGCACTGAGCGCCCCGGGCTCGGGCTCGCGCTCTCCGACCTCCCTCCCCAGCTGGGAGCGTACTGGCAGGTCACCGGCAACCTCATCGTCCTGAACGAAGGCCTCGTCCAAGCGATGCGGGCCCACGCGGCCTCACCGCTCGAGCTGAACTCCTTCGTCTTCGTGATCCTGGCCCATGAGTACCTGCACGCGCTCGGTTACCTGGACGAGGAAGCGGTCCGGCGCGTCACCGCGCGGGTCGCCCGGGAGGCGTTCGGTCCGGACCACCTCGTGAGCCGGATGGCGGCCGGCGACCTCTGGCAGATGTACCCGTTCCTGGCCTACGCGCCACCGGGGGACGGCCGGCGGTTCACGATCGTCCGCGGTTTCGACCTCGCGAGCTCCCAGAGCTACATCCGCTAGCCCGGGGGCGCCGGCCGGACCTTTATCTCTCAGCCCGGAGTTCCGCGCCCGATGGTCCAGGTCGACGTGATCGCCGGTTCGGTGGTCCTTCTGGTCGGTGCGGGGTTTTTTGTCATCGAGCTGTTCCATCCGGGCGCGCTCCTCCTCATCCCGGCGACGATCATGATCGTCGGGGGGGTCATGTACCTCCTCACGCCGAGCACCCTGCTCGACAGCATCTGGGGCCCGATCGCCATCGCCCTGGCGGCGGTCCTTGCGACGGGCATCACCATCCTCTACTACCGCTGGCTCGCTGGAACCCATCAGCCGCTCAGCACCACCTCCGGAAGTCTCGTCGGCCAAGAGGCGATCGTCATCACCGACGTCGTTCCGAACACCCTGCGTGGCAAGGTCCGGGTCCGCTCCGAGGTCTGGTCGGCCAAGGCCAAGGCCCCGATCCCGGCGGGAACGAAGGTCCGGGTCGTCGCGGGCGAGGGCGTTTCCGTCACCGTGGAGCCGGTGCCCGTGGAGGTGCCCCCGTGAGGGCGTCGCGGTCCCAAGACGGACGTTATCTGCCTCTCCGCGACTGCCGTGAGTAGGTTGGCCGATGACAGATTACACGGTGTTCTACGTCCTCGCCGCGCTCATCGCGGTCGTCGTGATCTTCCTGCTCATCCGAGGGATCCACTTCATCCAGCCGTACCAGCAGGGGATCGTCATCCTCTTCGGGGCGTACAAGCGCCTCCTTAACCCGGGGTTCAACTGGGTCATCCCGTTCGCGAGCGTCCTGACCATCGACCTCCGTACGCAGGTCCTGGAGGTCCCCCGCCAGGAAGTGATCACCAAGGACAACTCGCCGACGAACGTGGACGCTATCATCTACACGAAGGTCGTCGACCCGCCGAAGGCGATCTTCCAGGTCCAGGACTACCACGTCGCCACCGTCGCCCTCGCGCAGACCACGCTCCGGTCGGTCATCGGCGACATGGAGCTGGACGAGATCCTGTTCAACCGCGAGCGGATCAACACCCGTCTGCGGGACATCCTGGATGAGGCGACCGACAAGTGGGGCGTCCGCGTCGACGCGGTCGAGATCAAGGAGGTCGACCCGGTCGGCCCGGTCAAGGCCGCCATGGAGGAGCAGACGGCGGCCGAGCGTCAGCGGCGTGCGGCGGTCCTCCGGGCGGACGGGGAGAAGCGAAGCGCGATCCTGGTCGCCGAGGGTCAGAAGCGCGCCCGGATCCTGCAGGCGGAGGGAGTCCGTCAGTCCCAGATTCTTGAAGCGGAAGGCGCGCGGGTCGCGACGATCCTCTCCGCCCAGGGGGAGAGCCAGCGCCTCCGCATTCTCTCGCTCGGGGCGGGCGTCCTGGATGCGAAGGCCCTGACGGTCCTCTCGCTCGATACGGTCGCCAAGGTGGGCGACGGGCAGGCCACGAAGATCCTGTTCCCCTTCGAGTTCTCTCGCCTGATGGAGGGCGCGAGCGAGTACCTCGGCACGAGCCGGCAGGTCCCGGACCGCTCGCTCAACACCTTGGAGGACCTCGAGCGGCGCGTCGGCTCGATGAACGACATCCTCGGCCCGATACCGAGGCAGGAGGACCTGATGACCGACATCAAGTCGATCGAGGAAGAGCTCCAGGCCGAGGCCGGCGCCTCGGCGGGGATCCCGACGCCGCGGGCCGTTCGGGCCGGCGGAGTTCCCTCGCTTCCCCCGGCGGACCAGATCGCGCCACCCCCTCCCGAGGCGGCCGGCCGGACCCGGGGCTTCTCTGTCGCGCCGCCGGTCCACCGGCCGGCCGAACCTCACGGCGAACCCCCCTCGTTCGACGCCGAGGACGAGAACCCGCTTCCCAAGACCCGACGACCCCCCCCGACCTCGAGCCCTTAGGGTCGACGCGCGGGCCTTCCGGCTCGGCCCGGCTTGGTGTCCCCGCGGGCTCGATGGGACGCCTCTTCAGGACCACCGTCCGTGCTCTCGATGCCTGACGCGGGGTGCACGGCTCCCTGACCGACTCTCGGGGGGATCGCGCCCGCGTTCGAGAGGCGCGATGGGACTCCGGGTTCCTCGAACGGACGGCTTTCCGAGGTGGCGTTAAATAACGACGGGAGGTCCTTCGCCCGCTCCCCGCGGGGCGGAGGCACGAGAGTGGAAGCCGGCGTCACGACGTTCGTGGTCTTCGCGATCGTGGCCGCGGCGTTCGGGGTAGGCTCGCTATGGCTCAACCGCGTGATGGGGGCGAAGCGCCGTCGCTCGTACCTACAGGCGACCACGTACGAGTGCGGCGAGGAGGCGGAGGGCGAGGCCCAGATCGACTTCCCGACCCAGCACTACACGTTCGCCATCGTCTTCGTCGCGGTCGATGTCCTCGGCTTCCTCCTGGCGCTCTGGGGCCTCACCTTCCGCTCGGTGAACTCCGCGCTCGTCCCGGTCCTGGTCGCCGCGGCGTTCACGGCGCTCGCGATCACGGGGATCTACTACGCCCTCAGCGGGGAGAAGAGGTGGGTCGTCTGAGCGCCGCCGCTGCGCCACCGCCAAGGCCCGCCCCGGTCGAGGGCCTCGCGGCTCGCGGGGCCGAGCTCCCCGTCGTGCACGAGCCGGCGGTGCCGTTCTTCGAGATCGAGGCGCTGCGCGCCAAAGAGTTCGTTCCGGCCGCGAAGGAGGCCCTGACGGCCCTCCTCGCCGAGCAAGGCCAGCAGAAGCTCGTGCGCCCGGTGTTCAACTGGGCCAGCCGCAACTCGCTCTACCCGCTCCACTGGGGGCTCGCCTGTTGCGCGATCGAGTTCGCGGCGGCCTTCGGCGCGCGCTGGGACGCCGAAAGGTTCGGGGTCCTGCCCCGGTCCACGCCCCGCCAGTGCGACCTCATGATCATCAACGGGACCGTCACCTGGAAGGTCGCGCACAAGCTGATCACGCTCTACGAACAGATCCCCGAGCCGAAGTGGGTGATCGCGATGGGCAACTGCGCCACCGGCGGCGGGCCGTTCCGCACGGCCTACTCCGTCGTGCCCGGCGTCGACAAGCTCGTGCCGGTCGACGTCTACATCGCCGGTTGCCCCCCGCGCCCGGAGGCGATGCTCGACGGGATCCTCCAGCTCGAGAAGCTGATCCGCGAACGCAAGGAGTGACGGAGCCCTAAGCCGGTCCGGCGTGGGCACAGGGGCGAAGGATGCAACCGGACGACGTACGGCGGGTGCTCGCGCCCAAGCTCGCCGAGCGGCTCCTCGGCGTCGAACCGTTCGCCGGGACGCTCGGCAAGGTCCGCTTCGATCGCTCGGCGGCGCTCGAGACGTTCCGCGCGATGCGCGACGACCTCGGCTTCGCGCACCTCTCCATGGTCGGAGGGATCGACTGGGTCGACCATCGGGAGGTCCTCTACGTCCTGTGGTCGGATGCCGCGAAGCAGTACGTCCTGCTCTCGACGGACGTTCCCGCGAACGACGCGCGCGTCGAGACCGCGAGCGCGGTCTGGCCGAGCGCAAACTGGCATGAGCGGGAGGCGTGGGAGCTGGTCGACATCACGTTCGACCACCACCCGGACCTGCGGCACCTCCTGACGCCGGACGGCTACGTGTTCCACCCGCTGCTGAGGTCGTTCAAGCTCCACGAGCCCGAGGATCTCGAGGTGAAGGTGCGCCATGTCTGAGATGTGGATCAACATGGGGCCGCAGCACCCCATGACCCACGGCCTGTGGAACCTCCGCGTGCAGATCGACGGGGAGCTCGTCCTCGCCGTCGACCCCGAGATGGGCTACCTCCACCGCGGGATCGAGAAGATCAGCGAGGACCGGCACTACAACGAGGTGATCACGCTGATGGACCGCACGTGCTACGTCGCCGGGCTCGCGTGGGAGCACCTGTACCTCCTGGCGGCGGAGGGGGCGCTGCACGTCACGCCCCCGGAGCGGGCGCTGTACCTCCGCGTCCTGTGCGAAGAGTTCCAGCGGATCGGCTCCCACATCATGTGGTACGCCGCGTTCGTCCAGGACATCGGCCTGATGACCCCGTTCCTGTACGGAATGCGGGACCGCGACCTCATCCTCGACCTCTTCCAGAGCTACACCGGGGCTCGGTTGACCTACGAGTACATGCGGGTCGGCGGGGTCCGCAACGACCTCCCGACGGGTTTCACCGACCACGCGCGCAAGGTCCTGGACTGGCTCATCCCCCGTTTCAAGGAGTACGACCAGCTCTGCCTCGGCTCGACGATCTTCCGCAAGCGGTGCGACGGACTGGGCGTCCTGAAAGGCCCCGAGGCGATCGCCCACGGGGTCACCGGGCCGATGCTCCGGGCGGCCGGGGTCCGCCGCGACCTCCGCAAGGACCGGCCCTACGCGGTCTACGACCGGCTCGACTTCGACATGGCGCTCGCGGATACGGCCGACGTGACGGGCCGCTACCTGGTCCGGATGGAGGAGATGCGCCAGTCGGTGCGGATCCTCCGCCAGGTCCTCGACTGGCTCGACCACCACCCCGGGCCCGTGGTCGCCGAGCGGCTCCCGCGCTGGCTCGGCGCGCCGTACGCCCCGGTCGGCGCCGAGGGCTACCTGTTGAAGCGCAACTACCCGAAGGGGGTCGGCTTCGCCGCGATCGAGGAGCCGCACGGCGAAGCGCTCTCCTACGTCGTCAACGAGGGGGGCGAGCACCCGTACCGGGTCAAGTTCCGCTCGCCGGTGTTCGCGAACCTGAGCGCGGCGAGCACCTACCTGGTCGGCTACCGTGTGGCCGACATCCCCCCCATCATGGGCAGCGTCGACGTCTGCGTCGGGGAGGTCGACCGGTAGGTCCGTCCGTCCATGTCGAACGCGACGCTGTACTCGGTCTCCTACGCCATCTCTCACGACATCCTGTTCGCGATCGGGTCGGCGGTCGGAGGGAGCTGGGGCCGATCGATCGAGGCCAGCGGACTCGTCACCGGCCTGGCCGTACTGATCTTCGCGGCCATTGTCCTGGCCGCGACGATGATCAACACGATCGTCCTGATCTGGTACGAGCGCAAGCTCCTCGGCCGGTTCATGGACCGCCGCGGGGCGATGCACGTGGGCTACGCCGGCCTGTTGCAGAACTTTGCGGACGGGTTCAAGCTGTTCCGCAAGCACACGGTCCGGCCGCGCGCGGCGGACCAGGTCGGGTTCTTCTTCGGCCCCACGGCCTACGTCGTCACGTCGCTGATCATCTTCGGGATCCTGCCGATCTCGAGCGGGTGGAGCTCGGGCGCGCTCCCGCTGACGCTGCTCCTCGCGCTCGCGGTCTTCTCGTTCGCCCCGCTGTTCATCTTCATCAGCGCCTGGTCGAGCAACAACAAGTACTCGCTGATGGGCGGCCTCCGTTCCGCCGCCCAGATGATCGCCTACGAGGTCCCGCTCCTCCTCGCGGTCGTCTCGGTCGTGATCGTCGCGGGGAGCTTCGACCTCTCGACGATCGTCTACGAGCAGCAGAACTACTGGTTCTGGGGGCCGCTCGTCGTCGCCCTGGTCGTCTTCGTGGCGGCGATGCTCGCCGAGATGGAGCGTATCCCGTTCGACCTGCCGGAGGCCGAGGCCGAACTGGTCGAGGGATGGAACACGGAGTACGGCGGGATGCTGTTCGCCTTCTTCATGCTCGCCGACTACCTCCGGGCCCTGGTCGGCAGCATCCTGGTCGTCCTTTTGTTCCTCGGAGGCTGGACGCTCCCGAGCTGGGTCCCCGCCGGGGCGACGTCGTTCCCCCTCGCCGGGATCTTCTGGTTCATGGTGAAGACCTACATCGTCTTCGGCCTGTTCGTCTGGGTCCGGGCCTCGCTCCCGCGGGTGCGGACCGACCAGCTGCTCCGGATCGGCTGGAACCGGATGATCCCGCTCGCGCTGCTCTCCGTCTTCCTCGCGGCGGCCCTCGTCAGTGTGCGGCACTGCTTGCCGGTCTTCGGCTGCTTGCCGTCGCCGGGGGGATGAGGGGGAGGCTCGCACGATGCCCGAGAGCGGTTCCGAGGTCGCGGCCGAGAAGCCCGAGCACCCGGTGCTCTACGTCGCCCGTCCCATGGCGACGGCGGCGCGCCAGTTCGTCAAGAGCCTGATCCGCCCGTCGACGATCGTCTACCCGTTCGAGCGGCTCGAGGACCCGAAGTTCCGCGAACGGGTCGCGATCGAGTCCGGCCGCCCGATCGGGGTCGGCCAGGTCTGGGACAACTACCGCGGGGTCCACGCCCTGAACATCGCTACGTGCATCAGCTGCAACCTCTGCGCGTTCAGCTGCCCGGACCTCTGCATCGAGATGGTGACGGTCCCGGGGGGCGACGGGAAGCCGGCGAAGAAGTGCCCGCAAATCGACTACGGCAAGTGCAGCTACTGCGGGTTCTGCTCGGACGCGTGCCCGGAGGGGTGCCTCACGATGACGACGCGCTACGAGCTCTCGACGACGAAGCGGTCGGAGATGGTCTACTCGCCGCAGAAGCTCCAGGAGGTCTTCCGCACGAAGCTGCCGATGAACCCAATCCGCCTGGCGCTCCCCGAGAACGAGGACGCGATCCTGCTCGACCCTCCGCTGTGCATAGGGTGCAACGCGTGCGCCCGCGACTGCCCGACCGAATGCATCACGATGATCGACATCCCGAAGCCGGAGGGTAAGCCCGGCGCCAAGCTCCCGCGGCGGATCTGGAAGGAGCCGGTCGTCAACGACTCCGACTGCGTCCGGTGCGGGACCTGCATCAGCGTCTGCCCGAAGGAGTGCCTGTTCTGGGGGAGTCGACGTTGAGCCTTACCGAGGCGGCGTTCCTTATCCTCGCGATCGTCGCCGTCCTGACCGCGGTCGCGTCCCTCCTCGCCCGCGAGCTGGTCCACACGATCCTGTGGATCGCCGTGTTCTTCGTCGACCTCGCGATGGTCTACTTCCTTCTGGAGGCGCCGTTCCTCGGGGTCCTCCAGCTCGGCGTCTATGCCGGGGCGGTGACCGTCCTCCTCCTTTTCGGTATCATGGTCACGCGCAAGCGGATCTTCTCCCGCGAGGCGGCGACCGGCCTTGGACCGGTCCCGGTGGCGCTCGCCCTGCTCACGTTCGTCTTCCTCGTCACCGCCGTCGGTGAGCTCCCGGCCGGGGAGGTGAGCCCCCGGACCTATCCGATCCCCGCCCTCAGCGCGGCGCTCTTTTCCGGGTATGGCGCGTGGGTGCTCCTCCTCGGGATCATCATGCTGACGAGCGTCAGCGGCGCGATCTACCTCGTCCGGGAGGGCCGGGGATGAGCGGGCTCAGCGAGGTGGGCCTGCTCGCCCTCTCCGGCGCGCTCCTCGCCGTCGGGCTGTTCGGGATCCTGACCCGGAGGAACTTCATCCTGATCCTGGTCGCGATCGAGATCGCGATGAACGCCGCGATCCTGAACTTTGTCTACTTCGCCGCGTTCGCCCCGACGACCGCCTCCGGCCTCTCCGGCCAGGCGATCGCCGTCGTGCTCGTCGGGTTCGCGGCGACCGAGGTCGCGGTGGGCCTCGCGATCGTCCTGGCCCTCAACCGCGCGAGGGGCACGATCAACGTCGCCGAGGCGACGGAGCTGAGGCTGTAGGGGGGAGGTCAGGACGCAGGCGCTCGTCGGGCTGTTCGGGTGGGCGTTCCTCGTCCCGCTGAGCTACGTCATCGCCTTCGTCTTCGTCGGGCTCGCCGGCACGCGCCTAGCTCGCCTCGAGTGGGGGGGCTGGATCGCGGTCGGGGCGTCCGGCGTCGCGATGGTCTTCGGGACGCTCATCGGGATCGGGGAGGCGATCTCGCCCGGCACGACGACCAACCGCCAGGTCCTGTGGTTCCACCTCCCGGCGGCGGGGCCGTTCCCCCAGGGGTTCTCGCTCGTCATGGGCACGCTGGTCGACCCGCTCTCGGCGCTGATGCTGATCGTGGTCACGGTCGTCGGCTTCCTCGTCATGCTCTACTCGATCGGCTACATGCACCAGGACCACGGCCTGCCGCGGTACTACGCCGAGCTCTCGCTGTTCCTGGCCGCGATGAGCTCGCTGGTCCTCGCGAACAACCTTCTCGAGTTCTTCCTCTTCTGGGAGCTCGTCGGCCTCTGTTCGTACTTCCTCATCGGCTTCTATTACGAGAAGCCGAGCGCGGCGAGCGCCGCGAAGGAGGCATTCCTCGTCACGCGGGTCGGGGACGTCATGTTCCTCCTCGGGATCTTCATCTTCTTCGACCTGTACGCCGGGTCGGGGCCTGGCGGCTGGGCCGCCAGCGGGTTCGTCTTCGTCCACAACGGGGCCCCGTTCGTCCCCATCGGGACCGGCAACGAGACGCTCCGCACGGTCGCGGGCCTCATGATGCTCGGCGGAGCCGCCGGGAAGAGCGCCCAGTTCCCGCTCCACGTCTGGCTGCCGGACGCGATGGAGGGGCCGACGACGGTCTCGGCGCTGATCCACGCCGCGACGATGGTCGCGGCCGGGGTCTATCTCCTCGCCATCACGAGCGTCTTCCTGGGGTTCACGTCGACGGACGACCTGGTGATCGTGGCAATCGGCGGCTTCACGGCCTTCTTCGCCGCGACGATGGCCGTCGTCCACCCGGACATCAAACGGGTGATCGCCTATTCGACGATCAGCCAGCTCGGCTACATGGTGCTGGCCATCGGGGCCGGCTTCACGATGGTCGGCCTGTTCCACCTGTTCACCCACGCGTTCTTCAAGGCGCTGCTGTTCCTCGCCGCCGGCGCGGTCATCCACGCGATCGGCACGCAGAACCTGTTCAAGATGGGCGGGCTCCGCAAGACGATGCCGCTGACGAGCGCCGCGTTCGCCGTCGGCGGCCTCGCCCTCGCCGGAGTCCCGCCGTTCGCCGGCTTCTGGAGCAAGGACGACATCCTCGGCTCGGTCTACTCGGTCCTCGGGGCCCACCCGGCGTACTGGCCGTTCTTCATTCTCGCGTTCGCGTCGGTCTTCCTCACCGCCTACTACATCTTCCGGGCCTGGTTCCTGGCCTTCTCCGGCGACCGGGCCCGCGACCCCACGCTAGGGCACGGCCACGATCCCCCGTGGACGATGCGGGTGCCGCTGGTGGTCCTCTCGGCGCTCGCCGTCGGGGCCGGCGTGCTCGCCTACCTGCCCGGGCTGCAGAACCTTCTCGAGCACGGCCCGGGGATCCCGCCCTCCTTCGGCCCCCAGGACCTCGTGCTCTCGACCGTGAGCGTGGCGCTGGCCGCCGGCGGGATCCTCCTCGCCTGGAGGCTCTGGGGGAACGGGCGGGTCTTCGTGCTCGCCCCCACGAGCTCTGCGCAGCCGGTCCGCCATCTCCTCCTCCAGCGCTACTACCTGAAGGCGGCCTACGACTGGATCGGGGCGAAGGGGGTCTACACGCTCTCCCGCGCGGCCGACTTCTTCGACCGCTACGTCATCGATGGGACGGTCCACGGCTTCGAGAGCGCCTTCGCGGCGCTTTCGAACCGCCTGCGCCGGATGCAGACCGGCGTCGTGAGCGACTACGCCTCCTACGTCGTCGTCGGCCTGCTTGTGGTGTTCGCGCTCCTCCTGCTCGTCGCCCCGTTCGTCCTCGACCGGCTCGGAGGCGGGTAGATGCTCCCGCTGATCTCGATCGTCCTCGTCACCCTCGTCGCCGGGACGGGGCTCACGTTCCTTGCGGGGAGCCGGGCCCGCTGGGTCGCGCTCGTGACCTCCGCGGCGTTCGTCGGGGAGGTCGCTCTCCTGTTCCTCGACTATCCCGGCTGGCCCGGCTACTCCGGTAGCCCCCTCGTGCCCGGCTTCGCCATGGCGGAGCAGCACGCCTGGATCCATCTCTCCTGGCTCCAGGTGAACTACACCGTCGGCGTCGACGGGATCTCGCTCGTCCTGATCCTCCTCACCGCGATCCTCCAGGTCGCGACGGTCGTCTACTCCTGGGAGGAGCGCAAGCGCCCGGGGGCCTACTTCGGGCTCGTGCTCCTCACGTGCCTTGGCTCGTTCGGCGTCTTCGTTGCGCTGGACGTGCTGCTGTTCTTCCTCTTCTGGGAGGCGGTCCTCGTCCCGATGTTCTTCCTCATCGGCCTCTGGGGGGGGCCGCGGCGCCGCTACGCCGCGCTGAAGTTCTTCGTCTACACGCACGTCGCCTCCATCGTCATGCTCGTCGGCCTGCTCGCGACCGTCTTCTATTCCGGTTCGACCTCGCTGGACTTCTCGGCGGTCGACGCGAGCGCCCGCACGCTCTCGTCGGTCGACCAGTCGTTCCTCTTCCTCGCCCTCTTCTTCGGCTTCGGGGTGAAGTTCCCGATCGTCCCGTTCCACAGCTGGCTACCGGACGCGCACGTCGAGGCGCCGACGGGCGGCTCGGTCCTCCTCGCCGGTCTCCTGCTGAAGCTCGGCGGCTACGGACTGATCCGCTGGGCGGTCGAGGTCCTCCCCATGGGCTTCGCGAACGACCGGCCAATCCTCTTCGTGGTCGCGTTCGCCTCGATCATCTGGGGGTCGGTCGTTTCCCTCGCGCAACGGGACCTCAAGCGCCTGGTCGCGTTCTCGTCGATCAACCACATGGGGATCGTGCTGCTCGCGATCGCCCTCAACTCGTCGCTCGGGCTCCTGGCGGCGGTCCTGCTGATGTTCGCCCACGGGATCGTGAGCGCCCTGTTGTTCATGACCGCCGGGACGGTCCACCACACGTACGGGACGCGCGACATCCCGTCGCTGGGGGGGATCACGGCGACGAGCCCGGCCCTCTCGACGATGATCATGGCCGGTTCGCTCGCCTCCCTGGGGCTCCCGGTGCTCATCGGCTTCCCGGCGGAGTTCGCGGCGCTGCTGGCGACGTGGTACGGGCTCGGCTACTGGGTCCTCCTGCCGCTGGCGATCCTGGTCGTCACGGCGGCGTTCTACCTCTGGATGATGCAGCGGATGCTCTTCGGCCCGGCCCGGGGCGTCCCGGCCCAGGCGCACGACCTCCGTTGGTACGAAGGGGCCAGCATGGGGCTGCTGGTCGTCCTCACCGTGCTGTTCGGCATCCTCCCCGGGCTTTTGGTGAACGTGATCACGAGCTCACCCGTCCACGGGTTCCCGGGACCGTGAGCGAGGAAGGGAGGGCGTTCGGTCGATGAGCGCCGTGCTCTCGGTCGCCACCACCTTCGCCCCCGAGATCGTCGTCCTGGCGAGCGCGCTCCTCGTGTTCCTCCTCGACGTCGTGGGGGTCCGCCGCCTCGAGGCGGTCGGGGCGGTCAGCGTCGCGGGGAGCGCGCTCGCCCTCCTCCTCGTCCTCGCCAACCTGGGGTTCGGCCCGCTCGCGCTCCTCAGGACGGTCGGGGCGGGGGCCGTCGACGTGGCGCCGGCCGCCGGGAGCGCTCCGCTCTACTTCGTCAGCTCGTTCGGGCTCGTCTTCCAGGCGGTCTTCCTCACCGCGGCGCTCCTGGTCGGCCTCGCCTCGCTCAGCCGCGAGTCGCGCGAGCCCGGGGCTCCGATCTTCTTCGGATTGCTCTCGCTCGCCACGCTGGGGATGCTCCTGGTCGCGGTCGCCTCTGACCTCATCTTCCTCCTCCTCGCGATCGAGATCACGAGCATCTCGACCTACCTCCTGGTCGGCTACACGCGCCGCGGGATCCGCCCGCTCGAGGCGGCGATGAAGTTCTACGTCATCGGCGCGGTGAGCTCGACCCTCGCGTTCTTCGGGGCGTCGCTCGTCTACGGCGCCTACGGTACGACCAACCTCTTCCTCATCCGAGGGGTCGCGGGGGCCGTCGGCTACCCGGTCCTCGCCCTCTTGGGCTACGGCTTCCTGATCGCCGGGCTCGCGTTCAAGACGACCCTGGTGCCGTTCCACGCCTGGGCGGTGGACGTCTACGACGGGGCGCCCACGGATGTCAGCGCGTTCCTCGCCGGCGGGTCGAAGAAGGTCGGCGTCTTCGCGTTCTTCCTCGTCTTCCTCGGACCGGTGCTGTTCGTCCACCCCGGATCGCCCGGCAACCCGTTCTCGGGATCGCCGTTCGCCATCGGCCCGATCGTCCAGGTGACGCTCGGCGTGCTCGCCGTCGTCACGATGACGGTCGGGAACGTCCTCGCGCTCCTCCAGCGGGAGATGAAGCGGCTCCTCGCCTACTCGTCGATCAGCCAGGCCGGCTACATGCTCTTGGGGATCGCGGTCGGCACCGCGCCCGCCATGGCCGGCGCGACGTTCCAGGTCCTCGCGCACGTCCTGATGAAGGGCGGGGCCTTCCTGGTCGTCGCCGGCGTCGCCGGGCTCGGCGTCGGGCCGCTGGTCGACGACTGGAGGGGGCTCGGCCAGCGGCGGCCGCTCACCTCGGCGGCGTTCGCGCTCATGCTCCTGTCCTTAGCGGGGGTGCCGCTCACCGTCGGGTTCGTGTCGAAGTTCGTCCTGTTCAGCGCGGCGGTCGACGCCCAGGGCTACTTCGTCTGGCTCGCGGTCGCCGGCCTGCTCAACAGCGCGCTCTCGGTCTTTTACTACGCGAGGGTCCTGAAGACCGTCTACTTCGAGGCCCCCGAGCCGGCCGCGCTCCCGCAGGGGGCGGTCGTCGGCGGGGCCGGCCCGGCGGCCCTACCCTGCGGAGGGCTGGGGTACGGCCGCGCGGCGGCGATTGCCATCGCCACGGTCGCGATCGTCGCGCTCGGGGTCTACCCCCAGGTCGTCCTCGGCCCGATCCAAGCCGCCGCCTCGCACTTCGTCGCGCTCGGGGCATAGGATGCCCGAGCGGTTCGACGTCGTCGTCGTGGGAGCCGGTCCCGCAGGGTCCCTGGCCGCCAGGGCCGCCGCCGGGCGCGGGGCTCGCACCCTCCTGGTCGACCACCGCCCCGAGATCGGCCAACCGGTCCAGTGCGGGGAGTTCCTCCCATCCCCGTCGGAGCTGGTCGACCTGTTCGGGAACGCCCCGCTCGTCCGCGAGGCCTACGACATCCCGGGGTCGACCGTCCTGCACGAGACGCGGTGGATCGACTGCATCAGCCCGACCGGTCGGCCCTATCGCTTCGCCCTCGGCGGGATGACCGTCTCGCGCCGAGCGTTCGACAAGGCCCTCGCCTTTCGTGCCGAGGGCGAGGGGGCCGAGCTTCGCTACCCCCTCGGCGTGACCAGGGTCCGCGAACACCAGGTGCGGTGCGCCGACGGCTCTGAGCTCGAGGCGGGCGTCATCGTCGGCGCGGACGGGCCGGCCTCGACCGTCGCCTCCTCGGTCGGGTTCCGCCCGGTCCGGACGATGTTCCGCATGATCACCGCGACCGTCGACGGACCCCTGGGGGAGGCGATCGAGCTCCACTTCGGCCGCGAGGCGCCGCGGGGCTACGCCTGGCGCTTCCCCCGCGCGTACGACCTGAACGTCGGGCTCGGCGTTCCCGCCCTTCCGGCCGGGTCGAGCCTTCCGGGCCTCCTCGCCCGCTTCCTCGCGCGCCTGGGCTGCGGTCCTGCGCGGGAGAGGACTGCCTGGTGGGTCCCGATCGGGCCCCCGCCGGCGAGCCTCGTCGTCGGCCGCACGGTCTTCGCGGGGGACGCCGCGAACCTGGTCATGGCGACCAACGGCGGAGGCATCCCCACGGCGATGCTGAGCGGCCACCTCGCCGGAGTCGCCGCCGCGCGGGCGGCGCGGGGCGAGGCGGCCCTCGCGGAGTACGACCGGGCCTGGAAGGAGGCGCTCTTCGTGCCCCTCGAGCGGGCCGCGCGGATCCAGCGGTTCAGCGACCGCATCGCCGGCTCGGACGCCCTCCTCGCGCTGGGGATGCGCTATATCGGGGCCCGTGGTCTTGATGCGATGATGAGGCTGCGGTGGCCCCCCCGGCTCTGGGGCGCCTCGTGACGAGCCCGTCCGCCGACTCGCTCGAGTCGTCGCTCGAGAGCCTGGTCGCCCGGTCGCTCGGAGAGGAGGCGTCGGCGGAGCTGCTCACGCTCCTGCCCGGCCTCGTGCGCGACCTCGAGGCGGTCGACTGGAGGCTCCAGGAGGTCCTCGGGTCGTCGTTCGCCCGTCTCTCCGAGGCGGCCCGCTACGCCTGCTCGACCGGCGGGAAGAGGATCCGACCGCTCCTCATGGCGACCGCCGGCCATGCCCTCGGGGCCGAGTCGTGCGGGCCGATCGTCTCGCTCGCCGCCGCCTTCCAGCTGATCCACACCGCGACCCTCGTGCACGATGACGTGATCGACCACGCCGAGACGCGGCGAGGCCGGCCGTCGATCCCGAGGGCGTTCGGCGTCCCGCTCGCGATCGTCTCGGGGGACTACCTGTTCGTCCGGGCGTTCGAGCTCGCGGCCGAGTACCCGAAATCGATCATCCTGCGCTGCGGGGAGTCGTGCGCCGACCTGGTCGAGGGCGAGGTCCTCCAGGAGAGCTCGAAGTTCGACCTCTCGGGCGGGCGGGAGCACTACCTCCGCGTCGTCGAGCGGAAGACCGCCGCCATCATCGCGGCGGCCCTGGCCTCCGTCGCGGAGATCTTCGAGGCCCCGGCCCCGTCGGTCGACGCCCTCTCGGCCTACGGCCACCGGCTCGGCGTCGCCTTCCAGATCCGCGACGACCTGCTCGACGTGATCGGCGACCCGGACCTCCTCGGCAAGCCGCTGTTCAACGATTACCGCGAGGGGAACCCGACGCTCATCTCGCTCGAGGCCTACCATCGGCTCGACCCGCGCCGCCAGGCGGAGTTCGAGACCCTCTTCCAGCTCCGCCGCAAGCGGACCAAGCACCTGCTACGGCTGCGCGAGCTGAGCGAGGAGGTCGGGGCTCCGGCGGCAATCGCCCGCGAGGCGGCGGGCTGGGCCGAGAAGGCGGTCTCCGCGCTCGAGCCGCTCCCGCCCGGGCCGTACCGCCGCCTGCTCGAGCGCCTCGCCCGCGGGGCGGCCGAGCGGACGTTCTAGCGCGTGCGGCATGGCGAGGGCCCTGGTCCCCTCGGAGCGGCGCGCGGCCGAGTAGAACGAAAGCTACTTTTGCGGCCGCCGGGCTCGTCGCGGGACGAGCGATGACCGGCGGAGCTACGGCCGACGCTTCCGGGCCGGGGGGGACGGGCGAGGTCGGTCACCTGCCGCCCGCGTGGACCCCGACACCGGTCCGGCCGCGGCTCCCCGTGGGGGTCGCCTTCGTCTCGGTCCTGATCGGCCTCATCGGCTTCGTGATGGTCCTCGCGGCCGCCCTCTTCGTCCTGAACCAGGTCCTCGGCGCTTCCGTCCCCACGAGCCTAGAGATCTTCTCGGCGGTGGACCTGTTCGGGGCTCTGATCCTGATCGTGGTCGGGGCCGCCCTGTTGGCGATCGCGACGTCGCTCTGGCGGCAGGAGACGTGGGCCCTCTGGACGACGATCGCGCTCGTCTTCGCGATGACCGCCTACCTGTTCTTCACCGGGTTCATCACGGTCCTCTTCGTCCTGTTCGTCATCCTCCTCGTCTATCTGCTCGCGGTCCGCAGGTACTTCTACTGATGCGCGTCGCCCTCGCGGAGCTCTCCCCTCGCCCGGCCGACGTCGGCGCCAACCTCGAGAAGCTCGACCGCGTCGTCCGGGCCGCTCGGAGCGAGCTGGTCGTCTTCCCCGAGCTGTTCCTCTCCGGCTACCACGTCGGCGACCGCCTCCGGGCGCTCGCGGTCCGGAGCGGGGACGGGACCCTCGACGCGCTCGCCCGGCTCGCCCGCGAGGCGTCGTGCACCGTCGTCGTCGGCGCGCCGGTCGTCTCCGCGGCACGGGCCGGAGAGGTCGAGAACGTCGCCCTGGTCACCGACCGGAGCGGGGCGTCCCACCGGCCGTCGAAGCGCTACCTCCCGACGTTCGGCCCTTTCGAGGAGGGGATCGTCTTCACGCCCGCGGAACGCGCCGTCCCCGTCACGGCGGACGGGGTGCGCCTGGGCATCGAGATCTGCTACGACGTCTTCTTCCCGGAGGTGGCCCGCGAGCTCTCGGTCGGGGGAGCCGACCTCCTGCTCAACATCTCCGCCGTCCCGGTGACCAGCCGTCGGCTGTTCGAGAAGCTTCTTCCGGCGCGCGCGGTGGAGAACAGCCTCCCGGTCGTCTACGTGAACCGCGTGGGGGTCGAGGACGGGCTGGTCTTCGGGGGGGGCAGCGGGGTCTGGGACGCCCGGGGGGAGCCCCTGGCCGTCACCCCGGTCCCGCTCGGAGGCCTCGCGGCCGAGGAGCGACTCGTGGTGGCCGACGTCGACCTCCACGACGTCGCCCGGTGGAGGCCGTTCCGCCCGGTCCTGCGCGACGTCGTCGCGCGGCCGGCCCCGCCCCTGTTACCCCCTCGGTGAGCACCGTTCCGTTCGAACGCCGAGATTATAGCGGCCCCGGCCCCGGTGGCGGCCGTGGCCCCGACCCCGACGATCGCCCAGCAGCTCGCGGCCAAGCAGCGGGAAATCTCGGTCGCGGAGTTCTTCGAACGGAACCGGCAGATCCTCGGCTTCGACAACCCGGCCCGCGCCCTGCTCACGACCGTCAAGGAGGGCGTGGACAACGGGATCGATGCCTGTGAGGAGGCACGGGTCCTCCCGGACATCTCCGTCACGATCGCCAAGGAGAGCGACGACCGCTACCGGGTCACCGTCGCCGACAACGGCCCGGGGATCCTTCGGCGCGAGATCCCGAACGTCTTCGCCCGGCTCCTCTACGGCTCGCGCTTCCATGCGAACCGGCAGGCGCGGGGCCAGCAGGGGATCGGCATCTCGGCCGCGGTCCTCTACGCGAACCTCACCACCGCGCGGCCGGCCAAGGTGATCTCCAAGGTCGAGGAGGAGGACGCCGCCCACGTCCTCGAGCTCGTCCTCGACACGCAGAAGAACCAGCCGCGCGTCGTCTCGGAGGACGTCGTCCTGTGGGACCGACCCCACGGCACCTCCGTCGAGCTCGTGGTGAAGGCCCGCTACCAGCGTGGCCGCCAGTCCCCCCTCGAGTACCTCCGCGGGACGGCGATCGTCAACCCCCACGCCCGCCTCGTGCTGACCGAGCCGGACGGCAGCCGCGTGACGTTCGAGCGGGCGACCTCGGAGCTCCCTCCGCTCGCGAAGGAGACCGCCCCGCACCCGTACGGGCTCGAGCTCGGCGAGCTCTCCTACCTGCTCAAGGCGGCGCGCCGGCCCTCGCTCGGGGAGTTCCTGAGCAGCGACCTACAGGGCGTGAGCCTCCGGGCCGCGAAGGAGGTGCTCGCGCATGCCGGGCTCCCCGCGGGCGAGAAGCCGGCCTCGGTCCAGGGAAGCGAGCTGGAGCGTCTCCTCACCGCCCTCCACGAGGTCCCGCTCGTCAGCCCGAGCGCGGACTGCCTCTCCCCGATCGGCGGGATGCTGATCAAGCGGGGGCTCCGCAACGTGCTCGGGGAGCTCCGGCCGGAGTTCTTCGCGCCCCCCGTGAGCCGGCCTCCGAAGGTGCGGGGGGGCTTCCCGTTCATGGTCGAGGTCGGCCTCGTCTATGGGGGCGCGCTCCCGGCGGAGGAGCCGATGCAGATCCTCCGCTTCGCGAACCGCGTCCCGCTCCTCTTCCAGCAGGGCGCCTGTGCCATCACCAGCGCGATCGGTCAGGTCGACTGGCGCCGGTACGGGCTCGAGCAGAAGGGGGGCACCGGGGTCCCCGTCGGGCCGGCGCTCGTCCTCGTCCACGTCGCGTCGACCAAGGTCCCTTTCACGAGCGAGGCGAAGGAAGCGGTCGCCGAGGACCCCGAGATCGACCGCGAGCTCATCCTCGCGCTCCAGGCGGCGGCCCGCCACCTCCGGGCCCACCTCTCCAGGAAGAGCCGCCGCGACTTCGCCAGCGAGAAGTTCGCGATCATCCAGAGAATCCTGCCGAAGCTCGCCGAGAAGACGAGCAGCCTGGTCGGGAAGCCCGTTCCCGACCTCACGCCGGTCGTGACGAAGATCATGGACGTCGTGAACGTCGAGACCCGGCTCGAGACCGCCCCCCAAGGCACGGTCGGGAACGTCGAGGTGACGAACTACACCCCGCGGACCCGGATCCTCGAGCTGTTCCTTGAGGTCGCCCCCGAGCTGTTCCGGGTCCTGTCGCTCTCCCCGGCCCCGGACGGGAACGAGCCCGACCTCGGCCGGGCCTGGTGGACCCTGCCGAAGCTCGTCCCGAACGGCCGGACCCAGCTCAAGATCACGTTCCCGAAGGGGACCGAGGCCGATTCGAACGACCTCGACTGGTACGTCGCCGGGATCGACGAGGGCCGCCTCCTCGGGGCCGACCCGCTGCCCGGCGACTGGGACGTCCGGCTCCCGCGGACGGTCGTCGAGGCCGCCGAGGCGGCTGCCGAGGAGGCCGACCGCCCCCATCCCCCCGAGGAACCGGAGGTGGACTACGATGCCGCCGAAGCGAGCGCGGCCGTCCGGGACGAAGACTGACGCCGACGCGCCGAAGGTGAGGACGGACGCCCTCGCCCCGACGCTCGGGCTTGCGGGCGACATCTACGCCCAGCTCGCCCGTGGGGAGATCCCCCGGATGCGCCTCCCGCTGAGGACGAAGCAGAACCTCGCCTTCCAGATGCGCGACGGGGTCTGGAAGCTCGGGCGCGCGATGGGGACCCGCAGCGCCCGCAAGCTCGACGGGGCGCTGATGCTCCTGAGGACGTTCTACCTGGTCGACTTCATCGGCGAGATGGCGAGGGACGCCAAGACGTCGACCCTGCGGGAGCTCTACTACATCAGCGAGGGCTGGCAGGAGGCCAAGTTCCACAGCGAGGACGAGTCCAACCTCCTGATCGAGGACCTCGAGGTCCTCTGTGACCGGCTGCGCGAGGACTTCCGCCTGCACCCGGAGGAGAACGGGGCGAGCGTGATCGGCGACCTCACGATCAAGGAGCGCAACCGCAAGGGCGTCGTCAAGACGATCAACTGCCGGGACGACGTCGGCGACGGAGGCTACGCGCTCCCGTTCAACGTCGAGAGGGAGAAGATTGAGTTCGTCGGGACGAACGCCAAGTTCGTCATCGCCATCGAGTGCGGAGGGATGGTCGACCGCCTTGCCGAGAACGGGTTCGACGAGAAGCACGACGCGATCCTGCTCCACCTCAAGGGCCAGCCCGCCCGCTCGACCCGCCGCTTCCTGCGCCGCCTCTCGGACGAGCTGAGCCTGCCCGTGGTCGTCTTCACGGACGGGGACCCCTGGTCGTTCCGGATCTTCGCGAGCGTGGCGTACGGCGCGATCAAGACGGCGCATCTCTCCAGCTACCTCGCGACGCCCAGCGCCGAGTTCCTGGGGGTCACCGCCTCCGACATCGAGAACTACGACCTCCCCTCCGACAAGCTCTCGGAGCAGGACGTCCGGGCGCTCGAGGCCGAGCGGACGGACCCGCGGTTCGGCACCGCCGACTGGCGTGCGGAGATCGAGCTGATGCTCAAGAACGGCAAGAAGGCCGAGCAGCAGTCGCTGGCGAAGTACGGCCTCAACTACGTCACGGACCACTACCTGCCGGAGAAGCTCGGCGCGATGGGGGTCGGCTGACCGGCCGGCCCGGAGGGCCCCGCCGTGGGCGGGCCGAGCCGGCGGACCCTCCGCATGGCCTCCGGGGAAGCGTTTAAGGGCCGGTCGGATGCAGGAGATGGCATGCCGTGGTCGGCCGGCCAGAGGTACCTCGCGGAGTTCCTCGGGACGTTCGGGCTGCTCGTGTCCGTCACGGGGGCCGCCCTGCTCTCCCTCAACCGGGACCTGGGGACTACCTTCGACGCTCGCGTCCTGCTCATCAGCTTCTCGCTAGGGCTCGGCGTTCTCGGGATGATCTACGCGTTCGGCGACATCTCGGGCGGCCACTTCAACCCCGCCGTGACGGTCGCGATGTGGCTCACCGGGCGGACGAAGCCGACGGACGCGGCCGCCTACATCGTCGCGCAGGTCGCCGGCGGCATCGTGGGGGTCGCAACGGTCGCCGGGGTGGCGCACGGCTCCACGTACCTCTGGGGCCTGGTGACCTCGCCCGGGGCGGCGCTCGCGTCGCAGGGCTACGCGGGCAACGGCTCGCCGTACACCGTCGCGGCCGGTTCGGTGTTCCTCCTCGAGGTCGCGCTCACGTTCCTCCTCGTGATGGTGATCCTTCTGGCAACGCGGACGGACGGCTTCGCGAAGAACCTCGCGCCGGTGGGGATCGCGCTCACCCTCACGATGACCAACCTCATCGGGATCCCGATCGACGGAGCCTCGGTGAACCCGGCCCGCAGCTTCGCGCCCGCCGTCCTGTCCTGGGGCTTCTCCGGGGACGGGTGGGCGCTGCGGCAGGATTGGATCTTCTGGGTCGCCCCGATCGTCGGGGGCGCGATCGCGGCGCTGGTCGAGTTCGCCCTGCGGCCCAAGCCGTAGGCGCCGCTCAGGCGAGCCCGAGCTCCGCGAGCCCTTCGCTCGAAAGGAGCCGGCCCGCGAGCTCGGCGGGGGCGTAGACGTAGCCCGCCGGCCCGGCGGGGGCACGCTTCCACCGGACCCCGTCCTCCTCGAACTCCGGCGGTTCGGCCGCGACCTCGACCGCGGGGTCCTCGGTCGCGGGCCGGCCGGCCCGCTTCCGGCCCAGGCGGAGGACGTCCGCGGCCTCGTCGTACACCACCCAGGCGAGCGGGGCGACGACCGTGAGGCGGACCAGCTTCGGGCGGAGCTGGCGCTCGGACTCGGTCTCGGTCCGCGTAAAGACCGCGTGCGGGCCTCCGGCGAGCTCGACCAGCCGGTCGAACTGGAACGACCGTCGCCGGAAATCCAGGAGGTTCATCCCGAGGTCCGCGGCCGTCAGCACGGTCCTTCGACCGTCCCGACGCAGATAAGCCGACGGCCGTCCGGTCGGCGGTAGAGAGCAGGCCTTTTAAGCGCCGTCCGGTCCGCCGCCCTGTCGGCCGTTGGTGGAATGAAACGCTCATCCCGGGTCTGGAAGAAGCGCGGCCACATGCGCTGGAAGTGGCGCAAGAAGCGGATGCGCCGCCGCATGCGGGCCCAGAAGATGCGCAAGCAGTAGCCTCGCTAGGGGCGGGCGGCGCGGGCCGCGCCGGTTACCGGCCGAGACGGTCGAGCTGACGGCTGTCCTTGGTCGCCTTCTTCCAGACGCGGTAGTGCTCGCGGCAGAGCGGGGCGTGACGCCCCTTCTCGGGGAGGTCGTCGAACGCGCGCCGTGCCTCGGCCAGCGCGAGGTGGCGCACGGCCGCCCCGCCGCATCCGGGAACGATGCACGCGTCGGCCGTGCCGGGCGAGTCGCCCGGGGTCATCGGCGCGACGCGCCGCGGGAGAGCTCGGCGACGATCTCGCTCACCTCGTAGGGGAACCGCGCGACGCGGGCGCCCGCGCGCTCGAGCGCCTCGACCTTGGAGGCCGCCGTCCCCCGGCCCCGGGAGATGATCGCGCCGGCATGGCCCATGCGCTTCCCGGGCGGGGCGCTGCGTCCGGCGATGTAGGCGACGACCGGCTTGGAGAAGTTCGTCCGTATCAATTCGGCGGCGTCCTCCTCGGCCGTCCCGCCGATCTCCCCGACGAGGACCATGAGGTCGGTGTCGGGGTCCGCCTCGAACAGCGGGAGGGCGTCCACGAACGACGTCCCGACGATCGGGTCCCCGCCGAGGCCGATGCACGTCGACTGGCCCAGACCGTGCTCCTTGATCCCGTTCACGATCTCGTAGGTGAGGGTGCCGCTCCGGGAGACCACCCCGACGCGCCCCGGGCGGAAGACGACGTTCGGGATGATCCCTACCTTGGCCCGGCCGGGGGAGGCGATCCCGGGGCAGTTCGGGCCGATGATGCGCGTTCCGCGCGAGCGGGCGTAATGGTACATGACCAGCATGTCGTGGAACGGGATGTGCTCGGTGACCAGGACGCACAGCTTCAGTCCGGCGTCGACCGCCTCGAGCAGGGCATCCTTGGCGAACGGGGCCGGGACGAAGACGCACGACGCGTTCGCGCCGGTCGCCGAGACCGCCTCCTGGACGGCATCGAAGACCGGCACGCCCTCGACCGACGTGCCTCCCTTCCCGGGCGTGACCCCCGCGACGACCTGCGTGCCGAAATCGCGCATGCCGCGGGTGTGGACCATACCCTGGTGGCCGGTGATCCCCTGGACCAGCACGCGGGTCGAGGCGTCCACCAGGACCGTCATCGGCCCTCCTTCGCCGCGGCCACGACGGCCTGGGCCGAGGCCCGGAGGTCCGGCACGCTCGTGACGCCCGCCGCTCGGAGGATGGCGATCCCTTCCGCCTCGTTGTGGCCGCGGATCCTCGCGACGAGCGGGAACCGATCGGCCGGCGGAACCGACGCGAGCGCCGTGACCAGGCCGCTCGCGACCGTGTCGCACCGGGTGACCCCGCCGAAGATGTTCAGGAAGACCGCCCGCGGCTTCGCCTGCGCCATCAGCAGGAACGCCTCCGTGACCTTCTTCGGGTCGTCGGTGCCCCCGAGGTCCAAGAAGACCCCCGGGGCTCCTCCGAACTCCTTGAGGACGTCAAGCGTCGCCATCGTGAGGCCGGCCCCGTTCGCGATCACGCCGATGTCCCCGTCCAGCTGGACGAAGGCGATCTCCTTCTCGCGAGCGAGCTCCTCGAGCGGAGTGCGGTCGTCGCGGATGGCAGCGAACTCCGGGTGCCGGAACACGGCATCGTCCTCGATGATCACCTTCGCGTCCAGCGCGAGCAGGCGGTCCCCGACCACGGCCAGAGGGTTCACCTCCGCCAGCTCGGCGTCCTCCCGGTCGAAGAGCCGGTAGAGCCCGACGAGGAAGCGGTCGAGCTCGGTGGCCAGGGGCCCTCGGAGGCCCAGCACGACCGCGGCCCGGCGCCGCTCGTAGGCGGCCAGTCCCGGGAACGGCTCGACCGGCTGCCGGTCGATCTCGGTGTCCCCGACCGACTCGATCTCGACCCCGCCCCGGGCACTCGTCATCAAGACCGGGAGCCGTCGCGCGCGGTCGAGCGCGAACGAGACGTACAGCTCCCGCGCGATCGAGACCTTCTCCTCCAGAAGGACCTCGCGGACGGTTTCTCCCTGGAACACGCTGCCGAGGATCGCCGCGGCGGCGGCCCGGGCCTCCTCGGGCGTGGAGGCGAACCTCACCGCACCTCCCTTCCCGCGCCCACCCGCCAGCACCTGTGCCTTCACGACGCAGGGGCAGGGCACCTTACCGGTCCGGACCGCTTGTTCGGCGTCCTCCGGCGAGGTCACCGTGAGACCGTTCGGCACCGGGATCCCGTACTTCCGGAACAGCTCCTTGCCTCGGCCTTCCGTCAGCTTGACCATAATCGATCGGACGGCGCGAGCCGGGCCTCCGTCTTAAGCGGCGCGAGGGCCGGGGAACCGCCGCCCCCCCGGCCGGCGCGAGGGCCCCCGAGGGCGATCCGGCCTGTCTCCCGCCGGTTCGCCTCCGGCGACGGCCGTTATCTGGGGGCCGGCTCACCGTCTACGGGTCGGGGATGGACAGGTTCGCCGAGCTCGTGGGGCTCTCCGCCGCGATGGGCCTCGCGATCTATCTCTCGCTGCCGGTCGTGCTCTGGAAGAAGACCGGCTCGAAGTCGGTGACGTTCCTGAACGCCGCGGCGATCGGGATCCTGGTTTTCCTGGTCGCCGACGTCTTCTCGGACGTGGCGACGCTCCTCTACACGAACCCCGCGGACCCGTACGTCGCGGCCCCCCTCGACGTCGCGTACTTCATGGCCGCGGTCGGCGGAAGCTTCCTGCTGCTCTACGCCGTCGAGCACCGCTCCCGGGTGGCGCTCAGCCCGGCGAAGATGGCGCTCCTCATCGCCGCCGCGATCGGCTTCCAGAACCTGACCGAGGGCCTCGTCTTCGGCGAGTTCTGGGCGGCCGGCACCGTCGGCCTATCGACCGTGGTCTTCGTCGGCTTCTTCCTTCAGAACGTCACCGAAGGCTTCCCGATCACCTCGCCGTTCCTCGCACGGAGCGACTTCCGCCTCGTATCGGTCGCGCTGATCTTCCTCGTGGGCGGTCTCCCGACGATCGTGGGAGGCGTGGGCGGGTTCTTCTACACCAGCCCGACGATCGAGCTCGTCTTCGATTCGCTGGCCATCGGCTCGATCCTCTACGCGATCCTGCCGATGCTGAGGCTGGCGATGCGACCGGCCGTGCCGCCCGAGACGACGTACGTCAGGCAGAGCCTGCTCTACCTGGGGCTGCTCGCGGGCTTCCTCGTCGGCTTCCTCGTGAACGCGATCTAGGCACCCCCGTGGCCGGCCGAGGAGCCTTCGCGGGCCGTGGAGCCGTGCGAAGCTCGTTCGCGAGCTCCCGACCAAGGTCGTCCAGCAACTTGCCGGCGACGTCGGCCTTCAGCCCGCGGAGCCACCTCCGCGCCTCGCCCCGGGGCAGCACCATGACGTTCGACTCAGCCGCCCCGACCGTCTCGACGTCGTTCGCGACGACCCAATCGGCTCCGCTCTCCACGCCGAGGCTCCGCCCCTCCCGCTCGAGGGCCTCGGGTCCCTCCCCTGCGAGGAGCTTGAACGCGACAAGCTTCGTCGGGGCGGGCGCGAGCTTCCGGAGCGCGGGCAGCAGCCTGGGCGCCGAGGCGAGCGTGAGCTTCAGCGTGGGGTGCTGGCGCGAGGGAATCTTCCCGGCCACGGGCTCCACGGTATAGTCGGCCAGCGCCGCGGGCACGAACACCGCCGATACGCCGGAGAGGTTGGCGCGCCGCTCCCGTGCAAGGCGGAGGAGATCGCCCACCGACCTCCATCGCCGGGCCGTGATCCAAGGCGGGATCGGCAGGCCGAGGGCGCCGGCCCACAGCTCGACGTCAGCGCCCCGGTAGTACGCCTGGTTGGCCAACGCCAGCGCGGTCGCCCCGGAGCTCTCGTTCGTGATCGATCGGACCGCGTCGATCGCCTCGCGGGAGGCGCCTCCGACGACGAGGACGCGGCGTCCGGCCCACGGACCTCGCCCGAGCCGGTGCAGGACCGCCGCCGCGACCTCCTCGGGCGAGGCGATCTTCGCCTCCCCCTCCGTGGCAGCGCCGAAGAGCACCTCCACGCCCCAGCTGCGGAGCTTGTCGAGGCTCTCTCGGACCGCCGGATTCTCGGCCATGAACCCGTGCATCGCCGGGACGAGAAGGATCGGTACGTGGCCCCCAAGGGCGACGGACGCGCAGGAGGTGACCGTGGTGTCGTCGATGCCGTGGGCGATCTTCGCGATCGTGTTCGCGGTGGCGGGGGCGATCAGGTAGAGGTCGGCCTGGCCCTCGCCGGGCCCGAGGAGCGTCACGTGCTCGACGTTCCCAGTAAGCTGGACCACCGGCGGATGGCCGGTGGCGAACTCCACCGCCTCCGGGGTGATCAGCCGGGTCGCCTCGGGGCTCATCACCGCCCTGACCTCGGCGCCGTGCCGGAGCAGCTCGCGGACGATCTTGGGAACCTCGACGACGGCGATCGAGCCCGAGAGCCCGAGGAGCACGTGACGGCCCTCGAGCAGATGCGTCGTTCTCCCCTGGATCGCCCTACTGGGATGCATCGGCGCGTCGACTCCTTCGGACCGACGGGACCTGAGGCCCCTCGTACCGGCGGAGCTCCACGGACCGGAGCGTTAAAACCGAGCCGGCCTCCCGCCCCCGATGGGCCGCCAAGGCGAACCTTCCGTCCACCGTGCCGTTCCGCCCCCGCGCGAGCCGCCCCGGGAGCTGCCGGTCCTCGCCGTGGCAGGACCCGTGGGGGTCTCCACGGCCGGGCGTCCGACCCGCGTGCCTCCACCTCCCTGGGTGGTCGGTCGCGGCGTCGTCCTCTTCGACCTGGACGGAACGCTCCTGGACGACCTGGCCTTGATCGCCGGCGTGGCCGCCGACGTGCTGCACAAGACGTTCGGGACGACCGTGGAGGAAGCGCGCATCCACTACCTCGCGACGACCGGGATGCCGTTCGAGGCGCAGCTCGCGCAGCTGTACCCGCAAGCGTCTCCAGAGCTGCGCTCGACGGCCTCGAGGACGTTCCACCAGCGCAAGGTGACCGAGGCGTACGCCCGCGCCAAGCCCTTTCCCGAGGTGCCTAAGCTCCTCAAGACCCTCGCGTCGGCCCGGTGGAACCTCGCGGTGACGACCGGCGCCGAGACGGAGATGGCCGAGCTCCTGCTCGAGCGGGAGGGTATCCGATACTGGTTCGACGACGTCCTGGGTTCGGCCCAGGGGACGAAGCGAGAGCACCTTGCCGAGTACCGCCGGCGCTACGGGAACATGCCGATCTTCCTCGTGGGGGACTCGCGCTTCGACATGGAGGCGGCCGTGACCGCGGCAGGTGTCCAGGCGCTGGGGCGCGCGAGCTCCATCGCAGGGTGGACGCTCACCCCGCAGGACCTGAGGCGGTGGGGAGCTTCCTGGGCGGCGTTCTCCCTTGCCGGGCTCCCCGTGGCGCTCGAGAAGCTCACCCGCGCCGCGGCCCGGCCTGCCTCGAGGAATCGCACGCCGTCGCGGCGCAAGTAGCGTGGGGCCGGGACCGAGAGTTTCCCGGCGCGGGGCGTCCCGCGCCGATTTGAACCCGGGTCGAGGGATCCACAGTCCCCCAGGATAACCAAGCTACCCCATCCCGGCCACGCTCCCGGACCGGGCCTCGGAAGAAAAAGGTTGCCGCGGGGCGGGGGGAACCGTTCGTAGGCGCCGGAGCGCTTGGTGGGCGGCCGCCGCGAGGTGGCGCTCGGCCGCCCGCGACGTCCCCGAAACCCAGAGGGGCTGACGCGCCGGCGACCGTCGACCCGACCGCTTGCGTGAGGCAATCGGGACCGCGGGGGGGCCCGGTCGTAGGCCCAAGGATGACCCTGCCTCTTATGAGGGGCCCGTCGGTGTCACGTTGTGGCGCTCGCCCCGTTCGCCTCGGTCGACCCGTCGGCCCTCGAATGGATCCGCACCCAAGAGAACCCTGCGGCGTTCTCCTTGCGCGCGGGCGACGTTGAGGTTGCCACGCTGACGTGGGACCGCCCGGGAGGCTCCTTCGCGACCGCCCGGACCTCGGAAACGGTCTGGACGCTCAACCGGGCCGGGTTCCTCCAGCCGACCGTCCTCGTGCGCGAGGGAGGGTCCGCCGAGCCGGTCGCTCGCCTCTCCGCACATCTGGCACGCCATGAGATCATGGTGGGCCACGAGCCAGCCTATCGTCTGCGGCATGTGAGCCACCTTGTTCCTTCCTGGCGCCTCACGACCTCGCGAGGCGAGGAGGTCCTGCACATCGAGCCGGTTCCGGAGCACCGCTCGATCCAGGGGGGTGCGGTGGTCGTCTCGCCGACCCCCGGTGGGCCGTCGACGCTGCTGCTGGTCGTCCTGTCGTGGTACTTCGTCGTCCTGACCTGGTTCGAGGACGAGGCGATCGAGGCGCTCGCGCCGTTCGAGGGACCCGACCCGCCCCTCGCCCGCGGGGACTAGAACCGCGTCACGCGCGCTGCAGCGCCGTCTTCCACACCGCGTCGAAGCACGTCGAACACAGGTTGTGCATCTGGGGCCAGCCCTCCCCGGGCACCTGGGTGATCTTGGTGATCGTCTTCTGGCACCCGTCGCAAACGATCGTTCCGTCGCGGATCATCTCCGAACCGCCGCCCCGAAGGGTCACCCCCGTGGCCTAAAAAGGCGGTCCATCGACCGTGGGACCTGCGAGATCGACCTCCGCTCCGACCTCATCTCCGGCCGGACCGAAGTGTCCCCGGCGAATCCGGCCCGTGGCCGCAGCTTCTGCCGCAGGCCCGGCCGCGGCGACCGCCTAGGTCGTGGGAACGTTCCGCTCGAGGAGGAACGACCCGAGGACCCCGACGAGAAGGTCCGGGTCGGTGCGATGCACGAAGTGACCGACACCACGGAGGGAGAGCGCCTTGGCGTTCGGCAGCTCGGAGACGAGCCGCTCGTGGATTAGGGAGGCGAACGGGGGACTCCGCTCCCCGGCCGTGGCGAGGACCGGCACCGCGATCCCGCCGAGCTCCTCGGTCGACGGTCGGAGCGCCTCGGGATCGCCCATCTCCTCGGCCCATGCCACCGCGTTCCGCAGGAGCGATCCCCGAGATGGTTCGTCGAGCTCCGTCCACTGCTCTTCGGGGGAGGCGAACAGGCCGAGGTATCCGCGGGCGGCGGCCTCGACGGTCCCGCCGAGAGCGAGCCTGCCGACCTGAGCCAGGCCGTCCTCGACGGAGCGTCCCGCCCTGGGGTCGGGGGAGCTGTCCCCGAGGAGCCCGACGAACGGGACCTCGTGAAGAGCGATGGTCCGCACGAGCTCGGGGCGGTCGACGGCGAGGCGCAGGGCCACGGCCCCGCCGTATCCGTGGGCCACCAGATGCGCCGGGAACAGCTCGGTCGACTCGAGAAGCCGCGCGAGGTCGGAGGCATCGTCGCGGACCGGTCGTCGCCGGGGTGGTCCCGAGCTCGTCCCGTGGGCGCGACGGTCGTAGACGAGAACCTGGAGGGCGTCCGATAGCCCGGGAACCACCAGGTCCCACGCACTCCTATCGTCCCAGCCGCCATGGACGAAAGCGACAGGGTCGCCATGGCCTCCGGATCGCTCGAACGTCAGGTGGAGACTCTCCTCGTCCAGCTGCTCCGTCGCGACCTCGCCTCCCGTCCGTCGGTCTCCCGGCCGGGAGAGGTGAAGGGACGCCAAGGGGGATAGCCGCCACGGTCGGTCCGACGCCCTTTTGATGGCCTGCGATTCGGTCGAAACTGCCGGCGCCGCTGGCGCCGTCCTTCACCATGGACCGAGGGGGGCCCGGAGGGATCGGGGGGTCCTGTCCCCCGCCTCGCACGCGAAGGCCCACCTGAGGCCTCGGCCGCACGGCCTCGACCGCGGATCTGAGGACGATCCGACCTGGTCGACCTGAGGCGGTCCGCGGGACGGCGCGTGGAGCGCGACGGTGCGATGAGCGCGATCTTCCAGCGGCCGCTGTGCGACATGGGTAAGGCCTGCGACTTCGCCTTCCGGCCTGTCCTCGGCGAGCCGAAGGTCGGGAGCGGCGGACCGTGCGACGACTACCCCCGACCGGTGGACCTACTCGTGGCCGACACCGACCCCCGTTCGCCTTCCGCGACGTGGAGGACCTTCCCGCTGTGTCCCGAGCACGAGGCCCAGCTCCGACGCCACGACCACAGGGTCCCCGGGGGCTCGCGGTTTCGCCCCGCGCGCTTGGGGTTTTCCGCGAGGACCCCGGAGCGGGCGTGACGCGAATCGGAGACCTCGGCGTGGATCCCCCCGTGTCCACTCGTGTCTAAACCCATTCCGGCATTGAGCCCCGCTGAGATTGGCCCTTCATGCGACATCCACTGGCTGGCCCTACGACGGATCGGTCCTGCGCAGGATAGCCGAACCCTCAGAGGGCGGCTAAATCCCGCTGCCGGAAAGGGGTGGTTTGCGTACTGCGGAGCCCCTGAAACAGTCGGGTCCCCTAGCTCGTCCCGATCCCGCGCCTCCGGTAGAAACTACCTGTTCGCGCCGCCTTGGCTGCAGCCCAGGCCGAGACGCGAGGAGGGTATCTCTGCTCGGAAATGAACTCTAGTGCAGGGCATGCCGGCGTATTCCCAGACCTACCGTACCTATTCGGGCCAAGTCCGGTCAGCACGTCCATAAGAGAGGTGGTGAGTCACCGTGACTCGCGGGGAAGACGACTATGCGGGGTGGAGTCCGAGTTTTGGGAGTTTGGGTCGTGGTGTGCATCGGCGTGACGTCATGGACATGGGGGGGTGTCCTGAACCTTGGGGTCGGTCACGCTGTTGCTCACGATGACAAGAGTAGTGCTACGCCGGCGGGCTCCGGCACCACGCCTGTAACCGTCGACCTGGCCGTGGCGCCAACTCCAGTATCGGACGTGAATCAAGCGGTGACGCTGACGGCTACATTTGCGGGCAGTCCAACCCCTGTGCCCACGGGGACCGTCAAGTTCTACGACGGCACAGTCGCTCCAGCCAACTTGATTGGCGATTGTACCCCAAACCCCAACCCAGTCCCCATAACGGCTGGAACTGCGACATGCACTACATCCTCGTTCACTGCGCCCAGCGCAAGCCTGACCGCCGCGTACTCAGGAGATGGCACGTACCTCAACGAGGACTCGTCCGTCGTGGGCCAGACCGTCAACGCGCTTGCCGCTACGCTTAGCCTGTCGGCCTCGCCCTCCACCATAGTGGCCTTCGGCACGTCGGTCACCTTTACGGCCCAACTCTCCGGTGTTCCGTTCACCCCGGTCGTACCCTCGGGAACGGTAACCTTCGAGATTGACGGTAACCCAAGCAGCGATTGCCCTGCAGTGAAGGTGAGCCTCGTCGGGGGTATGTGGAGTGCGACCTGCACGACTTCATCGCTGGTCGTCCCGGCTGACGTCATCACTGCGACCTACAGCGGCGACCTGAATTTCGCCGTTGCCAAACCGGCCACGATCACCGAGACCGTAACGGCTCTGCCGAAGAACACGGTGACGTTCACGGAGTCCGGGCTACCGTTGGGGACGGGGTGGTGGGTGAACATCACGGGTCAGTCCGCGCTAAGTTCGGACGAAACGACGATCTCTACAGCGCTGCCCAACGGGGACTACACGTACACGGTGGCCTCCGCGAACAAGGAGTATGCGGCGTCGGGCGGCTCGTTCGTGGTGAACGGGGCAGCGGTGCCCGAGCCCGTCACCTTCAGCTTGGTCACGTACACGGTGACGTTCGCAGAAAGCGGCCTACCGAGCGGCGCCGAATGGTGGGTGAACATTACGGGTCAGTCCGCGCTAAGTTCGAACGGAACGTCGATTACGTCGATTTCGACGTCGCTTCCGAACGGGAGTTACGTGTATACGGTCGCCACATTGGACAAGCAGTACTCTAACTCGGGCGGGTCGTTCACGGTGAACGGCTCGGCCGTGCCGAAGCCGGTGACGTTCAGCCTGGTCACCTACACGGTGACGTTCACGGAGAGCGGCCTCCCGATTGGCACCGAGTGGTGGGTGAACGGGACGGTGCTCGGTTCCCACAGTTCCATGGCGGACACGATCGCCGTGAACGAGCCGAACGGGAGCTATCCATACACCGTGGCGACCACCGATAAGGAGTATGCGGCGGCCGGTGGGTCGGTCGTGGTGAGCGGGGCAGCGGTACCGAAGTCGGTGACGTTCGGCCTGGTCACGTACATCGTGCCGTTCACGGAGACCGGCCTGCCGTCCGGCACGAACTGGTCGGTGGTGCTCGAGGGAGTCTCTCGCGACTCGACCGGGACCACGATCACGTTCACCGAACCCAACGGGAGCTACTCCTTCACGGTCCTGAACGTGCCCGGATACACGGTGAAGCCCTCGAGCGGGAACCTGCTCGTGAACGGCGCGGCCCTGGCCCAGCCCATCGCGTTCACCACGCCCTCCAAGGCGGCCACCTTCCTGGGGCTCCCCGCGGCGGAAGGCTACGCCCTGCTCGCAGGGATCGTCGTGGTCGTCATGGTCGCGGGCGTGGCGGCGGGGCTCATGACGAAGAGGCGACCGAAGAGCCCGCCCGCGTCTCCGGACACAACCTCCCCATCAAGCGGCCCACCTCGGGGTGATTGAGTCGGGCCGCTGCCTGATGATGGCCCTAGGCCTCAGGACCCACTCTCGACCGTCACTCGCCGTTCAGCCTGCGACTCGAGAGGTAGCTCGGCTCAATCGAGCTAGTGCGTTACGAGTACTGAGCCGGTCGGTCAATCGCAACCCGGCCTCAGATGGATTCGATGGGAAAGGGGCGGGTTCCGTGCCCCCCGGGCCAAGAAAGCGATCGTTTCCATGTCCCGAGTAGGTTTCGGTACCAGTAGGCCGCTGGGTTCATGCCCTGGGAGGATGTGCGACGCGGCGGAAGTCGGCGATGGTTCCCTCGCCCGGCACCTGCCCGAACTGCGCCCAACCGTGCTCGGCCGGCCACGCATTCTGCGGGTTCTGCGGAGCCCAGCTGGGGGGGCAGCAGGGAACTGCGGGGCCCTTTCCCCCTCCTGGGGCGGGCGGAGGCTGGGCCCGGCCTCCGCCCCCGATGTCGAGAAGCCCCGATCAGACGATCACGGGCCTCTTGCTGATGGTCATTGCGTTCGCCTTGGCGTGGATTCCGTTCGTGGACATCGTGGGCGGGATTCTCGCTTTGGTCGGGCTGATCTACCTGTGGAACGGCCGGCCCGAGCTGGGACCTGTCCACTCGGGTGAAGTCAAGGTCGGCGTGCTCCTCCTCGTCGTCGCCATCGTCTTGGGAATCGCAGGGGCGATTGTCTTCGTCGCCGCGACGTTCTCCTTCAACGTCACGCTCAACGGCACGCAACCGGCGGTGACGCATCCGCCGGTTTCGCTCGCCCTCGAGGCCGCGGTCGCGGTGATCCTTACCGTGGCGGCGGCCCTGGCGGCGGGTTGTTGGGTCAAGCTCCCCTACAGCCTCGCTGACCCGACCGCCCGCAAACTGCTCCTGGTCGGAGGCGTGCTGGAGGTTGCGTTCGCCGCCCTCTACTCCGTGTCCGAGGTCCAAGCGCTCGCGGCCGTGGAGTCCGTGTTCAGCACGGGGGCCTCCTCCGGGCCGTTGCCCAGCCCGCTCCTCGTGGGGCTGCTCCTCGCGGTACCGGACCTAGTCTTCCTAGTCGCGTACTTCCGGATACGCAAGCGGTTGCTCGACGGCGACTTCCCGAGGGCTCCGGCGGTCACCCCCTTCGCGCCCTAGCTTGGGCGCTCCGGTCGTCGGAGGAGCCCTGACCCGATTCCGGAGGCGGGAGATTGCTCACAACGGGCAGGGTCGGTAATCCCAAGCCTCTCCCTCAACTGGTCCGACCGCTTTCAACGAGGAGGGTTGTCTAACCCCGGGTCCCCCTCCAGGGATCGGTCGCCGGCATCCCGGGCCGATTCCACTCGGAGCCGCAGAATGAGCCCAGAGTGGGCCGGTACCAAACCCTTTAGGGTTTAGAGACCCCCTGATCCGCACCGGTCAGGGGCTCGCCCTGCGCGCAGAGCTCGCTCCGTCGGCCCGCCAGGTCGAGGTCCACCCGTTGGTCTCCGATCCCGCCACGACACCCTGAGGGGACCCCCGGGGCTGGCCCCGGGCAGAAGGCGATTTCGTGCGGCGGGACCAACTCAGTTGATATATATTTACGGCGAACGTGGCGGATGGTCGTTACCTATGGTCACGGTCGAAGTCGCCCACGAGAAGTGCACGGGTTGCACCCACTGCCGCGACGTCTGCCCGGTCACCGTCTTCGAGATGCAACCCCGGGAGAACTGGCCGAACGTCGTCGACGACGCCGCGGTCGCGGCGAAGTTCCAGTTCCGGGCCGAGAGGTCCGCCGTGATCCACGGCCCCGACTGCATCATGTGCGAGGCGTGCCTGTTCGAGTGCGAGGGCGAGTGCATCACCATCGTCGACGACGAAGGCACCGTGCACAAGTCGACGTACAAGTGACCGGATAGCCCCGAGCCCCTCTCTCCGCCCTCGCCAGGGTCGCAGTCGCCAAGGTTCCCGTCGGGATCGGGAGCTCATGTCGCAGGGACCCAGCCCGCCCTCTCGTGCGGGTTTCCTGGGCCTCGGCACGATGGGGGGGCCGATGGCCGGGCGCCTCCTGTCGAGCGGCACCCCCCTGGTCGTGCACAACCGCGACCGCGCGAAGGCGGAACCGCTCCTCGCGGCGGGGGCCGAGTGGGCCGACTCGCCCCGGGCGGTCGGCCGGGCCGCGAGCGGCGGGCTCGTCTTCGTCATGGTCACCGACATCCGCGCCGTGCGTGCCGTCCTCTTCGGGCCCAAGGGGGCCGCCGCGGGGGCAGCCCCCGGGACGCTGATCGTCAACCTGAGCACCATCGCGCCGGAGGAGAGCCGAGGCGTGGCCGAGCGTCTCGGACGACGGGGGATCCACTATCTCGAGGCCCCTGTCGCCGGGAGCCTGGACGCGGCGAAGCGCGGCGAGCTGATCATCTTCGCGGGGGGTGAGGCGGCCGACCTTGCCCGGGCCCGGCCGTCCCTCGAGCGGCTCGGCCGATCGGTCGAGCACCTCGGGCCGGTGGGCGCCGGCGCGTCGATGAAGCTCGTCAACAACCTCGTCATGGTCGCGACGCTCGCGGCCGATGCCGAGGCGATCGTCCTCGCCGAGGCGTTCGGGCTCGACCCGACCCGCGCGGTCGACCTCCTCCTCGCCGGCGGGGGAGCGTCCAAAGCCCTCGAGAACAAGCGGGACGCGTTCCTCCGACGCGACTACGCCGTGAGGTTCAAGCTCTCCCTGGCCGACAAGGACCTTCGGCTGGTCGGCCGCGCTGCGCGCGAGGTAGGGGCCCGCACGCCAATCGCCCGCGAGGCGAAGCGCCTCGCGGACGAGGCGATGCGCGCCGGCTTCGCCGACCAGGACCTTTCGGCGATGCTCGAGGCCGCGCGGGGACGTCGACGCGGCACTCCGCCGTCGGGCCGCGGGCCTCCTGCACCGGGGGCGGAACCGCCGCCGACCTCGGAAGGGACCCCCGCCCCGCGCTAGCCCGGTCGCAGGCTCGGGCGGTAGAACGCCCGGTGCACCGTCGCCGGGCTCCCGTCCGGAGGGAAGCGAACGCGGACGCCGGCGGACCGGCCGAAGAACGTGAACTCGAGCGAGTACCAGACCGCCGTCCATGCACCCGCGACGTCGCGGAACGCCTCCCCGAAGTGGTAGGTCGCCTCCAGCATCCCGCTCGCCTTCCGCGCGAGCGGGTACGACCAAGCGAGCGCCTCCGCCTCGCCGGAGGGGACCCGGGGAGGCTCCGGCGGCTTCAGGAGCCCCTCGACGGTGTACGGCCCGCGGACCACGCCGCGGCCGAGGACGTACCGGGCCCAGGTCGTCCGGTGCCGTCCGTCGTCTTCGCGCTCGGAGAGGATGAGCCAGGCGAACGGGTTGGTCGTCGGGGAGACCACGTCGTAGGGGCCCAGCGAGCGGAGCCGGCGCCCGACCTGGATCCGCCCCGCGAGGCGGACGGCGAAGTACGCCGCGAAGAACGCCATCAGGGCGTAGACGGTGATCAGGTAGTCGGCGAACGGCCACCGGTTCCGCTCGACGCCGAGCAGGAGGTAGAACGACGCCACCGAAACGGCGAGGGTGACGAAGTTGATCGCGCGGTCCGCGTCCAGCTCGAGGCGCTTTGCGGAGAACGGCATCAGCGGAGGGACCGAGAAGTGCGTGAACCCGTCCTGGGCGATGTGGCAGAGCCCGCCGACCTCGAGGACCAAGAAGTAGACCAGCGCGCTGCCCGGGGCGAGCAGGGGGGCGATGAGGGCGCCAGCCCCGGCGACGAGGCTCACGCCGAAGACCGAGTGCGTGATGCCGTGGTGGCGGAGGACGGGGAACCGTCGTGCGATGGGGAAGAACAACGCGTCCGCGTCCGGAAGTCCCCCTCCGAGCGCCCCCGCCGCGAGGTACGCGGGCTTGAAGCCGACGATGCCGAAGGTGACGAGGTACGCGACCAGGACGTGGGTGAACAGGTCCACCGGCCGCGCACGGACCCGCTAGAGCAGGCCCTCCTCCATCACCTCGACCGACTCGACGTCCGGGAGCTTCGCGAGCGCGTGCTCCGTCGACTCGAGGACCCCGCCGGTGTCGTCCATCACGACCGACACGAGGAGCGACTTCAGACCGAAGGCGATGTCACGGATCTGGCTGCCACGGACCGTGACGCCGGCCGGAAGAGCGGTGGAGAGCGCTCGCTGGACGGCCTTCAGGTCGGTGTCGACCCCGCGGGGCATCAGGCGGAAAAGCACAGCGACCTTCCCCACGGGAACCCCCTACGGACCTTCGAACGCGCACTTCGGGCAGCGGTAGCTCACGCTCTGGTCTCGGCAGCGGGCGCAGCGGCCGATGGGCCCCTCCCCGCAGTTCGGGCAGAGGAACTGGGTCGCCCCCGTGCCGCGCAGGCCGCGGCCACAGGAGCTGCACTTGAGGTCGGACCGGACGCTGAGCAAACCGTTCCCTCCGAACCCTCAGGACCCGTCGCCGCCACCTAGCGCTGGGCCGAACCCCGACGGCGCGCGGCGACTCGGGTGCCGTATATAAAGAGAACTCCGAAGAGCGCCACGATTCCGGCCACGTACCACACGGTGTTGCTCGCGGGGGCCGGAGCGACGTAGAACGTCGTCGACTCGACCGTGGCCCCGTTCGAGAACGTCACCAGCCCGTGGGGGTCCGCTATCGAGAGGGTGAACGTATGGTAGCCGCTCGCAAGACCGCTCGTCGGGCACCGGAAAGCTAGGTAGTAGGTCGCGTTCGGCGCGAGCTGCGGTACGCTGACGGTCCCGACCGGGGTCCCGTCCAGCGCGACGGCGACCGTGAACGGGAGGACGACGGCGTTCGGACCTGCGACCAGCGTGGCGTGCACGATGTACGGGATCATGACGCGGAACGTCCGGGTCAGGTTCAGCGTCTGGTTGACCGTCGACGACGCGCTCTTCACCTCCACGAGGAGGGTGAGCGGTTCGGCGATCGCGCCGGCCGTGACGACGAGCTTCACCGGGAGACCCGTCGAGTTGGTGACCTTCCCGCTCGCGGGGGAGACGGCAGACCCGGTGAGGTTCGTCCCCGAGAGGCTCGCGTTCCAGGTGATCGTGCCGGTAAGCTTCCCGCCGCTGTACGCCGGCCCGCCGCTCGCGTTGAGGTAGAACGTCGCGTTCGAGGACGTGGCGAGCTGCGCTGGGCCGGTCACGCTCCCGGCGATCGGCGGAGGCGCCGCCGCCGGAGAGGCGGCGAGCGCGTTCGGGGCGAAGGCGAACGTCGCGAGCGTCACCAGGACGAGCGCGAGAGTCAGGGCGACCGGGCTCGGCCTCACCGTCGCGTCCACCTCCGCGTCCTCCACCAGCGGTAGGTCAGAATGCCCAGGACGAGCACGAGCGCCGGCACGAACGAGACGAGCGGCACGAACCAGTCCGGAACCGGGGAGGGGCCGGACCCGACGCTCGGTCCGGTGACCTTCAACGACCCGACCGAAGTGCCGACGGCAGGCCGAGGGACCGTCAGGACGACCGACGAGGCGAGCGAGCCCTTCGTGTCCGTGACGGTGACCTGCACGGTCGCCGACCCCGGGGGGAGCGCGGCGGACGTGCTCGCCGTGAGGTTGAGGTAGAGCGACTGGTTCTGCCCGGCGGTGAGGGAGTAGGTCCCGGAACCGGCCTTCGAGACCCCGCCGACTAAGGACGTGACCCAGCCGTAGGAGGCGAGGCGGGCGGCGTCCACGATCGAGAGCTGGACCGTCTCCGCGGTGTTCCCGGTGTTGACGACGTAGAACGGCAGGAGGACGTGTTCCGGGCCGACCTCCGGCAGGGAGCCGGGGCTCGTGCCCACGGACAGCCCGTAGTAGGGGAGGACATTGACCACTGGCGCCGGGCTGACGGCCCCGGCCTGGGTGCCGTTGAGAAGGTCGAAGATGATGCTCACCGGGGCGTGGTTCACGGCGGTCCCGGCGGGGACGGTGATGCGCGCCTCGCCGGAAGCGTTCGCCCCCGGCGAGAGGGTAGTGTTCGCAAAGAGGAAGGAAAAGCCCCAGCTCGACGGCGATCCTACCGGGTAGACCTGTACCGGCACGTTGCCGAAGTTGTGGACCGTAAAGTCGAATGTGACCTGTCGTCCGGCCGCGATGGTCGCTGTCCCCGGGCCCGAGAGGGCGGCGGAAACGGCCGCCACGACGGGGATGTCGAGCGCGAGGTTCGTGACGGCATTGCCGGAGACCAGGTCCACGACCGTCGAGGCACGTGCCGTCCCAGCGACCGCGTTGCGGGTGCCGGGAGCGCTCGCCGAGACGACGTAGGTGCCCGGGGGCAGGGCGAGGTCGAGCACGGTGCCGGCGCTGATCGCGGGGAACGTCGTGACGTCACCGAAGATGTCCCTCACCGTGACGTTCGCCTCGCCAGCGGTCACGCCGTTCGAGGTTTGGACGGAAAGATGGATCGCGTCGGTCCAGGTCGTCACGAGGGGGATCACGACGTTCGAGGAGGCTGTCGGAAGCGCGATCAGTTGACCAAAGGCGGCAAGGGGCGGGCCTGCATTCGACGCGGCGTAGACCTCGTAGGCCCCGGGGAGGAGCGACGAGGTGAACGTCCCGCTGGGCGCCGCGACGACGGTGACGTTCGTCGAGGGGTACGGACCGACGAGCCGGACGCTCCCGGCGATCGGGCCTGACCCCCCGGTCGCCACGAGCTCGCCCTGGACCTCGACCACGACGGGCGTCCCGACCATCGGCACCCTGCAGCCGTGCTCGGCCGGAGAGAACGTGCAGGTCGCCGACGGTTCGTTCGTCCAGTCCATCAGGTAGGTGCCGTTGGGACCGAGGGTAAGGACCGTGGCGTTCACCAGAACATAATACGTTCCGGCCGGGATGTTCGCGGACACCAAGCCGTAGTTGGCGGGCTCGTCGATGGTGAGGCCGTTCCCTGTGACCAGGCTCACGGTCGTGTTCAGATCGAGCAGCGCCTTGGACGGCGTAGCGAACGTGATCGACGCGGCCTCGCCGGGCTCGGACAGGACCAACGCCGGTGCCACCGTGCCGTTCGCGTAGATGGTCACGCGACTGAGGTTCGCGTAGACCACGGAGTTCTCCTTCGCCGTGAGAAGGGCGGTGTAGGTCCCGGGGGTGGCCCGGAAGAGAGTCGTGAAGGCGTTGGCGTCCAAGCTGAGGTTGAGGAGCGGCGACGTGAGCGCGACCGTCACGTCGCCCCGATTGACCCCGCTGGGGACCGTGAGCTTGCCGGAGGCGTTGATCTCCGGCACCACCACGAGGGTGAGGTTCGAGTACGTCGCGCCGAGAGGGATGGTCGTGGTGAGCAGGGACGAGGGAAGGTAGACGGTGGTCCCGTAGCCGATCTCGGCACTCGCGCCGAACCCGTAGATCCCCGGAGGGAGGGAGAACGCGAAACCGGGGCCTCCGGTGAGGGTGAGGTTGGCCGCCCCGACGGTCTCCCCGGTGATGTTGACGGTCACGCTCGTCTCCGCCGGAAGACCGACGACCTGAAGCGACACAGGGACAGGATTGACCGCCAGGTCGAACGTGCTTAGGCTCGCGAGGTCATTCGTGGAGAGGCCGCACATGGTCGCCGAAGCGAAGCCGAAGGCGCTCGCGCTCAGGCAGTAGCCGCCCCCCATGCCCACCGACACGGAGGGGAGGACGAAGACGACCGCTCCGGAGGCGTCCGCGGTGGCACGGAGCACCGGACCTCCCGGGCCGGCCGATAGAACGACTGTGGCGTTCGCCGCAGGGAATATCCCGCCCCCCGGGGCGGGCGTCCCGACGGTGAAGCGGACTCCCACCGACATGCCCACGGGCACCGAGACCGCTGTCGTGCCCGTGACGTTCACCACGGTCAACCCGGAGGTTAGCGTCGCACCGGCTACTATCGAGCCCCGTACCACGAGAAGGCTGTACGACCCATCCGGGAGCTCCAGGACAGCCGACCCGTTCGACGCGGCCCACCCGAACACTTCCGGGCCGTCGGGGGCGCAGGCGAGGACCGCCGTTCGGCTTTGGGCTGGGACGAGTCCGGTAACGAAAACGCTCACGGTGCGGGCCGGCGTGAGGTTGAGGAGCAACGTCGACGGCACGCCCTGCGCGGTGACGTTCACGGTGCCGAGCGCGATGAACTGGGTCGTAGCTATCCGCGCGAGCGCGTCGACGGTGTAAATCCCGACCGGGAGCGCGACGGTCGCTACACCGTAGGAGTTGGTGGTCGCGAACGTGGTGTTGGTCCCTGCGACCACGACCGAACCCACGGCGGAGCGCGAAGTGTTCGCGAGACTGGGGACCGGGGTGAAAGTGACCGTCGCGTTCGCGATGGCGAGCCCCCGGGCCTCCACCGCGACCTCGACCGTGCCGGAGGTCACAAGCGTAAGGTTCACTTCCGCCGTGGCGCCGACAGAGGCCAGAGAGACCTGGACCTGCGGCGAGCGGGTCGTGGGGTCGGGACCCATGGCCGAGACCCTGTACGTCCCCGGCGGGAGACCGGTGAAATTGTAGGTCCCCGTGGCATTGGACGTCGTGACCAGCACGGAGCCGCTCGCGCTCGAAAGGGTCACGCTAGCGTAAGCGTATCCCGAGCCCGAGGCCAGGACCGTTCCCTTCACCGTCCCTGGCGACAGCGGGAGAGAGAGGCTCGTACTCCCACCGGAGGAAACATTGGCCGAGCTTTCGTTGTAGGTCTGGCCGTCGAACCCGACGGTCACGTTGTAGATCCCGGGAGGGACCGAGCGGAAGAGGAACGTGCCGCTCGGGTCGGTCGTCGCCGAGAGGGTCGAACCCCCGACCTCGTCCGTGAGCACGACATGCGCTCCGGGCACCACCGGGTCCGAAGACGGGTCGTAGGTCGGGCTTCCCGTGACGTTCCAGTAGGCCACTCCCGAAGCCGAGCCGTTCTGGACCGTGAACGTCTGCACGATCGAAGGAGGGCTCGTATCGAACCCGAGGGTGCTCGAGACCGGGAACTTGACCGACTGGATGACGGTCGTGTCCGATTGGGTAAGTGGATCGGGGGACCCGTAGCTGAACCGTAGCGTGTCGTTCCCTGGCGGGAGGACGAGCGAGAACGCCCCGTTCGCGCTCGTGACGGTGGTCATGTGAGGGATTCCCCAAGCGTCATACACGGTCACCCGGACCCCAGGGATCGGCTGTCCGGCCGGCGAGGCCAGCCGACCGTTGAGGTTCACGCCCGGGTAGTAGGCGAGGATCGACTCGCCCCCTTCGAAGTAACTGACGGCCGAGAGGTCGGCCGTCCCGTCCGTTCGGTTCGCGATAGCGTTGGCCGAAGCGTAATTCGTCGCGACCATGCAGCCGGATCCGGCCGGGGCGTTCTTCACCCCGGGGCACACGTAGGCTGTTTGGTACTCGACCTCGAAGTGTTGGAGCATCCAGCCCGGCTCGGGCTGGTCACTGGCCGCAGCCCCGGACAGCCCGGGGATGCCGCTCGCCTGGCCAACATCGGTGCCGTTGTAGCCGATGTAGATGCGGTAGATCATGGAGTTGAAGAACGGCGCCGAATAGTAGATGTTGTACTGGGAGGCGCCGACACCTGCGGGCAGAGGCCCGAGCGGGTAGGTATTGCCATCCGTCCCGAGGATCGTGATGTTGTAGAACGTAGTGGGTGTTCCCTCGGAGATGACCCGGCCGACGAGGTCCGCCGGGGCGTAGAAGATCCCCGTGTCCGACCCGCTGAACGGGAACAGCCGGTTGTCGGTCATGGCGTAACGGATTGTCCAGCCGGTGTAGGCCTGGAGGTCGTCGTAGACCTGCGCGACGGCGGACAGCGAAAGGTGGTCGGCGAGGTAGTAGGACGTCGCGAGGTACATCGCGTTGTCGTCGGTGAGCGTCGAGGGGTCGACCGGAAGGTACGTCTGAGGGTTCCGGACGACAAAGGAGTAGTCGGCCGCCTCGTGCGTGAGGAGATCGTGGAGCTTCGTGACGTTCACCCCGTCCCCGGCGAGGACCGAGTTGAGGGCCGCGGGCAGTGCCGGGTTGTGGCTTTCCAGGATCTCGGCCTGGAGGAGAGCCACCGCAAGCACGGCGATTGCCAGCGACTCGTTCTGGGCGAGGAGGAACTGGCCCGCCGGGTCGATCCCGTTCTGGAAGTTGTCAGCGACGCTCGGGTGTTGGCCTTGGTCGATCGCTTGGAAGCCGTAGTCCCACCAGCTGACGAACGCCGGCCGCTTCGGTTCCGGTATGTTCGTGTCCTGCGTAGCCAACCAGCTGTAGGCGGCGCTGTCGTACTGGTTCGACGTGTCCAACCCGCTGCCCGCCGCTCCGAGGTAGTTGCCCGCGGGGGCGGACGCGTTGAGCTTGAGCCAGGACGGAATCGTCTGGTTGATCTGGATGGCCGCCTGGCTCTTCGTGTTACTCGGGATTCCCGCGTCGATCGCGAGCCAGACGTTCGGCAGGATGATCCCGACGGCGAGGGCTAGGACCAGGACGTGGCGGGCTTTGAACGACTTGCGGAACGCCGAGGCGCGCCCCCGGCGATCGGTCAGCGAGGCGACCGCCCTTCTCAACTGGGGATAGCCTCCGACGTCCAACAGGCGGTGGATGCCCTCCCCGCAGAGCAGGGCGAATGCTGGGGAGGCGACCATGAAGAACTTGGCGGCGGAGATCGGCAGGTAGATCGACACACCGGCAAAGATCAGGATCGCGATGAGGTAGCGCTTGAACCGCGTACGGGCGAGGTAGTAGCCGAACAGCGCGATCCCGGCGAACGCGAGGAAGAACGTCACGACGCCGTAGGCCACGATGAGCGCGTCGATCGAGGGCGCCTGGGCCTCCGCGACGGTCGAGTAGATCAGGGTCTTGGCAAAGTAGCCGTTGCCGGTGATGGCGTTGGCGAACAAGGCCGGCTCGACGAGCCAGAAGCCGAGGAGGCCGACCCCGATGATGCCTACGAGCGCGGGGATCGAGAAGACCCACGGCACGTCCCGCATCAGAAGGAACGGAAGCAGAAGGAGGAGCGTTCCGAAGAACAGGATGATCGGGAGCAGAAGGAAGACCCAGATCTCGTTCTGGACAAGGTAGTAGGGCGCCAGCATGGGGAAGGCGACCAGTCCCACGATCCAGGTGGACAGGTAGAGGCCGAACGAATCGACGTGCCGGATCCGCTCGATCAGCATCGCGACCAAGACGGTGAACGCGATGACGACGATCGCGTAGGTGTACCCTTGCCAGGTCAGGCCGAAGGCCCCCAGCGACACGCCGGTGAAGACCGACCACTTGACCGCGGTCCTCTCCGTTCTCAGGAACCCGCGCACCGCGGCCCACCATTGCCGGGGGTGGCGGTAGTTCTCGACCCACCGGCGATGCCCGACCGCCTTGAGCGTTCTCAGGAACGAGTAGATGACGACGAGAAGGAAGAACGTGTAAAACGAGAGGTAGTCGGCATAGCCGAAGGTCGACGAGTCGATGCCTGCGGTGAAGAACGGGTAGACGAGCGCGGCGATGAGACCGGTCCGGCGACCGCTGACCTCTCGACCGATCAGGTAGAGCGGGAAGACCACGAGCGCGGCCCAGAAAGGGGACTCGAAGTCGAGAAACCAAGCACCCGCCTTGACAGCGTTGCCGCCGAAGAACGGGGCAAAGACGATCCCGAGCACCGCATTCATCCAGTCGAACAGCGGTTCGCGAGGGTTGATCGATCCGATCGGGAACTTGAGCATCGGGTCGAAGACCAGGTTCGAGTGCGTCTGGATGATGTAGGTCATCACCCGTGAGTGGTAGTACGAGTCGGACCCGCCCGCGTACGTGTAGAGGGCGCCGTACTGCTGGATGACCGGGTACTGCCAAATCGTCCGGATGCCGAAGGCGATTCCGAAGGCGGTTAGGAGCAGGCCGATGGTCCAGCCGTGCCGACGCCACCACTCAACGGTCGCGGAATCCATGTACGGCTGGCCTCCCCCGAGCCGGCGGCGCGCGAGACCGAGGAGCTGTATAAATAGCCTCGCACAACGCGGTCGTCGTAACGCGACCGGCACGGGGCTTGGGCCCGGCAAGCAGCGACCGGCCCCCCGAGGCGTCGGCGAGCGGGTTCGGCTCGGGCACCAGCACGATGGACCCTGGGTGGCTAGGGGTTTCGCCTAGCGGAACGTCCGGGCCGAAACCGCGCCCAGGACGGTTGGCCCCCCCACCTCGCACCGAGATCGGGGCGGACCTCGACAGGTTGGCGAACCCGCTCTCCTGGGCACGGGCCAGGGCTGAGGCGGGAAGCGCTCACGCGTCCGCCGTCCGGATTCCCACGGCGTCCGCGAGAAGCCAGAACTCCTCGTCGGAGAGACCGGGACGCTCGAAGCGGGCTCGGTACGCCTGAAGGAAGCGGCGGGTCTCCTCCTTCGACCGCGATTCCGCCCCTTCCTTGAGGCGGGCGAGGAGGTCGACGATGGTGGTGTCCGGTGCGGTGATCCCGCGCTCGCGCAGCTTCTCTATGACGGCGGCTCGGCCCGTATGCTTGCCCAGGATCATCGCCCGCTGCCGGCCGACCGCCTCCGGCTGGAGCGGTTCGTAGGTGAGGGTGTGGGAAAGGATCCCGTGGGTGTGGATCCCGGCCTCGTGGGAGAACGCGTTGTACCCCACCAGCGCCTTGTTCGGAGCCACCGGCACGCCGGAGCACTCCTCGACCAGGCGGGAGAGCTCGTAGAGACCCTCCGTGCGGATCCCCGTCCGATAGTGATAGAGGGTCTCGAGCGCGAGGACGACCTCCTCGAGCGAGGCGTTGCCGGCGCGCTCGCCGAGGCCGTTGACGCATACGTGCGGCGCGACCGCGCCGGCCTCGAGCGCGGTGAGCGTGTTCGCGGTGGCGAGGCCGAAGTCGTTGTGGCAGTGGACCGAGAGGTCCCGGGGCCGGACGCGGCGCTGGAACTCGCTCAGGTACCAGCGAAAGGTCACCGGGGTCATGACCCCGACCGTGTCCGCGACGACCAGCCGGTCGGCTCCGGCGTCCTGGACCTCGCAGTAGAGCCGCTCGATGAAGTCGAACGGGGCCCGTACGGTATCCTCGGTGATGAACGCCACGTGGAGGCCGGCGTCCTTCGCCCGCCGGACGGAGGCGAGCGACGCGCGCAGGACCTCCTCCTGGGTCATCTTCAGCTTGAACTTGAGGTGGACCTGGCTGGCCGCGACGAACACGGCGATATGGGTCGCTCCGGTGTTGATGACCGCCTCCACGTCGCGGGGAACCGTCCGCGCGGCGGCCAGGATCTTCGCGGAGAAGCCGGCTCCGGCGATCAGACGGATGGACCGGGCCTCCTCCGGGGACACGACCGGGATCCCGGCGCTGATGACCGAGACCCCGAGGTCGGAGAGCATCTCGGCGATGCGGAACTTCTCCTCCGGGTAGAACCCGACGCCGGGCGACTGTTCGCCGTCGCGCAGCGTCTCGTCCCAGAGGACGAGCTTCTGGGGCAAGTGCCTTTCCCGCGCGGTCTCGGGGTGAAAATCCTCTACGAGGCCGGGGTGGTCCACGGGCTGCCGAGGATGGGGTCGGTCTAAAAGGCTAGCGAACGGCCGTGTTCCGTGCTGGGGCGCGACGGCCGGGCCCCCGAGTGCTGAGGACCCGCGAGGTCGTCCCCCGGAGGCAGGAGTTGGCCCCGTGCACCTCCGTCAATTCGTTGTCGGGTCGTCCGTTAAATATGGTGCGCATCTCGAACTAGCGGTGCGCGTCGTGGACGCGTGCCGACCCCAGCGATGACCACACCTGCGACGCGAACCGCCCCGATGCCGGGCGAGGCCACCCCCGAGGCGCGCCCCCGTCCTCTCGAGCTCGCCGACCTCTCCGTCATGATCGGCGGCCAGGGGGGCGACGGGACGCTGACGGTCAGCGACCTTCTCGGGCGCTACTTCCGCAGCCGCGGCCTGTACATCTACACGTCCCGGAACGTCCTGTCGCGTATCCGGGGCGGACACGCGGACGCGTCGATCCGGGCGAGCCGTGACCCGATCGCGGCGGTGAAGGCTCAGGTCGACGTCCTGGTGGCGTTCGACCAGCAGGCGATCGACCTTGGGCGGCCGGAGCTCGCCCCCCACGGCCTGGTCCTGTACGATTCGACCTCGTTCCGGTCCGACCTTCCGAACTCGGTGGGGTTCCCCTTCGCGACGCTCGTCGGCGGCCCTCTCGGGCAGCCGATCTACAAGAACACCGCCGCCTACGGAGCCCTCTCGGTCATCTTCGGCTTCGACGCGACCTACGCGCGCGCGGTGATCGAAGAGCGGTTCCGTCGCCGCGGGGGCGAGGCGCTCGAGAAGAACCTGAAGGCGCTGGAGATCGGGCGGAAGACCGCGCTGGCGGCGAGCGGCGTCGCCAACCGGTTCTCGGTCGTCGAGGGGGACGCGCACGACCTCATCCTCACGAACGGCAACCAAGCGGTCGCCCTCGGCTTCGTGGTCGGGGGGGGCCGGTTCTTCGCCGGTTATCCGATCACCCCCGCGACGGAAATCATGGAGTACCTCCAGCGGTACCTTCCTCCGCTCGGCGGGGTCGTGCGGCAGGCGGAGGACGAACTCGCGGCCATCAACATGGTCATCGGCGCTTCGTACGCCGGAGCGCGGGCGATGACGAGCACGAGCGGTCCCGGGCTCGACCTGATGACCGAGGGGATCGGCCATGCCGGCGCCGCCGAGATCCCGGTGCTGGTCGCCGACTCCCAGCGTGTCGGACCGTCGACCGGCGAGCCGACCCGTCACGAGCAGTCCGACCTCTCGCACCTCGTGAACATGGGGCACGGCGAGTTCCCGAGGTTCATCCTCGCCCCCGCGGACCCGGTCGATGCGTTCGACCTCACGGTCCTGGCGCTGAACCTCATGGAGCGCTGGCGCCTGCCCGTGATCCTCCTTCTCGACCAGGCGCTCTCCCAGAACACCGCCACGAGTCGGCGGTTCGACCTCGACGGCGTGGTGGTCGACCGCGGGCCCCGCCTCACCGCCGAGAATCTCGCCTCCCTGGAGGAGTACAAGATCTACGGGATCACCGAGGACGGGGTGAGCACCTGGGCCTTTCCCGGCACGCCGGGGATCTGGTCGGAGGTGACCGGCAACGAGCACGACGAGTGGGGGCACGTCTCGGTCGACCCGGCCAACCGCCGCCGGATGATGCGGAAGCGGATGGAGAAGCTGGTCCGGGCGCGGGGCGAGCTCCCCGTCGGCCGGCTGTTCGGCCCGGCGGACGCGCGGGTCGGTCTGATCGGCTTCGGCAGCACCTCCGGACCGATTCTCGAGGCCCAGCGCCTCTTGGAAGCGCGCGGGCTCCCGACGCGCTACTACCAGGCCCGCACCGTCTTCCCGGTGCCGGCGCACGAGCTCGAACCGTTCCTGGCCTCGGTCGACGCGGCGTACGTCGTGGAGCACAACTACACCGGCCAGTTCGGCCGGCTGATCCGCGAGACGCTCCCCGGCCACCACGCGAAGCTCCGTTCCATCCTCAAGTACGACGGGTCGACCTTCCGGGCGCCGGAGATCGTCGCCGGGGTCAAGGAGGCGAGCCCACCGTGACCGCGCGGTCCGCGAAGCCGGTTCAGCCGATCTGGTGCCCCGGCTGCGGGGACTTCGGCGTCCTCGCGGCCGTGAAGCGCGCCGCGGCGGACCTGAAGATCCCGATGCACGAGCTCGTCCTCGTGGGCGGGATCGGATGCTCCGGCTCGATCCACAACTTCCTCGAGATCAACGGGGTCCACTCCCTTCACGGCCGCTTGCTCGCCCAGGCGGTCGGCGTGAAGCTCGCGAACCCCAAGCTCACCGTGGTGGCGGTCGGGGGCGACGGCGACGGCTACGCGATTGGGATGGGCCACTTCATTCACGCCTTCAAGAAGAACGCGTCGATCCTCTATCTCGTCCTGAACAACCAGACGTACGGTCTCACCAAGGGCCAGCCGTCCCCGACCAGCGGGATCGGCTTCGAAGGGAACATCGAGCCACCGTTCCACGCGATCCTGACCGCCCTCTCTGTCCCGGCCCCGAACTTCATCGCCCGGACGTTCTCGGGCGACCCGAAGGGGATGACCGCGATCCTGGAGGAGGCGCTCCGGTTCAACCGCGAGGGGCGGGGGTACGCCTTCGTCGAGGACCTCTCGCCCTGCGTGACCTACAACGACACCTACAAGCTCTGGCGGGAGAAGGTCGTGGACGTCCAGACACTTCCCGGCTACGACCCCACGGACCGACGGAAGATGTTCTCGCTCTGCCTCGACCAGATCGACCAGGGCCGTCTGCCGATCGGGGTCCTCCACCGCCCCGCGGCCGTCGAGCGGGAGGGGCTGGAGGTCAAGCTCCTCGGCGATCGCCCGGGGCCCGGACGCGCGCCGATCGACCTCGCGTCCAACCGGACGCAGTACGAAAAGCTCCTTTCGGGGCTCGCGTAGCCGGCCCCGGCGGCGTGAGCCGCCGGGAAGCTGGCTCCCTTGCGCCTCGGGATCGACGACACCGACAGCCCTCGCGGGGGTTGCACGACCTGGGTGCTGACCGAGCTCGTGCGCGTCGCGCGGGACCACGGCCTCGACCTGGTCGGGGAGCCGCGCCTGGTGCGCCTGAACCCCAACATCCCCTGGAAGACCCGGGGGAACGCCGCGCTGTCGATGCGCGTCGGGCGGGGGTCCGGCCGGCCCGCCACCGTCGGCGAGATCGACGGTCGGCCGGTCCTGGCCTACCCGCGCGGGCGCGAGGCGAGTCCGACGGAGATCGAGCGCTTCCTCAAGGACGCCTGGCGCACGGTCCGCGCCTCGGCGCGCCACGAGCGAGGAACTGACCCCGCGCTCGTCGCCGTCGGCGGGCGCCTTCCCGCGAAGCTCTACTGGAACGCGGTCCGCGACCTGGTCGCGGTGCGCGACACCGAGCGGACCCTAAGGGCCGTGGGGGCGACGATCAAGGTCCGGTCCGGCCGCCGGGGGCTCGTCGGGGCGGCCGCGTCGATCGCTTGGCCCGCGAGGCACGCGACCTGGGAGCTGCTCGCCTACCGTCAGCCTAAGCGGATCGGAACACCCCGGGACGTCGACCGCGAGAGCGTCATCGCGGTCCAGCGGTCGAGTCCCGAGCTCTTCCTGTGCCATGACCCCAGGACCCGACGGCTGATGGTCACGCCGCACACCGCTTGCCCGATCCTCTTCGGCCTTCGGGGGACGAACCCCGCCGCCCCGCTCGCCGCCCGCCGCGCGGTCCGTTCCGAACCGGTCGACCGCTGGATGCTCTTTCGAACGAACCAGGCGACCGGCGACCACCTCGTCCCGCGTACCGTCGCCGAGCTCCGAGGGTACCGCAGCGCCATCGTGACGGGGACGGTCGACGGGCCGGCGCAGGTCCTCGGGGGCGGACACGTCCGCTTCGACCTGAGGGACCGCGCGGGCGCGCGGCTCCCCTGCATCGCCTTCGAGCCCACCAAGACGCTCCCCGATGTCGCGCGACGCCTCGCCCCCGGCGACCGGCTCAGGGTGTGGGGAAGCCGGGGGACCTCAGGGGCGGTGCATCTCGAGGGGATCGAGGTCCTCGGACTCGCGGGCCGCGGTCACTGGAGGGCGCCCTCGTGCCGTCGGTGCCATCGAAGGGCCCGGTCGCTGGGGACGGGACGGGGCTGGCGGTGCGACCGCTGCCGCCGACGCCTGCCCCCCGAAGCGGCGAGATGGGAGGAGGACCTCCGCACGCTCGTCCCGGGCGTCTACCACCCCACGCCCTCGGCCCGCCGGCACCTCGCCCCGCTCGCGCCGTGGCCGACCTGTCTCGAGGAGACCTTTTAGGGGATTCCCTGGTATCTTCTGACGGAGGAGCGGATGGCCAGTCCTTCGGCGAGGACCGCCGCGCTGTTCGCGGCCGTGCTCGCCGTGTTCGTCGCGGTCGGGGGCCTCGTCGGGGAGTACGTCTTCGGCTCCTGGCTCGCGGGGCTCGTGGTCGCCCTCGGCCTGTCCCTGGTCCTGAACGTGGTCGCCTACTTCGCCAGCGACCGCATCGTGCTCTGGTCGACCCACGCGAAGATCGTCTCGGCGGCGGAGGTGCCTCGGCTCGCCCGCGCGGTCGACGAGCTCGCCCCGAGGTTCGGCCTGGTCGCGCCCCGCATCGCCCTCGTCCCCACCCCGACCCCGAACGCGTTCGCGACCGGGCGCAACGAGCGCCACGCGGTCGTCGCGGCGACGGAGGGGATCCTGCACCTCTTGGACGATCGTGAGCTCCGGGGAGTGCTCGCCCATGAGCTCGCGCACGTCCGCGACCGCGACGTCCTCGTCATGACGATCGCGGCGACCCTCGCCGGGGCGATCTCCTTCGCCGCCCAGACGCTCATCTTCTCCTCGCTGCTCGGCGGCGGCCGTAGCCGAGGGGTCAACCCGCTGGTCCTGGTCGTGGCGGCGATCACCGCGCCGATTGCGGCGATGCTCCTGAGGCTCGCCATCTCGCGCACGCGGGAGTACCGGGCCGACGAGGTCGGCTCGAGGACCATCGGCGACCCCGAGGCGCTCGCGTCCGCCCTCGGGAAGCTCGAGACGGCCAATTCGAGGCGGCCCCTCACGGTCGGGTCCCCCTCCCAGGCGAGCCTCTACATCGTCAACCCGCTCCGGGGAGGCGGGCTGGCCGGCCTCTTCTCCACGCACCCGCCGATCGCCGAGAGGATCCGGAGGCTTCGGGCGATCCGAACGGACCTGACCTATCGGCCGAGCGTCCGGGTCGCGACGGCGGGGCCGTCGCACCCGAGCCGGGGTTGAGCAGGGTCCATGGTCGTATGTCCCGCGTGCGCGACCGAGGTCCCCGCGGGTCGGACCGATTGTCCCAGCTGCCACCTGGCGACGAGCCTGTTCGAGGCGGTGCTCGAGGCCGCCGGGACGAGCGGCGGCGGCGACCCCGCCTACCTCCGCACCATCGCCGACCTCTTGCGCTCGGTGGACCTCGACACTCCCGCGGAGCCCACGACGCCCCCGCCCCTGCGCCCGTCGGCCGGCGCACCCAGCCTCGGGAGCCTCGAGCTGCCGAAGACCGAACCGGCCCTCCGGCCGGAGCCGCTGCTCCCCTTAGGGGGATTGCCCGCGCTCCCCCCGGTCGCGCACGGCGAGCCGCTCCACCACCGGGCCAGCGAGTACCTGCGGCTCGGACGCCGCCTGGGCCTCGACCTGACGAACCTCGCGGCCCGCGTCAGCTCGGCGGAGCTGACGGCCGACGAGCGGGCGCTCGACGCCGCGGCCCGCGAGCTCTTCGTGACCATCGCGAGCGCGCTCGCGGTCGAGTTCGAGCAGGAGCTCGCGCGCCGCAACGAGATCGCCCAGCTCGTGCCCACACCGAGCGCCGACGTCGAGCTGAACGCCCTCCGCATCTCCCTCGCCGCCGGGGACCTGCTCGGAGCGGACCGGCGTCTGGGGCACCTGAGGGACGAGCTCGGCCGTCTGGAGGACATCTGGGCGACCGGCCGTATCCTGATCGCCAGCTGCGACCTCCTCGGGGAGACGATCACCGAGCTCGGCGGGGACCCGTCCCCCGCCCTCGGGCCGGCGCACGAAGGCCGGCGGCTCCTGGCCGACGGCCGCCGCGAGCTCGGCGAGCGCCTTCTGGCCCGGGGAACGCTCGCGCTCTGGGCCGTCCTCGAGCCGAGGTTCTTCGACGAGCTGCGCCGCCTGCGCGACCGCCTGCTCGAGCTGCGCAGTTCCGGCGCCGAGCTGGGGCCGGCGCTCGCCAACCTGCGGGCCGTCTCAACCGAGCTCCGGCGGAGGAACTTCGTGGGCACGATCGTCGCGTTCCGCGAGCTGCGCGCGTTCGTCGGCCCGTCCGAGGCGGGCGAGGCCGTCGCCGGCCCGGCGCCCGAGCCCGGACCCGAGCGCTCGTCGCCGCCCACGTAGGCTAATGAGGCACGGGCGGGTGGCGGCTCCGTGAGTCCGGGGCCGCTGAGGGGGTTCCGCGACTACCCGCCGCCGGACGCCGGGGCCCGCTCCGAACTGCGGCGCCGGATGCGCGCCGCGGCCCGCCGCGCCGGCTTCGCCGAACTCGAGCTCCCGTGCGTCGAGAGCTTCGAGCTCTACCAGCGCAAGAGCGGCGAGGGGATCGCGGCCGAGACCTGGAGCTTCGTCGACAAGGGCGACCGGCCGGTCGCGCTCGTGCCGGAGCAAACGCCGTCGCTCGCCCGGTTCTTCGTGGAGCGGGCGAAGTCCGAGCCACTCCCCGTGAAGTGGTTCACGGCCTCGAAATGCTGGAGGTACGAGGAGCCGCAGGCCGGACGGACGCGCGAGTTCCTGCAGTTCAACCTCGACATCCTCGGGGCTCCCGGCCTCGAGGCGGAGGTCGACCTCCTTTCCGCGGCGTCCCTCCTCCTGGACGAGGTCGGTGCCGCCGGCCTCTACGCGTTCCGCATCAACGACCGCGGGATCGCCGAGGGGCTCGGGCGGCTCTACGGGGCCTCGGACCCGACGCGGTTCTTCCGAGCGGTCGACCGGTTCCGCAAGACCGCTCCGCCGGAGTTCGCGGGGGAGCTCGAGGCGGCGGGCGTCCCCGCCGAGCGGACCCGCGAGGTCGCCGAGATCCTCCGCAGCGCCGGGGCCGGGATCGCGCCGGCGCAGGCCGGCGAGTTCCTTGCCGACCTCGCCTCCCGTGGGTTCGATGCCGGCGCGAAGGAAGCGGTGGCCCGGGTCGAACGTCTTCTAGGGCTGCTCGACCGTGTCGGGTTGGCCGACCGGTTCGTCTACGACCCGACGGTCGTCCGGGGCCTCGCCTACTACACGTCGACGGTCTTCGAGGCGTTCGCGCGCCACGGCGACGGCCGGTCGATCTTCGGGGGAGGCCGGTACGACCACCTGATCGAGCTGTTCGGAGGCGTTCCCATGGCGGCGGCGGGCCTCGCGATCGGCGACCAGACGCTCGAGGTCCTCCTTCGCGACGCCGGCCGCTGGCCGGAAGGCGAGCCGCCGCTCGATGCCTACGTCGTCGTAGCTCGGCCCGAGCTCGCGGCAGAAGGGCTTGCGCTCGTCGAGCGGCTCCGGCGCAGCGGGGTCTCCGCCGACGGCGACCTGCTCGGCCGGTCGCTCTCCCGGCAGCTCAGGGAGGCGGCCCGTCGGAGGAGCCGGAGGGCCCTGATCGTGGGGCTTCGTGAGGCGGCACCGGGTGCGGTGGTCGAGCGTGATCTCGCGACGGGTGCCCAGCGTGAGCTCGCGGCGGGATCTCTTTGACGACCGGGGTGATCCCCTCGAACGTCTCGCCGTCCCAGAGCAGGATCCCGGGCGGGCTCTCGGCCCCGTCCACGTAACCGTACCAGTAGACCACGGCCCCCTCGCCGAAGATCTCGGTGTACGGCGCGAGCTGGCGCCTCAGGTTCTTGCGCAGCTCGACGTCGTCGCCGAAGTTCGCCTTCGATTCGATCCAGGTGAGCTTCTGGCCGAAGAAGACGATCGGCTCGTCCAGGAGCGCGTCCGGGGTCTTCTGGTACTTCCCGCGGAGGTCCTTCTCCGTGCGGAAGCCGATCCCGTGCTTCGTCAACCACCGGTGCATCCGTTCCTCGCCCTTGCGCCCCCGCTCCCGCTGGAGCTCGAGCCCTTTCGGAGAGTAGATCATGTCGTGCGCGACGAGGGCCTCGACCTCGTGCCGGAGGCGGGCGTCCGGGGCCGTCTCGGGGTGGAGGAACGCCTGCCAGACCTTCTTGCGCGGCACCCCGAGCTCCCCCAGCATCAGCTGGCCCATGAGCACGGGCGGGAACTTCCACTCCCCCGCGATGTCGAGGATCGTCCGACCCCGCTTCCACTGACCCACCAGGCGGGGAACCTGGCGCTTGACGACGTAGAACCGGCGGGTAGCATCCCGGGTCACGCGGTGGGTGTGAATGACGAACAGGAGATCCTCGTCGCGGTGCTCGTCGTGGGCGATGCGATGGACATCGTCGTACGAAACGAGGGCGTCGTACAATCGTTGGTAGGTCGCGCGGTCCATGGCGGAGGCTCGGCTCCAGTGGGAGGCGCCAGTCCCGGGGAGGGATAACACCTCGCCGGCCCCGCAGGGCTACTCTCGCCAGTCCAGCCCGATGGTGCGGATCCCGAGCTTGGCGACCGGGGGCAGCCGCCGCTTGTGGCGGTGGCGCTCGACGCGCTCGGCGATCGCGCGGACGGCCGCCGGGTCGAGCCCGGTCTCGCGGGCGATCTCCTCCTCCCGCTCGAGCAGCTCGATCCGGCGGAGGACGCGGTCCACGTCGTGGTAGGAGGCGCCGAGCTCGGCCTCGTCGGTCTGGTCGGGCCACAGCCCTGCGCTCGGCGGCCGCTCCCGGATCTCCCGGGGGACCTCGAGCTCCTCGGCGAGCGCCCAGACGTCGGTCTTGTAGAGGTCGCCGATCGGGAGGAGGTCGGTCCCGCCGTCGCCGTACTTCGTGAAGTAGCCTAGGAGGAGCTCGGACTTGTTGCCGGTCCCGGCCACCAGGCGACGGGTCTCCCTCGCGAGGGCGTAGAGGACCGTCATCCGGATCCGCGCGGCGGTGTTCCCGAGCGACACCCGGTCCGTGACCTCAGGAAGGGCGGCGCGGAACGCCCCCTCCAGGGGATCGATCCGGATCGTGCGGTGCGCGACCCCGAGCTCCGAGGCATAGCGCTCGGTCTCGGCCACCAGCTCGGCGGGGACGTTCGCGTCGGGCAGGAGGACGCCGAGGACGTGCTCCGGACCGAGGGCGTCGCGGCCGAGGCGGGCGACCAGCGCGCTGTCGATCCCTCCGGAGAGCCCGACGACGATCCCCTCCAGTCCGCCGCCGAGCGCATGCGCCCGCAGGAACTCTCCGATCGTTCCGGCCGCGTGCGGGGGGACGCGGGGCCGCGCCGGGTCGCTCACGCCTCCACCCCGGCCGGCTCGAGCCGGCACGCCGCGCGCCAGGCTTCCCGGCAAGCGCAGTCGAGCCCGTCCAGCTCCTCGAACCTCTGGGCCAAGGACGCCTCCTCGATCGCGGCGAGGACCTTCCGGTCGCACGCGCCGCAGTTGTGCGGCCCGCGCGCGACGCCGCCGGCGGTGGGGAAGGAGACGAGCCGGGCGGAACCACGCTGCCCGGCGCCGGCGCGCAAGGCCTCGACGACCGACCAGAGCCACGGGGGCCGGTAGCGCCCCCGGCGGAACAGCCACTCCACGACGGTCCCCCCCTGGATGTGGACCGGGTTCACCGAAAGGCTGTCGAACCTCGGCGCGGCCTCGCCGACCGACCGAACGACGTCCTCGATCGCCTCGGCTTCGGCGAGGTAGGGGGGCTTGAGAAGCAGGTAGGCCTTGGTGCGCGCGCCGAGCCCGCGGAGCCGCTCGGCGGCACCGAAGTAGTCGGACGGCGGGGCGTTCTTGTGGACGTACCGGGACAGGACGACCGGGTCGGTCGATTCGAGCCCTAGCGCGACCTCGACCTCGCCGGAGAACGCCTTACGGAGCGGCGCGACCGCGTCGGCGGTCACGAACTCGGGGAGCGTCTCGAAGAGGAGCCGGCGCGCGCGGCCGGAGAAGGCCCGCGCCAGCGCCTCGCGGCTCGAGGGGTCGACCTCGCGGTCGTCCAGGAAGCTCCCCGAGGTGTAGACCTTGACGTACGGCTCGTCGCGGTAGCGGGCGAGCGCGCGACGGAGCTGCTCGGAGAGCTCCGGCCCGGTCGCCGAGCGTCCGAGGGTGTCCCGGGCGTAGCCGCACATCGAGCAACCCTTCAGGTCCGCCCAGTAGCAGCCGCGGGTCCTCAGGATCAGGACGAACGCCTTCACCCGCTCCCCGTCCAGCGCCTCGGCCTCGACCCAGGCGTTCACGAACCTGGACGCGTCCGAGCCCTCGGCCGGCTCGGGCCGCCGGTCGCGGGCGACGGCGCGGGCGAGCGACTCGGAGTTCATCGCTCCTCGAGATTGGCCTTCACCGGGTCGCCGTCCTTGAGGTGGAGCCGCGTGCGGAGCCGCTCGGGAGCGACGAACTCGATCACGTCCTGGTAGTGGGAGCGGTCCGGCCGGATCAGGTGGCTCCGCCGCCCGTTCAGCAGGGCGAGGTAGCACGTGGCCCCCCCGAACGTCCTTCCGCCCGCTTCGAACCCGTCGACCCTCACGCCGTTCCAGTCGCGAACCACGGCGAGGCGGCGCGCCTCGCTCGGCCGTAGGCGAACGTTCAGCGTTCCGGGGAAGGGCGCGTAGCCGAGGCGTTCCGTGAACTGCACGACGTACCCCGGCTGGCTGAGGTAGTAGCGACCCTCCCCCAGGCCGGAGGTGACCTCGCCCGAGATCGTCGTGCGCCCGGGTCCCTCGAAGATCCGGCGATAGTCGCGGTACTCCCCACGGAGGAGCTCCATCGCCGGCGGGGTCAAGTGGAGCCGTTGTCGGCGATTCGCGAGGGTGCGGACGACCAGCTCGCGCCGTTCCAGGTCGAGCAGGTAGCGCGAGGCGGCCTGCTGGCTCACCCCGAGCCGCTCGCCGAGCTCGCGCGAGGTCAGGACGACCGGCGTGTGGTCGGCGCCGGCGTGCGCGAGGAGCTGGAGCACCGCCAGGACCTCGCCCCGGGCCCGCGGCCGACCCGGTGCGCTTGCGCCCACGCGCGGGGGGGCGGCGGTCAATGGGCCTTGGGCCGCGCGCCGGCCGCGGCGAAGAGCGCCACGATGTTGGAGCCGCGAACGACGACCCGGCCAAGGTGGCGGCTGACCTCGGCGGTCGTTTCGTTCGCGTTGTCAAGCACGACGTTCAGATGCTCGTCCAGCCCGAGGAGCCTCCCCTCGATCTCGTGCCCGTCCTTCAATCGGAGCGAGACACGTTGCTCGACGAGCTTGTCGATGACCGTAAGGGGACCGTCGGGCATCCCCGGCACGACCGGTCTCCGACCTTTAGGGTTTCGCGGGGTCCTTCCCGGCGGGGGTTGGTTCCCCTCTCCACGGGCGACCGCCTCTCCGGGGTCGACTCTTCGCAGAGGAGGCCGACATGCCCCCTCGGAAAGCCCGCCCGTGTCATCTTGCGGGAGGGGCGCGGTCCACCCTGATGCCCGGGGCGTGTTGCCGGCAAGATAGGCTCATCCTGCCTCCGAGGATGTGAGCCTCGATGGCCGAACCGCCGGTGGAGGCCGCACGGGAGCTTCGGGAGGAGTTGCTCGAGATCCTGAAGCAGCTCAACCGGGGCGAGATGGAGGACGAGGAGACCCCTGGGGTCGAGCCCGCCGAGCTCCGCCATCTCCTGGCCCGAGGGCCGCTTCCTCAGGTCACGGACGAGCAGGTACGCCGCGCTCTCGAGACGCTGATCGGGAACGGGTACGTCCGCGAGCTCACCGACCCGCGTTGGGCCTGGTCGCGGGGGCGCACCGTGGCGGAACGGTTCACGATCACCACCGAAGGCAAGGCGTTCCTTGCCCGGGCCCTCGAGAAGGTAGGACGTGTCTGAGCTGCGTCCGCGCGGGTCACGTTCCCCTTCAGGTCGGTGGGCAGCAGGCCTGGGCTTCGGACTCGACCGCTCCCATCGGCTCTCGAAATCGCTCGGCTAGCATCGACCGGGGGAGCGCTCCTCCGGCCGCCCGGCGGGTCAGGAGAGGACCGGCCCGCGCGTGGGCCCGGACGGGTTTCGGCCAGGTCCCCGACGCGACCGGGACCTGGCCGCACGAACCTGGGCGGCTCGAAAGCGCATACGCTATGGCGCCTTAGCGGTCGGCTCCGAGGATGACTCCGAGGGACCCGGCCCCGGCGGGACCGAACGCGATCGTCGCGGGTCGGTCCTCGATCAGCTGGGTCGGCGGGGAGACCAGCGACCTTGTCTATCGGGGGTTCGACGTCCGAGAACTGGTCCCGGGGATCCCGTACGAGTCGGTCGCCCACCTTCTGCTGTTCGGCGAGCCTCCGGCCTCCGACCCCTCGCCGGTCCTCGCGACCGGGCTCGGAGCTGCGCGCACGGCTCCGGCGTCGGTCGTCTCCGCGGTGGACGCGCTTCCGGCGGAGCTTTCCCCTCTCGAGGCGCTTCGGACGATCCTGTCCCTCCTGGGCGACGGGTCGTGGGGCTACCCACCCCGCCTCGACGACGGATACCGCCTGATCGCGCAGAGCTCGGTGCTGTTCGCCCGCCACGTGCGGCGCGCGGCCGGCCTTGCCCCCATCCCTTCGCGGCCGGACCTCGGCCACGTCGCCAACTACCTGTGGATGCTCCGGGGGGAGGAGGCCGACCCCGGGAAGGTCCGGGCGCTGGAGGCGTACTTCGACCTGCTCGCGGACCACGGGATGAACCCGTCGACGTTCGTCCTTCGGATCGCGATCTCGACCCACTCCGACCTCGCGAGCGGGGCGACCGCCGCGCTGGGGACCCTCAAGGGCCCGCTGCACGGGGGCGCGCCGAGCCGGGTCGCGGAGATGCTCGACAGCATCGGCACGCCGGCTCGAGCCGAGGCCTGGGTCCGCGAGCGGCTCGCCCGGGGCGAGCTCCTCTACGGCTTTGGCCACCGGACGTACAAGTCGGAGGACCCGCGGGGGCTCCTCCTGCACGAGGTCGCCCGTCGCGTCGCCGAGCCGTCCCGTCTCCGGCTCGCCGAGACCGTGGAGCGCGCCGGGTTCGCGGCGCTACGGGCCGGCCATCCCAAGGCACGGATCTTCGCGAACGTCGAGTTCTACACCGCGGTCGTGCTCGAGGCGGTCGGCCTCGCGCCGGAGCTGTTCACGCCCACCTTCGCGCTCGCCCGCACGGTGGGCTGGACGGCGCACGCGCTCGAGCAGGCCGCCGACGACCGCCCGATCCGGCCGGAACTCGACTACGTCGGTCCCCCCAAGGGACGGCGCTGGCCGCGTCCCCTCGCCGCGCCCTGAACCGGGCGGACCCGGGCCGGGGCCCTACGACGAGCCCTTGTCGCCGTCGTCGTGGACGACCTTGAAGTCGGCATCGACCGGCCCGGGGCCGGACCCGCCGCCGGGGGGCGGAGGGGGACCCGGCTCCGAGGAGGACGGGGAGCCCTCGTCCCCCGAGGACGAGGGGGGCCGGTAGAGCTTCTGGGCGACGGCGTGCAGCGCCCGGGTCAGCTCCTCCGTCTTCTCCTTGATCCGTGCGGCGGTCGCGTCCTTCTCCTGGACCGTGGCGCGAAGCTCCTTCGCCTTCTCGCGGACGTTCTCGGCGTCGGATGCCTCCAGCTTGTCCTTGGAGTCGACGAGGAGGCGGTCGGCCTCGTAGGCGAGCGATTCGGCCTGGTTCTTGGCCTCGATCAGCTCGGCGCGCTCGCGGTCCTTCGAGGCGAACTCCTCGGCCTGGCGGACCATCTTCTGGACCTCGTCCTTCGAGAGCTTGTTGGAGGCGGTGATGGTGATCCCCTGCTTGCGCCCGCTCGCGAGGTCCTTCGCCGAGACGTTCAGGATCCCGTTCGCGTCGATGTCGAAGCTGACCTCAACCTGAGGGATCCCGCGAGGCGCCGGCGGGATCCCCGTGAGGAGGAAGCTTCCCAGGGCGACGTTGTCCGAGGCGATCGGACGCTCCCCCTGGGAGACCTTGATCTCGACGGTCGACTGGTTGTCGGACGCCGTGGTGAACGTCTGGCTCTTCCGCGTGGGGATCGTCGTGTTGCGCTCGATCAGGTGCGTGAACACCCCTCCGAGGGTCTCGAGGCCGAGCGAGAGCGGGGTCACGTCCAAGAGGAGGACGTCCTTGACCTCGCCGGCGAGGACGCCTCCCTGGACCGCCGCGCCCAGCGCGACGCACTCCATCGGGTCGACCCCGCGCTCGATCGGCCGTCCGACCGACTGCTCGAGGAACTTCTGCACGATCGGCATCCGGGTCGGACCCCCGACCAGGACGACACGGGCGATCTCGTCCTTGGTGATCTTCGCGTCCCGGATCGCCTGATCGACCGGCGCCCGGCAGCGGTCGACGATCGGCCGGATGAGCTCCTCCAGCTTCGCCCGCGTCACCTGCAGGGCGAGGTGCTTCGGGCCGTCCTGGGTCGCCGTGAGGAACGGCAGGTTGAGCTGGGTGTCGATGGTCGACGAGAGCTCGATCTTCGCCTTCTCGGCGGCGTCGCGCACCCGCTGCATCGCCATCTTGTCGGAGCGGACGTTGACGCCGGAATCCTTCTGGAACTCCGAGACGACCCATTCGGTGATCGCGTTGTCCATGTCGGTCCCACCGAGCTGCGTGTCGCCGCTGGTCGCGAGGACCTCGAAGACCCCGTCCCCGAACTCCATCAACGTGACATCGAGCGTGCCGCCGCCAAGGTCGAAGACGAGGATCTTCTGGTTCTTGCCGGCCTTGTCGAGCCCGTAGGCGAGCGAGGCGGCCGTCGGCTCGTTGATGATCCGGACGACCTCGAGGCCCGCGATGGCCCCGGCATCCTTGGTCGCCTGGCGCTGGTTGTCGTTGAAGTACGCCGGGACGGTGATGACCGCCTTCTCCACCTTCTCGCCGAGGAACGCCTCGGCATCCCGCTTGATCTTCTGGAGGAGGAACGCGGACAGCTGCTGCGGAGTGTAGGACTTGCCGTGCAGGGTGTACTTGTAATCGGTCCCCATCTTCCGCTTGAACGCGGTGACGGTCCCCTCCGGGTTCGAGACCGCTTGCCGACGCGCGGGCTCGCCGACGATCAGCTGGCCGTCCTTCGTGAACGCCACGTACGACGGGAACGCCTTCCCGCCGCCGACCGTCGTTCCCTCCGCGCTCGGGACGATCTGGGGCCGGCCGCCCTCTAGGACGGCGGCGGCGGAGTTGCTCGTTCCGAGGTCGATGCCCAAGATTTTCGCCATCGTGCTACCTGCCTGAGGCACGCTTCCGGAGGAGCTCGCTCCCTCGGCGGCCTGCCGAATGGATAAGAAAGCTCTCCTATAAAAGCCATGCACCTCACCGCCACCGTGGCGGGCACCTTCCTCCTCGCCGCGGGGAAACGGTATGGGCCCGGCCAAGGTCCCGCGGAACGTGCATCCCCGCTCAGGATCCGGGAGGGAGCCGGTCGAGGCCGTCCTGCTGGACATGGACGACACGATCTTCGACCACTCGCTCACCTGTCGCGCGGCGATCGCTTCGCTCCGCTCGTCGAGGCCGTTCCTGCGGCGGCGCCCCCTCGGTGACCTGTGGAAGAACTATCTCCAACTCTTGGACGACGTCCTCCCGCACGCCGGAGGCGGAGGGACGACCCCGGACGAGGCGCGGAGGGAGCGCTGGCGTCGCCTCGCGCTGCGGTGCGGGCAGGAGCTGAGCCCCGCGGAGATCGCCGACCTCTCCTCCGACTACCGTGCCCGGTACCAGAACATGCGTCGCGCGGTCCCCGGCGCCCGAGCGCTCTTGGAACGACTGCATGACCTCGTCAAGGTCGTCGTCGTGACGAACAACGAGGTCGCGGAGCAGGAGGAGAAGGTCCGGTTCATGGGCGTCGGCCACCTCCTCGATGGGCTGGTGGTGTCCCAGGCGGTCGGGGCGGCCAAACCGGACCGCCAGATCTTCCAGGTAGCGCTGGCGACCGTCGGGGTCCGGGCCGAGCGGGCCACGATGCTCGGCGACTCGTGGACGAGCGACGTCCTCGGGGCGGAGGGGGCGGGTGTGCGTCCCGTCTGGTTCAACCGCTTCGGCCTCCCAAGGCCGGGCCCCCGCCCGGTCGAGGAGCTTCGTTCGCTCCGCCCGCTAAGACCCGCCCAAGAGCTCCTGCTCGGAGGACCCCCACCGTCGGACGGGAGGGGCGCCGTCCCGGCCCCGAGCGCGTTATAGCGCAGGAGCCGGTCGTGCAGCCGTGTCGGAGGCCTCGGTAGCCTGGAGCTCCGCGGCGCGGCGTGCGCTCCCCGCGATGCGAGCGTGGCGCGCGGCGCTCCACCAGGAGCCTGAGCTCTCCGGAGAGGAGACCCGGACCCGCGAGAAGATCCTGCAGGCGCTCGGGGAGCTGGGGATCCCTGCGAAGACGTACGACGACCTCCACGGGGTCGTCGGGCTCCTCGAAGCCGGCCGGGTCGGCCCGGTCGTGGCGCTGCGGGCCGACATGGATGCCCTCCCGCTCACGGAGGCGACGGGCCTTCCGTTCCGCTCCCGACGCGACGGCACGATGCACGCCTGCGGCCACGACGTGCACATGGCGTCGGTGCTCGGGGCCGCGCTCCTCCTGAGCCGCCAGCCCTCGGCCCTCGGCGGGCCGGTGAAGCTCCTGTTCCAGCCCTCCGAGGAGGAGGGGACGATCGGCGGCGCGCTCCCGATGATCGAGCGGGGGTGCCTGGAGCGGCCGCACGTCGACTTCGTGGTCGGCCTGCATGTCGATCCCGGCCTTCCGCTGGGGACGGTCGGCTGGGGGATCGGCCCGTTCATGGCCTCGGCCGACTACGTCCGCATCACGGTACGCGGCAGGGGAGGTCACGCCTCGACACCGCACCAGGGTCCGGACGCCATCCTGGCTGCCGCCGAGATCATCACCGGGCTCCAGGCCCTCGCGAGCCGCGTCCGCGATCCGGTGGACCCGGTCGTCGTCAGCGTCGGATCGGTCCACGGGGGGATCCGGCACAACATCCTGCCGGAGGAGGTCGTCCTCGAGGGGACGGTCCGCACGGTCCGCGCCTCGACCCGCGACCTCATCGAGCACGCCCTCAAGCGCAGGGTCCGCGCCCTCGCCTCGAGCCTGGGGGCCCGCGCGACGATCGTCTACCGCCGCGGGTACCCGCCCCTCGTCAACCCGCCCGAGGCGACCACGAAGGTCGTCCGGGCGCTCGAGGTCGAGCTCGGGCGCCGAGCGCTGATCGAGGTCCGCGAGCCCCTGATGGGCGCGGAGGATTTCGCGCGGTACCTGGAGCGGGTCCCGGGGACGTTCCTCAGGCTCGGCGTCGGCGGTCCCGGCCCGCCGGCGAGCCTGCACAGCGCGACCTTCGCGCCGGACGAGCGGGCGATGGTGGTCGGCGCCGCCACGCTGGCCGCCGCGGCGGTCGGGCTCCAGCACGGGACACGATGAACGTCGCGCGGGTACGCTCGCGGTTCCCCGCGCTGCACCCCTCGGACGGCTCGACGCCCCCGGTCTACCTCGACTCCGCGTGCCTTTCGCTGGTCCCCCGCGACGTCCTCGAGGCGATGGAGGAGTACTATGAGCGATACCCCGGCTGCGCGGGCCGCAGCCTCCATCGCTTCTCGGAAGAGGTCTCGCGCCGCTACGAGGGGGCGCGCGAGGCCTTCGCCGACTTCTTCGGTAAGGCCGACCCCCGGGGCGTCGTCTTCGTGCGGAACGCGACCGAGGCGATCAACGTCGTGGCGCAGGGCCTTCCGTGGAAGCGCGGGGACCGTGTCCTCGTGACCGACCGGGAGCACAACTCGAACCTGGTCGTCTGGCAGCGGCTCGCGCGGGAACGCGGCGTGCGGCTGGACACCTTCCCCCTCCCGGACCGAGCCTCGTTCGAGAGCGAGGCGTTCGAAGCGGCCCTCGCCCGGCGTCCGCGCCTCGTGAGCCTCTTCCACACGTCGAACCTCGACGGCCGGACCCTGCCGGTCGAGGAGATCGTCCAACGGGCCCACGACCGGGGGGCCCGCGTGATGGTCGACGGCTGCCAGGCCGCCCCGCATCGGCGGGTCGCGCTCGACCGGCTCGGGGTCGACGCCTACGCGATCTCGTCGCACAAGATGCTCGGCCCGACCGGGGTCGGCGCGCTCCTCGCGACGCCGGACCTGCTCGGGAGCCTCCGGCCGCTCCTCCTCGGTGGCGAGACGGTCGAGTGGACGACGCTGGGCGACCACGCGCTCCGGCCCCCGCCGCATCGCTTCGAGGCCGGGCTGCAGAACTACGCGGGGGTCCTCGGGGCCCGTGCCGGCTTGGGCTTCCTCGAGCGCGTCGGCCTGGACGAGGTCGAGGCCCAGCAGCTCGCGCTCAACCGCGCGGTCGACCGCGGGCTCGCCGGCGAGCCCAGGGTCCACCTGTTGGGGCCCCCGGAGCCGGCGGAGCGCCCGAGCATCTTCGCGTTCACCTTGGACGGCGTCGACCCTCACGACGCCGCGGTCTACCTCGACGAGGGCCACGGGGTCCTCGTCCGCTCGGGGATGCACTGCGTGCACTCGTTCTACGCGGCGCGAGGCCTCTCGGGGAACGTGCGGGCCTCGTTCTACCTGTACAACGACCGGCGGGACGCCAAAGCGCTGGTCGCCGGCGTCCGGGAGCTCCTCGAGCTCGTCCCGCCGCGGCGCGCTAGCGGTACATCGGCTGGGACGACGGCGCCGTCGTCTCCGGGCGCGCGCGCTCCGCCGCCCGCCGCTGGATCTGGAGGAGCTGCTGCTCGATCCGCTCGGCCTCGGCGTAGAGCGGGACCGGGTCGAGCGGCGTATGGAGGAGGATCCGGTTGATCGTCTCGATCACCTTCGCCGCGGCGCGCGCGTCCGGGTAGTCCGCCTGGGCCTCCGCGAGGAAGGTCAGGACGTCGAATCCCCGGCGACGGCCCTCGTTGAGGAGGACCCCCGCGATCCCGGTGATCACGCCTTCGGTGAACGGGATCGTGTTCGGGTCGATGTACAGGTCCCTCGCCTTCCGCGTGCTCGCGATCCCGAAGACCTTCACGTCGCCGAGACCGCCGCGGTGCCGACGCGGGGGGCCGGTCGGCGTCTCGACCAAGAGCCCCTCGGGCGAGACGAGGAGCGAGCACCGCTGCTCCTGGGCCCAGTCCAGGATGGCCGTCGCAAGCGGGAGGATGACCGAAGGGGCCGGATGGAACTCGGAGACGAACGCGACGATCTTGTCGGCGACCTGGCCGACACGGTCGGACTTCGCTCGTCCGGCGTAGATCCTCACGGGGTGCTGGGGGATCCCGTTCCGGACGAGGGAGACGGTCGGGAACGCCGCGGACTCCACGATGCCGATCTGCTCCATCTGGAGGGTGTCGACCAAGTAGTTCGCCACGATCGAGCTCACGAGCCCGACCGAGGGGAAGCCGTCGATGACGATCGCACCCTCGACGTCGACGCGCTTGATCTCGTAGATGCGAACCTGATCGGGCCCGTGAGCCATCGGCTACAGCGACCTCTCGACGATCTGCCCGAGCTCCTTCGAGACCAGGTCGACCAGGTCCTTCGTCAGCTCCCGGCGCACCTCGGCCGGGAGGGCCGCGAGGCCCAGGCGTGCGGTCGCGGTCCCCACCCGGAGGAGCGCGGCGTACTCCGACGCGCGGGCCGCGAGGAGGTCGCGGACCGCCTCGCGGAGGTCATGCTGGAGCTTGGGGTCCTCGCGAAGGGTCTTCTCGAGGTGCTTGCGGATCTCGTCCTTCACGATGTCGCGGGTGACCTCGCGGACGAGCTCCTCCGGACGAAGGAGCTCGCGCGAGGTCCTCACGAGCACGTCAACCGGCTCGCCGGACGTCTCGTTCCCGTCCATCGGTCGGGGAACCGGGCGGGGGAGGATAAGAGTTCGCTCCGAGCGGAGCGGCGGACGGGCCCGGCGGTCGGCCGGCGCCGCGACGCGAAGGAGTTATCGCTCGGGGCTCTTCGCGAGGCGCGGTGGGCCGGTAGATCAGCGGAAGATCGCTACCTTGGCAAGGTAGAGGTCGCGAGTTCAAAGGGCGTGGCGGTCGGACCGCGGCGCCGGAACCTCTCGCCCGGTCCACTGCGCCACCCCCGGGGGCATCGGCACCTGTCGAAAGCCTTGAACGACAGGAAGGTCATGGCTTTATAGCGCGGCGGGCTCGTGGTGCCCCGTGCAACCGGAGGTCCGCGAAAAGATCGCCGGTGAGGTCGTCCTTTCCCCCCACCCGGGACGAACGCTGCGCAAGTGGAGGGAGGACTTCAAGGTCTCCCAGCGCGACCTCGCCCGCCAGCTGGAAACGGTCCCGTCCGTGATCAGCGATTACGAGAGCGAACGCCGTGTCAGCCCGGGCGCCGGCTTCATCCGGCGCTACGTCGACGGTCTTCTCGCGCTCGACGGCCAGCGAGGAGGACGGTTCGGCCCGCCGAGCGCCCCCCGGGGCCATTCGGACGGGATTCTCGGCCTGAAGGAGTTCGCAGTAGCGATGCCGCTGAAGGCGTTCGCGGACCGTCTGGACGCCCGGGCGGTCAGCCGGGTCGACCTGCACCGCGACGTCCACGGCTTCACCGTGCTGGACGCTCCGCGAGCGATCCTCTCGATGGATGCGACGCGCTTCGTCGAGGTCTACGGCTGGACGACCCAGCGTGCGATCGTCTTCGCCAACGTCAAGTACGGCCGCTCGCCGATGGTCGCGATCCGCGCCCACCCGCTGAAGCCGGCCGCGGTCGTCTTCGCGGACCCGGGGCGCGTCGACCCGCTCGCGATCCGCCTCTCCGAGGTGGAGAACATCCCGCTCCTCACGACGAGCCTCTCGGCGCCGCAGGTGCTCGGACGGCTCGAGGAGCTGTAGGAGGGAGGACCGGCGATGGATGCAGGGATCGTGAGCTACGGAGCCTACGTTCCGCGCTACCGGATCACCCCGAAGGAGATCGGCAGCGTCTGGGGCGCGGACGGGGAGAGCGTCGGTCAGGCGCTGAACGTCGTGCGCAAGAGCGTCCCTGCCCCGGACGAGGACACCATCACGATCTCGACCGAGGCGCTCCGCCTCGCCCTGAGCCGCGGGAGGATCGACCCGCAGCAGATCGGCGCGCTCTACGTCGGATCGGAGTCCCACCCCTACGCCGTCAAGCCGACGGCGACGGTAGTGGCCCAGGCGGTCGGCGCGACGCCGCACCTCACGGCCGCGGACTTCGAGTTCGCCTGCAAGGCCGGGACCGCGGCGATCCAGTCCTGCCTCGGGCTCGTGGGCGCCGGGATGGTCCGTTATGGGGTCGCGATCGGGACCGACACCTCGCAAGGGGCGCCAGGAGACCCGCTCGAGTACTCCGCGAGCGCCGGCGGGGCCGCGTTCGTCATCGGTCGCGAGAAGGTGATCTGCCAGGTCCGCAAGACCGTCTCCTACACCACCGACACCCCGGACTTCTGGCGCCGCGAGGGGCAGCGGTATCCGAGCCACAGCGGCCGGTTCACCGGCGAGCCGGCGTACTTCCGCCACGTCACCGAGTGCGCTCGGGCGATGTTCGAGGCGGTGGGGTCGACCCCGAAGGAGTACGCCCATGTCGTCTTCCACCAGCCGAACGGGAAGTTCCCGCAGCGCGTCGGCAAGCAGCTAGGCTTTTCGGACGAGCAGCTACGCTACGGCCTCGTGACGCCCTACCTGGGCAACACGTACTCCGGGGCCGCGCTGATCGGGCTCGCGAACGTCCTCGACCACGCCGGGCCCGGGGAGAGGATCCTGGTCGTCGGCTACGGCTCGGGCGCGGGCTCGGACGCCTTTGACCTCGAGACGACGGCCGAGCTCGCCACGTTCGACCGCCACCTTGGCCGCCCCGTCCAGTACTACTTGGACCACGGGATCGAGATCCCCTACGCCGTCTACGCGAAGTTCCGCGGCAAGATCCGCATGGCGGGGGATTAGGCGATGCGCGAGGTCGCGGTCGTGGGCATCGGCCAGACGAGGTTCGGCGAGCTCTGGGACCGGTCGTTCCGCGAGATCGGTATCGAGGCCGGGCTCCAGGCGCTGGTCGACGCGAAGCTCTCCTCGGCCGACCTCGGCGCGCTGTTCCTCGGCAACATGGCCAGCGGGAGCTTGATCAACCAAGAACACATCGCGCCGCTGATCCTGGACTACGCCGGCCTCGCCGGTCGCCACCTTCCGGCGATGCGGGTCGAGGCCGGGGGGGCTTCCGGCGCGCTCGCCCTCCACCAGGGCTATCTCGCGGTCGCCAGCGGGCTCTACGACTACGTCGTCGTCGGGGGGGCCGAGAAGCTCACCGACGTGCCGGACGCGACCGCCACGCAGATCACCGCATCGACCGCCGACCACGAGTGGGAGGTCGTCTTCGGCGCGACGCTGCCGGCCCTCTGGGGCCTGGTCGCCCGCCGGCATATGCACCTCTACGGCACGACGCGCGAGCAGCTGGCGCACGTGTCGGTCCATGCCCACGAGATGGGATCGAAGAACCCGAACGCTCACTTTCGCAACCGCCTGACGATCGAACAGGTCCTCGCCGCCCCTCCGATCGCAGAACCTCTGGGCGTGCTCGACTGCGCGCCGTTCTCGGACGGCGCCGCCGCGGTCGTCCTGGGCCCGCTCGAGGAGGCACGACGCCACACCGACACGCCGGTCCGCATCGCCGCGAGCCAGGTCGCCTGCGACACGATGGCGCTCCACCACCGTAGGGAGGTCACGCGTGTCGAGGCGACGGTCGAGGCGGCCCGGCTCGCGTTCGGCCGCGCCCACCGCACGCCCGCGGACGTCCATGTCGCCGAGGTCCACGATGCCTATTCGATCTGCCCGCTGGTCGGCCTGGAGGACCTCGGGTTCGTCGAGCGAGGCCGCTCCGGCCCCGAGTTCGCGAGCGGCCGGTTCGGCCTGGGAGGCAACCCCACGGTGAATCCGTCAGGGGGGACGAAGGCCCAGGGACGTCCGTTCGGGGCGGTCGGAGTGGCGCAGGTCGTCGAGCTCGTCCGCCAGCTGCGCGGGGAGGCGAAGGACCGCCAGGTTGCCGGGGCCACGCTCGGCCTCGCGCACGACCTTGGGGGAACCGGCGCGACGTCGGTCGTCCACCTCCTCGAGAGGGTGACCTAGGGGGAACCATGTCGATCGCTCGCTTCTGGCGCGAGACCCCCCGCCGCTACAATCTCGGGGGCTCGAAGTGCAGCACGTGCAGCACCGTCTACTTCCCACCCCGCGCCGTGTGCCCGGCGTGCGCCCGGCACCGCCAATCGATCGGGAAGATGGTGCCGTTCCAGCTCTCGGGCGCGGGCGAGGTCTTTTCCTACACGGTCGTCCACGAGGCGGCCGAGGGGTTCGAAATGCAGGTCCCGTACGTCATCGCCCTCGTGAGGACCGACGAAGGTCCGGTGCTCACCGGCCAGGTCGTGGACGTCGCGCCGGACGGCGTTCGGATCGGCCTGCGGGTCCACGCGACCTTCCGCAAGCTGCGGGCGGAGGGGGCGGCGGGCGTGATCCACTACGGCTACAAGTTCGCCCTGGAGGAGGACGCGGAGCCGCGACCGGACGCCTCGAGCGAGGCGACCCCGCCGGGCGGTCCGGCGACCGACCGGGCCCGGGTGTGACCGCCTCCGACCGCCCCTCCGAGCCCGAGGAGCCGCCGGCCGACGAGGGGTACGCCCGGACCTACGCCGCCGGCTACGAGGAAGGCCTTCGGACCGCGCTCCGCGAGGTCCTGGCCCACGCCTCGCGTGGGCGAACGAACCAGGAGCTGCGTGCCCTGATCCAGAGCCGGCTCGCCCAGCTCGCCGAGGAGGTCGACCTGAAACGACGCAGCCTCCTCGGCCCTCCGCGCAACCGGCCGTTCGGCGAGCTCCTGCGCGGACCCCGTTCGACCACCTCCCTCGCCGGGACGGCTGGGGGGGTCGCCGGCCTCCGGGGCGCCCTCGGGCCGAAGGAGACGGTCCTCGTGCGCGAGACCCGTCCCGAGCGCGCGGTCGAGCTCCTGCGCGTCTCCCGGGGAAGGTTCCCTCGGCTCGCTCTCGTCTCGCTCCGTCCGCCGGCTCTCGGCGAACCGAACGTCGAGACCGTCGTCGTCTCGGTCCTGGACCCCGGCGGCTCGTCCGCCGGCCACCTCTCGCCGGGCGAGGTCGCCGGCCGCCTTCGGGCCCCGCTCGAAGCCGCCGGCGGGGCGCTCGTCTACATCGATGCCCTCGAGTTCTTCGTCGGGGAGGAGGGCCCTGAGGTCACCCTGCGGTTCGCCCGCTGGCTCGTCGAGGAGGTCCAAGTCTCCGGCTCCGCCCTAATCGTCTCGTACGACCCGAGGTCGCTGGCAGGCACGGACGCCAGCCGCCTCGAGCGGCTGTTCAGTGAGGTGGTGGACCGGTCGGAGGCGGTCCGGCGACCGCCCCCCTAGGAGACGGACGCCGAGGCCCGTCCGGACCACGTGGATGGAGATCGTCTACTTCTCCGATTCCTACCCCCCGATGCGCGACGGGGTTGCTCAGGTGACGAGCGGCCTCGCGCGGACGGTCGCGGCCCAGGGGCATTCGGTCCGGGTCTACGCGCCGCGGACCACCAGATCTCCCGCCCCGCGCGAGGAGCTGGTCGACGGCGTGGAGGTACGGAGGGTTCTCTCCCTCCCCGTGCCGCTCTACGGCGAGTATCGGTGGCCGGTCTTCCCGTTCCGCGTCGTTCGCCAGGCCTCGCGAGGGACCGACGTGGTCCACATCCACACTCCGGGTCTTCTCGGGACGACCGGCTTCCTCTCGGCGCGCCATGCCGGCCGCCCCCTGGTCGGCACGTTCCACACGGACCTGGACGCGATGCGACAGAGCGTGCCGCAAAAGTTCCTCGTTCCGATGTTCTTTCGCGTCGCCTGGTGGTGGAACCTGGGGACGTACTACCGGTGCAACGTCGCGACCGCGCCCTCCGTGGCGGCGGGGGCGACGCTGGAGCGGTCCTCGCGCAAGCGGTTCCGCCGGCCCGTGGAGATCGTCCCGAACGGGATCGACATCGAGCGGTTCCGTCCCGGAACCGCGGTGCCGGATTGGAGGAGCCGGTGCGGGCTCGGCTCCGCGCCGCTCGTGACGTACCTCGGCCGCCTGACGACGGACAAGGGCGTGCTTCGGTTCCTGGACGCGTTCTCCCGGGCTTCGGCGGAGGTGGACCTGGTCGGGGTCGTTGGGGGGAGCGGCCCGGAGGAGGCGACCGTGCGGGCGCGGATCGCCGCCGACCCCGCCCTGGCCTCCCGAGTCCGGTACGTCGGTCCGGTCGCCGAGGAGGAAAAGGTCGCTCTCCTCGGCCAGTCGGACGTCTTCGTCCTCCCGTCCACCAGCGACACTTCGAGCGTGGCGCTCCTCGAGGCGATGGCGTGCGGCTCGGCGGTCGTCGCTCCGGCGGTGGGAGGGGCCTCGGAGGTCGTGGAGAACGGGCGGACGGGTCGGCTCGTCGACGCGCGGTCGGGGGAGCTCCTCGCGGAGGCGATCGCCGAGCTGGCGCGGGACGACGGAGCGCGACGGCGGCTGGGGAGCGCGGCCGCGTCCTGGGTCCGCGAGCAGCGCTCGCTCGAGGCGATGGCTCGGCGCTTTATCTTCCTCTACCGCTGCCTGCTGGAGGAGAAGGGTCAGCGTGACCACGGTCTCGTCGGTTGAGCTCGAGGAGGGCACCCGTCGGCTCGCCGGGGAGAGGTTCGACGACTACGCGGCGCGGGGGCTGACCCGGGCGTACGAGGAGTACGTCGGTCGCCGGCGGCGGACCGTCGGGCCTCTTTCCGTCTCCGTCAACGGCCGCTCCTACCCGTCGATCTATGCGGTGATCGCCGACCCGAAGGCGAGCTTCACGAGCGGGGAGCTCCGTCTCGAGGAGCCGACCGCACGCTCGCCCGAAAGCGAGTTCCTCGTCCCGTTCGACCGGATCGTCCTCCACGGGGACGGCTCGGCCGAGCTCCACCCTCCGGACGGCGCCGCCCCTCGTCGAGCCATCGCGAGGGTCCTGCTGCGGGAGCATTACCTGGTCCGCTCGCGAGCGGACGACGCGCCGCGGTCGGCCAGCGCCCCACCCCGGATCCCCAGCCTCTTCGGGACCGTCGAGCAGGGAATCACGCTGTGCCGCGCCGCGCCGCTCGTCCCCTTCGAGGTCGCCCTCCTCCTCTACCTGGCCGAGGAGCGGGCCCGGTTCGAGCTGGACTTGGTCCACACGAGCCTCCTCGGCGACCCCCGCACCGGCCGCCTCGCCGCCGCGCGCCGCACCCGGCGGCCGTCCCGCATCGCCTGGGGGCTCGACCGCAAGATCGGCCGGGGCTATCTGTCGCTCCTCGCGGCCCGTTGCCTAGAGGTCCTGGTCGAGTCCAACGGGCTCAGCAGCGTCGACCTCGCGCACGTCTTCGGGGGCGTCCGCGAAAGCGTCGATTCGGCGATGCAGGCGCTCGTCGAGCAGAAGTACGCCGTGTTCGACCCCCGCACAAGGACCTATCGGGCGCGCCTCGAGGCGTTCCTCCCCAGGGCGGAGCCGTCCACGCCCACGCCCGTGAGCCTGGTCCGCCCGGAGCTTCGCACGAGCGTCCAGGAGCTGATCGATGCGGCGGACGCCCGGGCGACCTGCCCCCTCTGCGGAAAGCCCCTGCGGGCGGGCCCCCACCGGCTCCTCTGCGACGACTGCACGGCGAAGGTGGGGCTCTCCTGACGGGGGGGGCCGGTCAGCGCGCTCTCCCTCCACGGTCCCCGACGCCGGTCAGCGCGGCCGGTCCGCCCGGGACGATTCGCCTAGGCGGCTGAAGCCCAGGCTTCCGTGCGGACCGTCATCCGCAAGAACCCGGCGGCCAGAAGCAGGAACCCGCCGAGGATCGCGGCGTACCATCCCGCGCCGACGGCACCCCAGAACGACGTGCCGAACCAGCCTTGGAGGGTCTCCCCGAGGCGGAACCCCACCTCGAGCGCCACGGCGATCCCGATGAGCCCGACGCCGGCCGCGGCCGCCGGCGGGACGGAGGAGCCCCGCACTCCCCGTGGGGTTCGGCTCAGGAGCACGCTCCCGACGATCGCGGCCACCCCGAGGGCGGGCAGGATCCCGAGCTCAGGTGCCCTCGCGGAAAGCGCTAGGCCGGTCAGGTGGCCTCCGCCGCCGATCGATCCCGTGGCGTACCATGGCAGGAAGAGGGCGACGATCAAGAGAGCTCCACCGAGGACGCAGATCGCCCGACCCGGGCCGAAGCCGGAGGCAGCGCCGTGCTCGTCGTCCATGGTCACGGTCCCTCCTTCCGGCCGGCTGCCGAAGGCTCGGACGCGCTCTCGGACGAGGACTCCGACCACGCCCGTGGGGCCGTCGACGGTCCCTTGTCGCGCCGATGCCGCAGGAGGTATCCGATCGCGATCGCTCCCAGCACCACGAGCCCGCCGACGAAGACGTAGGGCGCGTAGTTCGGTGAGGTCGCCGCCGGGTTGAAGATCACCGTGGCCTGGCCGGTCGCGCTGAGCGACTGGCGGTTGCCCGCGTGGTCGACCGCCACGGTCTGGAACTCGTAGAGCCCCGGGACGGGCGCGACGAACGCTATCGGGCTCGCGGAGAACAGCGCACCGCCGTCGTAGGCGACCCAGGCGTGGCCGCCATCCACCGAGTAAAGAAGCTCGACCCCCAGCACTCCGCTCCCCGGCGACGGGTCGGTCGCGGTGAAGGGGATCGCGAGGTCGAGTCCCACCACGGTGGTCGGGAGGGGCCCGACCGAGGAGGAAGGGGCGACCGTGTCGACGAGGAAGCTGCGGACCGAGGAGAAGCCGGCCGTGGCCCCTCCCGGAGCGACCGCCTCGACCGCCCAGTAGTAGGACCCGTCCAGGAGAGGCGGCGGGGTCCAGGCGGTGCCTGTGAGGCCGCTGACGGTGATCGTTCCCGAGGTGAAGTCCGACGAGCTGGCGAGCTCGACCGCATAGGTCACGTTCCCGTTCGGGGCGGGACTCCAGCTGAGCGAAACGACCGAACTGTTCAAGTCCGCTTGGTTGGCGGGACCGACCAGCGACGGCACCGGGAGGGCCAGGACCGTGATCTCGACGGCAGGTGCGACGTTCCTCAGCAGGTCCCACGCGCCCAGCGTGTAGGTCCCGGGTGGCGAAGCCGGGACCGAGAACGGGACGGCGAGGGCACTCCCACTTCCCGTGGTGGCGGCCGTGGTTTGGGTCCCGGCGCCGTCCCACGCCAGGGTCACGACCGAGGCCGCGGCGAAGCCGGCGAGGTTCACCGTGATCGACTGACCCGGATACGCTGCGGCCGGGGTCGCGCTCAGCGAGGGATCGACCGTGAAGCTGACGGTGTTGGTGAGGTCGCCGTGAGCGTCCGAGACCCGCAACCCGTGGCTGCCGGCGGGTTCGGGGGGCATGGCGAACGAGAAGCTGGCCGTGCCGAGAGCGCCGGACACGGTTCCGAGGCCGGTAGAGGTCCCATCGATCGAGAGCGTGGAGAGGCTGTTCGGGAGGAGGCCTTCGGCCGTCGCGGTCACGTCGGTGCCGACCGGGCCGTGGATGGCCGAGAGGGTCAACGACCCTATGACCGAGAAGGCGGCCGTGGCGACCGTGGGCGTCCCGGTGACCACCGCGTAGATCTCGTAAACACCGAACGGGCTCACCGGCACCGAGATCGTCGTGGTGAAGTTCCCGTACGGGTAGGCGGCGCTCCCGGAAAGGGCGGGGATCGTCGCGAGGAGGGTCCCGGTCGTCGAGTTCCACCGCAGGGAGATCGGCTCGTAGCTCGGGAACGCGTAACCGTCGACCGTGACGTTCGAGCCCACCGCCCCCAACACAGGATCGGCCGTCAGCTCGGGGCCGACGGCGAAGGTGGCCATCGCAGCGTTGTCGGCCGCATCGCGCGCTGTCACGAGCTGGTTCCCGGCGGACGCGGTGGCCGGGACCGTGAGGCCGACCAGCGTGAGCGCGCCGCGGTCCGAGGTCGTTCCGTTCCCCAGAAGGCTCTGGGTGAGCAGACCCTCGTCCCAGATCACGTTCGCCGCGCTGTTGGCCGCGAAGCCCGCCAACGTCGCCGTGACGAGCCCGCGGGGAGGCCCGGTCGTCGGGGAGAGCGAGAGGTTGGAGATGTCGATCGTGAAGGTGGCGTTCGCCAAGGCGACCCCTCCGACCGTCGCCGAGACCTCATGCGGACCGCGGCTCGCCGACGGAACGGTGAACGACGCGGTGAACGTGCCGTTGGCCGCGGTCGGCGCGCCCCCGAGCGTGGAATTGACCGCCGTCCCGGGGTCCCAGTAAAGGGTGACCATGGAGTTCGCGGGAAGGCCCAGCCCGGTCGTCAAGATCCCCGTCTCGCCGACGTAGCCGGAGCTCGGGGCCATCGAAAGGCTCCCGAGCACGAAGAACGAGAACTTCTCCAAGACGGTCGTGCTGTAGTAGACCTCGATGGTGTGATCGCCGAAGGCGGAGGACGGTACCGCGACGTGCGCGGTCACGGTCCCTGTGCCGCCCGTGAGCGGCGTCGCGAGGACCGTGGAGGTCGGGAGGCCAGGGTCCCAGATCACCTCGAGCGGGGCGTACGCCGGGAACCCGTCGACCGTGACCGTGACGGTGGACCCGACGGAACCGGAACCCGGGGCCGAGGACCCACCGGGGGTCAGCAGGAAGTTCACCGAGTTGTTGGCAAGGTTACCGGTGTCGTCCGCCGCCGTCGCCAGGTAGATCCCGTACGGGAGAGTCGGCACCCTGAAGTCGCACGTGAACCCGCCCGTTGCCGACGTGCCGTGCCCGTTGCACGAGAGTCCGGGGGTCACCTCCCCGAAGTGGTAGGTGAGGACCGAGTCCGGGTCGAAGCCTGTGCCGGTGACCGCGATGACGGTCCCCGGGGGCCCCGAGACCCCCGTCAGCTGCTGGTGCGCTTCCACCCCGTAGATTGCCGAGGAGGATGCTCCCACCTCGTACGCCGTGACGGTGGCATTGCCGTTCGTGGCCGCTGGGACAGGGTAGTGGTCGGAGAAGGTGCCGGAGGCCGAGACCGCGCAGGCCGCGCAGAACAGGTTGTAGTTCGCATGAGAATCGTTGAACACGATGGTGACCGTGGAACTGGCGGGGAAGCCGGAGCCGTTCACGTACACCGTGGACCCGACGATCCCGGCGGAAGGGCCGAGCGTGACCGTCGGTGGTCCGGCGGCTCGCACCACGGTCGGGATCGCCACCACGAGCACCAGCACCACCAGCACGTACCCCAGACCCCGAAGGGCCTGTGGGAGCCTGCGGGGGGTTCGGGAGACGGCTCCGAGTTCGGCGTTCGCACGACGGTTCGGCCTAGCAAGGTTCATACGACAACCTCGTTTTGCATCGAGTCGCATCCTGGGGGTAGGAGAACCGGTCCCGAACTCTCGGCCGCACCGGCCGGGTCATCGGATACCCCAGGGGGCTCCATCGACAGGAAAACATGTTGACGGGGGATATTTCATCGTTTGGTTTTGCCCGCACCCGGGCAACCCTGCGAGCGAGCGATGCCCCAGGCGCTGCCGCCACCGCGGGGCACCGTCACTTCGGCCGACCCACTCGCCCGCACGGATCTGGCGCGCGGCGATAGCGCCGCATCCTCGGGCGCAACGGGCCTGTCGGGACTCTCCGCCCCAGGCGCCTCGCCTGGGGCCTTTGAACCCGAGACTGCTGGCTTAGAAGGCCAGTACTTTGTCCAGGCTAAGCTACAGGCCCGCGACCGGCACGAGGGCGAACGACCCCTATGACGGTAGCGAACCCCGTCGGGGAGAGCGACACGGGAGTTCCCGCACGCCCCGGGGCGATCCGGGTGACCGTGGGGCGACCTAGGCCGGGTCGCCTCCCAGGATCGCCTGCGCGATGAAGAGCGTCGCCGGCTCGACCAAGCGCTCGTGGACCATCGAGGGGTTCCCCCAGGAGAAGATCGACGGCTCGAGGTAGCAGCTGAGGGCGCATTTGTTGCACCGCTCCCACTCGCTCCAATCGAACGAGTTCCAAAGCTCGGGGATGTCGACGTCCCAGATCGGTCGGTCGCCGCTGTACTCGCCGATGGCATAGCACGGCATCACGATCCGGCCCTGAGGGTCGATGTTGATCGAGAGCCACGGTTTGCAGTGCCAGCTCTCTCCCTGGAACCACGAGGCCAGGACCGCCTCGAAGTACTCCGGCGACTGCATGATCGGGGCCCCGTCCCGCTTCAGCTCGAGAAGGCGGCTGAGCGTCGCCCTCAGCTCCGTGCGCAGGGGAGACTGCGCTTCGGCCGTCGAGTAGTCGTACGCGACCTGGAACGTGACCTTCACCCGGAGCTTCTCGGCGAGCTCGACGAGCGGTTCGGCCTGCGCCAGGTTCGTCCTCGTGAGCGTGCTGCTGATCGAGGTCGGCAGGTGCTTCCTCGCGAGGGTGATCCCCTCGACCGCGCGGTCGTAGGAGCCGGGGACCCCGCGGAGGAGGTCGTGGCTCGGCCCGATCCCGTCGAGCGACACGAACACGTGCTCGAGGTACGGACGGACGTCGTCGAGGCGGCTCCGCAACAGCCAGCCGTTGGTGACGAGCGACGTGTGGAACCGGTCGTGCGACGCGCGAAGGATCGGCACGAGATCCTTGCGGAGCAGCGGCTCCCCTCCCTCGAAGCCCATGAACGACACCCCGCTCTGAGCGAGGGTGTCGAGCATACGGACCTCGTCGGCCACGCTCAGGAGAGCCGCGTCCTCCCGACGCCAGAACGGGCACATCCCGCACGCGAGGTTGCACCGGTAGAGCAGCTTGTGGCCTGCGATCAGGGGGAACTTGCGGCCGCCCAGCCTCCGCGCGGACCGTGCGAGGCCCCGGACAATCACGGGCCGGACGAGCGCCATTGCCCGGCTAAGCACTCCAGCCCGTATGTAGGAATAGGGTGGGTGGGGTTCGCTCGACCCTGACCTGCCGGGACCTTCCCGGTGCTCCGGACGGTCTCCGCCGCGGCAAGGTCCCTGCCGTGGAACCGGGCCCCAGCCTAGGACCCGGCGGGGCGTTCACGCGCGACCGAAGGATGACCGGGAACCCGGATCGACCCGCCCGCTGCTCAGGGACCTTCATCGGGGAGGCGACAGCCAGCGTCGGATTCGCCGAGGAGGGACGGCCTCGAGGCCCGGTGATCCTGTGCCGAGCTCCCGCGGACGAGGCACGAAGGGCGCTCGGGACCTCGGCGCCTCCCGCCGCCCAGGTTTCGGGTGGCGCGGGCGCGAGGGCGCGGCCCGGCCCGCCGACGCGATCAGGTGGGCGACGCGCAACGGTTCGGGCCAGTAACCGTGCACAGCTGTCCTGCGGACAAGCCACGCGGCATCCGTGGAAGTGCATCCGGCGGTCGCCGCGAGGATGGGTTCTCCGCCGGTCGGCACGCGGCTCAGGCGGTGGCGCCTGAGCAGGGCGAGGCGACGCGGCGCCGAGCGCGGGAACCATCGACGGAGCGCGAGGGCGATCCGGGCAAAGTCGGGCGGGCGCCGGGTGACCGCCACGACGGGAACCTTGGTGGCCCGGTGGACCGCGTCCAGATCGAGGACGTTGAATCCCCCCACCACGGCGCCGTCAATGAGCACCGCACGGATCCCCTCGAGCGGGCCCAGGGACCGAAGCAGGGCAACGACCCGGCGGGTGCCGTCCGTCCCGTCGACCCGGACCGTTCCCACGCGGACGGCCTCAAGATGCTCGGGGAGGGAGACGATCACGGCGGCGATCGGGGCGAGCCGGTCTCCCCGAGCGAACGCGCCGTCGTCGATGGCCGCGACCCGAGGGTGGGTCTTTCCCAGGGCCCGACGCAACGCTAAGACCCCCGAGCCGGTCGGGGGATGTTCATGGGTTCGCCTACGGTCACGATGCGCTGCCCCTCGTGCGGCCAGGAGCTCCGGGCGGTCCTTGCCCCGGCGCCGCCGACCCAGTGGTTTCCGTGCCCGAGCTGCCACGTTCCGGTGCCGGTCGCCGTCCCGCGGGACCTGCCTCCGCTGTATTCCTGGGAGATCCTCCCGGGCCTTTACCCCCATCATCCACCCCTTCGACCCCCCCGCTGGCGGGCGACGCCGGTCGTGTCGATCGCCCTGGCCTTCGCGGCGGCGCTCGCCGCCATCTCCGCCGGTCTCCTCGGCTACGAGGGGTACGCCGCCTCCGAGCCCGCGCAGTACGTCGTGTCCGGTACGGTTTTCGAGGACAGCCAAGGTGGGCTCGTGCCGACGGTCGGGGCTCACGTCGTCCTGAGCGTCGACGGGAGCTTCGTCGGCTCGACCGCGACCGGCCCAGGCGGGACGTTCGGCTTCGCGCACGTCCCGGCCGGCGGGATCGAGCTGAACGTCACGGCGCCCGGCTTCGGTCCGACCACGGTCTACACGTTCGCCTCGAAGTCGTACTCGACCCAGACCCGAGGGCTGGAGATCACGCTCGAGCCTGCCGGACCGAACGGTTCGAGCGTCAACGCCCTCACTCCGTTCGGGGACCTGGAGACCTTGCTGGCCTACGTGGGAGGCGCCGCCGTCCTCCTCGGGACCGCGGCCGTCGTCGCCGGCATAGCCTCGATCGCCGTCCGCCGTCCGGGCGGCGGGGTTCCCGGGGTGATCGGCGCGGGCGCGGCGGTCGCGGTCCCGGCGGTCCTGATCTTCCTATCCCTCGGGACCGCGTTCCAGGACGTCACGATCGTGGCCGGTGTGGTTGGGAGCGCGGGAGCGTTCGCGCTGGTGCTGGCGAGCGCTGACCTCGCGAGCCGCGGGGGCGCTTCCGAACCGGCCTAGGTCCGGTCAGAGAGGGCCGCCGACATCCGTCGGCGCCGACCGATTCCGGGACGGAAGGGGGCGCCGACCGGAGAACCCTCCCTCCAGGGAGTGGTAATGGCCGACCTGGGGCTCGTCGATCTTCCAGCAGAACAGCACGAGCTCGCCGTTCAGGAGGCCGTAGAAGTCGACCAGCCCGCTCTCGAGCTGCTTCACCTCGATGCCCTCGGACCTCAGGGCGGAAACGCATTCGCCCAAGCGCCGGGTCAGGTTCCGCGATTCCGCCTCGAGCCGCCCGGTGAGCCCGTGGTCGGGGTGGTCGCGGGCGTCGAGCTCGTCACCCCAGAACCGGGCGAGGCGGTCGAGCTCTGACCGCACCTCGACCAGGCGCGTCGCCCAACCCCGGAGGCGCGGAAGGAGCTCACGGAGGCTGGCGAGCCGCAGGTTCGCCTCGTCGGCGGTCCACAGCCGCGGCGGAGGGGATCCCGGGGCCGGGCGAGCGCTCGTCTCTCCATCCCCGGGCATGCTGGGCTCGTTCACGACGGCGGTCCTATTTACGCCCGCGATGAGCCTGAGGTAAGTGGCCGGCAGCCCGCCGGGACCCATCTCCCCGCAAACCTCTAACGGCCGTCGGCGGCTCCGTCTCCGTCCGAACCGCATGAACACGACGCGTCGTGCCCAAGGAGACCGGCCCGCATTGGGCGACGCCGGCGACCCCCGGAGGCACGGACGTTGAGCCCGAACGGTCCCCCACGACCGGACGTGGTCGTCGTCGTGATGGACTGCGCCCGGGCCGATGTCTTCCGCCACGAGGTCGAGCTGGGGCGTCGCACTCCGTTTCTCCGGGAGCTGCGGCGGGACTCGGTCGACTTCTCGGGAGCGGTCAGCCCCGGGAGCTGGACCATCCCCTCCCACGCGAGCCTGTTCACCGGCCTGTATCCGTGGGACCATGGCGCCCACTACAGGGCGGGAACGACCCTCCCCCAGGACCCCGACACCCTCGCTGGCTACCTCGGCCGGTCGGGCTACTCGACGGCGAGCTTCTCGGCGAACGGCTACATCCAGCCGGCGGCCGGCCTCACGCGTGGCTTCGAGGAATCGTGCTGGGGAGGTGACCAGGAGTTCTTCCTGAGGTTCCTCTCCAAGGCGGCGCCGACCAATCCCGACCTCGGGGGGCGAGAGGCCGCGGCGTTCGGTCGGCTCCCCGACAGTCCGAAGCCCTCGCCGTTCTGGAACAGCGCCATCGCCCTGCTCTCGAGGTACACCTCCCTGTGGGACGGGCTGAACCGTGTCGGAGCGCGGGTCCTGGCGCACCCGACCTCCGACCTGCCGCTCGTCGCGCCCTGGATCGAGCCTCGGATGGAGGCCTGGCTCAAGCGCTTGCCGCCGGATCGCCCCGCGTTCGCCTTCGTGAACCTCCTCGAGGCCCACGAGCCCTACCTCGTGGACGCCGGTCAACCCGTGTCGTGGCGGCGATGGCTCTCCTACCTTCGCGACGTCCAGGGCGAGTACGTCTGGGTCCAAGGTCGCTGGGTGCCGTCCGAGCTCGAGGTCGCCAGGTCCCGCCAGCGGTACGCCTGCGCCTTCCAGGCGATCGACGAGCGGGTCCGGAGGATCGTCGAGGTGCTTCGGCGCGCGGACCGTTGGGAGAACACGCTCTTCGTACTGACCAGCGACCACGGTCAGGCGTTCCTCGAGCACGACACCTTCTACCATCGGTTCCGGATCGACGAGGAGCTCACCCGTGTCCCTCTCTGGGTCCGGGGCCCGGGAGTGGGCCGTCCCGGCGGAACGGTCGACCGCTGGGTGAGCCTGATCGACATCCCCCGCACGGTCGTCGACCTCGTGGGCGGAGAGGGGTTCGGGGACCCGAGCGCGCGCTCCCTTCTCGACCGCGGCGCCGACCTCGAGGATCGCGCGGTCTACTCCATGACCGAGGGGATGTCGCCGACCGAGGCGAAGGAGCTGCCCGCAGACCGGCGGGCCCTCCTCGACCGGTTCGAGCTCGCGGCCTACCGCGGGTCGTTCAAGGCGGTCGCGAAGGGCTCCGGCGATACGACGATCTTCCGTGCCTCTCCCGGCGACCCGGCCGCCCCGCTCGGGCCCGCCGGTGACGCTGACGGGGCCCGGGCCGTCGGCGAGCTCGCCCGCGAGATGTTCGCGCGGGCCGAGGCGAGGATCGCCTCCTCCCCGGCACGCGGCTCGGTCTTGAAGCGGCTCGCCGGCTGGGGCTACTGAGAGCTCTTCCCGCGGCGTCCCGGCACGAGCCCACGGACCCCAGGGCCTCTCGGACCCGTCGCCGGCGGGCCCTCAGGGCCCGACGTCAGAGCGCGGCGAACAGGTCGAGGAGGAGGTTCCCCGCCAGGAGCGCCGCGAACGCTCCCGCCGCCATCAGCACCAGGAACGGAAGCTGGGGGGTCACCCACACGCGCCGGACCCCCTGGTCACGCAGGTGGGCGGCGATCTCCGTCCGCCGGCGGGCATCGTCGGTCGAGGTCTCCGCGTCATCGACCAGGGTGTCCTCGCCGAGCGCGCTGTCGCGGACCCAGACGAATCGGTGGGGGAGCTCCTCGACGGGCAGCGTGAATCCGGTGAACCCCCTGGGGAAGGAGAACTCCCCTCGCGCGACGTTGCGCACGGCAATCGCGATGGGGATCGCGACCGAGAAGAGCGCCGCGTTCGTGAGGAGCGCTACCGAGAACGGCAGGAAGGCGAGGACCGCCGAGGTCGAGGCCGGAGCCCAGAGTAGAGGCACGGCGAAGATCGGCACGAGCACCCCCGCGACGATCAGCGCCTTCGCGTCCGCCCCACCGTAGAGGACCCCGGCCTCGAAGAGCACCCGGGCGAGGACCACGGTCACGACCGCCGCGATCACCTCGAGGGGGACCGCCGAGGGCCCGATCCCCCAGCGGTAGACCGACCCCGAGACGAGGGCTATCACCACCGCGTAGATGGCGAGCTCGATCGCCGGGACCATCGCCGCGTGGCGCTCGCCGAGCGCGTCGTCCCACGGAAGGAGGTGCTCGAGGGCGAACGCCCCCACGACGATCCAGAGCAGGAGCGGGAGCGCCCCGCCGGGAGCGACCGCGAGCGCGCCGAGGACGATCGCGATCGCGCCGAGGATCTGCCAGAGGGCATCGGAGACCTCCCGGGATCGCAGGTCCGCCCTCGCGGCGTAGGCGAATCCCCCGGCGAGCACGACCGCTCGGACCGCGTTGAGGATCTCGGCCGCCCCGCTCACGCACCGACCCCTTGGTCCGCGCGACGCGGGCCCTACCTCATAAGACCGCGTCGAGGACCGGACGCTCTGGGGGGAACCGAACCGGGCGACGAACGGGGCGACCCACGCCGGAAGGACGTGGTCGACCCTTCGAGGGCCCCTCGGTCGCACCCCGCCGTTCGCAAAGGCTTTTACATCCGCCCGGCTCGCGCGCCTTCGCCTTCCTGCCGACCATGGTGGAGTACAAGCTCGTCATCTCCGAGGGGGAACGGTCGATCGCCCGGACCGTCTCCGACCCGCAGTCGGCCGGCTTTCTGGGAAAGCGCATCGGAGAGGTGGTCGGAGGCGAGCTCCTGGGGGCCGGCGGCTACACGTTCCGGGTGACCGGCGGGACGGACAAGAGCGGCTTCCCGTTGCGCCCGGACCTTCCGGGGGCTCGGCAGGTGCGCCTCTACGTCGGCGATGGGTTCGGCTTCCACGCCCCCCGCCGGGGGATGCGCAAGCGTCGGACGTTCCGCGGTTACACGATCAGCGAGGACACGGTCCAGATCAACCTCGTGGTCGATCAGAGGGGACCGAAGCCGCTCGCGGAACTGTTCGCCGCGTCATGAAGGTCCCCAACCAGCCAGAGGTCAGCATCGGGCTGGTCGGCCACGTCGACCACGGTAAGACCACGCTCACGCAGGCGCTCACCGGGGAGTGGACCGACCGACACTCCGAGGAGCTGAAGCGAGGGATCTCGATCAAGCTCGGCTACGCGGACGCCGCGTTCTACGCCTGCCCCACCTGCCCGAAGCCGACCGGCTACTCCGTGACGCCGGTCTGCCCGTCATGCGGGGGCGAAGCGAAGTTCCTTCGTGCCGTTTCGTTCGTCGACGCCCCGGGGCATGAGACCCTGATGGAGACCATGCTCTCGGGGGCCGCGATCATGGACGGGGCGCTCCTCCTCGTGGCCGCGAACGAGCACGTTCCGCAACCCCAGACGAGGGAGCACCTCTACGCCCTCGACATCATCGGCGTCCGCAAGGTCATCGTCGTCCAGAACAAGGTCGACCTCGTCTCCGAGGAGGAGGCGGTCGCCAACCAGAAGGAGATCGTCGAGTTCCTCCACGGCTCGCCGATCGCGGACGCGCCGATCGTGCCGATCAGCGCCAACCACAAGGCCGGCCTGGACGCGCTGATCGGAACCGTGGAGGAGACGATCCGCACGCCGAAACGCGACATGGCGAAGCCGCCGCTCATGTACGTCGCCCGGTCGTTCGACGTCAACCGGCCCGGCACCCGGCCGGCCGACCTGCGAGGCGGGGTCCTCGGCGGTTCGCTCCTTCAGGGCCGGCTCGTCGCCGAGGAGGAGATCGAGATCCGCCCGGGGGTCCCGGGGGGATCCAACGGTCGGGCCGAGGCGCTGACGACCAAGATCACGGCGATCATCTCCGGCGGGGAGGTGCGAAGCGAGCTCCGCCCCGGGGGCCTCGCGGCGATCGGAACAAGCCTGGACCCTTCGCTCACCAAGGGCGACGGCCTCACCGGCCGGCTCATCGGCACGGCCGGCACGCTTCCGGCGGTCAGCCAGAAGATCCGCCTCAAGGCCACGCTCCTCGACCGCGTCCTGGGCGCCCAGCGAGAGATCAAGGTGGAGAAGATCCGCACGAGCGAGGTGCTCGCCGTGACGGTCGGGACGACGATCGCCCCCGGGAAGGTGACGAGCGCGCGGGGGGACGACATCGAGCTCGCCCTCGCCCGGCCGGTGACGGTTTTCCCGGGAACCCGCGTCGCGATCTCGCGCAAGCTGAACGCCTGGCGCCTGATCGGTTACGGGATCGTCGAGGGACCAGGGCGATGAGAACCGACCTCCTGGAGATCCTCCGCTGCCCGGTCTGCAAGGGGGAGCTCGCGCTCACCGCACTCGCCCAGGAGGGCGACGAGATCCTCCGCGGGTCGCTCGCCTGCCGGCGGTGCCGGCTCGAGTATCCGATCGACGACGGCATACCGGATCTGCTGCCTCCGGGAGAGCGCGACTAGTCGATCGTCGCACCCTTTCGGGCTCGACGAGGGAAGGGACGGCTCGTCAGTGCTGTCGCGTCGGCCCGAGCGGCCCGCGGGGGAACACGACCTCTCGGCCAGGTTGGCGCCTGGCCGCCTTCCTCGCTCGAGGGTTCAGGCCTCCTGGGCCGTCGCGCCGGCGGGGACGGGGTCGTGACGGAGCAGGCGGAGGATGCGGGGCCCCGCGAGGAAACTGCCGAGGCGGCGGCCTTCGCCACCCTACTTGGAGCGCAGGACCGCACGCGCCGGCCCGCCGTCGCCGTCCCGGACGGGCAGGGGAAGGCAGCTCAGATCGTAATCGCCGGGCCCGACCCCCCCGAGGAGGAGCCCTTCGAGGATCGCCACGCCGTGGCCGAGGAGCTCCCGATGGACAGGGAACCTGAGGGACGGATCGGCCTCGACCGAGAGCGCGTCGATCCCGACCAGGCAGACCTCCTGCTCGACGAGCCGGCGGGCGCCGTCGAGGCTTAGGCCGACGTAGTCCTCGAAGAACTCCAGCTTGCGGGCCCACCGGGCCGAGTTGGCGGTCCTCAGCAGGACCCGCGTCGTCCCTCGCGGGACGTTCGCCAGCTCCTCCGCCTCGACCGTCCGGAGGTTCGAGCCTCCTTCGACGACCAGGCACGGCCCGAGGAGGGCCTCGAGGTCGAGACGGTCGACCGAGACCCTGCCCGGGAAGAAGTGGCTGGGGGGGTCGAGGTGCGTGCCGGTGTGCGAACCGAGCACCAGGCGCGACAGGTCGTACGGCTCGCCCCGCTGCAAGCGCGCGAGCGGCTCGAGGATGAACGGCGGGTCCCCGGGGAACGAGGGCATGCCCTCGAACAACGGCATCGACACGTCGATCGCGCGCAACGCCCGGGTCCTGCCGCCTTGGCTTCCCGCGGTCGTGGATAACGGTTCGGTCGGGCCGACCGCGGGGCTCCGCCGGACATTCGACACCAAGGGTTATGCGGGAGCGGGAGGGACGGGACGGTAATGGCCCTCTCCGCGGACGCCGAGGAGGACGACGACCTGGACGAGGTGCTGGGCATCGAACCTCGGTCGAGGTCGGGCCGGCGTCGGGGGCGAGCAGAGCGCGCTCCGAGCTCTGACGGCCGGGAGCCCGTGCGTCGCTGGCGCGGCTCGGAGGACTCTGAGGAACCCTGGGACGAGGTCGTGGAACAGGGCCAGAAGACCGGCCGTCGGGAGAAGCCCCCCGTCATCTGGCGCGCCCGGGACTCCCTTTACTTCGAACCGCTCGTCGCGCTCGCGATCATCGTCGTCCTGCTGGTCTCGTTGTTCGCCTACACGTCGAACTGGCCGCCGGTCTACGTCGTCGAATCGAACAGCATGCAGCACGGCCCCGGGGACCACCTCGGCGACCTCAACGCCGGGGATGTGGTTCTCGCCCAGAAGGTAGGCGTCTCCTCGATCGTCCCATGGGTGGTGGGGCTCACCACCGGGTTCCAGACGTACGGTTCGTACGGCGACGTGCTCATCTACGCTCCGAACGGGTCGGCGTCGGTGACGCCGATCGTTCACCGGGCGATCATCTACCTCCAGTACGACACCCGGAACGGCACCTACAACGCGACCGGCCTCACCGCGAGCGAATGCGGCTCGGGCAGTCCGTATGTCTACAGCACGCCGCACACGCCCGGCGATTGCGCGACGACCGGGCTCACCTCGGCGGACACCCTGAACCTGTGGGACGTGGTGGGACGTACGGTGACGGTATCGTTCTCCTGCCCGACCACCCTGGGCGAACACTCCGGGTTCCTCACGGAGGGGGACGCTAACCCCGGGCCGGACCAGTCGTGCGCGGCCCTGCCGCTGAGCAGCCTGGTCGAGCCGGGCTGGGTGATCGGGGTCGCCCGAGGAATGCTCCCGTGGTTCGGGGCCCTCAAGCTCCTGCTCGACGGCAACGCCCAGTGGGTTCCGACCGCTTCGTGGGAGTACCTGGGCCTCAGCATCTCTGGCGTGATCTTCGCCGCTGCCGGAATCCACGTTCTCCTTCAGCGGCGACGGGCCGAGCGACCCAGAGGCCGCCGGCGGTCCGACGACGAGGACGAGGAGGAGCCGCCCCCGAGGACCCCGCGCGCCTCCGGCGCCGTACGACCGTGGAAGGCGGTCGCGGAGCCGCCCGAGGAGGCGGCGGAGGGGCCCGCGCCCTCCTCGGGACGGATGTCGCACGAGCAGCGCCGCCGGTCGCACTTCACTTCCTCTCGGGAGAACCGGCCGGCCCGCCGACCCGACGCGGAGCGCGAGCCCTCCGAAGAGGACGACCGTTCCTAGTCCGCGGCATCCGACGGCGGGCGAAGCCGTCTTTACCCGGCCCGCGGCTCACGCGGGCCGCCGGGGCGATGCACGTTATCGGGGGAAGCGCCTCGACGGCGCTTGCGGAACGGATCTCACGGGAGCTCAGCAACGCGCCGTTCGGGATCCCGTTCACCAAGAGGTTCCCGGACGGCGAGATCTACCTTCGGGTAGGAGGACGCCTCGAAGGGGACGATGTCGTCGTCGTCCAATCGACCCGCACCGACCAGGACATGCTCGAGCTCCTGCTGCTCGAGGATGCGGTCCGCGAGGCCGGGGCCCGCCGCACCTTCGTCGTCGTGCCCTATTTCGGCTACGCCCGCCAGGACCGCCGGTTCTTCCCGGGCGAGCCGGTCAGCGCGCGGGCCATGTGCCGCCACGTGGAGCTCGACGCGGACGCGGTCATCACGGTCGACCTGCACTCGTCCGAGACGCTGGATCACTTCACCAAGCCCGCGTTCGAGGCGAGCGGCATCCCCGCCCTCGGGCGACTGTTGCGGGAGCGTCCGGTCGACCTCCTGGTCTCGCCGGACAAAGGGGGGATCGACCGAGCGAAACGGATGGCCCAGCTCCTCGACCGGCCGTGGTTCGCGCTCGAGAAGAAGCGGATCGACAGCGACAAGGTCGAGCTGAACCTGCCGTCGCTGCCGATCCCGGAGCTCGCCGGCAAGCACGTGGTGCTCTTGGACGACGTCATTTCGACCGGCGGGACGATCGTCGAGGCGGCTCGCCTGCTCAAGCGCCACGGGGTGGCCGCCGTAACCGCGGCGTGCACGCACGGCCTGTTCCTCCGCGACGCCTTCGAGAGGATCAAGGCGGTCACGGACGAGATCCTCTCGACCGACACCCTCCTCAACCCGGCCGAGAAGGGCTCGGTCGCTCCGGACGTCGCCCAGATCCTGCTTCGCGAGTCCTCTTCGTGACCGGCCTGTCCCTCGGAGACGGCCCGCGGCCGGCCGCGGGTGCGTCGCGGCCGGATCTGGAGGAACTGCTCCAGCAGGTCCGCCATGCCCTCGCTACGCGGGACGAGGACCCGGCCGGGACGTGGGTCGAGGAGTCCGCGACCGATCTCGCGAACGGGACGAGGCCGGGATGGTACCTCCCCGGGCCCGAGGGGGGGATCGTCTTCTACGCACGCCGCGGACCGGCCGCGTTCGGGCATCTCCACACGGCCGGCGGCCGGGCCGTCGCCCGCCGGCTCGCGGGCACGCTCCTGGCGAACCTGCCGGCTGACGTGACGTCGCTCGACGTCGGGTTCACGGGGCTCGCCCCCCCCGAGGAACGCGCCCTGGTCGACGACCTGGCCACGGCACCGGGCTCGACCGTCATCGAGAGGCGGGCGATGGAGCGGCCGCTCACGGCGGCCGACGGACGGTTCCCGCCGGAACCCCCAGCGGGGGTCGACCGGCTGCCCGTGAGCGCAGTGACGGTCGAGGCCCTCACCGAGCTCGACCGGCTCGCCTTCCGCGGCTCGGCCGACGCGTTGCTCCTCGGGAGCGAGCCCGGGGCGTACCGCCGCGCCCTCGAGGCGATGCTCGAGAGCCGCCTCGGCAGGTTCCTCGGGGAAGCGTCCGCGGCGCTCGTCGAACCGGAGCCGACCCGTCTGGTGGGGGCGGTCCTCACCGCCGAACGGTCGTCCCGAAGGGCGATCGTCCTCGACCTGGCGGTCGACCCCGAGCGGAGACGGAGGGGCCTGGGACGGTTCCTGCTGGGCTGGACCCTGCGCGCCGTCTGGGCGCTCGGCTACGAGAGCGCCCGTCTTTGGGTCTCCGTGCGCAACGAAGCGGCGGTCGAGCTCTACCGCGGTTTCGGCTTCCGGACCACGCTCGAGGCGACGATCTACCGCTGGGACCGGGCCGCGTCGGTGGCGCAGCCGCAGACGTCGCGGTAGGGACAGCTGGTCGCCATCCATGCCGGGCAGCTCGGCAGCTCCGCCGGGGTGCCGCGGCGGACCGCCCCGTCCAGGGCAGCGCACCGCGCGCGCGCCGCCCTGGCGAACAGCTCCCCGCCGCCGGCCAGCTCCACACGGAAGACCTGCACGGGCCTCTCGTCCGGCACCGCCGGCTCGTACCCGATGACGATGGTGCCTTCGGTCGTGCCGGTCGCGGCGCAGCGGAGCCCGAGGTCGACCAGGTACTGGGGGAACCGCCCCCGGACATCGTCCGGGGTCAGCCGGGGGCGCACGCGCGACGACCGGACCAGGCAGGGGGAGCCTCGCCAGGCGAGGACGTCCTCCTCGGGGGCCTCCGTGTCGACGGGAAGCCGATGGACCTCCCCGACCGGCCCCCGCTCGAGGGCCGCGAGCGTGCGCTCGTAGGCGTCGACAGGAGCCGACGGGTGTCGGAGGGGGACCGCCGCGGGCGGGCGACCGGTCGTCCGGTCGAAGTAGGCCCGCCGAGGGTTCAGCAGGTCGCGGAAGTGGGCCGGGGGGCGGCTGGCAGGGACCGAACCCGCGCCCAGGGCGGCGGTCCAGCGCGCGGCGAGGTCCGGCCGGGCTGTCCGCCCTTCGAGGCAGCTGGCAATCGACGACCGCTCCCGTGCCTCATCGCCGCGGCAGGTGCAGACCCCGGCCGCGCGGTACTCGCAGCCCCGGTCGAACCACCGGCAGCGCGAGAGCCGGTCCGGTCGACCGACCGCCAAGGCGGAGCCAAGCTCCTCCTGCCTTGTCGCGACCTCGGTCCCCACGGCATCGAGCCCTCGGAACCGAAGGTCGCCGACGGTGACCGCCGGGGGGCCGGCCTCGCGGAGCTCCACGTGGGCGAGGCGGCCGACCGACGAGCCGACGAGCAGGCAGTATATCGCCAGCTGCTCGACCTGGTCCGGCCAATCCTCGGGCGGCCTCCCGTCCGACGCGGGCGCGCCGGTCTTGATCTCGACCGGCACGTCCGCCAGGAGGTCGATCCGGCCCGAAAGCCCGCCCCGGCGGATGCGCACCTCGAGCGTGCCGTCCGAGGCGAGGGCGTCGCCCAGCCGACGGTGCCAGGCGCGGCCTCGTTCGAGCTGCACCTCGCGGTCGAGCGGGACCGGCGCCGGGCCGCGGAGCCGGCGCCAGAACGCGCGCCGCGGGGCGAGGAGGTCGCTGACGCTGACCGCTCGGGGCTCGGAGGGGGAGGGGAGCCGGCCGGCGAGCTCGCCCGCCCTCACCGGGTCGTCCGCGAGGCGGACCCCGGCGAGGAGGGCGGGAGCATCCCACGGGTCCCAGGGGTCGGACATGAGGGTCAGGAGGAACGGGCCTAGAGGAGGAAGGGACCGAACCCCTATGAGCCGCTCGCGCTGCCCCGGGCATGCCCGAGCGCGCCCAGCGGCCGCTGATCGTCGGAAGCGGGATCGCCGGCCTGTACGTTGCGCTCCGCTGTGCCGAGCTGGGCCTCCACCCGACGATCGTCACGAAGGCCCGCCTCGAGGAGTCGAACACGCGCTACGCCCAGGGCGGGATCGCCGCGGCGATCGGCCCGGGCGACTCGCCGGAGCGGCACCTCGCCGACACCGTCCGCGCGGGGGCGGGCCTGGTCGACCTGGCGGCCGCCAAGGTCCTGACGAGCGAGGCCCCGGCGAGGATCGCCGACCTGGTCCGGTACGGCGTTCCGTTCGACACGATCGAAGGCCACATCGCCCTGGGCCGCGAGGCGGCGCACTCGAGGCCGCGGCTCCTGCACGCCGGGGGCGATGCGACCGGCTTCTCCATCGAGGAGACCCTCAAGCGCAAGGTCCTGGAGGCCGGCGTCGAGGCGCGCGAGCGGACCGCGCTGAGGGGGCTGCGACCGGGAACCCGTGACGGGCCGGTCGCGATCCTCTCGGCGGCGGACGGCACCTCCGTGGAGGTCGGCCCCCCACGACCGGTCGTCCTCGCGACGGGCGGGGTCGGGAGCCTCTACCTGCAGAGCACGAACCCGTCGGTCACCACGGGCGAGGGGATGGCGATCGCGTTCCGGGCGGGAGCGGTCGTGAGCGACATGGAGTTCGTCCAGTTCCACCCGACGGCGTTCGCCAAGGAGGGGGCCCCCAGGTTCCTGATCACCGAAGCGATGCGCGGGGAGGGCGCCGTCCTCCGCAACGAGGCGGGGGAACGGTTCATGGTCGGCCGGCACCCCGACGCTGAGCTCGCGCCGCGCGATGTGGTGGCCCGGGCGATCCAGGAGGAGATCGCCCGCTCCCCCCACCGAAGGGTCTACCTCGACGCGACGGCCCTCCCTCGGGACCTCGTCTTCGCCAGGTTCCCCTCCGTCTCGAACTTCCTCCTCGCGCAGGGCCTCGACCCCTCGCGAGAGATGATCCCGGTGGCCCCGGTCGCCCACTACATGATCGGGGGGGTGACGACCGACCTGGAGGCCCGCTCGTCGATCCCGGGCCTCCTGGCGGTCGGCGAGGTCGCCGCGACCGGCGTGCACGGGGCGAACCGGCTGGGGAGCAACTCGCTGGTCGAGGGGTTGGTCTTCGGCGAGCGCGCGGCCCGGCAGCTGCACCGGCGGACCCCCGGGGGCCCGACGACCCCCGCGCGGACGCTCACCTTCGTGCCCGCCCCCGGCGAAGGCGCTCCGCAGGAGCGTACGGCCTTTGAGGAGATCCGCGCACGCCTGTGGGAGGACGTCGGGATCGTCCGGACCGGGACGACGCTCGCCAGCGCGCTCGCCCGGTTCGAGGAGATCGGCCGGCGGACCGAGCCGACGGGCCCGGAGGATCTCCCGGGGCCGGTGGCGAACGCCGCCCTCACGGCGGCCCTGGTCGCCCGGGGGGCGCTGGAACGGACCGAGAGCCGGGGCGTGCACTACCGTAGCGACTTCCCTCACACGCGGGCCGCCTGGCAGCACCATATCGGGCTGCGCCGGGGGGCCACGGCCGCCGGGCGGAGCTGAACGGTCGGGGAGGGTCAGCGTTATCCTCGCCGGCCGGTCGGCCAGCGCGTGCCGCTCGTCCTCTCGGACGATGAGGTCGCGCTGCGGGACGCCGCCCGCGGGATCGTCCGGAAAGAGGTCGCCCCGGTCGCCGAGCGCATGGACCGGGAGGACTACTTCCCGCGGGACGTCTTCGCCCGGCTCGGAGAGCACGGGCTCCTCGCCCCGACGCTCCCGACGGAGCTCGGGGGCCTCGGTCTTTCCTACCGGGCCCAGGCGATCATCCTCGAGGAGATCGCCCGCGCGAGCCCCGCGCTCGCCCTGACCGTCGGGGCGCATTCGAACCTGTTCGCCGACAACGTTGCCCGGAACGGCACTCCGGAACAGCGGCAGGCGTTCCTGCCGGACGTGGCGGCCGGTCGCGCGATCGGCGCGCTCGCCCTCACGGAGCCGGACGCCGGCTCGGACGCCGTCGCGATACGGACCCGCGCGGAGCGGCACGGGGACGAATACGTCCTGAACGGCTCCAAGCAGTTCATCACCAACGGCCCCGTCGCGTCGGTGCTGCTCGTCTACGCGAAGACGGCCCCTCAGCGTGGGAGCCGGGGGATCTCGGCCTTCCTCGTCCGAGCCGACAGCCCGGGATTCACGGTCTCTCGCTCGCTGGAGAAGATGGGGATGCGGGGCTCACCGACCGGCGAGCTCGCCTTCCAGGACGTCCGTGTCCCGGTCGCCCAACGGCTCGGCGAGGAGAACGCCGGCGTGCGCATCATGATGAGCGGCCTGAACGTCGAGCGCGCGGTCCTGACGGCGATCCCGGTCGGGATCCTCGAGGAGTGCCTTCAGCGCTCGGTCGCCCACGCGCGCGAACGGGTCCAGTTCGGCCACCCGATCGGCCGGTTCGAGCTCGTCCAGGCGAAGCTCGCCGACATGTACACCGATCTCACCGCGTCCCGCCTCCTGCTGTACTCCGCGCTCGAGGAGGTCGTGAGGGAGCCGGACCGACGGACCGCGAGCGCGGCCGCGCTCACCTTCGCCTCGGAGGCGTCCACGCGGGCGGCGCTCCAGGCGATCCAGATCTTCGGAGGCTACGGCTACATGAAGGACCTGCCGCTCGAGCGCCTCGCCCGCGACGCGAAGCTGCTCGAGATCGGCGCGGGCACGTCGGAGATCCGGCGCCTCCTCATCGCCCGCGAGCTCCTCGGCCCGGGGTTCGAGGCGACAGGGATCGCGCGCGACCGCGCGCAGAGCTGACCGGCCGTCAGGCGCCGCGAGGCTTGCGCAACCCCAGGCCCTCTTCGATGTACAGGGCGGCCTGGGTCGACGCAGAGCGCCGGTCTCGGTCCGCCGCGTCCTTGAGCTTGCGCAGGATCCGCGGCTCGAGGTAGACAGCTACTCCGACTCGTCGCTTCGCCTTGGTCTTCGATGGTCGTGGCATGTGTGCTTACCTCCTCGGGTGGTTCGGGCCCGCGTGCCGTTCCCGGCGGCGCCGCGGCGTCCTTCGTCAATTGTAACGGAAGGGGCCTCATATAAAGCGGGCGTAATCACGGGTAAACCACGGTCGGTTCCGCCGTGCCCCCGGGGGCGCGAGCATGAACGGAACGCCTGCCCCCGAACCGCTCACGAAGGCCCCGCGGCCCTCTCCCAAGGCGTCGGAGGCGGGCACGGGCGGCCGGGCCGGGCGCCGCGGGCCGAGGTCCGGGACTCGGTCGGGTCCCTCCAGGCCTTCCCACCGGGACGAGCGACGTGGGCGGTCCAGAGACTACGCCAGCCACGCTCCGGGCCGCGGGGTCCGGGATTCCTGTCGCCTGCGCGAAACGGCCAACGTATATAGGTCACGGTCGCCCATCCGCCCTCGATGGCCGGTCAGCCTCCGCCTAGCCCCGGGGCCGCCTCGACGCTCCGTGTCGAGATCCTCAAGGAGCTGCAGGCGATGCTCGACGACCGGGAGGTACGCGACCGGGTCGACCGCGGGCCGCTGGCCGAGGCGAAGGGCCGGGAGCACTGGGTCCTGCACCTGCTCCTCCGGGCGGAGGAGCTCAGCCAAGCGAGCCTGACGACCCTGGTACACACGGCCTACTCGAACCTCGCCGGAAGGCTCCAGACCCTGGACGAACGGGTCCAGCGGATCGACGCCAGTCAGCGGGCCCTCTCGGACGAGATCAAGACCCAGCTCGAGGGCGTGCAGACGGTCGTCCGGGGGACGGTCGAGCAGTCGGTCGACCACGGGATGACCGAGGGGCGGGAGCGCATCGGGACGGCTCTGCTCGCCGACCTCGACACCAAGTGGAAGCCGATCGGAGAGTCGGTCGAAACGTTCGCCCGCTCATCGCACCAGCTCAGCAAGGACCTCTCGGACACCTACCGGATCTCGACGCAGACCCGGCTCCTTCTGAACGAGAACGCCCGCCGGATGATCGATCTCGGCCGCGACCTCGTGGCCCTCGAAGAGAGCCTGAAGCTGGCCCTTGCCAAAACGCTCGAGGAGGGCCTGCGGCCGCTCGAGGAGCGGGTCGCTGCCCTGGAGAGCCGGCTCGGGACCACGGAGCCGGTCGCGGACGCACCCCAGAAATCCGAGCCGCCGGCTCCCTGAGCCGCGGTCGACCCGATGCGCCTCTCCCGGCGGCACCCGCGCTACGCGAGCCTGCTGATCCGCGCTCGCCTGGCGAGGTCGATGCGCGACGGCTTGGTCGTCCCCGAGGGGCTCATCGCCCAGGGCCGGGGCGAGGCGTTCGACTACCTGCTCGGGGAGAGGACGAGCCGCGCGGCCCGCCGTGCCTCCCGCGCCGCGGCGCGATGGCTCCTCGCCGCCCGCCGTCCGGTGCTGAGCGTGAACGGCAACGTCGCCGCCCTCGCCTCGAGGGAGGTCGCGGCGCTCCAGCGTGCCATCCCCGACCTCGGCGTCGAGGTCAACCTGTTCCATCGGACCCCCGCTCGGGCGAGGGCGGTGGCCCGGGAGCTCCGACGCGCCGGGGTGCGGAACGTCCTGGGGGTCCGTCCGACGGCGCGCATCCCCCGCCTACCCTCGGACCGTGCCCAGGTCGATGCCCGCGGGATCGCCCGAGCGGACCTGTGCCTCATCCCGCTGGAGGACGGGGACCGCGCGGAGGCGCTGAAGCGCGCCGGAAAGCGCGTGATCTCCATCGACCTCAACCCTCTCTCCCGGACGAGCCAAGCGGCCGATGTGCCGGTCGTCGACGAGCTCGTCCGGGCGCTGAGGACGATCGCCGCGGAGGTGCGTGGGCTCCCCCCGCCGGCGCGCGGCGGGACGTTCCCCAGGTTCGATGCCGCGGGGACGCTCGCCGAGGCGCTCCGGACGATCGACCGGCGTCTCAAGCGGGCGGCCCGCCGGCCGCGGCGACCACGCAGGCGCTGACGCGGGCGCCGACCTCCTCCAGGAGGGCCCGGTCGGTCGAGTCGAACCCCGCGGTCCGGTCGCTGTCGATGTCGATCTCGCCGACCACGCGTCCCTCCGCGAGGACCGGGACCACGATCTCCGAGCGGGTCGATAGGAAGCAGGCGAGGTACTCCGTGGACGCGCGCACGTCGTCGACGATCACCGTGACCCCGTCGCGGGCGGCGCGGCCGCAGAGACCGCGGTCGACGGGGATCCTGGTGTGTTCGGTCGCCGCGGGGCCAGCGTAGGCCTCCAAGACGAGCTCGCGACCGTCGAGCCGGTAGACCCCGACCCAGTCGTAGTGAGGGAACGACGCCTCGAGGAACCGACAGACCTCGGCGAGGGCGGCGCGGCCGACGAGCCTCCGGGCGATCGCCTCGACCTGGAGGAGGGCCGCCTTCGCGGCGGCCGGCGCGACCGTCACCGGTTCATCGCCGGACAGGGAACTCGTCCGCCTCCGGAGGGGGAAGCGCCGAGGGGGAGAATCTCCGTCGGGGCGGTAGGGCCGCCCACGGCGTTTGAACTCCCGAGGCGAAATTCGCCACGAGCTTTCCAGACTCGCGCCGTACCGGACTGAGCCACCTCGGCACGCCCGGCTAGGACCGACCGGAGCAGGTCGATAAGCTTGGCGCCGGCGCTAGTCCCGGGCCGGGAACCAGCGGCACTCCGGGCATCCGAGCGCGCGCTCCTCGCCGGGGATCGTCGACCCGCACTGCGGGCACGACGCCGCCGGTGGGACGGCGAGGGCCAGGCAGTCGAAGCACGCCCCCCGTCGGCGGTCGTCGGGGAGGAGGACGATCTCCCGCCCGCAGTACAGGCAACGCGAGAATCGCTCCTCGGCGGTGGGAAAGCTTCGGAGGTCAGAGAACAGAAGCATCAGAGGCCCCTCCACGCGGAGCTCGGTACATAACTCCTCGCGCCTCGGAACGCGGTCACGGCTCCTTCCAGCGCGCCTTGAACGCCGCGACCGCGAAGAGGGCTGCGGTGACCGCCCCGAGGATCGCCCAGTCGAGCTCGGCCGAGGCGAGGGAGAGCGGAGCGAGCCCGACCGAGCCCTGGACGAGGGCGGCCGCGTAGGTCGTGGGCGAGAACCGTGCCACCACCTGGGCCCAGGCCGGAAGGTACCGCAGCGGGTAGTAGACCGGCGGGAGCACCGTCAGCACCAGGGAGATCAGCGGACTGAACATGAACGTCTCGCGGACGTCCTCGAAGTACGTCGCGAGGGTGAACGCGAGCGCGGTCCCGAAGCCCCAGACGAGCAGGACGACCCCGAGGAGGGTCGAGACGCTCAGGGCCGTAGCGAGCCCCTCGACGACGAACAGGACGACGAACACCGCGATCCCCGGGACCGAGTAGACGAGCTCGCTCAGCGCCATCCCTAGGACGTAGATCGGCGCCTCGACCGGCGAGGCGACGACGATGTCTTGGAGCTTGAGGTCGTGGCGGTAGTGCGTGAGGTCCGACTGGAGGCCCGTGCCGGCCGAGAGCATGGTCAGGATCAGCCCGCCGGTGATCCCGTAGCGGAGAAGGGCCCCGTGCGAGACGACCGTCAGGAAGAACAGGAACGAGAGCGGCGAGGCTAGTAGGTTGACCAGGTAGAGCGGCTGGCTCCGGATCGGGATCAGCCCGTTCAGGACGACGAGCGTCCAGAGCGAGCGGAGGCGGTGGCGCTCCGTCACGACGTCTCCTCCCCCGCGTCATCGTCCGCCAGCGGAGTGTCCTCGTCGATCGACCGCCCGACCACCTCGAGGAAGATGTCCTCCAGGCTCACCGGCCCCATCGAGAGCTTGAGGCCCCGCTCGAGGGCCCACCGCGCGAGCTCGCGCGCCTCCCGCTCGCCGGCGAAGACGAGGAACCCACCCTCGATCGCCGAGACCCGGCCGTAAGGGTCGAGCTCCTTCCGCGGGACCTCGCCCCACACGGTGACCCGGTAGGGGTAGCGGACCCGCGCCCGAAGCTCCTCGGGGGTCCCCTCGAGGCGGCGACGCCCCTGTTCGATGAGGGCGAGCCGCGCCGAGAGCGCCTCGGCCTCGTCCAGGTAGTGGGTCGTCAGGACGACCGTGCGGTGCTCGCGGCTGGCGCGGCGGATCGCCTGCCAGACCTCGCGCCGGGCGATCGGGTCGAGGCCGGTCGTCGGCTCGTCGAGGAACATCACGTCAGCGTCGGAGGCGAGGACCATCGCGCACATGACGCGCCGCCGCAGCCCCCCCGACAGCCGGCTGACGAGCCGGCGGCGGTGCTCGACCAGCGACAGCTCCTCGAGCGCCTGGTTGGTGCGCCGCCGCGCGTCCGGCGAGGGGAGCCCGCGCATCTTGAGATAGAGGTAGACGACCTCCTCGGTCCTCAGGAAGTAGAGCGGGCGGGACTCCTGGGGAACGCACGCGATCCTCGCCCGGATCGCCCGCTCCTCGGCGGCCACGTCGTACCCGAGAACGGTCAGGGAGCCGCGGGTCGCCGCGAGCTGGGTAGCGGCGATGCGGATGAACGTCGTCTTGCCGGCGCCGTTCCGTCCGATGAGGCCGTACACCCCGCCGCTCGGGACCTCGAGGGAGAGGTCGTCGAGCGCCGGGACCCCCGTGCGCGAGCCCGGGTAGACCTTGGTGATCCCCTGCGCGACGATCGCGGAGGCCATGGAGAGCGGGACCGCTAGTACGTCCCGCTCTTAACGGGGTCCCGAAGGACTAGCTCAGGACCTCGTTCAGGCGGCCGGCCGCGCGCGCCCTCACGATCTCCTGGGCGATCCGCCGCCCCGTGGAGAGCTGCGGCTCGATCAGGTCCGAGTAGGGGCTCCCCGAGATGAACAGGTTCGTCCCGGCGACGATCCGGGTCGAGATCTCGAAGACCTTGAACTGGAGGTCCTCCGTCATGATCCCCTCGACGCAGAACGGGCCGACCATCCCTCCGAACAGCTCGATCGACCGCTCCACGACGCGGGCCGCGACCTCGAACGCCTTCTCAAGGAGCGACTCCCTCAGGACGACCGGAACGTTCCCGGTCACGACGAACGTGGGACGGATTCCGGCCTTGAGCAGCTCCTCCTGGGCCCCGAGCTTGTAGAGCTCGTCGATGTTCGCCTCGTCGCGGCGGTCCATCCCCAGGAGCTCGAGCGAGCCGTGCCCGACCCGGTAGCCGCGGTCGGAGATCGGGGAATAGAAGAAGTGGAGATAGTAGCGCGTGCCGAGGACGTATTCTTGGATGACGTAGGGGCCGGTGGGGTGGAAATCGGCGAGCCCCTCGCGGTTCTTCGCGAGGAAGAACCCCTTGCCGCCCTTCGCCCCGTAGTACTTCGCGATCACCGGACCGTCGACCTCGCTCGCGTCCTCGAACCTCCGCGGCATCTCGACGCCGGCGCTCTCGAGCCAGTCCCGCTCCTTGCGCCGGTCCGACTCCCAGGCGAGGACCTGGCGGTTGCCGAAGACCGGCACGTCGATGCGGCCGAACGCCTCCGCGCCCAGGTACTCCACGAAGGAGCCATGGGGCACGATCACTGCGCCGGCCTCACGCAGGTGTTCGGCGAGCTCCGGCACGTTGCTGTGTCGGTCCACCGTGAGGAAGCGGTCCGGCCGTGCCCGGGGGAACGCGTCGTAGAACCGCGGGGGGCGGCCGATCGCGATCCCGATCGTGGGAAGCCCCTCCGCGCGGGCGCCGTGGAAGATCTGGAGCGAGGAGTGCGAGCAGACCGTGGTCACGGTCGGCGCGCGGCCCTCGAGCGAAGCGAGGCGCGCGTCCGAAGCGAGCCGAACCCCCATACGGGGGAATATCGGGGGGCCGTCAAAGCGTTTGCCCGCGCGGAGGGGCTAACGGGCGTCGCTGTCCGTTCCCTCGAGCTCCCAGAACCAGCGGACCTGGCGCGAGCCGGTCTCGGCGACCTTGCGGCGCACCTCGCTGGGCACCTCCGGGTCGCGCAGGATCCGGCGCACATCGTCCGCGGAGTCGGCCGGAAGCCGACGGAGCGCCCCCGAACGCTCGAGGATCGGTCGGACGACCTCGAGGGGATACTGCCAGGCGACCTCGCGACGACGCACGGCGACCGCCCTCGAGCCCGGGACCCGGTGGAGGCCTAGCTCCTCGGCCGCCCGATGGAGCTCCGCGGCGGTCCTCGCAAGCTCGTGCTCGAGCCGTCGCTCGTCCTCGCGCAACGCGTCGAACCGGTCGACCAACGCGGCGAGACGCGGACCCTCGGCGGCCGGCATCGGCCGGAACTCCGGACAGATCGCCCGGAAGTCGCACCGCGCGCAGGGCGCGCCGGGCGTCGGCTCGAACGCCTCCTCCCGGATACCGTCCGCGACCTCGCCCATCCGCTGGTGCAGCGGTTCGAGGGCACGGGGCCCGCGCGGGGGGACCCGGAGCGGAGTGAGGGACCGCAGGTGCAAGAGCGTCAGCCGCTCGACGGGGGCGCGGTAGTTGTGCTCGGCCAGGACCTGGTAGACGCTGAGCTGGTCGGACGACGCGGCGTCCTCGGCGGAGAGCTCGCGGCTCGTCTTGTAGTCGACGATCTCGAGACCCCCGTCCGGGGTCCGGTCGATCCGGTCGAGGTAGCCATGGATGGGGATCCCCTCCCAGCGCGCCTCGAGATGTTCCTCGACCGCCACCGGCGACGGGGGTTCGAGCTCGAGGCGGTCGCGGTACCTCAAGAGCAGCTCGCGGCCGAGAGACCGGTAGCGTTCCTCCTCGTCCCGCGAGACATACCCTTCGTTGGTCCAGAGCCGGTCGTAGAGCGCGAGCAACTCCTCCGCGCCCATCGGAAGCCGGCCCCTGGTCGCCGTGGGGGCGCCCTCCTGATCGGACCAGTCCTGGAGGGTCGTTTGGCTGTCCCCGCCGTCTCTCCGGCGGGCCGAGGGCAGGACGAGCGGTCGGACGACCTCCTCCAGGACGGAGTGGATGACGCGTCCGAAGGTGAAGTAGCCCCGCGGCGTCTCGGGCCGGCGCTCGACGTAGAGGTACTTCCAGCGGAGCGGGCACTCGAGGTACGTGCGGTAGGACGAGTAGCTCAGCGCCGGCGAGACCGCCACGGGGGACGACCGCCCCGCGGGTTCATCTCCCTTCCGGGGCGAAGGGCTCACGGCGCGGTGCCGGCCCGGCGGCCGCGCGGCGGAGGGCGAGGCCCGGGCCGCCCCGGGCCCGTCAGTGCGCTCCGGCCGCGGGGGTCGGTGCGAGCCTCTCGCCGGCCTCGGCTCCCGTCGGCACGAGCCCGCGGGCCTGGGGGTTCGCGAGGTTCTTCGGGAGGCCGAGGAGGTCCAGGAGCTCCTTGTAGTGGTTGCGGATCGTCACCGGCGTCACGTTCGCGACCGCCGCGATCCGGTCCTGGCTGCGCGGCTCGCCCATCAGGTTCGAGGCGATGTAGATGATCGTCGCGAGGATCCCGTTCGGCAGTACCCCGCTCGTCGAGTAGACCTGCTCGACCTGCTCGAGGAGTTGCAGGACCTTCTGGCGGACCTCCTTGGAGAGGTTCAGGTCCTGCGTGAACCGAACGAGGTAGTCACGCGGCTCGACCGGCTTCAGCCCGAGCTTGAGCTCGCGGGCGAGGAGGGTGTACGCCCGGCCGACCTCGATCTTCGTCGCCTTCGAGTGTGCGATGATCTCCTTCATCGTCCGCGGGACGTGGCACTGGCGGCACGCCGCGTAGACGCTCGCCGCGACCAAGGCGACGATCTTCTTGCCGCGGGTCGCCTTGTGCTCGAGCGCCCGGCGGTAGATGTAGGTCGCCGACTCCTTCACCTCGCGCGAGAGCCCGAGGACCCCGGCGAGACGGTTGAGTTCACCGAGGGCGACCACGAGGTTCCGCTGGTGGGTGCGAGCCGCCCGCAGGCGATGGTTCAGCTTGCGGAGGTGGTAGAACTTCAGCGACGTGTTCCGGGAGAGGGAGTTCCCCTGAAAGTCCCGCGTCGGCACGCCAATCTCGCTGAACAGACCCTTGTCGGGCATGAGCGGGGAGATCACGGGCCCCCAGCCGCGCGCCTCCCGGCCGGTGTCTTCCTTCGAGCCCCGCTGGCCGCGGTCGCTCACGAGCGCGCTCTGGTCGACCACGAGACCACAGTCCGCGCAGACGATCTCCCCACGGATCTCATCCCGAATGAGGTGGCTCGACCCGCAGTTGGGACACGCCTCCGAGGAAGCGGGGGCCGTGGCGGGAACGGCGCCCGAGGCCGTGGACGCCGTTGTCTTCGAACTCGAGTGCGGGCGCGAGGCGACCGAAGCGCGTGAAGATGGCGTCATGTTCTTGTACGCGCCCGTACCGGAAGCGTCTATTTATACATTCATACACGGCGGTGTCTCCTTTGTAATTACACATGCTACACCGTACCGTGGGCTAGGTCGGGCCTGACACCGACCCCCCCTCGGGAAGGGAAGTCGAGCCTGCGGAAGCGAGTTCAGCCGCGGGACTCCATGGACGGACGACCTCCCTTCGACGGGCGTAAGCCCGCCCTCGGCAGGTCTATCCCCTCCGCACTCGGCCCGGGCAGCTCTACCTCATCCGCGGAATCCGTCGCGACTCGCCTTGCCCCTGCCGCATCCTTCGGACCGAGTGTCAGCGGGACGCTTGGACGCCTGCGAAACGGTCGCGGTCGTTCCTCCCTCTTCGGCCGACCCCGGCGCTCCCGCCGCGGCGCACGACCCCTTTCCGGGAAAACCTTATCCAAGGGGTCCTCTCGGCGGGACAGATGGCCCCGAAAGAGTCCGCGGACGGCGCCACGACTGGTGCAGGGGAGCTCGTCCAGCTCGACTTCGACCTCTGGGCCGAGCTCGCCGGCAAGACGGAACTGGTCGACACCACGCACGAGGAGGTCGCTCAGGCGGCCGGTGTCAAGGCGCCCCAGGGGACGACCTGGGGACCCCGCCCGCACGAAATCGGTGGGGAGGCCTTTCCCGGCGGGGTGGAGAAGGCGCTCGTGGGCCTGCCCATCGGGACGGAGGTCGAGCGGGAGTTCACGCCGGGCGAGGGGTTCGGGGAGCGGGACCCGAACCTGATCGAGCTGTTCACGATGCATGAGATTGAGCGTCTGCCCGAGATGCGGCGCGAGGACGCCCACCTCGACATCGGCACGACGCTGACGATCAACGGCCGGCGGGGACGGGTGGTCACGCTCACCGCGGCGCGCGTGCGCGTCGACTTCAATCCGCAGTTCGCCGGGCGGAAGCTGCGTGGGAAGTTCCGCGTGGTCGGCAAGATCGCCGAGCCGGCGGATCAGGTCCGCGCGCTGGCCGAGCTCCTGTACGGCCACGGGCACGACTTCCACGTCGAGGTCCGCGAGAAGGTGATCACGCTGCGCGTGCCGGACCGCACGAAGTTCGACCCGTACTGGGTCGCGGCGAAGGCGCGCATCGTAGAGAAGCTCAGAAGCCAGCTCCACCCCGAGACGATCCGGTTCGTCGAGGAATGGGCGACCCCGGCCGCCGAGGCGAAGGCGACCGACGGGAAGGATAAGAAGGGCGCACACCGCCCGGCGAGCGCCGGGGCGGAGCCTACGCCCGCCGAGCCGACGAAACCGCCCGCGGGGAAGAAGGCCGGCTCCGAGCCGACCGACGGGACGAAGCCGCCCTCCGGGCGCGCGTCGCCGCACGAAACCTGAGCCCTCGAACCCGACAACGGCCTCCGCGGGGGGCCAACCGCTCCTTGGGCGCCCTCGTCCCGGCCCACCTGGTCGAGGTGACCTCCGCCGCCGACGCCCGCCGGATTGTCCGGGCCCTGGCACCCCTGTCGTGCGGCTGCGGGGGGGACCTTCCGCCTCTAGACCCCTTACGGGGTGGGGAGGACGGGAGGGTCGGCGCGAGCGTCCGGCCAGCGGTAGAGGTAGACGTCGGTGGCTGGGTCGCGCGCGGTCGGCGTCCAGCCGGGGATCTCATGGCAGTGGCTGACGACCCGAGCGCCGTCCTGGAGCTCGGCCTCGAGCTTCGGGCGGAGCCGCGCCATCGCCCCCGGCCAGAGGAACGTGGCGACGACCGTGGCTTCCGAGAAGTTGAGGTCGAACAGGTTGCCCCAACGGATCGTCACGCGGTCCGAGTCGCGACCGAGCCGCCGACGGAGGCGAAGGATCAGGACGCGGATCGGCTCGATCTCTACGCCGACGACGCGGGCGCGGTAGATCCGGGCGGCCCTGAAGACGAGCGCCCCGGTCCCCGCTCCGAGGTCATAGAGGGTGTCCTGCGGCGAGAGCTCGGCGTACCGTAGCATCGCCATCGCCGCCGATCGAGGGGTGGGCTGGTATCCTGCCCCGAACCAGAACGACGCGAAGACGAAGTAGGCCAGGGCGATCGTCGCCGCGGCGAGGGCGATGCCGGCGAGGTACAGCTCCGAGACCATGACGGCGCCCTAACCTCGGCCCAGCGGGAGAAGCCGGTCCGCCGCGGTCCTCGGGTCGATCTCCCGGGCGACCACCTTGTCGACCAAGCGGCGGAGCGACGGGTCGGTCTCCAGGCGTTCGGCGACCTCCCTGGCGAGCACGTCGCGCACCCGGCTCACGATCTCCTCGGTGAGGCGCCGGCGCAGCTCGTCCCGACGGCCCGGCGAGTCGGCGAGGAACTTCTCGTGAGCCTCGACGGCGGCCCACAGCTCGGGAATCCCCAACGGGAGCACGGTCGAGGTCCGGACGATCCGCGACCGCCAGCCGTCCGGGGTGGGCCCGAGCGACGCCAGCTCCGAGAGATGGCGCTCCGCCGTCTCGGCCCCCGGAAGGTCCGACTTGTTGATGCAGAAGATGTCGGAGATCTCGAAGAGGCCGGCCTTCAGCGTCTGGACCTCGTCCCCTAGGTGCGGAACGACCACGACGATGCGCGTCGTGGCGACCTCGCGTATCGCGACGTCGACCTGACCGCTCCCCACGGTCTCCACGATCACGACGTCAAAGCCGGCCGCCTCGAGCAGCCGCGCGACGTCCCGGGTCGAGGCCGCGACCCCCCCGGACGCCCCGCGGCTCGCCATCGAGCGGAAGAAGACCCCCTCGTCGTCCGCCCGGCGCTCCAGGCGGATCCGGTCGCCGAGGACCGAACCACCGGAGAACGGGCTGGACGGGTCGACCGCGACCACGCCCACGCTCCTCCCCTGGGCCCGGAGGTGGGCGACCAGCAGGTTGACCAGGCTCGACTTGCCGACGCCGAGGGGCCCGGTCAGGCCCACGATCGGGATGCGGCCCGTCCGCGGGAAGATCGCGCGCAGCAGCGGATCGGCCGAAGCGTCGCCCGACTCGACCGCGGTGATCGCCCGGGCGAGGGCCCGGCGGTCGCCCGTGGCGAGCGCGGCCGCGAGGCTCCGGGGGCGCGGGCGGGTCATGCCGCGCCGCGCGCGAGTCGCTGGGCAGCGGCGACGATCTCCGCGAGCGAGGCGCCGGGGCCGAAGATCTCGCGGACGCCGAGGCGCCGAAGCCGGCGCGCGTCCTCGTCCGGGATGATCCCGCCGGCGAAGACGGGAATGGTCGAGGCCTTCTCCTTCTTGAGGAGCTGGAGAACCTTGGGGAAGAGCGCCATATGTGCCCCCGACAGGATCGACAGGCCGATCAGGTCGACGTCCTCCTCGAGGGCGGCGCGGACGATGTCCTCCGGGGTCTGGCGCAGGCCGGCGTAAATCACTTCCATGCCCGCATCGCGCAGGGCCCGAGCGACGATCTTGGCCCCCCGGTCGTGTCCATCCAGGCCGGGCTTGGCGATCAGCACACGGACCGGCGACCGGCGTCGCTTTGCCGTCACGGGAATCCCTGGGGCATCGACCCTGGCCCGAGAGAAAAGGTTTGGGTAGTTCGGGCGTGGGGGCGCCGGCGGACCGCTTGACCCCGACCCCGCCGCCCCCGGTTCGCCCGAGGGGGCGGACGGGCGCCGGCACGGAGGTCGGGGTCCGGGCGGCGCGGTCCGGGCCGGACCTGCTCCCGCCTTGAGCGCCATCGTCCGAGGCCGCCCCTCGGCCCCTCCGGCTCGGGGCCCCTGAACGGGTCCGCCCTCGCTCTCGGTCCACGGCCGCGGCCGTTGCGTCAGCCGCGTGGCGGCGTCCGGCTGGCCCTGGACCAGCGGAGGCGGGCGTGGACGAGCGCGACCGGCTTCATCAGCGCCTCAACGTAGTACAGCGGGTGGCGCACCGGCCGGCGGTGCTCGCGCCAGCGATCGGAGAGCTTGCCGTTCTTCATCAGAGAGACGGCCATCTGGACCAGCCACGCGTACCGCTTGCGCGCCCAGCGGAGGTAGCTCGTCTCGTCGCTCTTGTCGTGATAGACCCAGGCCTCTGGGACGAAGACCCCCTTGTGGCCGGCGGCCAGCACCCTGGACTCGAGGTCATGGTCCTCCGCCGTCACGCGCGCGTCGAACCCGAACTGCTTCAGCACGTCGGTCCGCCAGGCGCTGTTGCCGAGCGGAAGGTAGCCGATGCTCTGACGGACGATGTCCTCGTAGAGCGACTTCTCGAGGAGCTCCATGTACGTCTGGATCGGGTTCGCGGCGGCCCGCAACGGACGGGTCGGCCCACCGGTGAACGCCGCGGTCCCCTCTTCGATGGGAGCGACCAAGCGCTCGAGCCACTCGGGAGGCGCCACCTGGTCGGAGTCCAGGAAGACGGTCGTCGGCTCCGAGAGATGGGCCATCGCCTCGACCCTGGCGTCGACCGGCCCTCCGGGGAGGCGGACCAGCTCGACCCGGAGCGACGGCTGTCGGCTCGTCGCCGCGGAGGCGAGGCCGTCCGGCGTAAGGGGGGACCCGGCGATCAGGACCCGATCCGGGCGTCGCCGCTGGGCGGCGAGCGAGTCGATCGCCGCAAGAAGCCGGGGGTCGTCCTTCACGGCGATCTCGACGCACACCGCGCCGCGGCCGGGGGCCTCCGAGGCCTGCGGAACGGCCGCTCCGGCCGGTCGAGCGGCCTGCTCGGGCATGGCACCGACCTAGCGCGGGGCCGCGGCGGCGCGCCGACGCTCGAGGATCTCGCCGATCGTCCGGTCGATCGCCTCCGCGCTCGACATCGACGGCTTCCAGCCGACCGCGCGAACCTTCTCAATCGCGAGCAGCTGCTGGGGCACGTCGCCGACCCAGCCGCGGTCGCCTCGACCGTAGGTGATCTTGACCGTGCCCCCATGGGCGCGGACGACCTTCTCCGCGATCTCGCGGACCGAGATCCTGTCCTCGGAGCCGAGGTTGTAGATGTTGACGGCGGCCGAGGTGGCGCGCGAGGCGACCAGCATCCCCTCGACGCAGTCCGAGGTGCGGAGGTAGCTCTTGGCCTGCCGTCCGTCCCCGAGGACCTCCAGGCGCGTCGGGTCGGCGCGCAGCTTGTCGAAGAAGTCGGGGAGGATGCCGTGGGTCATCCGGCCATCGATGATGTTCGCGAACCGGAAGATGTAGGCCTTCAGGCCGTAGGAGTGGGCGTAGGCCGAGACGAGGCCCTCCGCGGCGAGCTTGGCCGCCCCGTAGAGCGATTGGGGCTCCAGCGGGCCGTAGGACTCGGGCGTCGGAAAGACCGAGGCGAACCCGTAGACGACGCTCGACGAGGAGAAGATAATCCGGCGGACATCGGACCGTCGGGCCCGCTCGAGGACCTGGAACGTCGCGATCGTCCCGTTGGTCAGATCGATCCGGGGGTCGGTGACCCCGACGCGCACGTCCGCGTTCGCGGCGAGGTGCCAGACCTCGCTCGCCCCGCGGAACGCTGCCTCGGGCGGCTCCTCGGTACCGAGGTTGCACTTGCGGACGGAGAGCCGCTCCGTCCCCGGGCCGGTCGGCAGCAGCCCCCGCCGGCCGCTGGAGAAATTGTCGAGGACCTCGACGTGGTGCCCCTCGCGGAGAAGCCGCTCGACCAGCATCGAGCCGATCGCCCCGGCGCCGCCGGTAACGACCAGCGGTGCGGTCGACCCTGGCTCGGTCGTCATGGGCGGCCGCGAACTTCAAGAAGCATATATACCCGAAGGACCCAGTCCAACCGCGCGGTCTTCCTGCGCGTGAGCGGATGCGAACGTACGTCCGGATGACCTTCCATTCGGAGGGGGCCAGCCCGCTCCGCGTGCTCGAAACGATGCGTTCGCTCGGGTTCGAAGAAGCCATGGGAATCCACGACTTCATCTACAAGTGGAAGGACCGTGCCACGATCGATGACGTGGTCCGATTGACCACCGATATGCATGAGCGGCTGAAGGGACTGGACGTGAGCTACGAGATCACCACGATCTCCTAGGTGGGAGGTGCGTTCGTGCCACCTGCAGAGCTCGACCGTGTCGAGCGGATGTTGCTGCTCCACCTCCTGGACCATCACGGGCAGCAGGTCCGCTTCGAGGCGTCCCAGTGGGTGACCGAGTTCGGCATCATCCGGCAGTTCCCGGGGGAACCGCCCGAGGTCATCCGGCGGGGGCTGCATACGCTCGAGATGGGCCGGTTCATCTACCAGCGGACGCAGTACGTCGTCGGCTACTCGGAGCCCAAGCCGGTCTACTTCCTGACCCCAAGCGGACACCGCAAGGCGCTCGAGATCCGGGAGGCGACCCCGGCCGGCGGGCCGCCTCCGTCGGTGGCGCTCCCCGTGCCGAACGAGCCGGTCCCCCCGCCGCGCACGCTCGAGGAGAGCCACTCGCCCGAGCCCTCCGGAAGCACCGAACCGACCATCTGATCGCCGATGCCGGTCCTGGACGGTCGCGCGGTCCGCCTCCGACCCCCGGGGCACGGTGACCTCGAGAGGATCTTCGCCTGGTACAACGATCCCGAGGTCGTCGCGCCGTTCGACCGGTTCTCGGTCGACGCGTTCGCAGCGTTCGCCCGGTCGGTCGAGACCGCCCCAGAGGACCCTGCCTCCCTGGCCCCCCGCTACGTGGTCGAAACGAAGGCTCCCGAGGAGCTCGTGGGGGTGGTGGGCCATTACCGGCCCCATCCGGTCCTAGAGTTCGTGGACGTCTGGTACGTCCTGGGGAGACGCGAGGCGCGAGGCCGGGGGCTGGGGCGCGAGGCCGTGGGCCTGCTGGTCGACCACCTTCTCCGGACCGAACCGGTGGAGAGGATCGGGGCGACCTGCGATGTGGAGAACGTGCCGTCGGTCCGCCTGCTCGAAGGGCTAGGGTTCCGGCGGGAGGGAACGCTCCGGTCCGCGCTGTTCCACCACGGGCGCTGGCACGACGTCCACGTCTACGGCCTCACCCGGGCCGAGCGCCACCCGGGTCCGGCGCGAGGCTGAAGGCCAGCCGGCTGCCCCCGTCCGCGAGCGGAAGGGGCCTCTCGATCACGACCGAGCCGATCTCCGCGGTCGAGCGGAGGTGGGTCCCTCCGCAGGGGCAAAGGTCGAAGCCGTCGATCTCGACGACCCGGACCGGGTCGACCTGCGGGGGGAGAGGGACGAGCCCGGACCGCTCGGCGAGAGGGTGCCGGTCCCACTCGGACCGGGGAACGTGCCGTATCGACACCGTCCGGGGGGAGGCGACCACGGACCGCACGTCGTCGGCGAGGACGGCGACGAGGGCGTCGTCCAGCGATCCGTCGAGCTCGAGGACCGCCCGCGTCCCCGAGAAGTTCGCCCGTCGGGTCCGGCGTCCGGTGCGGGTGAAGAGGCGCCCGCTGAGGAAGTGCTGGGCGGTGTGCATCCGCATGTGGCGGTGACGCCGGTCCCAGTCGATCCACCCTTCGACCTCGTCGCCGAGGCGGAGGTCGGGGCGGCCGCCGGCCCCGCCCTTCAGGCGGTGGACGACCGACGAACCGGACTTGTTGACGTCCACGACCTCCGACCGGCTGTGGCCCTCCGCGGCGAGCGTTCCCCGGTCGCTCGGCTGCCCTCCTCCGGTGGGATAGAAGTACGTTCGGTCCAGCACGACGCCCCCCGGAGGGAGCGCGACGACCCGCGCCCGGAACTCGCGGACGTAGGCGTCGTCGGTCGTGGGGAGGTAGGCAAGCTCGGTCGTAGGAGGGGCGAGAGCCGCCGGCGGGAAAACGGGGAGCTCTCGCCGAGCGTCCAAGCAAGCTATTTAGAGGGGACCGTTGTGAGCCGTCGAGGCCCCTCGGTGTTCAAGCTCCGCGTGAAGATGGAAGTCCTCCGCGAGCTCGTGGAGGTCGTCTCGACGCTCGTCAGCGAGGTCAAGCTGTCCGTCTCGAAGGACGGGCTGGAGGCGAAGGCGGTCGATCCCTCGCATGTCGCGATGCTGGTCCTCAAGCTCCAGAAGGCCGCCTTCGAGGAGTTCACGGGGGAACCGACCGAGATCGCCGTCGACGTGGAGAAGCTCAAGGAGGTCCTGAGGCTCTCGAAGCCTGGGGACGTCCTCGAGATCCAGTACGACGGGAAGAGCCGCCTGGTCGCGAGCGTGGGCCGAGTGACCCGCCAGATGGCGGTGGTCGACCCGGCGAGCATCACCGACCCGAAGGTGCCTAACGTGAGCCCACCCGCGTCGGTGGTCGTCAGGACCGAGGACATGCGCCAGGGGATCCGCGGGAGCGAGAGCTTCACCGACCACGTTACGCTCACGCTGGAACCGGAGGCGTTCACGATGCATTCGGAGGGGGACACCGACCGGCTCGACCTCAGGATCCCGAAGGAGTCGCTCCCTCGCATCGACGTGAAGGAGCCGGTCAAGAGCATGTATCCGCTCGATTTCTTCTCGGCGATGGTGAAGGCCATCTCCTCGGACGAGGCGACCCTGCACATCGGCAACGAGTACCCGCTCAAGATCGAGTTCACGATGGGGATGGGCCGCGGCGAGGCCCGCTACCTCCTCGCGCCCCGCGTCGAGGAAGACTAGGCTCCGCCGACCGACACGCGTCCGCCGACCGGCGGGCGTGAACGTTTTGTCCACGCGCCGGCGTCGGCGTCGCATGGTGGATCGCTCGCACACTAGAGTGGCAGTACTTTCCGGAGCCCGAACGCCGATCGGCAAGTATGGAGGGTCGTTGCGGAGCTACCGGGCCCCCGAGCTCGGAGCCGTCGCGGCCCGGGCGGCCCTGGAGCGGGCCGGGGTCGCTCCCGGCGAGATCGAGGAGGTCGTCTTCGGCCACTGCATCCAGGCCGGGGTCGGCCAGGGCCCCGCCCGCCAGGTCCTGCGCGCCGCGGGAATCCCGGACGAGGTCGGGGCCGTCACGGTCAACATGGTCTGCGGCTCCGGGATGAAGGCGATCCACGTCGGCGCGGCCTACGTGCGTGCCGGGGATTTCGACCGGGTCCTCGTCGGCGGGATGGAGAGCATGTCGAACGCACCGTTCCTCGTGGACGGAGGCGTTCGATGGGGCGTTCGCCCCGGAGCCCGCCCCCTGGAGGACGCGATGCAGTGGGACTCCCTCATCGATGCGTACGACGAGCACGAGCTGATGGGATTCACCGGGGAGAGGATCGCCAGCAAGCTGTCGCTCACGAGAGCGGAGGTCGACCAGTTCGGACTGCGGAGCCACCTCCGCGCGGCGAAGGCGGTCGCCGGCGGCCTCTTCGACGCGGAGGTCGTGCCGGTCCCGCCGGACCCGACCCGCGGGGCCCCGGGGCTCGTTCGGGACGAGGCGCCGAGGTCCGACACCACGCTAGAGGGCCTGGCGAAGCTCAAGCCCGCGTTCACGCCCAAGGGCGTGCTGACGGCCGGTAACTCCTCCCGGCTCGCCGACGGAGCCGCGGCGCTCGTCCTTGCGAGCGAGCGCGAGGTCGAGCGGCGAAAGGTCCGCCCCCTGGCGTGGATCCACTCGGCGGGGGAAGGGGGCGTCCACCCCCGGGACGTGATGGAGGCCCCGATCCCGACCGTCCGCAGGCACCTCGAGCGGACGGGGCTCCGACCGGACGACTTCGACCGGGTCGAGCACAACGAGGCGTACTCCTCCGCGTCGATCGCCGTCCAGCGCGCGTTCGACTTCGCCGACGATCGATTCAACGTGAACGGCGGCTCGATCGCCCTCGGCCACCCGATCGGCGGCAGCGGGGCGCGGATCACGGTGACGCTCGCCTACGAGCTCGCGCGCGCGAACGGCCATCTCGGCCTCGCGACCCTCTGCATGGGCGGAGGCAACGGCCTCAGCCTCGTCCTCGAGAGGGACAAGACCTAGGCGAGCGCGATCCCGAGCCGGCGCTCGACCTCGCGCAGGGCCGCCCTCGCCGCCGGACGTTCGCCCCTCGGGACCCCGCCGGTCGACGCGGCGATCTCTCCGGCGAACGCCCGCAGCTGGGCCAAGACCTTCTCGGTCGCCAGACCGTCCAGGAGCGTCGAGCGGACGGCGTGGGCGAGGCAGGCCGCGCGTGCGGCGCCGATCCGGCCCCCCCGCGTCGGCCGGAGCCATGCGCGCACCGTCGAGCGGAGGAGGTCGAGCTCCGCACGGGCGGCCTCCGAGGCCGCGGGGTCCCACGCGAACCGGTCCTGATGGGGCCGGCCGAGAAGGTACCAGCGGAGGGCCGCCGGGCCCAGGGTGGCGAGCGCGCTCCGCAGGGGAACGAGGTTCCCGATCGACTTCGACATCTTCGAGCCGCCCTGGAGGACCAGGCCCGTATGCAGGAACACCGGGGTGAACGGCGTCCCGCGCAGGGCGAGCGTGATCTCGTTCTCGGCGAAGTGGTGAGGGAACACGAGGTCCCGGCCCCCGCCGTGCAGGTCGACCGGCACGCCGACCAGGCGCGAGGCCATCGCGAAGCACTGCAGATGCCAGCCGGGGGCTCCGCGTCCCCACGGGCTCGGCCACGAAGGCAGGGGCGAGGACAGCAGCTTCCAGACGACGAACGAACGTTCCCCGTCGGACGGCACGCCGAACGGGTGGCCCGGCTCCTCGACCGCGTGCCGGGCGAGGTCCGCCGTGGTGGAGAAGTTCTCTCCGGGCCGGTGCTCCGGAGCCTCATAACGCCATTCGGTGCCGACCCGGTGGACGTGACCGGTGCGTTCGAGCGCCCGCGCCACACGGATGATCTCGGGAACGAACTCGCTCGCTCGCGGACGGAACGTCGGCGGGAGGTTCCCGAAGGCGGCCAGGTCCCGGAAGAACGCCCGCTCCTCGGCCCGCGCCAGCGCCTTGGAGGTGACCCCCAGGCTGGCGGCCCGTACGTCGATCTTGTCCTCGAGGTCGGTGACGTTCATCACGTGGCGGACCCGGTACCCCTCCGCCTCGAGGGCGCGACGCGCCACGTCGAAGAACAGGTAGGTCCGTGCGTGGCCGACATGCGCGGCGTCGTAGACGGTGGGGCCGCAGACGTACAGGCCCACGGTGCGGCTCGCGGGGGGTCCGACGAGCCTCCGGCGGCCCGAGAGCGAGTCGACGAGCCGAAGCCTCATCGCCGACGACCCGGGCGAGCGCCCTCCTTAACCGTTGCTCAGGCCGTGGAGCGGCCCTCAGGGCGCAGGGGGCCCCTGCGGGGCCGGGGACCCGCCGTCGGGGACGGGACGCCCCGCGGGGGGCCCGGTCGTCAACCTGAAAAGGGGTGTCCCTGTCGTCGCAATGCCCGATGGAGACGATCTACCTGCTCTGCGAGACCGACGTGGGCAAGCTCGACGACGTCCTTCGACGGCTGAGGGCGGTCGCGGGCGTGACCGAGGTCGAGGCGGTCACCGGCCCGTTCGACCTGATCGTCAAGGTCCAGGCCCCTCACGTCAACCAGGCGCTCGACATCGTCGTCCACAAGATCCGCAAGATCCCCGGGATCAAGGCGACCGAGACCCTGGTGACCGTCTCGACCGGCTGATCCGCGGGTAAGTTCCCCGCTAAATACCACGGCGCGGCTGGAAGGCCATGGTCAACGCCGGAGAGGTCGCGCCCGAGTTCGAAGCGCCCGATCAGGACGGGGTTCCGTTCCGCCTTTCGTCCCTCCGAGGATCGCCGGTCGTGCTCTACTTCTACCCGAAGGCTGACACGCCCGGCTGCACGCTTGAGTCGAAGGGGTTCCAGGAGCACCTCGGCGAGTTCACCGCGCACGGCGTCCGAGTCGTGGGCGTGAGCGTCGACGACTGCCCCGCCCAGAAGGCGTTCGCGGGGCGGTACGGCCTCCGCTTCACGCTCATCGCCGACGCGAAGAAGGAGGTCGCCGGGCGCTACGGGGTCCTCGGCCCGCGGGGTGTGGCGCGCCGGGTGACGTTCCTGATCGACCGGGCCGGCAAGGTGTTGGAGGTCGTCGACTCCTCGTCCCCCGACCCCCACGTCGCGAAGGCGCGGGCCCGCTTCCTCGCTACGTAGGTCCGCCGGCGCCCTCGGCCGCCTTCGCCGGGGGGACGGTCGGCTCGCCGCGCGGCCGTTTCGGACCGCGCCCGAAGAAGATCCAGACCCGCTCCCCGAGGAGCTGGAGGGAGGCCGGCACGAGGTAGGTCCGCACGATCATCGCGTCCATGACGACCGCGATGGCGACGGAGAGGCCGATCGCGCGGATCAGGGTGAACTCCCCGACCAGGAGCGCGCCGAAGGCGCTGGCCAGGATCACGGCCGCGGCGGTGATGATCCCGCCCGTCCGGCCGACCGCCTCGACCGTCGCGGCCCGGGTCGAGCGGCCCTTGACCCGTTCCTCGCGGACCCTCGTCAGGAGGAAGATGTTGTAGTCGATCCCGAGCCCGAGGACGAGCATGATCAAGAGCGTCCGGACGTAGAAGAAGATCGGGATGCCGGACGCCTGCTGGAGGACCAGGTCGCTGAGGGCCCACGCCCAGCTGATGGACAGGCTGATCGTCGCGACGCCCATCAGGGCGATCACCCAGGAACGCAGGACGACCAGGAGGACCAGGACCAGGCCGACCGTGACCGCGAGGAGCATCACCTCCGTCGCGAGCTCCGTCTCCTGCGCGAGGTCGCCGATCACGGGGGCGCCGCCGCCGAACGCCAACCCCGTGATCTCCGGGTGGCCCGAGGCATAGCCCTCGAACGCGCTCTCCACCTGGTCGACCGCGGAGACGGCCCCGTAGGAGAGTCCAGTGTCGTTCGTCTGCAGCTGGAGGAGGACGGTCCGCCCGTCGGTGCCCACGCACGACCCCAGGGCCGCTAGGAGGTTCGTCCGCTCGGCCTCCGGTTCGGAGCCGAGCGCCAGCCACGACGTGAGGTTCGCGCCGTACGGCCCCACCGGAGATTGGACCGCGGCGATGCCGGGCGTCGTGGACGCCAGGAGGCCGAGCTCGGCGAGGTCGGTGAACTCGGTCGCATTGGTCGTGTTACCGACGAGGAGCGGCGAGGAGAACGTCACCAGCGCGTACGAGGAGACCGCGTACCCGGCGCCGAAGTCCCGGCCGAGCTGGGCGAGGCCGTCGCTCGCCGCATGGCCCGTCGGGAGCTGCCCGTAGAAATCGTAGGAGACCGGCGCCTGGAGCGCGACCGCGACCAGCGGGACCGAGACGATCACGATGGCGCCGACGATCCAGCCGGGCCGGCGCTCGGTCGCGCGGGCCGCGCGGTAGAAGTAGGTGGCCCCCCGCGCCGTGCGCTCGTTGGTCGCCCGTGCGGCACGGACGAACCTCGCGCCGGTCGTGGGCCAGAAGACGCGCGGGCCGAGGAGCTTGAGGAGCGCGGGCAGGAGGGTCAGCGAGGCCAGCATCGCGATCAGGATCGCGGCCGAGAGGACCATCCCCCACTGGGAGAGGAGGGCGACCCCACTGAACGCGAGGGCCACGGTCACGATGATCGCGGTCGATCCGCTGGTCGCCACCGACTGCCCGGCCCAGGTGACGGCCGCGACGACCGCCTCGTCGGAGGAGCGGCCCCGGACGAGCTCCTCGCGGTAGCGAGCGACCAGGAAGATCGAGTAATCGGTCCCTACGCCGAGGACGAACACCTCCTCCAGGGTGAGCGCAGTGGTGTCGACGTGCGTGACGATCGTCCCGAGGAGCACGGTCGCGCCGAGACCGAGGAGCAGGGCGATCGCGAGGCCCCCGAACGCCACCAGCGGCGCCACGGGGGAGCGGAAGTAGAGCATCGCGATCCCGAGGAGGAGGCCGACCGTCAGGGGCAGGACGAGCCCCAGCACAGAGTCGACCGCCTGGTCGGTGAGCTGGTCGAGGGGAGCGTCCCCGGTCTGGTAGTACCGGACCGACCCGCTCGGGTCCGAGGAGGCGAGGACCCGGGCGACGTCGTGGTCGATCTCCCCCAGGTCGTGATCCACCGGGTCGCCTCCCGAGGCGTTGGTCGAGTCGTCCGCGACCGTGAACGACACTCTCACCAGGCTGGCGGTCCCGGCCGCGTTGACGAACTGGGACGCCAGCGCGAGGGGGACCGGCAGCGGCTCGTCGGCCAGGGTAGTCGACGCCACCGAAAGGTTCGCGTACGCCGCCGCCGACGCCGGGCTCGCTGGCAGGCCGTGGAACTCCGCCCAGACGCGAACGATCCACGACGCGGGGAGGCCCGAGGCCTCCGAGAGGAGGGTGGCGGCGACGTCCCGCTGGGCCGAGGTGTTGGTCGAGTTCTCGATCCCGACCCCGGCGAGCACCACGCCGTCGACGCTGACGTTCGTCCCGGCGAGGTGCGGCAGGAGGGGCAGCACGTTCGCCCGTGCGCTCGCATCGGCGCATCGCAGCACGGCGGGCTCTGAGGGGTACTCCGCCGCGCAGTAGGCCGCCGTTCCGTTGAACCCGGTCGCGGAACCGGCGTACCCGCCGTAGAACGCAGAGAGGACTTCGAGACCCTCGGTGGAGCCCGCGAGCTCGAGGGCCGTCTCGTTGTAGGCAGGTTCGTTCGAGGCGGCGGGGTCGCCCGGTGGGGGGGAGAGGGCCCACCAGTTCTCGACAAACAACGCGGGTGGGCCCCAGAGGAGCCCCGCCGTCTCGTTCACCGCGGCCGTGACGTTCGGGGACCCGACCTGCGCCGCCGCGACGACGCCGGCGGCGAGCTGCGCCTCGCCGGCGAGGTACGCCGCGTAGTCCGTGTAGACGCTGTCGATGGATGCGACGTCCACGAGGCTTCGGTCCGCGCCGAGCGCCGCGGTGACGTTGAGGAGGAGGTCCTGGCCGGTAGGCCCGACAACGCCGTTCCCGTAGAACAGGAGGATCGTCGACGATCCGCCCGAGGCGTTCGGGAACAGCTGGGCGAGCTTTGCGTCTGCGAGCGCGCTGGGGGCGTTCGAGGGGAGCGTCTCGGTCGAGTTGGTCGTCACGGCCCCGAGGTGGGAGAGGAACGGGGCCGCCACCGCGAGCAGGACCAGCCATGCCGCGATCGGCACGAACGGCCGTCGGACGATCGACCTGCCGAGCCGGGAGAACGCCGCCGCGCCCCGAGGAGTGCTGTTCCCGCCGACCATGGGCTGCGACGCTCGACCTGACCGGGGGCCTGAATAACCTTACTTATCGTCGGCCACGCCGGCCTGGCCGGCGCGGTCGGTCGCGCGCTTCCACAGCGGGGGGAACCGACGGGGATCGGCAAAGACCTTGGTCGACCCTACGATCCAGCCCGCGTGTTCGCCCCGGGGCTCGGTCGCCGAGCGCAGCGCGATCCCGGTCGCCACCAGCTCGCGGTTCCGGCTGAGGAGCACGACCCGCTCGCCGCGGGCGAACGTTCGGGAGGCCGTCGCCACCCCCCCGGGCGCCAGCGAGGCGCCGTGGGCGACCGCGCTGGCCGCCGCGTCCTTGAGCACGAGGGTCGGGAACTCGCGCCAGACCTCCTCGACCGGGTGGAGCAGGCGAAGCAGCTCGGCCGGGTCGCCGGCCTTCGAGGCCGAGCGCGCGTCGGCGAGGGCGGAGAGCGGGACGGCGTCGCGCTCGTCGAACGGTCCGGTCGCAGTGCGCCGAAGCTCCTCGAGATGCGCCCCGATGCCGAGCGCGTCACCGAGGTCGACCGCGAGCGTCCTCACGTACGTCCCCGAGTCGGCCACGACCGACACGAGGACCCGGGGGCCGTCGCGCTCGAGGAGATCGGCCCGGTGGATCGTGCGGACCCGACGCTCCCGCTTGACGGCGGAGCGGACCGGCGGGGTCTGGTAGATCGGACCGACGAACTCGGCGAGGACCTCCCGGAGCCTCGCCGGGGGAACCCCCCCATGAAGGACGACGATCCCCACGTAGGTCTTGGGGAACTCCAAGACGAGCGGGACGAGGCGGAGCGCCGGCCCCAGGCCGACCCAGAGCACCCCGGAAACGTTCGGGTCGAGCGTGCCCGCGTGGCCGGCGGCCGCGACCCCGAGGAGGTCCCGCGCCCACGCGGTGACCTGGTGGGAGCTCGGTCCCCGGGGCTTGTCGACCAGGACGAACGCCCCGGAGGCGATCCGCTCGGCGACCGGGTCCGCGGGCGCGGCCGCGGTCATCTCGCCGCGCCCTCCCCCCGTCCCTTCAGGAACGCGACGACCGAGGCGACGACCTCGTCCGGGCCCTGCGAGGTCGAGTCGACGACGAGGTCGGCGGGCTCGCGGTCGACATCGATCCCGTAGAACCGCAGGTAGCGGGCGCGCTCGCTCGCCTCCCGGACCGCGATCGCCCGGGAGGCCGCCTCGACGCTCAGCCGGTCGCGCCCGGCGAGCCGGCGGGCCCGCTCGGCCGCCGAGGCCGTGATGACGATCGCGATGACCGGGACCCCTCGTCGCCGGCAGAGCGCCCCCTGGATGCGACCTTCCAGCAGGACGCCCGGACGGGCGAGGGCCTCCATCGCGCGGTCGAGCTCCCGGTCGACCTCCGGGTGCGCCTCGGCGTACCGCCCGAACGATTCGAGGTCCAGCCCGCGGGCCTTCGCCTCCGCCCGGAACACCTCCCCGGCCGAGCGGTAGTCGAGGCCCAGTTCCCGGGCGACACGGCGGCCGGCGGTGGACTTCCCGCTCCCGGGCGGTCCCCCGACGGTGACGACGGACCGGATCACGCCGGACCCCCGGTCGCCCCTAAGGAGGGGGCGCCGGACGCCGGCGGGTGCGCATCGAGGTATCGGCGGAGCCACCAGTGCTTCAGGAAGCGACGGAACACCATGGAGAACGGGATCGTGTAGATGCTGAAGATCAGAAACCACCACGGCACGGGGATCGCGGAGACGACCCTCTGGGTGAGATGGAGCGTCGAGCCCTGGAGGGCAATCACCTGAGAGGACGCCGGGGCATTCTTGATGACGAGCCCGACCCAGGTGTAGATGAGGATCAGGAGGAAGTAGGTGATCGCCATTCCCTTGAACTGCCCGATCGACACCTCGCCCGAGAGGCGCGCGAGGCGCTCCTGATGGGGCCGCAGCGCGTCGATGCGGTCCTTCTTCCCCGAGCGGATCGCCTCCATCTGGACCTTGCGGAACGCCGAGCTCCACTTCTGGACCTTCGCGGCCTTGATCCAGTCGGTGGTGAAGTTGTAGGCCAGCGAGGTGATGAGCATCTCGATCGCTCCGGCGAGCGCCATCGTGAGCAGAAGGTAGCTCGAGCCGAACCCGATCGCGGCGTAGAGCGGCCCCGGGGTGCCTAAGCACCAGGTGGCGGAAGGGACGGTCCCAAGGGAGCCGGCAATCTGGTTGCGGGCCTGTGTGTCGATCAGCATCCAGAACCCGAGCACCCCGAGGAACACGTAGACGAACGCCGCCGTGGAGAAACGGAACGTCGGAGCGGGTGGCCGCGGTGGCGGCCGAGAAGGCCCTGGCTCCTCCTCGTCGTCCTCGTCGTCCTCCTGGGCCTGGAGCGGAACGCCCTTCGGCTCCGGCGCGCTCGGGAGCGGGAGTCCCTGGGCGTCCTCCATCAGCCCTCGCCGCCGAGGAACCTTCTCAGGAGGGGGTTCATCTCCATCAGCTGCTCGCGGCCCATCGCCTCGTAGAGGTTGATGACGATCCCCACGGTCAGCAGCACGCCCGTGCCGCTAGCGTTGCCTAGCGTACCGATGAGGTCCGCTCCCGCCGCGAGGGCCCCGACCGACGCCCCCGAGATGACCGTGATGACCGGGATGTAGCGCTCGAGCACGCGGCGCAGCACCCTCGGCTCCCTACGGAACCCGGGGATCTGCATGCCGGTCGCCTCGATCTGGCGTGCGACTGCCTCCGGCCCCATGTTCGTCGTCTGGATCCAGAACTTCGCGAAGAGGATCGACCCCCCCACCATCGCCGCGAGGTAGACCAGGACGTGCGCGATCCCCTGTAGCTCGGAATGGCCGTAGAGGAACTCGCTGTACGTCTGGAAATTGAAGATCGGAAGCAGCCAGGTCTCGAGGCCGTTCGGCGTCGACAGGTAGAACGCTCCCCCGGACATCGGCTGCGTCGCACTGATCCCCTTCGCGGCCGCCTGACTGCTCGAGAGGTACGAGCCGACCCACCACTGATGACCGAGGAGCGGAAAGTGCGAGAGCGTCGGGTTCGACCAGAGCAGGATCGACACCATCGACACGTTCGCGAGCAGGGCGCTCATCAGGATGACCGGGATGTTCGACGCGTAGATCAGCCGCAGCGGGTAGCGGCCTCGGGCCCCGCGCGCCTCGGCGTGCGAGAGCGGGAGCTCGATGCGGGTCGACTCCGTCCACGCGACCAGGAAGAAGATCGCCGCGGTGCCGACGAGCGCCACGACGGGGTTCGGCTGGCGGAGGAGGACCTGCTCCCAGCCGCCGCCGGCCATCTGGGAGGCGCTGTAGTGGGTCAGGAACCAGAGGGTCTTCGGGATCGTGCCGCTGGGGGGGTTCGACGGGGAGATCGCGGTATACGGATTCTGCGGGACCCAGTTGAGCGTACCCTGGATGATCTGCTGGGAGACGCCCGCGGCGATGAACAGCGAGATCCCGCTGCCGATCCCCCACTTGGAGACGACCTCGTCCATCAGGAAGACAAGGTAGCTGCCGAACACGAGCTGGCCGATGATGACGATGTCCGCGAGCAGCATCCCGTTGCCAGGCACCGCGCCGCCGAGCCGGGTGACGATCGTCGCCGAGGGGGTCAGGTAGCCGAAAACCTGGGGGACCGCCTCGACGAAGATCATCGCCACGACGAGGACCTTCTGGGTCCCTTGGTACATCCCCTTGTCCTCGTCGTCGGTGAGGTCGAGGTTGATGATCTTCGCCCCGGTGAACAGTTGCATGATGATCGAGCCGGTGACGATCGGCCCGATCCCGAGGTGCATGAGCGTCCCTTGGGCCCCCGCGAGGATCGCGCGATAGCTGGCGAACAGGTCGATGACCGTCGCCTGGTCGACGCCGTAGATGTAGATGTTCGCGAGGAGGTAGTAGAGCAGCAGGACCCCGATCGTCCAGAACAGCTTGGTCCGGAAGTGTACGTGGCCCTTCGGTTGGGAGACCGCCGGCATCCGGCCCGTGATCGGCTTCAGTCCGTAGAGCCGCGACTTCGGGCCGCTGTACGATAGGCCGAGGTAGATCAGGCCGAACAGGATGAACATGCCCGCCGAGATGATGCCGAGCGCGATGACCGTCGGTCGCGCCCAGAACCAGACCAGGGCGACCACCAGGAAGCCGAGGATCGCCAGCGGAACGGCCCACCGCGGGTCGCGCGGAATCTCCTCGTCCACCATCGAGCCAGCGGCCAGCCGGAGGGCGCATTATATAGTCTTTGGAGGGCCAAGCCCGCCTCGCGGCCGCGGTCCGTTTCCCCGTCGCCGGGCCGGGCCTGCACGACGCGGTCTTCCTCGCCGGTGGAGGGGTTCGCACGGCCCTACTTGGGACCTCCATCTCGCCTCGGGCATCGCCGGGCGACTGATACGAATCCTCGATCCCGCATGCCAATCCAGGTCCGGCCCCTCGGCGAGCGTGGGCGGACACCCTCGGAGCCGGAGGTCCGCCGCCCTCGTGGCCACCGTCCACGACCTCGAGCGTCCCCAGGAGTCCTCTGGACGGCCGGGGAACCGCCTTGGTCGCGGCGGGCCCCCCCGCAGTCGATAAGCCGACCGGCCGATGGGTCCTGGCGCGGGTCGGCCCGCAGCAGGGAAGCCATGCCCAACGATACACTCGAAGCAGCGCTCGGAGAAGCGAGGAAGGCGGCCCAGGAGCTCGCTCGAGCGAGCGCGAAGCTCACCCGACGGCTCGTCGACAAAGCCGAACGCGCCGCCCAGGATCCCCGAGGCTCGGTCGAACGCGCGGCGAAGCGCGCCGCGAAGGAGCTGGACGCCGCGGCCCGGGAGATCGACGAGCTCCTGAAGAGGATCTGAGCGCCCGCGGACGGGCCGCGACCGTCCGGTGCCCTAGCCCGAGGCCGTGGGGGCGCTGGCGCTCGACTCGGCCGGGACGACCGTCACCTTCTCCCGGGCGTGGCGCGAGGCGTAGGCGACCTTGACCTTCCACGGCCGCGCGGTCCTCCCCCCGCCGAGCAGGCGGTCGACCCCGGCCTTGGTGAGGTCGGCGACGAACGCCTCGCCCTCGCGGGCGATCGCGCCGGCCGCCTCGAGGATCGGGACGAACGCGTCGAGCTCGCCGACGTTGAGCGCGGTCGGCCGCTCGGTCACCGCGTCCGGGCGGACGAAGCCGTGCCGGCCAAAGTGGTCCGGTGCGTAGATCAGCATCGACTTGAACTTGTACTTGTGGAGCCCGGCGTTCCCGCGGCCCCCCTGCTTGCCCGCCCCGCGGCCGGCCTTGATGCCGCGGCCATGGGTGCGGAGCCCCCGGAACTTCTTCGTACGGGACGGCATCGAGAACCCCCTACAGCATCCTCCGGACGAGGTCGTTGATCGCCCGGCCGCGGTAGCCGAGCGCCCCTCCGAGGGTGTACGGCTTCTTGGTCGACCTCCAGCCGCCCTTCGGGGCGCGGAGCCGAAACAGCGGGCGGACCCCGGGAACGCGCGGGAGCCCCTCCGCAAGGACCGTGCGCGCGAGCGCGGCCACATCGGCCGGCGGGGCGGGAGCCGTCCCGGGCTCGCCGGTGAGCGGCCGGCCCTCGGGGCTCCGTCCCCGAGAGGTGAGCAGGAGACCGACCGTCTCCTCGTCGGTCTCGCCCCATGTCACGTAGCCCTGGACGCGGGTGAGCATCCCTCGGAACGACGCGTCCTCCGGAACGACCGTGGCGTGGTTCGGTCGGCTGAGGTGCAGGAACCTGAGCGTCGCGCCGATCTCCCTCTTCGCGTGGATCGAGCCCCGGACGCGCACGACCATCCAGGCCATCGACCGCCTCACCGCCCCCGGCCGCCGCCGGTCGGCGGCGGACCCCGTCCCGGCCCGGTCGGCGGCCCACGGCCCGGCCCGCGCCGGGGCGGAGGTCCTCCGCGTCGGCGCCCGCCGCGGGGCTGCCGGGGCGGCATATCCTCCTTCGGGGGAAGGATCGACGTCCCCGTCGGGCCGCGCACGATCTTGAGCCGGGAGGCGTCCTCGCCCGGGACCTTCAGCTCCGAGAGCCGGACGAGCGCCCCGAACGCCGCCTGGGCGTAGTTGACCGTCGTCTTCGTGTGGCCCTCGGTGAACCCCCAGGCGTCGGTGATGCCGGCGAACCGCAGGATCGGCTTGGCGACGTCGCCGACCGCGAGCCCCACGCCCCGGGGCGCCGGCCTGAACGTGACGTTGACCGAGCCGCTGCGCCCCTCGGCGACAAACGGGAGGGTGTGCGCGCGGCCGCACCCGCACTCCCAGCTGCCGCAGCCGCGCTGGACCTCGACCACCTCGAGCTTCGCGCGGTCGATCGCGCGGCGGATCGTCGGCCCGACCTCGCGGCCCTTCGCGCGCCCGAGGCCGACGAACCCGTCGCCGTTGCCGACGACGACCGTGACGGCGAACTTGAACCGGCGCCCAGAGTCGGTCATCCGCTGGACCATGTTCACGTCCAGCACCTCGTCGTGGAGCCCGGGAAGGAGCTTGTCGACGATCGGCGCCTCGCGCAGCGGCAGCCCGGTCGCGAGCGCGTCGCTCATCGTCGCGACCTCGCCCGAGGCTACGCGGCGGCCGAGCTCGGTCTTCGGGACCCACGGGGGCGCCGCCGGCACCGAGGGGGCCCCATCCGGCCCCGAACGGGGAGGGCCGCGCGGAGGGCCGCTCATGCGGAGGCCCCCTTCGGCGCGACGAGCGACGGGAGCTTCAGCTTGTACGCCTCGAGGGGTTCGGGGAGACGCTTCGGCAGGTGCGCGCCGCCGAGGCGGTCCGCGCTGGGGAACTTCTCGCCGCCGTGCGGGATCTCGAGACCGGCGTCCAGGAGGCCCTTGAGCGCCGCGGCGAGGCGGCCGCCGGAGGTCGCGTGCTGGAGACCCACGTCCAGGATCGCCCCGTCCGCGCCCCGCGACTTCGCACGGAGGCCGGCGAGATAGCCGGTGAGGTAGGCCGCCGGCGTCGACGCGAGGCTCACCGGCGGGAAGGCGATCCGGCCGAGTTCGGAGCTGTCGGCGCTCGCGAGGACACGGTCGCCGCGCGGGTCGAAATCGACCAGCGCCACGCGGACCCTGCGGCCCGAGCAGCGGACGACGGCCCGCGACCGCCCCGACGCGAGCAGCTTCAGGCGGACCCGGTAGTCGGTCCGCCCCTCGCGTCGGCGGCGGAAGTGGACGCGGTAGCGCGGCCCGCTGCTCACGGGGACCCCTCCTTGAGATGGCCGGCGAGACGGAGATTGACGAGCAGGTGCGAACGGCTGCGGAACATCCCGCCCTTCGCGCGCCGGTAGAACTCGCGGTAGACCGACGGGGGGATCTTCTTCGAGGCCCGGAGCTCATGGAGGAGGTCGCGCTGCGCCCGGATCCGGTTCATCCAGCGCTCCTTCCGCGGGACGCGGGAGCTCGGGGTCCCCCGGCGCGAGCCGGGACCGGCATGACGCCCCTTGGCGAGCTCGACGGCCCGGCGGCGGGCGCGGCCCCGGGACGTGGGGCGGATCCTCTTGCGGCGGATGACGCCCGCCTTGATCGCGCTGCGGATGTCGCCGCGGGTCACGGCGTCCTCGAGCTCCTCCTGGCTCGCCGGGTCGATCCAGACCCGGCCCTCCCCGCACTTCAGGAGCGAGGCGGCGAGCCTCCGCTGGTTCGCGAGGTCGGGCATCGGTCTAGCGCTCCTCCTCGCCCTTCACGATCGGGTTCAGGACGCGGATCCCGAGGCGCCGCGCCTCCTCTTCGAGGACGAGGCGGCGACGGGTCCCGACCGGCCGCGCGATGATCGCGGCGTCGCGGTGGGCGTCCAGCCCGTCCAGCTCGTCGCGGGTGTGGATGACGACCGGCCGGAATCCTCCGGGGGTGAGCCCCCGCACCCTCGCCGGGGAGCGGTAGCCGACCCTCACGACCTTCGCGCGGTAGCCGTAGTGGCGCCGCTGCTTCGACTGCAGTCCTCGGGGCCGACGCCAGGCCTCGTCGCGCCCGATCCGCCAGTAGCGGTAGGCGGCCTGGCGCGTGAACCGCGGGCGCTTGCGGTCGAGGAGCGTGCGGGTCGAGAGGAGGACCTTGAGCTCGGGAGAGAGCTCGGCCCGGCGGGGCGACTTTGGCTCGTCGGGGGCCTCCTGCTTGTTCGGGGCGGCCGGAGCCGGCTCCGTGGAGGGCGCGGACCCGGCGGCCGCAGGCGCCTTGGCCGGGGCCGCGCGGCGGCGGCGCTTCGGCGCGGGGGCGGCCTCCACGGCCGGTACGGGAGACGGCGTCGCGGCGTCGTCGGGCATCGCTAGCTGGCCTCCTTGAGGTGCGCGCGCTCGGTCAGGTAGATCCCGTCCTGGAAGACCCTGGGGTCGTACTCGCGGATCCGCGTCGTCCGCTCGATCGCGGCCGCGCTCTGGCCGACGAGCTCGAGGTCGAACCCCTCGACCAGGACGAACTCGCCGTCGACGCGGGCGGTCGTGCCTTCGACCAGGTGGACCGACCTCGGGTACTTCTCGCCCAGGAAGTTCTCGATGACCAGCTCGTCGCCCTTCACCGAGACCTTCATCGGGAAGTGCGCGGCGACGATCTTGAGGCGCGCCTCGACGCCCCGGCTGAGTCCCCCGCCGAGGTTCTGGAGGTGGGCGACCCAGGTGCGGAGCAGGGCCCGCGAGCGCTTGCGATGGCTCGGGAGCCCGAGCTCGATCGTCAGCTGGTTGCCGTGGGCCGTGACGTGCAGGACGTCCGAGGGGAACGGCCGCACGACGCGGCCCTTCGGGCCCTGGGCCGTGATCTTCCGCCCGGAGATCTCGACCTTCACCCCGCTCGGCAGGGTGACCTCGGCTCGGGCGGCGTCCTCAGTAGACATAGGCGAGCAGCCGACCTCCGATCTTCATCTCGCGTGCCTCGGCCTGGCCGACGACCCCTCGGCTCGTCGAGAGGACGAGGAGGCCGAAGTCCTGGGCCGGGAGGAATCGCGACTCGAACCGCTCGAGCTCTTCGTACCGCACCGAAAGACGCGGCTTGACGACGCCGCACGAGTTGATCCGGCGCGAGAGGCTCACCTCGTACTTCCCGCCCCGTCCGGTCGGGACGAAGGCGAACTCCTCGAGGTAGCCGTGGGAGCGGAACAGCCGAAGGACCTCGCCGATCAGCTTCGAGGTCGGGGTGATCTCGACGCGGGGACGGCCGTCCCGGTCGGCGTGCCGCAGGGCGACCAGGGCATCGTTGAGCAGGTCTCGTGTCATCGTCCGTCCCTCCTACTGGTACTTGCGGAAGCCGAGGTCGAAGGCGACCTCGCGGAAGCACTGGCGGCACAGGTGCAGCCCGTAGCGGCGGACGATCCCGCGCTTGCGGTCGCACCGCAGGCAGCCGTCTTTCCTCCCGAAGTGGTGTTTCGGCTTCACGCTGGGCCCTCCGCTCACTCCACGACCGTGACGCCGAACTTCTGCTGCAGGAACGCGCGCGTCTCCGCCCCGGTCGAGCGGAGGCGGCGCGGGAGCGAGCGCGGGCGGGCCCGGCGGTCCCTTACGCGGAAGCCGCAGCGGCCGACCTCGACGGCGATGTCCATGCCGTGGATGCCGATCGTCGGGTCGTACTTCATGCCCGCAAAGTCGGTGTAGTCGGCGATCCCGAACGAGAAGTTCCCGTTGCGGTCGATCGAATCGCCGTCCAGCTGCTTGTCGCGCGCATCGAAGGCGCGACCGAGGAACTCGACCGCCGTCTCCCCGCGGAGGGTGACCTTCGCGCCGATCGCCTGCCCCTTGCGGATCCCAAAGTCGCGGTTGGTCGTGCGCGCGCGCGTGGCCACCGGCTTCTGGCCCGTGACCATCTGGAGGACCTTCTGGGCCTTCGTGAGCGGCTCGCCCGACTCTCCGACGCCGAGGTTGACGACCGCCTTCACCACGCGCAGGGCGCGGTGAGGGTTTTCGGCCGCGCGCTCGGGCCGGCTCGTGGGCGGAGGGATCGCGTCGGGGACGCTCACCGGTCCACCCCCTCGCCGAGGGTGACCCCGGGCGCTTGGTCGCCGACGACGAAGACGTACTCCTTGATCGTCGAGAACCCCTCCTTGAAGTGGACGAGGTTCGGCTGCGGGGAGTTGCGGACCTCGATCCGCTCCACCCGGGCGAGCTCGCCGACATGCGAGCCGCCGGCGAGATAGGCGAGCGCGCCGGGCTTCAGCGAGAAGTGCTCGATGACCTTCTGGCCCGGGAGCTCGATCTTGAGCGAGTCGCCGACGCGGTACGGCGTCGACGCGGGGAGCAATAGGTTGCGCCCGTCGTGGAGCGTCAGCTCGACCTTGCCGCCCCTCGCCGCGTGCTTCGCGCGGACCCGGCCGATCTTCAGGGCCGCCTCGGTCGAGGGGATCGACGCGAGCACGAGCTTCCCCCGGCGGTCGGTGACCAAGCGGTAGTGCCGGTCGAGCGGCTCCGCGAGCGAGACGGTGTCCATGAGGCCCACGCCGCGCGCGAGGTCCGAGGCGACCTTCGCGTCCACGCGGACGGCCCCGCTGCGCACGAGCAGACGCGCCTCGCGCGCGCTGACGACGATGCGCTGGAGGTCCCTCAGGACCAGGAGGAGCGGAATCGACCGGTCCTGCGGGTGAGGGCCGGGCCGGGGCCGGAGGATCCACTTCGTTCCCTTGCGCGGGACGGTCCAGCTCTTCGGCGCAGCTCGGCGCTTCAGCCGGAACGTCATGGGGCCCCCCCGCGCGACCTGCCGCCGCGAGCCTTGGTCCCGGCTCCCGTGGGCGACGCCGCGACCTCGTCCTCGCCCTCGTCGTCGTCCTCGTCGTCGTCCTTGTCGTCGTCCTTGTCGTCGTCGGTCGGCGTGTCCGCCTCGTCCGCGTCCGCCTTGGGCGCCTCGGTCGGGCTCGGTGTGGGAGACGGCGCGCCTTGCGGAGCCGCCGCGGGAGCCTCCTCCGGCTCGGGGGTCTCGCCCCGCTCCTCGGGCGTGACCTCCTCCTCGCGGAGCCGCAGCGATCGGCGGCGCCACGGGTCGGCCAGGTTCAGGTGCGTGATGACGAGGTGCGACGTGCGGAGGGCGAGCGGCTTCAGCTTCTCCTCAGCGGTCTTGAGCGTGACGTTGTCGAGGGTCACGGAGTAGTCCCGGCGGGAGATCCGTGCGACGCGCTCCTCGCGGCCGGCGAAGCTTCCCGACAGCACGCGGACGGTGTCCCCCTTGCGGACCGGCACGTTCCGGCGCCGGAAGCGGCGACGGAGCTCGCGCGAAAGCGGGACGGTCATCCGCCGCCGGCGCTCGGAGGTCGGGGCGTTGTAGAGCGCCCGTCTCTGGCGGCGGGGGGCGTGAGGGGAAGCGCGCACCGTGATGGTCCTCCTACACGATGATCGAGGACGCGGCGGCGATCCGGGGCCAGCGCTCCGCGGCCTCCTTCGCCACCGGGCCCTTGATCTGGGAGCCCTTGATCTCGCCGGTCTCGGTCGTGATGACCGCCGCGTTGTCCTCGAACTGGAGGCGGGTCCCGTCCGGCCGTCGCATCGGGAAGCGCGAGCGGACGATGACGGCGTGCAGCACCTGCCGGCGCATCTCGGGTGTCCCCTTCTTGACCGAGACGACGACGAGGTCCGCGATCCCCGCGCGCGGGTAGCGCCGGTGGGTGCCGTGCCAGTTCCGGACCGCGATGATCTCGACGACCTTCGCGCCGGTGTTGTCGACGCACTCCAAGCGGGCCCCCTTCGGGAGGCCCCGACCGCGGCGGCCCGGCAGCCCCTTCATGCGGCCTCCGGCGCCGAGGGCGCCTCCTCCGGCGCGGTCGGGCGGACGGGTTCCTCGCCGTGGACGTGGCGGGACGCCTCGCCGAGGTCGGCGACGATACAGAACGAGACCAGCTTCGAGAGCGGGCGGGTCTCGGCGATGCGGACCCGGTGCCCGACCGCGACCTGGAGGCACGGGGGAGCGTGGGCGAGGTAGCGGCGGCGGCGCTTCTCGTAGCGCTCGTACTTCGGCACGTAGTGCAGGAGCGTGCGCTCGACGACCGCGGTCCGCTGCATCGCGGCGGAGACGACGACCCCCTCGAGCGTCTGGCCGCGGACGGGCAGACGGCCGTGGAACGGGCAGTGGCGATCGTCGCAGCGGCCCTTCGGCGCCCGCACGTCGAGCCCGATATCGCGGGCCCGGGGAGCGGGAGGGCTACGTGCGGGAGTCATCGGAACCTCCGAGGACCCCCGGCGAGCAGCCGCTTGGTCCGGTCCTCGGGGCGCACTCGAAGGAGGTCGCCTCTTAACGGTAACTCTCGCGACGCGAGGCGGATCGCGCCAGTGAGGCCGGCCTTGGGGAGGCGGACGAGCCGTCGGCCCCCGAGCGGCCGCACGAGGAACGTTCCGAGGGTCTCGTCAACGATCGTTCCCTCGACGGCACGGTCCCGCCCCGGACCGGCCGGGACGGAGAGCGATGCGCCGATCAGCTCTCCGGCAAGTGCCGCGCGCTGGTCCGGAGAGAGTTCGCGAAGGTCGGCTCGTGTCGCAGGCATCGGCTCACCTCGGCCCCTCGGCACGCCGGGCGCCGCCGGGCCTTGCGGCGGCGATCGACCGTTCGCTCAGGACGGTGAGGGCCCGGGCGACGTTCGTCCTCAGGGCGCGCATCCGGCCCGGGCTCGGCGGGGCGCCGCCCATCGCCGCGACGCCGCGCTCGCGCAGCAGGTCGTTCTCCGTGTCGGCGATCTTGCGGCGGAGGTCGTCGTCCGACAGGTCCCTCAGCTCGCGCATTCGAAGCAGGGTCATGTCGCCTCCGTGGCGCTGTCGGCCGGCGGGGGCGGCGGGCCGATGACGGGGGTTTCGGCCACCGGCTCGGCGGGCCGGGCCGCGACCCCTTTCACGACGATCTCGTCCGGCAGCTTCGCGGTCGGACGCATGATCCAGACGTTGACGCCGATGACGCCCGGCTTGAGGCGGGCCTGGTAGAACCCCTTGTCCATCCAGAGATGGACCGCCTCGCCGCAGTACTTGATCGTCCCGGCCTTGAACCGCTCGGTCCGGTGCCGCTCGCCGGTGAGCTTCCCGGAGAGGATCACCTGGCAGCCCCGAGCGCCGGCCTCCATGATCCGCCGCACGGTCGAGTGGCCCGCCCGGCGGAAGTGCCAGCCGCGCTCGAGCGTCGAGGCGAGCTTGTCGCTCATCAGCTGGGCGTTCAGGCTCGGCTGGCGCTCCTCCTGGACCTCGATCTGGGGGTTGTCGAGGGCGAAGCGCGCCTGGATGTCTTCGGTGAGGCGCTTGATGAGCTCGCCCCGGTGGCCGATGAGGATGCCGGGGCGCTCGCAGATGAGCGTGACCCTCGTGCCCATCGGCGTCCGGACGATGTCGAGCCCACCGAAGCCGGCCCGGGCGCTCTCCCGGACGAGGTACTCCTTGAGCAGGACGCGGCGCATCCGGTCCTGGATCACCTTGCGCTCGCTGCTCATGCCCCGACCTTCCGCTCGGCGAGGACGATCTCGACGTTCGTCGTCTGCTCGTTCCACGGGTCGCCGTGGCCGTGGGCCCGCGGCATCATCGCGGTGCGGATCTTGCCCCGGGCGCTGGCAGCGACCTTGACGTACAGCCGCTCGGCGTCCAGCCCCTCGTAGTCGGCGTTCTGCTCCGCGTTGCGCAGGACGGCGAGGACGTTCTTGGCGACCTTCTTCGGGTACCGGCTGGGACCGATCCCGCGGTGGTGCGCCGTCTCCTGGTTGTAGCGGCGGAACGGCACCGCGCGCTTCAGCGCGACGACCTCCTCGAGGAGGTGGCGCGCGCGCTCGACCGGCAGGCCCCGGATCGCGTTGAGGACCTCGTAGGTCTTCTTCGGGGACATCGGGAGCTCGAGGCCCCGGGCGCGAGCGACGCTGACACCCGATTCGCCCGCGTACGTGTAACCCCGCATCGACCTCGCTTCCCTCACTTGAGCGGCATGAACTTGGACGAGCGCGTCGCGCCGACCCCGGGCCCGGAGTGCTTCTCGAACCGGCGGGTGAGCGCGAACTCGCCGTAGTAGTGGCCGATCATCTCGGGGCGGACCTCGAGCTCCTTGAACTCCTTGCCGTTGTGGATGGCGACCTTGCGGCCGACGTGCGCCGGAAGCACCAGGGCATCACGGCAGTGGGTCCGCACGGTCTTCTCGGGCGGGGTCGCGCGCATCCGCTCCAAGAAACGGCCGGTCTCGTTGTTGAACCCGCGGCGGATCGACCTCCGTGCGCGCGCGCCGAGGACCTTGGCGAGCTCCTCGAGGCTCAGCGCCTTGAGCTCGTCCAGGCTCTTCCCGCGGAAGCTGAACTCGCGCTTGCGCCGGGCTTCGACCTTCTTGGTGCGCCTCGCCTTCGGCATCCGTCTACCCTCCCTTGCGGCGCTTCTTGCGCGCCGCCCGCGACGCCGACCGCGAGAACCGTCCGACCTTCGCTCCGGGCCACGCTCCGCTCTTCACGGTGCTCGGGCGGCCGACGTGCTGGTGGGACCCGCCGCCGAACGGGTGGTTGACGGGGTTCATCGCGACCCCACGGACCTTGAACGCCGGGCGGGCGAGCGACCGGACCGAGAGGACACGCTTGCCGGCCTTGATGTAGGGTCGCTCGTGGCGGCCTCCACCGGCGACCACGCCGACCTCGGCGCGGCAGGTGGCGAGGAACAGCTTGAACGAGCCGCTCGGCAGCTGGACGGTCACCTCGGAGCCGGTGTGGGCGACGACCAGGGCGCTCGTCCCCGCGGCGCGGACCAGCCGACCGCCATCGAACGGCTTGACCTCGAGGTTCGACACGAGCGTGCCGTCCGGGATCTTCCCCAAGGGCAGGATCGACCCGCGGTCGACCTTTCCCTCGCCCAAGGAGACCGAGTCGCCGGTCGCCAGCCCGGCCGGGGCGAGGATCTCGATCTCGCCCCCGTCCGCGGTCGCGAGGGCCGCGACCGGAGCGGTCCGGCCCGGCGCCTGCTCGATCGAGAGCACCTTCGCCACACCGACGACGGTCGGTCCGGGAAGGTAGATCGCGCCGTGGTGGCGGTGGCTGGGGGAGCTGTAGGCGCCGGTCCCCGCACCGCGCCGCCGGGAGCCGATACGCTTCCCCATCAGAACACCCCGGCCCGGCTTCCGATGTCCTCCGCCGAGAAGCCCTTCGCGAACCGCACGGTCGCGATCTTTCCCGAGAGGACCGTCTTGGTGGTGACCTTCACGACCTTGCACTGGTAGGTCTGCTCCACGGCGCGCCGGATCTCGGCGCGGTTGGCCCGCTGGTCGACGACGAACTCGAGCTTGTTCTGCCGCTCCATCTCGTCCATCGACTTCTCCGTCACGTAGGCGTGCAGGATGATCCGGTGGCGAAGCTCGCTCATGGCGCCGCCTCCCCGAGCCGGGTTCTCAGCGACTCGACCGCCGCCTTCGAGAAGATCGTCAGCCGCCCCGCCACCCCTCCGGGGGCGAGGTCCTCGGTCGAGAGGCGCCCGACCGGCACGACATCGACCCCCGCCAGGTTGCGGAAACCGCGCGCCTTCCCCGAGAGGCTCGTCACGACCAGGACGCTCCGGGGGGTCCGACGCACGCGGCCCCGGCGGCGGGCGCGGCCGGAGCCGTGCAGGTGCGTGCCGTCTTGGGCCCGACGCACGTCCGGCCAGAGCTTCAGGTGCTCGAGGAGGGATCGGGCGTCCTTGGCCGAGCCGAGCTCCTCGACGGGATCGTCCAGGACGAACGGGAGCGCAACGCCGTGAGGGAGGAGATGGCCGCGCTCGGTCGCGAGCTTAGGCTCCCGGGTGGCGGCGAGCGCCGACGCGAACGCGAGCCTCCGCTCGACGCGGTTGACCTTCTTCTCCCAGATGCGGTCGGTCGTCGGGGGGTGCGCCGGCCGCCCGCCGACGGTGTTCGGGGCCTGCGCGCCCCGCATCGAGCCCATCAGCCGCGGGGTCCTCGCGACCCCCTTGCCCTTGCCCGACCACTCAACGGAGTGGCGGTTCCCGGCGGTCGGGGAGGTCGCGTGCGGCTGGATCCGGTGGGACTGGGCGGCGACGACCGCCCGCCGGATCAGGTCCGGCCGGACGGGAAGGGAGAACGCGAGGGGGAGGGCGACGGTCGCCTGGGGCTTACCGTCCATGCCGAGGAGGTGGGCCCGGTGGTGCGGGGTCGCCGTCTCGACCGGCGGCGCATCCGCCGGAGCGTGCTCCGGCGTCATCCGCCCTGCTTCGACCGCGTGCTGAGGTAGCGGACGTCCACCTTCTCGACGGTGACGACCCGGCTGCGGATCGGCGCACGGAACCTCAACAGGCGCTTCGCCGGCCCGGGGATCGAGCCGTGGAGGACGACACAGCTGCTGCGGACCTCTCCGTAGTGCGGGAAGCCGCCGGCGGGGGTGATGGGGTCGGCCTTCGGGTCGCGGACGACCTTGAGGATCCTCATGTTGAACTGGGTCCGGCGGTGGTAGCCCTGCTGGCCGGCCTGCGGGATTCGGTAGGTGACGAAGCTCGGGTTGTGCGGCCCGAGCGTCCCGATCATCCGGCGGTGCTTGGAGTTCTTCCGGGGCTGGAGCTTCACCCCCCAGCGCTGGATGTGGCCCTGGAAGCCGAACCCCTTCGTCACGCCGATGACGTCGACGAACTCGCCTTCCTTGGTCACCTTGTCGATCGAGAGCTCCTGGCCGAGCTGCTGGACCGCGAACCCCCGGCGCTCGTCGAACTTCTCGCCGGAGACACGGAGCTCGATAAGGGTCGGCGTTTTCGAGGGGACGCCGCTCACGAGGTCAGGCTGGGTCCGCGCGACGAGGCGGACCTCGTCCCCGTCCGTCCCGGAGAACCGCTGCAACGCCTCGGCCGACGACGCCGGATGGTGAGGGATCCGCCGCTCGAGCGCCGAGGAGCCGTCGTCGGCCCAGACCTCGCCGACGACCCGGAGCCCGTACGGGCCGCGGGCGTAGAGGCGGGCGGCGACGACCTTGAGCGGAGGGACCTCGACGACCGTCACCGGCACGGCCAGTTCCTGGCCGGCGGTCGTGGAGCGCTTGCGGTAATCGAGCAGGAAGGCGTGGGTCATCCCGACCTTGAAGCCGGCGAACCCTTCGATCGCCGGGGACTTCGGTCCCGGAGGCCAGGAGCGGATGCGCGGGACGGGGCGGGCCGAGCGGGAGCGGGGCGAGTACGCCAGCGACCCGCGCCTCGGACGATGACGTCGTGCCATTGGTCGATAGGGGTCCCCCCCGCCGGTGGGGACGGGGGAGAAAGGTTCGGTATATAAGGCCACGGACGAAAACGGCCGTTCTCCGAGAGGAACCGCGTCCGAGGAGGCGCGGCGGGCCGCCACGGCCCGAACGCGCGCGTAGAGGGCGGTCGGAGGCCGCCCGCCGGTCCTAGATGAGGCCGATCTCGGATCCGGCCTTCGCGAACGCGTCGATCGCGAAGCCGAGCTGCTCGTCCGTGAGCGCGGAGTTCATGATCGTGCGGATCCTCGCGCGGTCCTTCGCGACCATCGGGTAGACGATCGGGAGCGCGAAGACGCCGAGCTCGAAGAGGCGCTGGCTCATCCGCTTCGCCTTGCCGCTGTCGCCGACGATGACCGGGACGATAGGTGTTGCGCTCCCCCCGAGGTCGAAACCGCGCTCTCGCATCGCCTTCTGGAACCTGTGCGTCAGGGTCCAGAGGCGCTCGACGTGCTGCGGCTCGTGCTCGAGGACGTCGATCGCCGCCGTGCACGCGGCCGCGACCGCCGGCGGGTGCGAGCCGCTGAGCAGCCAGGTCCGGGACTTGTTGAACGCGAAGCGTGCGAGGTCCGCCGAGCCCGAGACGTGCCCGCCCACGACCCCGAACGCCTTCGAGAAGGTCCCCATCTCCACCTGGACCAGGTCCCGCGAGAGGCCGAAGTGCGAGACGATCCCCCGCCCCCCGCGCCCGAGGACGCCCTCGCCGTGGGCGTCGTCGACGTAGAGCATCGCCCCGTGCTCGGCGGCGATCGGGGCGATCTTGTCGAGCGGAGCGATGTCGCCGTCCATCGAGAAGACCCCGTCCGTGATGACCAGGATCCGGCGGTAGGACGGGGTGTGCCGCTCCGCCTCGGTCAGCACCCGGGCCAGGTCGTCCGGCTGGGCGTGCCGAAACACCGCACGCTCCGCGCGCGAGAGCCGAACGCCGTCGATGATGCTGCCGTGGTTCAGCTCGTCGCTCACGATCAGGTCGCCCTCGCCGACGAGCTGGGGGATGAGACCGGCGTTCGCCGCGAAGCCGGTCTGGTAGACGAGCGACGCCTCCGCCTCCTTGAACCGGGCGAGACGCCGCTCCAGCTCGACATGGAGGTCCATCGTGCCGGCGATCGGGCGGACCGAGCCCGAGCCGGCGCCGTGCGTGCGGACCGCCTCGATCGCGGCCGCGACCACCTTCGGGTGATTCGACAGCCCGAGGTAGTTGTTCGAGCAGAACATCAGGACCTTCCGGCCGTCGATCGTGCACGCCGGCACGCTCGGGCCCGAGAGGACCCGCAGTTTCCAGTCGAGGTCGGCGGCGGCGAGCGCGCGGTACTCCTCGCCGAGGAACGCCGTCGGCGAGCGCGGGGAGTTCACCATTTTGCCTCCAGAGAGACCTTGGCGGCCTGCATCGACTCGATCAGCTCCATCGCGCGCCCGACCTCAGGGATCGGCATGCGATGGGTGATGATCTCGCGGACCTTCTCGCGGAACGACGCCTGGGAGAGGAGGCTCTTCACCTGGTACCAGGTCTCGAACATCCGCCGGCCGAAGATCCCGTGGACCTGGGCCGCCTTGAGGACGAGCGCATTGTCGAAGTCGAGCGTCGCCGGCCGGTCGAAAAGGCCCAGCATCGAGACCCTGCCGCCCGGGGTGAGCGCGTCGAAGACGAGCGCCAGGGACGCGGGATGTCCGCTCATCTCGAGCGCGACGTCGACCCCCCGGCCCCCGCTGGCGGCGCGCACTCGCTCCGAAAGACGAGCCGGCTCGTCGGTCGGGTCGAGGACGGCGTCGGCGCCCATCTTCCGGGCGAGAGAGGCCCGGAGGGGATTCACCTCGGTCGCGACCACGGTCTCCGCCCCGTAGGTCTTCGCCGCCGCGATCGCCATGAGGCCGATGGGACCGCACCCGGTGATGAGCACCCGCTTGCCCGCCACATCCTCGTCGGTGTTCTCCGGGAGAAGAGAGTGGACCGCGTTGCCGAGCGGCTCCTGGACCGAGGCAATCTCCGGCGGGAGCGCGGGGTCGTTCTTCCAGGCGTTGAGCTCGGGCAGGATGACATACTCGGCGAACACCCCGTCGTGATCGACGCCCAGGACCTCGACGTGCTCGCAAATGTGCATCCTGCCGGTGCGGCACTGGTAGCAGGTCCCGTCGACGATGTGGGTCTCCGCCGAGACGTGGTCCCCGACGGCCAGGCTCTTGACCGCCCGCCCGACCTCGACGACCTCTCCGCTCAGCTCGTGGCCGAGCACGAGCGGGATGCGGCGCACCCGCGCCTCCGCCCACGCGTTCCACACCCAGAGATGAACGTCGGTCCCGCACACCGACGACGCCCGGACGCGAACGAGGACCTCGTTCTCGCGCGGCTTCGGCGTAGGGACGGTCTTGACCTCGCCACCCGGCCCCCTCCGAGTCTTGACGACGGCCTGCACAAGCCACCGCGGCTGCCGAGCCGAGCCGTGCGTTTAACGGTTGGCGCGCCACGAGCACCGAAGGAGGGCCGGTGTCCTCGCCGGGGCTAGGCCACCGTGACCCCGTAGGCGCGCTCGAGCTTCTCGACCACCTTGGACCAGTCGAACTCGGCCACGTGGGCCGCGGCGGCCTCGGCGATCCGTCGGTGGCGGTCCGGCTCGCTCCGCAGGGCCCCCAGCGCTGCGGCCAGGGCGGACGCGTCCCCGTACGGGACGAGGGTTCCGTAGCTGCCGTGGCCCAGGACCTCCGGTATCGCGCCGGTGGAGGTGGCGATCACGGGCGTTCGCGCCGCCATCGCCTCTAGGAGCACGAGACCGTACGCCTCCCAGCGGGAGGGGTGGACGAGGGCCCGGGCCCCCCGGAGGACCTGCCGGTACTCGGCACGGCTGGGGAGGAAGCCGAGCCATCGGAGCGAGTCCTCGATCCCGAGGTCGCGGGCGAGGGAGGTGAGATGGTCCCTGGCGCCAAAATCCGGCCCGACCAGGGCGAGCCCGGGCCGCTGCTCCCGAGGAAGGGAGGCCAGGGCAGAGAGCAGGACGTCCAGCCCCTTGGACGGGTCGATCCGACCCGCGAAGACGATGTACTCCTTCGGCAGGCCAAGGCTCGCCGACGGCTCGTCGCGGCCTTTCCACTCGGAGGTGTCCAGCCCGGGAGGCACCAACAACACACGGTCGGGGGGCACGAGCCGGCCCACGAGCCCGCGCTCGGTCTCGGTCTGGACGATCACGGAGACGTGCTCGCGTCGGTAGATCCTCCGGAACCAGTGGTCCAGCACCCTGGCCGCGAGGGAGATCGCGGGTCCGCCCTCCGCGGGATGGTAGTGAAGGGAGACGACCAGCGGGCACCCCAGGCGGGAGGCGACCTGCGCCGCCTGGATGACGTGCCCGTACCGGTGCGAGTGGGCATGGATGACGTTCGGCCGGTAGCGGGCGATCGCCGAGGTCGCCCCGTAGAGGAACCCCGTCTTCGTCGGGTACCGTGAGAACCGGTGGACGGCCAGCGGCTCCCCGCGATCGTCCGAGCCGGCCTCTTTCGACGTGAAGACCTCGACCTGGTGGCCGCGGGCGATCAGCCGGCGCGACGTCTCCCTCACGTTGGCCACGATCCCGCCCCCCCGGCCGAACCTGGGGGTCACCTGAGCGATCCTCACCCGCCACCTCCCAGGCCGACCGCCTCGGGGCGGGGACCGCCGCCGTCGCGGGGCATGGCCGGCGGACACGGATGCCGTGCCTTAGAGCTTGCCCGGAAGGCACCGTGGAGGCCGCGACCGTACGGCGGAACCGCGGGCCCCGCGCGGCGCCCGACCCGCGAGCTGGGGGACCGGCCGCGTTGGGGAGCCACCCGGGTCCGGCCCGAGGCCTACGCCGGGTTGGCGGTGAAGATGCAGCCCCGGCTCGCGTGCTTGGTCGGGTCCGGCTTCGTCACGGCCCAGCGCTGGCCCAGCCGGGTCTCGAGGACGGCCCGGAGCAATTGAGGGCACATCTCGCGGCCGATCTCGGGAGAGGCCGGGATGCACGCGAAGCAGCCGGTGACCCGCAGGGTGAGCGGGCGCTCCTTCTCGACCGCGAGGCGGCCCATGGTGTGCGTCGCGTAGTACCGGGCGAGGCTTTGCGCCACCTCGCCGACGCTCCGCCCCTCCACCTCGTCGGCGATCTCGCGACCGAGCTGCTTGGCGATGGTGCCGATCAGCTCGGGGAGGTCGAGGCGGAACTCCCGGACCCCCGAGACGCGCATCCCGAGCTTGGTGATCTCCTTGAGGCGCTGGAACGGCTGCGACTCCCGCCCGGCGACCACCGGCAGCGACACGGAGGCCGGCTCCTCGAGCTCGACGAACCGGGCCTCGGCACGCTCGGCCGTCGTCCACAGGCGCCGGTGGTAGTCCCGGGCGAGGGCGACGAACGTGGGGGTCGCCGACCACAAGGCCACCTGCTCCTCGGACGCCCGCCCGAGGCCGTCGTCCCCCGAGACGAAGACGATCGCCCCGGCGCCGTCGAGGACCACCGCGCGGTTCGAGACCGGCGCGTGCGAGTGCCGCAGGCTGACCATCGAGGCGAAGTGCTTCGCCTCGGAGAGGTTCGCGGAGGCGACCTCGGTGACGAGCTGGACCTTGACCCCGCGGTCGCGGGCCTCCCCGAGCGCACGGTCGATCCCCCCGTCGATCATCGACGACAGCCACGCCGGCGTGGCGCTGACGAGGATCTCTCGCGAGGACTGGCCGACGCGCCGGCGCAGGAACCGCCGGATCGCCTCGCGTCCGTCCAGGACCGCGAACTTCCTGGGGTCCTCCTCGTCCAGCTCGGTCCGTCCGGACTCCCAGTCGGCGAGGATCCGCGCCCGGTCATGCTCGAGGGCCCGAAGCCCCTCCGCGGCCCCGGAGATCCAGCGGTCGAGGAGGCGGTCCGGGGAGAGCGCCTCGAACCGCTTCGGCCGCGAGCCGGTCGCGTTGAGCAGCCCGTCGGCGACGAGCCCCTGGATCAGACGATACGCCTCGACGCGGTTGACGGCCGAGAGCCGCGCCAGCTCGCTGGCGGTCTGAGGGCCCCCGCGGCAGGCGGTCAGGTAGAGGCGGGCGGCCTTCTCCGGGACCCCGTGGGTCGCGAGCAGCTCCCTCAGGTCGGATCCCGTTCGGCTCACGCCCCCTGAGGGGCGCACCTCGATAAATGGATTCTTGACGGAGGGCCGGGCCCGGGCGCGGCGTTACAGCGCGGCCTGGAAATCGTCGATCGAGAGCTGGTAGTCCACCTCGGCCCCACCCGCGCGGGACCGCAGGACCTCGCGCGCGAGCAGCCAGTAGACGGTGGCGAGCGCGACACGACCCTTGTTGTTCGCGGGGATCACGAGGTCGACGTTGCGCGTCTCGTTGTTGACGTCACACAGGCCGATGACCGGTATCCCGATCGAGACCGCCTCGCTCAGCGCCTGCTGGTCGGTCGCGGGGTCCGTGACGAGGAGGACCTTCGGCTCGAAGTAATCGGGAAGGTTGGGGTTGGTGAGGCAACCGGGAACGAACCGCTCGGCGAACGAGACAGCCCCGACGGTCTTGGAGAAGATGCGCACCGGCTTCTGACCGTACTGGCGCTGCGAGACGGCGAGGACCCGATCGCCGGGCACCCGGGCCAGGAACTTCGCGGCGCAGCGGATACGGCGGTCGGTCTCGCGGACGTCCAGGACATGGAGGCCGTCGAACCGGACCTTGTAGACGAACCGGCGCATCGACGCCGACTTCTGCTGCGTGCCGATGTGGACGCCGCTCGTGAGGTAGGTGTCCTCGGGGATGAGCAGCTCGCCCGGGCGGGTGTCCTGCCCGTCGGCCGAGGTGACCGTCTGCTCTGCCAGGACCTCCTCCTCGGGGATCATGCTGCGGAAGTGGCGCGGCCGAGTCGCAGGAGTTCATTTAGCTTTGCCACTCGCTCTCCGCCGAGGAGACCGCATTTCAGCCCCCAAGCCCCGGACGCGAGCGCGACATGGGCCAGCCAGCCCTCCGGCAGGTCCCCGGAGCGATGGCTCGTCACCGTCGCGACCCCGTGCTGCCGCGCGAGGTCGACCGTCTTGAGGGTCGCGGTGAGCGTGCCCACCTGGTTGACCTTGACGAGGATCGCGTTGGACGCGTGCATCTCGATCCCCCGGCGGAGGCGCTCGGCCTGGGTCACGTAGACGTCGTCGCCGACGACGGTGGTCCGGTTCCCGATCGACCTCGTCAGCTCCGCGAAGGCGTCCAGCGACTCCTGCTCGAACGGGTCCTCCACGAAGATGAGGCCGAACCGGTCGGTAAGCTCCTCGACGAACCGCCGCTGGCCCTCGGTGTCGAGCGTCTGTTCGCGGTAGCGATAGCGACCGTCCCGGAAGTACTCGCTCGCGGCGAAGTCGACGCCCGGGCGCACCTCGACGCCGAGCTCGTCCCGCGCACGGTCGCACGACGCGCGGAGGACCTCGAACGCCTCGACGTTCCCGATCCCCGAGACCCAGCCGCCCTCGTCCCCGCGCCCGAGCGGGGCTCCCGGTCGCCGGGACCGGAGCGCCTCCCCGACGAGGGCGTGCACGCGGAGCGCCGCCCGGACCGACCGCTCGGGGTCCGGCGCTCGCGCGACCGCGTGGTACTCCTGGATGTCCGGCCCCCCGATGGCGTGCCGGCCGCCGTTGAGGCAGTTGCCGACGATCGTCGGGAACGCACGGCCGTCGACCCCGGGCCGGGCGAGGAGCTTCCAGAGAGGGCGGTGGCTCTCCTCCGCGAGGGCGAGCGCCGCGGCGACCGAGAGGGCCGTCGCCGTGTTGCCGCCCACCTCGGAGAAGTCGGGGGTGGGGTCGGACCCGCGGAGCACGAGGTCGAACGCGGTCAGGTCGCCCTCGACCCCGAGGAGCCTCGGACGCAGGCGCTCGCGGAAGACGCGGAGCGCGCCGGGAACCCCCTCCGCAGGGAACGCCCGGGCCTCGTGGACTCCCGTGCTCGCCCCGCTCGGGGCCCCGGCGGTCCCCTGGGCGCCGCTCGAGAGGACGACCGTCGCCTCGACCGTGGGTTGGCCCCTCGAGTCGAACACCGGCTCGAGGTCGACGCGCGAGACGCGGCTCATGGCTTCTCCACGAACTCGACCAGCACGCCCCCGAACGCGGACGGGTGGGCGAAGCCGACCCGGCGGCCGCGGGCCCCGGGCCGGCCCACGCGGTCGACGACCTGCTCACCCCGTCCGAGCAGCTCCTGGAGGGCGCGGTCCACGCTCGGAACGCGGAAGGCGAGGTGGTGAAGGCCCTCGCCCCGCCGGGCGAGGAACCGGCCGACCGCCGACTCCGGCCGCGTCGGCTCGAGGAGCTCGACGCCGACCTGGCCGGCGGCAAGAAACCTCACGCGCACCCCCTGCGCCACGACCTCCTCCGGTGGCCCTTCCGGCTCGCCGAGGAGCGTCCGCCACCGTGCGACGGCGAGTTCGAGGTCCGTCACCGCGATGCCGATGTGATCGAGATCCACCGCCGCTCCCCCTAGAACGTCGTCGACGGCCGCTGCACGCCGAACAGTCCGCGCCAGACCTCCGCGACCTCGCCGACCGTCGCGCCACCGACCACCGCGGCGAGCACGGCGGGCACGACGTTCTCCCCGGCGGAGGTGGAATGCTCGAGCCGCGAAAGCGCTTTCTGGACGGCCGCGCGGTCCCGGCCGCGTTGCCAGCGGCGCACGCGGGCGGCCTGCCGGGTCTCCTCGGCCGCGCCGATCCTCTGGGCCCGCACGCCTCCTCCCTCCCGGGAGAACAGCGAGAACGCGGGGTTCCCCTCCCGGAACGCGTTGACCCCGACCACCAGCTCCTCGCCCGCTTCGCGAGCGAGCGCGACACGGTAGGCCTCGCGGGCGATCTCCGACGCGAAGTAGCCCTTGTCGACCGCCATGAGCGCCCCGCCCATCGCCTCGACGCGCTCGAGGTAGTCGTCCGCCTCCTGCTCGATCCGGTCGGTCGCCTCCTCGATCGCGTAAGCCCCCCCGAGAGGGTCGACGGAGCTCGCCACCCCCGACTCCTCGGCGAGGATCTGCTGGGTGCGCAGCGCGAGGCGAGCGGACGCCTCGGTCGGGAGCCCGATCGCCTCGTCCAGGGCGTTGGTGTGGAGCGACTGGCCGCCCCCCAGGACCGCGCTGAGCGCCTCGAGGGTCGTGCGCACGACGTTGAGCTCCGGCTGCTGGGCCGTCAGGCTCGAGCCGGCCGTCTGGACATGGAAACGGAGCTGCTGCGAGCGGGAGCTCCGGGAGCCGAAGAGGGTCCTCACGGTCCTCGCCCAGAGCCGGCGGGCGGCCCGGAACTTGGCGATCTCCTCGAGGAGGCGGATGTCCGCCGAGAAGAAGAACGAGATCCGGGGGAGGAACGCGTCGACGTCCAGCCCGCGGCGGGCGACCGCCCGAACGTAGGCGATCGCGTTCGCGATCGTGAAGGCGACCTCCTGCGCCGCGGTCGCCCCGGCCTCCCGCATGTGGTAGCCCGAGACGGAGATCGTGTTCCACTGCGGCATCTCCCGCGTCGCGAACTCGATCAGGTCGACGGCCAGGCGGAGCGAGGCCTCGGGCGGGTAGATGTACGTCCCGCGCGCGACGTACTCCTTGAGGATGTCGTTCTGGACCGTCCCCGCGACGCGGGAGCGCGGGACGCCGCGCTCCTCGGCGACCGCCACCAGCAGCGGGACCAGGATCGGCGCGGTGGCGTTGATCGTCATCGAGACCGTCACCGCGTCCAGCGGCAGCTCGGCGAAGAGCGTCCGCATGTCCCCGAGCGAGGCGATCGGCACCCCGCATCTTCCGACCTCCCCGCGGGCCTTCGGATGGTCGGCATCGTAGCCGTTCTGCGTCGGGAGGTCGAAGGCGACCGAGAGGCCCGTCTGGCCGCCGCGGAGGAGGAACCGGAACCGGCGGTTCGTCGCCTCCGCGCTCCCGAACCCGGAGTACTGGCGGAACGTCCACAGGCGGCCGCGGTACATCGTCGGGTGGATCCCCCGGGTGAACGGCGGCTCTCCCGGGAATCCGATCTCGGAAAGGAACGCGCCGTCCGGGTCGTCGGGAGGCACGGCCAGGAGCGGCAAGGCCCCGCCTTCGAACTTGGGGCCGAGAGCGCGTCGCGCGGTCTCCTCCCAGGCCCGGTGCTCCGGGTCCTTGGGGGTCCTCCGACGGGGCGCGGGCATCGCTTGCGCACCGGCGGGCGCTATTTGGTGGTGTCGCGGCGCGACAGGAGCGGCCCGAGCGACGTCAGGTCGACCTCCGCCCAGGCGACCGGGACCGGTACCCCGAGCTCGCTCAGGAGCCGCGGGTGGATCTCCCCCAGCTCGGCGACGCTCTCGCCCGCGACGCGGACCTTCGCCGCGCGGCCCGGGATCGTGCCGGGGAGCTCGGCGGGCTCACGGACGGAGCCGACGTCGAGCGCGCGGAGCAGGTAGTCGACGGTCGACGCGGCCTCGGCGAAGCCGGCTCCTTCGGCGGCGATGAGGAAGCCGGCGCGCAGCCGCGTCTCCCCGCCGCACTCGGACCCGGGAGCCCGGACCACGACCGGGGCGACCTCCGCGAACCGCTGAGGGTAGCCGTGGCGCGTGTTCCGGCCGAGGACGTCAAGGTGGGAGAGGAGGAGGCGGTCCCGGACCACGGAGAACTCGCGGGACACGGGGTTCGCAAGGCGGATCGGGTCCGAGCCTTCGAGCCGTTCGGCGGCGGCGTCCGAGACGAGCACGGGGGTGAGCGGTTCGGCGAAGCCGAGCCCCAGAAGGAGGTCCCCGACCTCGCGGCGGAGGAACGTCTCGGCCCGCCGACGCCCGCGGACGCTGCTGGGGGGCAGGAGGCCGTCCTCGGACCGCAATCCCCCAGCGAGGACGACCTCTTCCGCGAGGTCGACCGCGGCGAGGAGGTCCGGTCGCCAGGGCGGCACCGAGACGCGCCAGCCTCCGCGGACGCGACGCGCCGAGAGGCGGGCGCGACGGAGGCGTTCGACGACCTCAGCGGCGGGGAGCTCCGTGCCGAGGATGTCCGAGAGGACCGAGGACGGCAGCTCCCTCGGGACGTCCGTGAGCACGAGCTCCCCGTCCGAGCTGGCGTTACCGGGTCCGTCGACGGGTATCGCTCGGACCGACCATCCCCGGGAGGCGAAGACGACCAGCAGGAGGCCGAGACCCTCGCGCACGGCCCGCTCCCGAGTTCCGGTGGACTCGAGAAGGAGGGACCTGTCCCCCGGCGAGGCTTCGCCCCGGGCCCGGCTGTTGAGCACGGGTGGGAGGCTGAGCACTTCCCCGTCCGCGTCCCGCAAAGTGAGGCAGGCGTCGGCCGTGCGGCTCAGCTCGCCGAACCGCTTCGCGAGAACATGCTCGGCGAAGAACCGCCGCGCGTCGACCGGTGCGCTGGCGTCCAGAGGAGTGAACTTCACTCCGTCAACCGGCTCCGAGGCGTAGCGGACCGGCGACCTTAGGCGACGGGCGGGGTAGATCCCCAGGCTCATCGCGCGCCGATCCCGCCCCACCGTCGCGTGAAGCACCTCCTGGAACCGCACCGCCTCCGCGAGCAGTCCCGCGTCCAGCGGCCTTCCCGAGGGGGCCTGGACCTGGACTCCGGCGATGTAGGGGCGAAGGGGCGCGACCGAGGCGTCGACGACGAAACGGAGGGATGCGGCGGTCCGCCGCCTTCGGCGGAGGCGGGGCCCGCCACCGGCGATGCCGAGCGCTCCCTGGAGGTGGAGCGCGAGCCCGCCCTCCGAGAGGAGGTCGAGACGGTCCGGGGTGACCGAGACCTCGAAGGCGTCGCCCATCGCCGCGCCGGCCTCGGCCTTCGAGGCGAACATCGCCGCCTCGACCTGCTCGGCGGAGACGCCGGGCCCGAGCTGTTCGAGCAGGCGGGGGTGCGAGAGGGTCGAGCTGGGCATGGCTACGGGGCCGCCCCCCTCAGCTCGTCCAGGTCGTCGGCGAACAGCTCGCGAATGTCGTTGCACCCGAGCGCGACCATGGCGAGCCGCGTGACCCCGACCCCCCAGGCGAGCACCGGGACGTCGATCCCCAGCGGACGCAGCACCTCGGGCCGGAACAGCCCTCCGGGGAAGACCTCCATCCAGCCCAGCCGGGGGTGGTGAACGTACCCCTCGATCGACGGCTCGGTGAACGGGAAGTAGCTCGGCCGGATCTTCAGCTCCCGGATTCCGATCGCGTCGGCCAGCTCGCGGAAAAGGCCGACCAGGTGCCGAACGTTCATGCCGGGAGCTCCGACGATCCCCTCGGACTGCCAGAACTCGAGGTGGTGCTGGGCGTCGACGTTCTCGCGGCGGAAGTTGCGGTCGATGCTGTACATGCGGAACGGCGGACGAGGGGCCCGCGCGAGGAACCGGGCCGAGACGGCGGTCGTCTGGGACCGAAGGATAGGTCGCCGGGCGACCCGCGGGTCGTACGTGCCCCCCCAGCCGGGCCCGAGCGGCACGGCCTCGCCGGGGAGCGGCCGGCCCTCGTGGGCCGCGGCCACCCTCGCGAGGAGCAGCGGCGGGGGAAGCTGACCGACCACCCCCTCGACCGCGAGGGCGTCGTGGATCGACCGCGCGGGATGGTCCTGGGGCATGAACAGCACGTCGTTGTTCCAGAACTCCGTCTCGAGGAGCGGGCCCGAGGCCTCCTCGAAGCCGAGGCCGATCAGCGCCTCCTCGAACCGGCCCAGCCAGTCGAGGTAGCGGTTGCGCCGGGCCCCGGTCGTGAACGGAACGCCCGCCCGGATATCGTAGGGGCGGAACGGGCGCCCGTTCCAGCCTCCCGAGGCGAGCAGGGACGGCGTGAGCGCCCCGAGCGGCTCGACCCCCGCCGCGGCGAGCGGGAGGCGGAGACCTTCCTCGGACGCGGCCCAGCGCTTGCGGGATCGGGGTTCCCTGCGCACGAGGCCGCGGCGCTCCAGGGCGTCGATCACCGGCGCGTCGGGCGGGGACGTCCCGGCCTCGATGGCCCGAAGCGCTCGCTCCTCCTCTTCCCCGACATGGGCGGCCGCCGCGCGGGCGCGCAACCGCAGCGGGATGCCGTCCTCGAGGAGCCCGCGGCGCCGGAGGATCCCGATCGCCGCCGTGCGCTCCGTGTCGTCCAGGCCCTCGGAGGCGAGCTCGGCGGGCGCGACGGCGCCTCTCCGGTCGATCGCCTCGAGGAGACGGCGCTCCGGGAGCCCATGGGCGACCGCGGCGGCCCCCCGAGGCGTGAGGTGGGGCGTCCTCTCGTGCTCCTCCTGGACGACCGCGAGGTGCTTCGACCGGAGCCTCTGGAGGCTCCCCCGGACCTGCTCGGCCGAAAGGCCGCTCGTCCGAATCACCTCCTCCTCGTCGACCGGCGAGGATGGCGCGTTGCGAAGAAGCTCGAGCACCGAACGTTCTGGCCCCGAGAGGGTCAGGGGCGCGGCATCGCCCCAGGCGTCCTCCGCGGCTCCGGGCACGACCGGCCGAGGAGCGGCACGGAATAAGCTGTTCGTGGGGAGGACCGGCCGGTCCGGTTCTCGGGGACCGGTCGCTCCAGGAGCCCGGGCCCGCGGTCTACGGGGATCCTGTCGGCGGAGGAGGACCCGAAGGCGAGGGCGGGGTCGACGGGGGAGCGCTCGGGGTAGGGCCCCTGGGAGGTGGCGTAGCGGGCGGCACGGGAGCCGAAGGCGGTGAAGGAGGAGGTAAGGCCGCGCGGGAAGGTCCTGCGGGCGGTTCCCTCGGCCGGCCGATCCAGGCTCCCCCGACGGCCGCCGCCCCGACGATCACCGAGTACCCGACGTACGCCCACGGTGGCTCCTCGAGGAACGAGAGCGCGGGGACGAAGCCGAGCAGGTTGACGGCGACCCGCAGGCCGGTGGTCCCGTAGTACTGCGTCGTCGTCACGGAGGCGTTGACGAAGGCGTGCTCCCCAAGGTAACAGAACGGAACGGAGAAGCGAGCCGACACCTGGCCGTACGCGTCGGTCGTCGGCGTGGCCGCGCCGAAGGTACCGGTGCACGGGCCGAGGTTCGTGTCGGCCGAGAAGGAGAGGTCGACCACGACGCTCGCGATCAGCGAGCCGGTCGTCCGGTTGGTGATCACCGCTTGGACCCCGACCGACCCGCCCGGGGGGATCGTGGTCCGGTCGACCACGAGGGTGATGTTCACGAAGGTGCCGAGCAGGTCCTCGTACAGCACGTCGGCCCTCGGACTGCCCCAGCCGGTGACCTCGTCCCAGCCCGTCCCAGCGCTGGCCACGCAGTTCGCGTTGCCGGTGACGTCCGCGAGGCCGATCCCGATCGTGCCCATCGGCTCCTCGGCGCCGATCCGGTACAGGTTCGGCGTGAAGAAGCCGAGCGACTGGCCCCACTTCGCGTCGATGTCGGCGACCAGGCCGGCCCAGATCGGCGTGGCGAAGCTGGTTCCCGCAGCCGCCATGCCCGTGCCGTTGAAGTAAAGGAAATCGTCGGCGGCCGAGGCGCTGACGTCGGGCATCCCCCGGTACCCGCTCGCCTCGACCGGTCCCGCGGCGCTCCCGACCTCCTGCCAGAGGGGGGCGGCGAATTGAGTGGAGAACCCTCCGCCGCTGTCGTTCCAGCCCGACTCGGAGAACTGGAGCTGACCCAGTACGCCGCGGTTGACCGACAAGCTCGTTCCGCCGACCGCGACCACCTCCGGCGACGAGGCCGGGTACTCCGGAGCGGGCGTCCCCGAGCAGGCCGTCGTGTCGCCGCCGGCGTCGCCGGTCGCCGCGAGGACGGTGATCCCCTTGCTCTGGGCCTCCGCGAGCAGCGGGGTCCACGCGGAGACCAGGCCGCTGTCCGTGCTCTCGGTCGTCCCGAACGACATCGAGATCGCCGACACGTTCAGGGAAGCGGCCTCCGAGAGCGCCGCGGTGAGCTCGGCGTTCGATGGGCTGTACGACGGCGCCGACCCGTCCGGGCCATAGACGACGTCGATCGTCGCCCCGGGGGCCATCGAGGCAGCCCATTCGGTGTCGAGCGTCAGCTCCTCTACCGCCCGAGTGTCCGGCGAGAGCACCGAGCCGTTGGCCGGCTCTGGCGCGCCGTCCACGGGGTGCGGGACGATCTTCGGCTGGGGGAAGACCGACGGGTAGTACTGCGGGTTCGAGAAGAACGCCTCGAGATCGCTCGGAGCGTACCCGTCTCCCCAGAGGACGACGGCGATCGAGTTCCGGACCGGATAGGTCGCGTTACGGTAGCCGCCCGAGAGGTTGTACAGCGGCGAGAACCTGTAGAACTGCCGGGCCAGGGCGGGAGTCACCTCGGTCGAGCTGGCTGGGCTGAGGGTGTCAGGACCTGCCGACCGGACCTGAACGGGCTGAAGGTCGAACGAGAAGGTCGCGAACCCGGAGCTGAGCCCGACGACCCCGGCCACCTCCGACTCCACTCCGGAGGGGAGGGACGGCGGGGACGCCGGGAACAGGACCGGCGAGTTGCGGAAGGTTCCCGCGAGCAGTTGCGTCGAGAAAGCGGTCCCGACCAGCGCGGCGGCCCCCGCGAGCCCGACGGAGAGGCGGTCGGGATCGGTCGCGGTGACGCGCATTCCGTCCGCACGGAAGAGCGCCAGCGCCGCGTCGTACGCTGCGACGGTGAGCGGGCTGACGAACGTGACCTCCACGGGAACGGTGCCGGAGGCCGGGAGCGCGTCCCCGACCTCCGCCAGGTACGTCGGGGAGTAACCGGCCCTCGACCCGAACGACCCGGCCTCGACCCCGAGCTGCGCCTCCTGGACGGCGGGGCCAGGCCCGGGACCGCGGGACGGCTCTCCGACGAGGCTCAGGAGCGGACCGGCCGCGCAGACGACCGACAGGACCACCGCGATCGTCGCGCGCCTCGGATCCCGCGGCCCGAGGCGGGAAAGGATCGGCCTCTGAGGGAGCGGCCGCGGACTGGTCCGTTGCGGGCGAGGCCGCACTCTCACGACCGGATCGGGCGGGTGTACCCGGCGGGAAGATGGAACGGCTCGGCGCCGCCTAACGGGTCGGGTCGCGGGGTGGGCGACGCGCCGCGCTTCGCCGCGAGGTACGCGTCGAGCTCGGCGACGGCCTCCATGGCCGCTCCCATCGCGTAGACGACCGACTTTCCGCCGACGGCGAAGACGCCCGGGATCCCGGTGGCGTGGGAGGCCCCCTGGCCCTCCGGCCAGCCCTGAGAGGTGATCTTCAGATGGAGCTCCGCGGGGAAGCCCTCCATCTCCGCCTTCTGGCCGACCGCCACGATCACCGTGTCGCAGGGGATCGTGTGTTCGGATCCGACGACCGGGGTCGGAGCCCGACGGCCGCCGGCGTCCGGCGGCCCGAGCTCGACCGAGCGGACGACGAGGCCCTCGACGTGGGCCCGCCCGATGATCTCGACCGGGGCCGTGAGGAACTGGAAACGTATCCGCTCCTGCTCGGCGCCGTGGACCTCCTCGGCGTCCGCCGGCATCTCCTTGCGGTCCCGGCGGTAGACGAGGGTGACGCGCGCCCCGGGGGCCTTCCGCAACGCGGTCCGGACGGAGTCCATCGCGACGTCCCCTCCGCCGATCACGACGATCTCCCGGCCGAGATGGACGGGAGCGCCGGCGTGGACGTCCTTCAGAAGCCCGAGCGCGGGCACCACGCCGGGGAGGCTCTCCCCCGGGATCCCGAGGCTGCGGTGCGCGGGGGTGCCGATTGCGAGGAGGACGCCCGCGTACCCGTCCGAAAGGAGCTTCGCGACGGGCACCTGCGTGCCGACCCGTGTGCCGCGGGCGAACGTCACGTCCAGGCCACGGAACCGCTCGGTGTCGCGGCGGAGGTCGTCGTCCGTCATGCGGTAGGCGGGGATCGTCAGCATCAGACCCCCGACCGCTGGCTCCCGCTCGTAGACCGTCACCGAGTAGCCGCGCACCCCGAGCTCCCAGGCAGCCATCAGCCCGGCCGGCCCGGCCCCGACCACCGCGACGCGCTGGGACTTCGGGGCCGACGGGACATAGGCGAGGTCGCTCTTCCCGAACTCCAGAGCCGCGCGCTTCAGATGACGGATCGCGATCGGGACCCCCTTCTTCGCGACGACACAGTGCTCCTCGCAGTAGTGGTAACAGACCTTGCACAGCGTGCTCGCGAGCGGATCGTCGCGGAGCGTCACGCGGGCCGCGCCGTCGAAGTCCTCCGCCGCAATCAATCGGATGTACTCGCGACAGTCCTGGGTGATGGGGCACGCCTCGACGCACCACGGCCGACGGCACTGGATGCACCGCTTCGCCTCGAGCACGGCCTCCTCCCGGGAGTACGCGTGCAACACCGTGCGGAAATCGTGCACGCGCTGGTCGGGCGCCTCCTCGACGATCGGTACGCGCACGGGGTCGAGCTTGGGCGGAGCCGACTTGGACGGTGAGGGAGCTGTCTCGGACATGGCCTCGGATGTTCGAGCCCCGCGGTCGGATATCAGCTTTCGTCCGCTGGGCTGCACACGGTCGGGGAAAACCCTCCTTCGCGCCCTCCGGACCCGACTTATAGGGCCGCCGGCGTCGCGGGGGTGAGGGTCGCTTCGGCCCCGGTCGCCCGATGGTACTGGACGCTCTTGGCAAGTCACTGCGCGGGGTCCTGCAGAAGATCGCCCGGGGCTCGACGGTCGACGAGGCGCTCCTCGGCGAGGTGGTCCGCGACATCCAGCGGGCGCTCCTCCAAGGGGACGTCAACGTCCAGCTCGCGCTCGACCTGACGAAGAGGGTCCGACGGAGGGCGACCGAGGAGAAGCCCCCGGCCGGGGCGAGCCTCCGCGACTTCCTCGTGCGGATCATCTACGAGGAGATCCGTGGGATCCTCGGCAAGGACCGGCCGTTCGAGGCGAAGCCGAAGCGGATCTTGCTCGCCGGCCTCTTCGGCCAGGGCAAGACCACGACCGCAGCGAAGCTCGCCCGTTTCCTCCAGAAGAAGGGGGTCCGCGTCGCGCTGGTCGCCGCCGACGTCCACCGGCCGGCGGCGGTCGATCAGCTCGAGCAGCTCGCGAAGAAGATCGGCGCCGACTTCTACGCCGACCGCGGCGAGAAGAGGGCCGAGAAGATCGTCGCGCAGGCGCTCTCCGCCATCCCCCCGCACGTCGCCACGATCGTGGACACGGCCGGCCGCACCGGGCTCGACCCGGACCTTATCGCCGAGCTGAAGCGGGTCAAGGAGGTCCTCGCCCCGGAGGAAGTGTTCCTCGTCCTGGACGCGACGATGGGCCAGAGCGCCGGTCGCAGCGCGCAGGCGTTCCACGAGGCCGTTGGTCTGACCGGGGTCGTCCTGACGAAGATCGACGGTTCGGCGAAGGGCGGAGGTGCCCTCTCCGCGGTCGCCGCGAGCGGGGCGCCGATCGTCTTCCTCGGCACCGGAGAGCATATCGAGGAGCTCGAGCGGTTCGACCCGACGAGGTTCGTCTCCCGCCTCCTCGGGATGGGCGACATCCAGACGCTTCTCGAGCGGTTCGAGGAGCTGTCGAACAAGCAGGCCGCCGAGGAGGCGGCAAAGAAGCTGATGAGCGGGCGGTTCACGCTCCGCGACATGCGCACGCAGCTCGAATCGCTCGGGCAGATGGGACCGTTCTCGAAGATCGTTTCGATGATCCCGATGTTCGGCCCGGCGAAGCTCGACGACCAGCAGCTCGACGAATCGCAGCGGCGGCTCCTGCGCTTCCGCGCGATCCTCGACTCCATGACCCCCGCGGAGCTGGACGATGCCCAGCTGATCAAGGCCGAGCGGGTCCATCGCATCGCCCGCGGGAGCGGCCAGCGCTCCCAGGAGGTCCGGACCCTGCTCAAGCAGTACGAGACGACCCGCAAGGCCGCGCACGGCCTGGTGTCGAACCGCCGGTTCCGTCGCCAGATCGAGAAGCAGTTCGCCGGCAGCAACGCGGGGCCGCCGGGGTGACCGGACGGTCGGATGGATGCGCTCTCCGTCGCCGAAGCGGTCGCCGGGGGATGCCTACTGTTCTTCGTCCCGGGATACACCGTCGCGAAGGCGGTCTTCCCCGAGCGGCGTCTCTCCGGCCCGGAGGGAGTGCGGTGGGGGATCGAGCTCGTCGCCCTAGCCCTCGTGCTGAGCGTGGTGCTCACGGTGGCGGTCGGCTACCTGTTGCTCGCGGGAGCCCCGACCGGGTTCCGGGCGACCTGGGGCGACCCCCTCCTCGAGTCGGCGCTGGCCGCCATCGCGGTGGTCGCGTTCACCGCGGGGTGGCTCGAGGGGGCCTACGCGCGGATGCCTCCGGCCCGGCGGATCACGGCCGAGCCGGGGGGCGCGGGCGCATGGGAGCTGAGCGACCGGCTCGGCCGGCTCCAGCGGGAGCGCCAGGGCCTCGAGCGAGAGCTGCGGCGCGCCCTCGCCTCCGACGACGATGCACGGGCCCGGATACGCTCGCGTCTCGAGCACGTCCTCGAGGAGGAGCAGGAGCTGCGCCGGCGGCGGGAAGGGGAGTATGAGCTCTAGGCGTTCGGCCGAGGCGCGTCCGGACCACAAGGTGGTCGTGGTCGTCCGCGGCGAGCTCCGCCTGACCGCGGGCAAGGCGGCGGTCCAGGTCGCGCACGCCGCGGTCCTCCTCGCGCGCCGCGCCGAGGCGGCCGCGCCGAAGGAGTTCGAGACCTGGTGGGCGGGAGGTCAGCGGAAGGTGGCGCTCGAGGTCCCCACGCTCCGCGAGCTCGAGGAGCTCGAGCGCAGGGCCCGCGCCGAAGGGATCCCGACCGTGTGGGTGGAGGACGCCGGGTTCACCGAGGTACCGCCCGGGACGCGAACGTGTCTCGGGCTCGGCCCGGCGCCCGATTCGCGGCTCGACCCGATCACGGGCCGTCTCCCCCTGCTCTAGCCGCGCCGGGAGCCGGCATGGGCCCGCCCCGAGGCTTCCGGGGCGGGGGCCGCCGGGGACCGCCGCCGGGCGGCTCTAGGCCCGGCGGCCCACCGGCCTACGTCTTGGGAGGTGCGGAACCCCCCGGGCCGGCTCCCCCAGACCCCGCGTCCTTGGCCGCCCCACCGGCTTCCGTCCAGGACTCGGGCGGAGCAGACGGCGGGCGTCGGCCATGGTAGTAGGCCACGAGAGCGAAGCCCACGATCATCAGGAGCGCGAAGGTCCCGATCAGGGCGTAGGCCAGCGTGCTGAGGTAGGTCCAAGCCGGACTGCTGGTGGTCGTCGTCGGCGTCGGCGCGAAGGTGATGTCCACGCCCGTGGGGGCGCCGGTCACTCCGATCAGGCCGTCGCTGGGCGTCGCAACGTAGCCGCTCGGCGCCGAGACGGCGTACGTCCACGTTCCGTTAGCCACCTCGAACTGGATCTGCGGGGAGGCGCTGGTCTTCGACTGGCTGCCCACGTAGACCGTCCATACCGCGCCCGCCGGGAGCGCGGTCTCCGAGAACGTCACGAGGAACGTAGAAGGCAGCGGACCGAAGAGGATCAGCTGCTGACGGCCCGTCCCGTTCACGGTGATATGGCCGGTCGCGGGGATCGCGAAGAAGCCGGTCGGAGGGCTGACCGTGAAGTTGTGCGTCCCGTTCGCGAGGGTGAAGTTGAGCTCGGTCGTGTTCGACCCGACCGTGAGGCCCTCGAGGGTGACGTTCCATCCGGTCGCATTCGGCAGCCCGGCCTCGGTGAACGTGACGAGGAACGCATTCTTCGTCAGGACGCACGTCAACAGGACGTCCACCGCGGCACCCTGAACGGTCACGGTCGCCGGGTTGGCCGCCGCTACGTAGCCGGTCGGCAGGGTGAACGACACGGGGTAGGTGCCGTTCGTCTCGTAGAACGTCATGCTCGTCGTCTTTGTGGCCTGGTCGTACACCGAACCGGTGGGTCCGATCCCCACCGACCAGGTCGAACCGCTCGGCAGCCCGGTCTCGGAGAAGGTCAGGGTGAACGTCTGGACCGTGACCCCGACGTACGCCAACGCGACGTTCGCGGTGGCCGTCCCGAGGGTGACGATCCCGGCCCCCGGCGATGTGAATCCGGCGATAGCCAGGGGCAGATAGTCGTACGTTTTCGACTGAGGCAGGGCGAAGAGAATGCTCGGCGTGTTCGACCCAAGCCGACCGTAACCGGTGACCACCACCGACCAGCTCGTGTTGGAGGCGAGCCCGGTCTCGTTGAAGTAGACGGCGGCGGTCGGCGTGACGAACGGGTAGTAGGTGACCGACTCGGTCGCGTTGGCCCCGTTCACCGTGACGGTCCCGCTCGCCAGCGAGACATTGAAGCCGCTCTGGAACGACACCGAGTAGGTGTAGGTGTCGTTGAGCAGCCCGGCGAAGACGATGGACGAGGGGCCCCCCGTCCCCGGTACCTTCGCGCTCTCCGTGGTTGCCCCGAGCGTCGCCGACCAGGTCGTGCTCTTGGTCAGCCCGCTCTCGGTGATGTTGACGCTGAAGACGCCCGAAGCGTACTTCCAGAACGACCAGAGCTGGTCGCCTCCGCCCCCGATCATCGGGTTGGTGTTGATCCCCGCGGGGTTGATCCAGGAGGCGTAGTCGTTGAACCCGACGCCCTGGTTGGAGTACATGTAGAGGGCGAGCTCGTTCGCGATGTGCTCTACGAGGTTGTAGTCGAGCTCGCGCTGGGCGACGTTCGTGAGGTGGCCCGCGGCCGCGATCCAGTCGGACATCGTCTGGTAAGCGAATCCCTGGCAAGCGTTCGGGATCTGGCCCACGTTCGCCCAGTAGACCAGCTCGGAGAAGCTGCTCAGGTCGGTCGTGTGGCCGGAGCACGCCGAGGCGTGGGGGTTCATGTATTCCGGCAGGAGCAGCTGGGCTGAAACCGCGTCCGGCACCGTGTAGGTGCCCGTGGGACCGAACATCGTCGGGACGTTGTCGGTCGGGTCGGGGTAGTCGGGCGCCCACCCGTACGGGTAGTCGGGCATGTTGCCCTGACCGGCAGGAAGGCCCACGGAAACGGCCTCCGTCGTCGGTGGGATATCCAAAAGGTACGGTTGTAGGGCGTTGCCGCTCAGCGACTTGATGCTGGCGATCCACAGGTTCGCCTGTTCATCGAAGACCGAGAAGCCCGTGAGGCTGATGATCGGGAACTCGCAGGGGTGGCCCGACGTGCAGGCGGCCGCGGTGGGGTCGTACCACGGAGTGCCGGGCGTCGTCGCCTCCTTCCACCACCAGCTGACGTTCCCCACCGTCGCGGGGCTCGAGACAGGATTGCCCGACGGCCAGGTGACGTTGGTCGGGTAGTAACTGCCCATCCCATGCGGGATCACGCCGCCGTAGCTTTCTCCCGTGGCGATGCCATCGGAGGTGTAGACGTAGTTGATCAGGGTGGTGTACGGCATCGCGTTCACCATGAACTCGCGGACCGCGACGTTGCTGAACCAGTCCCCCGGGACGTTCAGCATCCCGGTCGAGTCGATCTGGGCTTCCGCGGAGGTGCTGAAGTTCAGCTCGAACGGGTTGAAGAAGAACGAGAGCGTGGCGATGTTCTGGATCAGGCCGTACTTCCCCGAGGAGACCAGGCTCTGGAGCGCCGCGAAGTCGGCCGGGAAGAGGGGGGCCGTGTCCGCCTGCCCGCCGGCCATCGCCTGCAGCCCCGCTTCGTCCCCCGAGTCCCAGTAAACGTTCACCGTGCCGATGTAATCCCCTGGGCTGGGAAGGCAGCCGGTCTGGCCGGCGCATCCCACGGGGGCGGCGTAGTCGGGGTTCGCTCGGAGGAAGTAGCCGGTCGAGGCCGAGACCTCGTACACGTAGTAGGGTCCGGAGCCGATCAGTTGCCACTGGACCGCCGGCTGTGCGGAGGGGTAGGAGTTCCCGCCTTTGACCTCGTACTTGTCCCACGCCGTGGGCGTCAGGCTCGCCAAATACCGAGAGTAGGAGGACTGGCTCGTGCTTGTGGCTCCGTAGGGCAGGGTACAGGAACCGTCCCCGTTCAGCGCGCCGCTCGCGTTGAACCCGGGCACCGGGGCGCCGACCGCGGTGAACCTTCCGCAGGGAACGACGCCGCCGCCCATCGGGTCGGCAACGAACTGCATGAAGTTCGGCCAGGGGAAGCCCGAGGCGCCGACGTTGAACGTGACGCACCCGTTGGTCTTGAGGCTCCCTTTCGGCGCCGGACAGTAGGTGCTGTCGTTGACGAGGATCGCCGACATGATGTTGCGAGGAGTGTTGTTAAGGGGGTAGTGGATCCCCCCGTCCCAGGCGGAATTCCCGGGGGGCAGTAGCGCCTGCGACTGGATCCACCCGGGGTACGCCTCGAGGAAAGGCTGCATGGCGAACGCCATCGTGCGGGCGAGCGAGAAGACCACGTCCGACGGGTAGACCGGCCAGTTGGCGCTGGTGTTCGGGTCGTAGAACCGAGCCCCCGCGTCGATCTCGAACGTGTAGTACTGGACGTTCGCCGGGTCGGTCGCATTCGGGTAGGTCAGGTTCTGGCCGAATTGCGCGACACACTCGGCGGAGCCCGGCACGCACGTGGCGAGCTGCGGGACGAAGTTGGAAGTCGTCGAGCCCGTGTCGGTCCCGTTGTAGGCGACCAGCGTCTCGTACACGTTCCAGATCGGCTCCGCGTTGATCGTGTTGTACGCCGAGGCGGGGTCCATCGTCGTCCCGCCCCCTCCGTTCTCGTAGACGTCAAGCGTACCCGGGTGCGGCCCGGCCGCTGACGGCGAGACCGATCTCTGAGCCGCGGGCGCACGCGCCGCGACCGCTCCGCTGGCCGTGGGAGCGGCCACCGACGGGACGGCCGCAGAAGCCCCGTGGGGGCCCGCCGTCAGGGACGACGGCAGGGCCCGTGCCGGGACGACCGTTCCCGGGACGACGCTGAGCGCCAGTACCGCTACGACAACCACCGACAACACACCCTTGACCCACAAACCGTACCCTGCCATCGCAAACCTTTCCACGGGACCATCCCGCAGGATAGGCGTACTACGGCGACGAAACGTGTATATACCCTTCCACGGAGGCCATGACGAAGAGCGACCGTCGGACTCACGGCCGGTCAGGCCGAGAGGGGAGCTCGGAGCCGCGCGGGCACCGTAGGGGGAGAGTCGCGCCCACATCCACCGGACGCCCTTGCGCGCCCTTCCGGCCCTCCCAAGGTCGCTTCCGCGGCCATCGCCCTAGCGTCGGTGGGCCGGTCGCCCCCATACCGCCGAGTCCGAGCCGTAGCGCCGTCCGGCCCCGCGCCGAAGGCGCTGAGCCGGTCGGTGCCCGCCTGCTCCCGAAATAACCTTGGGTTCCAGTAGCGGGTCCTGGCCCTCGAGCCGGTGATTCTGACGGATTTATAGACGTGGGGAGCTAGGACAGTTCGGGAACCCACGATGCAGATGTGGGTCTACGTCGTGCGGCGCCTGGTCCTCTTGGTGCCGGTCCTGATCGGCGTCATGACGATCACGTTCGTCGTGCTCAGCGCGCTGCCCATTCCCCTACGGCTCGCGGAGGCGTACGGCGCCCCACCTCCGAACCACCCGGGCGAGTACTCGAAGACGATACCCTGCGTCAACAACACATCCCTCCAGTGTCCGAACCCGCTCTACCAACGGGACGTCGCGCGACTCGGCTTGAACGAACCCCTTCCCTATCAGTGGGCGGTCTACGCGGTCCGGGTCTTCACGTTCCAGTGGGGTTCGGTCGGGATCGGGAGCACCGTTGGTGATACGTTCCATGCCACGGCTGGCCAGCCGGTCGTCGAGGTCCTGGGATGGTTCTTGCCCTACACGCTGGAGCTCGCGGCCCTGTCGCTCGCGATCATCATCGCCATCTCCCTCCCCCTGGGCAATCTCGCGGCCGTGAACCGCAACCGCCCGGTCGACCAGGCGGCCCGGGTGATGTCGTTCTCCGGCTTCGCCTTCCCGGCGTTCCTGCTCAGCTCGTTCGTCCTGATGGGCGTCGTCATCCTCCTCGGGGTGGGCACACACTACTCCGCGCACACACCCTGGTGCCCGTCGGGCGAGGTCACGTTCCGAGAGTTCTACGGGTCCTGGCCCCAGTGTGCGCAGCCGCCGTACAACCCCAGCTGGCTCACCCAGGGGTTCATCAGTCACCCGACCGGGTTCCCCACGGTCGACGCGGCCATCCACGGTCAGTACTGGCTGGCCCTCGACTCGCTGATCCGGATGGTGTTCCCCGCGCTCATCATCGCCTACGGCTCGATAGCGGTCCTCCTAAGGTTCGTTCGCAACAGCATGCTCGAGGTGATGAACCTCGACTTCGTCCGGACCGCGCGCGCCGGGGGCGTGCCCGAGTCGGTCGTCGTCAAGCGCCACGCCGGCCGTAACTCGCTCAACGCCACGGTCACAGTCCTCGGGCTGACGTTCGCCTTCTTCATCTCCGGCTTTCCCGTGATCGAGGAGGTCTTCGGCCTGAACGGGATCGGCTACCTCCTCGCTCTCTCCGTCGTCAACTCGACCGGCCAGATCGACTTTGGCATCGTCTTCGGCTCGACGCTGTTGTTCACCTACATCGTCGTCGGGGCCAACCTGATCGTCGACGTCCTGTACGCGTACCTGGACCCCCGGGTGCGGTTGGGCTGAGGGGGAGGTGGGGCATTGATCGAGCCTGGGACCCCCGCGGCGTCCCCCGAGCCTGCCGCCCCGTCCGAGGAAGGCCTCGGGCTGGGCACCGGGCGTCGCAAGGTGCGGAACTGGCGGCTCGGGCGCAAGCCGAGCCCCCGGCTCGCGCAAGCGGCCCGGACCTGGTACTTCCTGAAGCGGAACACCCTAGCGATGGTCGGCCTCGGCGTCCTGCTCCTGCTGGTCGCCCTCGCGCTCTACGCCCTTACCCTCCCGCTGTCCTACGCGTCGCTCTCGGCCTACTGCGCGAGCAGCCAGACGACCCCCAACACGTTCTCCAGCACCTCCGCGACGATCACGGTCGGAACCGTACTCCAGCCCGGGCTCACGAACGGGACGTACGGCTTCGCCGTCCAGACGAAGGCGGCGTACACCCCTTCGCCCGGCGCCGGGTCGATCACGGTGGATGGGAGCGCCGTCACGGAGAACGTGACATTCGCCGCCGGAGGGCCGGGCTCACCGGTGCCTCACTTCACGTCCACGGCGCCGTATACGACCGCCCCGTCGTACTCGGTGACGTTCCACGAGAGCGGCCTGCCCGGCGGCACGACATGGTCGGTCACCCTGAACAGCACCTCTCCGTCGGTCTGCACGCCCGGCTTCCTGGTGGTCTGCACCTACCCGGCGGGGTCGAGCTCGCCCGGCCCGGGATGCTACCAGACCCCGGCTCAGGACCCCTCGGTCATCGCACCCACCTTCGGCCTGAGCCCCATCGCGAGCGGGCCGCTCCCGCTCGGGTCGCTGACGCTGGACCCGAGCCACCCCTACTTCTACGACACTTGGCAGGGGATCCTTCGCGGCTCCGACTGGTCGCTGATGATCTCGGTGACGATCGTCGGGAGCGGGGCGCTCGCCGGCCTGCTCATCGGGGCGATCGCCGGCGAGTTCGGGGGCGTCGTGGACGAGGTCCTGATGCGCTTGGTCGACATCTTCCTGTCGGTCCCGCAGATCCTTCTCGTCATCGTCGTCGTCGCGACGGTGACGCTCAGCTATCCTAGAGTCTTCGGCCTTCCGCCGCTCGACTCCAGGATCCTGCTGCTGATCTTCGCCTTCGCGGTGACGTGGTGGCCGTTCTACGCCCGCATCGTGCGGGGCCAGGTCCTGGTCGTGCGGGAGCAGAAGTACGTCGAAGCGGCGCGGGCGAGCGGGGCCGGGCGAGGACGGATCATCCTGCGGCACGTGATCCCCAACAGCGTCTTCCCCGTTCTCGTCCAGATGTCGCTCGACGTCGGGACGATCCCGCTGTTCATCGGGACGCTCGTCTTCCTCGGCTTCGGGATCTTCCCCACGCCGTACTTCCCCGAGTGGGGCGCGCTCTCGGCCCTCTCGGTCGGCTCGGGGGCGAACACCGTCCAGTCGCTCCTGACGAACTGCCAGCTGGCCGCCGAGGGCCTCGGGGCGTGCGTGATCCCCTGGTGGCAGCTCCTCTTCCCCGGCCTCACGCTGTTCTTCTACGCGCTGAGCGTGAACTTCCTCTCGGACGGGCTCCGCGACGCGCTCGACCCGAGGTTGCGGCGGTGAGCGCGGCCGCGGTGACCGGCACCGCGCCGGACGCGGGGCTCCCGCCCCCGTCCGCGCGGGTGCCCGCCGAGCCCTCGCCGGCCTCTGCCCCGAGGCCCGCGCCCGCGGCCGACCCGACCCGAGAGGTCGTGCTGGACGTCCGCGACCTGAGGACCTACTTCTACACCTACGACGGCGTCGTCAGGGCGCTGGATGGGGTCACGTTCCAGCTGCGCCGCGGGGAGACGACCGGGCTGGTCGGAGAGACCGGGTGCGGCAAGAGCGTCACCGCGTTCTCGATCACGCGCCTGATCCCCGACCCGCCCGGAAGGATCGTCCACGGCTCCGTGCAGTTCCACGGCGCCGACCTGCTGTGGGGGCTCGAGGGGGAAGCGACGTTCCGGGCGATCCGAGGGACCCCCCGCGTGAAGGTCTTCCGCCGGACCCGACGCATCCGACGGGCCAACGAGCGGATGGAGGCGGTCCGGGGACGGGGGATCGCGATGATCTTCCAGGAGCCGACCCAGGCGATGAACCCGGTGTTCTCGGTGGCGAACCAGGTGGGGGAGATCCTCTACCTGCACCGGGGGGCCGAGATCCTCGACGAGATCCTTTCGGCGACCCCGGACGCGCCCGGGGTCGAGCCCGCCCTCCGCGACCTGCTCGCGGCGATCGGGGGCCGAGAACACGACGAGATCCGCCGGGCGGCGGATGCGGTCGGTCGCGCTGCCCGGTCCCCTCGCCTCGGGACGGAGACGTACTACCTCGCGCTCGCGGCCAGCCGACCGTCGACGACCCGGCGCCTGCTCCGGCGCGCTGTCGGGCGGCTGCGGCTGCGGCCGTTCCAGCGACGGTACCTGGAGCATCGGCGGCGTCTCTTCGTGCTCCGCGAGCGGACGAACGAGGCCCACCTCACCGAGATGACCGAGCGGAGGACGATGCCCGGCGCCCGCGGGGCGATCCGGCTCCGGACCGGCACCGAGCGCCTGACCCACTTCTACTTCGGGCTGTGGGGGATTCACGCGAGGGTACAGCGCCCGCTCGACCAGACGCTGTTCTGGAGGGTGGTCCGGATGCTCGAGTCGGTCCAGATCGCCAACCCCGTGCAGGTCGCGCGAGGCTACCCCCACGAGCTCTCGGGCGGGATGATCCAGCGGGTGATGATCGCGATGGCGCTCTCCTCGGACCCCGAGGTCCTCCTGGCCGACGAGCCGACGACGGCGCTCGACGTGACGATCCAGGCCCAGATCCTCGGGCTGATCGGCGACCTGAGGAGCCGGGTGGGGACGGCGATCCTCCTCATCACCCATGACCTGGCGGTCGTCGCGGAGGTCGCCGACCGGGTCTGCGTGATGTACGGGGGCCAGATCGTCGAGCAGGCTCTTGTCCGGGAGCTGTTCCACCGGCCCCTCCACCCGTACACCCAGGGGCTGCTCGCCTCGGTGCCCCGGATGGACCAGCCAGAAAAGGAACTCCACACGATCACGGGCTCGGTGCCGAACCTGATCGAGCCTCCGGCCGGGTGCCGGTTCCACCCGAGATGCCCGCACGCGATGCCGGTCTGCAGTGCCCGGCGCCCCCCCGTGACCGACGAGGGAGACGGCCATACCGTCGCGTGCTATCTATATCACGGAGCTTCCGTAGGGGGTTAGGCCAGGAGGGGGGCACGTCGATGGCGGCTTCGGAAGCGCCGATCGTGATCTCGGCCTGGAACGTCCGCAAGTTCTTCCCGATCCACGGAGGTCTCTTCTCCAGCAAAATCGGGGACGTCCGCGCGGTCGACCGCGTCAGCTTCGACGTCCGCGAGGGAGAGACGGTCGGACTCGTCGGGGAGTCCGGGTGCGGGAAGACGACCGCCGGTCGACTGCTCCTCCGCCTGATCGAACCGTCCTCCGGTCAAGCGTACTACCGGCCGCCCCCGGAGGTCCACGCCCGGCTCAAGCAGCTCTACGCGTACCTGAGCACGCTCACCGCGACCACGGAGAATGGGGGGCAGCTCCCACCCGAGGCCCGGGCGGCGTTCGGCGAGCTCGACCAGCTCGCGAACCGCTACTCGCTCTTCCGGATGGGGCCCCGGGCGATGCGCGAGCTCCGGGGGAAGCTGCAGATCGTCTTCCAGGACCCGTTCAGCTCGCTCAGCCCGCGGATGCTCGTCCGCGACATCATCGCCGAGCCGCTCGAGATCCACGGCATCGGCACCCGCGCCGAGCGCCGCCGCAGGGTCAGCGAGCTCCTGCGCGATGTGGGCCTCAACCCCGAGCACGAGTGGAGGTTCCCGCACGAGTTCAGCGGCGGCCAGCGGCAGAGGATCGGGATCGCCCGGGCCCTGGCCCTTCGGCCCGAGTTCATCGTCCTGGACGAGCCGACGAGTGCGCTCGACGTGTCGGTGCAAGCCCAGATCCTGAACATCCTGCGGCGGCTCCAGGCCGAGCAGCGTCTGGCCTACCTGTTCATCTCGCACCACCTCTCGGTCGTGCGGGCGATGAGCCAGCGCGTCGTCGTGATGTACCTCGGCAGGGTCGTGGAGCAGGCCCCGACCGAGGCGCTGTTCCAGCGTCCGCTCCACCCCTACACCCAGGCGCTCCTGTCGGCGATCCCGATCCCCGACCCGGACCTGAAGCGCGAACGGATCGTTCTGCAGGGGGACGTCCCGAGCCCCGCGGCGCCCCCGCTCGGCTGCCATTTCCACACCCGCTGTCCGGCGGTGATGCCGGTGTGCTCGAAGGTCAGTCCTCCCCTCATCGAGGTGCGCCCCGGTCACGTCGTGTCCTGCCATCTCTATCCAACGCCGTACACCGCCGCGGCCCCCGAGCCCGTCACCGACCAACCGTTGCTGTCCTCCGCCCGCACGGAGGCCGGCGCCCCAGCGTCGTAGGGCTCGATCGTGTTACCGCGTCGGCCGTCCGTCGGTCCCTCGGACGACTCGGTGGACGGTGATGCCACTCCCGAGGAGCAAGCCGCATGGCAGGCCGGGGTCGAACGGATCGAGCAGGAGAAGCGCGAAGCGCTCCGCGCCCCGGGACCGTCCTGGCACGATTGGTTCTTCTACGACAACGCGAAGTGGTGGGTCGGGCTCCTCTTCCTGGTCTTCGACGTCTGGATCGCCGGGACGTGGATCGACGGCGGGAACCTCTCGACCCTGGGCGCGGTCGGCCTGGCTCTCTCGCTCGTGCTCGCCGTCTACCTGGAGTACCTTGCTTGGGGCTACCTCTGGCGCAGACCGGCCCTAGTGACCGAGCGGAGCCACCGCCTGTTCCGTCCGAACTGGAGGGCGCTGCGCGAGTTCGGGCGATGGACCCCCGAAGGCGCCGGGCTCCGGGGTCGAGGCAGCGTCGTGGCCCCGGAGGACGGCTCCCCCAACCCCCGCGAGTTCCTCTAAAGGCCCCGCCCCGCGCGCACCGAAGGCAGTAATACCGGGCCCGAATGGCCCCGCCGTGCGTGCCGCGCGGGCTCTGAGGCTGGCTCCGTCGCTCCTGAGCGCGGACTTCGCCGACCTCGCGGGCGCGATCCGTACGGCCGAAGCGGGAGGAGCGGACGCGTTCCATCTCGACGTCATGGACGGCCACTTCGTGCCGAACATCTCCTTCGGGCCGGCGCTCGTGAGCGCGGTCCGGGCCCGGACCCGCCTGCCGCTCGACGTCCACCTGATGATCGACGAGCCGCTCCGGTACCTGGAGGCGTTCCACCGGGCCGGCGGCGACACCCTCGTCTTCCACCTCGAGGCGCGGAGCGCGCCGGAGGCGGTCGTGAGGGAGGTCCGTCGCCTCGGAGCGTCGGTCGGCGCGGCGATCCGGCCGGAGACGCCGTTCTCGGCGGTGGAGTCGCTCGCCGACCGCCTCGACCAGATCCTGGTGATGAGCGTCCATCCGGGGTTCTCCGGGCAGAAGTTCCTTCCCGAGGCGCTCCCGAAGCTTCGGGCCGCCCGGGCCCGGCTGGACGAGCTCGGGCTGGACGCGGACGTGTCGGTCGACGGCGGAGTGACGCGCGAGACCGCGGGCGAGGCGGCCCGCGCCGGCGCGACCTTCTTCGTCTGCGGCAACTCGGTCTACGGCGGAGGCCCGGTCCCGGAGAACCTCCAGCGGCTGCGCGCCGCCGTGGAGGATGGTGCTCGCCGTGCGGTTCGCTGAGCTCGCCGCGGCGTACGACCGGCTCGAGGCGACCAAGAGCCGCCTCGAGATGCGTCGCCTTCTCGCCGACCTCGTCCGTCCGCTGCGCGACGGGGACCTCGAGAAGGTCCTCTACCTGTCCCAGGGCCTGCTGCGGCCGGAGTACGAAGGGGTCGAGCTCGGCGTCGCGGACTCCCTCGCGCGACGCGCGGTCGCGCTCGCGAGCGGGGAGGACGACGCGGGCGTCGCGCGGCGGGCGAAGACCTCCGGCGACCTGGGCCGGACCGCGGAAGAGCTCCTCACCGGCGCCCGGCCGGATCGCGGGGACCCCCTCACCGTCCGGGAGGTCTACGACGCGATGCGGTCGATCGCGGCCGCCACCGGTGAAGGCTCCCAGGAGGCGAAGGTCCAGGCCCTCGTCGGCCTGCTGCAGCGGGCGTCGCCCCTGGAGGCCAGGTTCCTGGTCCGGTTCGTCCTGGGCACCCTTCGCGTCGGGGTCCGCGAGATGACGATCCTCGACGCGCTCGGGGAGGCGTTCGCGGACGGGTCCAAGGACGCTCGCGCGAAGGTCGAGGCGGCGTTCAATCTCTCGAGCGACCTCGGACTGGTCGCCGTCGCCCTGGCCGGCGGGGGAACCGCTGCTCTCGGCACCATCGGGCTGGAGGTGGGTAGGCCGGTCCGCCCGATGCTCGCCGAGCGGGAGCCGACGCTCGAGGCGGTCCTCGAGCGGATGGGGGGGCGCGCCGCGCTCGAGTACAAGTACGACGGGCTCCGCGTCCAGGCCCACGTCGGTCGGGACGGGCGGGTCCGGCTCTTCTCCCGCCGCCTCGAGGAGATCGGCGCGCAGTTCCCGGAGCTGGTCGCCGAGCTGCCGAAGGCCGTGCGCACCCCGCCGGCGATCGTCGAGGGCGAGTGCGTCCCGGTCGACCTCGACACCGACGAGATCCTCCCGTTCCAGGACGTGGCCCGCCGGCGCGGCCGCAAGCACGACCTCGACCGGCTCCGCGAAGAGGTCCCCGTCTGCCTGTTCCTGTTCGACGTCCTCCTCGACGGCGGGACGCCGGTCTACGGCGAGGACTTCCCCCGGCGGCGGGAGCGCCTCGCTCGCCTCCTCCGGCCGACCGAAAGGGTCCGCCTGGCCGAGCAACGCATCGTCTCGAGCGCCGACGGGGCGAAAGAGTTCCTCGACGAGGCGATCAGCGCCGGCGGCGAGGGCGTGGTGGCCAAGTCGCTACGTGAGGGAAGCTCCTACCGGGCGGGGGCCCGGGGCTACTGGTGGATCAAGTACAAGCGCGACTACACGATTGGGCTCAGCGACTCGATCGACGGCGTGGTGGTCGGGGCGTTCCAAGGCCGGGGCCGCCGGGCCGGCAGGTTCGGCGCGTTCCTGCTCGCCGTCTACGACCCCTCGCGCGACCGCTTCGAGTCGTTCACGAAGGTCGGGAGCGGGTTTGACGACGACGCCCTCGCCGAGATGCCGCGCCGCCTCGACCGATGGGCCGCGGACGGGCGCCCCAAGGACGTCGAGACCGGTGTCGAGCCCGACCGGTGGTTCCGCCCGGGCGTCGTGCTCGAGGTCCGGGGGGCGGAGCTGACGCTCAGCCCGGTCCACCGCGCCGCTCTCGGAAGCGTCCGCGCCGGAGCCGGGCTCGCGCTGCGGTTCCCACGCTTCACCGGCCGCTACCGTGACGACAAGGGACCGACCGGGGCGACGACGTCGAGGGAGCTCCTCGAGATGTACCGTCGCCAGGTCCGCCAGGTCGCCTCGGAGCCGCAGGACGACGTGGCGGGCCCCGAACGGCCGCCGGGCTCGCCGACCGGCGGGCGGACGGTGCATCTCCGCCCAAAGGCATAAGAAGGTCATCGGGGCTCGCCGACCCCGGGAACGTGCCATGCTGGTCGAGATGACCGAACTCTTGGGACGCCAGATCTACACCCCCGACGGGCGACTTCTCGGAGAGGTCGACAACGTCGTCGTCGACGTCGAGGCTTCGAAGATCGACGGGCTCTTTGTCGGCGAGACCAGCCCGATGTTAGTGGACGATTCGCGCTCGACCAACGTGCCGTACCGCTGGGTCTCGGCCGTGAACGACGTCGTGCTCCTCAAGTACTTCCCGAAGCGGGTCTCCCTCAAGAAGACCGGCGCGGCCCGCGCGGCGGGCGAAGAGGAGTCCGCCGTTCCCGCTCGCTGAGCTCGCGGGGATAGCCAAGCCCGGTAACGGCGCAGGACTTAAACGGCGCAGGAGCGCCGAAGAGATCCTGTCGCGCAGGCGTTCGCCGGTTCGAATCCGGCTCCCCGCACCGCCTCCCGGCGCGGTCGCCTCGCCAAGCTCATCGGGCGAGGCTCGCTCGCGGGCACGTGCGCCGCAGTGACCTCGTCCGGCTGCTCGAGAAGGTCCCGCCCTTCGCCGACGCGCGGGCCGACCTCGAGCAGGTCGCGACCCCGGCGGAGGCGGCGGCCACGCTCCTGCAGTTGGCCGAACGGTGGGACGGCCTCGCCGGCCGCTCGGTCCTGGACCTCGGCTGCGGCACGGGCCGGCTCGCGATCGGCGCGGCCGCGCTCGGCGCCGCCCCGGTCCTGGGGATCGACGTCGACCCCTCGGCGGTGGAGGTCGCCCGGACCGCGGCGTCCGTCGCCGAGGTCAAGGTGGCGTTCGAGGTGGGCCCGGTCGCCTCGGCGAGGACGCCGGTCGAGATCGTCGTGATGAACCCCCCGTTCGGGGCGCAACGCCGCCACGCCGACCGGCCGTTCTGGGACACGGCGTTCGGGCTCGCCCGCCGGTCGGTCTACGCCTTCTCCCTCGCCGCGTCCCGAACCTTTATAGCGCGACGGGCGGTCGCACGGGGCGCTCAAGTCCTCGAGGTCGAACCGGTCCGCTGGGTGCTGGGACGGACGTTCCCGCACCACCGACGGCACGGCGTGGCCCTCGAAGTCGACCTCTGGGCCATCCGAACCGCGGGAGGAAAGCATGGACCGGGAGCTCCCTGACCTCGTCTTGCCAGGCGACTACCTCGGCGCCGCCGAGGAGTTCCTGCCGGGCCGGGGGACGTACGAGCACGGGGGACGGATCTACGCCTCCCTGCTCGGCAAGCCCACGATCGACACGCACGACCGCACGATCCGGATCGAGCCGAGGAACTCGGTCCCGGAGATCTTGGAGGACGACCTCGTTTACGTCCGCGTCGAGGAGCTCAAGGCCGCGATGGCGATCTGCACGGTCCTCTCGACCGCGACGAGCCGCCGGGGCGTGCCCGGGAAGCCGGAGGCGACCGTGCACATCTCGAAGGCCAAGGACGGCTACACCGAGTCGCTCTCGGGCGAGTTCGCGATCGGCGACATCCTCCTCGCGAAGGTCCTCCAGGGACGCCCGTCGATCAAGCTCTCGACCGTCGCTCCGACCCTCGGCGTCGTCTCCGCGCGCTGCCAGTCGTGCCACGCGCTCCTGGACCTCAACGCGAAGCAACCGACGTGCCCACGGTGCGGCCACCAAGAGCGACGCAAGCTGGCGAAGGGACCCCACCCGCTCTCGCCGGGCGCCCATGCTGCCGGCGCCACCTGACGAGGAGCGGAGGCTCGCCCGCCTCGTACGCGCGCACGACCGCTGGCGCGGCCGCGAGGTGTTCAACCTCCTCGCGAGCGAGAACTCCGTTTCCCCGGTCGCGCGCCGGTACCTCGCGAGCGACCTTGCGGGCCGCTACACGCTACCGGTCGATGTCGAGTTCGACGGGGAGAGGATCGACAACAGCTACGCTGGGACCCGCTACACCGACCAGATCGAGCGGCTCGCGGACGACACCGCGAAGCGGGTGTTCCGGGCGCGGTTCGCGACGACCCGGCCGCTGTCCGGCCACATCGCCGCGCTCTCGGTGCTCGCCCCTCTCCTGGACCGGGGCTCGAGGCTCCTGGCGATCCCCCCCGAGGACGGGGGGTACGACGGGTACGCTCCCGGCTACGTGCCGGCGATGCTAGGCTACGAGGTCCTCCCGCTCCGCGCCGACGGACCCGGCCACCGCCTGGAGGCAGCGTCCGCGATCCGGGCGATCACCGCCGCGCGACCCGCCGCGGTCCTGCTCGGCCAGAGCTTCTTCCTGTTCCCCTACCCACTGCGCGAGGTCGCGGCCGCGGCGCACGACGTCGGAGCCCTGGTCCTTTACGACGCCTCGCACGTCCTCGGCCTCCTCGCAGGGCGGCAGTTCCAGGACCCGCTCGCAGACGGGGCGGACGTGGTCTTCGGGAGCACCCATAAGTCGTTCCCCGGCCCGCAGGGCGGGATCATCGCCACGGACCGCGAGGAGCTCTTCCGGCGGATCGCCCCGGCCCTCGTCTGGAGAACGTTCGACAACGCCCACTGGAACCGCATCGCGGGGGTGGCCCAGACGCTCCTCGAGCTGGAGCGGTGCGGGCCGGAGTACGCCGCGACGGTCGTCGCGAACGCTCGGGCGCTCGCCTCCGCTCTCTCGGCCGAGGGGATGCCCCTGGTCGCCGCGAGCGAGGGATTCACCGCCTCCCACCAGCTCCATCTCGACCGTGGTCGCCTCCGCTCGGAGCTTCGGCTCCAGGCCGGCGCCTTGGCGCGGCGCCTCGAACGGCAGCGGCTCCTCATCGACCTCGTGGGTCGGATCGGCACGGCCGAGGTGAGCCGGCTCGGCCTCGTCCCAGGGGACATGCCCCGCTTGGCCCACCTCATCGTGGAGGCCGGGCTGCGCGGCCGAAGCGTCTCCGCCGAGGTCCGCGACTGGCGCCGTTCGTTCCGCGGGCTTCGGTTCGCGTGACCGCTCGCTCCGCGGCGGTCGCGCGTCGGAGGCGGCGGGCCGGGAGCGCCGCATCCCGGGAACGACGGCCGGTCGCGCTCACCGGAACCCCCGGGGTCGGCAAGACGGCCGTGGCCCGCCGGCTCGCGCCTTCGTGGAAGGCGGTCGAGGTCGCCGACGTGGCCCTCCGCGTAGGCGCGGCCCGCCGCGTCCGCGGCGGGGTCGAGGTCGACCTCCCCCGTCTCCGAACGGCGTTGCGGGCCCCTCGGGCCCTCGAAGGGGTCGACGTCCTGGTCGGCCATCTCGCCCACCTCCTGCCGGTCCGCGAGGCGATCGTCCTGAGGTGCCACCCTCGGGAGCTCGCCCGCCGCCTCGACCGTGCGCGGAGGGGGAGCGCGTCCGACCGGGCGGAGAACTTCGTCAGCGAGGCGCTCGACCTCGTCCTGGCCGAGGCGGCCCGGGCGGGGATCCCGATCTACGAGATCGATACGACGCACCGTACCGTCGGGGATGTGGCGCGCGACGTCCGCCGCCGGTTGGGCCGCGACGGCGCGCCGAGGCGGGGGATTGTCGATTGGCTCGCGGACGGCTCGGTGACCGCGCACCTTTTGGACGGCGCCGGGTAGGCCCGGGCGGTCCCGCCCCGATGGTGCTCGAGGGTTACCGCGACAGAGTGCGGCCCTACGTCCAGCGGCTCGCGAAGCCGTTCCTCGGCTGGGCACCGAACCGGCTCAGCGGCGTCGCGCTCGGCCTCGCCGGGGCGGCGGCGGTCCTCTCCGCCGCGGTGCGTTGGACCACCCCGTGGCTGTTCCTGCCCGTCAGCGCCCTCATCCTCCTCACCGGGCTGTTCGACGTGCTGGACGGCGAGGTTGCCCGGGCGACCGGGCGGGCCAGCCCGCGGGGCGACTTCCTCGACCACGTCCTCGACCGCTACGCGGACGTCCTGCTCGTTCTCGGCTTCGCGGTCTCGGGCTACGCGGACCCGATCCTCGCGCTCCTCGCGCTCGTGAGCCTCTTGCTGACGAGCTACATGGGGACCCAAGCGCAGGCGGTCGGGCAGGGTCGCGCCTACGGTGGCCTCCTGGCCCGAGCGGACCGCCTGGTCGTCCTCGCGCTGGTCGCCTTCCTGGAGTTCGACCTCTCGCTCCCGTGGCCCTGGGCGCCGACCGAGCCATGGGCCCGGTTCCACCTCGGCGGGCTAGGATTCACCGTGATCGACGCCGCGTTCGTCTACTTCGTCATCGCCGGTCAGTGGACGGCGATCGCGCGGGCTCGGCGGACGTACCGCGCGCTGGCGGACCGGTAGCGCCACCCTCCCCGGGGACGACCGGCGTGCCCCCGCGCCGGCGGTAGTACTGCAGCGGATGCCGAAGGGTCGGCTCGTAACAGATCGGGTCGCGCTGGCGGTCGCCGGGCTGGGGGGCGTCCGGATCCCCCTCGCGGGCGCAGAGCCCGTGGCTGCGCAGCGTATCGCACTCCGGCGGCTCGTAGCCCCGGCCCCCGTCGTGCAAGGTGATGTGCTCGACCTGGTAGCGGGTGACCGACTCGTCGAAGTCGGGGGCTCCGCGAAAGGCGTCGACGATCGTTTCGAACGACGCTCCGGACCGATGGAGGAACGTCACGATGCAGAACCGGCCGGCGTGGGAGAGGTTGTCCCCGCGCTCCAGGGTCCGTTGCATCTTGCGGATGCACGGCGGGAACCACTCCCGCCGGAGCGGGCCGGCGGGACCGCCTGGCCGCCCGACCGGCGCCGGCAGGCGCCGGGCGACCTCCTCGAGGAGCTCCCCCTCGCGGTCGCGCACGGTACGGACGACCTCGGGCGTGAGCGCGAGCGGCACCGCGAGCGCGCGCCGGACCGCCTCCTGCAGGAGACGCGAGGCCCGGGCCGGCGCGACCGTGACCCGCCCGTCGCGCAGCTCCTGCGTCGCGAGGCGGAACTCGGCCTCGCGGATCGGCGTCGCGAGGCGGACGTAATCGGCGACCGTGAACGCCATCTTGTCCCCCTCGGCGGCGAGCGGAAAACCGAGCCGCCGGGCGACCTCCTCGAGGTCGGCCGGCGCGACCGCCTTCAGCCTCTCGTGGGCTCGCTTCGCCTCGGCGACCGACCATCGGCGCAGCCCGCCGGCGGTAGGTGCCGCGGAGAGGACCAGGCGCGCGAACAGGAAGGAGAGATACCGCACCTCGGCGGGCGCCTTGGCGAGCTCTTCGAGGGCCGTGGCCCCGCGGGGGTCGTCCTGTGCGGCCAGGACCCGGGCGCGGCCGATCGCCCGGACCCTTTCGTACGCCGGCTCCTCGAGCAGCCCGCGAACGGAGAGCTGCTCGCGGCCGAGGAGCGCTTCGGCCCCCGGTAGGAACGGGTAGTCGGCGAAGAGCGCGTCGTCGCCTAGCCTAGTCGCGGTACCACGAATTGCCATGCGAGCAGGACCAAGACGAGGACGGAGGCGAGGACCGTCGCCCGGGCGGCGAAGGCGTCGACCCGTGCAGACGTCCAGCCGGAACGGAAGCGAGCGGCGACCGACGCGGCAAAGTCGCGGAAGAGGAGCCCTCCGTCGAGGGGCACGAGGGGGAGGGAGTTCGACAGCCCGAGCAGGAGGTTCATCCACGCGAGGAAGTAGAGGGCGTTCGCGCCGACCCAGAACGCGGACGGCGAGACCTGGCCGAGCGGGCCGACCAGGTGGAAGAACGACGAGGTCGGGGAGGCGACCGGCTCGATCGTCGCGAGCGGGAGGACCAGCCAGTCGACCACTCCGGCGAGCGGGCCAGAGCTGCTCCCCAGGGGCCAGATGAGCGTCTGGCGGAGCTGAGACGGGCTCAGCGCATAGACGGTCACCCCAAGGTATCCTCGGGAGCGATTGGAGGGGTTGGTGCCGAGGTGGATGAGCGTCGACACCAAAGAGCCGTTCGAGGCCGCGTAGTACGTGAGCCCCACCGACGAGTTCGGCACGGTCCGCGCGACCGCCGATTCGAACAGGGAGACCGTGCTCGTGACCGTCCCGTTCAGCTGGGTGATGATGTCTCCGGCGGCGAGCGAGACGTTGGCGGCGGCGGTGTTCGGCTGGACGTAGGCGATCCCGACCCCGGAGGCATTCGGCGCGACGCTGGAGGTCACGAGCGCCGAGAGGGCCACGAAGAAGACGACCGCGAGGACGAAGTTGGCGAGCACGCCGGCCGCGGCGACGCGGTCCCTCCGACGACGCGAGGCGGCCGACATCTGGGCGTCATCCTGCTCGACGAACGCACCGACGGGGATGACGCACCAGAGCACCCCGAGGCTCTTCACGCCGATCTTCTGCGAGCGGGCGAGGACCCCGTGGCAGAGCTCATGGAGCACGATCCCCACGACGATCGCGATGATCCCGTAGCTGAACGGGATCGCCGGGTTGATGCCCGGAAGGCCGAGCGCCTCCGAGACGGGCGGCGCCTGGGACGGGGAGATGTGGGTCGAGACGACCGCCCCGAGGGCGAGCAGCCCGACGATCACCACCATCGCGGCGGCGGCAAGCGCGATCCCGAGGTCGCCCAGCGTGGTCCAGAACCGGGTGAACCGGCCCCAACGGTCGAGCGCGGCGCGTCCGCGCCCGGTCTTCAGCATGAGCGCGGGGCCGAAGAACGTCAGGTTCCGGTCGGGACCGACCTTGCCCGAGCGCCAGAGGGCGTAGACGACCAGGGCATAGACCAGCACCGCGGCGCTAGCGATCTCGTAGCCGAGGTACGGGTCCACGCGGCCCTCGGTGGAGAGTCCGGACCCGGTTTATGAGCTCTCGCGCTCCGCCGGGCCGACCCGGTAAAGAGGATATGTCGGGTGGCTGGCCTCTGGAGCAGGGAATGTCGCGCGCGGCGGGGTCGGTGGGCCTCCTACCAATCCTGGTCTATCTCGCTGCCGCCCTGGCGACCTCCGCGGGCGGACTTCCCGGGGGCAGCCCGTCGGTCTCCGCGGCGGGCGCGGAACCGGTGCCGTTCGTCGCGACCTCCTCGCCGGTCGCCGTGGCCCCAGCGTATGCGCCCCCGGTCGGGGTGGCGGACCTCGGCCCGGTGGGAGAGAACAGCTCGGTGGTCGTGGACGTGGGACTCGCCTCGCGCGACCCGGCCGGGCTTGCCGCCTTCGTGAACGGCACCGCGGTGCCGGGGACGCCGTCGTACCGGCACTTCCTCCCCGCGGCCGAGGCCGACGCTCGCTTCGGGGCCCTTTCCTCGAGCGTCGCGTCGGCCGAGGCGTATTTCCAGGGCTTCGGCCTCTCCGCCGTGGCTCACCCGGACGGACTCCTCCTATCGGTCAGCGGCCCGGCCCCTGAGGTGGCCCGGGCGTTCGGCACGACGTTCGACCTCTATCACAGCGCGTCGGGCGCCACCTTCGTCGATCACCCGAGCCTGGCGACGCTTCCGAACGTCGCGCCCTGGACGGGAGCGTTCGGGCTGACGAACCGCCCCGCCTTCGAGCCCGAGGCACGGGTGCTCTCCGTCGAACCGGCCGGCGCGTCCGGGACGGGCTGCGGCGCGTTCACGGGGATCCTGAGCCCATGCCAGGTCGCGGCCGCCTACGACCTCGCAGGCCTCGACGCGGCCGGAAAGAACGGCAGTGGCCAGCGCATCGCCGTGATCGACGTCTACGCCCCCGGCGAGAACCCGTCGATGCTCTCCTCCGACCTCGCGCAGTTCAGCCAGAGGTACGGGCTCCCTTCCGGCACGGTGCGCTTCCAGTTTCCCGTGCCGACCACCGCCGACCTGAACGTGAGCGGGACGAACATCGACTGGCAGCCCGAGGACGCACTCGATGTCGAATGGGCCCACGCCGCCGCCCCCGGGGCGACGATCGAGATGGTCTTCTCCCCGAACCAGGGGACCGGGCTCTACTTCGCCATCGACTGGGTCGTCGCCCAGGGGGAGGCCAACGTGATCTCGATGAGCTGGGGAGAACCCGAGGTCGGCATCTTCAACCCCCAGACCCCGCCGCCGTGCACGTCGGCATGCAACGCCTCGAGCGACGGCTCGTTCGCGATCCTCGACCCGGTCCTCGAGCTCGCGGCCTCCGAGGGGATCACGGCGTTTGCCGCGAGCGGGGATTGCGGCTCGGCCGACGGGACCACGGGCGTCGCCGTCAACTACCCTGCGTCCGACGCGTTCGTCACGGGTGTCGGAGCGACCAACCTCTCGCTCTCGCCCACGGGCGCCTACGGGGGGGAGAGTGGCTGGGGGGGGAACAGCTCCGGGGACTCGGCCTCCGGCTGTGAGAACCTGGGCGGCTCGGGGGGAGGGTTCTCGATCCTCCCCCGGCCCTGGTGGCAGACCGGGAATGGGACCGTCCCGTCGGGCGGCCGGGGCGTCCCGGACGTGGCGATGGTGGGAGGCACGGCCAGCCCGGTCGGGATCTACTCCGGGGGTTTCTTTACCTGGGTTTCGGGAACCAGCGTGGGCACGCCGATCTGGGCGGGCATCGGCGCGACCGCGGACCAGGACGCGGGCTCCGACCTCGGATGGCTGAACCCGAGTCTCTACCACATCCTCGGGAGCTCGAACTACACCCAGGACTTCCACGAGGTCAAGAGCGGCTCGAACGGCTACGCGGCCCACGCCGGCTGGAACCCGGTGACCGGGATCGGGAGCCCGATCGTCGGGAACCTGACCCGCGACCTCGCCCGCAGCCCGGTCGCCGTGTCGAACCTGACGACGTACGCCTTCGCCTCTCCGAGGTTCGGTCCTGCGCCGCTCACCGTGCATTTCGCCGTCACGGTCCGAGGGGGAAGCGGAACGTACCCGCTCCTAGGAGTGGAGTTCGGCGACGGGAACTCCTCCGCGGTCGTCGCGGGAGGCGCAGAGCACACGTTCCTCTTGGCGGGGGTCTACTCGGTCCAGGCGTACGCGACCGACCGCTACGGCAACTCGAGCACCTCCCCACCGGTCGTGGTCGTGGTCGGCGGCGGGGGCCCCCTCTCGGTGGGGCTCAACGCGTCGTCGGTGAGCCCTCCCGTCGGCCGGAACGTCACGTTCACCGCGGGCGTTCTCGGGGGGAGCGGGCCCTACGTCTACAACTTCTCCTTCGGCGACGGCACGTTCGCCGACAACCTTACGGTCGCGTCCGTCGTCCACGCCTACGCGGAGGCGGGCTCGTTCTGCGCCGAGGTCGTCGTCCAGGACAGCGCGACCCCCCAAGACGGCGGGGCGAGCCTTCGCCTTGCGGAGGCGGTCGGGGGGGCCGCGACCGGCTCCTGCGGGAACCCGTCCGAGCCGCTCTCGATCCGGACGAACTCGGGCGAGACCGTGCGGGACGCTCCCGCCGACTTCCCCTCGGTGTTCACGGTCGTCGGCGGCTCGACGGCCCCGGACGGCCTTGAGCCGCAATTCCAGCTCGTCTCGAACGACCCGTACACGGCGGCGTGCGCCTGTACGATCCTGCGCGCGGCCGGCAACTACACCTTCGAGGAGTCGGAGTACGACGCCGTAGACGGCGCCGCGAACGCGACGGCGAACGTGACCGTCGTCCCCGCGCTCCAGGCGACGTTCACGGCGTCGGCCCTGGCGGGTCCCGTGCCGCTCGACGTCACGTTCTCCGCGAACGCGACCGGAGGCTTCCGGGCGAACGCCTCGGCGACGCGCTGGACGTTCGGCAACGGCCAGAGCGCGAGGGGCTCCTCGGTCTTCGCGACGTACGCCTCGCCCGGGGAGTACGTCGCGATCGCCTCGCTCGCGGACCAGGGCTACGGCAACGCAAGCGAGGCGTTCGTCCTCGACGCCCAGCCTCCGTCGTCCGCCGAGGTCGGCCTCACCGCGACGGTGAGCCCCGCCGTCAACGTCAGCTCCGGCACCACGGTCCGGTGGGCGGCCACCCCGGTCGGGCCGGCCTCGACGCTGGCGTCGAGCAGCGTCGTGTGGGACCTCGGCAACGGCGGGAGCGCGTTCGGCCACTTCGCGAACGAGACCTACTTCGCCCCCGCCGACCTCCCCGCGGGCGACGAGCTCGCCGCCTCGGTCGCGGTCGACACGCCCCTGCTCACCCCGATCGTCCGGGTCCCGATCCTCCTTCCGGGATTCTTCGCGAACGAGTCGGGCGGGTTCGTCCCGGCGGTCGATGCCCTTGCGCTCTCCCAAGAGGTCACCTCGCCGGCGGGCCTGCTGCCGCTCGCGATCACTGGGAGCGCCAATGCGACCGGGCCCGGAGGGGTGCAACTCGGCTGGACGTTCGGGGACGGCGGCAGCGCGACCGGCGGCTCGGTGAACCACGTCTACTACGGTGCCGGGGAGTTCACCGTGCGCGTCCAGGCCGAGGACGGGTTCGACGACACCGCCGACCGACTGGAGACCGTGGTCGCGAACGCCGCGCTCACGGTCGTGGGGTGCGGCACCAGCTCTCGTCACGGGGCGGCGCCCTACGCGGTGGACCTCGCCCCCGAGGCGGCCGGCGGGACCGGACCGCCGTACGAGTACCGCTGGACCCTCCCGAACGGCACCGTGTCGACGGCGACGGACGTGAACCTCACCTTCTCCGCCCCCGGGACCTACGAGGTCGTCCTCGTGGTCAGCGACCCCTCGAGCGAGACGTACGGCTGCGTCTGGTCGATCGTGGTGAGCTCCTTGCCGCCGGTCGCCTACCTCGACGTGCTCGTCGGCGGCGTGGTGGTCGGCATCGCGCTCGCGGTGGTCTTCGTGGTCGTCACACGGCCCAAGCGCTGCCGCTAGCGGCCCGCCCGGGACGGAAGGCGCCCCGGGGCCGCTCTCCCTATCCCTTGACGACCCCGAGGGGGACGAGGCGGGCGACGCGTCGGCTGAGCCCGGCGCCCTCCGCGACCCGGACCACCTGCTCGACGTCCTTGTACGCCCCGGGAGCCTCCTCGGTGACCCCCTCGCGGGTCGCCGAGCGGACGATGATCCCCTTCTCGGCGAGCCGCCGGGTCACCTCGTCGAACCGGAACGACCGGACCGCGGCATGGCGGCTCAGGCGGCGGCCGGCGCCGTGGCACGACGAGCCGAACGACCGCTCCATGGATCCCGGGAGCCCGGCAAGCACGTAGCTCGCCGTTCCCATGTCCCCGGGGATCAGCACCGGCTGGCCGAACGGTCGGTACCTCTCGGGGATCTCGTCGCGGCCGGCCGGGAACGCGCGGGTCGCTCCCTTGCGGTGGACGAGGACCGGCTTCTCCGTTCCGTCCGTCCGGTGCCGCTCGACCTTCGCGATGTTGTGGGCGATGTCGTAGAGGACCTCGAGCCCCAGCTCCTCGGCGGGCCGGCCGAACGTGGCGGAGAACGCCCGGCGGATGCCCGCCGTGATCGTCTGGCGGTTCGCCCACGCGAAGTTCGCGGCGGCCGCCATCGCCCCCAGGTAGCGCTGGCCGTCGTCGGAGGCGACCGGGGCACAGGAGAGCTGCCGGTCGACCAGCTGGACCCCCTCCGAGGCGAGCCGCGCGTCCATCCGGCGGATGAAATCGGTGGCGACCTGGTGGCCGAGCCCGCGCGAGCCGGTGTGGAGCATGACGACGACCTGGCCGGGCGCGAGCCCCAGCACGCCCGCGAACTCGGGGAAGAACACCTCGTCGACGGCCTGGACCTCGAGGAAGTGGTTCCCGGAGCCGAGGGTCCCGAGCTGCCGGAGCCCCCGCTTGCGCGCCGCGTCGGAGACCTCGGCGGGGACGGCGCTCGCGAGGCGGCCGCCCTCTTCCTGGACGACGAGGTCCTCCGGCGCCCCGTTCCCCTGCTCGACCGCCCAGGCGGCCCCCCCGAGGAGGACGTCGTCGATCTCGCGGGGCGTGAGGGTCCGTCCCCCGCGCGAGCCGACCCCGCTCGGCACCTCGCGGTAGAGCCGCTCGATGAGCTCGCCGAGTCGCGGACGCACCTCGTCGACCTTGAGGCGGGTCGCCAGGAGGCGGACCCCGCAGTTGATGTCGTAGCCGATCCCCCCCGGGGAGACGATCCCCTCGGTGAGGTCGAACGCGGCGACCCCGCCGACCGGGAAGCCGTAGCCGAAGTGGATGTCCGGCATGGCCAGCGCGTACTGCTGGATCCCGGGGAGCGTCGCGACGTTCGCGAGCTGGATCAGCGAAGGGTCCCCGGCGACCCCTCCGAGGAGCGAGGAGTTCGAGAAGAGCCGCCCCGGGACCCGCATGCCGGGGACCTCCTCGAGAGGTATCGCGTAGGTGAACTCGTCGAGCTCGACGAGCGTAGGGACCTTCGTCACGGCGGCGGGCGAGCGCCCCTCCCTACTAAACGGTCGTCCCCGAGACCGGGGCGGTGGGGCCCGTGGGCCAAACCGAGAAGTAGGGCGCACCACCTACCGGCGGTCAGGGCTCGATGCAGCGGCGCACCCTCTTCGCCCTCGTGAACCTGGCCGTCATGGTGGGCGCGTTCGCCGTCATCTTCCTCGTCCCGAGCCTCTCGACCTACGCGTTCTACCTGATCCTGGGCTGGTTCGTCGTCGGCCTCTCCACGGTCTGGATCGCCCGGGGGAGCACGCCGGCCCCAGGCCCGGCCACGGCGACTTCGGGCGCCGCGGGAGCCGCGACCGCCTCGGCCGGGCCCGCGCGGCTGGCCACCGGAGCGCGCGACGCGCCGCCTTCGGTCTCCTTCTGCATCTATTGCGCCGCCGACCTCCCGAACGGGACCGACCAGTGCGTGGCGTGCGGGCACTCTCGCGCGCGCCTCGCCTAGTGGCGCGGCGGGGCGAGGCTACTTCGGCACCAGGAAAAGCAGCGGCTCGCGGGCCCGCACGTTCGTCCCTTCGCGGACCCGGAGGTCCGTCACGACCCCGTCCACGGGGGCGGTGACCTCGCTGCGCATCTTCATCGCCTCGAGCACCAGAACGACCGCTCCCTTCGCGACGACGTCGCCGTCGCGGACCCTCACCTCGACCACGCGTCCCGGCATCGGCGGGAGGACCGGCGTGCCCCCCGCCGGGCCGGGGGTGCCCGGGCCCCCGCCCGACGCGGCGGCGGCCCCGGGCGGAGCGGCGGCGGAAGCCGGCGCGGAGGCCACGCCGTGGCCCGCCTCGGCCCGGACCGAGACCGGCCACCGCTCGCCGTTCACGTCGACCGGCCCGGGAGGCGTCGCGTGGCGGTCCGGCCAGCCGTCGACGACGACGGTCTCCCCTCCGATCTCCAGCTCGACGCGCGTCGGGCCGCACGCGACGACCTTCACCGGATAGCTGTGGTCGCCGACCCGCACGCTCGCGAGATCGTCGGCGACCTCCACGGGGACCGTCCTACCGTCGCGCTCGACCGTGAGCCGCACGGACCGCACCTCCCTGAGCGTGGCTGCGCGAGCGCCCCTCGTAGGCCCAGGGGCTCAGGCCGGAGCGACCGCTCGCCCCCGGAGCCGGGGGCGGGGCGGGAGGCTCGGCGCGGAGCGCCCCGATGACCCCCAGGGCGGCCGACGTGAGCACGTCGGCCGTGAGCCCCCGGTCAATGGACGCCCGGTAGGCACGGTAGATCGCCGGGAAGAGGGCGTAGCTGAGCACCTCCGCGGTGTCCGCCGCCGGCACGAGCTGGCGCACCTCCGCCGTCTGGCGTTCGAGCTCGGGGGGCAGGAGGTCGGCCGGACGGCCGGTGATCGCGGGCGCGTCGCGGGTGACCTTGGCGGCCAGCTCGGGGTCGATCGGGCCGGGAGGGTGGCCGTAGAGGCCGCGGACGTACTCGCGGACCTCCGAGGTGACCGTCTTGTACCGTCCGCCGCCGAGGACGTTCAGGACCGCCTGGGTGCCGACGATCTGGCTGGTCGGGGTGACGAGCGGAGGGTACCCGAGGTCGGCGCGGACCCGGGGGACCTCGGCGAGGACCTCGGCGAGCCTCCCGAGCGCCTCCTGCTCGCGCAGCTGGGACAAGAGGTTCGACAGCATCCCGCCGGGGACCTGGTGCGTGAGGATCCCGGGGTCGGTCTGCAGCGACCGGATGTCGAGCAGCGGCCGGTAGTGGTCGAGGACGGTGCGGAAGTAGCCCGAGAGATCGGCGAGCGCCCCGAGGTCGAGCCGGGGGTCGTTCGCCCCGCCTCTCAGGGCCGCGACCAGGGTCTCGGTCGGGGGCTGGCTCGCCCCGCCGGCGAACGGGCTGAGGGCGCCGTCGATCGCGGCCGCCCCGGCGTCGACCGCCGCCAGGCACGAGAGGGTCGCTAGGCCGCTCGCCGAGTGCGTGTGCACGACGACGGGCAGCCCGACCTCCCGGCGGAGGGCCCCGACGAGCGCGGACGCCTCCCCCGGCGGCAGGAACCCGCCCATGTCCTTGAGGCACAGCTCGTCGGCGCCGAGCTCCGCCAGCCGGCGCCCCAGCGCGACGAACGCCTCGCGGGTGTGGACCGGCGAGGAGGTGTAGCAGATGGTGCCCTGGGCCAGCGCCCCGGCACGCTTCACCGCGGCGAGGGCGACCTCCATGTTCCGCGGGTCGTTCAGCGCGTCGAAGACCCGAAAGATCGCGACCCCCTGGCGTGCCGCCTCGGCGACGAACGCGCGGACGGTCTCGTCCGGGTAGTGCCGGTAGCCGACCAGGTTCTGGCCCCGGAGGAGCATCTGCAGGGGGGTCCGGGGCATGGCGCGGCGGAGCAGGCGGAGGCGCTCCCAGGGGTCCTCCCTCAGGAACCTCAGGCAGACGTCAAACGTAGCCCCGCCCCAGACCTCGAGCGAACGGTAGCCGACCGCGTCGAGCCGCTCGGCGGCCGGGAGCATGTCGCGCGTGCGCATCCGGGTCGCGATCAGCGACTGGTGGCCGTCCCGCAGGACCGTCTCGGTGATCCCGACCATCGTGCGGACCCTCCCCCGTCAGAGCGGGATGTTCCCGTGCTTGCGCCCGGGGCGGTCCTCCCGCTTCGCGGAGAGGATCCTCAGGCCGTCCAGGAGGCGGGCCCGCGTCTCCGCCGGGTCGATCACGTCGTCGACGTAGCCCCGCTCGGCGGCGAGGTACGGGTTGAGGAACTCGCGCGCGTACTCGCCCGCGAGCCGGCGCCGGAGCGCCTCGCCGTCGGCCCCCGGGGCGGCGTCGAGCTCGCGCCGGTACAGGATCTGGACCGCCCCGTCGGCGCCCATCACCGCGATCTCCGCGGTCGGCCAGGCGAGGTTTAGGTCCCCGCCGAGGTGCTTCGAGCACATGACGTCGTACGCCCCGCCGTAGGCCTTGCGCAGAATGACGGTGAGGAGGGGCACGGTCGCCTCGGCGTAGGCGTACAGCAGCTTCGCGCCGTGCCGGATGATCCCCCCGTGCTCCTGCGCGGTCCCGGGAAGGAAGCCGGGCACGTCGACCAGAGTGACGAGCGGGAGGTTGAACGCGTCGCAGAAGCGCACGAAGCGGGCCCCCTTGGTCGACGCGTTGATGTCGAGCGTGCCGGCGAGGGCCGCCGGGTTGTTCGCCACCACGCCGACGGGGCGGCCGTCCATCCTCGCGAACCCGACGACGAGGTTGGTCGCCCAGGCGGCGTGGACCTCCAGGAACGAGTCGAGGTCGACCAGGCGCTCGACGACGGCGTGGACGTCGTACGGCGCCCCCGACTCCTCCGGGACGACCCGCACGAGCTCGCGCGCCGCCGACTCCGCTGGGGGCCTCGGCTCGGCGACCGGCGGCTCTTCTAGGTTGTTGAGCGGCAGGTAGCCCAACAGGCGGCGTGCGAGCGCGACCGCCTCGCGGTCGGAGGGCGCGGTGAAGTGGGAGACCCCGGAAAGGCCCCCGTGGGCGTCGGCCCCCCCGAGGGCGTCCATCGTGACCTCTTCGCCGGTCACCGCGCGCACGACGTCCGGGCCGGTGATGAACATCTGGCCGGCGGGCTTGGCCATCACGATGAAATCGGTGATCGCCGGCGAGTAGACCGCCCCGCCGGCGCACGGGCCGAGCACGAGGGAGATCTGCGGGACGACCCCACTCAAGAGCACGTTCCGGAAGAACACCTCGCCGTAGCCGCCGAGGCTCATCACCCCCTCCTGGATCCGGGCGCCCCCCGAGTCGTTCAGCCCGACGATCGGCACGCCGGCGCGGCGCGCCATCTCCATCACCTTGACAATCTTGCTGGCGTGCGCCTCCCCGAGGGCGCCGCCGAAGACGGTCGCGTCTTGGGCGAACGCGCAGACCGGCCTTCCCTCGACCTCGCCCCAGCCGGTGACAACTCCATCGCCCGGGACCCGCCGGTCCGCGAGGCCGAACTTGTCGGCGCGGTGGACGACGAGCGCGTCGGTCTCCGAGAACGACCCGGGGTCGAAGAACGCCTCCAGGCGCTCGCGCGCGGTGAGCTTGCCGGCCGCATGGTGGCGCTGCACCCGCTCGGCGCCGCCTCCCTCGCGGGCCCGCCGTCGCAGGGTGTTCCAGCGGTCGAACCGCTCGCTCATCGGCCGACCCCCACGCGCAACTCGCCGGCCCGCAGGACCGTCACCCCGCGCGGCCCGGCCACCTCGAGCGCCCCGTCGTCACGCAGGCCCCGCAACGCTCCCATCGGCACACCATCGACCGTCACCGCCTCTCCGACCCCGTAGAGGAGCCCGCGGACGCGAGCGAGGACGGGGCGGCCGCCGTCCGCATCGGAGAGCGCGCGCCGGGCCTCCAGCGCCGAGCGGGCCACGACCGCCTCGAGGCGGTCGAGGTCGACCGGCGACCCGCTGAGCTCCTCGAGGGCGACCGAGCTCGCCCGGACGCTCGGGGGCAGGCCGGAATCCGGCCGGGCGGCGTTCACCCCGATGCCGGCGACCGCAGCCGCGCGGCCGTCGACGGCCGGCACGAGGTCGACGAGCACGCCGGCGAGCTTGCGATAGGCGCCGCCGCCATCGACCGAGAGCAGGTCGTTCGGCCACTTCAGCCGCAGCCTCACCCCGTACTCCTCCGAGAGCGCGCCGGCGAGCTCCGCGCCGATGGCGAGCGGCAGGAGGCCCGTGGCGGCCTCCGGGTGGAGCACGATGGAGAGGTACAGCCCGCCGGCCGGCGACTCCCAGCGGCGGTCCCCCCGACCCCGCCCCTCGCTCTGCCGGCGAGCGACGACGGTCGAGCCCTCCTCGGTCCCCTGCCGCGCGAGCGCCAGCGCACGGTCCTGCGTCGAGGGGATCTCCTCGTAGAACTCGCGCAGGACCAACGCGAACGACCCCGAAGCTACGAGGGCGGGACGGCCATAACGGTTCGCAGGTCCGGCGCATCCCCCGCGCGAAGGGCTCAAGCCTTCCGGGTGTCCGGGTCCCGCATGACCTGCACGGCGGACGCCCTCGCGAAGCTCGGCGGTTCCCTGGAAGCCGAGCTGAAGCCCCGTCTGAGCGGGCTGCTCGGCGGGTTCCTCCGGGCCTACCTGCCCCAGAGCTGGGTGTTCCGGACCGAGCTGGACGCCGCGACGCTCACCGTCGACGCGCGCGGCCACGTGACCGCCGCCCCGTCCGCCCTCCCATCGCCGGACGTCACGGTCGAGCTGTCCCATGCGGAGCTCGCCGCGGTCCTCGCCGCGAGGGGCCGCCGGCCCCTCGCGCCGGGATCGGCCAAGGTGACCGCCCACACGGCGAAGGGACGGGTGGCGTTCGACTACCTCCGGCCTCGCCTCGGGCTCTAGCCGCCGCCCGGCGCCCGGGCGCGCCCTAGGCGAGCTCCCGCAACCGCCCGACCATCTTGACGACCGCGCGGACGGCGTTCGCCGCGTTCTCGATACGGTCCTGGGCCTGGAGCCGCGTCTCACCCGGCCCGGAGATCCCGAGGCCGACCGGCTTGCCCGAGTCGACCGCGAGGTCGGCGAGCTTGCGCGCCGCCTGCTGCATGACGACCTGGTCGTGGCCGGTCTCGCCCTCGATCACCGCCCCGAGGGCGACGACCGCGTCGACGTCCGGCCTCCCGAGGAGCGCCTTCGCCGCGAGCGGGATGTCGAAGACCCCGGGCGTCTTCACGACCGGGCCCAGCGACGCCCCGAGGAACGCGACCTCCTCCTTCGCCCGCTCGAGCATCAAGAGCGTCACGTCGAAGTTGAACTCGCTCACCGCGATCGCGATCCGGATCCCGCCCCGCGTCCCTGCCTCCCGCGCCATCTTCGTCCTCGTTCCGCCGTTACCGCGTCCTCCGCGCCGGGCCGGCGTCCGGGAACCCCTGGCGGAGCCCCTCGCCGGCCTGGCGAGCCAGGTCGTGCGGGCGGAACAGTAAGGCGTAGGCGTTGAGGGCGTGCTCCTCGGCCCGCCGCCGTCCGAGCTCCTCGAGCTCGGCGTCGTCGCGGGCCTCCCCCTCGAAGACGAAGCACTCGACGATCGGCTTCGCCTCGAGGACCGAGGTGAGGATGAGCCCCATGGACGCCTCGTGGGCGCACGTCCGGTCGTACTCCGCCCGCCCCGGCATCCCGAGCGCGAGGCAGAGGTCGGCGCCGTCGTCGCGGAACATCTGGCGGCAGGCGACCGGCAGGTCCTTGACCCCGGGGACGGTGCGCCGCACGACGCGGAAGCCCGTCCCGGCGGCGCCGAGCGCCCGGACCGCGTGGCGGGCGAGGTCGACGCGGGCGAACGTCGTGTCGGCGACCCCGATCCGCCTCACGGCCGGGCCTCGGGCGGCGCAGCTCCGCGCTGGAGGATCCGCTCGACGATCCGCCGGGTGGCGAGGTCGTCGTGCCGGAGCGGGCCGATCCGCACGACGCGGACGGGCACCCCGCGGCGCGAGCACTCGCGCTCGACCTCCTTCTCGTTCCAGACCTGGTCGTAGCCGAGGGCGATCACCTGGGGCCGCTCGGCGACGACGGTCTCGTAGATGTCGGTCGTCGACCCGAGGACCGCGCGGTCGACGGGCTTCAGCGCCTCGACCATCTCGCGGCGGACGTGCTCGGGGACGTAGGTCTCGTGCTTGAGCCGACGCGCGGTCTGGTCGCGCGCGACGACGACCACGAGCTCGTCGCCGAGCTTGCGGGCCTCGGTGAGGAAGTAGAGGTGACCGGGGTGGAGGAGGTCGAAGACCCCCGTCGCCATCACGCGGACGACCATCGTTTCCAGGCCTCGACGACCGTCCGCCCCTCGAGGAACGGCCAGCCGTGCTCCTCGGCGTACTCGCGGGCCGCGTCGGGCACTCGGGCGCCTCCGGAGTCGCCGAGCATCTCGCAGACCGTCACGGACTCGGAGAGCCCGGCCATGCGGGCGAGCGAGACCGAGAGCTCCGTATGACCCTTCCGCTCCGAGAGGAGCCGGGGGGCCGCGTAGATCACCGGAAGATGGCCGGGCGAGCTGAACTCGGCCGTGAACCGCGCTCGCAGCGCGGCGTCGGACAGGTGGGGGGCGTCCCGGGCCAGCTCCCCGATCGCCCGGATCGCCCGCGCCCGGTCGTTGTCGGGGATCCCGGTGTAGGTCGCCCGGTGGTGGAGGTGCACGCCGAACGGGCTGCGCCGGTCGTACCTCAGCTCCTCGTGGCCCAGCGCGTCGAGGATCGGGTAGGCCTTCGCCGCCCGGGTGAGCAGATCGGCGTAGAACGGGAGCCCGAGCCGCGTCCGCAGCTCGTCGGAGATCGCCGTGCAGATCCAGCCCCCCGCGTCGCGCCGCAGGAGCCGGACGAGCTCGGGCGTGGCCCGTTCGCTCAGGATCACGAGGTCGGTCTCGCCCTCGCGGTCGTGCGCGTCGAAGAGGAGGACCGGTTCCCCCGCGGCGAGCGCCGTGGCCGCGGCGGTCAGCGACTTCGGGACCGGGCGGCCCACCGCCGTGGCGATCACGGCGCGGACGACGAGCGCAGGGGAGATAAGACGAGCGTAACTACTCAAAAAAGGGTTGATGGCCCCCGGGGGAAGCAAGGCGCGCACGACGTCGATCGGTCGGACCCCTGAGCTGGAGCGTCCCGCGCGAGGCGGGCGCTCTAGGAGGTGATCCATCTGCAGGTTCCCCTACAGATACCTTGTTACGACTTAGTCCCCCTTGCTGAACCGAAGTTCGAGCGACCCGGATGAGCCACCCTCACTCCGACCCAACTCGGATGACTTGAC
>Ga0326728_10000146_pt1:0-92500 | contig 289666 bp, 255 predicted proteins | sample MB3enrmetagenome_FD_207602 | JGI IMG/M metagenome (GOLD analysis project Ga0326728, IMG submission 207602) | Lab enriched peat soil microbial communities from McLean, Ithaca, NY, United States - MB31MN | ecosystem: Environmental > Terrestrial > Soil > Wetlands > Peat | place: USA: New...
GGGCACGTGTCCCTCCCAGGTGCTCAGGCACAGGGGACCACTGGTGGCTCCCGGCAGATCGGCCCGTCAGGCCAGTCTACAACATCGACAGACCTGCATTCTCAAGGGTACAGGGGACCGCCCGAAGCGTGGTGGAGGGGGCCTGTGACTCGCCGCTTCGTTGCCGTTGCAGAACATGCGCGGATGCAAATGCGAATTAACGAGGCTTATGTTGCGTCGAGGCCGACGCCCCTTCCACCGCCCTTTGGGCGGTCCCCCTTCCCCGCTTTCGCGGGGCAGGAAGATGAAGTATTACGCCGCGTGGTCGGTGAGCGCGTCGACGATGCCGTCGACGATCTCCTCCACCAATGCCTTGTCGTCACCTTCGCCCATGACGCGGATGACCGGCTCGGTGCCCGACGGGCGCACCAGCAGGCGGCCGTGGCCGTTGAGGCGCTGCTCGGCGTCCTCGATCGCGGAACGGACCTGCGAATTCTCGAGCGGCTTGCCGCGATAGCGCACGTTCTTGAGGATCTGCGGCAGCGGCGTGAAACGGTGGCAGACCTGCGAGACCGGCTTGTCCTGCTTCTTGACCACCGCGAGCACCTGCAGCGCGGCGACGAAGCCGTCGCCGGTCGTGGTGTAATCGGACAGGATGATGTGGCCGGACGGCTCGCCGCCGACATTGTAGCCGTGCTCGCGCATGTATTCGAGCACGTAGCGGTCGCCGACCGGCGTGCGCACCAGCGAAAGCCCGAGCGATTGCAGATGCCGCTCGAGGCCGAGGTTCGACATCACGGTGGCGACTACGCCGGGCTTGGCGAGCCGGCCGTCGTCGCGCCAGCTTTCGGCGATCGCCGCCAAAAGCTGATCGCCGTCGACCAGATGGCCGCGTTCGTCGACGATCACGACCCGATCGGCATCGCCGTCGAGCGCGATGCCGATGTCCGCGCGCATTTCGCGGACCTTGCGCGACAGCGCGTCGGGCGACGTCGACCCGCATTCCAGGTTGATGTTGAAGCCGTCCGGGTCGACGCCGATCGACACCACGTCGGCGCCGAGCTCCCACAGCGCTTCGGGCGCGACCCGGTAGGCCGCGCCATTGGCGCAGTCGATCACCACGCGCAGGCCTTCGAGCGAGATGTTGCGGGGCAGGGTGCGCTTGGCGAATTCGATGTAGCGGTCGTGGACGCCGTCGATGCGCTTGGCGCGGCCGAGGTCGCGGCTCTTGGCCAGCCGCTTGGTCATGTCGCTGTCGATCAGCGTCTCGATACGGTTCTCGATCTCGTCGGACAGCTTGTAGCCGTCGGGGCCGAACAGCTTGATGCCGTTATCGTCGAACGGATTGTGCGACGCCGAGATCATCACCCCGAGGTCGGCCCGCATCGAGCGGGTGAGCATGGCGACGGCGGGCGTCGGCATCGGGCCGAGCAGCAGCACGTCCATGCCGACCGACGTGAAACCGGCAACCAGCGCCGTTTCGATCATATAGCCGGAGAGCCGCGTGTCCTTGCCGATGACCACGCGATGGCGGTCTTCGTTGCGGCGGAACACGACAGCCGCCGCCTGTCCGACCTTCAACGCCAATTCCGGCGTGATCACGCCGTTGGCGCGGCCGCGAATTCCGTCGGTACCAAAATACTTGCGCACCATAGTGGCTGACGCCCCCAAAACCGCCGAGGTCTCCCGGGTCAGTTATAGCGTCTCGCCGGTGGCCTGCGCCTCAAAAAATTTCGTGCAAGCTTAGCAGTGCGAAAAACCGTTGATAAACCATGACATAGGTCGAACGCGCGGGCGGACGGGGCGCGCCGTGCGCGGCGCTCAGGGGCGATGCCTGTCGCGGGAAGGGCGTTCCAGCGCGGCTTCGTCGTGGGCGAGAGGCGGCGAATTTGTGCTATCGAGGAGAGATCGGGAGCCGGGAAGTAACCCATGAAGACCATGACCTGCATCGAGGACCTGCGGCAGGAAGCCCGCCGCAAGGTGCCGATTTCGTTCTTCGATTATGCCGAGGGCGGCTCCTATGCCGAGCAGACGCTCCGGGCGAACTGCGCCGACCTCGAACGCATCAAGTTGCGCCAGCGCATCCTGGTCGACGTCTCGAAGCGCACGACCACGACCACGATCGTCGGCGAACCGGTGTCGCTGCCGCTTGCGCTCGCGCCGATCGGGCTGTGCGGCATGCAGCACGGCGACGGCGAAATTCTGGCCTGCCGCGCTGCCCAGGCGGCCGGGATTCCGTTCTGCCTGTCGACCATGGCGATCTGCTCGATCGAGGACGTCGCCGCGGCGGTCGACAAGCCATTCTGGTTCCAGCTTTACGTCATGAAGGATCGCGGCTTCGTGCGCGCGCTGATCGAGCGAGCGGCGGCGGCCAAATGCAGCGCGCTGGTGCTCACGGTCGATCTGCAAATCCTCGGCCAGCGCCATCGCGACATCAAGAACGGCATGACGGTGCCGCCGGAATGGCGGCTCGAGACCATGCTCGACATCGCCTCGAAGCCGGCCTGGGCGCTGAGCATCCTGCGCGGCAAGCGCAAGACCTTCGGCAATCTCGCCGGCCACATCAAAGGGATGGAAAACGTGAACTCGCTGTCGCGCTGGATCGCCGGCCAGTTCGACGAGACTTTGAGCTGGAAAGACGTCGAGTGGATCGCCGGCCAATGGGGCGGCAAGCTCATTCTCAAAGGCATCCTCGACGTCGAAGACGCCAAGACCGCGGCCAAGACCGGCGCGGCGGCGCTGGTGGTGTCGAACCATGGCGGCCGCCAGCTCGACGGCGCGCCGTCGTCGGTCAAGGCCTTGCCGCCGATCGCCGACGCGGTGGGCTCGTCGATCGAGGTTTTGTTCGACGGCGGCATCCGTTCCGGGCAGGACATCATGCGCGCGCTCGCGCTCGGCGCGCGGGGCTGCCTCTCGGGCCGCGCTTTCATCTACGGCCTCGGCGCCGGCGGCCAAGCCGGCGTCGCGCGCGCCATCGAGATCATGAAGAACGAGCTCGACGTCAGCATGGCTTTGACCGGCGTGACCGGCATCGACAAGATCGACCGCAGCGTCATCGCGGGGGTGTAGGTCCGACGCCGCTCTACTCCTCCTTATAGCCATAAGCCTGCGCGTTGCCCGTCGCGCCGTAATATTTGTAGGGCAGGAACTTGCCCGACATGGTCAGCCGCACGCGGTCGCCCTTCGGGTCGGGCTGGCGTTCCATCCCGAGGTCGAAGTCGATCGCCGACATGATGCCGTCGCCGAACTCCTCCTCGATCAGCGCCTTGAGCGCCGGGCCGTTGACCATCACCAGTTCGTAGAACCGATAGATCAGCGGATCGGTCGGCGGCATCGCCGTGCCGCGCAGCGGCACTTCGTTGAGGAGCGCCTGTTCGCTCTTTGAGAGCCCGAACAGTTCCGCCGCCTTCGCCGCCTGCGGCTTGGTCAGCTTCATCTGGCCGAGGATGGCGCCGGTGATCAGCACGGGCGACATGCCGCCGATTTCGCCGCAGATGAATTTCCAGCTCCATTCCTTCTCGCGCTTGATGCCGAGCATTTTCTCGGTGAGTTCGGCTCGCGTCATGGACGTCCTCCTGTCGCTGCGTGCGGTGTTGCCTGGCCCGCGCGCAGCTTATAGCGAGCAAGTGCCGTGCCACCACCACGGGCGGCCGAACCAAGTCACATGGCAAGTCACATGGGCGGACTGACGCCGTCCTTGCCGACCGTGATCCCCGGCGCTTCGAGCGAGCCGTCGGGCAGCTTTTTCGCCGCCACGACGAAAATCTTTTCGCCCGGCTTCAAGTCGGCCGCGCTTGCCGGCGCGAACTCGACCACCTCGACATTGGCCGGAACGATGAACGTCTTCTCGCCGTCCTTGTATTTCAGCACCAGCTTCTGGCCCTCGACGCTCGTCACCGCGCTGTCGATATTGGCGTTGGTCATGGTGCTGTTCGGCATCAGATCCCACGGCCGGTGGCCTTCGCCGGTGCCGCGCATGGCCTCGGGGAAGATATGGATCTCCACCGCCTTCTGCGTGCCGTCGGGCTGCGGCATCGCGGTGATGCCGACGAAGGTGTTCGCCTTGACGTCGGCGAGCGACTTTCTGATCACGGTGCGCACCGGCGCGCCGGCCGCGAGCCTCACCGTCAGCTCGGCGCCGTCGCGGGCTTTGACGGTGAGAACCGAGCCGTCGACTTTTTCGATCGTGCCGCGCACGCGCGTCATTTGCGGCTGCTGCGCCAGCGCGACTGATGAAACCGCAAGCGCGGCAATAAAACTCGCGGCAAAGGTCTTGCCCAACATTTTTGTGGTTCCTGACATTTTTGTCATGATCATTCTCCCGATCGCTGTTGGCGAGGCGGGCGCACGCTAACTGAAGCGCTTTCGCAGCAAAAAACAAAACCGCGTTGCAATCAACACATTCGCGTTACGGAACCGGCTTGGCGGCCGCCCGATCGAGATCGGCCTCGACCAGCGCCCGCAGTTCGCCCGTCACCTCGGGCGTCGTTCCGAACCACAGCGCAAATCCGCGCACCGCCTGGTGCAACAGCATGCCGAGCCCGTCGGCCGTTCGCAGGCCGCGGGCCATGGCCGCCGCGAGCAACGGCGTCACCACCGGTGCGTAAACGAGGTCGGCGACAATGGCGCGGTCGGGCAGCGGGGCGAGGTCGATGTCGAAGTCCGGCTGCCCATGCATGCCGAGCGTCGTGGTGTTGACGAGCAGCGTCGCGTCGGCGAGGGCGCGGCCCAATTCGTCCCATGGCGCCACTTGGACGCGCGGGCCGAACTGCCGGCGCAACAGTTCGGCGCGCCCCGGCGTGCGGTTGACGACGACGAGCCGTTCGACGCCGCGCTCGATCAGGCCGAAGATCACCGCGCGCGCCGCGCCGCCGGCGCCGAGCACGACCGCCTTGCGCGGGCTGCGATCCCATTGCGGCGCACAAGCGTCGAGGTTACGCAAAAAGCCTTCGACGTCGGTGTTGGTCGCGCGCAGCACTCCGCCGTCGAGCCAGAGCGTGTTGACGGCGCCGACCGCACGGGCGCGCTCGTCGGGCTCGGACAGAGCGAGCGCCGCTTCCTTGTGCGGCACCGTGACATTGGCGCCGACATAGCCGCGCGCTGCGAGCGATTGCACGAACGCAGCAAAATCTTCCGGCTTCACCGCCTCGCGGCGATACGCGCCGGCGATGCCGTAATGCTCGAGCCAGTAAGTGTGAATGAGCGGCGAGCGCGAATGGACGACCGGCCAGCCGATGACGCACGCCGCGCGGAGGGCCGCGCTCACGCCTCGGGCACCACGATGTTGCGCAACACGCCGATCGGCGGACATTCGATTTCGACCGTGTCGCCAGGCTTGAGCCAGACCCCCTCCCTTACCTCCCCCGCGGGCGGGGGAGGGGAAAGAAGGGGGGTGGCGTCTTTCTTGACGGGCGTGCCGGTCGAGATGATGTCGCCCGGCTTGAGCGTCATGAAGGTGGTGACGTAGACGATGAGGTCGGCGAACGAGAAGATCATGTTCGCGGTGGTATCGTCCTGGGTGATTTCGCCGTTCTTGCGCACGGTGAGGTGCAGGGGCTTGGTCAGATCGATGTCGGTCGCGATCCACGGCCCGATGCTGCCACTGGCGTCGAAATTCTTGCCCTGGGTGACGTTGAAGCGGCCGTGGCGGAGCCAGTCGCGGATGGTGCCTTCGTTGCACAGCGTGAGCCCGGCGATCACCTCGAGCGCGCGCGCCTTCGGCACGTGCTTGCATTCGCGGCCGATCACCAGCGCGATCTCGCCCTCGTAATCGAGCTGGTCGGAAATTTTCGGCACGATGAGCGGCTGGCCGTGGCCGACCAGCGAGTTCGGCGCCCGATAGAACATGCTCGGATACTTCGGCCGCTCCGCCATGTCGTAGTCTTGCTCGCGGTTGGCGTAGTTGATGCCGATGCAGAGGATTTTTTCCGGCGCCGTGAGCGGCGGCAAGAGCTCGACCTCGGCGAGCGGCACGTCGGGGCGCACGCCCTCGGCGGCGGCGCGCGCCTGGTCGAGCGCCTGGGCGCGAAATACCTCCATGAGCGTCGCGTAACGGGAGAGCCGCGCGCGCAGGTCGACGATGCCGTCGCCGACGACCGCGCCGAAGCTCGGTCGCCCGCGCAGATTGTAGCTTGCAAGCCGCATGGCTGACGTTTCCCCCGTCCGGCCGCGGCGCCCCGCGGGCTTCCGCCGGCCGGATGATGTGTTAGAAGCAGGCGCAGGACCCGTCAACGGCAGCGAACCATGCCCATCCGCCCTCCGGTTTTCCAACCGCCCTTCAACATCGTGCGCGCGAGCCACGTCGAGCTCGGCGTGCGCGATCTCGGCCGCTCGCGCGCGTTCTACGTCGATTGCCTCGGCCTCCTCGTCAGCGACGAGACCAAGGACGCGCTCTATCTGCGCGGCGTCGAGGAGCGCAATCATCATTCCATCGTGCTGCGTCGCTCCCACGCCGGCGAGGTTTCCGTGCTCGGCTTCAAGCTCGCGAGCGAGGAGGACCTCGATCGCGCGGCGTTCTGGTTCGGCCGCCGCAATCTGCCGACCGCGTTTCCCGATTTGCCGCACCAGGGCCGCACGCTGCGCACCGCCGACGTGTTCGGCATGCCGCTCGACCTTTATGCGTCGATGGAGCAGGGCGACTGCATGCTGCAGAAATACGCCGCCTATCAGGGCGCCCGCATTCAGCGCATCGACCATCTCAACTGCTTCACGCCCGACGTGCAGGCGAGCTACGATTTCTACGCCGAGCTCGGCTTTCGCCTCACGGAATACACCGAGACCGACGGCGCCGACGCCAAGCTGTGGGCGGTGTGGATGCACCGCAAGGGCAACGTGCACGACCTCGCCTTCACCAATGGCGTCGGCCCGCGGCTGCATCATATCGGCGTGTGGACCGCGAGCGTGCTCGACATCATCCACCTCTGCGACGTCATGGCGACCTCGGGCTACCTCGCCAACATGGAGCGCGGCCCCGGCCGGCATGGCATTTCCAACGCGTTCTTTCTCTATATCCGCGACCCGGACGGCCACCGCGTCGAACTCTTCACCTCCGACTACCTCACCGTCGACCCCGACCACGCGCCGCTGCGCTGGTCATTGACCGACCCGCGCCGCCAGACGCTCTGGGGCCACCCGGCGCCCGCGTCGTGGTTCAACGAAGGCTCGGCGTTTGTCGGCGTCAATCCGCGGGCGCCGGTGTTGGAGGCAAGGCCGATCGTCGCGGCTTAAGTTCTCTTTCCTCCCCGTACCGCTTGCGGGGAGGATGAGCGCCATCGTTCTCGCGACGCGTTCGCGCCCGAGTTTTTCAAAGCAAATCACTTCGTCACCACCGGGCTTGACCCGGTGGTCCATGTTGACTTGCGGTTCTGAAAAGCTAACCGGCCAATCCTATTAGCGTCTCGTCCGCATGGATTGCCGGGTCAAGCCCGGCAATGACGAAAGAAAAAGGGAAGGTGGAACGCCGGCAGACGCAGTCTTTCATGATGCCGTGCTGCGGCACGGCCGCGCGTCCTTGGGGACGCGCTCGCCTGTCGGCGTTCCACCGCGGCTCTAGCCGTTGGGCCTCTCGGCCCGCGGGCGCAACTTCAGGCCAGGCTTCCTGGGACGAGGCAGGACGTTCGATCCTGTAAGGCCGCACCAACCGGGGCACGGAGACCTCGCGCTCCTAAACGGGCGTTACCCGCGCCCGCCCGTCCCAGTCCAGGGAACGCACCTCCCAGACCGGTCGTAGTGCCGGTCCGATGATGCCCGAAGCTGCCCGGGTGCGGGCTGTATCTTCCCGCCCGCGGGCACCGCACTCGCTCCGCTTTTCGGGAGTACCCTCGCGAAGGCGTCCCTTGATGAGCGAGATTCGCAATTTGTACCGGAAAGAGGGACGATTGTCAATCATAATATCGCAGTATCGGTGACTGTACGCCTCGGAGGTGGAAAGTAGCCCGCATGAGCGCAGCGACATGCGGGACAGCCCTCTTGGAGAGGCACTCAACTCAATCCGGCCTACGCTCGCTAACCGTCAGGGCGCATTATCACCCACATCGATTACCGCGATCCCAACCGGCCAGCTGCCCGAGTGCTGAACACCGTGGCTATCAACAAATTGAACCTCATCGATTTCAAAAAAGTTTTGCGCGGCAATTTTTGACTTCTTGCTCAATTCAGCAAACGCATTCCGAACATACCCTATTTTTTGCTCGGGCCATGCTTGCTCACATATCACCAAGTAGCCCTCAACTCGCGCGCCCGCGCGTGCAGCAATTTCAATAAGCGTACGGAGCCTGTTGATATCCCTCTCGGCCCCATCTCCAGTATATAGTTTGAATTCGACAAGCGCGGTTACGATTTGCCGGCCCTCGTGGTCGGTCTGACGCGTTGCCAGATCGACCTTGAAGCCGCCCAACTCTTTGCATTCATTTACGTCGAAACGCCAAAGTTCTTCGAAATATCTATGTGAGACTTCGATCGAGACGGGTATCTTAAGCTGTTGATGGATATACATGGCACACATATCCCGAATGTAGGCTTCGGGTGCCCACATCGTTGACGACATCTCATTGTATTGTCTGACTGCGTGCTCGGAACCTAGAAGAAGAGCGGACGTAAAGTCCATGTTTGCTGCCTCCTTGGTGCCATCGTGCACGCACGTGTAGCACGTTGCGGTTGTAGCTAGCAAGCAGCCCGGATTGAGCGCCAGCGAAATCCGGGATTCAAGGTGAGGCTTACCCGGATTTCGTTTCACTCAATCCAGGCTACGCGTTTCGCCTCGCCCTCCGCGACACCGCTAATCCAAGAAACACAACGATAACCCGGTTGAGCCGCAGAATATCCTCCTCGTCATCGAGCCGCCCGCCGCAGGTGCCGATCTTGGATTTCGGGACGGTCGTGATCTTGTCCACCATCAAGCGGCAGGGCACGTGAAGGCCGTTGCGGGTGTTCGGCGCGACGGCGAGGCGGAACAACGGCGCCTCGGTCGGGTCGGTGGTGAAGGCGCAGATGGTGATGGAATCGGTGCCGTCGAAGCTGTCGTCCTGGACGATCGTGACCGGGCGCGGCTTGCCGGCGTAATACTTGCCGCCCGCGACGGTGTGGATGTCGCCGCGCCGCGGTGCAGGAGGCACGACCGATCGTCGCGGCGTGAGCGAAATCATTGTCACGGCGCGTGGGTTACCGAGTTTTGCTAGGCGCTGAAGCCGCGGGCGGCCACAAGGGCCGCCCCTACGGAGGATGGTTGATCGCCCCGGCATCGCGATCCGTAGGGGCGCCCCTTGTGGGCGCCCGCACGGCCCATCAAAATGTCCGTCATTTGGCAACACTATTGCGGCTGTCGGCCGCAAGACCGTACGTTGAGACCGATTCGAGCTTGGCAAGAGCGGTCGACGCCAATGATCGACGCACCGGTGCAGCCTCGGCGGCGTTCGCTTCGCCTGGACGGATACGACTATGCGCAGGCTGGCGTGTATTTTGTCACTGTTTGTGTCCAGGATCGCGCTTGTTTGTTCGGACGGATTGTTGGTGGCGCGATGCATTTGAACGTCGCGGGTGAGCTGGCGGCAAGGGCGTGGAGCAGCATCCCGGCCCAGTTTTCCGGTGTCGAGATCGATGCCTTTGTCGTCATGCCTAACCATCTGCACGGCATCATCGTAATTGCGGACGGTGTGTCCGTAGGAGCGTCCCTTGTGGGCGCCCCTGATGCGTCGGAGCGGGCGGCCACAAGGGCCGCCCCTACGGATCTCGATCGCGACGATAACGCGAACCGCGCGGCAAACAAACGACCGACGGTCGGCGATATCGTCGGGGGCTTCAAATCGTCGTTCACGGTCGAATTTATTCGGGGCGTGAAAGCCGGTCGCTGGCCGTCGTTCAATCGCAGGGTCTGGCAGCGCAATTATTACGAACACGTTGTCCGCAACGAGACGGATTTGGCGCGCGTTCGCCGGTATATCGAGGAAAATCCGTTGCGTTGGGAGTTCGATCGGGAGAACCCGGCGCGCAGCGTGCCGTAGGGGCGGCCACAAGGGCCGCCCCTACGGATCATATCAAAACGGCGCGGCGGCGGGCGGCCACAAGGGCCGCCCCTACGAAGCGCTTCCCCGATCCCGATGCGAAATCTCCACCACCCGCGCGCGCGCCGCGAGCGCGTCGACCAGGGCGTCGGCTTTGGCTTTGTTGGCGGCGTCGAGGTTGGCGTCCCATTCGTCGAACAGATAGAAGCGGGCGTCGGTCGAATTGACGATTTCCTCGAGCGATTTGAGTTGGCGTTCGCCGGAGGAGAAGCCGGTTTGCTCTTCCGCCGGCTCGCCGGCTTCTTCCATCTCCTCCTCGTCGCCGGTTTCGACGTGGGCGGGGACGACGCCGCCGGCGAACTGGAAGGCGAGGCGGTCGGAGGTCGGCCAGTAGTAGGCGCGCTGTTTCAGCTCGGTCTTCAGGCTCGCCAGCAGCGAGGATTTGCCGGCGCCGTTCGCGCCGCGGATGTTGATGCGGCCGGTCGGGCGCGCCTCGACGATGCGGAGCGCGTCGCCTAGCGAGGACACGACATTGGCGTGGTCGCCCTCGCGCAACACCAGGCGGTCGAAGCGGATGCGGTCCTCGTAGTCCGGCTCGGGCTGCGGCTGCATGTTGGCGGCGACGCCGCCGAAGCGGGTCCACACCGCGATGAAATCGTTCCAGCCGGCGGCGAGGAGATGCAATTCGTAGGTCATCTCGATCTGCCGCGGCAGCGTGGTCGCCAGCGCGACCAAAAACACCATGTCGCCCGTATGGTGCACGGCGACCACGGTCACGGTGGCGAACACGATGCCGAGGCTGACGATGCCGCTCATCGCGCTCATGCCCTCGCGCGCGACGATGGCGCGGACCTGGGCGGTGAGGGCGACGCGCAGCCGCGACTTGAAGCCGGCGAGCCAGAGCCGCAGATTGTAGCGGTTGCCGGCAAAAATATTGTCCCAGGCGGTGTAGCCCTGCGCGGTGACGCGGTTGTTCATGCGCTGGTTTTCGAGATAGGTGCGCGCGATCGGCTTCTGCAGCGCCCATTGCATCGCCAACAGCGCGCCGAACGCGCCGACATAGGCGAACGGCAGGCTGACATCGATTTCCACGCCCAGCACCGCCGCGTTGAACACGATGCCGAGAAAGAGCTTCAGCGTGAACTCGAGCTCGTACATGACGTTGAAGAAGCACTGGAACGCCTCGCCGGTGAGAAACGGCTCGACCTGCTCGCGCGCCGGCTTGTCGTTGAACAGCTTGACCTTGCCGCGGTTCTCGCGGGCGAAGCGCAGGATGAATTTGCCGAAGCCGCGATAGCCGGCGCTTTCGGCGTAGACCCAGCTCACCACGCCGGCGACGTAGGAGGTCGATTGCGCGGTGAGGATCCAGATGAGGTCCGACAGCAGGAATTGGCCGCTCGCGACCTTGCGGCCGAGATTGATGACGAGCCAGGTCGTGCCGGCGGCGAGCGTCGCCTCGACGATCATCAGCACCACCATGACGAAGAGCGCCGGCGAGACGAGATAGCCGGCGAGTTCGACGCGCGAAATCGGTTTCGGTTGCTTCACTGGCATCACGGACCTGGACGCGGCGCCGCGCGCGGGAGCGCGACTCGAAAGCGCTGAGTGTAGCCCTATCCGGGCGGGAGATTAAGCTTGGGGGCGGGCTGCTCTAGGGTAAAATAGCAAGTAATTTCAATGGCTTTTGTGCGCGAATGGCCCTCGAATGGCCGGCGTCTCATACGGAATGCGATGATTGGTTCTCGATTTGCCATTCCGGGGCCGAGCGAAGCGAGGAGCCCGGAATCCATAATCCCGGCACAGGGAATATGGATTCCGGACTCGCCGCTTTGCGGCGATCCGGAATGACGGGCGAACAAAGCGGGGCGCTGATCAGGACTTCGTCTCGGACCTGCGCTCCTACGCCTTCACCGTCCGCTGCCGCTCCAGTTCGCTCTCCAGCCGGCTGATATTGTCGAACAGCCGTTTCGTCGCCAGCCGCAGGAAGTAAAAGCCGAACGTCGGGTTCTGGTAATAGATCTGCTCGACCTCCTCGTAGGTGATCGAAAGGACGTTGCCGGCTTCGATGCATTCGAGCGTCGCCGTGCGCCGATTGTCGGGCGCAAGCATCGCCAGTTCGCCCACGACGTGGCCAGGTTCGATTTCGATGCCGAGCTCCATGAGCTGATAGCGTCCCGTCACGGTGCAGAACATCTCGTTCGCCGGCTCGCCCTTGGCGAACAGGATGTCGCCCTTGCGGTACTGATGTTCCGACATGAACGGCTTGAGCCAGTCCATGGACGAGCTGCCGCGGATCGCTTCGCCCACGTTCCTGATCAGGAGGATCATCTGATAGAGGCGATAGAAGTTGAACGACAGCGCAAAGACTTGCATCCCCAGCGGCACCCAGGCGTGCGTCACCGCGTAGGTGGCGACGAGGAAGCAGTTGGCGATGATCGCCAGCGTGCGCAGCGGCACCATCGTCTTCGTCGATGCGGTCGCCACGATGAACAGCGACGCCCCGCTGGTGGCAAGATCGGTCCAGTGCCAGTGCATACGGCCCTCCGCTGAGGTACATTCCCGCCGGGCGGCGTTTTGTCGGGTTTCAAAACCGCCTTGGAAACATGGATTTATCAATATCCCGTGGATTCTGAAGGTTACATGACTGAGGCTTCCTGTAGGGCTTGCGCATCATACGGCCCGCGGCCGGCGAAACGCGACTGATGTCCAAAGGACTTTCCAAGGGACTGTCCAAGCGAATGCCGGCCGGCGTGGCGTACTATACGGCATCGCTGCGCCGTTTCGGCGTGTCGGCGCTGGCGCGCTACCTCGTCATGGCGACCGGCCTGGTGGCAATGACCCTTTATACCGTGCCGGAAGCGCGCGCGGGGGCCGGCGTCGTGCTCGCGACGTGCCTGTGGTGCTGCTGGGCTTATTTCGTGATCGAGAGCGGGGCGCGTGCCGTGCCGGCATTGCGCGTCGGCATGGCGGCGCGGGTCATGCTGTCGCCGTCCGGCATCGTCGATCTCGCCGGCATCCTTCCCGTTCCGATCGCGCTCGCCGCCGGCGTTCCGCCGCCGACCGCGTGGCTCCTGGCATCGTTGTGGGTCATCAAGCTGGCGCAGGATTCGCCGGGTTTCGCCCAGCTCCGGCGCGTCTTCGTCCTGGAGGCGAAGCCGCTCGCGAGCGTGTTCGCGCTGTTCCTGATCGTGCTGTTTCTGTCCTCGGCCGCCATGCATGTCATCGAGCGCCGCGGCCAGCCCGACGCCTTCGGCACGATGCCGGCGACGCTGTGGTGGGCGGTCGTCACGCTGACCACGACCGGCTATGGCGACGAGGTGCCGCAGACGCCGCTCGGCCATCTCCTCGGCGCGGTGGTGATGATCAGCGGCATCGCCACGTTCGGACTGTGGACCGGCATCCTCGCCACCGGCTTTGCCGCGGAGAGCCGGCGGCGCAACTTCATCCAGACCTGGGACCTCGTCAGCAAGGTGCCGTTCTTCCAGACTCTCGACCCGGCGGCGATCACCGAGATCACCCACATGCTGCGCCGCCTCGAAGTGCCGGAACGCACCCCCGTCATCCGCCGCGGCAAGGTCGGCGACTGCATGTACTTCATCGCCGACGGCGAAGTCGCGGTTGACGTCGAACCCGCTCCCGTTCACCTTGGCCCCGGCGCGTTCTTCGGCGAGCTTGCCTTGCTCGGCGATTCGCTCCGCAGCGCCAATGTGTCGACCACGCAGCCTTCGACCTTGCTCATCCTCGATCTCGCCGATTTCCGCACCGCGATGGCGCACCATCCCGAGCTCGCGCGCGCCATCGACGCCGAAGGCAAGCGGCGCCGCAGCGACAATCAGCGCCGGCGCGATCTCGACCGCACCGGCGCCTTGCCGTCCTGACCGGCGCGGCGCTTATCGTCATCATCACCAAACATCGTCATCCAACATCGTCATCAATCATCGTCACCAGGCCGGCATCCGCTCATGACCATCTCGCTCAACGAAACCCACGATCCCGCGCGCCGCAGCTTCCTCGACAGCGCCAACGCGCCCGACGCCGATTTTCCGATTCAAAACCTGCCGTTCGGCGTTTTTCGCCCGGCCGCGGGCGCGGCCCCGCGCGTCGGCGTCGCGATCGGCGACCAGGTGCTCGATGTCGCGGCGGCGGCCGGCGCATTCACCGGCATGGCCGCCGAGGCGGCGCGTGCCTGCGCGGCGCCGCAGCTCAATGTGCTGATGGCGCTCGGGCCACAGGCCTGGTCGGCACTACGGCTCGCGTTGTCGCGCGGTTTGAGCGCGGCGCACGGCGACGCGACGCTGCGCCGCCATATGACCGCGCTGGCGCAGGCGGAGCTCATCATGCCGGTGATGGTGCCCGACTTCACCGATTTCTATGCCTCGGTCTTCCACGCCACCAATGCCGGCCGCGCGTTCCGCCCCGACACGCCGCTGTTGCCGAACTACAAATACGTGCCCGTCGCCTATCACAGCCGCGCCTCGTCGATCCGCGTCAGCGGCACGGCGTTCAAGCGGCCGCGCGGCCAGCGCAAGCGCGCGGACGAAACGACGCCGACCTATGGGCCGTCGCGCAACATGGATTTCGAGCTCGAGCTCGGCTTCTATATCGGCGTGCCGTCCGAACTCGGCGACACCGTCCCCATCGGCGCGGCGGGCGCGCATATTTTCGGCTTCTGCCTCCTCAACGACTGGTCGGCGCGCGACGTGCAGGCCTGGGAATACCAGCCGCTCGGGCCGTTCCTCGGCAAGAATTTTGCTACCACGGTGTCGCCCTGGGTGGTCACGGCGGAAGCGCTGGCGCCGTTCCGCACCGCAGCCTTCGCGCGGCCGGCGGGCGATCCGGCGCCGCTGCCGCATCTCGACGACGCCGACGACCGCGCCCATGGCGGTCTCGACATCACGCTCGAAGCGTATCTCTCGAGCGCGCAGATGCGGCGCGCCGGCCTCGCGCCCTTGCGGCTCTCTCAGACGTCGTTCGCGACGACCTACTGGACCGTGGCGCAGATGGTCGCGCATCACACCTCGAACGGCTGCAACCTAGAAATCGGCGACCTGATCGGATCCGGCACGGTGTCCGGTCCGGATAAATCGAGCTGGGGCAGCCTGCTCGAACTGACCGTGCGCGGCGCCGAGCCGCTCGCCTTGCCGAGCGGCGAACAGCGCGGCTTCATCGAGGACGGCGACGAGATCATCTTCCGCGGCTTCGCACAAAAGCCCGGCTATCCGCGGCTCGGCTTCGGCGAATGCCGCGCGGAGGTGCTGCCGGCGGAATGAGGTCAGCCGGTTGGGCCGGGTAGGCATCAAATAAGCTTATCCGCGGCGGCCGCTCAAACCCGACTCGGCGACCCAGGAGCCTCTTCAACCGAGGTGGTTTAAAAATGTAGATGACACTACGTTAGCGTGTATAGTAAAGATGGATCGCTCGGGAGCGGTCCTCCCAGGCGCTGGTGCGGCCACCTGAGGAAGTGGATGGCGAGAAAGACCCAGCCTAGGAGGAACGCAGCAGGTCCTCGTGCCGATGGGCCCTTGATTGCGATCCGCGCACAGGACGACAACAAAAAATTGATCGAGGAATTCGTACCGGGCACGGCTGCGTCGACCATCGTCCGCATGGCCATGCACTGGGGCTACATCCTGCGCGTTAGAACGCGGTGGGCCGGCAACGCCGACATGCGCGACTATTTCGGCACCAAAGCAATCGAAGATCTCGCGGCATTGGGTATCGGACGCGAGATTGTCGAGCGATTTGCATCGGCCGCGCACATCGAGATCGAGTTATACGATCAGGGGGCGGCGGCGGCTCCGATCCTGGACGCCGCGTCGGAAATTCCCTGGGAGTATCTGCTGAGCTCAGCCACGCGATGCGTCGGGCGCTTCGAGTCGCTGTTGGTCACGCGATGTTTCTCGAACGACTCCACGATCAGGCCGAACAGACCCAGAAACGTCCTGTTCGTGGAAAGCGCACCGGGGCGCATCAAACAGAAATACAATTTCGAGGATGAAGAAACGCGCATCGTCGCAGCGGTAAACGTCAGAGAGAACAACGGGCTGAAGTTCGCGAAAACCGAGCCATTCAGCAAATTGAAGGCCACGCTTCGCTCGAAGGCCTGGGAGGCGATCCACGTTACCGGCGTCGATACGCACCAGGTTGCCTGGCTGATCGAGGATTTTTACACGGCGGTCGCCCGAAAAGCCGACGTCATCGACAAGTCCGACCGCCTGAATGATGGGATGATCCTTCGCGGAGATCACGACAGCGAGTTGCCTGTTCGTTACGACGAACTGGCTGCTCTCTTGGTCGAACCGAAGGAGCACCCCCATGTCATCACCCTGAACCTCTATTACTCGGGAGCCCGTACGGCCCGCGAACTGGTAAAACGAGGCGTATATGCCGCCTTGGGTTTCCTCGACGAGATCGACGACGAGTTTGCAGAACTCTTCTTCCAGGCCTTCTACTGGGCATGGTGCCACGACAATCGATCAATCCCCGACGCCTTCCTCGATGCGTGGTCGAAGATGGACGGAGATCGCATGCATGGCACCAGCATCGTGATCTGGCTGGGCCGCAGCATGGTCGGACAGTCGGATACGTCCGCAAGGAGGTCCGCCCCAGCGAAAAAAACAAAGAGCGGAGGTCATTGATGGCGAAAGTGACGATCGGCGACTCCGTCCATGTCGAGCTCGAAATCGCCCCTGAAATCAATTATTCGCTGCTGCACAACAACAGGGAGCTGCTGAAAACGCTGACCCTGACGAAACTCGTCGAGCATTCACTTCGGGAGATTGCGGTGACCGTCGAGCTGTTTGTCGGGGCCGCAAGTTATCCGTACCGCTATACCCATATGGAGCTGAGCGAAGTGCAGCTCGTTTTGGCATCGCGGGTGAAGATTCCGCTCACGGCAAACCTCCCACGTTCGCTGCGCGAACGCGTGCAATCCACGGTCTACGTCAAGGTCACCTGTGAGGGCCAGACGGTGTTCGAGGATACCAAGCGGGTCACCCTCACACCCGTCGACGAATGGCTCGACGACACCGAGAAGAATCCGTGGCTCCCGTCCTTCGTGTTGCCGAGGGATCCGGTCATCCTCAAGATCATCAATTCGTCACGACGCTACCTGATCGGCATCATGGATGATCCCGCGGCGGGCTTCGACGGTTATCAGGAATCTGTCTCGCAGGTGGATAAGCAGGTACAGGCGATCTGGACCGCGCTCGTCAACGAATACCGGATTCAGTACATCAACCCGCCGCCGGCCTATTCCGAACAGACTCAGCGCCTCCGCACGCCGACCGAGATCGTGAAGTCGAACAGCGGCACGTGCATCGACCTCGCCCTCCTGCTCGCCTCATGCCTCGAATATATCGGCGTCTATCCGGTCGTGGTTCTGCTCGTCGACCACGCGTTCGTCGGGTACTGGCGGTCCGAGGGCGCGCATGACCACTTCGTCTCTGTAAAGATGATTCCACCGACGGTCCCCGGCGTTGGAAGTCGCGCCGCTCGCGCGGCGGCATTGCCTTACGTTGATCAATACGGTTGGCGGCTGACCAAACTCAACTATGCCGAGGTGATGGCGTACGTCACCGCAGGTCATCTTGTGATGCTTGAAGCAACTTACCTGACCGCGGCGAAAAAGTTCTCTGAAGCCCAGGAGCAAGGTCGAGCCAACCTCCGCAACCTGAAAGAGTTCGACAGTCTTCTCGACATCCAGGTCGCGCGCACGGCGCGTCCGCCAGTGACGCCGCTTCCGATCATCAACGCGTGACGGAACCAAACATGCCACAAGACGATCGCGAGCGTCCCGAGCTCTTCCAGTCCCAGGTGGATGCCTGGGACACCGACGAGGGGTTATTCAGCGAGCTTTACAACAAGTACGACGATGAAAGCGCGTCAGTCGGCGGCTTGCGCCGGCGGCGGCGGCGCGCCTCGAACGCGACCGATGAGCCAATCAAGACCGTTTCATTGATTCAGAAGGATGGCGTGCTCTTCTGGTGCGACGACATTCCGGAAGGCACGCCATCAAAACTTGACATCGGTCCTCGCCGACGTCGCCTCCGCAGACGCGCCGGGCTGCCCCCCATGCCGCCGGTGGAGAGCCCGCCGGAGATGAAGAACGGCCCCTTGGTGTTGACCAGGACGTTTCCGGTGCTGGCTCCGAACAAGATCATCGCGGCAGTTGGCAGGATCGACCAGGAGCTCAACTCTGCGCTTGATGTATCGCTGCGCTCGCGGCTGAGGCCGTTGCGAATGGCGGCCGACGGCACTTTCACGCTCGGTGACAACGCGGCCGGGCCCTTCGATGGCCGCACGCTGCTGTTCGTGCACGGGACGTTCTCCAATGCCCGGAACATGCTCGATGAATTCAAAGCCACCGACGAGGGGCGGAGCTTCCTCAACGCCGCGATGAGCGGCGCAAAGCCATACGAGAATGTCGTGTTTTTCGAGCATGCGACGCTGGCGGTGAGCCCGATGATCAACGCGCTCGAACTCGGACGGTTCTTTGCGAACGCCTCCGGGCAGATCGACGTCATCGCCCACAGCCGCGGCGGATTAGTCGTTCGGTGGTGGCTCGAGGCGTTCGGGAAGTCCTTGAGCATTCTGCCGGCGGCACCGGTGCGCGCCGTGCTTGTAGGCTCGCCACTTAATGGAACGTCGCTTGCGGCCCCCGACAAGCTGCAGGACGCGCTGAGCCTGTTGTCCAACATCGGATCCTATGTGCAGGGAACTTTGAACCTCTTCGGCGGCGCCAACCCATTCATCTGGGTGGCCGGAAAGCTCGTGCAAGTCGTCGTGTCGGCTACCGGGGCGCTGGCCCGGACACCTTTGGTCGACGGCGTCGTTGCGCTCATACCCGGACTTTCCGGGCAATCGATGGTCAGCAACAATCTCGAAATTGATCGGCTGCGGCTCGGTCCCTGCGCCGTCGAGCCTCTCTACTACGCGGTGCAATCGAACTTCGAGACGGCCGATCCCGGCTGGAAATTCTGGCAATATTTCCGCAAGAGCAAGCTTGCCGATATCGCCACCAACGCCATCTTTCCTGGGCACAATGATCTGGTGGTCGACACCGAATCCATGATTGATTTCGGCGTCCCGCACCTCCAGCTTGCCGATCAGCCCTGCGACTTCGGGACCACCGGCGATGTCTGGCACTGCAACTATTTCCGGCAGCCGCAAACGATCGCTTACCTCACGCAGAAATTCAGCTGATCTCGGGAATAGACAGATTGTTGGAATGCTGCCGGAAAAGTGCGCGCAGTTTTTGCCGTAATGGCTTGAGCGCGGGTGCGGCTCCGAGCTTGCCGGAGGGTGCGATTATGTAAGCCTGTATCTCGTCGGGAATAACATGCTTTGCATAGCCAGCCTCGGCTACCTGCCTGCCGAGCCTCGCCGTGTCGTAATCGCGCATCGCCTTACGAACGGCCTTCCGATAGGTGTCGTCCATGAAGAACAGCGCGTGCGCAAGCTCGTGGGTCAAGTTGCTCTTATCGCCGGAGTCATAGATACCGATCACATAAAATCGTTCGCGTAGGTCCTTGAAAAGCCGCAGCAGCTGTTTCTCCTTTGCGCTGAGCGGATTGAACTTGCCTTCATAGAACGGCCGGAACGCCGTCGAGGGCACGTTGAACCCCGACCAGTCCTGGTAGTAGGTGAAGTTGCCGTATCGCTTGGCATACCAGTCCATGTATTGTTCCAGCGAGAAAATGCGGCCGTGAAAGCGGGGCGACTCGTAGTGTTCCTGTATCCGCAGGAAGGTCGCCGCCAGCTCATATTGGGTCTTGAAACGAAGCAGAAAAATGCCTTTGGCGATTTTGCTCTTCGCAATTTTTATCGGCATATCTTCTCCGGTCCGCCTTGTCACTTCGCGTTAATTAGCAGGCGCTGCATCTCGATCCGATCGAGTTGCGGCGCAGTCCGCTGGTCGGCTGGGCCAGGGCGCCCGGATACGGTCGTGCGCCGGCTCTCGGCACGCAACAGAAATTTGGCGCACTCATCGCGGCATGGGTGAAAACCGGCGCGGCGTGTCCGACGTAAAGCGCAGTCCGTGCATGTTGCCACGGCCTCGACAGTTCGACCAACGATTTCCGCTGTGGGTCACCAGCCTCCGATGCAGATCGCCTACTTCACGGCACAGCGGTTTGCAGCCGGCCGGCCGGCGACGCGTTCCTTCACCCACGGCAGATAAAGCGGCGCGGCGGCGCCGGGCGTTGAAAAATGCGTCTGCGTGCCCGCGAGCTGGATCCTTTCCACGCTGCCGCCCAATTTGCACATCTGCTCCTGATAGAGCTTCCCCATGATGGGCGGCAGCACGGTATCCCTGGTGCCCCAGTAGATGACGACCGGCGCGATCGGTTTGACGGGGGCGACGCTGCCGCGAACGAGCGCGGACATCCAAGCGAGCGTGTTGGTCGGCTTGGGCTTCAGCAAGGCTTTGTATTCCGACGCGTACGCATAATTGAGGGTGTCGGCCGCCGCATGCATGCACTTGTTCGAGAACACCCGGTCCACGATCTTTGCTCCGTCGTCGGTGAAAAGGTCGTCGAGCTGCAAGTCGGTAAAGGCGGCCTGCGTCCCCCACATGTTCATGGCGAAATGGGTGAAGTTGAACACGTTGTCGGAAAACCGGGCGGTGAGCTCGGCGATCAGCTTTTCCGAGCCCGACTGGTCCGGGGTCGCTGCGGCCGCTAGCACGGCCGTATCGAACGGCGCCAGGGCGACAAAGCCCAGGAGCTGAATATTGTCCGCGGCCGTGCCTTGCCGGGAGATGTAATCCGGCAGGCTGGCCACGGCGAGGGCCGCGCCGCCGCCTTGCGACCAGCCATAGACGATCGCCTTCCTGCCCGCGCCGGTGGCCTTCATGGAACTGGCGGCGCGAATCGAGTCGATGACGTCGCGGGCCTGCGACGCCGCGACGGCGTATTGATGCCGGCCGCCGCCGCCGAGCCCCTGATAGTCGGTGCCGACGACCACGTAGCCTTGTTTGATGAACGTCTCGACGCTCGGCAGTCCGTAATCCGTCCAGGAGTCGCCGTTCAGAAGAAAATACTCGTTGAGCCCCTGCGCCGGGTCGAGGACCTGGGACGGCCCGCAGTTCTCCGCCGTTCCCGTCGTGCCGTGCGCCCACGCCATGATCGGGCGGCCGTCCGGCGGCGGCGGTCCGACGGGCGCGACGACCAGTCCGGTGACGAGGGTCTTGTGCCCCGCGACGTCGGAGGAGATGTATGCGATGCGCCAGGCCTGCGCGCCGGCGACGCGGGTCGGTATCGGCTCCTCGGCAACAATCTGCCCCAGCAGGCCGTCCGGACGCATCGTGGCGGCAGCCTGGTAGAAGGCCGGAGTCGGTGGTCGAGCGTGCGCAAACCCGCCGCTTGGTCCGATCGAACACCAGACAGTCATCATAGCAATCAGGAGTTTTCTCACGGCCCTGTCCCTCGCTGCGGAATCTTGCTGTCGTTCGGCGGCCGGCGCGGCGGTCAGCAAAAACCCGTATCAGCAGCGGCGCACTGGACGGACGATGAAACAAATCAGAGTGTCGTGCACGAGTAACGCCGATCAGAACAACAGAACCGCCATGGTGATTGTGAAATAGGTCAACGCCGCCGGTTGGACCGCCGGCTTCTGGTCCGATGGTGAACAAAGACTTTTTGTGGCCGGATCGGCAAGGCCGACGCAGGGGAGGGTAGGGTAGGAGCACCCCAGGGTGACGGAGCCTGCTTATTCCGCCGGGACCCATTTCTGCAGGCGTTTTCCGGTGTCGACTTCGCCGGTGTAGAAATTGCCCCGCGAATCGAAGGCGCCGACATGGACCCAGTGGAAGTCGCCGGCGTTGCGGCCGGGGTGGCCGGTGGTGGCGACGACGGCGCCGTCGTGCCGGCGCACCGTCTCCAGCACATTGTTGGTGCCGTCGATCAGCACGAAGTAATTCTGCTTGCGATCGAGCGGCGAGAAGGCGAGGCCCCAGGCCGAGCCCGGCCCGCGCGTATCGGGGTCGAACACGAACTGGCGCACGAAGCCGCCGTCCTTGCGGAACACCTGCACGCGGTTGTTGGCGCGGTCGCAGACATAGACAAGGCCGTCCTTGCCGAGCGCAACGCAGTGCACCGGGTTGGCGAATTGCGGCGAGTCGGGCGTGTAGGCCGGGAGGTCATCGTCGGTCGGCGGCTTGCCGTAGGCGCCCCACACGCGTTTGATCGCGCCGGTGTCGGCGTCGAGCACGGCAACGCGGTGATTGCCGTAGCCGTCGGCGGCATAGATTTCGTTCGCCGCGCTGTCGAGCGCGAGCGCGGCGACGCGGCCGAACTGGCTCAGATCGAGGCTGTTTGTTCGCGGACCGCTTTTGCCGATCTGTTTGACGAATTTGCCGTCGGTGGTGAACTTCAGCACCATGTTGTCGTCGGCGCCGTTGCCGCTCAGCCAGACAAAGCCCTTGTTGTCGACCAGGATGGCGTGCTCCTGAGCCGGCCAGTCGTAGCCCAGATTGTCGCCCGGACCGCCCCACGCTTTGACGACGTCGCCCGACTGATTGAACACCAGTACCGAGGGCGCCGGCACGCAGCATTTCGAACGCGGCGGGGTGAGCGCGGCGCCTTTCTCGTCGTCGGTCAGCGAGCGCGGCCGCTGGAACACCCAGACATTATCCTGCGCGTCGACCGCGATGCCGCCGACCTGGCCGAGGATCCAATTGTGCGGCAGCGGCTTCGGCCAATACGGATCGACGCGGAACGCGGGGCTTTGCGCGTGCGCCGCGGATATGAGCGACAGCAATAAGCTGCAAACGAGCAACACTGTTTTGATCTTCATCGTGAGGCCTCGCGTTTTCTAAGCTCCGTCATGCTGAGGTGCGCGACGCGGTCACGTCGCGCCTCGCAGCACGCACTGCGGTGGTGCTGTGCCAGCAGCCTTCGAGGGTGACGCACCCCTTCAATGTATCTCCGGCTCCGCGATTCGTTCCGTGCCTTCGAGGAAATCGAAGTCGCAGCCTCCGTCGGCCTGGCCAATGTGCTGCGAATACATCGCGCCGTAGCCGCGTGCGTAAACCGGCGGCGGCGCTTGCCAGGCGGCGCGGCGGCGCGCAAGTTCCTCGTTGCTGACGTGCAGATGGATTTTTCGCGCGTTAACGTCGATCTCGATTTCGTCGCCGGTTTGCACCAAGGCGAGCGGGCCGCCGACAAAGCTCTCCGGCGCGACGTGGAGAATGCAGGCGCCGTAGCTGGTGCCGCTCATGCGGGCGTCGGAGATGCGCACCATGTCGCGCACGCCGGCTTTGACCAGCTTTTTCGGGATCGGCAGCATGCCCCATTCCGGCATGCCGGGGCCGCCTTTGGGGCCGGCGTTTTTCAGGACCAGGATGTGGTCCGGCGTGACGTCGAGGTCGTCGCGCTCGACCTCGCGGGCCATGTGATTGTAGTTCTCGAAGGCGATGACCTTGCCGCGGTGTTGCAGAAAGCGCCGGTCGGCGGCGGCGGGCTTCATCACGCAGCCGTTCGGCGCGAGGTTGCCGGTGAGCACCGCGGTCGCGCCTTCGGGATAGAGCGGCGCGTCGAGGCCGCGGATGACCTCGGGCAGGTGCACCTTGGCGTCGCCGATATTTTCGCGCAGCGTGCGGCCGGTGACGGTGATGCAGGTAAGATCGAGCAGGCTCTTCATCTCGGCCATCAGCGCGCGCAGCCCGCCGGCATAGAAAAAATCCTCCATCAGATATTTGCCGGACGGCGTGATGTTGGCGATCACCGGCACTTGGCGCGAGATGGCGTCGAAGCGGGCCATGTCCAGCGGCACGCCGGCGCGGCGCGCCATGGCAATGACGTGGATGATGGCGTTGGTCGAGCCGCCGAGCGCCATGTGGACGCGGATGGCGTTGTCGAACGCGGCGGCGTTGAGAATCCGCTGCGGCGTCAAATCTTCCCACACCATGTCGACGATGCGGCGGCCGGCATTGCTGCACATGCGCGGATGATTGGCGTCGACCGCCGGGATCGAGGAGGCGCCGGGGAGCGACAGCCCGAGCGCTTCCGCGATCGCCATCATGGTGGCGGCGGTACCCATCACCATGCAGGTGCCGAACGAGCGGGCGATGCCGCCTTCGATCTCGTTCCATTCGGCCTCGCCGATCTTGCCGGCGCGTTTCTCGTCCCAGTATTTCCATACGTCCGAGCCGGACCCGAGTGTGTGCCCGCGCCAATTGCCGCGCAGCATCGGCCCGGCCGGCACGTAGATCGCCGGCAAGCCCATGGAGATCGCGCCCATGATCAGGCCCGGGGTAGTCTTGTCGCAGCCGCCCATCAACACCGCGCCGTCGATCGGATGGCTGCGCAGCAGTTCCTCGCACTCCATGGCGAGGAAATTGCGGTAGAGCATGGTCGACGGCTTGACGAACGGTTCGGCGAGCGACATCGCCGGCAGCTCGATCGGAAAGCCGCCGGCCTGCCAGATGCCGCGCTTCACGTCTTCGGCGCGGTCGCGCAAATGGCCATGGCAGGCGTTGATGTCGCTCCAGGTGTTGACGATGCCGATCACCGGCTTGCCGGCCCAGTCGGCGCGGTCGTAGCCCATCTGCTTCAAGCGCGAGCGGTGGCCGAACGAGCGCAGATCGTTGACGCCGAGCCAGCGGTGGCTGCGCAGGGTTTCGGGGGATTTTTTGTTGGTCATGGGTATGCCGCGCCGCCTTCTTCCGCTCGTCATGCGCGGGCTTGACCCGCGCATCCATGCTGTGCTGCTGCTGTTGCGAGCCTACATTATTGATCCCGGACCTCGGCAGCATGGATTGCCGGGTCAAGCCCGGCAATGACGATTTTGGCAAGCGTGCAGCTCCGCCAGAACCGAAATCAACCCGCGACCACGGCGACGATGCCGGCGAGCAGAATTTCAGAACTTGATCATGTCGACCGTGGTCAACGCGATGTGCGGCGGGATGACCGGCGCATGGGTGAGCTGCCACACGGTATATTGTTCGAAGTAAAGGTCCGGCGCCGACAGGCCGTCGGCCGGGACCACGACCTCGAAGCCGGCCTGCGCCGCGTGGCTCGCGGTATTGAGGACGGCGCCGACGGCGGATACGCCGACGGTGATGACGGTCTTGATGCCCTTGTCCTTGAGGATCTTTTCCAGATCGCTGTTGAGGAATTTGTCGATGTAGGATTGCACGAACGGTTCTTTGCCGGTCGGCGCCAACGCGGGAAGCACGGCGGTTGCCGGTAGATTCGGGATGCTGGTGTAGACCACCATGACGTCGTGCGCGCGCGCCTCGTCGAGCAGCTTTTTGACCGTCGGCACCGAGGCGAGGCAGCGCGGAATATGGCCGCAGATCGGCTGGACGAAATCGAGCATCAGAAGTGCGGTGGTCTTGGGATCGACCGTGACCGATTTCAGCGGCGGCGGCGCCGGCGGCGCCTTCACGCTGGCCCACTCGTCGATGATCGAAGCGGCGTGCAGCGACGTCGCCCCGAGCCCGATTGCCGCCGCCAATCCGAGTGCCAAGATGTGCGCTTTGCGCATGTGTCTTCCTCCTGCGAGCCCCTGTATTGGTTTAGAGGGCGACCATGACGCGCTCGTGCCATCGCGCTCGCCCGGCCGCTATTCCAATCCTTTTCCCGTCGGGCATGCAATTGCCAAATCGCGGCAGCCGTTTCGTCGATTGACGAAACCGGATGCCGGGTGATTATCGGTCCCGGCGCCGTGTGGTCATGGACCGCCGCCGCATCGGAGTTCGGCCAATGAAGCCCGCGGCGTTCCGCTATCACGCGCCCAAAACCGTAGACGAGGCCGTCGCCGCGCTGGCGGCGGTCGCTGCGGAGGACGGGCGCGTGCTGGCGGGCGGGCAAAGCCTGGTGCCGACCATGGCGTTCCGGCTCGCCAAGCCGGCGCATCTCGTCGACATCAATGGCGTCGCAGCGTTGCGGCGCCTCACCGTCGCCGACGGCAAACTTGTCGTCGGCGCCTGCGTGCGCCACGCCGCGTTCGAGCGGCCGGCGTGCGACGGGCCGCTGGGCGCGTTGCTCACCGACGTCGTCCACCACATCGCCCATTATCCGATCCGCACCCGCGGCACCTTTTGCGGCAGCCTCGCGCATGCCGATCCGTCATCGGAGTGGTGTCTCGTCCTCGCCGCGCTCGATGGCGAGGTTTTGGCGAAAAGCGTGCGCGGCGAGCGCGTCATCGCCGCGCGCGACTTCTTCGCCGGCATCATGACCACCGCTTTGGACGACGACGAGCTTCTGGTCGAGGCGCGGTTGCCGCTCTTGCCGGCCGGCGCGCGTTGCGGCTTCTACGAGTTCAACCGCCGCGCCGGCGATTTCGCCATGGCCGCCGCGCTCGCCGTGTTTCGCATCGAGGACGGCGTGATCATCGCGCCGCGGCTTGCGGTCGGCGGCGCCGAGCCCGTGCCGCGGCGGATCGCCGAGGCCGAGAACGTGCTTGCAGGCGCGGCTCCATGCGCGGAGTTGTTTGACGCCGCGGCCGAGGCGGCGGCGCTCGCCGTCGATGCGATGGAGGACGCCACCACCACCGCCGAATTCCGCCGCGACCTCGTGCTCGCCGTCACGCGTCGGGCGCTGGGGCGCGCGGCGTAGGGGCGGCCCTTGTGGCCGCCCTGGTTCGCACGGCGCGCCGTGGGCGCCCACAAGGGGCGCCCCTACGCGTGTGTTACGCGGCCGAGAGATTCCCGAACTTCTGCAAATTCTCTTTCTGCTTCGCGTTGCGCGGCGGCAGCTTGAACAGCCGCGCGGCGGTGCCGCCCAGAATATTGTGCTTGGCCTGTTCCGACAGGAACGGCAGATCCCAGATCGTCGACGGCAGATCGAAATCCCAGTGCGGGTAATCCGACGAGTACAGGAGCTGCGTCTGCGCGTTCATCATGCGGAAGGTGGTCTCCATCGCGCCGTAATCCTGGATCTCCATCGGCTGCGACGAGTAGTACATGTCGCGCATGTAGTCCGACGGCTTCTTTTTCAGGAGCGGGCACTCGGACGGCCGCAGCATGTATTCGTGATCGAGCCGCTGCATCAGAAACGGCACCCAGGCAAGGCCGGATTCGATCCAGACCACCGGCAGCTTGGGGAAGCGTTCGCCGAGGCCGTTGATCACCCAATTGGTGCAATTGACGACGTTGTACCAGGTGAAGCCGAGCGCGTGCACCGAGATGAAGCGGTTGCAGCTGCGCAAGGACGGCTCGTCCCAATTGACGCCGGAGTGGAAGGAGAGAACGAGGCCGCGCTCCTCCATCGCCCGGTAGACCTTCATGTAGGCGTTGTCGTGCACGCCCATGCCGGAGCGCACGGTGGTCACCATGAAGCCGCCGACGTGCTTCCTTTCGCCGAACGTCTCGACCTGGCGCAGCGCCGCGTCGGGATCGGAAAACGGCAGGCACAGCATGGAGAAGAAGCGGCCGCCCGCTTCCGGCATCACCTTCTCGGTGAGCCAGCGGTTGTAGGCCCAGCACAGCTCGGCCTCCATTTCCTTCTGCGGATGCAGCCCGATATTGAGCATGCCGGTCGGGAACAGGCAGGAATAATCGACCCCCATCGCGTCCATCCAGCGGTAACCGAGCTGGACGTCGCGGAGTTGGCCGTCGTCGGTCTTCTCGGTAGAGCGCATCGGATAGCGCGTCACCCGGCCGCCCATGTCCTGATAGCCGGTCGGGATCGGCACGATGCCGGAGAGGTGCTTCTTAGCGCGGGTCGACAGCGTCAGCTGGCGGAACACGTCGTTTTCCATGAACGGCAGGAATTCGTCGTAGTTCTCGTTCTCGTAATGATGCGCGTCGACATCGACGATCAGAATGTCGTCGAAGTTGCGCTTGTGCGCCTGCTTGCGGGCATGCGCCAGCAGCCGCGTGGTGTTGAGTTCCTCGATCGGCACGCGGCGGCCGCGGTCGGCGATCAGGTCCATGGTGTTTGCTCCGGATGTTTTTTGTTCCGCGTTGTTTTCATCTCGTCACCGCCCCGTAAAGCCTTGCCACATGCCGAGTTCGAACACCGCGAGATCGGCGGCGCGCAAAAGGCCGCTCGCCGTGACCATGACGTCGGTCGCGGACACCGCATTCTTCGCCACCGGCGCGAACCGTTCGCCGGCCTCGATGCGCGCGGTGTAGGCGCGGCAGGCGGCCGCCAGCAGCGCTTGCAGCGCGTCCGTGGTGACGACGTCGAGCCGGCCGTCGACGATGCCGCGCTCGATTTCGGCCGCGAGCTGCTTGGCGTCGGCAGAGGTATCCGGCTTCTTGGCCGCGCGCTTAGGCGATGACATAGAGTTCGTCCCCCTTGCGCACCACCTCGTATTTCTTGAGCTTCATGCGGCGGTCCGAGACGCACGCGCCGGTCTTCATGTCGTATTCCATGCCGTGCCAGGGACAGACGAAGTGCATCTCGGTCTCGGAGAAATAAAGCCCCGCCGACGTCATGTCCGGCCGCAGCCGCTCCTCGACCTTGGCGATGGTCAAGCCTTCGCAGGCCGGCCCGCCCTGATGCAGGCAGAAATTCGAGTAGGCGTAGAATTCCCCCTCGTGGCGGAACACGCCGATCTCGTTGTCGCCGACGAACACGATGCGGCGCTCGCCGTCTTGGAACTCTTCGAGCTTGGCGACGAATTTTTCCGGCATTTTTGCTCGCTCTTTATCCGCCCCGCGCAGCGCAAGCGGAGCGGGGGAGAAAGTTACGCAATCTTATTGCTCAGTTCGCCGATCCCTTCGATCCACAGCTTCACCGTGTCGCCGGCCTCGAGGAACTCGCCGGATTCGGCGCCGGTGCCCGACGGCGTGCCGGTGAGGATGAGGTCGCCGGGCTGCAGCGTCATGTTGATCGACAATTGCGCGATCTGCTCGGCGGTCGAGAACAGCATCTTGGCGCTGTTGGAATCCTGCTTGAGCACGCCGTTGACCCAGGTTTTCAGCCCAAGTTTCTGCGGATCGGCGATGTCGCTCGCCGGCACGATCCACGGTCCGAGCGGGCAGGAGCCGTCAAAACTCTTGTGCTTGGTCCAGTCCATCTTGAAGAACGAAGTCTGCGGCACGCCCGGCCGGCGGCCGCGGTCGCGCGCGGAGAGGTCGTTGGCGATAGTGTAGCCGGCGACATAGGACAACGCCTTCTCGACCGGCACGTCCTTGGCCGGCCGACCGATGACGGCGGCAAGCTCGATCTCCCAGTCGAGGTTTTTGGCGTAATCGGCGGCTTTCACCGTCGCGCCGGGATCGGCGATGGTACGCGCGGCCTTGATGAAGTGCCACGGCTTGAGGCCCTGCTCGTGCGGGTCGGCCGGCGCCGGCTGGCCTTCCTTGGCGGCCATCGCCGCGGCATGGTCGGCGTAATTGGCCCCGGCGCAGAAGATGGTCGGCGGGGTCGAGAGCGGCGCGAGGAGCTTCGTCTTGGCGAGCGGCAGCCGCTTGATCCGGCTCTTTCCCGCGGCGGCGGCGGCCTGCTTCAACGCGCCTTCGGCGGTGCGCCAATGGGAGAGTATGCCCATCACGGTCGCGTATTCCGCCTTGCCGGTGAGCTTGGCGGCGTCGAACACTTCCTTGCCGATGATCAGGCCGGCGCGCGGCCCTTCGCTCGATTTATACGTCGCGAGCTTGTATCCCGCCCGCTTGGTCCCAGCCATTTGCATGTTCTCCCTCTGTCATCGTCAACTACACCATTATTTCCTCCCCCTGAAAGGGGGAGGGCAGGGTGGCGGTCCGCGGCTTCGACGCTTGCGCAAGCGTCAAATACTGACCCCCACCGGCACGCTTGCGCTCGCCACCTCCCCCTTGCAGGGGGAGGATCAGATTTTTCCCAGCGCCTGCAGCACCCGCTCCGGCGTGATCGGCATTTCGACGATCGGCGCGGCGCCGAGCGGGCGGAGCGCGTCGTTGATGGCGTTCATCACGCAGGCCGGCGCGCCGGCGGTGCCGGCTTCGCCGGCGCCCTTGGCGCCGAGTTCGGAATCCGTCGTCGGCGTCACCACATGGCCGATGTCGATGTCCGGCATTTCGCCCGCCATCGGCACCAGATAATCCATCATGTTGCCGTTGAGCAATTGGCCGCTTTCGTCATAGCGGCAATGCTCGTAGAGCGCGCCGCCGATCCCTTGCACGATGCCGCCGCGGATCTGCTCGTCGACCAGCTGCGGGTTGATGACGGTGCCGCAATCCTCGACGCACCAGTGCTTGAGCAATGTGACGAGTCCGGTCGTGGTGTCGACCTCGAGATGGGACGCCTGCACGCCGTTGGTGAAAGCGAACGGCCAAGCCCGCGGCACGTAATGGCGCGTCGCGACGAACTCGGCTTGGAATCCAGGCGGCAGCGTATCGGGCCGGAAATAGACGATGCGCGCGACCTCATCGAGGCCCATCCGCTCGCGGCCGGTCGCGGCATCGACGATGACGCCGGCGCGGATGTCGAGCGCAGCCGGGTCGGCCTGGAGGATCGAGGCCGCGGCGGCGAGCACATTTTCACGCAGAGCTTTGCCGGCTTGCCAGGCGGCTTCGCCGCCGATGCCGGCGGCGCGCGACGCCCAGGTGCCGCCGCCATAGGGCGTATTGTCGGTATCGCCGGTGATGACGCGCACGCGCTCGATCGCCACACCGAACGAGGTGGCGACGATCTGCGCCAGGATCGCGTCGGTGCCCTGGCCTTGCTCGGTGACGCCGGACTGGCAGATCACCGTGCCGGTGGCGTCGAGCCGCAGCGTGGCGCCGTCCTGCGAGGAGATGCGGGCGCCGCCGACCCCGTAGAACGCCGCGGACGGATTGGTCACTTCGATGAAGGAGGCAAAGCCGATGCCGCGGTGGATGCCGCGTTCGCGCATCAGCGCCTGCTCCGCGCGCAGTTGCGGGTAATCCATCATCGCCAGGATCTTGTCGAGCGAGGCGTGGTGCGACAGCTTCTCGAATTTGATGCCGGCGGCGCCGGTTGCGGGATAGGCATCGTCGGCGTAGAGGTTGCGCCGCCGCAGCTCGGTCGGGTCCATGCCGATCTTGGCCGCCGCCAGTTCGATCAGGCCTTCGGTCACCGCCGTCGCGATCGGATGGCCGACGGCGCGGTACTGGCACATCACGTTCTTGTTCTGAAACACGACGCGGGCGCGGGCGCGGTAGTTCGGGCAGGTGTACGGGCCGCCGACCAGATTGACGACCTGGTTCGCTTCGATGCCGCTAGTGCGCGGATAGACCGAATAAGGGCCGATGCCGGTCAGATCGTCGATCTCGAATGCGGTGATGGTGCCGTCCCGCTTCACGCCGATCTTCGCCTTGACGCGATGGTCCCGGGCGTGGATGTCGGTGACGAAGCTCTCGAACCGGTCGGCGACGAACTTGACCGGGCGGCTGAGCAGCTTTGACAGCGCGACCACCGCCATTTCGTCGGCATAGATGTGCACCTTGATGCCGAACGAGCCGCCGACGTCTTTGGTCAGCACGCGCACCTGATGTTCTTCGAGGCCGAGGTGCTTGGCAAAAATGTTCTGCGTCATGTGGGGCGCCTGCGTGCCCTGATAGACGGTGAGGCGCTGGTCGCCCGGATTCCAGTCGGCGACGATGGCGCGCGGCTCGTTGGTGACGCCGGTGTGGCGGCCGAACACAAAGGTCGTCTCGACGACCGCGTCCGCTTCGGCAAAGCCTTTATCAGGATCGCCGGCAACGAGGGCGCGCTCGAAGGTGAGATTGTCGCCCAGGTCGGGGTGGATGACCGGCGTCGCCTGGTCGAGCGCCGTTTCGGCGTCGGTCACGGCGGCAAGTTCTTCGTAGTCGACCTCGACCAGCGCGCAGGCATCCTCGGCGATCGCCCGCGAGCGCGCGACGACCGCGGCGACCGCCTCGCCCTGCCAGCAGGCGCGCTCGACCGCGATGGCGTGTTGCGGCGCCGATTTGATGCCCTTGAGATGGGTGAGGACGCCGACCCACGGCGTGATCACTTGTGTCAGCTCGGGTCCGGTGACGACGGCGATCACGCCCGCAAGGCGCCGCGCCGCCGCGGTGTCGATCGCCTTGATGCGCGCGTGCGCGTGCGGCGAGCGCACGAACGCGACATGCGTCATGCGCGGCAGGGTGACGTCGGTGACATACTGCCCGCGCCCCTGCGTCAGCCGCGCCAAATTCGGCCGCGGCACCGCGCGGCCGATATAGGAGTTCGGCCGGTCGAGGGCGGAAAGGCCGGAGGGCACGTCGTCGACAATTTTCATTTTCTCACCTCCCCCTGGAGGGGGGAGGTCGGCGCCCACCGTAGGTGGGGGCCGGGTGGGGGTGCGCGGCGAGTCAGAGCACCCCACCCCGGATCGCTTGCAGCGATCCGACCCTCCCCCTGCAGGGGAGGGTGAAGTGCGGTCCGAACCGAGCAAGATGCTTTCATCCGCTGCCCCCCGCCCGTTCCTTCGCCACTGCTTCGATCGCATCGACGATGGCCTGATAGCCGGTGCAGCGGCAGTAGTTGCCGGAGATGTGCGTGCGGATCGCTTCGCGGCTGGGCACGCGGCCTTGCGCCAGCAATTCGTGCTTCAGGAGTTCCTGCGCGCCGATCAGCATGCCGGGCGTGCAGAAGCCGCATTGCAGCGCGTTGCGGCGCTGGAACGCCGCCTGCAGATCGGCGATGGCGCCGGAATCGGAGATGCCTTCGATGGTCTCGACCGCCGCGCCGTCGCATTGCACTGCAAGAACAAGGCAGCCGCGTATAACCTCGCCGTTGAGCCGCACCGTGCACGCGCCGCACACGCCGTGCTCGCAGCCGATATGGGTCCCGGTCAGCGCGAGGTCGTCGCGCAGAAAATCGACCAGCGTCTTGCGCGCTTCGACGCGCGCAAAAATATCCTCGCCGTTGACGCGCAGTGAGATGTCGAGGTCGTGTTGGCTCATGATGGCCCGGCCGTTTCCCCCAATCGCAGTGGTAGCATTGCGCGCGCGGCGAAGCCATTGCGCAAGGGACGTTGCCCAGTGACGTTGCCCAGTGCCAATACACCAGAGCCATGCGCAACCGCCATGGCGCCAAGGCGGCTGCGCCGGGCATTTTGCGATTGCACTTGCCGCCGCTTGCGGATTTGGTGCCGGCCAAAACAACGCCGCAACCCGAGGGCCAAATCTTGCCGGACAGTCTCAGCGACCTCTTCGACGAACTCGTGCTCGCCAACCGCATCCTCGCCAACGAAGGGGTGCTCGACGCTTTCGGCCATGTCAGCGTGCGGCATCCGAAGGATCCCGCTCGCTATCTCCTGGCGCGCTCGCGCGCGCCCGCACTAGTGGTGCCCGAGGATATTCTGGAATACACGCTCGATTCCGAGCCGGTGAAGCCGCCGGTCGCGCGGCCGGTCACGGAACGCGCCATCCACGGCTGCATCTATGCGGCGCGCAGCGACGTCATGGCGGTATGCCATCACCACGCGCCGGCGGTGCTGCCGTTCTGCGTCGCCGGCAAGCCGATCGTGCCGGTCTTCCACCTCGGCGCGACGATCGGCGAAGCGACCCCGCTGTGGGAGCAGCAGGACGAGTTCGGCGACACCAATCTCCTGGTGGCGAACAATGACGAGGGCCAATCGCTCGCCCGCGCGCTCGGCCGCCATCCGGTCGTTTTGATGCGCCGTCATGGCGCGACCGTCGTCGGCGGCAGCCTGCGCGAACTGGTCGCGCGCTCGATCTTCCTGTGCCAGAATGCCGAGTATCAGATGCGCGCGCATTTGCTCGGCGCGCCGCAGACGTTGCATCCGGGAGAGACCAGGCTCGCGGGCCAAAGCAACATCGCGCCCGGGGTGCTCACCAAGACATGGGACTTTTATCACATGCGGCTGATCGAGGCCGGCCGATTGCCGCCGCGGCCTGCGGCGAAGACGGCGTCGCGCGGGCGGGCGAAGCCCGTGGCCAAACCCGCGGCGCGGGTCGCCGCCAAAAAGAAGAAACGGCGCTGAGATGGTGACGCTGTCGCGCCGGAATTTTTTTGCCGCGTTTGCAAGCTTGCTCGCCGTGCGGCGCGCTTCGGCCGCCGAACGCGCGTTTCCGGCGGACTTCGTCTGGGGCGCCTCGACGGCGAGTTATCAGATCGAAGGCGCCGCCAACGAGGACGGGCGCGGCAAGAGCATCTGGGACGTGTTCTCCCACACGCCGGGCCGGGTGAAAAACGGCGACACTGGCGACGTCGCCTGCGACCATTATCACCGCTGGCGCGAGGATCTCGATCTCCTCGCGGCCGGCGGCTTCAAGGCCTACCGCTTCTCGACGGCGTGGCCGCGCATCATGCCGGCGGGCGCCGGCGCGATCGAGCCGCGCGGGCTCGATTTCTACGACCGCTTGGTCGACGGCCTGATCGCGCGCGGCATCACGCCGTATCTCTGTCTCTATCATTGGGATCTGCCGCAGGCGCTGCAGGATCGGGGCGGCTGGGTCAAGCGCGACACCGCGGAAAAGTTCGCCGATTACGCCCGCGTCGTCGCGCGGCGCCTGGGCGACCGCGTCAAGCACTGGGCGATGTTCAACGAGCCGAACGTCCACGCCTTGTTTGGTTACGGCGTCGGCAGCCATGCGCCCGGTGTCAGCGGCCTTCCGAACTTACTGGCGGCGATCCATCACCAGAATTTGGCGCAGGGACGCGCGCTCGCGGCGCTGCGGGCGGAGCGCGCGGATTTCAAGCTCGGCACCGTGCTGTCGCTGCAGCCGGTGCGGCCGTCATCCGATAGTGACGCCGACCGCCGCGCCGCCGCGCTGTTCGCCGCGTACTGGAACGACACCTTCCTCGAGCCGCTGATGGAGGGCAAATATCCGGTCCTGATCGCCGAGCGTTTCGCGCCGCTCATTGCCACCGGCGACCTCGCCACGATCAAACAGAACGTCGATTTCCTCGGCGTCAACTACTACGCGCCGGCGTACATCGCTGACGCGCCAGGAAGCCTGTTCGGCGCCTGGTTTGGCGCGGTGCCGGAGGGCACGCGTTTCACCGCCATGAACTGGCCGATCGTGCCGGATGGGCTTTACGACGAACTGATGGACCTTTACGCCCGCTACCCGGCTCTCGACCTCTACATCACCGAGAACGGCGCCTGTTTCGACGACCGCGTCGAAGCCGACGGCAGCGTCAACGACGCCGACCGGGTCGTTTTTTTGCGCGGCCACCTCGCCGCCGCGCGCCGCGCCATCGCCGCCGGCGCCAGATTGCGCGGCTATTTCGTCTGGTCGCTGCTCGACAATTTCGAATGGGCGGAAGGCTACAGCCGCCGCTTCGGCGTGGTCCGCGTCGATTACGCGACGCAGAAGCGCACGCCGAAGGCGTCCTATGCCTTCCTCGCCGACACCATGCGGCGGAGTTGAGTTGCCGCCGTCAGCCCGCGACGGTCACTTCCGGTGCCAAATGCGGCACGCGCCCTTGTGGATGAGCGTGGCGTCGGCCAAGTCGGACCAGCAGAGACTCGGGTAAGTGTGCCCCTTGCCCGTGGCCGGATTGATCGAGCAGACCGGCGCCCAAATCTTGGTGCAGATCGGGCCGAGGCACGCCCCGATATGCAGGACCCGCGCGCCGCGCTCGGCGGCAAAGCACGGGTTGGTCCAGTCGGTATGGCGGAATCCGTCCTTCTCGACCACGCAGTATTGAGCGACGTATTGCGGACAGAACGCGGCCTCGGCGCGCTTGGCGCCCGGAACGGCGGCCGCGATCGCGGCGGCGGCGGTCAGAAGCGCGAGACCTGCAGTGCGGAAACGGAGAATCGTCATGTGAATGCCCCCTGGTTGGCGGGATCGCTTTGAGCATCCCCACATGACAATAGCACAATCAAAACGTGAAAATAATATAATTATGCTACTTTAGAGTTGCGCGGACGGGGGCGGAAAGCGCACGGGCAACAGGGTCAGTGCCGGTCCCGCGCCGCCGCGCTGATGGCGTTGAGGATTTCGGCGCGGCCCTTGGACAAGGTTCCGCGCACCGATGGCTGCGTGCCGATCTCGCCCATCTCGCGCTGGCGCTTGACGGTCGCCGCCGTCATCAGCGGCTCGACGCCGAGTTCGCGCAGCGTGTCGGCCACCTCTTCCATCTCGGCGGCACGGCGCTCGCCGTGGCTCGCCATGCGTTCGAGGTTGTAGGGCACGACTTTCGACCAATCGAGGCCGGGATAATTGTTCTTGAGCGAGGCGGCGACCTCGTCGACCACGTCGGCGCGGGCGGCGGCCAAAAAACATTCCAGCGTCAGCGCCTCGATCCCCTTGATCATCACGCTGCGCACCATCTTGATCGCCGCGGCGGCGCCGATTTCGGCGCCGGCGACGGTGACGCGCATGCCGAGCGCCGTGAGCACGGGCGCGGCCTTCTGCGCATGCGGCCCGCCGAGCAGCATCGGCGTCTGATGCCGCGCAGGGTGGATCGGCGCGAGGATCGCGACATCGACATAGCGCGCGGCGTCGCCGAGCAGTTTCGCCGTCTCCTGCTTGCGGCCGGGCGACACCGAGTTGACGTCGAGAAAGAGCGGCGCGCCGGCGACGTGCGCCTTGACCGATTGCGCCGCCGCGACGCTCGAGGCCGCAGTGACGGCGGAGATGATGATGTCCGCTCCGCGCACCGCTTCGGCGGCTGACGACGCGGAAGTAACGCCGATCGCTTCGCCCGCCCGCAACAGCCGCTCGCCCTTCGCTTCCGGAAACAGAATGTCCCACGCCGCGATACGCTCGACCCCGGCTTCGCGCAGTCCCGACGCGATGGCCTGGCCGGCCTCGCCGAAGCCGATGAAACACAGCGCCGGTTTGGCGTCGGGCATGGCGTGGTTCCTATTGTCGTCGTTCCGCGCGGTTTTCGAATGACATTTTTCGCTGCACCCGGCAATGCCGCTGGCTCGACCGTGCTTGTACTACTAGGATCGCCGGGAAAACTACGTCACCGCCGGGTCCCGAAAATGCATAAAACCTCCTGCCGCGACCGCGTCGAACTCGCGCTGTTCCGGATCGCCGAGCCGGACGGGGAGGGCGGGCGCATCTGTCTGACGGTTTATGCCGACGCGGCGCGGGCGGCGGCGGATGCCGCCGATGCGCGGGCCGCCGTCGGCGTGTCGCTCGGGCCGCTTGATGGCGCGATCGTCACTATCAAGGATCTGTTCGATGTCGCCGGCGAGCCGACGCGGGCCGGCTCGAAAATCCTGGCGGAAGAGGCGCCGCCGGCCGCCGCCGATGCGACGATCGTGCGGCGCCTGCGCGCGGCAGGCGCCGTGATCGTCGCCAAGACCAACATGACCGAGTTCGCCTTCTCCGGCGTCGGCGCCAATCCGCATTTCGGCACCCCCGGCAATCCGCGCGACCGCAAGCGCGTGCCGGGCGGTTCGTCGTCCGGCGCCGCGGTCGCCGTCGTCGACGGCATCGGCGAGATCGCGATCGGCACCGATACCGGCGGCTCGGTGCGCATCCCGGCGGCGCTCACCGGCATTGTCGGCTTCAAGCCGAGTCGCCAGCGCATTCCGACCGACGGCGCGTTTCCGTTGAGCACGACGCTCGATTCGATCGGCCCGCTCGCCCGCACCGTCACCGATTGCGCCAAGGCCGACGCCGTCATGGCCGGCGCGGATTTTGTGCCGCTCGAGCCCCTGGCGGTCGCTGGTCTGCGCATCGGCATCGCGCAAGGCGTGCCGCTCGACCGGCTCGACGCGACCGTCGCGGCGGCCTTCGCCGCGGCGATCGGACGGCTCGAAAACGCCGGTGTCCGGGTCAGCGACGAGACCCTATCGCTGTTCGACGACTGGGCGGCGGTCAACGCCAAGGGCGGCGTCGCGCCGCCGGAAGCCTACGCCATCCACCGCGACCGCATCGCGCGGCGCGGCGGCGACATCGACCCCAATGTCCGCGTCCGCATCGAGCGCGGCGGCGACGTCGGCGTGGCCGACTATATCGACATGCTGCGCGAACGCCGCCATCTCGTGCGGGCGATGGACGCGCGGCTCTCGGGTCTCGACGCGCTCATCATGCCGACGACCGCGATCGTCGCCCCGACCATCGCGGAAGTCGCCGACCCGAAGATCTTCAGCGCGCGCAATGCCGCGCTGTTGCGCAATCCCTCGATCGCCAATTTCTTCGACCTCTGCGCCGTGTCGCTGCCGCTCTCCGGCACGCCGCTGCCGGTCGGCCTGATGCTGGTTGCGCGCAACGGCGAGGACCGTATGTTGCTCCGCATTGCCGCGGCGGTGGAGGAGCTTTTTGTGTAACGATCTTCGGTCGTGGTCTTAGGACCAGCATTCGCCCGATCGATCAGCTGAAACCGGGCCCGCCGCCCGCCTCGACGACTAAATTGCCTACTGCAAGCAGGAGTGGTATTTTCTGCGAGAGCAATCGCGGGACTTCCTGCGGGGCTTTCCATGGCCAATTTCATAGACCAACTGCTCGCAGGGACAACAATCCCTCCCAGCAACAACGGCTCGCAGGGCCCTTACTGGCTCGGTGAAGCTTGGACGCCCACGCCCGACCAAATCAGGCAGGCGCGAGAACGACACCAGGTATATCGGCAGCAAACACAATGGCGGCGGTTAGGGGCCGGGCCCGAACTCGACGCCGCGCGCGCGGCCATCGTATGGGCGAGCCGCCCCAGGCCCGAGCGGCAATCTCCCCTTGACCCAAAGGCCGCGGCACGGCTGCGGATGGTTCGCAAATTGGCCCTCGACCCTGGCGCCCAATTCTTCGCGCGCAATCTGTTGGTATCCTCCGACCATTACCTTCTCGAATTTCGCCATCCCTTCCTGCGGCGCAACGATACGACGCAGGGCGTCGGTCTGCGCTTCATAGGGCTTGCACACGAAGCCTGGGCGCGCAGTGACGATATCGGCGTGATGCTCGACGGCAGCCGTCAGCCACACGAACTGTGGAAGTCTTTGTTCGGTTCGGGTTGGGAGGAGACTTTCCGGAAGGCCGAACTCGCCGAGGCCTACATCCGGTTCGCCCTCGATCACACCGAATTCAACGGCGAGCAACTATACGTGGTCTCCGACCGGAGCGACTTTAAAACAACGTCGCCGCTTCCAGACGATCACGACCGCGAATATTTGACTGCGCAATTCCAAGTCAGTCTGCCGCCGACACAGGGCGAAATGGCGCCGCCCGGCGAATCCGAACGCTTCCTAAGCGCGCTTCGGCTCGGCGAGGAGTCACAAATCGTTCCACCGACCATTCTGCGCACGATTCAACAAGCTGGAACCGTGCCGGAGCACGGATGTCCTCGTATCTGACGATTCACCCGGCGCCTGTCGACGTCGGCAAGGTCATTGCGCTTCTCGTCGTTGACGTCGTCCTTTTGCTGCTTACGATATTCCCATTACGTCACGCGATGAGATGTTTTATTGATCAGTTGTATTGGTCGCTCGTCGATTACGGAACAAGCGCCATCCGCCTTCCGGCCCTGATCGTTGTCATGATTCTGATTTCTTTTGTGTTTGTATCAGGACAAAACAGCAACTTTGAACCAACGCTCTTGGCCGAATTGAGCGGTGCACGGACCGCCGCGGACACGGCGCAAGCTCGTGCCGAAGACCCAAGTGCGGGCGACCGGGCGCGAGCGGATTTCGTAACGGCGACTGCCACGGCGCCGGGGTCTTCGCGGAAGCAAAAATGGGATGAGAACAAAGTGCCAAAAGATCAATACTGGGTCATGGGCGAGAGAATATGGATGACGCTTCGATATCATGTGCCGCTCGTCGGCGCGGTCATTTCCGAGGAATGGCAACCGGCCGATCGACCGATGACGTTTGTCGGCTTGTCGCCTTCCGGTGGCAGCGGACGCCCGGACGGGTATCGATGCGCATATTGTTATTGGCCGCGGGCGCGTGATTGGTATGCGACGATGCTGTGGCTGAACTGGATATTGTGGCCGTTGTTCCTGCCGTTTCTGATCCGCGTTCTGGCGCGGGAGCGCTGAGACCTTCGCTCAAAAATCGCGCAGCACCTCGATCAGGGCCTGGTGACGGCCGGCTCCCAGCTTCGCCGCCAGTCGGCTTTCGTGCTGCGCCGCGAGCGCCTTGGCGCGCGCCAGCGTGGTGCGCCCGGCCGGGCTCAGCTGCAGCGTGTTGCGGCGGCCGTCGGCGGAGGATTGCAGGCGCTTGATGAGGCCGCGCTCCTCGAGCCCTTGCAGCAGGCGGGCCATGCGCGCCCGCTCGATGCCGAGCGTCAAGGCAAGATCGGCCTGCGACAGTCCGCGGTTGGCGCCGATCACCACCAGCGCCGAGAACTGCGCCGGGCTGACATCGATCGGCGCCAGCGTGCGGATGAAATCCTGGAACACCCACACCTGCAGGCGCCGCACGAAATAGCCGAGGTGGCCGTCGAGCACGTCGAGATCGATCGCCGCCCGCGGACCCCGCCGCGCCGGCGCCGTCCGCCGCAAGGGCAGGGCCGGCGCCGCGGCGCCTTTCGTGAGTGCCATTGCGCATCTCCCAGACGCAGCGCGGTTTTGGACGTTGTGCCTCGTGGCCTCGTGGCCTTGTGGTCTTGTGGTCTTGGCGCGGCGTGCGACGATATTGGTATTGACGGCAATTGTTGTCCAGGTCAACAATGTGCGTGGCGGCGACCGGGCCGGCTTGGGGGTTCGCTTGGGTCCGAGCCGCGGCCTTTTCGTCCTTGTGACCGCACAAACAAATCCGGCATCATGCGGCCAAGCCGCGCGCAAGCCGCACGCATGAGCCACGGGAGGATGTTGCCATGACACGTAAATCCGAGCCGCAGTCCGCACGCATCAGCCGCCGCAGCTTCGTTGCCGGCGGCGTTGGTGTCGGCTTCATCGCCGGCACCGCGCCGTTCAACATCGTGCGCGCCGACACCGGACCCTTGAAGGTCGGCGTGCTGTTGCCGCGCTCCGGCTACGAAGCCGGCATCGGCCAGGACTGCCAGCGCGGCGTCGACATCGCGCCGGCGATCTTCAAGTCCAAGGGCCTGCCGGAACTCACGATCCTCAGCGGCGACACGGAGTCGAACGTCGACGTGGCCCGCTCGCGCGCCGAAAAGCTGATCGGCGACGGCGCGCAAGCGCTGGTCGGCTCGTTCGACTCCGGCCAGTCCGCGGCGATCGCCCAAGTGGCGGAGCAGAAGGGCATTCCGCTCGTCATCAATATCGCGGCGGCGCCCGCCATCACCGAGCAGGGCTACAAGTTCGTCTTCCGCAATTTCCCGACCGCGCCGATGATTCTGCGCGATGCCTTCACCGACCAGAAAACCGTGTTCGGCCTGGTCGGCGCGGCGCCGAAGTCGGTCGTCTTCATGCACGTCAACGACACCTTCGGCACCGCCATGGCCAAGGGCATCGGCGCCGTCATGCCGAAATTCAACATGCCTTATACGATCGCCGAGGAGATCAGCTACGATCCGGCGGCGCGCGACCTCTCCGTCGAGGTGGCGAAGGCCAAGGCGGCCAATGCCGACGCATTGCTGGTGGTCAGTCGCCTCAACGACGCGATGCTGTTGACGCGGGAACTCGTCAAGCAGCGCTGGACGCCGCAGGCGATCCTCAGCATGGGGCCGGGATTCTACGAGGACCAGTACATCAAGACGCTGGGCAAGTATGCCAATGGGCCCATCAGCTTCTCGCCCTGGTACGACCCGCACAAGCCGCTGACCGCGGTGCTCGAGACCGAACTCGCCAAGGCGCATCCCGGAGTCAATCTGAACACCAATCACGTCTTCACGTTCGAGGCCCTGTTGGTGGTTGCCGATGCCTACAAGCGCGCCGGCTCGACCGATCCGAAGGCGCTCGCCGACGCCATCCGTGCAACCAACATCACCGACAATGTCGCCATCGGCCCAGGCATTTCGTTCGACGCCAAGGGCCAGAACGTGAAGGTGAGGCAGGGGGCGTTCCAGAACCGCGACGGCAAGCTCGTGACCGTGGCGCCACCGGAGGCCGCCACCGCCAAGCCGGAATGGCCGCTGCAACCGTATCCGAGCCGCAGCTGAGGCATCTTCGTGCCGCTTGACGTCTATCTCAACGTTGCCGTCGGCGGCGTGCTCACCGGGCTCGTTTATGGGCTGATGGCGCTCGGCCTTTCGGTGATCTTCGGCGTGGTGCGCGTGGTCAATTTCGCCCATGGCGAGATGATGACCATCGCCATGTATATCGCGGTGGTGCTGTTCTCCGCGCTCCACGTCGATCCCTTGGTCCTGTTGGTGCCGATCGCGGCGGTTTTGTTCGCGTTCGGCTATGTGCTGCAGGCCGCGCTGATCAATCCGTTCGTGCGGCGCCCCGAGCACACCCAGTTCCTGCTCCTGGTCGCGCTCGCGCTGATCATCTCCAATGCGCTGTTGATCGTGTTCGGCCCCGACGCCCGCGCGGTGCAGACGTCTTATGCGTTGGACTCCATGCAGTTCGGCCCGGTGATCGTCGACACCGCGAAGGTCTATGCCGGCGCCGCGGCGATCATCGTCACCGCGGCGCTGTTCGGGTTCTTCCGCTTCACGCTCGTCGGCAAGGCGATCCGCGCCTGCGCCGACAATTACACCGGCGCGCTGGTGGTCGGCCTCGACGTGAAACGCCTCTACGCGCTCACCTTCGGGCTCGGCACGGCGTGCGTCGGCGCCGCCGGCACCATGGCGGTGCTCATCATCGACACCACGCCGATGCTCGGCCCCGGCTATACCCTGCTCGCCTTCGTCATCGTCATCACCGGCGGACTGGGGTCGATGCCGGGCGCGCTCGTCGGCGGCGTCTTGATCGGCGTCACCGAGGCGATCGCGGGCCTGCTGTTCACGCCGTCGGCGAAGAGCATGTTCGCGTTCGGCATTCTGGTTCTGGTGCTGCTGTTCCGCCCGCAGGGGCTGCTCGGCAGGAGGGCGGCATGATCGGGCGGTTCACTGCGGGCGTCGCGCCGCGCGGCGCGCTGTTGCTCGCGCTCCTGTTCGCCGCTCTCGCCGCGGCGCCGTGGTTCGTCAACGATTATCTCCTCACCGTCCTCATCATCATTCTGTATTTCGCCTATGCCGGGCAGGCCTGGAACATCATGATGGGCTTTGCCGGGCAGCTCTCGCTCGGTCACGCCCTCTATGTCGGGCTCGGCAGCTATGTCGCGGCGACCTTGTTCGTCCGTTACGGCGTCGGGCCGTGGTTCGGCTTTCTCGCGGCGATCCCGGTCGCGGCCGCTTGCGGCGGGGCAATAGGCTATCTCGCCTTCCGGTTCGGCGTCGCGGGGGTCTATTTCGCCATTCTCACCATCGCGTTCGCCGAATTCGCCCGCATCGGCTTCGATCATTTCGATTTCGTCAACGGCACCAGCGGCCTGTTCCTCCCGGTCTCCGAGCACGCCCGCACCGATCTGTGGCGGCTGCGCGGCTCGCCAACCATGTTCTATTACGTCATCCTCGCCGCGACGGTCGCCGCCTTCGCGCTGTGCCACCTTCTCATGCGCAGCCGCATCGGCTATTTCTGGCTCGCCATCCGCGAGGACGAGGAGGCGGCACGCGCCGCCGGCATCGACACCTTCCGCTACAAGATGATCGCGGTGATGGTGTCCGCCGCGGTGACCTCGTTCGCCGGCGTGTTCTACGCGTTCTTCTACAACAATCTGTTCCCCGAGCAGGTGTTCGGCATCTCCCGCTCGATCGAGATCATTCTCGGTCCCATTATCGGCGGCATCGGCACGCTGTTCGGGCCGATCCTCGGCGCGTTCGTCATCACCGGTCTCGCCGAGACGCTGACTTCGCTGATGAGCGCCTACGGCATCGATCTGCCGGGCGCCAAGCAGGTGTTTGACGGCGTCTGTCTCCTCATCGTCATCGTCGCGCTGCCGGAAGGCGTGTGGCCGCCGCTGGCGCGCCGGCTCGGCGTGATGAAGGAGCCCAAATGAGCGCGCTTCTCTCGCTGCAGGGCGTCGGCAAGCGCTTCCGCGGCCTGGTCGCGGTCGACCGTGTCAGCTTTCAGGTGCCCGAGGGCGCGATCTTCGCCGTCATCGGGCCGAACGGCGCCGGCAAGACGACGCTGTTCAACATGATCGCCGGCGCGCTGGAGCCGAGCGAAGGCACCATCACCTTTGCCGGCGCGGCGACGACGGGACTTACGGCCGACGCGGTGTGCCGGCGCGGCATCGCCCGCACCTTTCAGATCGTGCGGCCGTTCCCGGCCTTGAGCGTCGAGGACAATGTCATCGTCGGCGCGCTACTGCACCGCCACGACGTCGGCGCCGCGCGCGCGCATGCCCGCGCGCTGCTGCAGCGGCTCGATCTCTACGACAAGCGCCACCGCATCGCCGCGACGCTGACGCTGCCCGACCGCAAGCGCCTCGAAGTCGCCCGGGCGCTCGCGACCGGGCCGCGGCTACTCCTCCTCGACGAGGTGATGGCGGGCCTGCGGCCGACCGAGACCGACCGCATGGTCGCGATCCTGCGCGAGCTCAACCGCGAGGGCGGATTGACCATTCTCCTGATCGAGCACGTGATGCGGGCGGTGATGGCGCTCGCCTCGCGCGTTCTGGTGCTCGATCACGGCGTCGCCATCGCCGAAGGCGCGCCGGAGGCGATCGTGCGCGATCCCGCCGTGGTGCAGTCCTATCTCGGCGCTGAGGCGGTGTGATGCTGCAGGTCGAAGACCTCGACGTGTTTTATGGCGACGTCCAGGCGCTCGACGGCGTGTCGCTGAATATCGAGCAAGGCGCGATCGTCGCCATCGTCGGCGCCAATGGCGCGGGCAAGACGACGCTGATCCGGGCGCTTGCCGGCATGCTGCCGCGGCCGCGCGGGCGGGTCCGTTTCCGCGGCCAGGATATCTCCGGCTGGCCGAGCCATCGCGTCTGCGATCTCGGGCTCGGCCAGGTAGCGGAAGGCCGCCAGGTGTTCCCGACCTTGTCGGTTGCGGAAAATCTCGACATCGGCGCCATGCTGCCGCGTGCCCGCGCGGCGCGCGGGCGAAACCGCGACCGCGTGCTGGCGATGTTTCCGGTCTTGGCCGAGCGCGCGCGGCAGGCCGCCGGCACGCTCTCCGGCGGCGAGCAGCAGATGCTTGCCATTGCCCGCTGCCTGATGGGCGCGCCGGAAATGATCATGTTCGACGAGCCCTCGCTCGGCCTTGCCCCCAACATCGTGCGCAACGTGCTCGCCACCATCGCCGAGCTCAACCGCGAGGGCCTCACCTGCGTCCTGGTCGAACAGAACGTCGCGCTGTCGCTCAAGCTCGCCAGCCGCGCCTATGTGCTGGAAAACGGCCGGGTGACGCTGTCCGGCAGCGGCGCCGAACTCCTGTCCGACGACCGCGTCCGCAGCGCCTATCTGGGGCTGTGATCAGAACGACCGGCGCAGCCGGTCCACGACCATGCCGAGCGCGGCGACGCGGGTGCCCAGCGGCGCGAACGGAAACGACCGGCGCAGCCGGTTGTAGACGTCCGTGGCGGTCGGCGCTTCGATATCGGCGAGCGCTGCCACCATCGCATGCGCCATCTCGGCCTCGGGCCGGCCGCTCAGGGTCGACGGCACCATGGTGACATCGCCGAAGGGGACGGGCGGTTGCACGTGCAGCGTAATTCGACGGCCCATTTTGGGCTCTCCCATTGAACTCCGGCCTGCCTCAACGCGCATGTTCCATCCGGGTTCCAATTCGGCGTTGTCGCGTTCGTCCCGCCCGGCTATATCGGTGTTCCTTTGTCATGATCGCGACTGAATTCGCAGCCGCCCCAAGGAGCTACCCGATATGAAACTTTATTATTGGCCCGGTGCCTGCTCGTTGTCGCCACATATCGTGTCACGCGAGGCAGGCATCGACCTTGATCTGGCGCAACTCGACCGCAGCGCCGAGCGCAAGGCGCCGGATGGCACGACGCTGGCCAGCGTCAATGCGAAGAACCAAGTGCCTGCACTGGTGCTGGACGATGGGCAGGTGCTGACCGAGGGGCCGGTGATCGCGCAATTTCTGGCCGACAAGGCGCCGGCGTCGGGCCTGTTGCCGCCGCCCGGCAGCATGGAACGCTACCGCGTCCAGGAATGGCAGAATTTCGTCGCGTCGGAGCTGCACAAGACCTTCGGCCCGATGTTTCGTCCGACCACGCCGGAGGAATACAAGGCGCAGTCCAGAGACTACTTGGCGCACCGCTTCGACTGGATCGACCGTCAGCTCGCCGGCAAGCAGTACCTGACGGGCGACACCTTCACCGTCGCCGACGCCTATCTGTTCGTGGTGCTGCGCTGGTCGCCGCGCGTCGGTATCGACCTCGCCAAGTGGCCCAACATCACCGCCTATCTCGAACGCGTCGCCGCGCGCCCGAAGGTGCAGGAGACGCTCAAGGCCGAGGGGTTGGCGTAGTTACCGCGCAGCGGCAGCCAAAGGGGTCCGGCCCGAAGTGGCCGGCCCGACGGCCGGCTTCGCGATTTCAATCCAACCGCCGCCAGCCCCAACGTGAGGCCGGCGGCGGAATCCGGCTGCGTCAGGCGACCGCCATTTTGGTGCTCACGCTCTTCGCCGCCTGGGCAATGAGCGCCGCCACCGCCTCCGGCTTCGCGACATAGATCGCATGGCTGCCTGCGGCTTCCACGACAGTCGCGCCGGCGCGCGTTGCCATCTGGCGCTGCGCAGGCGGCGGGATCATCTTGTCCTCGGTCGCGACCAGATACCAGCTCGGCTTGGTCTTCCAGGCAGGCTCGCTGATCGAACCGGAGAGCGCGGCAACACCCCACGGCACCTGCGAGTCGGCCATGAATGCGGCTTTCGCTTCGCTGACGTCTGCCGCGAACGAAGCGCGGAATTTCGCCTTGTCGAGGAACAGATAGCCGTCCACCGGCGGCAGGATCGGCGGTACCGGCGCGCCGGGAGGCGGATTTTTGATGAGGGACTCGACGGACTCGCCTTTATCCGGAGCGAACGCCGTAATGTAGACGAGCCCTGCGACCTTCGGATCCGTGCCGGCTTCGGTGATGACGGCGCCGCCGTAGGAATGACCGACCAACACGACCGGCCCTTGTGTCCGCGCGATCACGAGCCGCGTGGCGGCCACGTCGTCGGGCAGAGATGTCGTCGGATTTTGAACGATGCTGACGTCGTAACCGTCGTTCTTCAAAACATTGTAGACGCCTTCCCAACCTGCGCCGTCGACAAAGCCGCCGTGCACGAGGACGACGGACGGTGACGCTGAAAGTCCACCCATGGCCATTCTCCCTTCGGGTTTGCTGCGTGCGCGCCGTGCGCACTTGAAATTTGCGGTTTCGTACTTGCCAGATTTCGGTATAGCTGATTAGCTCTAATTTATGGCCATACCCCTAATCATACAGCTAGGTATCCAATGAAATGGACGGATCGCATCGGCCGCCGCGTCAAGCTGCGCGACCTTCATATTGCGCTCGCGGTCGCGGAGGCGGGCAGCATGACCCGGGCGGCGGAGGAATTGGCGGTGTCCTATCCCGTCGTTTCCAGGACGATTTCGGAATTGGAGCACACCCTTGGCGTCAAGCTGTTCGATCGCAGCATTTCAGGGGTCGAGCCGACGCATTACGGCCGCGCGTTGCTCAAGTCCGGAGTCGCGGTGTTCGACGAAATGCGCAAGGGCCTCCAGCAAATAGAGTTCATCAAACAGCCGGACGCGGGCGACCTGCGGATCGGCTCGTCCATCGTGGTGGATGCCGGATTGCTTCCTGCGGTCATCGAACGGTTTTCGGAAGCTTTTCCGCGGGCGGCGCTTCACGTGCTGCCCGAAAACATCGCGACCCAGCAATACGACAATTTGCGCCATCGCAATGTTGAACTCGTGCTGGGCCGGCTGCCGGTGACGATGACTGAGCCGGATTTGGTCGCGGAGCCGTTGTTCGATGAGCCGAATATCGTCGCTGCCGGATCCGAGAGTCGATGGGCGAAACGGCGAAACCTGACGCTCGTGGAGCTGATGGGCGAGCCATGGGTGTTGGCGCAGCCGGGCAGCCTGGCGAGATCGCTGCAAGACGAAACGTTCCGCAAGAGCGGCCTCGAGCCGCCGTCGGCAACGGTGCTGACGGTGTCGCTCCATCTTTACATGCGCCTTGTCGAAACCGGACGTTGGCTTGGCCTCGTTCCCGCCTCCGTCATGCGCTTTGGCGGCAAGCAAATGCGCATCAAGGTTCTGCCGGTCAAACTCTTGGCGCCTCCCGCGCCGGTCGGATTCGTCACCGTCAAGGATCGGACGCTCTCGCCGCTGGCGGAGCGTTTTATTGAGTGCATCCGCAACGTCGCCAATTCGGACACCGGTCGCGCGTTGACGCGGCGCCGTTAACGTCCTGCTGGCCCATCGTGTCAAACGCCGGTGCCGTGACTTGGCGTCAGCTTTCGGGGCGGTGCGCACTTATCGTGAACCGTGCGCGCGGGTGCGTTTATGAGTTCATGCCCTCGGCGCTTCTTGATGGGGCGTCGGCTGTGGCGCGTTTTCGCCGCCGCATCAAGACGCGCTCCCAGGCGAGCGCGTGGCGAACGATGGTGTCGAGGTCGTCGTAGCGGGGCTGCCAGCCGAGCGTGGCGCGCGCCGCGCTTGAATCGGCGACGATCTGGGCCGGATCGCCGGCGCGCGGCGGGGCGGTCTCGACCTTGAAGTCGACGCCGGCGACGCGCTTGACCGCGTCGATCACTTGCAAGACCGAAAAGCCGTGGCCGTAACCGCAATTGAGCGTCGTCGAGGCGCCGCCCGCGCGCAGATAGCCGAGCGCGTCGGAATGGGCGCGGGTGAGATCGGCGACGTGAATATAGTCGCGGATGCAGGTGCCGTCGGGCGTCGGATAATCGGTGCCGAACACGTCGAGCTTGGGGCGCAAGCCGAGCGCCGTCTCGACCGCGACCTTGATCAGATGGGTGGCGCCCTTGGTCGATTGTCCGGTGCGGCCTTGCGGGTCGGCGCCGGCGACGTTGAAATAGCGCAGGATGACGTATTTGAGATCGTGGGCGCGGCCGGCGTCGCGCAGCATGATCTCGCTCATCAGCTTCGACCAGCCATAGGGCGAGATCGGCTGCGTCGGCGCGCTCTCGGTGACGGGAATTTCGGCCGGATTGCCGTAGACCGCCGCGGTCGAGGAAAAAATGATATGGCGCACGCCGTTCTGCACCGCGCATTCGAACAGCGCGCGCGAGTTCACGGTGTTGTTGCGGTAATAGCCGAGCGGATCGGCGACCGATTCCGGCACCACGATCGAGGCAGCGAAGTGCAGGATGGCGTCGATGCCGTGCTCGCGGATGAGGCGCGTCACCAGCGCCTGGTCGCCGCTCTCGCCGACGACCAGCGGCACGCCTCGCGCGACCGCCCAGGAAAAGCCGGTCGACAGATTATCCAGCACCACCACGGGCTCGCCCGCCGCGACGAGATCGAGCACCATGTGGCTGCCGATATAGCCGGCTCCGCCGGTAACGAGCACGGTCATGATCGCCCCGTCTTGATCACGCTGTCTTGCCGTCGCGTCCGTTGTGGCCCGATTTCATGAAGGCCGCGTTATGTTGCCCGGTATCACCCGGCCGGGGCAACTGCGGCGAGCGCGCGCTGGGTCGCCGCGAAGACGTCGCTTGCCGGTATGTCGCGCATGCAGCGGTGATGGCCGAGCCGGCACTCCGGCTTGTGGCAGGGCCGGCAGGGGAGCGCGATCTTCGTCTCGATGACGGCGGCGAGCGGATTGAGCGGCGCCCATAGCTGCGGGCTGGTGGGGCCGAAGATGCCGATCGACGGCGTGCCGAGCGCGGCGGCGACATGCAACAGGCCGGAATCGTTCGATACCGCCACGGCGGCGGCCGCGAGCGCCAGAATGGCGTCGCGCAGGTCGAAGCCGGTGAGATCGCGCGCCGGCGTGTCGGCGATGATCTCTTGTCCCAGAATCTCTTGCCCCAGAATCTCTTGCGCCAGCGCCTTTTCGCCGGGCCCGCCCAGCACCCAGACGGCAAGGCCCTCGGCAAGCAGGCGGCGGGTCAGGTCGGCATAATACTCCGCCGGCCAGCGTTTCGACGGCCCGACGGCGCCGGGCGCCAGCGCTACGATCGGCCGCCTCTCGCCGGCCAATCCGCGCCGTTCCTTCCACGCGGCGATGTCGGCGGGCGGGACCGCGAGCACCGGCGGAGGCCACGACGCGGGCAGGGCGGCACCCGGGGGCAGAGCGAGCGCCGCGCATTGATCGACCATCCGCGGCAACGCGCGCTCGCCATAGCGGCGGTCATTGAGCAGAACAAAACGCGCCTCGCCGACAAAGCCGGTACGCTCCGGGATGCCGGCCAGAAACGGCGCCAGCGCCGCCTTCCACTTGCGCGACATGACCAGTGCCGAGCCGTAATGCTCGGCCTCGAGCCGTGCGGCAAGCTTCACATTCTCGGCAAGGCCCAGCCGCCGCCGCGGCAGATCGGCGACGACCGCCTTGCGCACGCCGGGCATATAGTCCGCAAGTGGCGTGCACAGCGTCGTCGCCAGCATGTCGATTGGGCGGTCAGGGAAGCGGTTGCGTAAAACCTGCACCACCGAATGACAGCGCACGAAATCGCCGATCCACATGTAGGGAACGATGAGGATGGGCCGGCGGTCCGCGGCGACCCCATTGAGAGCCCGGGCTCCTGAATGAAAACTCATCGTAGATTTGGATTTCGATTCACTTTTTGCGCTTGCCCAACCGCATGGCGGGGCTGACGCGGCTGGGTTAACGCGGCCCGCGCACGGCGTCCAGTGTTGCGCGCAGGGCGGGACTGGGGCAAAGGGGGGCGGCGAACGGGTGCGGGGCGAGGCCCGCGGCAAGCTAAAGCGGGTGTCATCGCGTCGATGTTGTTGGTCACGGGCGGGGCTGGGTTCATCGGATCGAACGTCGTGGCGAGCCTCAACGAGGGGGCGCGCGCCGATGTCGCCGTCAACGACAGCCTCGGCAGCGACGGCAAATGGCGCAATCTCGCCGCCCGTCAGCTCGCCGATTTCGTGCCGCCGGCGGACCTCATGCGCTGGCTCGACGGGCGCAAGCTCGACGCCGTCGTGCATCTCGGTGCCATTTCCTCGACCACCGCGACCGACGGCGACCTCGTGATCGAGCACAATTTCCGCTTGTCGCTGCGGCTGTTCGAGTGGTGCGCGGCGACGCGCACACCGTTCATCTATGCGTCCTCGGCCGCGACCTATGGCAACGGCGAGGCCGGTTTTTCCGACGACTGGTCGCCCGACGCGCTCAAGCGGCTCAAGCCGGCGAACCTGTACGGCTGGAGCAAGCATCTGTTCGACCAGGCCGTGGTCGCCCGCGTGCTGCGCAAGGACAAGGTGCCGCCGCAGTGGGTTGGATTGAAGTTCTTCAACGTGTTCGGCCCGAACGAATACCACAAGGGCGAGATGATGAGCCTCGTCGCCAAAAGGTTCGACGACGCCAAGGCCGGCCGGCCGATCCGGCTGTTCAAGTCGCACCACGCCGGCATCGCCGACGGCGAGCAACAGCGCGACTTCATCTATGTGGACGACGCGGTCGCCGTGGTGCGCTGGCTGCTCGGCACGCCGACGGTGTCGGGCATCTTCAACGTCGGCACCGGCGAAGCGCGCAGCTTCCGCGATCTGATGCTCGCCGTGTACGCGGCGCTCGGCCGCCCGCCGGCGATCGAATATATCGACATGCCGGAGGCGATCCGCGACAGCTACCAATATTTCACGCAGGCCGACATGGGAAATCTGCGCGCCGCGGGCTACAACGCGCCCTTCACCGGGCTCGAGGCGGCGGTGAAGGATTACGTGCAGCGTTATCTCGATCGCGAAGACCGTTATCGCTGATAATATAATTGCCGTTATCGGTGATAGGATGATGGTCGCGCGCGGGATGGATATCGATGTTCGATTTTGACGAAGCGCTCAAGCGCGTGGCGACGCAGACCATCCTCTGCGTCGGCGACGTCATGCTCGACGATTTCGTCTATGGCGACGTGACGCGGATTTCGCCGGAGGCGCCGACGCCGGTGCTCGCGGTCCGCCACAATGCGATCGAAATCGGCGGTGCCGGCAATGTCGCGCGCAATATCGCGACGCTCGGCGCGCGCTGCGTCTTCGTCGGCCTGATCGGCGGCGACGATGCCGGCCGCGTGCTGCTCGAGGCGCTCGCGCAATTCGACGATTCGATCATTCCCGATCTGGTCGTCGAGGCGGCGCGGCAAACCACGCGAAAGGTGCGTTTCGTCTCCGAACATCACTCGGCCCATCTGATGCGGGCCGATTGGGAGACAGCCGCCCCGGCGAGCGCCGCGAGCCAGGCGGCGATCATCGCCCATGCCGAAGCGGCGCTGCCCAAGGTCGGCGCCGTGGTCCTGTCCGACTACGCCAAGGGCGTGCTGACCGAGGGCGTGGTTCGCGCCGTCATCGACGCGGCGCGGCGCTTCGGCAAACCGGTCATCATCGATCCCAAGGGCCATGATTACCGCGTCTATCGCGGCGCGACGCTGTTGACGCCCAATCGCAAGGAGCTCTCCGCCGCCGTGCATCGGCCCGTCGTCAGTGATGCGGAGGTCGCGGCCGCCGCCGCCGAGCTTGCCGCTGTCGCCGGCTGTGATGCCGTCCTGGTCAAGCGCAGCGAGGACGGCATGACGCTCGCTGTTACGGGCGAGCCGCCGGTCCACGTGCCGGCTTATCCGGTCAAGGTGCGCGACGTGTCGGGCGCCGGCGATACCGTTGCCGCCGTGATGGCGGTGCTGCTGGCGCAGGGCATGCCATTCGAGCCCGCCATGCGCGCCGCCAACGCCGCCGCCGCGGTGGTGGTCGGCAAGCGCGGCACGGCGACGGTGTCGCTCGCGGAATTGCGCCACCGCATCCTGCCGGCCGCGTCGACGGCGGGCGAAGACAAGATCGTGTTCGACTGGTCGCTGCTCGACGAACGGCTGGCCGCGTGGCGGCGCGCCGGCCTGCGCATCGGCTTCACCAATGGCTGTTTCGATCTCCTGCACCGCGGCCACGTCCGGTTGCTGGCCGAGGCGCGCGCGGCCTGCGACCGGCTCATCGTCGGCCTCAACAGCGACGCCTCGACGCGGCGGCTGAAGGGCCCGACGCGGCCGATCAATCCGGCCGAAAGCCGCGGCGAAGTACTGGCCGCGCTGGAAGCGGTCGACCTCGTCGTCGTGTTCGAGGAGGATACCCCGCTCGCCTTGATCGGCCGCGTGCGCCCGGCCGTGCTGATCAAAGGCGCCGACTACCGGCGCGAGGACGTGGTCGGCCGCGAACTGGTCGAGGCCGACGGCGGCGACGTCGTGCTGGTCGATCTGGTGCCCGGGCACTCGACCACGGCGATGGTCGCCCGGGCGAAAGAACCCGCGGCGGAGTGATGCGCTTTTCACATCGCGGCTGCAGCGCGGCGTCGTGATTTGCCGTGTTGCACGGGGGCGCGCGCCAGCGCGGTGAGGCCGCTGCGGGTATCGTGAGCCGGCTGCCAGCCGGCGGCGATCAGCTTGCCGGCATCGACGCGCAAATTTCCGCCGAGCCGCTCCCAGATGTCGGCGCGACGCATCAGCAGCAGCGGCAGCTCCAGATATTGCGTCGGAAACGGCACGATCAGGGGCCAGCGGCCCCGCGCCTGGCGCAACGTGGCGGCGACGTCGGCGAGCCGCAGAGGCATGCCGGGATCGGCCACCAGATAGGTTTCGCCCGCCGGCGGCCTTTCGAGCACGAAGGCGAGGGCGGAGACGAAATTGTCGAGGCCGAGCAGCGAGCGGCGGCTGACGAAATCCTTCAGCGGCAACGGCCATGGCGAGCGCGCCGCGCGCAGCAGCAAAGCAAAATATCCGCCGGCTCCGGGGCCGTAGACCGGGACCGGCCGTAGAATCGTGAACGGAACGCCGCTCGCGCGGACCGCCGCCTCGGCGGCAAGCTTGGAACGGCCATAAGCATCGGTCGGCGCCGCCGCGTCGCGCTCGGTGAGCGCATGGTCGGCGGCGGGGCCGCTCTGGGCGCGGATCGAGGACACGAACACGAAATGCCGGACGCCCGCGCGCGCGGCGGCTTCGGCCAGCCGTGCGGTCGCCTGCCGGTTGACGACGTCGAACAGCGCCGGCGTAACGCCGCGGCGCGTCGGCGCGATGCCGGCGAGGTGAATGACCGCCTCGGTGGCTTGAAGCAGCGGCTCCCAGTCGAACGGTGCTGTCAAATCCGGATGCTGCACCACCTCGACGCCGGGGGGGAACGCGGCCTGTGGCGGGCGCCGGACCGCGGCGCGCACGGCCGCTCCACGCGCGGCGAATGCCGCGACCACGGCGCGGCCGATCATGCCGGATGCACCGGTCACCAGAAGTGAGGTCATGACATGCCCCGCGTTGGATGCATCCGATCCTAGGCCATGATCCAATCAGATTGAATCATGGCCTAGATTCTTCCTTGCAGCATGATCTTCTTCGGAAAACCGGTATCCACTTTTCTGGATCATGCTCTAATAAATCGGCTGCTGGATGCCGAAAGCCGCCGGCCGCGCCGTCCCGGGCCCTTGATCGAGCGGCACGTAGGATTGCGTCTGGCAGGCGTCGGTCTCGACGGCGTAGCGATCATCCACGACGGCGCCGTCCTTGACGAACACCGCGTAGAAGCGCTGATGCCCGTGATCTTGAAAACGCACGCACGCGAGCCAGCTCCACCCCTTGAGCGTATGCACCCAACGCAAGCCCGCAAGCTCGAACGCCTGGTAGGATGCGGGGTCCTTGAAAACGGCTTTCACGCGATTGGCAACAAGTGCATTGGCGCCGGGATCGACGGCGCCGGCTGGAGCGTCTTCGGTCGACAGAACCAAGTCGCTGCATGCGGTCAAGGCAAGCGCCAACATGATCGCCGCGCCGCCGTACGATAAAGCCCGGCACGGCCTGTGCGGCTTCAGCGAAACCAACGCCACCAACCCTCCACCGCCAGCCCGGCGCAACGACTAGGCTGAAACGGCGCCGGAGGCAATCCGGGCCGGACGGGTCGGCCAGACACAGTCCCGCCACGAAGGTTCAGCACTGAAGCGGCTTAAGCTGCCTGAAACCGGCCTTGTGCGATAGCAAACGATGAGTAACAGCGTCGGGCGCGAGCGGCATTTGACCGCGCCGCGGCCTCACCCGGTAGTCGGCATGACGAGACGCCTAGTCGCATTAACGGCCGTGTGCTGGCTTGCGTTGCCGCTCGCCTCGTGCGGCACCGTCTCCGGAATCGTGTCGGATCACTGGCCGCACTGGGCCGGCGGCATGCCCGACGACGTGCCGCCGCGGCCGGGAGCACCCGGCTACGAGGAATTCATCGCCCATAAGCAGGATGCCAAGGACGCAACGGCGGCAACGCCGGCGCCGACACCGGTATCGCAACAGGTCGTTGCGCCGGCGCCCGCGGCAAACGCGGCGCCCCGCGAAAATCCCGCACCCGCGCGTGCGCCTTCCGCCGATCCGAATGGCGGCCCGGGCGGGCTTTATTAAGTCGGATGACTGCCTTTGCCGGAGGCCGGCGCGTCATGCCACGCCGGCGCGCAGCAGATCGTGGAAGTGCAGAATGCCGACCGGCCGCTGTGCTTCGACGACGATGAGCGCCGTGATCTTCGAGGAGTTGAGCAGCGCCAGCGCTTCGCTGGCCAATTGGTCGGGCCGCACGGTTTTCGGCGCGACGGTCATGACCGCCTCGACCGGCGCCTGCAACAGATCGACGCGCATGTGACGGCGCAGGTCGCCGTCGGTGATGACGCCGGCGAGCTTGCCGTCCGTGTCGGTGACGGCCACGCAACCAAAACCTTTGGCGGACATCTCGACGATGGCGTCGGACATCGGCGCGCCGATCGCGATCAGCGGTACCGCGGCGCCGGGATGCATGACGTCGGCGACGAATTTCAACGCTGCGCCGAGCTGGCCGCGCGGATGAAACACGCTGAAATCGACCGCCGTGAATCCTCTGGAATCGAGCAGCGCCATCGCTAAAGCGTCGCCGAGCGCAAGCTGCATCAGCGAGGAGGTGGTGGGGGCGAGATTGTGCGGGCAGGCTTCCCGCGCCGCCGGCAACGCCAGCACGATGTCGGCCGCCTTGCCGAGCGCGCTGTCGGCGTTGACGGTGACGCCGATGAGCGTGATGCGGAAGCGGCGCGAATAATTGATGAGGTCCTTGAGTTCCTCGGTCTCGCCCGACCACGACAAAGCGAGCATGACGTCGTCGGAGGTGATCATGCCGAGATCGCCGTGGCTCGCCTCCGCGGCATGGACGAAAAACGCCGGCGTGCCGGTCGAGGCGAGCGTCGCGGCGATCTTGCGGCCGACGTGGCCGGATTTGCCCATGCCGGTGACGATGACGCGGCCGCGCGCGGCGCGAATGGTCGCGACGGTGGCGACGAAGGGGTCGCGGAGGCCGTCCGCCATCGCCTCCGCCAGCGCGGCGAGGCCGTCGCGCTCGGTGTCGAGCGTGCGCAGCGCCGACGCAATGTAAGTGCGCGGGTCGGTTTGTTTCGGCACTCTCGCCCCGGCTGAACTCATGTTCGCTATTGATCCCTGACGAAACCGGCGTCCACCAAGCGGAAGCATAGCGCCGGAGCGGCCGCTGCGGCTACTTTTTCTCCCACGCCGCGAACGCGTCGGCGAAGGCGCGGTCGCCGGGTGGGCCTTTTTCCATCGCCAGAATGGCGCGGCCGCCATTGGTATAGACGAGCGGAATATCGAACCACGGCCGCTCCTTGAGGAGCTGCACGTTGCGCTGCATGTCGGTATCGACGGCGGAAAGCCCGATCAGGAAAAAGCCGTTGGTCACCTTGACGGCGAGGCCGGCAAGCGGCGTGCCGCGCGCCTGCTCCGCCTGCTTCATCAAGACCCCCGGCACGTTGGCGATGCCGCCGCCGGGAAAATCGGAAGGCAGCGTGAACACGATCTCGATGGTGTGACTGGCCGGCAGCGTCTTGTCGGTATTGCGCCGCAGCGACCACGTCACCGACATGCGCCGGTCGGGAATGGTGATGTCGGCGCGCACCGCGAGTTCCGGCGCGAGGCCGGCGCCGGGCGACACCGTCTCGGTGCGCCACACGGCGGAGCCGACATAGCGCTTGCCGGCCGGATCGTTCGGATCCTCCTCGTAGAGGACGACGCGCTGCGCGACCGCCGGGCCGGTCTGGCTGCTCGCGGTGCCCGCGCCCGCCGACGGCGCGGCGCCCTGCTCCTGGGGCACGCGGCCGCCGAATTTGGGCTGGGTCGCCGGCGATTCCTGCGTCGTCTGGACCGCGGGCTTTCCGCTGCGGGCGAACAGATGATAGACGCCCGTAATGCTGGACCACTGCCAGGAAATCAGCACCGCGACGGCGAGCACGATGATCCCGGCGATGGCGATCCTGATCAGGCCGGCATAGGAACGCGGCGGCCGCGCCTCTTCGAAGGCTTCGGCGGAGCGTGGCGGCTGCGGCCGTGCCGCCGGCGCGGCGTGCTCCTCGTCGTACTCATAGGCCGGTTCGAGGCCGTGCAGCCGCGACTCGTCCTCGGCATAATCCTCGTGGCCTGCGGCCTCCGGCTCGTATTGCTCGTACGCGTCCTCGGCCTCTTCCTCCTGCGGCGCGGGGTGGGGAGCGTGGCGCATGGCGTCTTGGTGCGTGGCGCCTTGGTGCGTGGAGCCTTGGCCGTAGCTGTCGCGCGTCGTTCGCGCCGACTGCGCCGCCTTGGCCGCCGCCCCGCCGAGGTCGCGCGCCTCGCTGACGACGTCGCGAAATCCTTTCAGGCCTTCCTGCGCCAGGGATTGCTGGCGGCCGCTCAGCAAGCGCTCGCGGGCGGTCTGCGCCGGACGGGCCGGCGGCTCGGCGGCGTCCGGCTGCGGCCAGGACGGTTCGGCCGCCGGCGGCGCTCGCGGCGGCTCGGGCGGCGGCGCCGGACGGTCGCGACGCGGCGGCGGCGCGGCGGCGGCGCGCCGCGGCGGCTCGGCGCGAGCCGGCGCCCGCGGCTCGGTCCGCAGCTTGCGCGCGGCCTCGGCTTCGACCTTGCGGATCGCCTCTTCCAGCGCCAGGCGCTCTTTGGTGATTTCCGATTCCGACAGCGCCGGCTCGACCGAACGCAATTGCGTCACCAGCGCGGTCCGCGCCCGTTCATACAGCGCCCGACGCGCTTCCCCGGAGCTGTGGCCAAGCCCTTCGACGGCGCGAGCGATGAGCGGGTGATAATCAGTCATCGGCTGAGCTTACGCTCGGTTCCCTTGGTTTTCATCTCGATTCACGCCTCGAACGGGTTGTGCATCAGGATGGTGTCCTCCCGTTCCGGGCTGGTCGAAAGGACGGCGGCGGAGCAGCCGATCAGCTCCTCGATCCGGCGGACATATTTGATCGCCTGCGCCGGCAATTCGCCCCAGGAGCGCGCGTGCGCGGTCTTCTCCCGCCAGCCGGCGATGGTTTCGTAGATCGGCTCGACCCGCGCCTGGGCGTGCTCGCTCGCCGGCAGGTAATCGATCTCGCGGCCGTCGAGACGATAGCCGACGCAGACCTTGATCTCGTCGAAGCCGTCGAGAATGTCGAGCTTGGTCAAAGCGAGACCGTTGATGCCGCTGGTGCGGACGGTCTGGCGCACCAACACCGCATCGAACCAGCCGCAGCGCCGCGGCCGTCCGGTGACGACGCCGAACTCCTTGCCGCGCTCGCCCAGCGTCCTGCCGACCTCGTTGAGCTGCTCGGTCGGAAACGGGCCCGCGCCGACGCGCGTCGTATAGGCCTTGCAGATGCCGAGCACATAGCCGATCGCATTGGGGCCGAGGCCGGAGCCGATCGCGGCCTGCGCGGCGACCGTGTTCGAGGAAGTGACGAACGGATAGGTGCCGTGGTCGATGTCGAGCAGCGCGCCCTGGGCGCCTTCGAACAGGATGCGCTTACCTTCGCGCCGCCGGTCGTCGAGCAACGACCACACCGAATCCATGTAGGGCAGCACCTTCGGCGCCACCGCGGCCAATTCGTCATAGATCGTGTGCGGCGTGACTTCGGTCATGCCGAGACCGCGCCGCAGCGCATTGTGGTGCGCGAGCAGGCGTTCGATTTTGCCGCCGAGCATTTTGAGATCGGCGAGGTCCATCAGCCGCACTGCGCGGCGGCCGACCTTGTCCTCATAGGCCGGGCCGATGCCGCGGCCGGTGGTGCCGATCGCGCCGGCGCCGGAGGCCTTCTCACGGGCGACGTCCAATTCCTGGTGCAGCGGCAGGATGAGCGGCGTGTTCTCGGCGATGCGGAGATTTTCCGGGGTGACGCTGATGCCCTGCCGGCCGAGCTGCGCGATTTCCGCGAGCAGCGCGTGCGGGTCGAGCACGACGCCGTTGCCGATCACCGACAGTTTTCCGGGCCGCACCACGCCCGAGGGCAGGAGCGACAGCTTGTAGGTGGTGCCGTCGATGACGAGCGTGTGGCCGGCATTATGGCCGCCCTGGAAGCGGACGACGATGTCGGCCTGTTCCGAGAGCCAATCCACGATCTTGCCCTTGCCCTCGTCGCCCCATTGGGAGCCGACCACCACCACATTCGCCATAAGCAACTTTCCCCTGGGGAGGCCGATCTAGGCTGACATTATCGGATATCGGCATCGGATATCGGCCGAAGCCGCTGTCCCGGATAAAGGATGATGCCGCGCGACGCAAGGCAAAGCGGCTGCATAAACCATGCCCGGCTTCGCAATATATCATGTAATTGCAGTAGGTTATAGGTTGACGCGCCCTGCCTTACGACGTTAACCCGCATTAACCATGTCGCGCTTCAGGCGGATTGTCGCAGTCTTTTGGCGCCCTCATGCAGCGACCGCGTCGCCCGCCAACCTCGTTTGGCCCAACGCCGTTTGGCCGCGGCGTTGCCGGCAGCAGTCATGCAGCGCCGGCACTGGTCGTGCGCGCCGCTCCGCGATAGCTCCTTACGTCTTCCGATACCGCCGCCTCACGCCGTGACGTCAACGGGGAGGACGCGTGGGAATGTCAGCCAACAAGGAAACACGTATGCCGGGGCCGAGCATCCGTTCCGAGCGCAGCGCCGGCTGGCTGATCGACCAGCCCTACCTCCTGCTGTCGCTGACCTCGCTGTTCTGGGCGGGCAACACGGTGCTCGGGCGCTTTCTCGCCGGGCACGTGCCGCCGATCACGCTCGCCTGCATCCGCTGGGCCGGCGCGTTCGCGATCGTGCTGCCGTTCGCGGCGCCGCATCTCGCGCGCGATTGGCCGCTCATCCGCAAGCACGCGGGGCTGATGGTGGTGTTCGCGCTAACCGGCGTCTCGGCCTACAACACGCTCGCCTATTACGGCCTGCAATACACGTCCGCGATCAACGGTCTGTTGCTGCAGTCGATCGGACCGTTGTTCGTCGCCTTGTGGACATTCGCGCTGTTCGGCGAGCGGCTGACTGGGCGCCAGGCGCTCGGCATCTCGATCTCGCTCGCCGGCGTCCTCGTCATCATCTGCCGCGGGCGTCTTTCCGTCCTGCTCGGCATCGGCTTCAACCGCGGCGACGTCATGTTTCTGATCGCGCTCGCGGTCTACGGCTATTACAGCGCCATGCTGCGCCGGCGCCCGCCGCTCAATCCGCTGTCGTTCCTCGCCGTCGGCATGGGCCTCGGCGCGCTCCTCCTCGTGCCCGGCGTCATCTGGGAAATCGCCGTCGGCAAGCCGATCGCGCTCGACGCCGTGAGCTTCTCGAGCTTCGCCTATGTCTGTTTGTTTCCTTCGCTGCTCGGCTATCTCTGCCTCAACCGCGGCATCGAACTCATCGGCGCCAACCGCGCCGCCCCGTTCATGCATCTGGTGCCGGTATTCGGCTCGGTGATGGCGATCGCCTTTCTGGGCGAGAGTTTCGAGCTGTTCCACGCCGTCGGCTATGCGCTGGTGTTCGCTGGGATCACGGTGGCGACCAGAAAGTAGGATGGGCGGAGCGCAGCGCAACCCACGCGGAGTGGTGCAACGCTACGGGCGTGAAAGACGTAGATGCGGCGCTTTGGGCGAATCCGTCAACGCCTTTGCCTACCCTGCCGCTTGTCTGATATAATTAGTTATGACCATCGAAGACCTCGAAAAAGCTGTTGCCACGCTGCCGCCCGACCAGTTCGCAAAATTCCGCGCCTGGTTCGACGCATTCGATGCCGCGCGCTTCGATCAGAAGATCGAGCGCGACGCCATGGCCGGCAAGCTCGACCGGATGGCCGACGCCGCCATCGATGATCTCCGCAAAGGGCGTGCCCGCGAGCTATGAGGCATTTTGCGAGCCGTGGCTTTTGGGAGGCTTATCACGAGCTTCCCGAACAGGTTCGCGCCCTCGCCGACAAGAACTACGCGCTGCTGAAAGAAAACCCGCAGCATCCGTCGTTACAGCTCAAGAAAGTCGGTCGGTTCCGGTCGGTCCGCGTCGGCCTGCGCTACCGAGCGTTGGCGGTCGAGGCCGATGATGATCTCGTGTGGTTCTGGATCAGCTCCCACGCTGACTATGACGACTTGGTCAGCTGATGGCCAAGCCAGCCCCGCATTTCGGCGCGGTCAGACTGCACCAAGAAGACGTGGGCACGGCGCGGAGCCTGTCATCGGGCCGGCCACTTCGGGCCGGACCCGTTGGCGCCTAAGCCCACTCTACAACGTCCTCAAAACAGCAGCGGCTTGACCTGCTGCACGTTGGGGATTTCCTGCACCTTGGCGAGCAGCTCGGGCGATACCTTGCCGTCGATCTCGACGAGCGCGATGGCGTCGCCGCCGGCGGATTGGCGGCCGAGGTGGAAGGTCGCGATGTTGATGCCGGCGCCGGCGAGGAGCGTGGCGAAGCGGCCGACGAAGCCGGGGCGGTCCTGGTTGGTGACGTAGAGCATCGAGGGGCCGAATTCGGCGTCCATGCGGATGCCTTTGATGTTGATGATGCGCGGGCGGCCGTCGGCATAGACCGTGCCGGCGACCGAGCGGGTCTGGCGGTCGGAGACGACGGTGATGGTGATGAGGCTCTCGTAATCGCCCTCGGCGTCGCGCCGCATCTCCTCGATGATCATGCCGCGCTCCTTGGCGAGCACCGGCGCCGAGACGACGTTGACGGTCCCCAGCATGGGGCGCAAGAGGCCCGCCAGCGCCGAGGAGGTCAGCGCCCGCGTGTTCATCTGCGCCACCGCGCCCTCGTAGGCGATCTGCACCTGCTTGATGCCGGTCTCGGTGAGCTGGCCGGCGAACGAGCCGAGCTTTTCCGCCAGCGCGACATACGGCTTGAGCTTGGGCGCCTCTTCGGCGCTGATCGAGGGGAAATTGATCGCGTTGGTGATGGCGCCGCGCAGGAGATAATCGGACATCTGCTCGGCGACCTGCAGCGCGACGTTCTCCTGCGCCTCGTTGGTCGCGGCGCCGAGATGCGGCGTGCACACCACGTTGCGCAAGGCAAACAACGGACTGTGCGTCGCCGGTTCTTCCGCGAACACGTCGAGCGCGGCGCCGGCGATGTGGCCCGACGACAGCGCCTCGAACAGCGCCGCTTCGTCGATCAGTTCGCCGCGGGCGCAGTTGACGATGCGCACGCCTTTCTTCATCGCGGCGAGCGACTCGCGGTTGATGATGTTGCGGGTCTTGTCGGTGAGCGGCGTGTGCAGCGTGATGAAGTCGGCGCGGCGCAACAGTTCGTCCAGTTCGACCTTCTCGACGCCGAGATCGACCGCGCGCTCGTCCGAGAGATAAGGATCGTAGGCGGCGACCTTCATCTTCAGACCGAGGGCGCGGTCGGCGACGATCGAGCCGATATTGCCGCAGCCGATGACGCCGAGCGTCTTGCCGAAGATTTCGACGCCGAGAAACTTGTTCTTCTCCCACTTGCCGGCGCGGGTCGAGGCGTCGGCTTCGGGGATTTGCCGCGCCAGCGACAGCATCAGCGTGATGGCGTGTTCGGCGGTGGTGATGGAATTGCCGAACGGCGTGTTCATCACGATGATGCCGCGCGCGGTGGCGGCGGGAATGTCGACATTGTCGACGCCGATGCCGGCGCGGCCGATCACTTTCAGGTTCTTGGCGTTTTCCAGGATCTTCGCCGTGACCTTGGTGGCGGAGCGGATGGCGAGGCCGTCGAAACCGCCGACAAGCTCGGCAAGCTTCTCCTTGTCCTTGCCGAGCGCGGGCTGGAAATCGACCTCGATGCCGCGATCCTTGAAAATCTGGACCGCGGCGGGGGAGAGCGCATCGGAGATGAGGACTTTCGGCATGGGCTTTTTCTTCCTTCACCCTCCCCTGCAGGGGGAGGGTCGGCCCGCAGGGCCGGGGTGGGGTTATCTGTACGAGGCTGGCGGGCTGCGCACGCGAGGCGATGCTGCAATCACCCCACCCCGCCGCCCCTTCGGGGCGATAGCCGATGCTCCGCATCGGCGTTCTTTTCCTCAAGAATGGCGGCCGCAGGCCGCCTTTGCCTCCCCCTCCAGGGGAGGGTGGAGCGACCTACGCCGCCTTCGCGAGCGCTTCCTTGGCGTTGGCGTAGGCCCAATCGAGCCAGAGCGTGAGCGCCTCGACGTCGCTCGTCTCGACGGTCGAGCCGCACCAGATGCGCAGGCCGGGCGGCGCGTCGCGATAGGCGTCGATGTCGTAGGCGACGGCTTCCTTGTCGAGCGCGGCGGCGATGCCTTTAATGAACGCCGCCTGCGCCTCCGCCGGCAGCCGGGTCACGGCGGGATCGACCACCTTCAGGCAGACCGAGGTGTTGGAGCGCACCTTCGGATCGGCGGCGAGGAAGGCGATCCACGGGGCGCGCGCGACCCAATCGGCGATCGCCTGGGCGTTGGCGTCGGCGCGGGCGCGCAGCGCCTTAAGGCCGCCGATCGCTTTCGCCCATTCGAGCGCGTCGAGATAGTCCTCGACGCACAACATCGACGGCGTGTTGATGGTCTCGCCCTGAAAAATGCCTTCGTTGAGCTTGCCGCCCTTGGTCATGCGGAAGATTTTCGGCAACGGCCAGGGCGGCGTGTAGCTTTCCAGCCGGGCGACCGCGCGCGGCGAGAGGATGAGCATGCCGTGGGCGGCTTCGCCGCCCAGCGCCTTCTGCCAGGAATAGGTGACGACATCGAGCTTTGGCCAGTCGAGCGGCTGGGCGAACGCGGCCGAGGTCGCGTCGCAGATGGTCAGCCCGGCGCGGTCGGCGGCGATCCAGTCGGCGTCGGCGACGCGCACGCCGGAGGTCGTGCCGTTCCAGGTGAAGACGACGTCGCTTGCGGGATCGACCTTGCTAAGGTCGGGCAACTCGCCGTAGCCGGCCTTGAGTATGGTGACGTCCTCGAGCTTGAGCTCCTTGGCGACGTCGCTGACCCAGCCTTCGCCGAACGATTCCCAGGCGATCATCGTCACCGGGCGGGGACCGAGCAGCGACCACAGCGCCATCTCGACCGCGCCGGTGTCGGACGCCGGCACGATGCCGATGCGATAATCGGCGGGGACCTGGAGCACCTCGCGGGTCAGGTCGATGGCGCGCTTGAGCTTCGCCTTGCCGCTTTTCGAGCGGTGCGAGCGGCCGAGCACGGCGTTGTCGAGGGCTTTGGCGGTCCAGCCGGGGCGCTTGGCGCAGGGACCGGATGAAAAATGCGGCACTTGCGGCCGCACGGCAGGCATGGCAACGGCAGGCACGGCAACGGCAGGCTTGGCGATCGTCATGATCTATCCTTCCAGATAGGCGCCCCTCGTTGGGGAGGGGTGTCCCGCCGCTGCAATTAGGGAATCGCGGTCGCGCCGTCAAGCGGCGGCTCGGGTGTCATGTATGGCAAGCCAAGGCGCTGCTCAGAACTTGAGGCCGAGGCCGACACGCGCGTTGACGATGTAGACCGGAATGTTGTTGATCGGGGCGAATTGGACGAATTCCAATTCCCCGCGCACGAAGACGTTCGGCGTCACCGCCCAATCGATGCCCCCGCCGGCGGAAAAGCCGTAGAGAAGCACGCCATTTTGCCCGGCGCTATTGCTGTAGTCGTAGTCGACGCAGGTCTGGAGTTCGGGGTCGCAAGGAAAATAGGCCGGCGACGCCGAATTCTGCTGGCCGTAGACATGCGTGGTCACGCTGTAGTCGCCCGATCCCATCACGAAGCCGGCAAACCCGTAAGGCAGGAAATTGCCCAACACCCATCCCGCGCGTGCCCGCAACGATCCATAATCCGTCACGTCCAGCGCCCCGGTGCCGCTGACGGTGACACTGTAGGAGGAGCCGCCGGCCGACACGATCCGCGCGATCGGGGTAGGGCTGGCGGTGGCGGCGAAGGATGCGTGGGTGTAATTGCCCTCGACGCCCAGCACCAAGTCCTGCCACTGCGTGTTGTAACCGACGAACCCCCCGTATCCGGCCGCGCGGTTGCCGGCACTGCCGAGCACGGGCCATTGCGAAGGCGCCTGCTGGGCCTCGAGCGTGAGTTCGCGCAGACTGTAGGCCAGAAGAGGTTGCGTCGCGTTGGAAAAGTCGGCGTTGGCGTTGCCGTAACTGGCCTGGCCGCCGACATAGAAGCCGCTCCAGCGCGTGAAGGTCGCCGGGGCGACCGGCAGGGCGCCGCGCAGGACGTCGAGATCGTCCGCCAACGCGCGCGGCGCGAACGCCGATACCGACAACGCGCACATGACCAAACGCATGACCCGACGCATCGACCGCCCTTTCGCTTGGCGCGCCACAGCGGCCAATCGGCGCGATCATCGGGCATTAACCTTAATGGAGGGTTAGCGCGGGCCGCCGCCGCCGTTACGCCGGCACCGACCAAACAACAAAAACGGCGCGGTCGCCCGCGCCGTTTGTTTTGTTGGAAAGTTCGCGCGCTGTCGCGTCGGCGTCAGCCGCGGCTCATCAGTGGCGGTTGCGCCATCACCGCGGGCGCGGGCTCGGGCAGCAGCATCCAGCGCAGGCCGATGCGGAAGTCCTGCGAGACCATGTCGCGCAGCGTATAGGACGCGCCGGGGCAGGAGGCGGTATCCTGGCACTGGACCACGGCGCTCTGCGGCGAACCAAGGTTGATGTAACGGTAGCTGAAATCGACCTTGAGATTGTTGCTGACGTTGTAGGTGAGGCCGGCTTGAACGTTCCAGGCGAGGCTCCAATTGGCCGAGTCGCTTTGGGTATAGCCGAAGCCGACCAAGCCGTTCGAGTTGATGCCGTTGTCCTGCATGCCGGTGATGTGGTTGTAGGCGCCGCCGACGCCGCCGCCGATATAAGGCGTCAGGCACCACCAGGTGCCGAGATCGATGTAGGCGTTGGCCATGAACACTTCGGCGGAATAATTCCCCGAATTGATGTCGAAGCAGGTCAGGCCGCCGGCGCAGTACTCGGTGTAGCTGCCGGTCGCCTTGAACATCGCCTGGGTGCGATATTCACCGGTCACGTCGAAGCGCAGCCAGTTGTTGACCTCGTAGCCGATGCCGAAGCCGGCGAGGGCGGTGTCCTGGATGTTCTGCTGGACAATGCTCCAGCTCGCCGGCCAGACGAAGGCGGTGTTGGTCTGGCTATGGTCGAAGGAGCCGAAGCTCTGCATCCCGACGCCGACGTCGCCGCGCAGATACCAGCCGCCGCTTTCGACGGGAGCGGGAGGGTAGGCGACGACCGGCGGCGGCATCGAAAGATCCGCAGCGTAGGCCGCCGAGCTGATGAGGGCCGCCGCGCCGGCGGCGACGATGACTTTGACGCTTACCATGACTTCGTCCTTTCGTCGGCGGGGCCAGCGCACACGACGGCCCTGCAGTCGTTGAAACCGGGACGAAGATTGGCAGCAAATGCTTAAGCGGGTCTTAACCTTAACTCTTAACCGTGATCTTTAACAACTACGCCGGTAACGAGCTGATTTGTTTGGTCGACGCGGCCGAGGACGGCGGCGGATCGCCGTCGAAAAATGCGGCCGCCGCCGCGGCGGGCGCGGCGGCGCGTTGAGAGTTTGGTAAGCATTGTGGCGCCGCGGACGGGCGGCGGCGCGCGCCCGCTCAGTCGTGGCTGTCGTCGAGCTTGCCGATGTGGTGCTGGGCGTAGAGCTGGAGCCCGAGCTTGGCGACGAGATCGAGCTGGGTCTCGAGGAAGTCGATGTGCTCCTCCTCGTCGTGCATCAGCTTCTCGAACAGATCGCGCGTGACGTAATCCTTGACGGCGTGGCAGTGGGTGGCGGCTTCCTCGTAGAGCGCGCGCGCCGACATTTCCGCGGCGAGATCGCAATCGAGCACTTCCTTGACGGTCTGGCCGATGTGCAGCGGATCGAGCACCTGCATGTTGGGGAAGCCGTCGAGGAAGATGATGCGCTCGACGAGCTTGTCGGCGTGCTCCATCTCCTCGATCGATTCCTTGCGCCATTGCTTGGCGAGATCCTTGTAGCCCCAATTGTCCAACAGCCGGTAGTGCAGCCAGTATTGATTGACCGCGGTGAGTTCGTGGCGCAGCGCCTTGTTGAGGTAGTCGACGACGACGGGCTCGCCTCGCATGATCATCTTCCTGCAATAGGGGGACGCCGGGACCGGAGCGGCCGGACCGCGGCGCGTGACTTGCCTTTATAACCTTTGCGGCACCCGTGCAAAGCGGGCGCGCACGAAACGGCGGCGGCGGCAGGGGAAAATGCTCAGCCGGCGTTATCCCGGCAGCATCCGGTACCGGCGGATACGCCCGCCTCGTTCATGATGCGCCTGATGGTGCGGGCGCAGCGGCCACACTGGGCGCTGCAGCCCAGGCAATCATAGACCTCACCGGCCGTGCGTGGCGCGGCCTCGCCGGCCGAAAGCGTCGCGCGCACGTCGTGGTCGGAAAACACGTTGCAAGAGCAGACGATCATTGCGGTCGATCCGGGGGTAGCGCGGCAAGGGAACGCAGACGTTGAGCGGAGGCCTTGGGCGGAGGCCTTGGTTTCTAATGCAACCATCTAATGCAACCGTTTAGCTCCTGGGACATAGATTGACAATGACAAAAATCAAATTTGGATTGATTCTAAGTTACTGAGCGGACAGGCGGATTGGTCGGTGGTCGCGGTCATGGCGCGGGCGGGACGCAACCGCCGCAGTCGCGACCGGGGCGGCGATGTCTTCAGGATTATGCCGCCTTTACGACATCCGGGGAGATTTCCTCCAAACTGCGGCCGCTGGTTTCCTGGCCGAACCATAGGATCGCCGCCACGCCCACCATCGCGATGACGCCGAACAACAGGAAAACCGCGTTGATCGAGGCGACCGCGAGCAGATAACCGACCACCGACGGCGCGATCATCGAAGCGGCGCGCGCCACCGCGCTCGCGGCGCTGACGCCGAAGGCGCGAATTCGGGTTGGATAATTCTCGGGCGTATAGGCCCATACCGACAATTGCGCGGCGGAGATGCTCGCGGTCGCGAGCGCCGCCAACACCATGACCGTCACGGCGGAGGCTTCGGTCAGCGCCGCCAGCGCCAACAGCGGCAGCCCGGTGAAGAAAAACGACACCGCGAACAATGTCTTGCGGCCGACCCGGTCGATCAACACGGCGGCCAGGATGCCCGTGGCCAGCGCGGCGACGTTGCCGACGGCGCTGTAATTAAGGGATTGCTGCACGCTCAGGTGATAGAATTTGGCGAACAAGGTCGGCAGCCAGATCAGCAGTCCATAGCCGGCGCTCGAGGCGCAGAACCACATCAGCCATAGACAGAGCGTGCGGCGCCCATACGGGCCGCGGAACAGGTCGGCGAGATGGCCCGATGCGATCTGGCCCGATGCGATCCGGCCGGGCGCGCCGGCGGAGGTGCCGGCTGGAGCCGGCGGCGCTGCAGCCGCCCGCGGCAAGGCCGCGCCGGCGGCGACATCGGCTTCGATCGCGGTCAGGACGCGGTCGGCTTCGCCGAGGCGGCCCTTGCGTGCCAGCCAGCGTGGCGATTCCGGCACGGCGCGGAAGATCGCGATCATCATCACCGCCGGGAATGCGCCGATCGCGAACATCCATGGCCAGCCGAAATTTCGCACCACCACCAGGCTGATCAGGGAGGCCGACATCAGACCGATCGGGTACAACAGCTGATAGATGAGGACGAAACGTCCACGGGCCTTGGCCTTGGCGATCTCGCTGACATAGGTGGCCGCGAGCGGCGGCTCGCCGCCGATGCCGAGGCCTTGCAGGAAGCGGAACACCACCAGCGGCCAATAACCCCACGCCACCGCGCAGGCGAGGCCGAACAGCGAGATGAACACGATCGCCACATTGAGCGTCGCGATGCGACCGTACCGCTCGCCGAGCCAGCCGAACAGCGCGGCGCCGATCAATTGACCGGCAAAGCCGCTCGAAAACAACAGTCCGATCTCCGACGGCGACAGGTGCCACAGCGGCGCCAGCACCGGCATGACGAAGGCGATGACGATCACGTCATAGGCATCGAAGAAGGTGCAGGCGCCGAGCACGACGCGGACGAAAGTGTGCCAGCGCGAATAGGGCAGGCGCTCGATACGGCCGACGATCGTCTCGTAGGTCTGCGTCGTCGTCGCATCCATCCCCTCGTCCTCCCGTGCGCGCCGTTATCGGCGCTGGTGCTTGTGTTTGTTCTGCCCCGGTGACACGCGGCGCGCCGGCGCGGACCTTAGGCGATGTCAGTGCGCCGGCCAACCGGCCGTGGGCGGCAGATAGGACGGCCGCGTGTTGACGGTGTCGACGTCGAACCCCGCCGCACGCTTGAAGGAGATGGCGGCGTCGTCGAGCTCGTCTTTGCTCAGCACCGCGGCGATATCGGTGAAGCCGTCCGGAGCCCGCTCCTCGGCCAATTGCATCACGGTTTCGGGACCGAGTCGGCGATTGCGCAGGATCATGCCGTTCATCGCGTCCATGCGTTCGCGCTGGTAGTGGCGCAACGCCTCGGCGGGGTCGGCGAAGCGCAACAGCGCGGCGGCGAGCACGCGGCCGTCGACGATCGCCTGCGATCCGGCTTGCGCGCCCACCGGCAGCATCGGGTGCGCGGCGTCGCCGACCATGGTGACGCGGCCGTAGCTCCATTGCGGCAGCGGATCGCGATCGACGTCGGGAAACACGAACACATCTTCGGTCCGCTCGACCAGCGCCGGGATATCGAGCCACGGGAACGTCCACGTGGCGTATTGTTTCAAGATCGGGGCCTTGTCGGCGCGCACGCCCCATTCCTCGAGCGGCAGCATCGGATCGTCGCTGCGCGCGACGCAAATCCAATTGATCAGGCAATTGCCGTCCGCGAGCCGCCGGATCGGATAGGCGACGAAACGCTGGTCGCGATGTCCGGCGATGACCATGGTCGCGCCGCTGAGATAAGGCGGCGCCGCGCTGACGCCGCGGTAATTGACGACACCTTCGTAGTGCAGCGCCTCCTGCGGCGAAAAGGTGTGGCGCACCGCCGAATGGATGCCGTCGGCGCCGACCAGGAGATCGCCTTCCACCGTGGCGACGTCACGCCCGCTCGCGCGGTCGACGAAGCGGGCGACGACACCGTCCCCGCGCGGTTCGAACGCGGCCAGATGGTGACCGGTGCGAATGCGGTCGTGGCCGAGCCGCGCCTGCGCCGCGTCCAACAGCAGGTGCTGCAGTTCGCCGCGCGAAATCGAGTGCTGCGGCCAGCGATATCCCGCCGCCACGCCGCGCGCCTCCGACCAGACCAGTTGGCCGTGCTTGTTGAAATAGGCGAGTTCCGCGGTGGCGATCGAATGGCGCGCAAGCGGTTCGCCGAGGCCGAGCTCGGTCAGCTCGCGCACCGCATGCGGCTGGACGTTGATGCCGAGGCCGAGGAATTGAAACGCCGGCGCCGATTCAAAGACGTGCGGTTCGAACCCGATCTGATGCAAGCTGAGCGCAAGCGACAGACCGCCGATACCGCCTCCGACCACGATCACTTTCATGCGCCTCGATCCTCCCCTTCTTCACATGACGTTTTTTACGCCGCCGTCGTCTCGAGGCAACGGACGTTGGACAAGCAGGCTGAATTTTGGAGGAAGCGCCGCTTAGGCGGCTTCCGTCTCCTCGGAATCCTCGTCGCGCCGCCGCCGCCGGCGGCCGCGCAGCCGGCACAGCCGCGACGGGATCCAGCACAGATCGTCGATGAGGCCGCCGAAGCGCTGGCCGCGGGCCAGCGCGCGGTCGAGCGCCGCCATGGTGCGGGCAAGCCCGGTATCGTCGTCATTGACCCAGACGCGCAGCACGGAAGCGAACAATGCCGCCAGTCCCTGGGCGCGGATGAAGCCGCGCGGCCCCGACGCCGGAATGCCGGCTGCCGTCAGCATCCAGTGCTGCGAGCGCACCGCGAGGCCGTTGAGCGCCAAAGCGAGCGGCGGATTGCGGCGGACCGAGCGCAACAGCGCGCGCACCGCCTCGCGGTGCGGCGCCAGAATTTCGATCCGGCGCATCAGCACGTCGAACAGGCGCTCGCGCGCTGGCTCCTCCTCCATGTCGCTCATGTCCTGCGCCAGCACGGCGCGGTCGACGGCCTTGACGTGGGCGGCGAGGATGCCGAGCGTGGAAGAAAACTCGCCGCGCAATTGCGCGAGCGACACGCCGGCGCCGCCGGCGACGTCGGCAAGGCCGATTTCCTCGAACGGCATCTCGGCGAGCAGCACCAACAGCGCCGCGACGATCTTGTCGCGGTCGCTCGCCGGCGCGGACGGACCATTGGCTGCGGCGGTCGATGCGGATCTTCGGGCGGGTCTGCGGGCCATGGCCGAACTCCTCTCGCTCTCGCGCGGTACAGATGGAATGTAGGCCGCTCGCGCATCGCTTCCAAGCGGCAGGTTGGAACGATCAGCCCGCCAGTTCCCGCGAGCGGCGGGTGGCGGCGGCGACCGCGCGCTGCAGCAGCGCCGCAACGCCGTCGTCGGCCATCAGCACGTCGAGCGCCGCCGCGGTCGTGCCGCCCCGCGAAGTGACGTTCTGCCGCAAGGTTGCGGCATCGAGGTCGGAGCGGTGCAACAACTCGCCGGCCCCCGCCACGGTCTCGCGCGCGAGCTTTTGCGCGAGCGGCGCCGGCAAGCCGGCCGCGGTGCCCGCCTGGGCGAGAGCTTCGGCGAGCAGAAAGACATAAGCGGGTCCGGAGCCCGACACCGCCGTTACCGCGTCCATCAGCGCTTCGTCGGCGATCCATTCGACGCTGCCGGTCGCGGCAAGCAGGCGGTGCGCGAGGTCGCGTTGCGTGGCGCTGGCGTTCAATGGAACCGCGACGGTGATGCCGCGGCCGATCGCGGCCGGCGTGTTCGGCATCGCGCGCACCAGCGCGCAGGGCGCGGAAAGCGTCGCGGCGAGGAATTGCAGCGTCTTGCCGGCCATGATCGATACCACCACGGTCGAAGCGGCGATGATCGGGGTAAGCGCGGGCATCACCTGCGCGGCGATCTGGGGCTTGACCGCGATGACCACGGCAGCGGCTTGCCCGAGCGTTTGCACATCGGGATTGATCTGCACGCCGCGCGCCGCCAATGCGGAAATTTGCGCCGACGGCGAGGGCTCGATCACTGCGACCTTTCGCGGATCGAGGCCCAACCGCAGCCAGCCCTCGAGCAAGGCGCCGCCCATCTTGCCGGCGCCGACCAGAACGAGCCGCCCGGCAAAATCATGTAAATCCGGGCTCTCGCCGGTCGAATGATGTGCGGCACGCATCGCGCCCGATCCTCGTCATTCCGCGATCTGGAATGGACGGGAGCTTACGCCTCGCCGGAGGTTTCGAACATCGCCGAATCCATGGCCTCGCGGGCGGTCTTGCCGGCCCAGACCACGAACTGGAACGCCGGAAAATACCGTTCGCTGGCGTCGAGCGCCGAGCCGAGCACGGCTTCGCACTGCCGGTTCGACGCCGTGACGCCGCCGGGCAGCAACAGCGCGTGGCGGAACATCACCATGCCGTTCTGGGTCCACACGTCGAAATGGCCGATCCACAATTGCTCGTTGATCAACGCGACCAGCTGCTGCACTTCGGCGATCCGCGGATCCGGCACCCGCATGTCGAAGGCGCAGGCGAGATGCAGCGCCTCGATGTCGCTCATCCAGGTGAAGGATATCTGATAATTGGTCCATCGGCCGGTGACGACGAGCGCGATTTCGTCGTCGCCGGCGCGCTCGAACGGCCAGTTGTTGCCGGCCGCCATATGCTCGACCACGTCGAGCGGATTGTCGTGCTGATCTCTGGCGATTTCGATGAGGGACATGCCGCCTCCACAGTGACGCTGAAGTGGAAATGCGCACGCCACTGAACATAGCCGAGGGCCGGCATCAATTTGACGCAGGAACAGATTGTGCCAACTCATTGACGGATTGTGGCGAATCAGTTCCGACGCCGAATATAGACGCTTCGATTCTTCCGCCAAAGCCTAAACTGCCGACGGCCGGCCGCGCTGCGCAGTCATGAAGTGATTTGCCCGCCGGGCACAATGTGGGACGTATCGCCGTCCACAGACCTGACTGCGACAGTTTGACTCGGCTGGGTTGCGTCGGCGCGGGGGTGCGCGGGGCGCTGAGCTCGCGGAATGGCGAGCCGCCGGAATCACTTAGTCGAAGAACAGGCTCGAAACCGACTCCTCGGCGGCGGTGCGGCTGATGGCCTCCCCGATCAAGGTCGCGATCGAGAGCACGCGGATATTGTGCGAGGCCGTCACGGCGTCGGTCGGTTGAATCGAATCGGTGATGACCAGCTCTTTCAGATTCGATTTGTTGACGCGGGCGACCGCGCCGCCCGACAGGACGCCGTGGGTGATGTAGGCGTAGACCGCCTTGGCGCCCTTTTCCAACAGCGCGTCGGCGGCGTTGACCAGCGTGCCGCCGGAATCGACGATGTCGTCGACCAGGATGCAAGTACCGCCGTCGACCTCGCCGATGACGTTCGCCACTTCCGATTCGCCGGGCCGCTCGCGCCGTTTGTCGATGATGGCGAGCGGCGCGTTGATGCGCTTGGCGAGCCCGCGCGCGCGCACCACGCCGCCGACGTCCGGCGATACGACGATGGTATCGCCGGGTCCGAAGCGCTGCTTGATGTCGCGCACCATGACCGGCGCGGCGAACAGGTTGTCGGTCGGGATGTCGAAAAAGCCCTGGATTTGCCCGGCGTGCAGATCGAGCGTCAGCACCCGGTCGGCGCCGGCATTGGTGATGAGGTTGGCGACCAGCTTGGCCGATATCGGCGTGCGCGGTCCCGGCTTGCGGTCCTGCCGGGCATAGCCGAAGTACGGCAGTACCGCCGTGATGCGCGACGCCGAGGCGCGGCGCAACGCGTCGATGATGATCAGCAATTCCATCAGATGGTCGTTCGCCGGGAACGACGTCGACTGGATGACGAAGACGTCGGCGCCGCGCACGTTTTCCTGGATTTCGACGAAGATCTCCATGTCGGCGAAGCGCCGCACCACCGCCTTGGTCAACGGCGTGCCGATATAGGCGCCGATGCCTTCGGCCAGCGCGGGATTCGAATTGCCGGCGACGAGCTTGATCGCGCCGTTGTTGCCCGCCATCCCATTCGTCTCCTGCGCCGTCCTTCGCGGGTCTGATACAAGCCGCCCGGAAGGCTGGCAACCCGAATCGGGCCCTTGTCCCCGCGGGTTCACCGCCGCGAACGGTGGATGCCGTAGGTTGGTTAACGAGCCCGAAAATGCCGACATGGCGTACCGCAACGGGGCTTCGACCGCCGGTGAACGGTGCACCGGTCGTCGACCTGCGCTATATTGAGGCGGACGGAGGACCCATGGCCGACGGACACCGCCTGACCGACGCCGCGCTCGCCGAGATTCGCCGCCGCCGCGCCAGCGTGCGCGCCTCGCTGGCGTGCGAGGGTATGGTTCTGACCGCCGAGGAAGAGGCGCTGTTCGACGCGATGGAGCGGGAGCGCCTGTCTCCCGACGAGCGGGCCGCGCGCATCACACAATTGGGTCGCGCGAAGCGCCGCCAGAAAGCTGCCGCCTCGGCCTGATGGATCATCCTTCCGCGCAGCCGCGGAAAGGTCTATCTTTTGACCATGACCAAGCTGCTGGAAAAAGCTTTTGAGACCGTGCGCGGTTTGCCGCCTGAATTACAGGACGATCTTGCCCGCGTGCTCCTGCAATTGGCCGGAGAAGATCAGCCCGTGCTTCAACTGAGCGCCGAGGAAGAAGCTTCATTCCAGGAGTCGTTGGCGCAGGCGGATCGCGGTGATTTTGCGACCGACGAAGAGGTGCGCGCCATCTGGGCGAAGCATGGGCTGTGAGGCGGCCGGAGTGACCGGCGAATAGCGAATAGTTTAGCAGGCACACTTTTAATTCCATTCGCCATTCGCCACTCGCCACTCGCTCACCCCAGCACGATCGCGTTGACGTGCCGGCCGTAGTCGGACTCGCCGCAATGGGTCGCGCGGCGGAAGCTGAAAAATTGGCCCTCGTCGGCGTAGGTGCAGAGCCCGAGATCCTGCACGTGGCGCAGGCCGGCGCGGTCGAGCCGCGTGGCGATGTAGCCGGGGAGATCGAACAAGGCATGGCCGGCGCGCGCCGCGGGGGCGAAAAAGCGGGCGTTCGATCGATCCGCGGCGGCAAAACGGCCGATGAGGTCGGGGCCGACCTCGTAATTGCGTTGGCGGATCATCGGGCCGATCGCGGCGGTGATGTGCTCGCGGTTCGCCCCCAGCTCTTCCATGGCTTCGACCGTCGCCTCGATGATGCCGGTCAAGGCGCCGCGCCAGCCGGCGTGGGCGGCGCCGATCACGCCGGCGCTTGCGTCGGCGAACAGCACCGGCCCGCAGTCGGCCGTCGTTACCCCGATGGCAAGGCCGCGCGTCGTTGTCACGATGGCGTCGGCGCGCGGCCGTGTCTCGGCCGTCCATGGCGCCTCGACGATCACCGCCTGCGCGGAATGAATCTGATGGGCGGTGAGAAAGCGCGCCGGCTCGACATTGAGAGTCGCCGCCATGAGGCGGCGGTTCTCGGCGACCAAAGCGGTGTCGTCGCGCGAACCGGTGCCGCCATTGAGGCTGGCGTAGAGGCCGCCGGATATGCCGCCCTGGCGCGTGAAGAAAGCGTGACGGATGCCGGGCAAGGCGAGCGCGTCGGCCGTAATCATTGTTTTGCCGCCTGGGACGGCGCCGCGAACCCCGGGAGCGGCCCGATCTTCGGGTCGGCGAGGCCGAGCACCTTGAACAGTTCGCCCATGCCGCGATTGTCCGTCCGGATCAGGCGGGACAGCCCGCCGTCGATCTCGCCGGCCTTGTCGCGCGGCGCTTTGGACTTGAGGACCGCGCCGCGCTCGCGGATGCCGAGCTGCAGCAGAAATTCGCGCTGCGTGACCGGGCCATAACTGCGCGCCCCGATGCATTCGGCGCCGAGCGCCAGCGTCTCGAAGTCGACATGCGCGGTCAGATCGGCCTCCCCCGGCTTGCGCAGCGGGTCGGCGAAGGAATGGCCGCTGACGGCTTGCACGGTATCGCCCAACGCACAGCGCGTGTGCCCATAATCGATGATCAGCGCCGCCCCGTCGGCGCGCACGCGCCGGCCGAGCGCGAGTGCGAACCGGTCGGTGCGCCACTCGAAGATCGACCCGTCGGACGCCTGGCGCAAGGCGCGCGGCAGCGTCCCGTCGAAAAACGGCAAAGCATCCCGCGCCAGGCCGTAGCTGAGCGTATCGCCGGGCCCCACCACGACGACGCGCTCATGCCAGCCGTCGGCGGCCTTGATCGCCTGATGGACCGGCAGCGCGTCGACGAACTCGTTGGCAACGACGATGACGGGGCCCGCTGGAACCTCGTCGAAGCTCGCGTGCCAGAGCATCGGTACGCCGCTCTCCTGCAGCCGTTTCTGCTGCGCCTGTTGCAGGGTCGGGCTGATCTCGACGAGATGCACGACGATGGCGTCATAAAAACCCTTGACGGTCCTTGCCGCCCGCAAGGCGTCGCTCATCATCGTGCCGCGGCCTGGCCCCAGTTCGACGACGCGCACATTTTCCGGCGCTCCCATCTGTTTCCATACCGCTGCCATCCATAGACCGATCAGCTCGCCGAACATCTGGCTGATCTCGGGCGACGTGACGAAGTCGCCGCGGGTGCCGAACGGATCGCGCGTGACGTAATAGCCGTACTGCGGATGGGTGAGGCACAGCCGCATATAGTCGGCGAACGGCATCGGTCCGGCGGCGGCGATCAGGCGCCGGATTTCGGCCTCGAGCGGGGAACGTCCGTCAGGCATTGTTGAGTGGCTTGAAGGTCGCGGTTTTGCCCCTCGCGGCAACGGCGATCAGCGCGGCGCCGGCGAGGATCAACGGGATGCAAAGCAGCATCCCCATCGTCAGCCCGCCCCACAGGAAGCCGAGCTGGGCGTCAGGCTCACGGAAGAACTCGCAAATGGTGCGCGCGACACCGTAGCCGAGCAGAAAAGCGCCGCTGACGAGGCCGGGCCGCTTGAGCGCGCCCAGCTGCACCAGAAGCGCGAGCACCGCCAGCAGCACCAATCCCTCCAGCGTCGCCTCGTAGAGCTGGCTGGGATGGCGCGGGACCGGTCCGCCGTTCGGGAAGATCATGGCCCACGGCACGTCGGTCGGCCGGCCCCACAATTCGCCGTTGATGAAATTGGCGAGGCGGCCGAGGAACAGCCCGATCGGCGTCACCGCGGTCGTCACGTCGCCGAGCGAGAGGATCGAGACGCCACGGTGCAGCGCGAACAAGACGATGGCGGTGATGACGCCGATGACGCCGCCGTGGAACGACATGCCGCCATTCCACAGTTGGATGATCTCCAGCGGATGGGCGGCGAAATGCGGAAGATTGTAGAACAGCACGTAACCGATGCGGCCGCCGAGGATGATGCCGAGCGTCGCCCAGATGACGAAATCGTCGAAGTCGACGACGGTGAGCGGCGCCGGGCCGCCCCACAGCCGCTGTGACGCGATGATGGCGCGGGCATAGAACCAGCCGGCGACGATGCCGACGATATAGGCAAGCGCGTACCAGCGAATGGAGAACGGGCCGATCGAGATCAGCACCGGATTGATCGCGGGAAACGGCAGGATCGGAAGGACGAGCATGGGGTGTCAGCTTTCGTGCGGGGCGGGAAGGGCCGGTCGTCTCAGCACCTCACATGAATCACTAGCAGCGCTTTGTGGCGTGGCGGTGCCGGCGGGCCGGTTTCGCAGCCTCTTGCAGCCGTGTCGCGCCATTGCCATTGTGTGGGCTCATAGGAAAAATAATGGCATACGGGAGCTGCCGGGCAGCGACCGTTAACGGGCTGTGGAGGCTCTCATGGTCCAGACGACGAACCGCTTCTTCGACGAGGTTGCTCGGTTGATGAACGACGCGGCCGGTGTCGCGCAAGGTGTGCGGCGGGAATTCGAGACGCTGTTCCGCGGTCAGGCCGAGCGGATACTCCGCGACCTCGACATTGTCCAGCGCGAGGAGTTCGAGGCGACCAAGGAGATGGCCCGCCTCGCCCGCGAGGAGAACGAGGCGCTGAAGGCTCGCCTCGCTGCGCTCGAAGCGAAGCTCGAATCCGCGCTCGCCGCTGCGGCGTCGCCCCCGCCGCCGGCACCACCCGCGCCTCCGTTCCCGCCGTCCCCACCCGACGTTGCGCCGGGCGGGTTCTGAGCGGTTTCGGCGGTCGAGCCGTGCGCGGCCCGCCGGCGGCGGCGCGTCGTCTTTCTTGTTTTTCAAGCCTTTGGCCGCTATAAGCCCCGCAACCGCGACAAGGAAGACTTCCTGCACCCCTGGAGGCTGCCGCGGAAAACCGTTGGCCTACAAAGGCTTGAGATAAAGGACCACGTCTATGGCGACCGTCAATCTGATCAAGGCGACGGCGCGCCCGCGGGCAGGCAAGGGGGCCGCCCGGGGAGAGCGTCGCGCAGGCCGCGTTCCCGGCATCATCTACGGCGACGGCAAAGCGCCGCTGCCGATCTCGCTCGACTATGCCGAGCTGCGTCACAGCATCTTTGCCGGGCATTTTCTCACCACCGTCCATGACATCGAGATCGACGGCGTGAAGCACCGCGTCATTCCGCGGGACTTCCAGCTCGACGCCGTGCGCGATCTGCCGCTGCACGTCGATTTCATGCGGCTCGGCGAGGGCGCGACCATTCGCGTCAATATTCCGATCCGGGTGAAAAACGCGGAGACGTCGCCGGGCGTCAAGCGCGGCGGCACCGTCTCGATCGTGGCCCATGCGATCGAAGTGCGCTGCCGGGCCGACGCCATCCCCGCCGCCATCGAGGTCGATGTGGGTGATCTCGAAATCAATCACTCCAGGCACTTGAGCGACATCACGCTGCCCGAAGGCGTGCGTGTGGCCGGGGGCCGCGACGTGACGCTGGTCACGGTGGTGCCGCCGTCGGGCTACGCGGAAGAAATCAAGGCCGCGGCTGCTGCGGCTGCCGCCGCCGCTACCGCCGCCGCCGCACCTGCGGCAGCCGCTGGCGCCGCAGCGCCTGGTGCCGCGGCGGGTGCCGCCGGCGCCGCCGCGCCCGGTGCCGCAGCGGGCGGTGCCGCCGAGAAGAAGGCCGAGAAGAAGTAAGGTCCCCTACGCCGGGACGCCGGGACGAGGCCGATGCGGCTCCTGGTTGGACTGGGCAATCCGGGGCCGCGCTACGCCGGCAACCGGCACAATATCGGCTTCATGGCGCTCGAAGCCATCGCCAAGCGCCACGGCATCGGGCCGTGGCGCCGGCGCTTTGCGGGCGTGACTGCGGAGGGGCCGATCGGCGGCGAACGCGCGCTTCTCTTGCTTCCCGGCACCTTTATGAATGAATCGGGCCGGGCCGTCGCCGAGGCCGCGCGCTTCAATAAGCTGCCGCCCGTCGACGTCACCGTCTTTCATGACGAGATCGAGCTCCCGCCCGGCAAGGTCCGGGTGAAAGTCGGCGGCGGCAATGCCGGCCACAACGGCCTGCGCTCGATCACGGAATACATCGGCAACAACTATCGGCGCGTCCGCATCGGCGTCGGCCATCCGGGCGCCAAGGAGCTCGTCCACAACTACGTCCTGGGCGATTTCGCCAAGAGCGAGCGGCCCTGGGTCGCGGCGCTGATCGATATCCTCGCCGACAACGCCGACCTCATCGTGCGCGGCGAGGATTCGAGCTTTCAGAACAAGGTGCACCTGGCGATGGTTGCGAAGGGGTTCGGCGAGGTCCAAATGAAGCGCGACGGCGGTGACTAAAGCATTCTCCGTAACCGAATGGGCCATGGCGTCCAATAAATAGAAATACCAAACACTTCAAAAATCGCGAGCAGCCATGGGCTTCAAATGCGGTATCGTCGGCCTGCCGAACGTCGGCAAGTCGACCCTCTTCAACGCGCTGACCGAAACGGCGGCGGCGCAGGCGGCGAATTATCCGTTCTGCACCATCGAGCCGAATGTCGGCGAGGTTGCCGTGCCGGACAAGCGGCTCGAGACGTTGGCGGCGCTGGCGAAATCGGCAACCATCGTGCCGACAAGGCTCACCTTCGTCGACATCGCCGGCCTGGTGCGCGGCGCGTCGAAAGGCGAGGGGCTCGGCAACCAGTTTCTCGCCAATATCCGCGAGGTCGACGCCATCGCCCACGTCGTGCGCTGCTTCGAGGATACCGACGTGACCCATGTCGAAGGCCGCATCGATCCGCTCGCCGACATCGAGACGATCGAGACCGAGCTGATGCTCGCCGATCTCGACAGCCTGGAGCGCCGCGTCGACGGCCTCACCAAGAAGGCCAAGGGCGGCGACAAGGACGCCAAGGAGACGGTCGATCTCGTCAACCGCGCACTTGCTCTCTTGCGCGACGGCAAGCCGGCGCGGCTCGTCGAGCGCAAGCTGGAGGAAGAGCGCACGTTTCGCATGCTCGGGCTGATTACGGCGCTGCCGGTGCTCTACGTCTGCAATGTCGATGAAGGGTCAGCCGCGGACGGCAACGCGTTCTCGGCCAAGGTGGCCGCGCGAGCCAAGGCGGAAGGCGCGGCCGCGGTCGTGATCTCGGCCAAGATCGAAGCCGAGATCGCGGTGCTCTCGCGCGAGGAGCGCACCGACTATCTCGCCGCCGTCGGCCTCAAGGAGGCCGGGCTCGACCGGCTGATCCGCGCCGGCTACGGGCTCCTCGATCTCGTCACCTTCTTCACGGCCGGTCCGAAAGAAGCGCGAGCCTGGACGGTCAAGCGCGGCGCCAAGGCGCCGCAGGCCGCGGGCGTGATCCACACGGATTTCGAGCGCGGCTTCATCCGCGCCGAGACCATCGCCTACCACGACTACGTTGCCTGCGGGGGCGAAGCCGGCGCGCGCGAGGCCGGCAAACTGCGGCTCGAAGGCAAGGACTATGTCGTCGCCGACGGCGACGTCATGCATTTCCGCTTCGCGACGTAAATCGGCCTGAGGACGGCGGCTTAGGGCCTGACGACGCCCTCGCCTTGGCTGCGGATCGCGCCGAGGTGCTCGTTGATGCGGAAAACGATGAGCACGAATTCGGCGAAGATGCGCGCCAGGATCACGCCCATGGCGGCGCCGAGCAGGCTCGCGATCAGGAAGATCATGCCGACGAACGGGTTGAACGCCATGGTCGAGAGCGACGACACCGCGCCGGCCGCCCCGAGCAGGATCGCAATGACAACGGCGAGCCAATAAAACACCTTGATCACGCCGGGCGTCACGAACCGCTCCCACTGGAACAGATCGCCGATACCGAACATCTTCGCTTCTCCCGTGACGTTGGGACCAAGCGCCTGACGCGCCGAATCGCTGCTGGTGAAAGGCCGCCCTTCCACCCAGACTGCACGCCGCGTCGGCGGCGGTCAATCAGACGCGGCGGGCGCGTTGTCGTGACCTTCAACCGTGACGCCGCCGCGGTCGCGTCGCGTCGACTTTGCGGCGCTGGAACTGTGCCGCGCCGGCGGCACCGGATCGCCGTGCGCCGGATCCCATGACCGGCATCGCTGTGCAAGCGATCCCATGCTGCCGGCGCCGTCCGGCCACCGGCTGCTCTGCCTCGGGCGCCGGTCCCCCGCGCGCGAGTGACTGCTGCGTCCCTGCGGCGGCGGTGCTATACAAGCGCAGCCCTGATCACGGAGCACGGATATGATTCTGCCCACGGTGCTGGCGCTCGGCGCGCAACTCCTGGTCCCGGTCGCCGACGGCGTGCCGACGCTCAATGTCGAGCAGGTCTGCGAAGGCATCGCGCAACAGGGCGGCGTCACCTTCCATGATCCCGCCATCGCTCAGGAAAAGAAGAACTGCCTCGAGAGCGAGGCGGCGATCCGCGACCAGCTTTCCAAGCAATGGACGAGCTTCGCGCCCGCCGACCGCACCCATTGCGTGAACGAGTCGGTGATGGGCGGCGATTCGAGCTACACCGAGCTCTTGACCTGCCTGGAAATGGCGCGCGACGTGCGCGCCATGCGCATCGAGCAGGGAAGGCCGGAAAGCGCGACGCCGCCGGCGCAAACGAAATAGCGCCGTTCGTTCGATCCTGACGGGTGGCGGGAGACAAAAAGCGGCGCTTGCGTCCCGGCGGCCGCGTCCCCACGTTTTGCGCGTGGGACGATCTCGCGGCGGGACACGAACATGGCTTTCTCGAGCACGATGTTTTCAAGGTCGCGCGGCTTGGCCGCCGGGCTGTGGCATGCCGGCGCCGGCGCCTACGGCCCGCAGTCGCGGCGCGCGGCGCTCGACCGGCTCGATCTCTTCGCCACGCTGTTCGACACCGCCCTGATCGTGCCGGGGACAAATATCCGCTTCGGCATCGAGGCGCTGCTGCGGCTCGTGCCGGGCATCGGCGACTTTGCGGCGTCCGCGCTGTCGTTTTATCTGTTGTACGAAGCCTCCAGGCTCGGCGTGCCGCGGCTCTTGCTGGCGCGCATGCTGGCGAACGTGCTGCTGGAAGGCGCGGTCGGCGCGGTGCCGGTCGCTGGTGATGCCTTCGACGTGTTCTTCCGCGCCAACCGCCGCAACATCGCGTTGTTGCGCGCCCATTTCGCCCGCGTCGGCTACGCCTGAGGCAGCCGCGGGCCGATCACGCCCGAACGCAGCCTTTTAAGCCGCTTCCTCGCTGCCGCCCGGCAGCTCGCTCTTGAGCTGCTTGAGCATGCGGCGCAGCGCGGCGACTTCCGCTTCGAGCTTGGTGACGCGATTGACCAGTTCCACGTCGGCCGACCGCTGCGGTAGCGAGCCGGCATCGATGAAGGCGAGGCCGAGTTCTTCGCCGTGACGCCATTGCACGTGCGCCCGCAACGTCTGCTCTTTCTGCGGGATATAAAGCTCGACGGCATCGGGCACCGACACGGCGTCGGAAAACACCACGCGCGCGCCGACGTCGGAGATGTCGCGGATGAGGCAGTCCACCGCGCTGCGGCGTTTGTTGAAATAAAGGCAGCCGCGCAGAAAGCTCTTGTTCCGTGCGGCGTTCCGGCGCTCGGCCATGCTCGTCTCCTCGATCGCCCTGCGGTGTGGAGGGTAGACCCGGTCGCTTAATACATTCTCAATCCGCCTCCACCCTCGAACTGCTAAAAAGTTGCGCCCAGGACGTGACGCCAACGCGGGAGTGCATACCCCGCGAAGGAGAAGTGGCGGCGACGCTCAGGTATTGTCCTTCAGCCATGATTCCATGGCCCGGCAGAGATCGGCGTAAGTGAGTTTGTCTGCATCCAGTTTGTATTTCTTCGACGCCGACGGGAGTTGACGCGTACGCACTTCATGAATGGCCTTTTCCGCCGAGCCGCTGTGAGTTGCGATGTCTTGGCCGGAAATGTCCGACAAAGCTTGACGATAACGGAAATCGCCGCTGTCGAGGATGAGAGCCACCTTTCGCCTTTGCTGCGCCGTGCCGAAGCTTTTTGCCGCGAGAAACAAGCCGAGTTCAAAAGGCATATTGAAGCGCGGCAGCTTGGTCGTCGGGTCAAGCTCCATGAAGGAAATGTCGTGGATGCCAAATCTCGACTCGCGAATCATCGCTTCGATCTTGGCCAGCCGGTACTGACTTGAGTCGCTGATTTCGCGCGCGCACCGCGGTTGAAATTCACAGGCGAAGACAGCGAATAGTATCGCTCGGAAGATCGCTTGATAATCAGAGGAAAAGGGGCAGTTAATGAAAACGCTGCGGTCATAAGGAATTCGTTTCGCCACGACCGATTACTTGTCGTGGAACGCTTGGGACCAGCCTGTCACGCTTGTGGTGGATCTGGCTGGAGAGGGGATCACATGTCTTCCCGACCTGGTACGCAGCGTCAATTTTTTGGCTATTTTGGCTGCGGGAGTCTTCTTGCGGGCCGCTGCCTTTAGTTCACGTGATGCAGTCAAGGCACGACGCTGTTTTGAGCCCTTGGCCATCGATGTCTCTCGATCAGGATCTCGCGATTTGATCCAGGATCTGTAACATAAATGGACCCGGATAACCAGCCTGACGCCGAAGTCGCCTTCATCACGACTCGATTTCGACCGCATCTCCGACCTTGACCTCGCCGCCCTCGACCACCTCAGCATAGACGCCGCAGTCGGCGTGGCCGTAAGTCTGCTGCAGCGTCTGCGGCAAAGCGAGGTCGCGGAGGCCGGTCTGCGGATCGACATTGGTGGCGGCGCAACGGACGATGCGTTTGACGACTTTCAGGCGCGCGGCAGGGCCGGCGGCGAGCGTCCGGCCGAGCAGGTCGAATTCGTGCCAAACCGGCCAGCCCTCGACATGGAGATTGGCGCGGAAGCGCAGCGGATCGATGGCGGCGCCGGCCGCTTCTTCCAGCGCGCGGACCGAGGCGAGATTGATGATCGAGACCACCTTGCGCGCCACGTCGGAAAAACTGTGGCCGCAGGCAAACAGCACCTTGGGCGGGCCGCGCAATTCGTCGGCGCAGAAGGCGGCGAAGAAGCGCTCGATCGCCGCGCGGCCTTCCGGGGTCGTGAGATCGCCGCGCGCGCCCTGCCGGCCCTCTTCGACGCGCGGGGGAGGGAAGGGTGAAGGCGGCGCGATGGCGAGCGTGTGGTTCGCCTGATCGAACGCCGCGCGCAGCGTGGCGAGGCGCTCATTGCGCATCAGCATCAGGAAGCGTTGCTTCGGCAGGTGGGCAGGAGCGGCGGGATCGAAGCCCGACGGGCCGTTCTCGATGGCATAGATGCGGTCGCCGGGCACCGTTTGCCCCGGCTGCAGCGCGGCGCCGGCGAGCGGCTCGGGTGTGAGGCCTTTGATCGGGTAGCGGTAGATCGCCTGGATGGCGGGCATCGTCGACCTTCGTCTTCAGTCCTCGAGCGTTCCGCGATCGGGGCGGAGGCAGAATTCTCGGCGGATTCTTGCCGAACCTGGCCGGCCGCGGCCCTTCCTTCCGCCGGAGCGCCCACCCATATCAATCCCGGCCGTTCGCCTGAAGGGTTCGGCCGCAATTGCCGGCCGTTCAACCCGGATCTTGATCCAGATCAGGGACCAGCGCGGCCGGTCGTGGATTAACCCAATGACGATGTTCCGTGCGCGCCGCAAGGGCGTTTGGAATAGGCCGAGGGAACGAACATGAACTTTGACAAATACACCGACCGCAGCCGCGGTTTCGTGCAGTCCGCCCAGTCGCTCGCGCTCCGCGAGGGCCATCAGCAATTTGCGCCCGAGCACCTGCTCAAGGTGCTGCTCGACGATCCCGAAGGGCTCGCGGCCGGGCTGATCGACCGCTCCGGCGGCAATTCGCGCCGAGCGCTCGCCGCCGTCGAGGCGGCGCTGGCCAAGCGCCCAAAGGTTTCCGGCGGCGGCGCCGGGCAAGTCTATCTCGACCCGGCTTTGGCGCGGGTCTTCGAGACCGCCGAGAAAGCGGGGGAGAAGGCCGGCGACAGCTTCGTCACCGTCGAGCGGCTGTTGCTCGCGCTCGCCCTCGAGAAGAACAGCGAGGCGGGCAAGATTCTCGCCCAAGCCGGCGTCACGCCGCAAAACCTCAACGCCGCGATCGAGAGTTTGCGCAAGGGCCGCACCGCCGACAGTGCGTCGGCGGAGAACGCCTATGACGCGCTGAAGAAATACGCCCGCGACCTCACCCAGGCGGCGCGCGACGGCAAGCTCGATCCGGTAATCGGCCGTGACGAGGAAATCCGCCGCACCATTCAAGTCCTGTCACGGCGCACCAAGAACAATCCGGTGCTGATCGGCGAGCCCGGTGTCGGCAAGACCGCGATTGTCGAGGGCTTGGCGCTGCGCATCGTCAATGGCGATGTACCGGAAAGCCTGCACGACAAGAAGCTGCTGTCGCTCGACATGGGCGCGCTGATCGCCGGCGCCAAATATCGCGGCGAGTTCGAGGAGCGGCTCAAGGCGGTGCTGCAGGAGGTCACCGGCGCGGCCGGCGCCTACATTCTGTTCATCGACGAGATGCACACCATCATCGGCGCCGGCAAGGCCGACGGCGCCATGGACGCCTCGAACCTGCTCAAGCCGGCGCTCGCCCGTGGCGAGCTGCACTGCATCGGCGCCACCACGCTCGACGAGTATAAAAAGCACGTCGAGAAGGACGCCGCGCTCGCCCGCCGCTTCCAGCCGATCTTTGTCGGCGAGCCGAGCGTCGAGGATACCGTGTCGATCCTGCGCGGGCTCAAGGACAAGTACGAGGCCCATCACGGCGTGCGCATCACCGATGCCGCGCTGGTGGCGGCGGCGACCTTGTCGAATCGCTACATCACCGACCGCTTCCTGCCCGACAAGGCGATCGACCTGGTCGACGAGGCGGCGGCGCGGCTGAAGATGCAGGTCGATTCCAAGCCGGAGGAACTCGACACCATCGATCGCGAGATCATTCGGCTCAAGATCGAGCAGGAGGCGCTGAAGAAGGAGCACGATCCGGGTTCGCGGGCGCGGCTCACCGCGCTCGAAGCCGAGCTGAAATCCCTCGAGAAACAGTCCGCCGACCTCACTGCGCGCTGGAAGTCGGAGAAGGAAAAGCTCTCCGACGCCCAGAAACTTAAGAACGAGCTCGACACGCTGCGGGTCGAACTCGCGAACGCGCAGCGGCGCGGCGAATTCCAGCGCGCCGGCGAACTCGCCTATGGCCGCATCCCGGAAATCGAGAAGAAGCTCAAGACGGCCGAAGCCGGCGAGGGCAAGGGCGCGATGGTCGAGGAGGCGGTGACGCCCAATCACATCGCGCAGGTGGTGTCGCGCTGGACCGGCATTCCGGTCGACCGCATGCTCGAGGGCGAGAAGGAAAAGCTCTTGCGCATGGAAGAGCAGATCGGCAAGCGCGTGGTCGGCCAGGCCGATGCGGTCAAAGCCGTGTCGACCGCGGTGCGCCGCGCCCGCGCCGGCCTGCAGGATCCGAACCGGCCGATCGGCTCGTTCATGTTCTTGGGCCCGACCGGCGTCGGCAAGACCGAGCTGACCAAGGCGCTCGCCGAATTCCTGTTTGACGACGAGACCGCGCTCATCCGCATCGACATGTCGGAATACATGGAGAAGCACTCGGTGGCGCGGCTGATCGGCGCTCCGCCCGGCTATGTCGGCTACGAGGAGGGCGGCGCGCTCACTGAAGCGGTGCGGCGACGGCCTTATCAGGTCGTGCTGTTCGACGAGATCGAGAAGGCGCACCCGGACGTGTTCAACGTGCTGCTGCAGGTGCTCGACGACGGGCGCCTCACGGACGGGCAGGGCCACACGGTCGATTTCCGCAACACCTTGATCGTGATGACCTCGAACCTCGGCGCCGAGATTCTGGTCGCCCAGCCGGAAGGCCAGGACACCGAGGCGGTGCGCGATCAGGTGATGGCGATCGTGCGGGCGAGTTTCAGGCCCGAATTCCTCAACCGGGTGGACGAGATCATCCTGTTCCACCGGCTGCAGAAGTCGGAGATGGCGCGCATCGTCGACATCCAGATGAAGCGGCTCGCCAAGCTTCTGGAAGAGCGCAAGATCGTGGTGAAGCTCGAGCCCGCGGCGCGCGAGTGGCTCGCCGACAAGGGATGGGACCCGGCCTATGGCGCGCGTCCGCTCAAGCGCGTGATCCAGAAGGCGGTGCAGGATCCTCTCGCCGAGTTGATCCTGTCGGGCCGCATCAAGGATGGCGAGACGGTCACCATCTCGGCCGGCAAGCAGGGCCTCAAGTTCAACGGCGAGGTCGTGGCCGCGGCGGCTTAATCCAAGCGCGTTTCCCGGACGCGGCGCAGCGCGTCAGCGATGCACCGCGATCCGGGACCGTCGTAGACTCGGCACCCGTAACGATCCGGTTCTGCAGCGCATCACTTCGTGCTGCGCTGCGCCCGGGAAATGTCGTTCAGCGGCGAAGGGGCTGCTGCTGCGCGCCCCCCGCCGCCTCGTTGATCCGCTCGCGGACGTGGTCGACGAAAGAACCGGCGTGAAACTTCGAGACGCCGTCAATCGTGAGTGGATTGGCGCCGCCCGAGCTTTCGACGCTGATGGCGTCCCAGAACAGCCCGCGCTGGTGCAGGACTTCGGCGATATGCGAGAGCGGCAGGTGATCGTCGGTGCGCGCCCAAGGCGTCAGCCAGAATCTGACCTCTCTTGTCGAAATGCCGACGTGATCGGCGATCATGCGCGTCGGAAACAGCCAGCGCGTCAGATTGAAATGAAACGAAGCCCAAAGCCGGCTCGAACGCACTTCGATGCGGTCCCCGGCAGTTGCAATCTGAGTCACCAAAAATCTCCCGCTGATATCGTTTTTGCGAGGCAATCCCGAACTCTTTGACCGCCCGACTGGATTGCTGCGTCGCTTCGCTTCCCGCAATGACGATGGTGATGAATGTTCAACGCGCCTGCGCGACGCGCGCCGGCGCGCGCATCATCAATGTGTCGAGCTGCTCGCGATCGCGCTCGAACGAGGCGAGCGAGGTCCCGTCGAGCACCCGTCCGCGCGGCAGCTTGACGGTCATCGGATTGACGAAGCGGTCGTTGATGAGGATTTCGAAATGCACGTGCGAGCCGGTCGACAGGCCGGTCGAGCCGACGAAGCCGATGACCTGGCCTTGCCGCACATGGCTGCCGTCGTCGAGCCCGCGCGCGAACGCCGTCATGTGGCCGTAGGCGGTCTCGTAACCGTTGGCGTGGCGGATGCGGATGTATTTGCCGTAGCCGCCTTTGACGCCGATCTCGTCGATGACGCCGTTGCCGGCGGCGTAGATCGGCGTGCCGGTCGGCGCCGCCCAGTCGACGCCGGTGTGCATCTTCATGTAGTGCAGCAGCGGATGATTGCGTTCGCCGAACCCGGACCGCATGATGCCGTTGGCGACCGGCTTGCGCACGAGGAACTTCTTGGCGCTCTTTCCGGTCTCGTCATAATAGTCGAAGGTGCCGTCGTCGGCGGTCTGATAGCGGTAGTAGCGCTTGGTTTCGCCGCCGATCGTCAACGCGACGTAACGCACTTCGCTGCGGCCGTCGCCGTTCTCGTCGTCGGCGTAAAGCACGTCGAACGCGTCGCCCGACGCCACCTTGCGCTGAAAGTCGACGTCGTAGGAAAAGATGCGCACGATGTCCTCGATGACGCCGGCCGGGATGTTGTTGCGCAGCGCGGTCTCGTAAAGGCTTTGATAGAGCCGCACGCCGCTGCCGTCGTCGTCGGCATTTTCGTCCTGGCGGGCATCGGTGATGTCGGCGTCGACGTTGCGGATGTCGACCGGAACGTAGGTGCCGCGGTCGGACAGCGCCGTCGCCGCCTCGATCGCGCTGTCGCTGGCGATGATGACGCGCAACGGCCGCATGTGCCCCAACCCGGCCGCGGCGGTGAGAACGCGAACCTTGCGGCCTTCCTTCAGTCCGCCGTCGCGCGCCGGCGCTCCGAGCACGGCCGAGATGCCCTTGATCTCGTCGGGCGTGGCGCCGAGTTCGTGCAGGATCGAGCCGAGCGTTTCGCCCTTCTTCGCCACGATGGTGTGCTCGCTCCAGTCGTTGGCGTTCGACGCCTTGGGCCGCAGCGTGATGTTCTCGGGGATGACGCGCGCCTCGAAGCCGACATAAGGGTCGGTGTCGCCTTCGGCGGCGTAGCTGAGCTTGAGGCCCGCGGCCGCGGCCGCGGCCGGATCGGCGTCGGCGATCAGCGAATTGTTGCGGGCGGCGCTCGCTACCTCGCGCACGCGCGAAACGACGTCGTCGAGCGGCAACAGGGTCGACGCCTTGACCTTCGGCAACAGCGAATTGAGGTCGCATACCGCGGGGGTCACTTTGCCCTTCGGCCCGGTTGGGACGAAATCGCAGGTGACGAAGGAAACCTCGGCGTCAGGCTCGGCCGCCGGCGCCTCGTCGGCATCCGCCACGCCCTCGGCCATGAGCTTCTGCGGATTGAACGGCGGAATATTGGCCGACAGGTCGGAAACGCTCAGCGACAGGTTGCCGGAAACGCGCGCATAGGGGCGGGTACGGACCAATTCGCGATCGTGGGAGTGCGTCGTGGTGGCGATGCGCAGGATCTGATGAGTGATGCTCGGCTCGGCGAGCGTGGGAAGCCGGTCGGTCTTGCCGATGCCCAGCCGTTCGCCGACGCCCGCGGCCACGGCGTGTAACGCGGTTTCGAAGTGCTCCGGCGCCGCGGCGAAATTGGTCTCGCCGTCGAGCGAAGCGAACACCGCGCCGCTCATCAGCGCGGCGCCGAACAATCCCGTCAGGATCGTGCCGCTGAACCATTGTATGGAGAGACGACGCCGGTCGACCAGGACACCGGTGCCCCCGTCGACCGAAAGCGGCGGCTCGTTGCCGATATCGACGTGATCGGCATCGAACCTCCGACGTGCGCCGCGCAGCTTGTCTTGGTCCAAGACCGCGTTCCCCTTACCACCACCCTGCACCGCGACCGATGGCGCGCGCCGCAGTCGCGGCGCCGCCTTAGAGCGTGTCCCCCAAGCGACAGGTCCCCCGACGCGTTCGCCGACCGGACTTGCGCACGACGGCCTCCGCAACACGGCCTCGAACCTTGGACGAGCGCACGATGCCTCGTCCCGCTTGGCAACGTCAACGCAACCAAGCCGTCAAAGCCGGAATTTACCCGTTGATTGCCGCGCCCCCCATGGCGACATCCCGACACGATTGCGCAAAGAACGGCGGAGGAATGTGGCCGCAGTGCGGCGTCTTACGTCCGGCCGTGGTTTGGCCCATCGCTGTCCCTACGCGCCGGGCTTCCTGTTTGCACCGCACAACGCGGTCGATGCGAAGCCTTTCGCAAGCCTCATGGAAGACGCACCAGGCCTGAAACTTCGTCGACGAAGCGACATGGTGGCGACATTGAAGCGACATGGAAGCGAATGGAAAATGGGTCAACAACGCTGCCGGGTTTCGCCGCTGCAAGGCGAAAAGTATTAACAAAACATGCGCTTCCGCAGCCAAAGCGACGGTGCGAATTTGCTGCGGAGAAGGTGTTGACACGACCGACAGCCGAAGACTATATACCCCCCTACGGACGCGCTGCCGCTTGGCGCGATGGCGCGTCTGCGAAGCCCCTCACTGATCATTCGGTGAAAAGCATCCGGCCAAGCACTTGGCTATGTCGGATGTACAGGCTTCGGCGGCTCCGGTCTTGGCACGATGCCTATCTTGGCAGACGCCGCGGCCGGGGAGGGTTCCCGAAAGGGGCCCATGCTGTTTGACAAGTGAATAGGAAGAAAGAGAAACGTGGACGGCGGAGTCCCTGCGGGCCGCTTCCTCGAGCGAAGAAGACTTCGGTCTTGAAGAAAGACTTGGGTCTTCTTGGTGAGAAGTTGCGGTCAAGAAGAGACTTCGGCGGTCGACGTTTCAGGTCAACACTATGACTCTTGTGCGGTGCAAGCCGCATCAAGAAATCAGAGTGGGACCTCGTCAAACGTGTGATCAGCCGAGATCAAATCTCTTCAACTTGAGAGTTTGATCCTGGCTCAGAGCGAACGCTGGCGGCAGGCCTAACACATGCAAGTCGAGCGCCGTAGCAATACGGAGCGGCAGACGGGAGAGTAACACGTGGGAACGTGCCCTTTGGTTCGGAACAACACAGGGAAACTTGTGCTAATACCGGATAAGCCCTTACGGGGAAAGATTTATCGCCAAAGGATCGGCCCGCGTCTGATTAGCTAGTTGGTGGGGTAACGGCCCACCAAGGCTACGATCAGTAGCTGGTCTGAGAGGATGATCAGCCTCACTGGGACTGAGACACGGCCCAGACTCCTACGGGAGGCAGCAGTGGGGAATATTGGACAATGGGCGCAAGCCTGATCCAGCCATGCCGCGTGGATGATGAAGGCCTTAGGGTTGTAAAGTCCTTTCGGCGGGGAAGATAATGACGGTACCCGCAGAAGAAGCCCCGGCTAACTTCGTGCCAGCAGCCGCGGTAATACGAAGGGGGCTAGCGTTGCTCGGAATCACTGGGCGTAAAGCGCACGTAGGCGGCTTTTTAAGTCAGGGGTGAAATCCTGGAGCTCAACTCCAGAACTGCCTTTGATACTGAGAAGCTGGAGTCCGGGAGAGGTGAGTGGAACTGCGAGTGTAGAGGTGAAATTCGTAGATATTCGCAAGAACACCAGTGGCGAAGGCGGCTCACTGGCCCGGTACTGACGCTGAGGTGCGAAAGCGTGGGGAGCAAACAGGATTAGATACCCTGGTAGTCCACGCCGTAAACGATGGATGCTAGCCGTTGTCGGGTTTACTCGTCAGTGGCGCAGCTAACGCATTAAGCATCCCGCCTGGGGAGTACGGTCGCAAGATTAAAACTCAAAGGAATTGACGGGGGCCCGCACAAGCGGTGGAGCATGTGGTTCAATTCGAAGCAACGCGCAGAACCTTACCAGCCCTTGACATCCCGGTCGCGGGTACCAGAGATGGAACCCTTCAGTTCGGCTGGACCGGAGACAGGTGCTGCATGGCTGTCGTCAGCTCGTGTCGTGAGATGTTGGGTTAAGTCCCGCAACGAGCGCAACCCTCGCCCTTAGTTGCCATCATTCAGTTGGGCACTCTAAGGGGACTGCCGGTGATAAGCCGCGAGGAAGGTGGGGATGACGTCAAGTCCTCATGGCCCTTACGGGCTGGGCTACACACGTGCTACAATGGCG